>Ga0181573_10000007_pt1 | contig 203933 bp, 142 predicted proteins | sample 101ome_25_FD_148643 | JGI IMG/M metagenome (GOLD analysis project Ga0181573, IMG submission 148643) | Coastal salt marsh microbial communities from the Groves Creek Marsh, Skidaway Island, Georgia - 101409BT metaG (spades assembly) | ecosystem: Environmental > Aquatic > Marine > Intertidal...
GAGCGCGCACGCGGCGCACGCGACAAGCGTGGCGTCGACCGAACGACGAAAGCGTCGCGCGCGTCCAACACTAAAACTAAATTCTACTTCATCGGCATCGGCGCGCCCATCGCCGTAACTCGTGCCGTCGTCGATCGTCGACGCGTCGCGGTGCGTCAGAGGGACGCGTTCTTCGTCGCGCGCGTCCATGGTCGCGAATATCGAGACGCGCGCGCGCGTGGCGCGCAATGGCGATTCGTGATGCCAAGGGGAGGTTCTACAAGTTACATAAGCCGGCGAGCGAAATAAATAATACGAGACGGTCGTCAGCGCTCGCGCGCATTGATGTCAACGGCGCGCAGGGGTAACTCCGCGTCCGTGCGCGTGATTTTACGAATTTTAGCCGGTGGCGACGGCGTGCGGTCGCGCGGCGTGGTCGGCTCGCTGGGCGAACTCGGCGACGCGCCGGGCGAGCTCGGCGAGTCGACGCCGGAAGACGCGTCGACGTCGCGACCGAGCGCGCGAAGGATTCGTGGGTGCATGGGCGGTCTCGACCGACGTTTGGTGAACGTCGGCGGCGTCGATATCTCGGACGCTATGGAAGGATCGACGCGCCAGAGTCTGGTGGCGCCATCGTCGGCGCACGACGCCAACGCGAGACGTTTCGACCAGTGCACGCAATTGACGCCCGCTGTGTGTCCTTTCAGACGAATCGACGCCGCATCCGCGCGACGTACGCTCCAAATGTGCACGTCGTGGTCGAGCGATCCGCACGCGACGTGATCGCCGTCCGGCGAAAAGCACGGCTTGACGTAAAACGACGTCGATTGATGGCCGACGAAGTGTCGAATCGGCTTCCCTTTCGGGTCGTTCGAATCGAACATCGCCATGTGATTGTCCACGTACGAAACGACGACGCGCGACGACGTCGGGTCGATCGCGATGCCGGAGATGCCTCTCGGACGTTTCCCACCGCCGCGTTCGCCGCCGAATCGACCGCCGAGACCCGCGTCGTGAAACGAACCTCGAACGTACTCGTCGTCTCCCGCGTCCTCGAGCGCGCCGATCGCGCTCTTCATCTGACGCAAATCCCACATCTTCACCACCCCATCCGATCCTCCCGAACTCAGCAACACGCCACCACCGTTATCGAACGCCGCCGACGTGACGCTGTGCAGTCGCGAACGCCTCCGAGCCCCGGGTGTCTTGTGCGCGTAATTCACCACCCTCTTCGGCGAGAGATACGGCGCGTCTTCGTTGGCGCGCACGACGCGCGTCGACGCGCGCGCGTCGAACACCAACAACCGACCGTCTCGGCCACCGGTGGCGAACACGTCCCGACTCGTCGGTTGCGTCGCCAACGCCTTGACGCACGCGTCGTGTCCCTCGAACCGCGCGCTCAACACCTTTGTCTCCGCATCAAACATCGCCACCGTGTGATCGGCGCTCGCCGTGAGCAAACGTTTATCGTCACACGTCCACGCGACGTCAAAGACGGCGTTATCATGCGCCGATGCGATCCAATACGGATTGTAATCCGCGCCCGTCTCTCTCGCGCTCGGCCACGCCGACGCTGCGTCCAACACAGTCATCGTTCCGTTCTGATCCCCGATCGCCAACCACGTCCCACACGTGTTATTAAATCGAACCGCGAACGGACACGAGTCACCGGCGTCCGCGTTCGCGAGTTCCATCGCGCGATACGTCCCGCTCGCCGCGCTCGCGTCTCCGCCTCCGCCGTCCGACGAAAACGTCGCATACAGTCGACGCACCGCCGCGTCCGCGCGCGCCGACATCGCGCGCGAATGGACGAACGCACGCGACGTCGACGCCTCGCGCGCCTCGCGACGACGCGTCTCGCGCGCGCACGTCGACGTCGGCGTCGACATTTTCAAATTTTAAACTCGGCACCGTCCACCGGTCGGATCGTTCGTCGCCGCGCGTCCCCGTCTCGTCGCCGCGTCGTCTCGCCGCCGACCGTCGAGCGCGCGACGCGCGACGGCGTCCGTCGTCGAGACGGCGCGGGCGCGTCCTCGCGTCGAGAGTCGCGCGCGTCGCGGGATGAAGATTTGAATCCGAGTCGAGCTGTCCGCGCCAGACGACGGCGCCGCGCTCGCATGGAGGCGCTCCGCGCGCGACTCGGTCTGCCGGAGGGCACGTCGAGCGCGGCGCTCGAGCGCGTGTTGCGCCGACTCTCGCCCGAACGCGAGGACGCGCGCGAGACGCCGACGGCGACGGATGATTACAGTGCGTTCGGCGCGACATCGTCTCGACCGTTCGACGACGACGACGACGACGACGACGACGACGACGCGCCGCGCGAGGCGACGACGGTGATCGAGGAGACGTCGTCGCGCGCGCGAGTCGCGTCGTTGGTCGAGGCGGTGGCGGCGGCGCGACGCGCGAGAGGGGAGGACCGCGCGGCGTCGGGACGCGGCGACGCCGAAGACGACGTGCGCGCGAAGGATGCCGAACGATTGGCGGCGATCGCGAGAGAGGACGCGAGGATGGCGCAGAGACAAGTGTCAGCGTTGAAATTAGAGGTGCGCGCGAGAGAGGGGAAGATAAAGGCGCTGCGAGAGGAGAATGAACGGTTGAGACGGGAAAATCGAGCGCTTCGACACGCGCGCGTGGCGGCGACGGTGCGAAAGACGACGTCGGAGGCGGTGGAGGCGAGCGGTGGGACGACGACGCGCGCGCCTGATGATGCGTCGGTAGCGTTACATCGCGCGTGGGGGAAACTGTGCGAGAGCGCGGCGAAAGGGAACGCGGACGTCGGGTTGTTGATGCGTCAATACAAGTCGACGAGACGCGAGCGAACGCGAGCGTACGAACGCGCGGCGGAGCTCGAGGAGGAGTTGACAAAGACGCGCGAAACCTTGCGCGCGCTTGAGTTGAAAACGCGCGAGAACGAGCGCGCGTACGCCACCGCGGAGGCCATCATCGACGAGGAGGCGGATGAGAAGCTCGCGCTACGAAGTAAGTTGAAAGCGGCAACCGAGGAACGCGCCGAGCTCGTCGTTCGCGTCGAGACGCAGCGCGACGCGATGGACGGGCTTCGCGCGTCGGAGCAGCGACTTCGCGACGAGGTGTTTCGTCTAGAGAAGCAACTCGTGCGTGCGGGGACGCTTCGAGATAAGTTTCGAGCGACGTGTCACGAGTTGGAGGCGTGCGAACGCGAACGCGACGAACTCGGGCAGAGATTGGCGCACATCGACGCCGAGTGCGATATGCTCGCGCAAATGGTTCGAGATCTTCGTAAATCGTCTGGGGTGCATCCTCGCGACTTTTTGATGGCCGTTGAGCGCGCGATCCTCGCATCGAACGACGTCGCCGCGATTCCCGCGATTCCCGCGAGTGGCGAGGAAGTCGAACAGTCGTCGTCGCCGGCGCGCTCAGACGTCGACGAAGGGTACGGCACGCCCGACGAAGACGTCGTCGATGACGCGAGAGACGACGCACACGTGTCGTTTTTGGACGATGATTTCCCATCGCCGCCCGTCTCGGGCATCGTCAACGACTCGGCGCGTACGCCGGATTCCGCCGGAAGCACCGCTTTCAACTTTTAAGCCTCCGAAGGCTCACCGCGCGTCAGATCGCGTCGGGCCGATGCGAACGCTGCTGTCGAGGTCTACTGAGCTCGCGCGAAGGCAATTCTTGCACTCCTCTGCCTTCAAGAGCCTCTCGCGGCGCTCGCGCGCGATGAAGCACGCGCCGCAACCGTGGTTCCCCGTCGCCGCCTCGAGCGTCGTCGACGGCACCAGCGCGCGAGATTGTCTCGTATCGTTCGGCGCCGACCCGGAGAGCGTCGACGCGATGCTCGAGCGTCACCCAGAGGTGCGCGAGTACGACGCGGCGACGGAGATCGCGCCCAGAATGTCATATTTACAATTTCTCGAGGGACGAGGCGAACTCGGGGACGAGACGGCGGCGGAGTGCGCGCTGCGTCAGCCGGGCATCCTCGAGCGGAAGTACGAGACCGTGTTCGAGTGTCCCTCACGCGGGTATATCGCCGTGAACAAACCGTTCGCCGTGCGTCTGGACACGCCGAGAGGATGGTTGGAGACGGACGGCGACGGCAATCGCGTTGAAAAGACGCGCTTTACGCCGCGATGGGAAGGCGACGCGAGCTGCGAGGATTGGTTGAACGCGACGTTTCCGGACAAGCATCATCGTTTTTGTCATCAATTGGACACGGCAACGAGCGGGGTCGTGCTCACGGCGAGCACGAAGAAGGCGGCGGGCGAGGCGGCGAAATTGTTTCGCGAGCGCAAGGCGAAAAAGACGTACCTCGCCGTCGTCTTCGGATGGCCCGAACAGGACGAGTGGACCGTCAGCGCCAAGCTCGGTAAAGATCACGACGATCCAAAAGGGTTTCGCGAACGCGTGGACGAAGAAAACGGCAAACCGAGCGAGACGAGCTTCAAAGTCGTGCGACGCGGGTACTGCACGCTCGACGGGGCCAATCGAGGCGTCAAGGTGACGCGCGTGCGGTGTAAACCGATCACAGGACGACGACACCAGATTCGGTTGCACTTGAAACACTCGGGACATCCGATACTGGGCGACATGGCGTATTCCGACGACAGCGATTCGTACAGGATGTTCTTGCACGCGCTGGAGCTCGTCATGCCCTTCGCCGAAGAGGAATTGCGTTTCGCCACACCGCCGCCGGCGTCGTTCGAACACGTCCTCTCCACGAAGGCGCCGTAGAGTGCGAGTAGATAGATTCTAGTAGTAGAGTATAGCTTAATTAACCAGAGTACCAATCGAGAAACAAGAGCGCGAGCGTCGCGATGAACAAAATGATGGCGACGTATCGCTGCGCGTCGCCCTTGCGAGCAATCGTCTTCTTCATCTCCACGTTCCCCATGTCGAAATTACGCGAGCTATCGATCGCCTCTTGATACAGAGACTCTATCTGTTCCGCCTGCGCCTGCACGTGCGTGGCGAAGAGCGAACTCAGCGCCGACATTTCCACGACGTTCTTCTCCGCCGCGCGCACTTGATCCAACAACTGCGTCAACTCGCGCTCTAAATCATCCTGACGCTCACCGTGCGTCTGCGTCTGCGCGTGCGTCTCCACATCCTCCACGCGCACCGCGCTCACCTCCACGTGTCCACCGCCCGCACCCGGGTCGACGTACGTCGCGCGCCTCGCCGCGCGCGCGCGCTGTCGCTCGCGCTCGGCGCGCGCCAACGTCTCCGCGAATCTCGTCTCACGCACTCGATCGAACGTCCTCGCCACCTCATTCAACGCGTCGCTCAACATCAAACCAATCCCATACAGATGCGCCGCGCACTGCGGCGCGCGCCGCAACGCCCCATCACGCCTCGCGCGTTCCGTCGCCTCCTTGGCCGCGTCCACGCACCGCTGACATTCCCGAATCGATTCCGACGTCTCCGCCTCGAACGCATCCTTCTCCCCCTCGCTCGCCGACTTATACCCACGACCGTGCGTCTCCACGTACGTTCGCGTCGTCTCCAACGCCCGTCTCGCCGTCTCCGCGTACTTTACCACCGTTCGACACGTCACGCGCTTGTCGTCATCATCATCATCATCATCACCCTCTCGCACCGCCCGGCGTTCGCCCAGCCCCGCGCCGCGTCCCATCGACGCCGCCGACGACGACGTCGTCGACGCGCACATCGCTCGAAACGCGCGCGTGCGATCATCCACCGCCACCGCCACCGCGCGCATCGAGACACACACACACGAGAATGACGACGCGTCGCGGTGCCGCGCCCATAGTCACTCAACGCGTCTTCATCCGCCTCGTCGCCATCGTCCTCCGCGCGTCGTCGTCGTCGTCGTCCGCGCGTCATCGACGGCGCCGTTCGCGCGTCCGGTCGTCGACGACGACGACGACGACGATGATGATGAACGATGATGCGACGTGTGTCCAAATTAAGCCAAATTAAGCGATCGATCGATCGACGCGTGACGACGTCCGTCACCGCGCGACGCGCGTCGTCCATCGACCGCGCGCGCGTCGAGTCGAGAGATAAAAATATTTATACGTGGTGGTGGTCGTCGTCGTCGTGGTGGTCGTGGTCGTCGAGTCGTGAGACGTCGGAATCGCGCGACGCGTGGATGCGATTCGCGAGGGGATGGATTCGCGAGGACGATCGGTCGCGACCGGGGGTGATGACGACGAGGACGAGGACGAGGACGGGCGGTGCGTGCGCGTGGTGATTCGCGTGCGTCCGATGCCGTCGATGAAAAACGCGCGCGTCGATCGCGCGATGGGTGAGCGGTCGACGAAGCGAGGATTCGGAGGAAGGGGAATCGACGCGAGCGAGGACGACGACGACCGCGATGAACACGACGATGATGACGACGGCGACGACGACGCGCGCGACGATGGCGACGACGCGCGCGACGACGGTGACGACGCGCGCGAAAATCGCGCGCGGACCGTCTCGTGTCGTCGTCGAGATACGCACACCGTGGCGATGGCGACGCGCGAGATGCGATGCGTGGACGCGGGGGCGACGCAGGATGAGTTTTTTCTCGAGAGCGGCGTGCGAGACGTGTTGAGACGCGCGCTCGACGGCGGCGCGGGGACGGTGCTGGCGTACGGGCAGACGGGGAGTGGGAAGACGTACACGATGTCTGGACGGTGCGGTGTATCGCGCGGAGGACGTCGACGCGGGCGCGAGGATGGGAGGGAAGAGGCGGGGGCGGAGGCGGAGGACGGCGTCGTCGGGCGGTCGATTCGGTTTCTGTTCGACGCGTCGCGTCGTCGTCGATCGTCCGGAAACGATGATGCGGTCGTGCGGGTGACGCATTACGAGATTTATGAGGAGCGAATCATCGATTTATTAGCCCGCGATTCGTCGTCGTCGTCGTCGTCGTCGTCGAGTCTTCGCGTGCGGTGGAGAAAGCGCGACGGTTTTTACGTGCCGAATTTGACGTGCGAGACGTGCGCGAGCGCGAGCGAGGCGTTGGCGTGCGTGCAAAGAGGATGCGCGAGACGACGCGTGCGAGCGAACGCGGTGAACGCGGAGAGTTCGCGTTCACACGCTGTGTTGACGGTGTACGTCGATCGAGGCAAGGTGACCTTTGTCGATTTGGCGGGAAGCGAACGGTTAAAACGAGGCGGCGGCGGCGACGACGAATCGTCTCGAGAGACGAGTCTGATCAATAAGAGTCTCTTCGCGCTCGGTAAGGTGATCTCCACCCTGGCGGATGGTCCGAACGACGCCAAGGCGTCCACGACGCACGTGCCGTATCGAGACAGCAAACTCACGAAACTCATGATGGATTCCCTGAGCCCGGCGTCTCTCACGCTCATGATCGCGTGTTGCTCGTCCGAGGAGCGACACGCGAGAGAAACCGTGCGCACGCTTCAGTACGCCGCGCGCGTCGCCTCCATCGCGCTCGACGTGGATGACGTCAGGGACCACGCGCCCCCGACGGTCGACGACGCCGACGCGCGGCGCGTCGTCGATGAACTCAGGGCGGACAACGTCGCGCTTCGGCGGCGGCTCGCCGCGCTCGGCGAACCGTCGCCTCGAGACCACCGACCACCGCGTCGCTCGCGCGCGAGCGGCGGCGACGCGCGCCACCGTCGATTCTCCAACTCTGTCTTTCACACCTCGGACGTCATTCACCGCGTGCGACGGGTGGAATCCCTCCTCGGCGACTACGCCGACGAGAACCGTCGGCTCGAGCGCGAAAACGGCGAACTCCGCGCGCGCGCGCGTTGGCTCGACGTCGAGCGCGCGCACGCCCTTCGCGACGCCGAAGATTTACGAACGGCGTTGGAAAACGTCGAGCGCGCGTTTTTCGAGAACACGCGCGCGCTCGACGACGTCGACGCGCGACTCGCCGAGACGCCGGCGTCGTCACTAAAATTCGGACATTTGGACACGCGTGGACCTCGACCTCGACCTCGCGCGACCCCGCGCGTTCATTCCCCGTCGTCGTCATGACCGCCGTCGTCGTCGACGCCGCGACGCCGTCCGCCTTGGAGGATGAAACGGGTGAACTCCTCGAGATCGTCCCGCTCGGTGCCGGCAGCGAGGTCGGGCGCTCGTGCGTGATCGCAAAGTTTAAGGGCAAGACGCTCATGTTCGACTGTGGGATCCATCCCGGGTACGCCGGCATCGCGTCGCTGCCGTACTTTGACGAGATCGATCTCAGCGAGGTGGACGCGCTGTTGGTGACGCACTTTCACCTCGATCACTGCGCCGCGGTACCGTTTTTAGTGGGTCGTACGGATTTCAACGGGAGAATCTTCATGACGCACCCGACGAAGGCGATTTATAACATGTTGATGCAAGATTTCGTCCGGTTGTTGAAGAGCGCGGATGGAAACGATCAGTTGTTCACGGAGAAGGATCTCGAAGCGTCGATGAAGAAGATTGAGGTGATCGATTTTCATCAGGAGGTGGACATCGATGGGGTGAAGGTGACGCCGTATCGCGCGGGACACGTGCTCGGCGCGTGCATGTTCAACGTGGACATCGGAGGATTGCGCGTGTTGTACACCGGGGATTATTCGAGAATCGCGGATAGACACTTACCGGCGGCGGATGTTCCGGCGATTCCGCCGCACGTGGTGATCGTGGAGAGCACGTACGGGGTGTCGCCGCACTCGCCGCGGGAGGAGCGGGAGATTCGCTTTACGGAAAAAGTGCAGACGATTTTGCGCCGAGGCGGACGCGTGTTGTTGCCCGTCGTCGCGCTCGGACGCGCGCAGGAGCTTTTATTGATTTTGGAAGACTTTTGGGCGCAAAATCCCGATTTACAGCGCGTGCCGATTTACCAAGCGTCGTCTCTCGCGCAAAAAGCGATGACCATTTACCAGACGTACATCAACGTCTTGAACTCCGACATGAAGGCGGCGTTCGAGGAGGCGAATCCGTTCGTGTTTAACCACGTCAAACACATCACGAAATCCTCTGATCTCGACGGTTCCGGTCCGTGCGTCGTGTTGGCGACGCCATCCATGTTACAGAGCGGTTTATCGCGAGAACTCTTCGAGGCGTGGTGCGAAGATCCCAAAAACGGTGTCATCATCGCCGACTTTGCCGTCCAGGGAACCCTCGCTCGAGAGATTCTTGGCGACGTGCACAAAGTCACCGCCCGCGACGGCTCCGAGTTACAGCTCAACATGTCCGTCGACGCCATCTCTTTCAGCGCGCACGCCGATTACCCGCAGACGCAAGCGTTTTTGGACACCTTGGCGCCGCCGCACGTCATCCTCGTTCACGGCGAGGCGGGCGAGATGGGTCGTTTAAAGCGCGCCCTCGACGCCAAGGCGGCCGCGGACGACAAAAAGATGAACGTGTACACACCCAAAAACTGCCAACCCGTGGAGATTATCCACAAGGGCGAACGCATCGCCAAACTCACCGGTCTTCTCGCCGAGCGGGAAATCGAAGAGGGCGATCGCGTGGCGGGCGTCTTGGTACAAAAAGATTTCGGCACCATGCTCATCGCCGCCGAGGACGTCAACAATTACACCAAACTCCGCACCTCGCTCGTCACGCAGCGTCAACTCGTGCCGAGCAAGGTGCCCATCAGCACGTTACGCTTCGCCCTCGAAGCCTTGTTTGAGGGATTACACGTCGTCTCCACGCTCGCCGCCGAGGAGGCGGAGGAGGAGGACGAGGAAGAAGAAACCGAGGAGATGGCGAAGAAACCGGCATCGAAGAAGAAACCGGCGTCGACCGCGAAAACGAGCGCTCGCGCGAAAAAGGTCAAGACGGACCCGGCCGAGGTGGAGGCGCGCGAGGGTGAGGATAAATTCGACGTGCGCATAGAGGACGGCTTGTCCATCAACGACGGCATGGTGACGGTGCGCAAACGCATCGCCGACGAAGTCACGGGTGTCGAACACGTCGTCATCGAATGGTGCAGCGACCCGCTCACGGATATGATCGTTGACGCGACGTTGAGCGCGATTTTACAGCTCGAAAACGAACCCGAGGGATTGAAGGAGGCTGAGGAAGGATTGAAGGAGGCGATTAAAACCAAGGATGATTCGTCGGCGGAGAAGTGGCGTCTGCGCGTCGTCGCCGCCATGCTCTCGGCGCAGTTCGGTGAAGCCAAGGTGAACGAAAAGAAGGCGACGCTGAGCCTGAGCGTCGATGGCGTCGACGCCGTTGTGGAGTATCGCACGCGCACGGTGATTTGTGACAACGAAGCGATGAAGCAACGATTGGATACGACGATTTCTCGCATCGACGAAGCCATCGCCGACGCGGCGTACGCGCGCGCGGTGCACTCGCTCTCGGCGTCGAGCACGAGAGTATAGCTTAGAAGACACGCAAAAAGAAGACACGTTTTGGAAATGTAAATGTAAACTACTACAAACGATTCATCACTGCACGACGCAAGAACTGTCCTCCACTTCCGTGTTGGACTTGAGCTTGAGTTTTTCGCGCATCTCCGCCAGCGCCTCCTCCCTATCAATCTTTTCTCGCGCCTCCTCGTTCTTCTCCCCCGCGAGTTTAAACCCTTGCTTCCGCAACTTGCGCATGCGATCGGACGTGTGCGAAAAGTCCGCCTCGAGATCCTCCACGAGCTTGGCTTGCAATTTCACCTCCTCGTGAATCGCCTCGCTCGTCACGCGCAAATTCCCCACCAACGAGTCCAATCCCTCCAACGCCGCGTCTTGACTCTTCATCTGCGTCGTCTGATGATCGATCAACTCCGTCGTGTCCATCGCCTTCGTCATCGCGCGCTGACGCTGACTCTCTGCCCGTTCCGGCATCACCACCGACGTCGCCGCGAGTTCGATCGCCGCCGCCGACTCGCTCGCCTTGCTCGTCGCGCTCGCCACCAACCCACCCGCCGCTTGACTCACACTCGCAGCCGCGTCGCTCACGCCTCGTCCGATCGCCGCACCGACTCTGCGCACGTTCGCACCGACGTCGGACGCCCCCACGCTCGCGTTCGCGCCCGCGTCGACGTCTCTCGACGCCTTGGTCGCCGCCGCCGACTCGCCGCGAAGACGCCGCGCCTCCTTCCTAAACTCGCGCACCTGCGCCTCGCGCGCGCGCGTCTCGTCCTCGCTCGCGCCGCCGTCGGACGCGCAGTCCTCGAGAATGTCCAATAAATCATCCAGACGGTTCAGCTTGCGACGCGCGAGCGCCGTCGCGCGAGCGCGCTCGGCATCGTTTCGCCGGTGATTAGTGTTGGCGTCGTCCTCGCGCGACGCCGCGACATCGGCGCGGAGCTCGTTGAGGAGCTGCCGCGTGGCGGCGAGTTTCGTCGTCCACACGTCCGACATGACGCGCGCGCGACGACGACCTGACGACGACTCGGGAACGTCTCTGAATGCCGACGCGGTCGTCAGAGACGCGCGCCGAAATAGATGCGAACGGTCGCCTCGGCGTCGCCCTCCACCTCGCGCGCGTCCGCGCCGACGCGCACGCGACGCGACGCGTTACTCGCCGCTGCCGCCGCCGCCGCCGTCGGCGGCGGCCCGCCCCGACGCGCGCGCGCGAGCGTCGAGACGGATGTGCGCGAGAAGAAATTTCCGAAAGCCGTCTTCGCCACCTCTCGTCCCGAGGCGACGCGCTACCCGGCGTGGTTGGAGGGCGAGTGGACGGCGCGGAGCGAATTTGCCGGGTACGAGTTTCCGAGTTCGCTGCGCAAGGAGACGATCGCGCGAGAGCCGTCCACGCCGGGATTTCAGAAGATGAGCTTGGCCTTCGTCCCGGACGTCGGGAGCGCGGCGACGTTTCGAGTGCGGTTCTCCAGAGGGCGCGGGAAGCGCGGCGACGACGGCGTGTACGAGGACCGAGCGTTTAATTTACGCGAAATCATCGACGCGTACGTGGGCGCGGACGCGGTGGAGGAGGTGGAATACGACGCGGAGAAGGACGCGAATAGGACGACGATTCGGCTTGGGCGAGGTGCGAGCAACAACGCCGAGCGCGTCGAGTTGTTCACGAACGGTCGAGCGTCGGAGACTCGCGCGAGCGATGGAACGTTTTTCGCTCGAGAGGATTTCAGGCAGGTGACGCTGGGATACAGTACGAATTACGGCGTCGCGCGCGTGGCGCCGACGGATTACGCGCACGTGTGGACGTACACGCCGTTGCCGGACGCTGAGACGCCGAACGACGACGCGTCGCTCGATGCGCGACGCGTCGGCGCGACGGGCGCGCCCGTCGTGAACAGGGTCAGGGTGACGCTCAGCACGGCTGGATATTTACAACCCAACGACGCGTTAAAGTACACGGCGTCAGCGACGACCAATCCCGGAGGCGCTCCGGTCCCGCGCGTGGGCGCCGCCTCCGCGCTCGCTTTGGAACCCGTCGTTTTGTATAGTCACGTCATGCTCCTCGAACGCGTCGGGTGCGTGCCTTGACGATGCGTTGTATTCCAATCGATACGATGTTTAGTCGCGACGACCGCGTCACACGTCGCCGCGGCGCCATGGTCATCCACCGCGATGACCGCGACGATGGATTCACCTTCCCATCCCGTCGAGAGACGCCCGCGAGCGCGCGTCGAGACCTCGGCGACACCCCGTCGCCGTCGCGTCCCTTTCACCCACCGCTCGACGCGCATCCAGACGCGCAACGGTTCGACGAGAATTTAAGTCCCATCCTCGGAGGACACGGTGCGCGCGTCACCGCGAGCGCGCGCGACGTCACAGTCATCACTCTCGGTGTCGCCGTCATCGCCTCGGCGTGCGCGTGTTGGTTGTTGCAAGTCTTGGCGTATCTCCTTCGTCCGCTCGTCACGGCGACGGGTGCGGCGCTCTTGCTCAGACCGCTCGTCGACTTCGTGAGCGACGCGCAGTATCAGCGCGAGGTGGTTCGACGACACGCGCGAGGGGCGTTGGGCTGTTGTCTAGGACATCACGCGGTGACGGTACCGCGCGTGGTGGCGATCGTGTTCGCGCTGTCGGTGGTGTGCGCGGTGTTCGGGACGTTGATTTGGGCGTTGTATCTGGGACGCGTCTACCTGTGGGTGCACTGGACCGACGCCGGATGGAACGCGAGGTTCATGGAGCGCATCACGAATATTGGACAAATGTTGAGCGATTTCGCGAAGCGAGTGTTCAAGAAGGACGACGTCGCGGAGGAGGCGTGGGGACGAATATTGAATAACATCGAGTCAAGACTCAAGGATGAAGAATTTTGGGAGACGCTCGGCGTCGGCGTGTTTCATTACGTGCAAGACGTCATGTTGATGTTGTTTTACACGTTGTTCCTGTTGGTTCCGCAGAGAGAGGTGTCGAGAGCGCGGTCGTTGATGGTGCGTCGCATACACAAGGCGACGAGACGATTCGTGAGCATCATGGTGCAAATCGCGGTGGTGCGGGCGTTGTTGGTCGGCGTGTTGCTCGGATTGTGCGGCGTTCCCTGGCCGTTATCGTTCGCGGTGGCCATAGTATCGTTCTGGTTATTCTTCATACCGACCCTCGGTTCGATCGTCGCGTCGCTCTTACCGCTTCCCATGTTGGTGTTGTTACCGGACATGTCGGAACAGCAACGTTGGGCGGGCGCCGTCGTTCCCAACTTGGTGTCGTTTTTAGTCGGCGATTTAATCGGACCGGTGGTGTACCGAAAGGGATTAGATTTGAACGAGGTCACCGTCTTGCTCGCCCTGGTGTTTTGGTACTCGGTGTGGGGCGCCGCGGGCGCCGTGTTGGGCGTGCCGTTGACGTGCGCGATGAAAATCGCACTCGAGGAAATGCCGCACGAGGGCGCGCACGCGCTCGCCGCCGTCATGGCGCCGGCGCAGAGCACGAGGAGTCGCGACAGCGGCAGCGCGCGGGAAGGCGTGCGGGTGCCGATGACGCTGACGTTCATCACTTGGGTGAAGCAGACGTGCGTGCGACTCTTCGATTCGCGGCTTCGTCGAGGCGCGAGACGGCGAGACGAGGAGGCGCTGTTGGACGAGACGAGCGAGGAGGAGCTCGAGTACAGCGAATGAGTGATCGGTTCGTTACAATGAGAGCTCTACGTCTCTCGTTCACTATCGCGCGCGGTGTAGTGGGTCTGGATAGCCTGTTGAATGGTCTCAATCTTGAACGGTTTCGTGAGATAGGAGGTGAAACCAGAGCTGAAACATTCTTGTCGACTCTCTTGAATCGCGTCCGCCGTCACCGCGATGATGGGAACTTTGCTCTCCGGATAGAGCTCTCGCAGACGTTTCGTGCACTCTATGCCGCCCATGTTGGGCATGTGTAAGTCCATGAGAACGATGTCAAAGGCGTCGAGACCGGCGGGATCGGCTTGAACCTTTTCTAAAGCGTCGACGCCGTCCTTTGCCGCCGTGACGTCGGTGTACCCGAGTCGACTCAGCACTGCCTTGGCAACCTTCATGTTCACGGGATGATCTTCGGCAATCAAAATCCGAATTTGCGACGCCAGAGGCGTTGCTTTCACGTTCTCTCGCGTGTCTTCTCTGTCCTCGGCGTCCCGAGTTCGCGCGGTGTCCATGGCGTCCGCGTGATGCGTCTTTTCGTTCAAAACCGTCTCGAGCGCTCGCCGTAACCGAATGTGACGGACCGGTCTCGAGATTCGGTGTCCATTGATGGAGTTGAAAAAGTCGAGGACCGCTGTTCCCTTGGCGGATTCCACGCTCGTGTCGCTCGGCTCGACGCTGTCTCTTGCCCAAGAGCATCTCGGATCAGACGTATCAAGAGTATGCGAATGGATTTTCGGCCACGTCGAGATGATGAATGGCGGCAGCTTGCGTACGTCGCCGTCGCGCGACTTGTCGTCACCGCTGGATTGCATGCTGACGCCGTGACCTTGACCAGCGCTCGCACCGTGTAATAATGACCGGGACTTTGCCCAATCGTACATCATATCGATCGCGTTACTGCTCACCTCGGCGATAACCGCGACCTCCTCCACATTGCCATCGATGGCTCTGTTCATGTACGACAAGAGATCCTGCGCGCTGTGGAGAAGCGTCACACTGAATCCCCATCGCGCGAGCTCGCAAGAAATTGTACTACGCATCATGTCCGATTCGTCGAACAGTGCAATCTTCAATTTCGTGCCCGACTTGTTGTAGTGCGCCGCGTACTTTGAACTCAAGTCGTGCTCCAACTGATTCAGCGCGTTCATGCCGTCGGCGAGATATTTTCTCGCCTTTTCGTCATTTTTCAAATAATCTTCAGAGAGCGCGTTCGCCTTGATGCAAAAGTGAAAGGTGGAACCTTTGCCCAACCCTTGACTCTCAGCCCACATAGTACCGCCCATGGCGTGACAGAGCTTGCGCGAAATCGCCAATCCGAGACCGGTGCCGTCGTATTTGCGCGTGGATCCCGTGTCAACTTGCTCGAACCATTGAAAAATATTGCGAAGCTTGCTCGCGTCCAAACCCATGCCAGTATCTTTGACGTAAAAGTGCAAATACCACGCATCGTCGGATTTCATGTCCTCGTTCGCCGTGGCCTCTTTCAACTTTCCGGCAAAGTGGGGACACATGTGGAGGAAGCAGTTGAGAGGCGCGAGCCACTCTTTCTGTGTCGAGGCGAGCGAGCCCGCAGAATACGATCTCACCATTTGCGCTTCATGGCCCTCTCGCTCGTCTCCGAATGCTTGTTTCGCCACCTCGGTCGTTTCTTCGCGACCAAGATACAGGCGCACCATGATGTTTCCAGAGTCGGTGAATTTGATGGCGTTGCTCACCAAGTTGAGCATGACTTGTTGCAAGCGCATGGCGTCACCCATCACCACCTTTGGTACGCCTGGGTCGACGTGATATCCAATGTTCAACCGTTTCCTTCCCGATTGCATGGCCGTGAGTTCCATGACGTTACAGATGACCGTCTCCGGAAAGAAGGGCTCGTTCTGCAGCGTGAGCTTATCGGCTTCGACGCGACTGAAATCGAGGATATCGCTAATAAGCGACTGCAACGTTTCACCGCTCGTGCGCACCGTCGACACGTACTCTCGCTGCAATCGATCGAGATTTGTGTCCTCCAACAGTTGGCCGACCGCAATCAAACCGTTCAACGGCGTCCTAATCTCGTGCGACATGTGCGCCAAGAATCTAGATTTTGCCTCTGTCGCCGCCTCGGCACGCGCAACCTTCTTCAGCGCGTTCAACTCGTCGTCTCTTCTCTTGAAGAGCTCCGTCACGTCGGACTGGATACCCACGTAGTACACAACTTGTCCATCTGCATCGCGAATAGGCGTGAGAGACAATTGATTCATAAACTCTTCCCCAGACTTTTTGTAGTTTTTGAGCACCACCGAGCACGCCTCGCCCGCCTCGATGGCGGTCCTCAGCTTGTTGAGTTCGTTCTGATCCGTGCCAGCGTCTTGCAAGAATCTACAGTTATGACCCAGAGCCTCTTGCACGCTGTATCCCGTCATCAATTCGAAACCAATGTTCGCGTAAATCAACGGCTGGTCGGGTTGCGTAAAATCCGCAATCGTGATACCTTCCGCGCACGAGTCCATGGCGAGCTCTTTCACTGCGATCTGTTTCTGCATCGTCGACGCCCCCTTACACTGTCTGTACATCGCTTTTAAAGACATCAACTCATTCTCCAAGCGCTTACTACGCGTGCGTTCCCGCGCGAGCGCCTCCGCCAACGCCTCCGCGCTCGCCGGCGCCTCCTCCCCCGTCGTGGGCTCATCCGCCTCCCCTCTCGAAAGTGCGTCCACCGCGCGTCTGCGTCGCGTTAATCACACGCGTCGTCAGTCACACATCGCGATATTTTCGACTCAGGCGCGAACACCGCCACGAGTCGTCTCGCATCCGTCGTCATCGTCGTCGTCTCGGGACGCACCTTTTCGTTCCCACCGCGCCATCCGTGATGATGACCTCCGTCACGTCATCCGTGTCCGTTTCGCGCGCGCGGGGGGCGAACGGACACGGCATGACGCGCGCGCGCGCCTTCCTCGCGCCCGCGTCCGTCCTCGCGGGCGCGCGCGCCGGCACGGCGTGCACCGGGTGTCGACCGACCGCGCCGCGCGGGCACGCCGCGATTCTCACGCGTCGCCGCGCGCGCGCGGGCGTCGCGGTGTGCGCTCCCACGCGACGACGACACACGTGCGCGCGTTGACTCGAGTTGACGCTTCGCGCGCGTGCTCACGCGTCGCGAGGTGACGCGCTTCGGTCGCGATGATGGGTCGGCGGCAGCTTATCCACTCGACGGGTGCTTTTTCAGGGCTCTGGGGCGCCGAGAGACGAAACGGTGCGTCGACGCGCGTGTGGCCTTGAGCGCGAGACGAGCGAGACGCGCGCGATGGGACGATGATGTTACACGGTGTTATCACGCTCTGGGTGGACATTTTGCCGGTTTGACGCTGTCGATGCCCTCGCGACGATTTTGAGCGGGTCGAGCGTCGGCGCGCGCGGCTCGGCGACGCTTCACTTCGCGATCGTACATGATCAACGCACCCGTGACGGCGACGTTGAACGATGGCGAGCGTTCCCCAGTGGTCGGAAGTGCGATGTGGTGGCGGCACGCGCGGAGCATGGTCGTGTTCAGACCAGTGTCTTCGCTGCCCAAGACGTACACCGCCTTGGGCGGATGCTCGAAATCCTCCAGCGGCGTGCCTCCCATCTCTACGCCCACCCACACCGCAGCCACCGGACTGTGAGAGGCGAAATCGTTCCAATCTTCGTACTCAAAGCACGGAATTTGCGTCCACGACCGAGGCGTGTCGCTGCACTCTCGTCGGAATCGACTGCCCACGACGAAGGTGAACGCCGCGCCGAGTTGATACGCGCTCCTCCAAAGCGTTCCTAAATTGTTGATGTTTTTGCCGTTGTAGATGCCTATGCCGAAGTATCCGTTCTGCTCGCCCACGGGAGGCGCGACGCACGTCTCCATGGCGCTCTCCTCGGCGTCCGACGTCGACGGTTCCGGTTGTGTCTTGGCGTCGAGCGACAGTTCGCATCGAAGAAAGGCGCCGTCTTGCACGGATAACCAGCACGACGTCGTCGCGCCGTCGCCGAGCGCGCGCCAGCCCTCGAGAAAGTTGTCGAAAACGCGCACGCTCCATCGCGCAGGATCCACGCCGTCGGCGATCATCGTCGCCTCGATGGCGAGCGCCGCCGCCGATGCGCCGTCGAGCTCGCCCAGGTCGATGACGCGACCGTTTCGAGGCGTTGAGCCGGGATAGATGTATCGCAGAACGTATCGCGCGCGCCCCGGGAATGTTTCGATGGGCCGAGACATCGCGCGCGTCGGGCGACGTCGACGACGCGTCGAGCGCCACGCGACGATGTGAGGCTCGCGACGCGCCGCGTCTCCGTCGAGTCGAGCGCGAAACGAAACGCGCTCGAATGGACGCGAATGAGTCGCGGCGCGATGCGCAGCGCGTTGCATGCGAACGATTGTTTGATGTATCGATCCGTGTCACACGCTAAGACGCGCGGGGTGCCTAAGACCGCGCCTAAAGATCTATCACTCGACTGAGTTTGGACACGTTGTTTAAGAGCGCGTCCCCGTCCTTGATCAAAGTTTGGTACAGAGAGTTCTTCAAATCCGGTCGGTTCGTTTGCAGCACTCCGTCGACTTTGTCAATCTTGCAGTTTAAGCGACCGTTCACGATGAAGTGCGATAACTCGCGATCGATGAACTCCTCACTCACGTTGAAACTATCCGCCATGCTCTTGACGGTGACGCTCTTGTAGCTTTGCAAATACTGCGCGTACGCCACGACGCGCACTTCGCGCAAAAAGTAACGAAAGTGCGGGTTTACCCACACGGACTTTTCGACGTACGACGCGACGATCGGAAACGCGCTCATAAAGGTGCGGTAGTCGCACTTGTGAAGCGCATTTAAAAAGTCGCCCAGACCGGGCAAGCGGTTCAGCACGCTCAAAATTTCCGGAGAATCGATCACCTTTGCCTTGAGCTCCGTGCGTGGAAGCGTCACGACGGCGCAAATCACGGTGTAAAAGACGAAATCGTCGTAGGACAGCAATTCGTACGACGTGAAGGTGCTCAACGAATCCAAAAACAGCTTGGTCGCCGTTTCGAAATCCCGCGTCGCCGCCGAGTACAATCCCTCGTACACCTTGAGTCTGTTCTTACGCTCCCAATCGCCCCCACCGGGTTGATCAAGCAACTCCTTAATCTTTCCGATCAACTTCTTCACCTCTTGAAGTTCCAACCGCGAGAAACGAACCCGCATCATGGCGAACGCCCCGTCCATCTTCTGCCCCACCGACGCCGTCTTCTCCTCCGTCTCCTCGTACGCCTCGCACGCCTTCTCGCACTGACCGACGCTCGCGTAAAACACAGCCCTCTCGTACATCGCGTCCCGAACCTCCACGTCTCCCAAGTTTTCCTTGGCGTCCTCGATCTTCGCGTCGATCTCGCGCAGCCGCGTCTCGTTCGCCTCTCGCATACTCTTCACCGCCGCCTCGTCCCTCGTCCACCCGAATCGTTCGCACAGCTCCTCCATCGTCGTCGCCATCTCTCGCTTCGTCACGATCGCGAGCACCGCCTCCCTCGACGCGTCGTCGCGCGCGCGTTCGTAATCATAAATCTTTTGCGCCAAGTCAACGTCCTCGTCGATCGTCGTATCGACGACCGGCGCGCCGTCGTCCTCGCCCTCCACGGGCGCCGCCGTCGCCACGCCCGTCTCCACCGTCGTCATCTCGACGTCGTCACCGCTCGCGCCCATCGCGGTCCGCGTCCTCGTCCGTCGTCGCGCGGATTCCTGACGCGCGCGATTGTCGAGCCCGACGAGGGACGAGGAGACGAGGGCACAGGGGACTCGGTGGCGAATCACGAACCGTCGTTATCCATATCCAAGACACTCGGCGCGACGAAGGATCTCTCGAATCGCGCGAGCGCCGCGTGACGTCGCGCCTCGCGTCGATCGGTCCGCGAAAGATGTCCGCGACGTTCGCTCGCGCGACGCTCCGCGCCGCGTCGCCGCGCGCGGCGCGCCGAGAGCGGGAAAGCGCGCCGATGACTCGGCGCGCTCTGACTCAGCACGGTCGATCCCGTGGATGCGATCGCGCGTCGCACGTCGCGCGCGTGGGCACGGGGAGGTTCATCGTGGGTGGGAATTGGAAGTGTAACGGTACGAGAGAGTCCGTGAACGCGCTGCTCGAGGAGCTCGCGAGAGGGGAGGTGGCTGAAAACGTGGACGTCGTCGTCGCGCCGCCGTTTTTGTTCATCGACGAGGCGCAGGCGCGATTGGATGAGCCGTTCGAGGTGGCGGCGCAAAATTGTTGGGTCGAGCCGGGATTGGTTGACCCCACACATCACTACGATAGCGACACGGGGGCGTTCACGGGTGAGGTGTCGGCGGAAATGTTGGAGGATTTGGGCATTCCGTGGGTCATCTTGGGACACTCGGAGCGACGCGCGTTGTTCAACGAGTCGAACGAGTTTGTCGGTAAAAAGGTGGCGCACGCGAGGTATCATGGATTAAACGTCATCGTGTGCGTCGGTGAGACGCTCGAAGAGCGAGAATCAGGGAAGACGTTGGATGTCATCTTTGAACAGCTTCGCGCCGTGGCGGATGAAATCGACGACAAGGAACACTCGAGCTGGGGCTCCAACGTCGTCATCGCGTACGAGCCCATCTGGGCGATCGGTACGGGTAAGGTGGCGACACCCGATCAGGTGCAAGACGTACACTCGAGCATCAGAGCGTGGTTGGCGGAGAATGTGTCTCCCGAGGTGTCCAAGGCGACGCGCATCCAATACGGCGGCAGCGTCAACGCGTCCAATTGCGAGCAACTCGCGCAATATTCCGACGTCGACGGGTTCCTCGTCGGCGGCGCATCGTTGAAGGGTGAAGACTTCGTGAAGATTTGCAACTCTTCCGTCGCTCACTACAAGGCTGTTGGCAGATTGTGATCGCGCGACTGGTAACTGTCGCTGCGGCGGTTCGCTTTCCGCGTTTTTATTTATTCAAGGTATTCATCTCACCGTCCACCACGCGTCACCGTGACGTCGTCGATGCGATGCGAACTTTTTCTCCGTTCGTCGCGATCCGTTTCATCGCGCGTTCGCGTTTCGCGACGCGCCGATCTTTTATTACGCGCGCGTTGCCACTGTTCGGCGCACCTGCCCGAGACCGACGCCCCAAGGCAGGGGACCGCGCGGCGCCATGTCGGACGCGGCGACGAGCGAAAAGGCGCGCGAAGAGACGCGCTCGACGTCTCCGCGCGCATCTCTCGCGCACGGCGAAGAGGATGGGGGTGAAAACGGACGCGAAGTCGCCGCCGACGCGCGCGGTGAGACTGTTCGCGAAGGCGCGCGCACGAGCGACGAGGAGAAGGAGGAGGAGGAGGCGAGCGGCGAGGACGAGAACGGCGAGGACGACGCCGGCGACGACACTGCGTCCTCGTCCTCGTCCGAGGGGTACGGTTTCGGTCGCGAATCACCGGACATGCTGGCATTGATGGCGAGACTCGCGGCGCAAAAGCTCGACACGACAACGGACGCGCTCACACACGCGCCGATCGAGCGCGCGCTCGAGTCGTTCGATTTAAAAGGAATCGCTCAGTACATTCGCTCGGGCGCGGCGAAGAACATCGTTGTCATGACCGGAGCGGGCATCAGCGTCTCGGCGGGCATACCAGATTTTCGAAGCGAGTCGGGATTGTACGCGCGACTCGGTGAGTACGATTTACCGTACCCGCAGGCGATATTCGAGCTGAATTACTTTCGACAGAAACCCGGACCGTTTTATAAGCTCGCGGCGGATCTGTATCCTGGACTGTACGCGCCGACGCCGACGCATCATTTCATCAAGTTGTTGCACGACAAGGGACTGTTATTGCGGTGCTTTACGCAAAACATCGATAGTTTAGAGTGCGCAGCGGGGGTACCGAAGGAGAAGGTGGTGGCCGCACACGGTAATTTTGACAGTGCGAGGTGTTTGAATGGACACGGCGCGGACGTGGACGAAGTGGAAAAGGCGTGTCGAGCGGGGACGCCGTTGCGATGCGCCGCGTGCGACGAATACATCAAGCCGGATATCGTCTTCTTCGGTGAGAACCTTCCGAGACGGTTCTTCGAGTGCGCGCAAGATGATTTCGAATTGTGTGACTTGCTCGTCGTCATCGGAACGTCTTTGGTCGTGCACCCTTTTGCGGGATTGATCGAACGACCGAAGGAAGACGTGCCGAGACTGTTGATGAATCTCGAACGCTGCGGAGAGACGCCGGATTCGCAAGTCTCTCGGCTGTATCGTCTCGCGGGTCTCGGTCGCGGCACTGGATTCGATTTCAACGAGGACACAAACTACAGAGATGCGCTGTATCTCGGTCGGTGCGACGACGGTGTGGCTGAGTTATGTTCGATGCTTGGATGGGAGGACGACTTGTCGGCGCTCGTCGACGCGTGTCCGATCAAATCTCGCCTGTCGCGCGACGAAACGTGATGTTGTTCGTAATATATCAAAATACTAGGTCATCGTGTCGATTGGCTCGACTCATCTAAGTCATACAGTTGCGTTTCTTTTCGTCTACGGTGCTTCTAAGATTACGGCGTCGGCGGTCCGCGTTCAGACGGCGTCATCTGCTGCTGCTGCACGTCCTCGCCGACAAAGTTGAGAGCCTCATCCAAGGCAACCTTTTGCACGGTGCTCACTTTGTGGGAGTGCGACACGCCCTGGATGCACGTCGCTTCCTTGACGATTTCCGGTCGGAATGTCGTCGCGATGAACTGCGTCTTGTTATTTGCCTGCGCCTTCACCATGTGTGCGACGGCGGTGCGGTACTGCGGATCGAGCGCCGCGTCGATTTCATCAAACAGATAAAACGGCATCGGGTCGCACCGTTGAATCGCAAAGATGAGCGCGACCGCGACGACCGTTTTCTGACCACCGGAGAGTTGTTTCATTTGCATCGTCTCCCCTTGTCCGAAACTCACCTTGATTTTCACGCCGCTGTACTTGTCGCTGAACGTTGTCGGCGCCGGCTCAGCCGGAGCGTCTCCGTCTCCGTCTTCGCCCGCGTCGCGAGGCGCCGCGCGTTTGCGCTGCATGACGAGCTCACCGCGACCGCCCGGAACGAGACGGTGGAATACATCCTTGAAGTTCATACTCACTTGCTTAAACGTACGCTCGATTGCTTCGTCCTTCTTGTGATCCAAATGATCGATGAGTTGCGTGATGCTATCGTACGCCTTGTTGATTTCCGTGCGTCGTTTTTCGAGTTCTTCGCGTTGCTCGGTGAACTGCTGGTACTGATCGAGCGCCTTCTTGTTCACGTTGCCGAGTTTTGAGAGCTGTTTGTTTGTCTTGTCGAGAAGCTTTCTCAGAGACGCCGCGGACTCGCCGCGGTAGCGCTCAAACGCGTCGGAAGGAAGCGATCCGAGCTCGCGAATCTTCTTTTGTAATCCTTCGCGTTTTTGCGACAGCGTCGAACTCTTTGAAATGAGCGTCTCCATTTGCTTTTCGCGTTCACCGAAAGATACACCCATGTCCTCTTGCGACTGACGAAGTTTGTTAATGTCGTTCGTCGCCGTCTCGACGGTCGATTGCGCCGTTCGAAGCTTATCCGCGATGCTGTCATAGTTCTTGCGCGCGATGGCTTCGTCATTTTGTACCGATTTGAGCTGACCCTCGAGCTTTGCCAAATCGGCGCGCACGCTGTTGATGTCGAGTTCTCCAGATGTGAGCGCGATCTGCTTCGCTCGTCGCTGCAAGTTGTTATCCAACGCCGTCTGTAAATCACTCATCTGCGTGTACACGTCGAGACGTCGGGCGGCGATTTCATCCTTTTCTTGTTTGAGCGACGTGAGTTGCGCGGTGATGCCTTCGAGCTCGCTCGTCTCTTCGGGCGACAAAGTGGAGTCCAAACTCGACCCGATCTCGCCCTTCATGTCAGCGATGGTCACCTCGAGGCGTTCGATATCGACGCGGGCGGCGGCGATGCTCTTTTCAGTCTGATCGAGAAGCGACGTTGCACGAGAGCCCGTATCGCCATAAAATCGAAGCTCGCTCTTCAAACGATCGACGTGCTGCATGGCGTGACGTCGCTGCGACTCGAGACGACTGATATCGCCGAGAACGGTGGACATCTTTTGTTCAGCAGCCTGGAGGGATTTCTTGACGTCGGCGCTCGTCTCTCTGAGCTCGTCGCGATTGATGTTGAGTTCGCGCAACGCTGACATGGCGGCGATGCGACTGCGCGTCGTGTCGTGATATCCGCCGCTCATCGTGCCCTTGCTGCTCACGGTGTCGCCGTCCATGGTAACGCAGTTCAGGTGTGACGAAGCAGCCTTGGCGACGGCAACGTCGATGTTTCGGCAAATCAACACGCGTGCAAACACTTGCTTGAACGCAGAATCAAACTTTTCGTCGTACTTGAGCTTTGAGACAAGCGGAAAAGCGTCGCTGCCCTCCGGGTAGGTGATGTTCGGCGACGCCATACGGTTCAGCGGCAAAAAGGTGACGCGCCCACCCTTTTCCTTGTTCAAGTACTCGATGACGCGACTCGCGATGTCATCGTGATCGACGACGATGTGAAACAACTGATTCCCGGCGCTCGCTTCGATGGCGCTGTGAAAGCGCTCATCCGTCTGCATGAGCTCGATGAGCGGACCGTGCACGCCTTCGATGTTGTGCTCCTTGACGATGCGTTGGACGGCAGCCATACCGCGCTGTAAATCTCTCGGCATGGAGAATTCAAGTTGTTTGTCGCGCTTTTTCACCTCTTCTTCGCACGAAGCCAGAGAGTTGTCGACTTCGTTATCCTTGCGTTGAAGTTCCTTGCGTTCGTTTTGCACCTCGTTCCGTTCGGACATTGCCTTCTTGTACTTGGACTCAAACTCCGCGAGCTTCTCTTCCTCGGCGATGAGTTCGGCTTCCATGCCAGCGCGATCGGTTTCGTCGCTCGATTGCGTCGCGCGAATCTCCTTGAGGTCATTTTCGAGCGTATGTGCCTCGTGCTTTTTCTGTTTCAGCGTGTTGTCGGCTTCCTTGATTTGTCCCTTCAACCAGGCGTCGCGCTCAGCGGTGGTTTTGAAACGATCACTGCGGCCTTGCTTTTGGTACAAACTCTGCGCGCGACGATCGATCTCCGCAATCTCGCGATCTTTGGCTTCTTCGATGGACACTTCGGCGTTGTACTTCTCGCGAACGGCGGCGAGCTTCTTCTCCGTCTCCGCCGTAGCCTTCTCAACATCCACCTTTTGACCAGCAATGCCAGCCAACGCCTCTTCGTGCGTCTGAATCGTTTCGTGCAGGTCCTTCACATCAAGTTCAGCCGTCGTTCGCCTGGCGACAATCTCGCGCAATTCTTGCTCCGAAACGGCGAGCTCCTTCTTGAGCTGTGCCGCCGCGCGCGCACCCTCCTTGACTTCCTTCTCACGTCTCTTCAAATTTTCATTCAATGTGGCCAGTATATCGTCGTCCACGCGGCTCGACTCATTCGCGGTGCTACGCTGACGCTCTATTTCATCCAATTTATTTCTCGTATCGCTCAAATCTTGTTCGTAAATCGTATACTCGAGAGAACGTCTCGTCTTATCCAAGTCGGTGTACTTTTGCAACTCATCCTTCTCGTCGTCGAGTTCAGCCAATCGCCCTTCGATGAATTCAACCGTCTCTTGCACTTGTTCGCGCTTCGATTTCGTCTCATCGAGACCCTTGAGAGACTCTTTACGTTTCGCTTCGAACACGCTAGTACCGCCGATTTCCTTGAGCAAGTCTAACCGCTCCTCGTCTTGCATGGTCGCCATCTTCATAATCTTGCCCTGCTGCACCACATAGTACGGATTCGTTCTGCTAAAGCCAGCGCTCTCGAGAAGGTTCACCACCTCCGCCCGCGTCACGTGTTTCTTATCGAGGTAATATTCATCCTTTTTCAAACCGATGTTACGTCTCAATCGAACCTCCTCCCGTTCCACCGGCAAACGACCGTCCGCGTTATCGAACACGATCTCCACGTACGCCGACATCACCGCGTGTCCCGCACCCTCGTGCAACAACCTCTGTCGCTCCTCGGCGCGAAGAGTTCCGAATACATCGCTCAAGACGAACCGAATGGCGTGAAACAGATTCGACTTGCCCGAACCATTCGCCCCGACGATGCAGTTCAACCCGTCGTCGAAATCCACCACCGTCTGCTCGCGGTACGTCTTGAACCCCTCGACAATGACTTGCTTGATGTGCATGTCGACCGTCTATCGCCGTCTCGCCCTCGTCTCGACGCTCGACGCGTCTCGCGCGAGATTGCGATTCAAAGTTCGTCTGTCGTCTCGGCGCGCCGTCTCGCGTCACCGCGTCGCCGATCGCCGCGCTCGTCGTCGTCGTTCGCGCTCGCGGTTCTGAAAAAGCGTTCAAGATCCGGGCGTCGACGATCGCTCGCTCGACGTCTCGCGACGGCGCGTCGGTGAATGTCGACGGACGACACGACAGAGTCGATTTTGAATTTTTTCCACGTCAAGTTTTTTAAAATACGGGTTTTTCTAATACTCTCCAAAGTTGGCGTGTCCGGTCTCCTTGGCGTGTTTCACCGCCTCGCTCTGCCCGACGAGACCTCGTTGACAGACGAGACATCGAAGGGTGAAGTTGGCGGTGTCGGTGAAGGATTTGGCGTCGTGTTGCGCGCGGACAAAGGCGGGGATTTTTGAGAGCGCGGCGGCGGGCGGGACGCGAGAGACGTCAAGTGATGCATCGGCGCCGATCGATGATGGACTCAAGACGAGCGCGTCGTAGTGTAATCCATCGTATATCACCATGATACGATCGGTGTAACCTTGGTCTTCGCCGTAGACGTCGCATCGCTCGGTTTGAATGTCGTACGCGGCGATTTCGACGCCGTAGTGCTTGGAGAGAATGTACAGCTCCACCTGACCGCCCCAAGAGTTCGGTCTCGATATCCACTCGGTGTATTCCGACGGTGTTTTTCCGAGAAACGCCGCGTCGAACGTCGTCGGATCGGCTCGAATGGCGTCGACGATGACTTTTCGCAGTCTCGTCGCCTCTCGGAGCGACTTTTCCGCGCCGTACGCCACGGCGTTGAACAAACAACTGTTATCGCTCTCGATCACTCGTCGCACGACGAACATATCCTCCAGTCGCATCGCCGCAGACGTCGTCGTCGTCGCTGCGTCGCCGCCCATGCTTAGCGCCAACGCGCGCGCGAAGGCTTCGTCCTCATCCATCTCCGCCATGGCCGCGAACGTGCTCGTCCCCGACGCGTTCACGGCGCGCGCATCGACCGTCGTCGCCTCGCGCGTCTCGTTCCGAGTCACCGCGATCGTCTCTCCGCTCTGAACGCCCAAAGAGACGCACGGCGCGTCGTCATCGGCGACGTCAACGATGCGAGCTGGAAATCCGATGCGCCAACGCTGCTCACGCGCGTCGATTCCCGTGCTGTCGTGAATGGCGCGCTTGAGCGCGGAGACGGTGCACGCGTCGTCGACGTCGACGACGCTCTGCGCGCCGTCCGCGGTGCGCACGCGAAGTCGCATGTCGGCGCCCGGTTGTGCGGATGGGAACAGCGCGGAGAAAAATTACATGCAGCGGAAATGTTTTTACAAAGTCGGCGCGCCCCACATGCGAGAGAAGCTCGGAGATTTCGTCAGGACAACCTTGGGTGATGGCGGCTCTTCGATCGGAACGGTATTCTTGGAGTCCTCGGGGAGGTCCAGATCGTCGATCTCGTGAAGCATTTGATGGATGAGCGATCTCTGGCGACTGTGGAGTTCCAAACTCTCTTGTCGGCCGTGCGTGTCGGCAAGCGGTCCAGAGGGAGGTTTCTCGTTCCCGCCGCCGCCGAAGCTCGTCTTGTTTGAAAACGAGTCCCCGGTAAAGTGATCGTTTGACCGAAACGCGAACCCACGACGGTCTCGAAGACGCGTGGTGGCGATTCTTTCCCGTTTCATTTTGGCGCGGATTTGCGCCTCGGCGTGTTCACGAGCCTCCGTCTCTTCCTTCGCCGCTCTCATTCGTTCGGCGTCGATGTCCTCCTGAGCGACGACGAGTCGACGTAATGAAATGTCTACCGAGTCCCTGCGTTCGTGATCTCTTGAATCACTGTGTTGCTCTCGGCGCCTGTGCGTCACTATTCGCCCCGGCGTGTGCTTCTGCTTTGTCTTTCTATGAGACTTTTCGGGTTCCTCTCTGTGCCCTTCGCCGACACCGTACGGCGATTGGCCCGCCGTAGACGGTGATTCCTTCATAGAAATCAATAAATATAGGATGATCCAGCACAGGCTGCCCGTTTCGACGATGATGTCGGCCAGCGCGTCGGCGACGATGTTCAGCGCCCACAACGGGACGCGAATCATATCCAACACCGTCGATAGGGGCACCCCACAGAGAGAATACGCCAGACGCAACCATCCTCCTTGGTCGACGTCTTCGGTTGTGTTTTTGTGCAATATTTCGTGTCGAACGAAACGCATCTTTCGCGCCGCTCGACGTCGTTCTCTTTCTTCTCTCACTTCCGTTAAAACTCGCCACATGCACACGAACGCGAACGACGCTCCCGCGATGCTCGTCAACAAATCGTACAACTCATCCTTGAAGACGACGTAAAACGGATTATTCCACACTTTGACTCGAATCACTAAATCTATCGTGCCCTTCTTCCCGACCGCGCCCGGCATCTTCGCTAAAGTCTGCGTCGGAAGCGTCAGCGACATCAACGACTGCTCCGCCGCCGTGTGCGCGGGCAACTCTTTCCCGCAACCCATGGAGATTCGAGTCATCAGCGACTGCGCGGCCACGCCTGTGCGCGTGTTCACGGAATACGCAAACATCCTCGTCGACACCAACCCGATCGGGCCGACTTTCTTCGCTCGGACGTTCACCATGGTGACGCCGTCTGACAACGCTCTAGAATCTACAGCCCACGAGTATCCGAACGCCTCGCCGAACTCGACGCCCGTCTTCGAGGACGCGGAGTCCGTTGAAAAGTGCGTGCGTATCGACCGAGCGCTCTCTCTCGCGCGCGCGCTCCCGACGTGCGCCGTGAGTGATGCCGTGGGTGCCGATGCGGGCGCCCGAATCCTGAAGTCAACCGACGACGAGAACGGGTAGAGTCCGAACTCGACGGCGCCTATGATGGCGATGAACGCGACCCGTATGATGCGTTTGATCTGTGCCCGGCCATCGGCGCGATGCGCCGACATGATCGGCGCCGCGCGCTCTGTCGATTGGGAAGCGTGTTTTCTTTCTTTCGTCGACGCGTCAGAGAAGGGGCGGCGTACGGCTTATACCATGGCTACCATGGGAATATGCAAGTGGTAATTTAACAAAGAGCACAGGTAAAATACGATGAAAACTATTTCGGAGCTTGCTGGAACCGATTCGCGGCAATGACCGCGTGGGCAAAGACCTTAAAGGATTTTTCTCTCCGCGGATTGCTCGAGACGTCGGAGACGTCGGAGAGCCTGCTCTGCCTAGACTTTAATCTCGATCCAACGATCGCTTCACCTATGCCGTGAATCTTCTTATCGATCGACATTCGAGGGACATCGACAGCAACTTGTTCCTGTTGCGTTTGCGCGCGAGATTCAGCCTCGGCAACCCTCGCGCGCGCCTCCTTCACCGCCGCGGCGCTGCTCTCTTCGTCGGTGGTGCCCGGGAACCATTGCAACGGAAGGCAACGCGTGAAAGCACCGACGGGGAGAACGATAAAACCAATGATCATAGAGATGATCCACTCTTTCGGGCTCTGCTTCACGAAACCGATAGCAGGACCGACGACAGTAGCGCCGACGGCTTCTATGAACAAGGTTTGCACTCCGACGGTGAGCATGATGATGCCGCAGAAGATGGGGGAATTGTGAATGTTCGCAAACACATTAAGGTCGCTGATACGACGGCTGTTGATTTCAGAGAAGACTTGCATCATGACGAACGTGTTGAAGATGAAACCATTCAGTTCAAGCGTTTGATGGTGACAGTCGTAGTGCGCCGCCTTCGTCGCCGTCGCGGCGACGTACGGACACTTGATATCTAATAAGTCCTTACCCTTGAACATGAAGACGACGCACACGATCAGCTGGTACACGGAGACTCCGATGATGTTTCGCCACATCGGCTTGTTGATGAGCGGAGCAGTTCTACCGAACGGCTTGCGCTTCATCAATTGCGGAGAAGGAGGTTCCGTGGCAAGCGCGAGCGCACCCATAGAGTCCATAATCATGTTCACCCACAAGAGCGGCACCGCCGCGAGTGGGAGTTCATCGATGCCTCCAATGGCGGCGATGAGATTTAAGCTCACCGCGACCACGTTCACGACGAGTTGAAACTGCAAGAATTTGCGAATAGACTGGTAGACGTTGCGACCCCAAAGCACAGCCTTGGCCATCGACTTGATGTTGTCGTCAAGAATGACGATGTCGCACGCTTCCTTTGCGATTTCGGTGCCTGCGATACCGAGAGCGAAGCCAACGTCCGCATCCTTGAGAGCCGGCGCATCGTTAGTGCCATCACCAGTGACGGCGACGACTTCACCAAGCTTTCTTTGCAAGTTGCACAAAACCAACTTGTCGGAAGGAGAAGACCGCGCCAAGACGCGAATCCTCATCGCAACCGCTTCCTTTTCGTCATCGCTCATTTTTCGGAACACTGGACCTTCCAACACTAATCCACCATCACCTTCTTCAAGGATACCGGCCTCTCTCGCGATGGCCTCTGCCGTGATGGCGTTGTCCCCGGTCACCATACGGACCGTCACACCGGCGCCGCGAAGCAAACGCACCGCTTCAGCCGTTTCGGGTCGAATGGGATCCTTGATGCCCATGATTCCGAGCAGAGTGAGATCTCGCTCCGGAGCAACGTCACCGAGCGCCGACGGTGCCTTGTTGATGTCGGTGTACGCGATGCAAAGCGTACGCAAGCCTTGGCGCGCAAACGCCTCAATGGCGGCTTCAGCGTCCTTCAACGTCTGCGTGTTCAGCGTGGACACCTTCCCATTCGAGTCCATTACTTTCGTACATAATTTGACAACGATTTCGGAAGCACCCTTGACGTGCAAGCGGGTGCCCGAGCCGTTTTGAATGGCTGTCGACATGCGCTTACGAGCAGACGTGAAGTGATACAACTGCGCCACTGGGTGCGCCTCACGCAACTCAATGTACCGTTGCGTGTTGCCGGAGGGCGGTTGCATTTGCTCCACGAGTTGAAGCAACGCGCACTCAGTTTTACTGCCGAGGTGCTCAACCGTTCCGTTTTCCTTCACGCTCAGGTTTGCGTCAGAGTTCACAGACATCGATTGGCAGAGCATGTCCGAAAAAGCGGAGCTCACGTTGGGAGGAATCTTCTCGCAAACCTCACCACCGAGCCACGCTGACGTAACGGTCATCCTGTTTTGCGTCAACGTCCCCGTTTTATCGGCGTTGAGTTGCGTCGCGCTACCCATGGTTTCGCATGCCTCCAGACGACGAACGAGATTTTGATCGCCCATCATTTTACGCATGGCGAACGCCAAGCCCAAGGTGATGGCCAAGGGCAAGCCCTCGGGAATGGCGACCACGACGATGGTCACGGCATTAATCAAGAAGTCGAGCACGAGCATGCCGTCCCAGCTCTTCGCTTTCGCGCTGTCGGCGATCCATCGAATCATACTGACGAGGAAGAGAATGATGGCGGCGCCGATGCCGAAGTTACCGATGAGCAACACGAGACGCTCGAGGCGCTCTTGAAGAGGCGTATCGCTCGGTTCGACGATGAGAGTCTTGAGAATGACGCCCCACTGAGAGCGTGAGCCGACGGCGATGACGATCATCTTCCCAGAACCCTCCGAGATGGACGTGCCGGAGAGAACCCAAGGGTCCTTTTCCCTCGACTTTGCGATGTCAATCGGTTCGCCCGTCATCGCGGCTTCGTTCGCCTTGAACTTACTACCTTCCACGAAGAGACCGTCGGCGGGGACTTTGTCACCAGCCGCGAGTTCGACCAAATCACCGACCATGATTTCACCCGCGTGCACGGCGACGCTCTTCCCGTCGCGGACCACCTTGACTTGATAGTTGTCCTTGATCGAGTTCAACTGCCGGAACTTCATCTCCTTCGCGTAATCGATCCCCGCTTGCAAGAAAACGACGACGATGACGACAATCACGATGGCAATACCCTCCAGATATCCGTATTCGTCTCGATGTTTCTTCATACCGGCGCCCACGGCGAGCGACACGACGCTCGCCGCGATCAAAATTCTCACCGTCACGTCCGCCAACGCATCGTTACACAGCTCGAGAAATGACTTCGCGGGCGGGTACTCGAACTCATTCACCCCGTACGACTCCTTACGCTCCGCAGAATTCCACGCATCCGCGCACAGACCCTTCTTCAGATCGGTCCCGATGGCGTCCGCCACGCGCTCCACCCCGCCAACCTTCTCCAACGCCTTGTTATCGCGATCGGTGACCCACTGTTCGAACTCGGCCGCGTTCGCGCCGACACCCATCGCGATCGCTCGCGTCTCGACTCAGCGCGACGCGCGCTCGGACGCCCGCGCGCGGTGACGCTCGGACGTTTTGTGCCGCCGCGTAAATCGAAATCTGTCAGAATCCCCCGATCGAGGGGGGTGGGAACGTCGACGGTTCACGACTCAAGGGCGTCCACGCCACCGCCGCGGGCCGGACTCGTCGGCGCGCGCGGCGATGCGCGCGGCGGCGACCGCGCGCGTGGGGACGACGACGACGTCGCGCGTCACCGCGCGCGCGTTCGCGGCGCGTGAGGCGTGGGGACGACGGCGGTGGCGACGTCGGTCCCACCCGGGCGTGCGCGTGGACATCGTGGGGGAGGAGAACGGCGACGCGATGGGCGACGCGACGGCGTTGATTCGAGCCATGGTGGCGTGTGAGGGCGCGAGGAATGGTGGTGGGTGGGACGTGCGGGCGATCGAGCGCGTGGTGCGCGCGCCGAGGGCGCAGCGGGCGATCGCGGGGGCTTGGGACGAGACGCGCGGCGGCGAGTTGGTGGGATACGCGGTGTGCGTCGGCGACGGGACGCTCGTGGCGACGATCGAGCGTGTGTGCGTGCGAGAAGACATGCGCGGGAGAGGTATCGGTCGAGGGTTGGTGCACGCGCTGGGGGAGAGTATGTTTGAACGGGAGATTTACGACGTCGGCGTGCGCGCGCCCGAGGCGTTGGTCGAGTTCTTCGATTCGTTAAACTACGACGACGACGGGTCGGTGTACATGCGATTCGAGGGAGACGCGCGGGGAGAGACGTGATCGATCGTCGTGACGTTCGACGTAGTAATTGTTTGTGTACAGTATAAGATTTGTATTCGTCTTCGAAATTCGCGACCAGTATTCGCGACGTCCGGTCTACGCCGCGCCGAGCTCGCCCGCCAACTCGCCCGCTTGCGCGAGCTCGAGGATGATATCGCACCCACCTATGAGTTCGGACTTGTAATAAAGCTGCGGGTACGTGGGCCAGTTGGAATATTCCTTCAGACCTTGTCGAATGGGCTCGTCGGACAAAATGTCAAACGTCGAGTACTCGACGCCGACGTCATCGAGCGCTTTCACAACCTTGGCCGAGAATCCGCATCGAGGAGCCGAACGCGTGCCTTTCATGAACAGGATGACGTCCTGCGCCGCCAACATGCCCTTGATGCGTTCGTTGATGGCGTTTTTGACTTTGCCGTCTCCCGCCGCGCACGCGTCGGCGAGCTCGCCCGCCTCCGCCATCTCGAGGACGATGTCGCACCCGCCCACGAACTCTCCGTCGACGTACAACTGCGGGTACGTCGGCCAATTGGAGTACTCCTTCAACCCTTGACGCACGTCGTCGTCCGCCAAGATGTTGAACGAACCAAACTTGACGCCCGCCGAGGAGAGCGCCTCGACCACGCGTCGACTGAAACCGCACTTTGGTTCATCGGGATGTCCCTTCATGAACAACACCACCGGCTGCGACTCGATCAAACTCTTCAATCTAGCGCGCAGCGCCTCCCCGCTCGTCGCCTTCACCGGCGCGGCGGTCACCGCCGTCGCCACGTTCGCCGTCGTCGCCGTCGGAAAGTACTGCCTCGTTTTGTTCGTCACCGCCGCCGCGTCCGCGCCCTCCACGGCGTCCACGCGCTTCCCATCGCGCACGAAGACGAAGAACGGCACCGCACTCACGTTCTCACGCGCGGACACCTCCTCCACCGCCTCCGCGTCGCATCTCGCCGTCGCCACGTCCGGGTGCCTCTGTCGCAGCGTGTCCAAGAGCACATCCATCGCGCCGCACGGTTCGCACCACGACGCCCAAAAGTGACAGATCCCGCGAGGATTCGCGGCCACCCACGCATCGTACGCCTCGGCGCTCGCGATCTCCGTCGACATGGCGTCACAATCTGACGCCCATCCGGGAGTTTTCTCCTTTTTCCTCCTTCATGTCCGACGACGCCCGAAAGATCCCCGACGCCGACGCGATGACGCCCAAGGTGAGCGGTCTCGCCGTGGAGGACCCCGACATCGATTCCGTGCTCTTCGACGCGACGATGATCGAGGGCGCGCTCGAGACGCTCGCCGTGCTCATGGTGCATCGCATGGCGGACTTCGAGGTGTACGTCCCGGTGACGACGGGCGCGATGATGTTCGCGAGCGATCTGATTCGACAGACGTACGTCGTGCAGCGATTGTTTCGAACCGAGGTGGTTCGTCCGTACGCGCGGCCGGTGGTGGCGTGCGCGTCGGCGTCGTCGTACGGGGACGGGACGACGAGCGCGGGGACGCCGGCGACGACGCTTCCGAGGTGCGAGGTACGAGGGAAACGCGTGGTGCTCATCGAGGATATCATCGACACGGGAAGGACGTGCGTGACGTTGGCGAAGGCATTGTACGACGCGGGGGCGGAGGAGGTGGCGATCGTGGCGTTGATGGATAAACGGGAGCATAGGGATAAGGAGGCGACGGCGTACTTTGAGTCGAAGAATATGAAGATGGCGTGCGCGTTTCAGTGCCCGGATGAATTCGTCGTCGGGTACGGGTTGGATTACCAGGGCAAGTACAGGGATTTGCCGTTCGTCGGTATCTTGAAACCGGAGGTTTTCGCGGAGAAGAAATGATTGTGATTGATTGGTTGATTTGATTGAATTCCGTCGAAAAAGCGTCTACGCGGCGACCCTTCGCACATGCGTGCCGAAACCCGTACCCGTCGGCGCCCATCGTCCCGCCTCCGTGCCGCTGGGCGTCGGAAACGCACATCCCGTCGCTTCGCGCACGATGCACTTTCTCGTCCGCTCACGGTCGCTAAAAATGAACAAATTCTGAAAGTGGCGCTCTTGCACTCGAATCTCTTGCAACTCTTTCGTAATGTTTCCATCCTCGTCGTCGATCGAGCGACACAGATGATCGTTCCACGCCTCAAACTTGAGCTTCAGGTGACTTCTCGGCGGACCTATCCATTTATTTCTCTTCCACTTCCCCTTGCTGCACACATCCTTTGTCGGAATTTTGTGTTTGTGCGAGCCGACTTCAAAGTGTTCAATCTTGTACGTCCACGAAAAATCTGGCAAACAACACGGTTTCAATATCAAGTGCTTGACGTTCGAGCACCGATTGAACATCTCCACCGCCTTGATGCTCAGCGTACCGCACAGATGGATCCCCAACACGATGAACGGACCGTTCCATCGCGAAAACAAGTGCACCGCCATTTGGTTGATTTGCGCGTAATCCTTCAAGTCGACTTTTCGCGTTGACAGTTTAATCGGCCACTCATACGTCCACCCGTCCTCTCCGTGTACGTGCGCCCAGTTCATGTGATGACTCATCGGCGTCGTTCCGAACGCCGCCCACATTTTATCCACGAGCACGATCTCGTCCACTTTATCCTCGGGTAACAGCTCGCTCAGAAACATGCCGAGGTATCCGAAACCGCTACACAAATCCACCACCACCGCCTTGTCCTCTCTCGAGCACACTCGCAGCGCGTCCACGTACTCCATCGTTCGTGCGATCACCGGCGCGCTCTCGTTTAACTCTTTCACCAATCGACCACCCTTAATGACGCGTAACCAGACGGATTTCGGCATGCCGCGCTTCCACTTCGCCGCGACGGCGGCGCACCGCGAGGCGAGCTCGGGATAGTCCCTCGAGATGGCCATCTCGCTGAGCTCTCGGCGAAGCCACGCGTCGGCGTCGTCGACGGCTTCTAAATCGGTGGCGTCGTGTTTCGTCGGTCGCCAGGGCGCCGGCGGAGCGTCATCGTCGTCGTCGACGACGGGGACGCGCGACGGGGCGGCGGCGGCGGTGGAGCTCGAGGCGTCGACATCGCGCGCGGACGGGCGCGGAGGCGTCGATGTCGGCGCGGGGACGGGGGTGCGCGGAGGAGCGTCGACTGAGGTCGGTGGTTTCGGTTTGCGCGATGCGTTTCCCATGACGCGTCGGGTGAGACGACGCCGGGATGTGAGGCGGGGAGGGAGCGGTAGTTGCTACGACGCTTAAGCACGCTTAAACGCTTCGACGCGCGCTTTACAAACGACTCCCGTCGAGTGGCGCGGTGATGATCACGGTAACGGTTCGGGCGTAAATGGAATACCGAGCGCGTCGGTGTAGCGCAGTAAACGCTCCTCGTAGCTCATCAAGATGGAGCGTTGCGCGGTGACTCGCCGACTGAGCGCGATGCACTCATCGAGGACGCCGTCGGCGTCGCGCGCTTCGATTTCGCGACGAAGGTCGGCGTTTTCTCGACGCAGCGCGTCGGCAACGGTTTGAAGCTCGTCCAGCGCGTCGAGTTCTGCGTCCATGGGTTGGAGAGGTGTCGTTGCCGCGGTCGCCGCGGTCACCGCGTTTATTTGCGCCTGAAGCGCCATGATGACGGAATCCTTTTCAGAATTCACAGCCTCGAGCGTGGAATTTTGCGCCACCGTGCGCGTCAACGCTTCGATGCGCGCATTCTTCTCGGCGATTTCATCCTTGAGCTCGCGTAACTTTGCGCGCAAAGAGGCTATGGACTCGCGCGCTAAATTTCGATCGACGCTGCGATTCGTCGCACCGTGGTCGTGCTCGAGATGGTGAAGTCGCGCCTTGAGCGCGGCGATCTCGTCCTCCGCCGCCGCGAACCCTATCTTTTCGTTTGATTTGAGTTCGTCGATAATCTTATGAAGCTCTTCGTTTTCCTCCATGATCGCCGCTTGTTCGCTCGAGCCGCGACGACTCATCTCCAGCCATTCATGTTCGAGCGAATCGATCGTTTCGCTCGTCGCCTTCAACTTTTTACGAAGCGCGTCGCGCTCTTGCGTGACTTCAAACACTTCTTCCGACTTTTGCGCGACGATGGCCTCGAGCTTCGCCGCGACGGCTTCCGCGATGTCCACTTTTTTCGCCAACGCGTCCGCCTCTTTGCGCGCAGCGCCGACTTCGTCCAACCGTTCACTCGCCTGTACCTCCGTCCTTGCGCGAGACTCGAGCTCACGCGCACACGACGCCGCCGACGCGCGCGATTGACGCAGTTCATCCATGAGTCTCGCGCGCTCGCCCGCGTGTTTCGTTTCAGCCACCTTCAAAGCCTCTCGCATGGCGCGCGCGCCAGCCTCCGCTTCGCTCGCGCGTCGATTCGCCTCCTCCATCGCCCCCGACCCGGAGACCTCCGCGCACGCCCGAGACGATGACGCGGCGCTCGCTTCCGCCCGCAAACGCGCGTTCTCTTCCCTCAGCCTCGTCAATTCCTCGTCGCGCTTAAATATCTCTAAATCCCGCTCCGCCACCGCGCGCTCCAACGCCGCCGCGTCCCGACTCGCCCCTCTCGCCTCCTCCATCGCTCGCTCCAGCGCCTCCCTCGCCTCGCGCATGTCCAACGCCGCCCGTCTCTCCTCGCTCGCCGCCGCGTCGAGCATGGCGCGACCTCGCGCCTCGAGTTTCGCGACGCCCGCGTCGATGGCCGACCCCGTCGGCGTCGCCGTCGACGCGACCGACGGCCTCGTCCTCGTCTCGGTCGTCTCCTCGTCCTCGAGCGCGAGCGCGTCGACGCGCATCGATCCATCGAGGTCGACGTCGGCGCCGAACGCGTCGTCGTCGTCAACGTCGTCGTCGTCGTCGTCGTCCGCGAGAATGTCTAAGATGGCTTGTCGCGCGCGTCGGAGCCCATCGCTCGCCGCGCGTGCGTCGCCCGTCGCGGCCGCGGGCGACATGTCGATCGATCGTCGTCCTTCGACGCGCGCGCGAGAGACGTCGCGCGAGACGTCGGCGACGACGACGAGCGCGCGCGCACTGACGCGCAACTGTCCGCATCACTTTCACGTCGTCGACGCCCATCGACCGCAGACGCGCGCGACGCGCGCGATCAGCCTTGGCGCGCGCGAGACGCGCGAGACGAGAATCATCGTCGCCTCGCGCGCGTCGCTCAGCGCGCGCGTCGACGCGTCGAGCGTCGGCGCGCGCGAACGCGCACGGGCGCGGGCCGGACGTGTCGCGCGCGAGAGAGAGAGAGACGCCATGCGCGTGACCTCGACGACGACGACGCGCGCGGTGGCGACGGACGACGCGCTCGATACGTTTCTGCGCGAGGCGCGCGAGGCGTTTCGCGCGGACGCGTCGGCGGTGGGCGTGAGCGTCGGGAACGAGGCGTGCGACTTGGACTCGGTGGCGTGCGCGGTGGCGCACGCGTACACGGAGAGCTCGAACACGGGCGAGATGGTGGTGCCGATCGTGTCGTGCGCGAGAGAGGAATTATTGTTGCGTCCGGACGTCGTCTCGGCGCTTGCGAACGCGGGTGTGTCGTTGGAGAGTTTGACGTGCGCGGAGGATGTCGCCGCGGCGACCGAGACACCGAAGAGCGTGTGTTTGGTGGATCACAACGCTCTGAGCGCGAGACTGTTTCCAGAGAGTTGGCAAACGCGCGTGACTCGCGTGATCGATCATCACGAGGACACCGGCATGTACGCGGACGCGGCGGATCGAGTGATTGAATTGATCGGGTCGTGTTCGAGTTTAGTGTATCGAGACGTCGTGCGAGTGGCGGGACGAGACGACGTCGCGCGACGCGTCGCGCGATTACTCTTGGGCGCGATCGTGCTGGACACAAGACTTTTAGACGCGTCGACGACTCGCGCGTCAGAGGTGGATTTCGCCGCGGCAGAGGCGCTTCGTGGGATTCTCAAATGGGACGAAGACGCAACGCGCGAAGAGTACGAGACGCTCTCTCTCGCGCGTCACGATCAGAGCTCGTTCTCGTGCGCGCAACTTTTGGCCAAGGATTATAAACAGTGGACCATGGATGGGTACGAGATCGGTATCGCATCGTTCGGCGTTCGGTTTCAGGATTTGATCGCGCGCCAAGACGTGACGTCGGTGGACGCCGAATGCGACGCGTTCGCCGCTGCGCGACGCGTGGACGCGCTATTTATGATGAGTTCGTTCGAAGACGGCGACGCGGGCGGATCGTTCGCACGTCAAATTTCAGTGATGACGCCGTCGTCCTCGAGAGGGAAGTCCGTCGACGCGCGCATCGTGATGACAAAACTCGGCGAACAAACGCCGATGACGCCGTTCGACGCCGGCGCCGCCGCGCCGCGAGCGTTTCAGTGCGCCTTCGTCCAGGGCGATGTCAAGGCGAGTCGAAAGAAGATTCAACCTCTCTTAGCCCGAGTGTTCGCGGAACTTTCGTCGTCGTAGACGGAGGTACCTGTTGTAATGGACGCGCGTAGACGAACCCGTTCCCGGCCGACGCCGCAGACGCCGACGCGATGGGCGCAGACACCCTCGCCGATCTCGAAGCCGCGGTCACCGCGCTCGAGCGCTCGAGCGACGGTGTGGCGTCCTCGTCGACGTCTGAGCGCGTCGACGCCGTCATCGAGCGCTTGCGCGCGCTCTCGCGGCGACCGCCGCCGACCAAGCGGCGAACCGGCGACGCCAATCGCGCGTTCGATTTCGCCAAGTACGACACGCGCGCCATCGCGTTGCACGTGCGATACGATGGATGGACGTATCACGGATTCGCGAGTCAGGGTGCCAGCGCGAGCGCGGCGCCGCCGACGGTGGAGCGCGCGTTATTCGAGGCTTTGGCCAAGACGAGACTCGTGGCGAGCGCGGACGACGTCTTCAGAGGCGCGACGTACGCCAGGTGTGGACGAACCGATCGCGGCGTGTCTGGATTGGGGCAAATCGTCACGCTTCGCGTGCGGTCAAACGGGGCGGGGGATGACTTGGAGAAGGAGTTGGATTACGTCGCGCTGCTGAATAGAACGCTGCCGGACGACGTGCGCGCGTTGGGATGGGCGCCCGTGGACGAGGCTTTGAACGCGCGCTTCGATTGCAAGTGGCGCCAGTACAAGTACTTTTTTGAGAAGACGAACGGATTGGACGTGGACGCCATGCGCGAGGCGGCGAGATCGTTCGAAGGCGTGCACGATTTCAGAAACTTTTGTCGAATGGACGCCGAAAACGTCAAGAGTTTCACGAGACGCGTGTTGGAGTGCACGATCGAGGAGACGGAGGATGGAAAGCTGATGTACGTGAACGTGCGAGGAAGCGCGTTTTTGTGGCACCAAGTTCGGTGCATGTCGTCAGTGTTGTTCATGGTCGGTTTGGGACACGAGTCGCCGTCCGTCGTCGCCGAGCTTCTCGATCTCGAGCAAACACCTCGTAAACCGCAGTATCCGATGGCGCCCGAACATCCACTCTTGTTGTGGCGAAGCGGATATGATGCGATGAGGCTGGACGTCGATCGCATGCACGTGAGCGAGAACGCGCTGGCGCAATTAGAGACGCACGTGGCGTCGCGTATGCACGAACACCGCGTGCGAGCGGCGATACAGGAAGAGACGTGGACGCACCTCGCACGGGTGCGGGCGCGAATGACGCGCGATGACGACGTGCAGACGTTAGCTCGAGATCTCGCCGCGGTGACGTGCGCAGGAAACGTGAGCGTCGCCAAGTCTCGTCATCAACGACTTCGCGACCGTCCGACGGAGAACACGTTCGAGGAACGCCTCGCGCGCGTCGAGAAAAAGTGAGTCGTCCACGGGCGTCGTACCGCGAGCTTACCACTCCTCAGTGTGCCTCTTCGATAGATATTCTAGAATTACATACCGTAGATTTCACGCGAAACGAAACGTCTTCCCGACTCACGCCTCGCGCGTCATCGCGCGCGTCGCAACGCCGTCTCGATGTTCGCGCGAATCCTCTCCTCACCCTCCTCGCGCGTCAACACCCCCACCGCCGCATCGACGTTCACCGTCACCGCGTCCTTCCCCCCCCACCACCACCGCCCACGCGTCTTCCTCTTCGCGCGCGCCTCCAACACGTCTCTTCGCTCGCGCACCGCCGCCGCGCCTCTCGCGTCCTCCGCCGCCGTTGCGAGAAACGCGCTCGCCTCCAATCTCGCCCGCCAATCCATTCCATCCCTACACACCGTCTCCACGCACGCACCGACGACGTCGTTCGCCACCAGCGCGCCTCGAGCGTTCGCCACGTCCCCCAACGTCCACATCGTCGCCGCGCGCGCCGTCCCCGTCCTCGACAGAAACCCGTCCCTCGACCTCGTCAACCGCTCGAACGACCGCGCGCTTCCGTCCGCGATGATGGGCGTGGCGAAGTAGGACACGTACAGTCCCGCCGCGCACGTCGTCGCCGCCAAGAGCGCGGCGCGTCTCGCGCGCTGCGCCGGCGTGAGAAGATTTCGAAGCGCATCCTCTTCGTTCGTCGCGTACGCCGTCGCCTCGCGCGCCTCGTTCGCGGCGGACGAGGACGAGGACGAGGACGAGGACGACGTCACCGATCGTCTCGACGCGCCACCGCGCGTCGCCTCGCGCACCGCGCGCGCCACCGCGCGCATCCTCGATGTGAAGGTGCCACGTTTAAATCTCTCCATCCTCGCGTCATCGCGCGCATCGCGCGTCATCGCGCGTCGCGCGCGCTCGGCGCGTCGCCCGCCTTCGCGCCATCATCGAACGCGTCGTTCCGCATGTCCTCCACCGCGCGCGAGCACGCGCAAAGCCTCGCGTCGACGCCCGGGTGGCCGAACGTTCGACCCGAGTGGTTCGCGCTCGTCGCCGACGCCGTCGACGCCGCGCGCGTCGCCCCGCGCGATCGCGACGCCGCCCTCGCGCGCGCGAGCGTGGACTGTGATTTCAACGTCTGCGCCCTCGGCGGTGATCTCAGCGCGCCGCGCCACGACGTCGGGAAGGGCGCGAGACGACGAGGTCGTTTCATCGTGCAGTTGGACGAGTGGAGCGACGCGGCGAGCGACGCGAGGACGAGACACTCCGACGCGCGGTGTCGACGTCCGGGACGCGGGCGGTGCCTGCGAGTGAGTCTGACGGATGGTCGGGCGCGGTTCGTCGGGTACGAGTACGGCGTCGTGGAGGCGTTGAGCGGCGACGGGCTGCGCGCGGGGGCGAAACTGGCGCTGACGGATCCGTACGTCGACGACGAGGGGAGGATTTGGTTGGAGAACGAGACGTGCGTCGCGCTCGGTGGATGCGTGGAACGATTGGAACGGGCGAGGGTGAGGGTTTTGGAGGTGTTGGAGGCGCCGAATCGGCCGGGGGTGGTGGTCGGGGATCGAACGGCGGCGGCGGCGAAGAGCGCGTGGGGAGAGGAAAGAGACGCGCGCGAGGCGACGACGACGACGACGACGACGACGGCGGCGGCGGTGCGATCGAGAGAGGAGACGCGCGCGGTGATAGATAGAGAACCGCTCGCGATGAACAGTTTAGGAAGTGGACGCGGATCGGACGCGACGCCGTCGACGCCGAAAGTGGTGCCGGTGTCGCTCGTGCCGGACTCGTTGGGGACGACCGAGTTGGACGAAAACGTGCCGCCGCCGGTGGATGCGCGCGTCGGCGGGGGGCGCGCGAGCGAGCCCGCGTCGTCGATTGGATCGGAATTGGAGCGTGATTCGATTCCGTCGATGCCGAACGACGTCGCGTTGGCCGGACGCGCGAGAGACGTGGCGAGACGCCTGAACGAAACTGCCGTCAAGGGACTGTGGACGTACGTCGCCGCGGTCAAGTCGGCGCGAGCCGAGGGTGTGGACGACAAGTCGACGAGCGCCACTGTGCACGGATGGATCACGCGAATAGGTAAAATAGAAGTCAACGAGGACGCGAGTCGAGGTACGATGTGGCGATTGAAGATTCAGGTGTCCGATTCCACCGGCGCGACGAATGCGTTTTTGCGCTTCGCGCAACTCGACGCCGTCGCAGAATCCAACGCCGCCTTCTACGCCGCCGCGAGTGAGCGAGAGAAGGTGGCGATAGAGGCGCGCGCGCGACGACGATTAGAGGAATTCTGCGGCCGAATCAAGCTCGCTGGGCTCAAGGATCGAATCATGCACGTCGCCAAGTTGGACGTGCAGCCGACGTCGTTCAAGAGTTCCGTCATCGCAGCGCTCGACGCGCGCGTGCGCGAGTTGGCGTGAACAGTGTGCGCGTGGTATTCATCGCGCGTCGTCGTCGTCGACGTCCTCGTCTCGAGACGAAGCGTGTAGTACATATTAATATTGAAACGTAACGTTCCCACTGTAGTTGGACGCCCAGTCATCTTGCGTGCTAGTCCACGCCTCGCGCGAAGACTCAACGTCGCGCGCCACCGCTCGGCGGACGTACACGCCGTCGCGCGCGTCACTCGTACCGCGCGGCGCTCGTCGCGTGGACGCGAACGGCGCCGCGCGTCTCTCGCGCGCTGTGCGTCAACCGTTGGGAACGAACGACACCTGGGCACCGCGTCTCGCGACGACGCCATGAACTCCGTCACGCACGCGCTGTTCGTGTTCGCGACGATGATTCTTCACTTCGTCACCGCCGTTCTCACCGCGGTGGTGCGAGGACTGATGGTGTTCGTGTCGGGCGCCGACGCCGGCGACGAGAGTTTCAACGATGGCGACGCGAACCCGGCGACGGATTTGGACGACGTGGATGAGAGCTCGATTCCGGATCGAATCGCGCGATCGACGCCACTGAGAGAAAAGCGAATCGCCAAGTATCGAGGGTACGTGGCGTGGCGCGAGGAGTACGGCATCGATACAATCTTGCGCAGGCCAAAACCGTACTTTGAGCTCATCAAGGAATATTATCCGCACGCGTTGCACAAGACTGGCAAAGGTCGCACGGCGTGTTCGATTCAGATTGAAAAAGCGGGACGGTTTGGCACACTTTTGGAAGCCGTGCGGAAGGAGTCGCACAGACTCGAGCGTTTCGACGACGATCCTATACGCGTCGTCGTCGAGCACGTATCCTTCGTCATGACGTTTCTCTTCGAACGATTCGACAGCAGACCGTGGCCGCTCGGGAAGACGATTCGCATAGTCGATATGAGCAGACTAGGCACAGACGATATCGGATTCGAAGTGTTCGGTTTTTTGCGCGTCATGTCCGACGTGTCTAAGCGAGCGTTCGTGGAGAGGATTCATAAAATTTACGTGTTGAATCCGCCCCCGAGCTTTGCCTTCATTTTCAATACGTGTAAACCGATGATATCGGCGAAAACGCAAAAGCAAATAGTGGTGTGTCGAACTTTGGAGGACTTTAAGAGAGAAGCCAAGTCGGAGATAGATTTCAGAGACATTCCGCGCGAGTACGGTGGTTCTTGCCAGTGCAACGATTGTTGGCGAGATTGCGAGCGCGAACGAGAACTTAGAAACTTGGTTCGAAAACTGAACGAAGCAAACTAGTACTAGATCATCGTAGGCGAATTGAGTGGTGGAGCGACGACGCGCGTTCTGCTCTTGGAGATGTATTATAACTACAGTCAAGGACGCGAACCAGACGCGCTTGTCTTCCACGTCAGATTTCCCTTTCCTCGAAACTTTTCCTCGTACTCGTTGATCTCTTCCGGCGTCATCCCCTCGTACACGTCGCCCGTCGGCGCTTGCTTTTTCACGAGCGCCTCGATCTCTTCCGGCGACAAACCTTCAAACGGGTCGTCGTCCTCGCCGTCCTCGTCTGTCTCGCCGCTCGCGATAAAACTCCTCCCCTCTAACGCCGCCTGCAGCGCCCGCTTATTCGACTCCATCGCCTTCTGCCGCTCCTCGTCCGTCTCTTGATCCTCGTAATACCGCTTCACACGCGCGCCGACGACGAACGCGCACCCCAACCCGAACGCCGCCCAATATGCCTTTTGCCACGGTTTGAGCTCCCCCACCCACCGCTCGCTGTTCAGCACCGCGCGCTCCCACGGAAACATGATGGAACTCAGAGGATTATCCGCCTCGTTCGTCTCGCTCGGTCGCGTCGACTCCTTCGAGTCCTTCGACGCCGACGACGACGCGCGCTCGTTCGACGCCCATCGGCGCCCGTGGCTCGCGCGCCCACCGACACCGCGCGTCGCCCTCGACGCCTTCACCGCCACCGACGCCGACGACGCCATCGACGCCGACGACGCGCACGCGCCAATCGCGCTCACCAGCGCCGTCGCGCGGCGTCGACACCCCATGTCAACGCGCGCGAACGATTGCCGCGCCGCAGTCGTCGCCGCGTGGAGACATTCGAGATGGCGGACGCGGTCGACGACGACCTCGAGCGCGAGCGCGCGTTCGATCGGGTGCTGTCGACAGTACCGGCGGACCTTCGCGCGCGCGTCGACGCCGCGCCGACGGACGCGCTCGCGCGCGTCGACGAGGAGACACCGTCGGGACACCGCGTGACGAGCTCGGATTCGTTCGCCGCGCTCGACGCGTTGGAGACGCCGCGAGCGGATCTGAAGACGGCGAAGCGCGCGGCGAAGCGCGCGGGGGTGTTCGCGTACGAAGTGGACGCGCGAGGAGTGCCGGTGCCGTCGACGCGAAGACGGTTTTCAATCTTCGCCGCTCATCGACGCATCGGCGCGTCAAGCGTGTCGTTGGCGCTGTATCTGGACACGGTGCTGCAGTTTGGACTCCTGGCGTTTTTGTTGGCGAGCACGAGCGTTTATTCCTTGGTGAAGAACGTGACGGATGAGTCGTTCACGTCGACGTACAAGGTGCGAGGATGGGACCAGTCGGTGGGCGCGACCTCGACGGCGCTGTGCGGGCGCGCGTATTCGACGGATGGCGTCGTGCTGAGGACGAGTCAAGGGTCGAGGTGTTCGATTCCGGCGTTGCAGAGTTTTTATAATTGTCCGATGGTGTGCGATTACAGAGGCACGAACGGGACGTTCGACGCGGCGGACACGTGTAGAACGCACCTTCCGTGCACGCTCAAGTCTGTCCTGAACGACACGTTGGACGAGTTGTGCTGCACGCCGCGCGTCGCGAACACGAAGAAGAGCACGCCGGTGGAATTCCAGGCGGTATCTATCGTGATTACGACGTTGTTTGTGATCTTTGATATTCTGTACTCGTATAACCGACACACCGCGGCTGAGATCATACAGTCGAGCACGGTGACCGCCGGCGATTACTCGGTGCTCGTGAACGGTTTGGGAAAAGGTAACACGTGGACGCGCCAGCAACTGGCAGACTTTTTCTCGCACTACGGCGAAGTCGTGTCCGTCTGTCACCTCACGAACACGCACAAGCACGTCCAGTATGAACGTAAGATTCAAAAGGCGGTGAAACAAAAGGCTGAAATTGAAGTGATCCTCGCCGACGCCGAAAGAGACGTCCCGGAGGAGAAGCTTGACTTTTTTACGCTTTTCAGACAACAACTGTTCCGTTTCGTCGTCCTCGGAGGCATGAAACCGACGCTGGAGAATAAAGCAAAATTGGAAAAGAAGATTAAACGTCTTCAGGAGAAGATAGAGAATTTGGGGACTTCGGGTAGCGATCACCTCGGAAGCGCCGTGGTCACGTTCAATTACGAGCAACACGCGGACAACTGCAGGGATGATCATTGCAATACTTGGATCGAGCGACAACTCGCTCGCTGCACCGGTAAAACGCCACCTGACTTTTACGGGCGTGAAATCATCGTGAAGCGAGCGCCCGAGCCGAGCGATATCAATTGGAAAAATCTTCGATTGCGCGAGAGCAACATGCAAAGCGCTAAAATCTCCATTCTCTCCAAACTCGTGATCGCGGTCGCGCTCGTGATCGGTGGCATCATTCAGTACTTTTTCGAGTACATTAGAAGCGAAGAGTTCAAGAAAATCAACGACAAAGTGGCTTTGGCGTCGACGCCTTCGACAAGCGATTACATCAAGTTGCAGCTCATCGCGTCGAGCACGTCGCTGATTGTCGTTATCATCAACTTTAGTTTAGACACCCTGACGACCGTTCTCTCCAGATTAAACGCATACAAGACTCAGACAGCTCACAAGAATGTCTTGATAGCGTCATTGACGTTCGTGAACTTGCTCAATTACGTAGTCGTTCCGATAATCACCAACCGGTGCTCGTCGAAGGCGGATGGCGTCTGTAACTGGTACATTCCCGGAGGTTTCATCGAATACGCTTTCTACCTCCAGATTTTCAAGGTGATATCGATTCCTGGTCGAGGTTTGGACGCCGTTCACCTTTTCACCAGAAAAGTGCTCGCACCCATGGCGAAGACGCTGCAAGTTCAAGAAGACCTCATGGCGCCACCAGAGTTTGCGTTGGCGCGCTCCTACGCAGAGCTCCTGTCAATTTTAGGAATGGCCGCGATATACGCGCCCGCGCTGCCGTCGAGCTATTTTATCGCGCTCTTCGGTATATTTTTACTCTACTGGACGAAAAAGTACCAAGGATTATTCACGACGAGCGCTCCGCCAAAGCTCAAGGAGGATGCTTTCGGCATCACGACGACGCTTCGCGTTATTTCGTTACTCCAAATTCTTTTCGGTTGTCTCGTGTTCTACAGGTTCGATTCCGCGATCGACACGACGTTGTGGATAAATTTGGCAATTTGGTCCGTCTCGGTGTTCAGGCGACTCTATCGCGTACTCAGAGAGCGAGTGCCTCACACCACGTCGACGGGCGGCGTCTCCTTTGAGAAAAACGCGGGCTTGCACGATAGCACCGGCGAATGGAGGTCGATGCGAAGTGACGAACCGATTCGCGAGTTCATCGAATCGACTACGTCTGAGAAAGGGACTATATCGGAGACGCGCGCGAATTTGATTCGCCGCACGTTTTTGTGCCGAATGTACAAGTGCGGCCATGAGGAATTGCTCAGCAAGGGTCGATTGGCGTTGTACCATCCGCTCATTCCCGTTCACGCGGGCGCGGAGCAACTCGAGTTGCTATTGAAGAACTACGAACCGTTTTCAGTCCCAGTGCCGGCGAAATCGGATTATCTTCCGGGGCAATCTGATCGAACCGGTGGCGAGAACACGGCGGTTCCGGTGTCGAAGCAGCACGCCAAGTTGAACATTTTGTCGTCGTTCGAGAGGCGCCGCAAGGCACGAGGAACAGATGGTGAAGAATACGTGTAATGCTATTCATTTAATAGTATCGCTAATCGTATATTTCGTGAAGAATCTCCTTCCAGCGCTTCGCTTCGTTCGCGGAGAGCTCGCCGACGCCCTCTCTCGCCCGCAGTTTCACCTCAGCGACCGCGGCGAGCGTCTCCGCCGTCGCGCCGTCGCCGAGCCCCAACGCATCGAAGGCGTCCATGCATCCACTCGGCGTGCTGAACAGAACACCGACGGGATGCATTTCCCAACCATCGCCCTTGGTCAACTTCGTCTTCGCGGCGCCGAGCGACGCACACGCGCGGGCCTCGCACAAATCGAAGAGTTTTCGATTTCCCGGAACGTCTCTCGCGAACACCAGCGTGCCGAGCATCATGGCCTCCGCGATGGTTCCACTCTGACCCTCGGAGACGGAGCTGTTGAGCAGAACCGTCGCGTCGCTTATGTATCGCAATACAGTCTCTCGATCGACGCCGGGTAGCACGGTTCGATCGGTTTCACCGTGAGCCGTAAACAGTTGACGAACGCTATCCGCGTACGCCACGTCGACATCGGGACCGCACACCGTGAGGTGCGCTTTGATTCCGTTCGCGTTGTATCGACGGAGCGCGTCTTCGATGTAACACACGTCTTTCACGGCGCGCAGTCCCGCCGGGAGAAATATAATCGGCGTTGACTCGGAAATTGCGCCCGAATCCGCGCGAAGTCCCGCGTAACGCTTGCGCTTGGAGGTTTCGCGCAGGGTGTCGGGAATGGACACGCCCTGCGGAATCAGTTTCGTCTTCGAGCCGACGTCGGACTCGACGAAGTGTAGCGACCCACTCGGCGCCGCGTCGATCATGGACAACGAAAAAGAGATGACGCGCGTCGCGACTTCGACGCGTCGACGAAACAGGTTCTCCATCTCTTTTGACTTGCGACAATCGACGTTGACATCTGTGCCCCCGAGCACGAGAAACACTGGAGGGAGTAAATCTCGATACTCGCCGACGACGTCAATCACGACGCCGCACTTGAAGGCGTGTAAAACGATGATGAGATCAACGTTCATCGCGTTGATGACGTTGGCGATGTCTTCCTTCGCTTGCGGCAAATCCATGATTGACCGAGTGACGGCGACGGTATCGTTCGCCGCGAGGTGCGACGCAATGCGCTGCATCGTCACGATGTTACCGCACTTGGCAGTCGACAAGTCCTTCTGTGGAATGATACAGAGCGCACGTTTCTTAGTTTCGTCGTACCCGTCGCCGCCGATGGCGGCGCGAAAGCCGCTAAATGTGTGATGCATGTGCGGCCAAAATGAGTGGCGGTACCCTGCGCGCGCGATGGGTGAGCTCGTCGCCCAGCACCCGCCCTTGACGACTTTTCTATAACCGAACCATGGACAACTGTTTTCACGATACGGGAAATCCATTTGAAATCCCGGAAATGGCAAAAATGCCGACGCCGTCCACTCCCAAACGTTACCCATCATCTGTCGACAACTGTGCGCGCTGTCACCGCGTGCGAGCGCGATGACGTCGACGGTGCCGCCTCTGACACCATCGAGATTCGCGAGTGCGTGGGTGGGTGGTTCTTCTCCCCAAGGATACGTCTTCCTGGAGCGCTCCTTTGCGACTTTCGGCGTCGTTCGTGCCGCGGCTTCCCACTCAGCCTCCGTCGGTAAACGAGCGCCTATCCAGTTACAGTACGCCTCGGCCTCGTACCAGGACACGTGGCATACGGGATCTTGTGGATGCAACGGTCGCGCATCTTCATCAAAGTACCGACAATTCCAGCTCTCGTGCGCTGGCCTCTCGCCGCCGTCCTTGGTGAATGTAACCGTCGGCGAAGGAATCCAACCGAGCGGAGCCAAGAGCTCACCGGCGCGTCTTCGACGCTGTAACCAGCGACACCCCTCGTGACTCCACAGTGATCTATTCGAGTATCCACCGCTCTCTATGAAGGCGGCGAACTGCGCGTTCGTGCAGCACGTCTTGGCTATTCGGAATCGACCAAGCGGGACGTCGTGCGCCCACCTCTCTGCGTCAAACACCCACTTATCCTCGCGCTCTGCGCCGAGCCGGTACGTACCCACGTCGACGTCCGCGTACCCTTCGCGCGTGATCGTCTCTTTCGATCGCGCCGGCTCGCGCGCGTCGTTCAGCGGTGTCGAAAACCCACCCCATAAATCCACGGGATACCGCGTCGTCTTCGATTCGCCGAGCAACGGTTTCGAAAACCCCAGGGTGTTCCTCGCTTGCACGTAATCTTCGACGTGCCAATGCTCGTGCACGATTCCATACAGGTGCAAATACGTCTCGATCGCGCCCATGAGCCGAGAATCGTCCTCACCGAGCAAGGCTTCGCACCGTCCCGCCGCGAGATGTCTGTACGCCTCGCACGCCGCCGCCGTCGGGTTCACCCCGCACACGACATCAGGTCTCCACCGATCCTGATACTCGGCCCGAAAGCTGTCAAATAACCCATGCACGTCCGCGACGTCATCTCGCAGCGAATCCGGACGCACGTCGTCGAGTGTCTCGCTCGATAAGTTGGTCGCCACCATGAATTCATAAAAGTGCGCCACGTGCCCGTCGCTCCAATCGAACGGATTCACCCCTCCGCTCGCCTCGCACCGTCGCGCGTACGTCGAGAGATCGCCAATCGTCTTCTCTCGCCGCTTGCGCACGTCCGCGTACATGGCGCGCGCGTCACCGACGCGCATTCGCACGTGTTTCTCTTCGAGACTGCGATAGACATCGAGCGCGGCGAGCGCCTCTTCGCGTCGCACACCGCGAGCCGTGGGCGCGGACGTCGACGCGACGTGGACGTGGACGCCGTGAAACGAACGATCTCTCGACGTCATGGCGCGAGTCGCGCGCGACGACGCGCGACGACGCACTGTGAGGGACAACTAGAGCTCGAGTTTGACAAGGCTGCCGAATCGCGAGCCGAAGACTACGGGGACTAATTAATACTCTCGTGCGTGCACGCCCGGGGCGAGCGTGCGCCACTCCGGTACGGCTTTGCGACGGTGTCTCTCTCGAAGCACCCATCCCTGACGCCGCGCGCGCTCGAAAACGTCGAGATCGTCGCGCTCGACGACGCGCTCGAAATCCAACGCGGCGGCGCGCGCGCGGGACGCCGCGCTTTCGGTCCACGACGCAGCGCGCTCGCGCGAGCGCGCGACGAGCGGCGCGCGTCTGGCGGTCGCCGCGTGTAATCTCAATTCGCGTTCGATTGCGCGCGTCGTCTTAGCCTCGATGGCGTCGCGTCTCTCCGCTATCTCTCTCGCGTCTCTCGCCTGCGCACGCGCGAGCGAAACGGCTTCGTCAGTCCATCGTTCGGTCGACGCAGAGCGGCCGCGTCGTCTCGTCCGGGGCGTACCTGAAACATTGCTATCATCATCGCGTTCGCCGCTCGGCTCCCCGCGCTCGGCGCGTCACGCCGAGCCTCGTCCTCGGCGAGACGTCGTCTCTCTCTCTCTCTCGCGTCTCTCCGCTCCAACCGTTCTCGCTCTCGCACCGCCCTCTCTCTCGCCTCCTCGCGCGCCTCCCTCGCCCGCCTCGTCCGCGCGTCGCGCTCGATCGCCGCCGTCGCCGTCGCCGACGCCGATGCCTCCGCCGCCCTGCGCGCGCGCCACGCGTCGACGCGCGCCCGCGTCTCCGCCTGCTGCCGTTGGGCCGAGGTGCTCGCCTCGATCAACGCGCGCGCGTCGTCCCACGCGCGCGGCGGCGCGCACGCGAGCGACGCGCACGTCGTCGCCGCCGCGTGTTCGAGCGCGAGCGCGCGCTGGCGGGCGATGCGCGCGGCGACGTCGGTCTCGGCCGTCATCGTGTGACGCGCCGGTCGCGATGGCTGCCGAGGCCCCCGCGCGCGGTGGCGGCGCCGGGTCGACGCTGTCCACCGTCGTGCGCGTCGGGAGGACCGCCGCGATGTATGTCTTCGCTCTGCGCGTGTCTCGCGCGCTCACGAGGCCGACGACGACGACGAAGACGAACGGCGAGGGAACGTCATCTGTGTCGCTGGGCGCGACCGACGCGACGCCGCCGTACGCCGCCGTGTGCGCACCGACGTACGCGCGGGGTGAACCGGTGGATGTGCGCGTGTACGTGCGCGCGGAGGCGAACGACGAGGCGTCGCGCGCGCGGTTTAGAGCGTCGGTGGACGAGACGCCAGCGGTGCTCGCGCGAGGCGTCGGTTTGGGCACGGAGACGATGGAGACTCGTGAGATCGATCTGAGCGCGCACGAGGCGGTGATGGAGGCGGTACGGAAGAATCTGACGCTTCGCATGCACGCGGTGGTGTCGAGACGCGGGCGGACGATTTTCGAGGAGGATGAGATGTACGACGCGCGGGACGTGTTGGTGGCGTCGTTCGATTTGACGGTGCGTCGACGGAAAAAGATCGTCAAGAAGAGGAAGCTCTTAGGGCGGGAACGAGCGAAAGCGTCGGACGAAGGCGAGACGGTGACGGAATCGATGGACGGCGACGGTGGCGAGGAGGGTGAGGATGAGGAGGACGCGTCGCAGGAGACGATGGTGACGTACTATAAACCGAACGCCACGTTGACGGTGGTGGACGATTTCGTGGCGTACAATCCGACGACTCTGCCGGATATATTGGCGTCGCAGATGCGATTCACGGATGAGAGACGGTCTGGCTACCATCCCACGGTGTACTTTAACGAGTTTTGGATGATTAAGAGTTACCTACGACAATTCAACGAGAAGAGCGCCGCAACGCTCAAGGTTAACTTTAATTTCGAAGCCCTCTCGCAGTTTCGATGGCAAATGTACACGTCCATGGAACAGTCGTGGAAGACGCAGCGAGATTTCGGCGCGGCGGGCGAGAACGACGCGGATAACATCAAGCGCGTATTCTTGGAAGGTAATCCAGTGTTGCTCGCAGTGACGAGCGTGGTGAGTTTGCTTCACACCGTGTTTGATTTCCTCGCCTTTAAGAACGACGTGGTATTTTGGAAGAACCGTAAATCGATGGAAGGTTTGAGCGGTCAGAGCGTCGTGTTCAACGCTGCGTGTCAGCTCATCATCTTTTTGTACTTGTGCGATAACGAAACGTCGTGGATGATTTTAATGTCGAGCGGCATGGGCACGGCTATCGAGTTTTGGAAAGTCACGAAAGCCATGGACGTCGACATCGTTCGACCGACGCCGACTTCTCTGCCTCGTCTTCGAATCAAACCGAAACAGAGCTCCCTGAAGAGCGAGACGGCGAGACACGACGCTGACGCGATGCGGTACATGTCGTACGTGCTTTATCCGCTCTGCGCCGTCTACGCCGTCTACAGCCTTCGCACGCACGAGCACAAGGGCTGGTATTCCTTCGTCTTGAACTCGCTCGTCGGTGCGGTCTACACGTTTGGATTCATCGCCATGACGCCGCAACTATACATCAACTACAAGCTGAAGTCAGTCGCCGCGATGCCGTGGAAACAGATGGGATACAAGTTTCTCAACACCATCATCGACGACTTGTTCGCCTTCGTCATCAAGATGCCCACCCTGCACAGAATTTCCGTCTTCAGAGACGACGTCATATTTTTGCTCTTCCTCTACCAGCGAAGAATCTATCGAGTCGACGCCTCTCGCGTGAACGAGTTCGGATACGCCGCCGAGCTGACCGAGGACGAAGAGCCGAAAGACGCTGAAGACGAACCGTCCGAAACCGACGAACTCGACGAGTCCAAGAAGGATCGTTGAGGGGCAAAGTAATATTATTCGCCTCGTATCTACATAGCTTTTCGACGCGTTAGTCATGTCATAGCGAAAGCAACCCATGCGTCGCTTACCACCGCAGTTCGCGCCTCGGCGCGCGCTCGCCGCCATGTCGCCGAGCAAGGAGGCCGAGCTCGCCGAGAAGGCGCGCCGGTATCGCAAGGCGCGCGAGGAGAAGAAAGCTAAAACTGCTCGTCGCGAAGCGAGGTCGTCGCGGCGTCAGGACAAGGCGCGCGCGCAGAGTCCGTCGACATCGCCGCGGTTGAGTTCCGGTTTCGGCGTCCTGCGCAACTTTTTCAGCGGAGGACGCTCGACGGGCGAGATGGAGGAGCTCTTGGGAAGCGACAGGAGCGAGACGGACACGGCCACGACGTACACCGCGGAGGAGGAGGACGCGTACCGCGGTCTTTCGAGTAAATCGTCAAAGGATCGGGCGTCTCGAAAAGGGAAGAAGATTGGTGTTGAGCAAGGCAGCGACTCGGATGACGAGCTGTTTCAACAGTTGCGACGTCCGCGAGGGGCGAGTGAGAGCGCGAGAGGGTATCAAAAACTGACGAGGGACGCGCTGTTGTCGCTGGACGAGGCGGAGAAAGGGGTGAGCGTCGGCATGCGGGTGCCGGGCCCGAGCGGGCCGCACTCGTTTTCGACCACTCTGAGGGGGGTGATACCGCGGTCTTGGCGGACGTGGGCGGCGACGGCGTCCGTGTCATTTTCGTGTTTCACCGTAGGATTAGCCGTGGGTTTCCCGTTCGCCGTGAAAAAGACGATGCTGTGCGTGAATCAGAGCGAATGCGTGGACGGGGTGGAGAGCGACGAGGCGGAGACGCTGCAGTCGGCGCTCTTCGCGGGGACGATTTTAGGCGCGTTATGCGCAGGATGGATGTGTGATAGGTTTGGTAGACGACAAACGATCGTGTTCGCGCCCATGATCGCGGTCATAGGATGGGCGATGGTTTTCGTGGCGGAGGTGTTTTCGTCGACGGCGCTCGCTGGTAAAGTTTTCATCGGCGCGTCTGTCGGATTCGTCACCACTTCTGCGCCGTTATTACTCGCGGAAGCTTCAAGAAAAGTAGGTAGAGGAGCGCACGCCATTTTGCCGAACTCGGCAATCGTCAAAGGCGTACTTTTCATGTATCTGGCGCCGTTGAGTCCGGTGAGCGTGCATTGGCGGCACCTTGCGCTCGTGTGTTGCGCTTTCAATTTCATCGCGTGCGTCGTGGCGTGGCTGTGCGTTGTGGAATCGCCCCGATGGTACATCGCGAGAGCGATGCATTTGGAGGCTGTCGATGCGCTGACGACTCTCAGAGGGGCGTGGACGGAGCGAGACACGATGAATGACGCGGCGACCATCATCGGCCGAGAAAACGCGAAAACGTCTCCCGCTGGCGCATTCGCCGGCTTCCGTTGGTGGCATCTCATCACACACGCACACTTTTTGCGCTCGATGATGATACTCTGCACCCTCGTCGGCATTCAGCAACTCAGCGGTTTGTCTCTCGCGGTGCAAGACGACGGTGAGATTCCACCGGCGGCGGGCGTCCCGTCGTCTCCGGAGACTCGCATCGCATACGTCATCACCATGATGTTCGGCATCGTCGTGTGCTCAAGAATGGTCGATATCGTGGGTCGAAGAGCGTGTATGCTGACGTCACTGGCTGGAATGTTCGTCGCGAACGTCTCCATGGCGTGCATCACCGCGGGATACGCACTGGGTTCGCCCGACGACGCCGTCAACGTCGCCGTCATTTCGTTCGCCTTCTTCAACGGTCTCGGCACGGGAGTGATACCGATGCTCATTGGCGTCGAGATATTCCCGCAGCACGCGCGCGCCACCGCGTTGGGCTTGGCGTGCGCCCTCTACTGGGCGTACGTCTTCGTCGAATCCTTCGCGTACGACTTGGCGCTCAACGTCTTCACCGTATCCGCCATCCACGTCTTCTACGCCACCGTCTGCGCCCTCGGCGCCGCCTTCGTGCACAGCTCCATCCCCGAGACGGCGACGAAATCCATCGAAGAGGTGGTCGAGATGTTCGCCCCCTCGCGCGACACGACGCTCGCCTCGGCGTTGGCGCCGACGACGGCGCCGCGCTCCAGAAAAAAATCCGTCAAACGCGTCGCCTTCGCGTGACGCGCCGCGCGCTGTTGTATCAATATACGTCTACGCAAAACTATTATGTTTTCTTATTTTCTTTCGAGCGCGCACCCCCACCCACGCACCGTCGTCGGCTCCCGTCCCGTCACGTCACTTCTCGACGCTGACTCATCCAATCATGAGCGCCCTCGTGTCCATAATCTACTGAGGCGGCTGAGGCTACCTCCGCTTCGCCACCGCCATCGAACGGGCGATCGTGGCGAAGTTTCCGCGCGCCACCGTGCGTATGGAACCCACGCCCACGACCTCGGGCGCGCTCGAGGTGTCGGTGGGCGGGACGTTGATCCACTCCAAGCTCACGAAGGGCGACGGGTACGTGGATTCCCCGGAGAAGATTGAGCGCATTCTGGACGCGGTGGCGTCTGCGCTCGGCGTGGGCGCGCGATGAACCGTGCGTCTCGCGTCGCCTCGCATCGCTCGAGCGACCGCGGGCGAGGGATGGGTGTGACTCGCTCGGCGTAAAGGACGCGCGTTTACGGGACGCGCGAAACGCCGAGTCGACGACAAGACGTCCCTCGCGACGCGACGCTCGCGATGCGATGTAACTAAGAGTGACATCATTGGTTTTTCTTGCTTTTAGTTTTGTATCGCGCTTCGGCGCGTCGGGTGGATGTTTTTCTAACCGGCGCGTGCGCCGGGTACAGTTACTAACGACTAATAATATCAACCGAGCTCTACTTTGTATCATACCTCGACGGCGACGTCCACACGTCGTCTAAACGCGAGCGACGTCGCGTCTTCGTCGTCCACGTCCTCGCGCTTGCGCATCGCGCGAAGTAACGCGCGTTTCGCCGCGTTGGTGAATGTTTTTTCATTCGCGCGCGGCGAGACGTCGAGCGCTGGCAGACGCGCTGTGAGTACGAACGCCGCATGCGACGCGCGCACCGATTCCCCGTCTCGCACGTACACCCCGTGTTCGCTCAGCGCCGGAAGAAGCGCGGGCACGTGCGCGGGCACCATGTCGGCGACGTCGTGCAGCACCACTGTCGCACCCTCCTCGGCGTCGGCGCACCGACGAAAATGTCTCGTCAGCGCGCGCTGCAACTCGCCCCGCGCCTCGTCCACATCCATCTCGCGCAACCGCGTCGACGCGCACTCTATCGTCAGCGCGCACGGATCGGACGCGAACGACTCCTCGAGACGCGCGCGAACCTCAAGCATGGCCTCGGTCGTCCTCGCCGCGAGCAACACTGTCGGCGCCTTGGTCGACGTCGGCGTTCGCGCGACGTCGTCTATGAAAAAATCAATCGCCTCCGACGCCCACGGCGCGGCCACCGCACGAAGGGCGTCGCGAAGCGCGCGCGCGCGCGCGTCTCCGAGCCCTCGTCGCGGACGCGCGGACGCGAACGCGTCGGCGGCGGCGTCCTCTCGAGACGTCTCGAAGACGCCGCCGAGGCGCGCGAGAGACGCGACCAGACAGACGACGACCGCGAGTCGACGCGCCGTCTGGGAGCGCCACCACCGCACGCGCGTCGTCGACGTCGTCGCCCTCTGTCTCGTCGTCACCGAAGGTGGTTTCTTCGACGTCCCCGACCGCGTCTTTGCCTTCGTCGTCTTTTTCTTCGTCACCGCCGGCGGCGTGTCCCTCTCCACCACCGCGCGTCGCCTCGCGCGCGTCGCGCGCACCGCGCCGTCGTCGTCGACATCGCGCGATGATGCCGTCTCGACGCCGCGACGCCTCGACCCCCGCGCCTCGACCCGCGCGCGCGCCATCCGTCGACGGGTGACGCCTCGCGCGTTGCAAGATTTCAAAACGGCCACCCCATTTTCTGACGGTCGCGCGCGCTCGACGCCGCGTCCGCGCTCGACGATCCGCGCGTCGCGCGCGACTATTTTACCACCGCCGGACGCGCGCCCTCGATCGCGCGCGTCATGGTCGCGTCGCGCGCGTCCGGCGTCGAGACGCTCGCGATCGGTGACCGCACCGTCCGAGAAGACATCGACGCGACGTACGCGTCGCTCGCGACGCGCGCGCGCGAGGAGGCGCGCGCGCATCCTTTATCCGACGGTGATATCGTCGTCGCGCGTCGCGCGCGAGGCACCGCGACGCTCGAGGAGGCGTTCGGGAGCGTCGGGAGAGCACCGCCGAGGCTGTCGGCGATTCGAATCGAAACGGGCGACGCGACGACGAAAGATGGACGACGAGGGCGAGGACGACGCGCGAGGTACGCGTTCGTCGCGAGCGAGGATGGTGATTTCGACGCCGATGCGTACGGTAAGTACGCGACGGTGGGGAAGGAGGCGCCGGTGATTCGATTCGAGAGTAGAGCGTTGACGCGAGACGCGCAGTGGGAAGTGGCAGAGAGTCGCGCGGACGGATACGTGCGGTTGCGGTCGTGCGCGAGGAGAGACGTGGTGTTGGAGGGAACGATCGGTGGGAGTTGTACGGCACGCGCGGCGTTCGGGGCGTGGATGGCGTACGAGGAGGCGTTGGAGAGAGAGGAGGAGTATCAGACGACGGCGGCGCGCGAGTGCGACGACGTGCTTGAAAAGCTCGCCGAGGGGTTTAAAAAGGAATTGCGCGCGATCGAGGCGGACATCATCGATGCGGGGCGAGCACAGTACGGGAAACGCGTCGTCGTCGGCGATGACGTCGAGTCGTCGCCGAGAGTGGGGAACCCATTCTCGCCGACGGCGAATCCTTTCGAACGCGTGTCTCCGGCGGCGACGTCGCCGGAATCGCACGTCGTCGAGCTCGATCCGCTCCCGAGCCTGCAGAGACGATCGAACGCGGTGCATCCGTCAACGCCCGAGGGTGCCATCGGCAGTTGGCGCGGGAGACACGTGTTCAACGAGTACCCGTCGCCGACGGATGAGGAGATCGCCGCGGTTCGAGACGAGTCGTGGCGATTCGCGTCGACGACGAAGAAATCGTCATCGACTCGCGCGAGAAATCCGTTCGATGAAACGCCGCCGACGACGACCGGAGAATCGACGCCGGGCATGAGTGATTACTGGGATTTCGAAAGTTCGGGCGAGGACGATTCGTTCTTCGACGCGTCCACGCCGGACACATTTCAGAGCAAGACGAGAGCCGCGCGTCGAACCGCCGCGACCGCGACGACGACCACGACGACCGAAATGTTCCAAGGCAAATACAGTCAATTCACGTCGGACGACATCGAGAGCGCGGCGATTCGCAAGAGCGGCATCGATCCGAACAGAGTGGTCGGCACTCCGGGAACGACGTCGGCGATGCTCAAGTACGTCGGGCAAATGTACGTCTCCGAGTTTCGATCCGAGATGAATCTTCTCAATGTACCGTACGTCACCCTCGACGAAGTCATCGTCGACTTCGTCGAGCTCGCCTCTCACAAGCGCAGTCAACCCGCGTTTCACGACCCGCGCCTGAACGTCAAGGAACCTCTGTCTGAACAATACGTCATGTCCATGAAGACGGATGACTTTTTGCTGTCGCTGCACGACTACGGCGACGAAGCGGGATACACCGAGGTCGCGACGCTCAAGCGCGCCTTGGCGATCGCCATCACCACCAAGGGCGCGCTGAGCTCGAGCGATAGCGAATATTGAGTTGTAAAACACCATCGACGACGATATATTGATTGATGCGCAAGGCTACTGTTACATCAACGCGCGCTTCAGAAGCGCACATAGCTAAAGGTGAGAAAGGAATTCGTACTAGTGAAGAAGACGAGCGGCGCGGAGCTCGTGCGCCAATCCACCGCGATGGCGACGGGAACGTCCACGTACGGAACGCTGCTGAGCGACGGCGACACACACTCGATGGCGCCGGTGTCGGCGACTCGAGCGGCGACGTTCACGGCGCTGAATCGACACCCACCCGTACCAAAATCATCCGTATCCGGTGTTCCGGTCGACCCCGAAGACACCACCCACGACATAGATGGCTCCAATCGCACGGGCGTGCCGCCGTCGATGGAACCTCTCACCGGAGTGATTGAGGCCGAGGAGACGTTGACGGCGTACTCTATGGATGCGCCCGAATCCAATGCGTTGACGTTTGCCGTCGAAGCCGGGCGCATGACGATCGCCACCGCCGCTGTGCGCTGGTTGTTGCGAATCACCACCGACTTTGCAGGTGGTAATTCACACGCGATGAGCGCCGAACTTACGCGCGCGCCCGCGCCAACTTTGGACACGTAACTGGACGATTCATCCGCCGTGAAGACGCACGACATGTACGGTTCGGTGCCGACGTCGAGGTTGCTTCCGTAAACCCACGCCAACCCGCCACCTTCGCTCGGACTCCGCCGAGGCGATGCGCTCGTGGCGCGGGGCGGATCGATGAACATGATCTGCACGAGCCCTTCGTACTGTCCTCCGGTTACGCCGAGCGCGACGAACCCGACTTCGACGTTGAGCGGAAGCAGACAGTTGATGACGGAATCGAACGGACTCGGGTTTGCCACCGTCGATTTGAGCACCGATGTCTTGGCGTCGATCACCGTCGTGAGCGTACACGTGAAATCCTCGTCCGACGATAGACGCATGACTTGTCCACCGCGACCAAAGTAGAACAATTCGTCGTCGTACAACTCGTAAGGATTCGTAGGAAGCGGCGTACCCCCGGAGTACACCGTGGTTTCCGTCGATTGCGCAATGCTCGACACGACGAGCTCGGCGTATCGCACGCCCACTCTGAGCGGTACGTTCGCTAAAGATCCCGCCTCACGCGCCGGTGCGACGCAATCCACGGACGTCGTCGTCGCCGCGCGCGCGCTCACGCGCGTCGTCCCCACGAGACATCCCACATCTAACAGATCACCGTCTGAATCACTGACGATGATGTTGATCGTCTCTCCACCCTCTGTGCTATACATACCAGTGCTCACCGACGCGTTCGCCGGCGTGAGCCAATAATTCTCCTTGTAACTGATGAAATTTGTGAGGACGCTGCCGTCGTCCCCCAACACGCCCACCGCGAACCGCGCCAACGTCGCCTTCGACGGCGTCGTCACATTGTACGTCGGCGGTTCGCAACGATACAACGCCGAACTTATGAACATTCCACCGTGCTTCGCCGACTCTGCGAACGTCCCAACCGTGCGCATCACCCACGTCCCCGCGGTGCTCTTCGACTCAAAGTAACAACCCAACGTCCCGCGCACGAAATCCTCCCCCGCGGCGTACATCGGTATTCCCATCGGTCCAGCGCTCGCCACCACCTCGCGCACCGTCGGTAATTTCATGAAATGCACCATCCCGTCATCCGTCTGTTTTCGCTCGCCTCCGAACACGGCCCAATCGTACCCGCCGTTGGCGCTCCAACTCCCCGTCGCGAAGCCCATCTGCTTCGGCCCCGTCGCCCCAGTCACGCCGTTCACCGCGCACTCGTACGACGACGGGTCGGAATTTGAAAACGTCGACGTCTCACCGTTATCTCTCGCGCCTCCGAACGCGCACCGCGTCGTCGTGGCGCCTCCCGCGTTACAATCCGCACACGCCGCGTCCCGGCCCGGCAAAAAGTTTAAACCGTGCACGCGCACCGACGCCTCTCTCTGCGCGAACACCGCGCTCGGGAACACGGCGGCGGCGAAAGGTGGATCACCAGGACCTCCCGCGTCGACCGTCCGCGTCGACGCGGCGAGCGCGAGGACGAGGACGACGCTCGCCGTGGCTGCGGTCCGAATGCGACCCGCGGCCCGCGCGGATTCGCGCGCGCCGACGTCTCGCATCGCGCGCGAACGACCTACGCGCGACGCATGGACGTGCGCACAGAAGGCGTCTCTCGCGCCCGCGGTCGCGGGACGCGCGCTTCGATCGCGCGGCGACGAATGACGCGCCATCGTCCGAACGCACGGGAATTCGCGCCGAGCGCGCGACGACACACCGCGTCGGCGTCCGACCGCAAGACGGTGTCGCGGCGCGTCGAGTCGCGACGGTCGAACGACCGCGTCGCGATGCGTCTCGTGACGCTCGCCGCGTGCGCGCTAAATCAGTGGGCGCTCGACTTCGAAGGAAATCATCGACGCATCGTCGAATCCATTCGTCGCGCGAAAGCCGCGGGCGCGTCCTATCGCGTCGGTCCCGAGCTGGAGACGTGCGGGTACGGATGTGAGGATCACTTTCACGAGCGCGATACCGAGGCGCACGCGTGGGAGGTGATCGCGAAGCTGTGCGAAGACGAGGAGACGACAGCGGGCGTCGTCGCCGACGTCGGCGCTCCGGCGACGCACCGAGGCGTTCGATACAACTGTCGCGTCTTCATCGTGGATGGGAAGATTACGTTCGTGCGGCCGAAGCGAGCGTTGGCGGACGATGGGAATTATCGCGAATCGCGATGGTTCACGGCGTGGACGAGGGAAAACGAGACGGAGGCGTTCGCCGTGCCCGAGTGTTGTCGAGCGCATGTCGCCGGGGGAGGGACGACGGTACCGTTCGGGGACGGGGCGTTGTCGTTCGACGACGCGGGTTTGGGGAGCGAGACGTGCGAGGAGTTGTGGACGCCGGATGCGCCGCACATCGCGCTCGCGCTGAATGGAATTGAAATCGTGAGCAACGGAAGCGGTTCGCACCATCAGTTGAGAAAATTGGATACGAGAATGGACTTGATCAAGAGCGCGAGCGGGAAAGCGGGAGGGGTGTATCTGTATTCGAATCAGCGCGGATGTGATGGTGGACGTTTGTATTACGACGGGTGCGCGTGCATAGCGGTGAATGGGGAGATTGTCGCGCAGGGGAAGCAATTCGACGTGAGCGACGTCGAAGTCGTGACGGCAACGGTGGATTTGGACGACGTACAGTCGCACAGAGGGTCTTTCCAATCGATGAGTGCGCAATCTGCGCGCGCGTCGCGAATTCCAGTCGTGCGAGTGCCCAGAAAATTGTGCTCGACGGATGAAGTCGGTGAGGGGAAGCGTCCAAACGTTGACGGGAAGCGCGAAATCGCGTTTCACGTACCAGAGGAAGAAATCGCGCTTGGTCCTGCGTGTTGGTTGTGGGATTATTTGAGACGCTCCGGCGCGAGTGGATATTTCCTGCCACTTTCTGGCGGCGCGGACTCGGCGAGTACCGCCGCCATCGTCGGTAACATGTGTCAACTCGTCACCGCTGCGGCGCGCGACGGCGACGAAATCGTAGCCAAGGACATTCGTCGCATCGCGCAGCTCAGCGACGACGCGCCCATTCCCAGCGCGAAGGAATTCGCGGAGATGATTTTCACTACGGTGTATCTGGGAACGGAAAACAGTAGCGCCGAGACGCGCGCGCGCGCGACGGCGCTCGCAAAGGATATCGGCGCGTCGCACCTGAGCGTCGCAATCGACGTCGTCGTCGCCTCCGTGGTCACCTTCTTCTCGATGGTGACGAGTAAGACACCGAAATTCAAAGTTGATGGTGGCTCGCACGCAGAAAATTTAGCTCTTCAAAACATTCAAGCGCGGGTGCGCATGGTGTTGTCCTTTCTCTTCGCGCAACTCTTGCCGTGGGTGCGAGGGAAATCCGGCTTTTTGTTGGTTTTGGGCAGCGCGAACGTGGACGAGGGCCTCCGCGGGTACATGACAAAGTACGATTGCTCGAGCGCGGACGTGAACCCGATCGGTGGCATCAGCAAGGCGGATTTGCGGGCGTTTTTGCGTTGGGGAGCGACGCATTTGGGGTACCCCACGCTCGCCGAGGTGGAGAAGGCGCCGCCGACGGCGGAGCTCGAACCCATTCGCGAAAACTACGTGCAGACGGACGAAGAGGACATGGGAATGAGTTACGACGAACTCGGGACGTATGGTCGACTTCGTAAGATTATGCGATTGGGCCCAGTCGCCATGTTCAAGCGTTTGCGAACCGTCGAATGGGTGAACAGAGGACTCGCGGCGGCGGAAATCGCGGAAAAGGTGAAGAAATTCTTCTTTTATTATTCGTGCAACAGGCACAAGATGACCACGCTCACGCCGTCGTATCACGCTGAAAATTATTCACCCGACGATAACAGATTCGACCAGCGTCAGTTCTTATACAACGTGCGTTGGCCGTGGCAGTTTCGTAAGATTGACGAACTCGTCGAACGGGACGAAGGAAAGAGAGATTGATGGAATGTCTTGTAAGATGTGAGCTGAAAACAATGATCTAAACAACGCGCAACTATCGTACATCACATGCGCACCATCATGTGTATGAGTTCAGACGCCGACGGTACCCCTATGTCGCTATCTTCGAAGAGCCACACCTCTTCGTACAGACGTGGCATTCTGTACATGTCACCCAGAATGGGCCCTCTGAGCGGTGTCTGGGCCTTTGCGCGTCTCTTCTCGTCCACAAACGCTTGCTTTTGCGAATCCAACTTGAGCATCACCCGCAATTCCTCCGTATTCAACCGTCCCATCACCTTACACGTCTCCGGATCCACCACCACCGTCGCCGCGCGCGCCAACGTCGTCGCCCTCCGTCTCGTCAATCTCCGCACCCTCGCCATCCGCTCATCGTACACCTGTCTCGCAGCGCGCAGCGCGCGCGTCTCCTCCGTCTCCGGTTCAGGAGTCTTCTCCCTCTTCGCCTCCGAGACCCCTTTGACCCGCTCCCTCGCGCGTCCCCCGTCGCGCACTCTCGCCGCCGACGCCGACGCCTTTGCAATCCTCGCCTCCTCCAGCCTCGCCCGCTTCCGCTCTCGCTCCGCGCGCTCGTTCCACGCCTCCAACTCTCGCTTCGACACGTCCACCCACACCCTCGGCGGCAATCGCGCGCTCGCGCCTCGCGCGTCGTCGCGCTCGCGCAGCGCGCGAAGTTCCCACGGTAATCGTCGAAACTCACAATACGCGTCCCCACAGTTTTTATGCACGCGACAGTTGGCGTACGCCTCGCACTCGAGCGCGACGGCGTCCCCGCCGCCATCGCGCGGTCGACGTCGACCGAGCATCGCGCGCGCGCGCTCTGCGGCGTCGAGGCGGCGCGTCGGCGGACCGGATTCCTGGATTTGGGGACGGCCCCTTTGAGGGACTCTGTGTCGATTCACGACTCGCCGTTTTTGTATCCATAGTGTATGCGGTCAAACACTATAAATCTCCGGTGGTCCGCGATTGAGCGTTTTCGAGGCGTTTTCGATCGACGACCGCTCGAACGCGACGACGGACGCGCGAGACGGACGCGCGCGCGCGAACGCGCCTCGCGCGATGCGAATCGAAGAGCTCGACGACGACGATGCGCCCGCGCGCGGCGGTGGCGGCGCCGACGCCGACGCCGACGCCGACGCCGACGCGATGACGACGCGCGCGGACGCCGGAGACGCCGACGACGAGACCTCGCGAAGACGACGGCGAACGACGGCGGAGATGCGAGAGGAGTTGCGTCGATTGCGCGCGATGCGTCAGATGGTGATGGATGAACGCGCGGACGGCGCCGAGGCCGAGGCCGAGGCGATGGCGCGCGCGGAACCCAAGTATTACGAGTCGAGAGAGCTCGAGTACACCAACGGCGACGCGTACGTCGGCGAGTGCGTGGACGACACGAGACACGGACGCGGACGACACGTGTGCAGCACGGGAGACGTGTACGACGGAGGGTGGAGAGACGATAAGCGACACGGCGTGGGGACGATGACGTTCGCGTCGGGGTTGACGTACGAGGGGGAATGGGTGGACGATAAGACGTGCGGGCGAGGACGGTGCGCGTACGTCAACGGCGACGCGTACGACGGCGAGTGGAAAAATGATCATCGATGGGGATGGGGGACGCAAACGTTCGCGAACGGGGATTCGTACGAAGGGGAGTGGGTAGATGACGTCATCGAAGGACGAGGTCTGTACACGTTCGCGGATGGGGCGAGTTTTAACGGCTCGACGCTCTCCGGACGACGCGTGCGAGGGAGATACGTCACCAAGGATGGATCGGTCGAGTACGACGGTGAATGGGACGGTGACGCGCGACATGGACGAGGAAAGTACGTGGAGGTGGGGTCGTTCAAGTACATCGGACAGTGGCGACGGGATCTGCGACACGGACGTGGAAAGTGTGAGTTCGCGACGGGCGCGACGTACGACGGCGAATGGCGAGACGACGCGTTTCACGGCGAGGGTGAACTGAAAACGTCGACGTTCGAGTACGTCGGTGGATTCGAGAGCGGAAAGAAAAAAGGTGACGGTGTCATGAAATTTCGCGAGCTCGGCGGCGAGTACCGCGGCGCGTTCGATGAAGATTTGGAAAACGGTAAAGGGAAACGCCTGTACGCCGACGGCGCCATTTATCGCGGCGAGTGGCGAGACGGGAAACGTCACGGCAAAGGCGCATGCGCATACGCCAACGGCGACGAGTACCAAGGTGAGTGGTCGAACGACGAGCGTCACGGTTACGGCGTGTGCGTGTTCGCGGACGGGACGAAATTTCGCGGTGAATGGGAGCGAGATTGCTGGTGTCAGAGCACGGCGGATCCCGTCTTCACCAAGGTGTTCGGTCCGGGCGCGGTGCGCGCGACCGCGGGCGCGGTCACCATGGTCGGCATCGAGGCTCGCGATGAATTGAAAAATAAACGATTGAGCGGTGGTGACATTTTCACCGTGAGACTCACGCACTTGGACACGATGAACGACGCGGAGGATGAACCGCTCGTGGAATTGGGCACCGTGCAGGATAACGGCGATGGGACGTACGTCGCGTACTATACGTGCACGGTCGCGGGGTCGTACTCGTGCGAGGTCCTGATCGGAAACGACGAACAGTGCGGACATTCGCCGTACGACGTGTTCGTATCGCCGTCGAGGGTGAGTCCGAAGAATTGCGTCGTCGAGGGCGAGGGGACGAGGCGCGCGCGAATCGCCGAGCGCGCCGAGTTTACGATCAAGGCAAGAGACGAATTCGACAACGACGTCATGGAGGATTTGAAAGAGCAGTTACCTTTACAAATTTCGATTTCTGACGTGAGCGGAAGAGAGATGCGGACGACGTCTGGAATTTCCATCGAAGACGACGGCGACGGGCGACTCGTCATTTCGTATCAACCAGAGGCGACTGGATTTTACCGCCTCGTCATTTCGTGTAAAGATACGCTCATTGGTGAGAGTCCGTACGCGCTGAGAGTGAGTGATGGTGAAAACGGAGCGAGTGATATCATGCCGGACGCGCCTGAAGGTTCCATCGCGCCCGCACCGCCGGATCTCGCCAGGGATTGGGAAATCATCGCAAAGTCTGATTTTGCGCGCGACGGCGACGATTTCGGCTGGGACACCGCATCCGAAGACGACGAGACGCCGGATGATAAATTCAGTCGCGAAAATCCAAACGTTCCTGTCGTGTCGAATTACGAAGATTTATACAAGGTTGGGCGATTGCAGAAACGCATCAAGCAAAAACGCGCCGAGGAGCAAGCGAAAAAGATTCGAGAGATGAAGAAGAAACTCGAAGCCTTATCCATGGCTCAATCGCAAGAGAACCGGAGCAAGGCGCCAAAATCTTTGGTCGATTTGGACTGAATCTCTCTACACGTCTACGTCTGCTACGTCTCGCTCCTATTTCGATGGCTAGCGCGAACTCACTCTTCCTCGTCGAAGGATAAGCCGCCGAGCTTCTTCTTTTTCTTTTTAGTCTTCGCGTCGCCACTCTCCTGCGGCTCTTTGCGCTTCGTTGTGGACGATTGAAACGTAAACTTTCCTTCCTTTAAACTCAATTCTTCCGCCGTCTCCGCCTTGGCGAGCGACTCCTTATAACTTTCATTTTCCTCGTCGAATTCCACCGCTTTGCGCCACGCGTCCACCGATTCTGACAATTTATCCAAAGCCGCGCACGCGGTCGCCAAACGCACGTACCCTTTCGCCCACTCCGAATTTAATCGCACGGTTTCCTTCGCGTCTTTCAGCGCGTCGTCCCATCGCCCGAGCGCGCCGTACGCGGCGCTTCGATTCGAGAAGTACACCCAGTTGGTCGGTTCAAGCGCGGCGGCTCGACTGAAACACGCCACCGAGTCGTCGTACCGTTTCTCCTGAAACGCTCTGTTACCGTCGCCTTTATGTCGAGCCGCCATCTCCGCGATCGAATCGTCGTCGTCGAACGCCAACGCCATTAGATTCGCTTTTCTATTCGCCCCGGCACCGAGTCCCGCGCGTCTCGAGCTCTCCAAATCTTCCTCGTCGCCGTACGCGCGCGCGCGCGCGTCGACGCCGTAATCCTCGCCGTCCTGCGTCGCCGCATCGCCCGTGAACGCGGACGCGCCCGCGGTCTCGACGCCCAAGAGCGCGGCGTGAGCTTGCAGAAACTTAGGAAGAACTCGCGTGTACGACACGTTTCCCTTGGCGCCCGTGCGTTTCCCCGCGCCGCCACCGCCGGTACCGCCGCCGGTACCGCCACCGCCACCGCCACCGCCGTCGAATCGGTCGTCGCCGACGCCGGCGTCGCCGTATTGGTCGGCGAAGAGGTGAGTCTTTTTCCCACCGCGCGGCATTGTAACGACACTTTTGCGCGCCGAGGCGTCGTTTGCGCGTCGAACTCGTCCGAGGCATCGCGACAAGACGACGGTGAGAAGACGACGCGCAGATCCGCGCGGGTCGGCGGCGTCGCGATGGCGTCCGAGCGCGCGAACGCGTTCGTGCTCGTGCTGAGTGGATTACCTGGGTCGGGCAAAACGACGCTCGCGACGCGATTAAAGACGCGCGCGGTCGAGCTCGAACCGACGTGTGAGGTCGTGCACGCGTGTTACGACGCGTACGAGCGCGCGGCGAGGGCGGAGACGACAAGTTCGAGCGAGGAGGGCGTTGGGACGTTCGACCCGGTGGTTTGGAAAGCGTCGCGCGAACGCGCCGCCGAGGACGTTCGACGCGCGATCGAGCGCGCGAACGCGAAGAGCGCGTCGAACGACGGCGTGTCGATGAGTGGGAAGTCGACGACACTGGTGATCGTGGATGATAACATGTATTATCACGGCATGCGGTGGAAGATGTTTCGGGACGCGAGGGACGCGCGCGCATGCTGCGCGACGGCGCACGTGGTGACTCGAGACGTGGAGACGACGCGCGTGAGGAATGCGAGGCGTGAGGGCGATGAAGTCGTGTCGGATGAGGTGTTCGATCGCATGTCGCGCGCGTTCGAGGCGCCGGTGCTGACGACTCCGGGTGACGGCGCGGCGTTTCCGGCGTTCGTCGTCGAGGCGGACGACGTCGTCGACGTGGATAAAGTATGGACGACGATTCTCGAGCTCTGGGGACCGCCACCGCCTGTTCCCGCAACCGAGGCCGAGCGCGAGGCCGAGCGCGAGATCGCGCGAGTGGAAACTGCGAATTCCGCTCTGCACGCCCTCGACGTGCGCGCGAGAGCCGCCGTCTCCGCCGCCGTCTCCACCGTCGATTCTGCCGACTCTTCCCGCATCTGTCTCATCGCCAATCGCGCCAACAACGCTCGGCGCGACTTATTACGCGACGCTCGTGCGATCGATCGCACCCGCGATGACGTTTTCGAAGAATTGGCGTTATTGGAGCGTCGATTCGCCGACGCGGTGCTCGACGCGGCTCGCGCACGTGTAAACTAGGCCTAAGACCCACGTATACTAGGACTCCCGTATTGATCACAACTAAAGTACAGTGCTAAGAATTTACGACGCAACGCAACGCTAATCCCAACGATTGCCGACTATTTTTTTGCGGAACTCCCACGCGTGAGACAAACTCTCGTACAAATCCGTGTAATTCGCCTTCCATCCCAACTCTTGCTCAATCTTATCCACGTTGGCGTACACCTCGGCGTAATCTCCCGGTCGCGGTTCGTTTCGGTAATGCACCTTAATATCGACGCCCGTGACCTCTTTACACGTCTCGACGAATTCGCGCATGCTCACACCTTTACCGGTGCCGACGTTGTACAGCGCAGGCGGATTGTCAAACTTCTTCTTCTCCGCCACGGCGATGTGCGCGTCCACCAAGTCGACGACGTGGATGAAATCTCGAATCGTCGTTCCATCTCTCGTCGGGTGTTTCGTGCCCATGACGGTGAGTTTGTCGACGTTCTTCATCGCCGCGTCAAAGCACGCGCCCGAGATTCTCCCGTGTCGACGCAACTCGGCGCGAGGCAACTCCCCAATCTTACCCGCAGGATCGCTCCCAAACACGTTAAAATACCGTAAAATCGCCGATCGAAACTTTGGATTCGCCAGTGCGTAATCCTTGATCGCATTCTCGGCGTACAACTTTGATTTCCCGTATGGATTGATGGGCTTCGTCGGCGTCAACTCGGTGATGGGCAACTTCTCCACGTTTCCGTACGTCGCGCACGTCGAACTATAAATCATCTTCTGCACCCCGTTTTCGTGCATCACCGACAGCAACATCACCGTATTCGACGTGATGTTCGAGTAATACCTCAACGGATCCGCCATCGATTCCCCCACGTACGCGATGGCGGCGAAGTGAAACACCACGTCGACGCGTTTATTCGTATTCCTAAATGCCTCCACCACGTCGTCTCTACGCCCTAAATCCCCGTATACCGCTCGAAAACTCCCCTCGGGTGCCATCTCACGCAACGTTCGTATCGCACCACCGTTCCCTCGGCTCATATTATCGATCGTCGTCACCGCGTATCCCGCGTCGAGTAACCTCTTGACGCAGTGCGCGCCAATGAAACCGGCGCCGCCCGTCACCAACGCGTGCTCGCGTCGATCGCTCGCAAACTCGAATCGCGCGCCCGGGTCCAAGAAAAGGTTCATCCACCCTTCCTTCGTCGCCCCGCGTCGAGCGTCGCGGTCAAACGTCGCGCGTCCGCGTCGAGCGTCGTCAACCGCGACGCGCGCCTCGACATCTTCCCCCTCCTCTCGCGTCACGCGAGGCGCACGCGCGCGCGCGACGACGACGAGAAACGCGACGAAAAGACACGCAAACGCGAGCGCGCGCCGAGACGCGCGCTCGCGAGACGCCATCCCGTCGCGCGCGTCGACGTCTGCGCCCGGATGGGTCGGCGTCGAGCGGGCGACGAGCTCGAGTCCCTCTACTCTCGAATCATGACTCAAGGCGATGAGTCGGGACTCGCGCACTCGAGACCCTGATGAAAACCTCACCCACGGGATCCGACGACGGCAGAGCGCGACGGCGTCCGAACGCGACCGATGAGCGGCGCCGACGCGGTGGAGCGAGAGATTCTCCGCGCCATCGATGCCGACGGCGTCGTCAACACGGCGCGCGCGGCGGAAAGACTCGGTGTGGATCCGCAGATGACGGTCGGGACGATGAAGCGGCTGTTGGCGGCGAACATGGTGGTGTCCACCGCGATCGATCGTTCGAAACACGCGTTGACGAGCGAGGGTGAGACGTGCGTCGAACTCGGTTCGCCCGAGGCGCGCGCGTTCGCGTGTGTGCCCGTGGAGGGTGTGGATTTAGCGACGTTTAAGGCGACGGCGGGCGCGGGGGTGGCCGACGTCGGATTTAAGCAGGCGATGCAGTGTAAATGGTTGGCGATGGTGAAGGGAGAGACGCCGAGGGTGGAGAGGAAGGTTGATTCCATCGTTGATGCGGTGAGGGAGACGTTGGCCAAGGTGAAAGCCGGGGAGACGGTGGACGCGAAGACGTTGGAACCGTTGGTGAAGAAGCGGAAACTCGTGCGAGAGGAAAAGTGGAAAGAGTACGAGTTGACGAAAGGGCCGGAGTTTGCGCTCGAACGTAAGGTGCTGCCCGCGGATTTGACCAAGGAGATGATGAACGAGGGGACTTGGAAGGGACAGACGTTCAAGGCGTACAACTTGGTGCCGGGAGCGGGGGCGCAGCCGTCGAGCGGACACGTGCACCCTCTGCTCAAGGTTCGACAGGCGTTTCGCGAAATTTTCTTCTCGTTGGGATTCTCGGAGATGCCGACGAATAACTTCGTAGAGAGCGGTTTCTGGAACTTTGACACGCTCATTCAACCGCAGCAACACCCGGCGAGAGATGCGCACGATACGTTTTTCATGAAGACGCCGGCGAAGATGAATTTCGCCCCGGAGGAGTACGTCGAACGCGTGCGTAAGATGCACGAGACGGGAGGTAACGGCTCCATCGGCCACCAGTACGCGTGGAAGCGCGCCGAGGCGGATAAAAATATCCTTCGCACGCACACCACCGCGGTGAGTGCGCGAATGTTGTACGACATTGCGCAAAACGGTTTCAAGCCGGCGCGCATGTTCTCCATCGATCGCGTCTTCCGTAACGAAGCTGTCGATCGCACGCACCTCGCCGAGTTCCACCAAGTGGAAGGCGTCATTTGCGACAAGGGTCTCACCCTCGGTGATCTTATCGGCGTTTTGTACCAATTCTTTGAACGCCTCGGGATGACGCAGCTTCGATTCAAGCCGGCGTTCAACCCGTACACCGAACCGTCCATGGAGATTTTCGCCTTCCACCCGATGTTGAACAAGTGGGTGGAGGTCGGTAACTCTGGCATGTTCCGTCCCGAAATGCTCGAGCCCATGGGTCTCCCCGAAGATGTCAACGTCATCGCCTGGGGATTGTCTCTCGAGCGTCCGACGATGATCATGTACGGCATCGACAACATTCGCGACCTCTTCGGAAGCAAGATGCAAATCACCTCGGTGAAGAACAATCCTATTTGCACTATTTGAGAGTTGATAATTGCGCGACGCGTCTCTGTTGAACAGATTCTATCGGTAATACAACAAATACACACACTAGCCCACAAACAAACAAATTTCGCTCTTCACTAGCCCACAAACTTCGCTCTTCACTCCTTATTCTACTCCACTACGTGTTTTCGCCCGTCTCCTTGAGCTCTATCCACTTGGAAAAATACAACGTCGATCGATCCGTGTGCATCCAGAGCGATTGACCGTGAAAGTCCGCGTCTCGGACTTTTTCGAGATTGTCCACGACTTCTTCGATGGCGTCCAAAACCTCCGGAATGTTTGACTTTGCAGAGAAAATCTCGTTCACGATGCCGGCGCCGTTGGCGCGAGCGCGTTGCCACAACGCGTCGTCCTCGTGAAGTCGCACGGCGGCGTCAGCTAAATCGCTCGCGGTGATGCAATCACCGAACCCACCCCATCCGTGCTCTGGATCGATCGCACCGCTCGACGCCGACCAAAACTCATCGACGCCCGGCACGGTGCCCTCGGAACCGATGGGCGTCGTGCACACGGGTAATCCGTACGTCCACGCGTCGAGCACCTTACCCTTGATCCCAGCGCCGAATCGAAGAGGCGCGAGCAATACGCGCGATGAACGCATCACCGTCGCTAAATCCTCGGCGAATCCTTCGACGTGAAATCCCATCTTTGGTCTGTGAAACTGTTGCCGAATCGACTCGCTCGCGTACGAGCCGTACACGCGCATCGTCGCGTTTGGTAAGCGCTCGCGCACCAAAGGCCAGACCTCTTCGCACAACCAACGCACGGAATCGACGTTTGGTTTGTGCTTAAACGTCCCGATCGTGATGAAATCGGTTCGCGCGTTGAAATCCATCTCTCGCGCGTCGTGCGTCACGTCTCGATTGAAGAAGGACGCGACGCGCAACTTCTTTTCAGAAATCCCACACTCGCGCTCGAGCCACTTTTTCTCCACGGGCGAGCACACCAACGTCAAATCGCTTCGCTCCACGCTCGCGATTTCGCGCATCAAATCCTCATCCCTCGCCGTGGGCATCGTCCTCGTCGTCTCCGCCGCGTCCGCGCCTCGCGCCGCCGCCCGCTCCCTCGCCCGTCGCAACGCGTGCGCGTCCTGCATATCCAACACCCTCGCCACTCCCGGCGCACACTCACGAACGCGCGCCCCGAACGCTTCTTCCGCCAAAAATCGATCGAACACGACGACGTCCGGCGCCGCAGCCGCCAACGCGTCCCGGAGCGCGTCGCCGCGATTCGCCGGCACTCGCGCCGTCGCCGCCCCCATCTCCCGCAATCGCGCCGTCGCCGCGTTCTCGCTCGCGCACCCGACGCACGTGACGCGCCACGACCTCGCGAGCGCCCCGCGCACGAGCGCGTCGCTTCGCACGCCCGCCGCCGAGGCGTCGACTTCGATCCATTCCCAACCGAGAAAAAGCACCGAGCGCGCGCGCGACCCCGTCTCGCCGTCGCGCGTCGACGCCCACGCGCGCGACGACGCGCGCGACGCGCGAGAACTCGTCCGCGTCGACGCCGCCGCCGGCGCGCGCGACCATCGCGGGCGCAGGCGCGACGACGCGCGCATGACTGACGCGCCGACGTCACTGTCCTTCGCTCGCGCGTCGTCGTCGGTCGCGCGCGCCCCCGCGATGCACGCGCGCGCGCGCGGTGGAGACGCCGGCACATCGTCGCGTCCATCGACGTCGTCCGTCGACGCCGTCGACGACGCGACGCGCGCGCGATGGGGAGGTCCATCGTCGACGTCGGCGTTGATGGATAGCGCCGGCACGACGACGGCGGCGACGGCGACGCGACGACGCGGACGCGGACGCGCGCGGTGCGTCGGCGTGTACGAGTGGACGCGCGATCGCGCCGCCACGGGCGCGGGGGCGGGCGCGGACGTCGCTGGTCAGAGGACGGTGTACGCGGGCGGGGTGACGCCGAACGCGACGACGCGCGTGAGCGATTTTCCAGACGTCGCCCCGAGGAAATTCACCAGTACCGGTGAATTGTTGCTGTGTGTGTCGAGACATCAACAGGAACTGGTCGGGTACAGGTTTAAGGATCTGCGGAGATGCCTGAAGAGGGACGCGAAGGGGGAGTTGGTGGCGGACGCCGAGGCGTCGCGGGCGATGTGCTCGTTTTCTTCGTATTTCGACGAGGCGTGGACGACGCGATTGAGCGAAGGTGACGATATGATCGTAAAGGATTTCATGCTCGAGGTGTGTGACGGTGAGTTCATCGTGGCGGCGAGCGCGACACCATTGGATGGGGCGTCTATGGCGGCGGGCGGCGCGGTGATCGAAGACGAGGAGGGCGCGCCGACGCTCACCGGCGCGCGAAGCGGGCGACGAAGCACGGCGACGCAGGAGACGTCGAGCGGAATTCCTGGCGCGCCGTCGATGTCACGCATCGCGTTCCATCTCGTGCGGGCCAAGACTGGAGAAAAGTTGGACGTGTTTACGTTTCGAGACGATTTCATGCACCTGCCCAGAAATGGCGCGGTGAGTCTTCGAGGCGACACGTTGGCGGTGCTCTCAATGAAGCATCAACGCGTGATTTTCCTGCGTGTCCATCGCGAGGGGCGATTCGAAGAGGTGCGGACGATAGGTAAATACATCGATCCGGAGGATGAGACGACCATCTCGGAACAAGAGACGCGCGAGGACGCGTGGGACGCCGCCGCGGGAGACGCCGTCGAGTCGGTGAGACGAAGGGCGGCGTCGCTGGCGAAATCTGGACGACCGATGTTGATGGGCTTGACGCAACGGCTGTTGACGTTTTTGTATCAAGACGCAAAGAAGAAGACGCCGAGCGCGTTGCGTCTGTTGAATCGCAACTTTGAAAAGTACGTATCGTTGGTGATGCTTCGCGTACGACTCATCGATGCGGATTTACTGCTCGTCAAGTTCGGAACGCCCGAGTACGCGTTGGCGCGACGAGGCGATAACGTTATCGGACCGACGATGTACGCGATCTACGACATGCGTCGGAACGCGTTCACGCAGGTGGCGACGAGCGTGAGCGATACGAATAGCATTTTGGACGAAAACTTGAACGCCCCGCCGCGCGGCGTATCGACGTGGGAACGTTTCGCCGGGAGTCAGGGCGAGGCGCTCGCGCTGTGCAACACGTGCACAGCGGACATAGACGCGGATGACGATGATGGGTTCAATTCCGCCGCGGCACGTTTATTCAGAACGCAGGATTATCCGCCGCAGTTTCGATCGCTGTCGCCGTACTTTGACAAGAAGTTGTTTTCCTACGACGAGAGAACAATCACCGCCATCGATCGTCTGCAGCCGCACGTCGATTTTGGCATCAAATTCATCAACGCGCGGCGAGGCATGCGTCGTCGCGTGAGCTTCAAATTGATGGTGAATAACTCGATGGCGAATAGCGCCAGGAGTAAACGCCGCGTACAATACGTCTTCCATCCCGTGTATCCCTTCGCGATGTCCATTTCAATCGCGTACATGCAGCCGACGCTCGTGAATTTTCACGTGCGTTCGGCGCACGGAGATGAAATGTACGACATCACGCGCGCCGGTTTACTCTGAGCGCGCGACGCGTGTAATTGTACTTATAATTTACGTCTGATTTTTACATGATAATTTCACGGCGAGACAGCCCGAGATGGCGACGGCGCGCATCAAAACGCGTTTGAGCCCTCATCCTAATCGATAATCTGGATCATTCTGAACGAAGACGTATATTTTGTCTTCGGCCCCTCGACACACCTGAATGTCCGAATCGAGATAGGTCACCGTGAGGGTTGAATAATTTCTTTCTTGCGCGGATAGAGGGGAAGAGATCCCGAGAACTGGCAGTTTTGCCTGAGGAATGTCGAGTTCAAATGACGTGTCACTCGTGTACGTGACGTTCGCTCGCAGCGTCCGCAGAGGCCAGCCGCGATCGATCTCACAACGTTCGGTCTTAAGATCGTACGCGAAGAACGTCGCCGCGTCTTTCGATCTCATGGTACCGAGACCTTCATCGCCGAGAAGCTGCGGACAGTCGGTGAAGACGCAGTTCCACAGACCGAGCATCAATGTGCTCTGCGCCGGCTTCTTGGTCGGATTTAACTCTTCAAGAATCTCAACGAGGCCGTTGATGCGTGAAAGAGAGTCTGGCGAACAATTTCGACCGCTGTTTGCGTCGATGAGTTCCGTGAGGAGAAAGGACTTGGTCTTGTCGCGGTTGGCTGCGTTTTGTTTTCTGCCGGCGTCCGTCATGCTGAGAGACGTCATTCTCTCAAATGCTGTCTTCACGAAACCAAATATGTCGTTTGAGTCTGTTTTCTGCTCGAAACTCTCTTCCTCTTGATCGATCGCAGCTTTGTCGGCCACTAATTGCGATTGCTTTGCGTCTTTGCTCGCCTTCTCCACTGCTTTTTTCAGCGACGTCTGTGCTTTGACTTTGTTCGTCTCCGAACGAATTCTTTCGCGCTCATCGGTGTCATCACCAGACGCGGCTGTGTTCGCAAGTCTTTCTTGTCGCTTATCGAGCTCCGATTTCGCCATTTCTAATTCAAGCATCAGCTTTTCCAAACGCGCTTTATTGGCACGTTGGCGCCCGAGTAATTCTTCCGATTCTTTTGAAGCTTTCTCCAAATCGATGTCTTCGTACTCTGTCACTTTGACGGTTTTTCTACGTCCTTTCGCTTTGCTGACGCTAATCTCATCGTATTCATCGCCGCTTACGAGCGCTTCGCTCACGAGTTGAGTCCCTTGAGCGACGGCGCGCGCAATGTTAAGAAACTTCTCCGCCGTCGCCGCCTTCTTCTTCTCGAAGATCTCTTCATTAACCGTCCCACTCTCGGTTTCAGAATCTGTGTCGCCGCCTGAAAGCGCATCTTCTGTCGTGGCTTGCTCAACCTCTGCTTTCGTCCTCTCAACCTTGATCGACGAGACTTTGTCTTTTGGTTTGCTGACGAATTGTCGACTTCTCCGAGCATCTTTGATGCGATTGCGCGGCTCCAATACATACTTTTCAACGGCAGCAGCGACGGCGTCTTCATCATTCGTTTCGTCGAGCACGACGTCGGCGATCGCCTTCGTCGCTTCGCTCGCATTACCGACGGCGATTCCCAAACCGACAAACTTCAACATCTCCTTGTCGTTGTCGCCGTCGCCGAGCGCTAGAATGTACGCCGGGTCCACGCCCATCGATTCGCACAGCGTGCGAACAGCCGCGCCTTTGTTCGCACCTTTTGGTAAGAACTCGAGCATTCCCGGCACCGCCACAGTGACGTCGCAAATCTCGTCTAGGAGATTTTCAGCCTCGGAGCGATACTTGGCCACCTCGTCTTCGTCGCCAAACATGAGCAACTTGTTCACCTCGTACTCGTCGCTTTTCTCCAACAAATCGCCGCACGCGATCGGCGCCGGTTCGCCGTAATCCAAAACTCTATCAGTAGAAGCGTTTCGCGACGAACAGATTATCTTATCGCCACAAAACGCGATGACGACGCACCCACGCTCCTCTGCGAAACGCAAAATCTCCTTGACGTGTACCCTCTCCAGCGTTCGACTCGCCAAAACCTTTCCCCGTCCATCGCACATCACCAATCCCTGAATAAACAGACCGGGCATTTTTCTATTCTCCCTCCCCAACTTACTGTACAAATCTCTCGCCCACGGTCCTCGCGTCTTCCCCGTGGCCACCACGGTGCGCACGCCCAACCTGGCCGCTCGCTGTAACGCAGACGCCGTCTTCACGCTCAACTTTTGCTTCGAATTCAACAGCGTCCCGTCGACGTCGGTGATGATCATCTTGATCAATCCCTCCTCGTCCTCGTCGTCTGCGTCCCACGCGCCCGATCTCGCGCGAGCCACCGCGGTTGGCACCAACGACGCTTGAAGTTCATCCTCTCGCGCGCGTCTTCCCGCCTCGTCTTCTTCCAGCGCTTCGTTCGCGCGATCCACCGCGCGTCGCGCGCGAGATCGCGCGGTACCCTGACGCGTCGTCTCCTCGTCACCGCTCATCGCCGACGCTCGCGCGCACGGAAGACGACCGAATGCACACTTGAAATTAAATTCATGACGCTGACGACTTCGACGTCGACCGCTCGTCGCGAGGGACCGATCGCGCGCGGTGACGCCCGAGCGCGCGTTCAGCGCACCACTCGCGTGCATCGTCTCGCGTGTTCCGCGCGAGACGTGCGCGCGTGCGCGTGTGCCGACGTCGTCATCATCATCATCGAAGAGGTCGTTATCTAAAAAAATTTCATATTTCGGGCCGGGACGAAGACGAAACTGGATTCCAGAGCGTCGTGACTCGACTACAATATTCTATTCACGCGATACGAACGAACAATCGCATGGACGCGTCACGCATCGTCGTCGCCCTCGTCGTCTCGTTCTTCTTTCCGCGCGTCCTCCGTCGTCGCGCGGCGAAACTCTTCGCGAAATTTCGGCGACGCCGCCCATAACAACGGCCAACGCGTCGCAACGCTCATCTTAACGTCCTCTTTGTACGACGTGCGATCGTACCCGCGAAGAAAACGCCGCGTCATCGTCGCGTACGCCGCGGTCGCGGCGACGGCGACGAGCGTCACCGCGGCGTTCGCGAAGCCGCTCGCCGCGAACGCGGGCGTCGGCGGTCCCGCGCGCGGCGTCCCGTACGTCGTCACGCGTTCGCTCACGTAGTACCTGTGCACGCCGCCGCCGGGCAGCACGCGCTCACCGGATTCCTCTCGACTGTACTCATCGCCGCGTCGATCGAGTCGCGAGGCATCGCGCCGTAGCGCTCGCGCGCGCGCCGCCGCGTCTCGTCGCGCCGCCGCCGACTCGCGCTCCATCGTCTCAAACATCGACCGAGTCTCGCGCTCGAGCTCGGCGAACGCGTCCTCGAACGGATCGATGCCGACGCGTCGCGCGTCGGCGCGCGTTCGCGCGCGAGGACGACCGCGCGAAGCGGCGAGCGAGACCGCGCGCGCGGCGACGCGCGCGACGACTCGGGACGGTGCCCGAGACTCGAGACGACGCGCGCGTGCGACGCGCGACGAGGACGACGACGCGCGCGGCGAACACGAACACGACGCGCGCGCGTGCGTTGACGCGCGGTGCATGACGACGCGACGACGACGACGACGACGACGACGACGACCCGAGACGCGACACTCACTGACGCGCGTCGGAAAAGAATGGAGAGCTTGTCGACGAAACTGTCCACGGCGGCGGCGCAGGCAGTGGACACGGCCACGGGACTCGTCGGGGCGACGAGCGAGTGGGACATCGTCGGTGGCGGCGCGCACGCGTCCGCGGGTGAGCTCGCCGGGTTCGTGGGGAGGCGAAGCGCGCAGTTTGTGGATGGATTCTCAAAGACGTGCGTCGAGGCGACGCGGGCCAACGTGCGCGACGCGGGGGAGATCTTGAAGACGACGACGTTGAACGCCGCCATCAGGAGCGAGGCGAGCGCGACGAGCGATCTGCCGACGTTCGAGCGGGCGGTGACAGCGATGAGGTGAGACGACGAGTAACACCAAGAGCGCGCGACGACGACACTCGAAACTCAACGCTCGAGACGCGATGCGAAGGAGGCGAACGAGGAGAGAATGACTGACTGTTCGTTTTGTGAATGTCGTTCGCGCAGCGCCAACGCGCAAAAGGCGTTGGATGATTACGATGAACGCTCGAGGACATTACCGCAGTTGAGATACGAGTTGCTCGAGGATTTGAGCCGGAGGAAACTGGCGTTGGAGAAAAAGATTGACGCGGCGACGGCGCCGAGGGAACAGGCGAGAAGACAGACGCTCAAGGATATAATGCGTAAGACGGACGCGTCCGAGCGCGAGGCGAGGGACGCGTCGTCGTCGTAGCCGCTCGGTTTGATGTATTTGTAGGCGTGTAATATTAGCTCCACCATTCCATCGTCGCCGACGCGCTCGTCCGTGCCGCCTCTAATGATCTAATTACTCACGTTGCGATTAAACAATATAGTCTACGATCAACTCACGACGCGTTGTTTCCTCTATAGCCTCTGTTACCTATCTCTCGGCGCGCCGGTTCGCACGCGCGCGCGTACTCGTCGCCCTCCAAAATCTCCCCGTCAGAGATCCCCGTGTGCACACGCATCTTTTCGAGATGCGAGCTCGAATGCACAGGAAAGAACCACAAAAAGATGTTCTCTCCGAAGACTTGCTTAAAGTTCCTATACCACCCCAAATCGTACTTCCACGGAAGCGTCTTTTTCTTTTCGTACAACTCAATCGTCGTCAAGTTGTTCAAAATCAAGTTGCTATGCATGACTATGAACCCTAAGAGCGATGCCGCGAACGCGACGTTGACTATGAACGTCACGAACACCACCGACAACTCCGTGCCCTCCGCCGGGTCCACCCTCGCCTCCGCCCCCGTCGATCCCGCCGCCTGGCTCTCCTCGACGTCTTTGAAAAAGTCTACAAAGTTTGATAAAAGCAATATCGCGTCCAACACCGTCGCCAGGAACGTGTACACGAGGAACTGCAAGAAAAACTTGTAATTGTACGCTCCGACGCAATTCGCCACCCACACGCAGTGATGATCCATCTTCAACACGCATCGCTTGCACACGCTGCAGTGATGCGTCCGCGTCGGCTTCCACGCCACGCACTTCTTACAAAACCGTCGTCTGCGCTCGCTGTTCGACTTGTTCGCCTCGATCGCCGCCTCCTCGGGATCCTCTGGATGCGGCGTCCACCCCTCCGGCACTGCACCGGGCTCGGTGAGCACGCACGCAAAGTACGACCACAACAACATGAACACCGCCACGTGATACACCGTCAGCGCCCCCGTCGCTAATCGCTGATCCTCCCCGCCGTCTCGCACGATCGGCCAGTACACCACCACCACCGTGGCGTAATACGTCAGGCTCACCACCCCCATGACGATGAGCACCATGAACGACCCGAGCGCGCGACACGTATCGCACGCGCGAGAGGCGAAGACGTTTCGATCGCCACCCATGGCGCGCACCGCCTTCTCATCGTACTCTCGGCGCGCCGACATCGCGCGAGACGCCGCGATGGGCGCGCGCGACGGCGTAGAACGACTCGCGCGCGCGCTTCGTCGCGCGAGACGGCGGTCGCGGCGCGCGCGTCGACGTCGAGTCCGCGCCCGAGTGTGCGGATGTTTTCCAGCTACCCAATAAACGAATAGTGTTGAGCGATCGGCGCTCCATATATCACAATTTCTAATCCCAACAAATGTACATTTAGCGCATTTGATGACCTTGTTTTTCTTAAAATATGATGACGGGCCAAGGGTCCCATCGCGCGACCCGCGCGCGCGCTCGACGTCACTCGACCGCGCGCGCGCGCGTCAGCGTCGTCGAATAGCGCGATGGGCGTCTCGGACGACGCCGCCGCGTCGTCAACGCGGGACGAATCCTACGACGCCGCCGTGCGCGAGCTCGGAAAGACGATTAGTGGGAAAAAGCGCAGCGACCCGGGCGCGGTGACGTGGGAGGAACAGTTCGCGCAGTTGGAGAGGTACGTCCGTCGAACGGGTCTCAAGGCGCAGATGGACGCTCTGAACGTCATTCACGTCGCCGGAACGAAAGGGAAGGGGAGCACGTGCGCGCTGGTGGAAGGCATCTTGCGCGCGCGAGGGACGCGGGTGGGGACGTTTACGAGCCCGCACTTGATGGACGTTCGCGAGCGGTTTCGCATAGACGGGGAGAAAGTGGACGAGGAAACGTTCGCGAGAGAGTTTTGGTGGACGCACGACGCGGTGAAGAATACGTGCGGGGATCTGGGGATGCCGGCGTATTTTCGATTTTTAACGCTGCTGGGTTTGCGCATCTTCGCGGCGGCGGGCGTCGAGGCGTGCGTGCTCGAGGTCGGGATCGGTGGGCGGTTGGACGCGACGAACGTGGTCGAGAAGCCGATCGTGTGCGGAATATCATCGCTCGGTATGGATCACGTGGACATTTTAGGGGATACTTTGGAGAAAATCGCGACGGAAAAGGCGGGCATCATGAAGCTGGGCGCGCCGACGTTTACGTCACCGCAGAAACCTGAGGCGATGGCGTCGCTCGAGCGTCGAGCGTCGGAGGTTGGGGCGCCGCTTCGCGTCGCAAAATCGCTCGATTCGTACGAGGACGGTGGCGACATCGACGTCGGCCTCGCTGGACCGCACCAACGAGTCAACGCCGGTTTGGCGGTGGAGTTGGTACGCGCGTGGGCCAACAGGACGCGTCAGCCCTGGGCGGCGGACATGGAGGCATCGCTCGAGAGAAACGTTCTCCCGGACTTTGTCCGGAAGGGTTTAGAGAACACCACGTGGCCGGGACGGTCGCAGGTGATGAAAGATCCCGAGGAGACGAACCTGACGTTTTATTTGGACGGCGCGCACACCGTCGAGTCGATGCGTCACAGCGCAGAGTGGTTCGCCAACAGCACGCACGCGATGAAGTCCATGGATCGAAACGTCATGCTCTTCAATTGCATGGAAGACCGTAACCCGAACGATCTTCTCGAGCCCGTGACGGAGGTTTTGACGGCGCCGAACGCGACGCTGGAACAAGCTATTTTTAGCCCGCCGGATAGCGCGACGACTCGACTCGACAAGTGCGGCAACGCCAAGGCGACGGAATGGCAAGAGAAATGCGCGCGAACGTGGGACACCATCATCGAGAAGTCTCGACGAGATCCCGTCGCTGATGACGCGCGAGGCATCGTCGTTCCGAGCATACGTCAAGCGCTCACGTTGATTCGCAAGCACGCGAGGGATGTCGCGCCGGCACGCGTCAACGTCCTCGTCACGGGGAGTCTGTACCTCGTCGGCGACGTCTTGAGACATTTAAAACGCTTAGTGTGATAGTTTGGTAGGCATTATATTAACATTTTTTGGCTCTAGAAATGATACACAAGACATGGGGAATGGAATGTGGAACTAGAGGTTCCCTTTGTGGGAAACTGAATCATCTACGTAACGTTGCGCGAGATGTATAACTTACCAGCGACCTCGACCGCCGCCGCGACCACCGCCGCCGCCGCGACCACCGCCGCGACCACCACCGCCGCCGCCGCCGCCGCCACCGCCGCGGCCACCGCCGCGGCCACCGCCACCGCCGCCGCCCAATTCGGAGACGATGTTCAAGTTTTGCGTGAACCCCTTGAGACCCATTTTACCGACCGTCTTCTTCAACAGACCCGGTAATCCGTCGCACTGCAACGTCTCGAGCGCGTAGTTGTTTGCCGCAAAAATCAAATCGTCCTTGCTCCATTTCATCTTCGAGCTCGACCCGTTGTAGAAACCCAACCACGCGCTGTACGCCTGAGACTTGGTCTCGGGACTGATGCGCGCGATTCCTCGGCGAACGCGCAAATCAACCTGTCCGTCGACGGGAGCTGTGAGGGTCTCGATGGGAAGGTCGCGCACGCCGTTGAGGAAAAACTTCTCGGCCGGATCGAGCATGAGCAAACCCTGACCCGTCTTACCGGCGCGACCGGTTCGACCGAGTCGGTGAATGTATTGCTCGCGGTTGGACGGGACGCCGACTTGAATGACGTAGGTGACGTCTGGGAAATCCATACCGCGAGCGGTGACGTCGGAGGACATCATCACGGCTGCGCGCGCTTCGCGGAATTTATCCGCAGCCTTGGTGCGCACGGATTGCGATTTTCTGCTGTGGATTTCGAACACCGGTTTACCGATGGCTTCAAACAACTCAGAGGCGAGTTGCGTGGAACGCGCCGTCGGGAAGAAGACCATGATTTTGTGATTCGGTTCCTCCGCTTGGTGCGCCTCGATGGCTTGGGTGAGAAGCGTGAGATGATCGTGGAACGGCGCGACGACCAAGGATTGTTTCACCTGCAAGTTTGTCGCCGGCGCGTCGTCGCCGACGCAATCAATGTACTGATGTCCCGGACGCAACGCGTTCGCCGCGATTTGATGCACCGTCTTGGGCACGGTGGCGGAGAACAACAATGTCTGACGCTGAGCGGGAAGATACGATAAAATCTTTTCCAAGCTCGGTCTGAACCCCATGTCCAAGAGCTGATCCGCCTCGTCAAGCACCAAGACATCGAGGTTTTGCACGGCGCGAGACAAGTTGCTCGACTCAAAGTGATCAATCAATCTCCCCGGTGTTGCGATGAGAAATTCCACCCCCTGCGACGTCAAACGCTTCCGTTCGCTGTTGATGTTCGTCCCACCGAAGACGACTTGACACCCGAAATCGTGATACGTCAATAAACTCTTCGCCTCTTCGCCGATTTGCGACGCCAACTCGCGCGTCGGCGAGACGACCAAACACGACACCTCTCCGCGTCTCGGACGTCCGCTTCGCGCCAAACGCTCGATAGCCGGAAGTAAAAACCCGACCGTCTTCCCGCTCCCCGTCTTGGCGCGCGCGAGAACGTCCAAACCCGCCATGATGTGCGGCAGCGTCGCGTCTTGCACCGACGTGGCGTGCGTGAATCCCAACACGTCTCGGATCGCTCTCGACGACGCCTCCGTGAGTCCCATGTTCTCGAACGCCGCCGTGCTCGACGGCGCGTTACCCGTCTGCGCTTCGACGCGCTGCGCTTGCGCAAGCGCCCCACCCGTATTTTTCATCAGATTCGGTCGAGGCGGCGCCGGCGCGCGCCGTTCGTCTCGTCCATCCGTAAACTCCAGCCGCTCACCGATCGGACGCCCGCGACCGCCGTCATCGCGCGGTCGAGGCGCACCACCGTTCCCGCGTCCGCTTCGTCGACGCTTTCGGGCCGCACCGCGTCCTCCATCGGGCGCGGGCGGCGGATTTCCCGCGTGAAACATGACGACAACGGCGGCGCGACGAATCAACGACGGGCGGAGGGTAGCGCGCGGACGAAGGAGACGGCCGAGCGCGGGAAGCGCGCACGCGAGATTCGGTATGATTCGCGTCGCGCAAGGTCGTCGTCGAGGGAGGTCGAACGACGGATTGTGGGGATTAGTAATGGAATGCATCACCATAAGCCGGGGGTCGCGGTTTCGGGACGAGGTCGAGCGCGTCGTTCGAGCGTCGTCGGGCGTGAGTGCGTGTGTGTGATGACGTGAGTGTGTGATGATACATGCGAGCAAAGGCGATCACGAGGCATCTGTCGTGGGTGCGTCTTCGGGAGCGTCCTGCGCGTCTCGCGCGTCGTGCCCCGTCGCGGGTTCGCCGGCGTCGGCGGTGTCCGTCGCGGCGGCGGTCCTTTTGCGAGAGCGACCCGTCTTCTTGCGTAATTCAGCCGCCTCTTTTCGGAGATTGGCAGCGGCGAAGTCGATCTCGCGTTCGGCCTCGTCGACGTCGGTGATTTCTCGACCCGTGACGGCGCTCATGACGCGAAGCAAGTACTCGGTGGACTCGGCGTTGGTGATGTCGTTCTTCGCCATGTCTTGCGCCAGCCGCGTCGTCTCTTCGCGGTACTTGACCACGCTCGCCGCGCTCTCGGTTCGGAGACGCTCGAGCTTGTCGTTTTCGGCGTTGAGGGCGTCGTACGCCTCCTTGATCAGTTTCAACTGTTCTGGATCGGTCGTTTGACTCTCGGCGACGAGCGCCTTTTCCACGAGCTGGCCGTGCTCCTTTTTGAGACGTCCGACGACCACCTCGGTCTCCCTGAGCTCGGCGTGAATCTTCGCCACCTCGGGGACGTCCGGGCCGTTCAAATCACCGGGCAGCGAAGGGTTCTCGGTGATCGCGGTGAGCGTGGCTCGACGCTCGGCGATGAATTCGTTGACGCGTTGCGTGGATTCCTGTTTGGCGGCGAGATGGAGACGCCGTGCCGTGACGAGGACGATTTCGCTGTGGTTGGTCTGCGATGGTTGTTTCGGCGGCGACTGAACAATCTCTGCGCCCTCCTTCTCCTTGGCGTCGCTCTCGTTCGCCTTGGCGTCTTCTTCCGCTTTTTCCTTCGCAGCCTGCTCCTCAATCTCTCCGACGACGCCCGGTTGCAGCTTGATTTCGCCGCTCGCCAAGCGATCAATCGTCTTTATGGAGCACCGCACGAACGCGTCGACGTGCGCGATGACGAGCTTTTTCAAACGCGCCGTTCCGAGTTCGATCACGAACGCGCTCGCATCCGCTTCAAACTCTTTGATGCGGTTTTGACACAACGACAGCGTCGCGGCGAGAGCGTTGATGTCTTCTCTTTGCTCCATGCCGCACACGTGTTCGAGCGCAAACGCCTCAAAGTCCATCGACGGCGCGTCCGACGACAGCGCGCTCGCGAAGGAGAAGGCTGACAGGTACGGCGCTTTGATGAGATCTGGACCAGAATCGGTGCGGTTTTCCTCGACGGCGAGCTGCGCGAACGCCTCCTCGACGTTTTCTTCCCAAGACAACGTGTTCCCGCGCGCTGGAATGGCGAATTCAAACCACGTGTTGTACGCCAACTCGAGCAAGGATTCTCTGGAGAGCGGCTCAACGCCGTCTTCGCGCGGTGCGGACTCGACGTTCGTCTGCGAGAGACTCGACGCCACCGCTCGCAACAACAGACCCAGCGCGAAGAATCTGATGTCTTTCGAGTTCGCAATCACGGGCAAGCGAGACTTGACCGTAAGCTTGTAATCGGAAATGTAAGACACCGCGCTCGAAATGGTGCCGACATCTTCGACGGCGTACAGGAGCGAAAGATAGAGACGGAGCGCTCGACGAGTGTTCGCCATGAAACGACGTCGGGATTCTTCTATGCCGCTTAGGTAGATGATTTTCTCGTTACCGTCCGCGTCGCGCGGCGTCGTCACTGGAATCCTGAGACGTAAATTCGTGTCGTCGATTTCCACCATGCACACCTTGAAGGTTCCTGTTCTCGGTACTTTGAAGAGCGGCGACAGGTAGTCGAGCGCCTTTTTGCAGTGACCGAGTTCTCCGGGAGATTTCTTCAACCTCGACCACGCGAGACGATAGTTTGCCTTGTGGAACTTTGGATGATTTTTGTGGAGGAAGAGTAACGCCTCGACGCAGTCTCTGTACGCGCCGATCCAACTGTTTGGCATGTCTTCTGGGATGAACGGATGCTTGAGAACGCTCAGCGTCAACGCTTGGGATTCGGGGGTCATCTTTTTGCGACCAGACGCCTCGATGGACAACAAGATTCGCAGACGAATGTTCGTCACTTGATAGATGGCCTCGAGGCAACCGGGCATTTTTCCGAGGGCGGATGCGTGCAACTCGAGCGCATCCTTCAGGGGTTGACCACTCTTCTTGGCAATTTTAGCCATGAAGTAGTCATTAATCCAGTTGTCTGGATTTTGTCGAGCCGTGAGCTCGAAAGCGGACTTTGTCATGGAAAGAGTGGAAATGAATTCCGGGGACGTCTTGTCGAGGACGTACTTGCGCGCGTCGTTGATCGGTGGAGCATCTTGCAACAGCTCGTAGCCCGTTTGTCCGAGACGTTCGTAAATGTTCGCTCGTACCCACTCCGTCTCCACGTGTCCAGCATAGTGAGTCATGATCAAAGCTTCCTCTGCAGCGACGAGCGCTCGTCGAATCGCCACTTGGACAATCTTCACCATGTTGAACATGGCTGAGTTGCGGTACGTCTCGACGGATAACGCCTTTGCCGCGTCGTTGAGTACGATGTCCTTGATGTTGTCCAAGTGATCTGCTAGCTTGATCCAGCTCTGTGGACTCTTCATGTTGTATTCGACGTCAAATTTATGCAACTTGGTCAACTCAGCGGTTCGTTTCACGACGCTCTTCCCATCCGGATCGTCATCGGATGGTTCAGGCTCGTTGCCAATGGAGACATCTGGGGACACCACGCCTTCGAGTAACGCGAACAGACTGTCGTATTCCGTTTGCTCTTCTTCGAGGAAACCACACAGCGCCACGTTATCAATGTCTGCGCAAAAGTGAAAGAACGTCTTGTACACGCTGCTGAAAGAGATGATCTTATCTTCCGCCGATTTGACGACGTCTTGCGCGAGGCTTGAGCCAGCCAGACAATTGATGGGAGTACTTGGCAGTGATGGTGTGGCATCGAGGGTCTTCTTCGGTGTTGCTTGGTTTTGTCGACTCGACATTATTTGCTCGTCGGGCGTCGAGTGCGAGATGAGTTCTCGCGCAAGGCAACGGTCTTCTTCCGTGATTTCTCCCAATTTAGAAGCGGTTGGAACGTCTTCTTCGCTGATAACCAGGTATCTTGTGAGAAGGTCGCTTTGGTTGGTGCGCGGAGGATCCACAATTTTCTCGCGAATCGCTTTGAGCACTGACGAAAACTTTCCACGTTCTTCCTCGTCGGTGGCCATTGCGTACGGCTGAATGGACAACCAGAGATCGCCGGCATCTTTTTCAGTCGTGATTTTCAGCGTTGAATCGCACGCGCCTCCTTCTTCTCGGCACTTTCGCTTCGGTCTCTCCAATTCAAATCCATACACGCAATAGCTCAGTTGGACAATCAACTTATCGAGACGATCCAAAAGCTTACGGTCGGCTTTATCTTGCGGCGTTCGGTCCTCGTCCTCGATGGAACTAATGCTAGCGCGCTGCCGACGCACGCGCCGGCGGCCTTCGTCTTCATCTGCGTCCGACGTCTTCTTCTTCTTATCGCTTTCTTCGTCCGAACCCGCGCGATTCGATACACGAACTTTCGTGGTGCGCTTCTTCGCCGGCTCCGTGGCGTGACGCAAGTCGCGCGCCTTTGTGATTCTATTTCTGCAATTCGCCAATTGTATGAGAGACGACTTGAGAAACGCGCCTTTACGTCCTTCTCCGCAGCAGCACCGGCAATCAGCGAGTCTATCGTGAAGTTTTTCGTGTAAATCGATCACCTCTACATCCTTCGCCTTTGAAGCCTGTTGGATCGCCGAGATCAACTGCGCCGAAGCCTCCATATTTGCGGCGCCGTATCGCGACGTTTTACCCTTTTTCACCACTCCTGGCTGTTGCGCTAATTCATTGTAGTGCACTTCGAACAGGGAAGCTGCGATTCCTTGTAATCCAAGCGCGTCGACGCAGTCTAACGCTTGTTTTGCGTACACTTGTTTCACGTGATTTCTAGTCACCGATTCAATCGCCTCCGCCATCAGTCGCAGCATCGTATGATCTTTCGTAAGATCATACACCATCTTCAACGCTCGAAGTTGGATGACCACGCACGCCGAACCTTCCTTTTTCGCAGCCGCGGCGAGAACTTTAAGAGCGTCTTGCTTTTCCGATTGCGTCAGAGATAAAACATCCAGATTTTCAGTCGACTCCTGTTCTTCGTCGAGCAAGAGCAGAGGCGTGAGCGTCGCCACGAGCTCTGCCGTTTGACCCTTCGCGAATCTTGAAGCGGCGCCCGTGACTACTTCTTTTACTTTCATCGCATCCATGGCTGCTCGCAGCGCTTGCTTGCTAAAACGCTCTGGCGCGGCGTCTTCAACATTGCGAGGCGTCGAAGAAATGTCGGCGTCGTCCAACGCCACTTCTTGCGCTCGCTGAAGATAGAACGCACTCACGCTCGGTTCCTCGCCGTCGAGCTCTGCGAGTTTATGATACAAGAACAAGCTTTCCGCTTGATAATCTTGCGTGACATCGCGGTCCATCTCGATGGCAGCGCTTCGCAAGACATCCTCCGCCATCTCTCTGAACAGCTTACGCGACGGTTGACCAAGCGCGCAACCGCGAGCCGCGAGAATGCACGAATCTGCGAGACAGAGCAACACTCGAGCCTTCGTCGCCAAATCGTCACTTGGTCCGACACCAAAGACGAGATACAGCGACAAAAGTGTCGATGGCGTTGGGGCGCACTCGTCTTCGGTATCCGGTCGCCAGCGCGCAGCTGTGGTGGAAAGCAAACGCCACGCGATGTGCGCCGCGCCTCCGTTCACATCCTGGACGCCGTCAACGAAAGCGGACACCCGACGGAGTGTCTTCAGCTTTCGTTCTTCTTCAGCCTTCTTCGCAGCGGCTTCCTTCATCTCGCGCGCGTGTTTCTTCTTCAGACTCGTCGCTCGATCGACGGCGCCCGCGACATCCTTCGTCGCCTTTTTCACCGCCAAGACGACTGGATCCTCGGCGCCGATAAGGTTCAACAACGCACGTGCGACGTTGACTTCCGGTTTCCACTTCTTATCATCCGCGGCAGCTTTCTTGGCGGCTTTTTCCAACGCCTTGAGTTCGGCCTCGTGCTCGGCAATCTTACGAGCTTTTTCATCTTCAATCGCTTTCTTCTCGTCGAGTTCCAGCTGACGACGAGACTTTCTCACCGGTGCAGCGGGCTTTTTCCCTCTCTTCCCAGCCTTGGCGGGTTCTTCCTTTTCAGTCGCGGTCGAATCATCCTCCGTCGATTCGATGGGTTGCGACGGCTCGGTTCGCTGCGAACGCTCGGGTTCTTGCGAGGGTAACGAAGGCGCGTCGACGGTCATCGGCGTCGGTGCGTCTTCCTGCGTCGGCGCGTCGCACATTTGCACATCCGCGGCTGTCATTTCTTCCACCGGCGCCGCCATTCGCGAGCTCTCCTGCGGCTCGTCGAACACGAACCGAATCTTCTTCCCCATGTTATCCCGCGGAATGTCCACACCCTCGACCGCGCGCATGTACGTCGTGAACGACGCCATCAACGCATCATGTTCACCCTCTTCGTCGTCGCCGTTCGGCGACATCACGGGCGATGGCGCTTTCTCTTTCGTTTGCGTGGGCGTGGACGCGCCGTCGTCGTCGCTCGTCCCGTTCGGCGCCGCCGAAGCGTCCTCCTCCGCCTCTTTCGCCGTCTCATCGTCCGTCTCCTTCTCGGCGTCCGCTTCGTTCGATTCCGGCGACGTCAACCCTCCTAGTCGAGCGAGCACGGCGGCGATCACTCCCCAACTCTTCTCCACGTCGGCGCCCAATCGAATCTTCACCTCGGCGTCTCGCTCGGGCGTCGCCGGCGCCGGCGCCGCCGTCCTCGACGTCTTGACCAACCTCGTCGGTTCCAACGTCTCCGGCGCCCGCTTCATCGCTCGCGCCCGCGCATTCGCCGGATCCATCGTCACCACAACCCCCGCGATCGCTCTCGCGCTCTCAAAATCCCCCGCGCGCAGACACAGCTCGCTCAGCGCCTCCAAAAACAATTGATTCTTCGGGCACAACGTCACCGCTCTCTCGTACGCCATCCTCGCCATCGCCGCTCGTCCACACGACGCCGCCGCGCGCCCCAAACGTCCCCACAACACCCCATCCTCATCATCCAGCTCCACCGCGCGCGCGTAACATCGCAACGCCTCGTCTCGATCCGCCTCCGCCTCCGCCTCCGCCTCCGCCTCGGCGCCGCGCGCGCGCTCGTCGAGCAATCGCCCGAGGTTTTTAAGCGCGAGAAACTTGACGCGGAGCAAACGCGCGGAGATATCGGCGCGATTCGTGAGCGCGTGTCCCAACACGCGTCGAAGGGCGTCGATCGCGTCCGCGGAGGCACCGGCGGCGGCGCGACGGACCGCCTGTTCGTACGTGGCGGTGAGTTTGGATTCCTCCGCCTCCGCCGTTCGTCGCGCGAGGCGCGCGGCGTCGTCCGCGACGCCGGGGGCGTCGTTAAGACACGCCCAATCCATCGTCGATGGATCGGTCGGGCGGGCGCGGCCGGCGTCGCGCGCGCGCCGAGGTGTGTCGACGGGTGTGATGATGACGCGCAGTTTGACTGAAAATTTTAAATTTCTCGCGGGCGAGCGGGAACGCGACGGCGCGAAGCGCGTGGATTCGCGCGCGCGGTTGGCGATGCGGTGATGCGCGCGCGTGCGGTGGATGTTACATATATATATGTAATACGCGTGCGCTCACGGTGATGGGAGCGCGGCGGCGAACTCGCGAAGCTCTTCGAACGCGCGCTCGAACCACTCGCGGTTTCTAGGCACGGTTTCGACCAAGTACTCGGCGCGGTCGGGATCGCCCGAGCGACCTTTGCCTCGACCCGGCGGTTTGTATTGGACGAAATCGCAAAACTCGAGGTCGAAAACTTCCAGCAAGGTTTGAATCTGGGCGTAGTGCTCCATGGCGCGCGCACGAGGGACGACGGAGCGCGAGTACGGACACTTGATTTCGACGACGCGACCGCTCGGGTGAACGCCGTCGGGCGAGGCACCGAGCCAGTAGTGGTCGTCGTGAATCTTGAGACCGAACTGGAGACATGTCGTGCCGTGCGTTCGTTCGTAGTGCGCCAAGGCTTCGGCTTCGAATTCGTTTCCGTGTCGAATGGCGGCGGACGTCGTCGCGAGTTTTCTTTCTCGGCGCGTCCCGCGTCTCGTCTCCGTCGTCGGCGTCGGTGGTGATGCGGCAAGCGATTCCTCTTCTTCCTTCCGTAATCTCTGTTTTTGCGTCAACACTTTTATTCGCGCGTCGCCACCCTCGAGCACGCGCGCGACGTCGGACGCCGTCAACGCGCTCGCTCTCGCGAATTTCCACGCCTCCGTCTTTTGTGCGGGCCATCCCTCGGCATCCTGTCGAAGCGCCAACTCCGCCACGCGTTCACACACGTCTTCGCCGCTCGGCACGTCGCCTCTCGTCACGTACGCGCTCGTCGCCGCGTACTCGTCGTCTTCGTCGGCGGCGTCTTCGCGCGTCGGCGACTTAGCCGCGTCGACATCCACGCCCTTGTACCGAAGTCGCTCCTCCACCGTGAATCGCTTTTTCGGGTGCGACGCGTCCGGTTGACGACGCCGTCTCGCACGTTTGGACGCGTTGGGGTGCGCGCGCGTGACGCCCGCGACGTCACCGCGACGCACCGGCGGCTCGAATCGCCACACCGTCCCGCGCGCGCCGCTCGTCGACGGCGTCGCCTGAAGCGACGTCAACGCCTGCAGGCGCACGGCGCACATGTCGTCTCGTCTCTCGACCGCCGACGACGACGCGTTCGAGGCGCGGCGACGACGTCAACTACTGACGACGCGTGATTTTCGAGGCTGTGTCGTGAAAACCGACATGTCGAGCGTTTTCGCGTCACTGCGCGTCGACGCGAGTGAGGGAGACCGCGAGAGAGAGATTACGCGACCACGAAAAATATGAAGATGTCGAATCGCGCGCGAGGCGCGGTGTTGGTGGTGTTGGCGTTGGCGGTGTGCGCGCACGCAAGGGAACCGCCGAGAGACGCCGTCGCGCCGACGCCGACGCAGAGAAAATTGTTGGGCTCGCAGGGCGAGGGCACGCCGGTGTTGGATTGGATTTTGGAGCGTCAGAGCGGTGGAGAATCGTCGACACCTGTGTTGGACTGGTTTTTGAATATTGGGTCGGCGCAACAATCCGCTCTGTTTGGACCAACGTCTTTGGCGCAACGATTTACGAATCGCGTCGCCACGTTTTTCTTTTCCGAGCTCTTACGGTTCAACATGACGGAAACCGTCGAACGAATCGACGCGGGTGGAAGACGCGCGAGTCTCGAACCGACGACGACGGAGTCTGCGTTCGCGAGAGCGCTGTTCGATCGAACGAGCGTTCCGGGAGAAGTCTTCGGCGTCGACCTGATAAACGCCACGCGATTCGTCGAAGACGACGTCTGCGGTTCTGACTTTTTGCGAGGTGGACTCAACGAGACGATGCTCGACGACGCGTACTGGCAAGCGTCTGGGTTCACGTCTGCCGACATTCCCCGGTCTGGGTGCTACCGCGGGTGCATCTTGGGTTCGGGCACGTACGAAGCCATCGCGCGAACGTACGGCATCCGAAGAACCTTTGGTTTCGATTCCTGGCGAGGTAAGTGCTTCGACGAGATGGACCCGTCGAGCGTAACCAACCTCATCAAGCTCAACTACGGCGTGCTCGTCGAGCGTATCTTCCCTCGGCTTCGAGAACCGATCGAATTATACCCCGGTCGCGCCGAAGTCTCGTCGTCTCTGTATCAGCCGGAAGGCTCTGCCATCGTCGTCGATTACTCGAGCTTTGAACACGACTTCCAATTTTTCAGGGACGAATTGCGACCGATTTATCCGGGCGTGTACGTCGGTAAAATGTACGCCATGGCCGGGATGTCCATGTTCGGCGGCGCGCTGCAAGTTCCGATCGGTGCGTCGCCCGTGTTCACCGTAAATTTCTTGTTGGTCGGGGAAACGAACAACATGGTGCCGTAACATCGTCTCGTACATTTACATCTAAGAGCATCGCGGCGCGAGTTGAAATGTTATTATGACTCTTTGAAATAAAATAAAACAATCTACTGTTGGGCGAATTCTAAAAGCTTCTCGCACATGAAATCGGGTTGTTCCAAGTGCGCGACGTGACCGCATCGCTCCACCCACACGAGGCGCGCGTTGGGAAGTTCATCCAGAAACTTATCCGCGTAGCTCGGCTCTAGGATTTGATCGTTGCGACCCCACATGACGAGCGTGTCCACGGAAACGTTTGGAATGGAGTTTCGAACCTTGAATCCACCCGACTTCATGAAGGACAACGTCGCGTCGCACCACTGCGGGGCAAAGGTGTGCAAACGCCCGACGCGCAACGCGTCCTCCGTGGCAAACGTCGCCTTATCGAAATACGCCAACTGATTCGCGGCGTTGCGCAACGCCATCGTGCGCAACACGTTCACGCCAACCTTGGCGATCGGTCGCGGCAAGGCGCCCATGGGACCGAGACCTTCGATGAAGCCTTGCGCGTCGACGAGCACGAGCTTCTCCACCGCCTCGGGATGATTCGTCGCGAAATCGATCGCCGCCGCGCCTCCGAGAGACGCACCGCACAACACCATCGGACGACCGATTTTCTCCTTCCAAAACGCGTACAAGTGCGCGCGCTTCGCTTCGGGAGAGTAATCGCCGACGCCGCCGTCCCGCGCATCGGTGAATCCCCAACCGAGCAAGTCCACCGCCCACGTCTCCGTCTTCGCCGCGAGTTTCGGGAACAACCGTCGATACTCGAGGCACGACGAATCGAATCCGTGCAATAGCACGAACGGCGCGAGGTCGGACCCGTCCGGACCAGGATCCCCGACGCACGACGTCAACACGGCGTCGGCGCGTCCCGGCACCGCCACCTCCACCAACTCGCAGCGCTTCGCCATGTCGATCGCCGCCGGTTCCGTGAGCTCGCGAACCTCGGGAGGGAAGAAGGATGGAAAATCCTTCGCGGACGTCGACGAGGGCGTGGACGTGGACGTCGCCGACGCCGTGGACGCGCGACGGAGCTTGGAGGAGCGATTACCGCTCGCACGACGCGCGCGAGGCGCGACGGCGACGTTGGTGAGCTCGCCCGCGAGGAGACTCATGGCGACGACTCACGAGCGCGCGCGGTCGTTCGCGGACCGATCGAGCGTTCGCCGCGGGCGAGCGACGCGTCGTCGAGTGGCGCGATGACACCTTATCCGTAAGGTGAAGCGTTTGGCGTCGTCGCGAATGAATTAATTACACTATTCCTCGTCGGAACCACGACGACGATTCGCGAGTCTTCCCAAAAATTGGAAAAACTTATATCTCTTGCTCATTTTCCACGGCTGCGCCTCTGGGAACGGAAGCGGCGAACCGATGGCGTAGAACAAGCCGAACACGCCGCCCAATCCACCCGTGTTGCCGAGCGTGCGGTCCATCACGACGCCCACCGTCACTTTCGTTACCTGCCCCTTCTCGTTGAAAGTCATCGACAGCGCTTGCGGTGGACACTCGACGCGCGTGCCCGTGGCTTCGAATCGTCCCGCCAACGTACCCGTGTGCGTGCCCGTCGTGCGGGACGTAAACCACACGCGGTTCGTCTCATACGGGTCGACTCGAAAGTGATAAAAGTTACTCTTCATGTCCGGAAATCCGGTGGTGAGATCGAACCCACCGACCGCCTTGACGAACGCCTCCGGACCGAGCGGACCGACGACGGGACCGACGAATTGAAAATCCTCGCTCAAATCGTCGGCGACGTTCGCGAACCCCGCGCGCAGAACGGTTTTACACCGAACGATGAGCTCATCCGGACCGATGGGAAACGTGTTGCTCACGCCGTACAGCATCTCTCGCTCATCGCACACGTCGTAGATGGCGCTCGGATTGGGCGCGTCGACGTCCGTCGCACCGCTCGCCGCGGACGCGCGCGCGATCGTCGACGTCATCTTTTTCCCACATCCAGCGCGATGCGCGACGCGCGTCGGCACCGACGCGCGCGTCGCGAACGCCCGCGACGGTACCACCATGACGCCTTCCTCGCGCGATGTCCTCTCTCGCGCGCCTCGACGCGCGACCGACCGACGACGTGCGGCCGAGTGACGATTGACGTCACCCAGACGATCGATTGTTAACAAAGGCAAACGAGAGCGAAAACGCTCGAGAAACGGCGCGCGCGACGACAGTTTCTCGCGCGCCATGCCAACCTACCGCTCCACCGAGCGCGCGTTCAGTCGATACAATACCAATCCCGGCGTCGGCGCGAACGCGAACGGCGAGTACGGCACCGCGCCGCCGAACACCGGGTACGATTTCTATCGAGAAGAGGATGAACGGTGGGACCCGCTCGTGACTGAAAGCGGCGCGGTGTCCTCGGGGTGTCGAACGTCGATGTACGATCCGACGAGGGAGGAGTACCTGCGAGACGTGGCGCGGGCGAAAGAGATGGGCGTGCCCATCGGGACGGTGATCGAGGAGCGCGTGGCGGCGAGGAAGCGACCGAGAAAGATGCTTCGATTGCTCGTGACGTCGAGGCTCCACGTCGACGCCGAGTACGGGGGGCCTTTTTGGATCGACGTCGCGGACGATGCGAGAATCTCCGAGGTGAAGAAACTCATCGGTGAACGCGTGAATGTGCTTCCTGGGGTTATTCGACTCGGTTTTGCGGGGAAAAAGCTCGACGATCACGCGAAGACGTTGGCGCAGGCGGGCGTGCGGTACTGGCACGAGAAATTTGAGTCGTGGCCGCTCACGATTTTACGGTGAGGGGCCGGGACGCGACGAACGCGGTTTTGGACGCGTTTTGGACGCGTTTTGGACGCGTTGTAATGATGTGTATGAATGTTTCGCCCGCGTGTCGTCGTTCGTGTCGCGACCTCGTCCCGGCATCCCGACGGGCGCCTCTCGCCTCTCTCGAAGACTATGAAAATGTGCCACGTCACCGACTTCATTCTTCGCCGCATCATGCGCGCCTCGACGACGGTCGGAAGCGCGCTCGCGCGCGCGACGGGCGGTCGCGCGTCGCCGAGAGCGAACTCGAGCGGTCCCCTCGCGCGCGCGAGCTCGACCGGCGCCGAAATCGCCAAGGGCGACGGTTTCGTCGTCCCGGAAGGATGTCAGCTCGCGGTGTTTGCGAGTGGCTGATTTTGGGGTCCCGACGCGTCGTTCAGCGCCCTCAAGGGGGTGAAGAAAGTGCGCGTCGGGTACACGGGCGGTGATACCGATTTTCCGACGTATTCGCAGGTGTGCGCGGGCGGGACGGGGCACACGGAGGCGTATTACGTGTGCGCCGACGCGGGGGTCATCGGGTACGACAAGCTTCTGGAACAGTTTTGGTCCGAACATCAGCCCACGTATGAATCCAAGGCGCAGTATAAGTCTGCGATCTGGGCGCAGACGCCGGAACAGTACGAGATGGCTTTGGCGAGCAAGGACGCCGCCGAGAAGCGCGTGGGTCGAAAAATGTTTACGGATATCTACCCGCCGGAAGTTTCCCGCGGCGTCTCGTGGTGGGACGCGGAAGATTATCATCAAAAGTACTATTCCAAACCTCGCGCTTCGAAGTTCGGTTGGTGAGTGGTGATCTCTCAGGGCGATCGATGTCCATGGAGGCGCCGCGCGCGAAAGGGTGACGACGGAGACGAAAAAGGCTTGTTTTACGCCTGCGCCTACGTCCGATAAACCGCGCCGCGGTCGCCACTAGACGTCGACATGCATTCCAGCGAACTTGTATTGTAAGTAGCAACGAATATCTACGGGAAAATTCAATCATTCCAAACGCTAAATAAGACAGGTACATCGTCGCGTCGCTCACTCGACGCGGAGGCTACAGGAGAGCGGTATCGTCGGCGGCGACTCCTTTTCAAAAGGAAACATCAAAGAGTCTTCGTTTCGTCCGTACCCTTGGAGCAGAATTTCGTCGTCAAATACCTCGACGACCGCGAACGGGCCTGGGGACACGTCCATGGCGAGCATCGGACTCTCCATGCCTATGTAGTGAACGCCGGTTTTTTCGCATTGCCACTTCGCGCCCTCGTGTTGATGACCGCTCACGACGCACTTCACGACACCTCGCACGTCTTCGGACTCGATGATCTCGAGCATTTCGTCGTAGTCCCACATCAACGTCTTACCCGAACGATTCGCCGTCGAATGCGGATGAATGAGCAAGTGCGAGAAAATCATCACTTTTTCGCCCGCGTCGCTCGCCGCTCGAATGGTTTCTCGAGCCCACGCGAGCTGTTCTTTTCCGAGTCCCCCGTTGAACGGCACCCACCTCCCATTGAGACCCTCTATGTCTTTGAAGTACGGGAACGTCCCGCTCATGCGTTCCGTCTCGATCACTTGCGGGTTTTCGCTCACGAATTTATCCACGTTCGGATTGTGTCTTCGCAAGAGCTCCACCGCGTCCTCGCACAACCCCTGCTGACGACCTTTTCTGTATATGCTCACCGCGTACGGGTCCAACACCATCACGCGCCACCCCGGTCCCGGGACGAACGAGTAATAGAAATCTCCATCCGCGTTCGAGCATTTAAAATCCAACACGCTCCCGGGACTCGACACCCCTTGTCGCAGTTCCTCCCTCGTGAAATTATACAACTCGTGATTCCCGATCGTAAACACCCAATCCGCGCACTTGGCCTCGCTCAGAATGCGCATCACCGCCCCCAGATTCTCCCGCCCGCTCGCCACGGGCTTGAAATCATCCTTGGCGAAATCAAACGCGCACTGGTGGTCGGTGATGTCCCCGTTGTGCACCAAAAAGTCACACTCGTGCGAGTTAAAGTACGACACCGCGCGCGACGCGACGTTAAGAGAATTTCGATACCGACGCATCTGCGTCCCGGTGATGTTTTTCCTATCATCTTGATCGCAGTACTGAATGTCGGCGAGGATACCGAAGCGAAACCGCGGCGTTTTGGTCTCGGAGGAGGCGGGCCCGGCGTCTTCCGCGCGCGCGTCGTCGCGGCTCGCGGACGATACCGACGTCATCGCGCGTCGGGCTCGCGCGCGTCGACCGGCGGTGGACGCGATGTCGCGCGAGACGGCGCGGACGATGGGTGACCTCGCCAGCGCGCGGCGCATCACCCGGCGGGAAGTGCGGGCGGGTCGGATAGGAAAGTCTAGTAGAGCGCCGTCGCGTTTACAAACAACGAACGACGAGGTGCGGTGTCGCGCGCTAGGGAGAAGACACCGCGCTAACAATCGCCCGGCGTGAAATAACTCGCATCGGGCCAATCTCTCGGACGCACGAGCGTCGGGGCGTCGTCGAGATCGATGACGGCGCCCGGCGGAGCGCTGCAGTCGATTTCTTCGTAGATGATTTGTTCCCAATTCGCAGGCAAGTTTTTGGCGAATTCTTCGTCCAGCGCTTGTTCCTCGGGGGTAAGTATGGGTTCGTTCATGATGCGGTAATCGAGCCCACCGCAGTCCGGGCAATCGGCGCAGAGTAAGTCCTCGAGTTCGGCGACGGCTTCCTCCATGGTGAGCCCGGCGGCGGCTTTCGGCGGCGCGCCCCAATACTTTGTCTCGGGCTTGAGTTGGCGAGGTAACGGCACCTTGAGCGCGCGCATCAACGCCAACGCGCGTCGTCTCTCGTCGATGAGCATGAGCGGTAAGACGCGTCTGATCAAACATTCGGTGTGATACGCCATCTCGCACGGAAAGACGTAAAACGGCGCGAGGAGTTTTGGATCATCCGCCGACTCCATCAACCGCAAGCGCACGACTGGTTTTCGACATTCGGCGCACTTTTGATCCTTAGAGATGACGATCGTTTTCTGTTCGAGTTCCTCGATGTCGTCCTGCACGTCTTGCGTGAACGCCGCGAGTTTATCCAAACCTTGTTTCAACTCTTCGATTTCGTTGCGATGTTCCGTGAGCGACCGCAAAACCAAATCCTTGACGTCGTCGATGATGGTGAAATCCGGAAGTAACGGCAAAATGTCCTCAATGCGAAGCGCACCGTTCGTCCCTTTCAAGAAACTCAGCGCATCTCGAATCGCGACGCGTTTCTCTTCCTCATCCATGGAGTCCACGCGTGCTGGATCCAACGCACCGGATTTGCGAATCGACCACTTTGCGATTTCCAGCCACAACTTTTTCTGCACGATTTCATCCTCGTTGACGTCGCCCGACGGCGACTCCGCGGCTTTTTGCGTCACCTTTTTTGCCAACTCGATGTCTTGAAGCGTGGACAGCGCGACGTGCATGGCCATGTCGTAATCTCTCGCCACGCAGTAGGCGTACGCCGCGCTTCGATGCGCGCCGTGTTTTTCGCACAAACGAATCGCCGACTGTACGTCGTAATACGGCGTCTTCGTCTTCTCGTCCACGGCGTCGAGTATGTATTTACTCAGCGTCGACGCCACGGTCGGCGACGCGTCGAGTCGACTGACGTACAGATGCAACAGGGCGTCGTGCGCGACGCCGTCTCCCCGCGAGTCGCCGCCCTCCGCCGCCGTAATCGTCTCCAAGTACCTCGCCGCATGCGTCAACACCTCCGACGTCGACGCTTCGTTAACCGACTCGTCGCGACACACGCCGTCGATGATCGCGATGTCGTCCGCCGTCGTCGGCGTCGCCAACATCGCGTCGATCGTCTCTCGCGGAGACGCGCGCACGAGTTCGGGCAACACGCGATTGAGCGTCGAACGCGGGACGCCGGACGCGAACGCCACCTCAGAGGCGCGCCGCGCGTCGCCCGCGCGTAAAAAGTGATCCAACACTCGATCGTAATCGCCGCAGAGTTCGGCAAAATATATCTCGTCGTCTAAACGTTCTGCCTCGCTCAGCACGCGCAGGGTCTCGCGCTCGTCCAACGCGCCGTGATAGTCGCGTACAAAGTCGCGCACGCGCGCGTCGTTGGCTGCCGACTTTGAAAAACTCGCAATTTTCACGTACTCCTCCAATAACCACGTGGCGAGGATCAGACGTCTCGGCGCGTCGTCAATCGGTAATCCACGCAGACGTCCCTCGACGTACGCGTACAGCGCGTCTCGCGCGTGTAAATCCACAAACGTCTTCGCCACGGTTTCCACGGCGTGCGCGACGCCCGCGAGCGCGAACGCCTCCGCCGCTCGATCGTATCGTTTCAACTTGATCATTCGCTCCGCTTTCACCGTGTACACGAACTGTCGCTGTAACTCTGTCTTACACGCGCGCGCGGCGTCGTCGAAATCTCCTTGATCGCAGTGCACGCGCCACACGCGCGCGTCTTCGTTTTCGACGACGACTTCGAGTAAATTGTCGGCGTTCGCCGCGTACGCCCTCCCAGTCGTCGGATCCGTGCACGCGAACGTCCCCGCGCCGCCTCTCGGAAGTTCGATCGTCGCCTCGACGTCTCCTGTGACGACGTTCATCGCGACCAAGTGCTTTGAATACAGCACGACGACGTGATGCGCGGTGAGCGCGAGCGACGCCGGGACGTCGCCCTCCATCGGCGGCGGCGGCAACGCGCCGTGGTGTTCCAACACCCCCGACGCGTCGTCCGACGCGAAATTTAGCGTTCCTCTGTACACACCTGCGCCCGTGAGCCACGCCATGCGCGTGCACGCGCGCAAATCGCTCGGATCGCGCCAGACGCGTAGCGCGCTCGCCGCGCTCGCCACCGGCGTCACCACCGTCGCCTCGACGCTGTTGGGCGTCGCCCGCGCGCGTGCGAGCACCGATTCCAACGAATACGATCCCGCGAGCGCGTACAGTTTAGACGGCGTTGCGATCAAGACCCCGTATCTTGTCTCTCCGCCCTCGATGCGCGTCTCGGACGCGCACAGACCGGTGACGGCGTCGCCGTCCGGCTCACGAAACGCCTCGTCGCACGATTTTTCAAATCGACGCGCGTCCGCCGAGCAATCGATGCGCACGACAAAGACGCGACCGTCGCTCGCGCCGATGAGCGCTAACACATCGTCGTCGCTCGCACCTCGCGCGAACGCGGCACTCGTGCAGTGTACGCCTCGTAATCCCGCGATCGGTCGCGCGTCGGGCCAATTCGCGCGCCGATACCAAGCGGCGTCCCTCGACGCGTCGTCTCGATCGATCGTCGCCATCACGCAGTGTTCGCCCGACCACTCGTCCATGGCGATCAATACGGTCGATGACGTCTCCCCCGCTCGCAAAATCCTGCGCGCGCGCGCGGTGTCGTCGTCGAACGCGTCGTCGGCGTCGTCGTCCGGGACCAACCGTCCCGCGTACACGTCCCCGGTCCCATCGCTCACGACGCACGTCCCGCGTCTCGCGTCGCCGACCGCGAAGACGCCGATACCATCGTCTCCGTCTCGCGAGGGCGTCACGCGCGCGCCGACGTTTCTCGCGACGAATCTCGGCGCGGACGACGACGCCTCTCGTTCGGAATCGTAATCAGCATCATCTTCATCCACGGCGCCGTCTTCTTCGCCCGAAGGACGCGCGACCGCGCCGCCTCCCGCGCGCGCGAACGCCTCGAACCGCGCGCGCGCGCGGTCGTCGTCCACGAGGGACGCGCCCGCCGGGAGCGGGCGAGACATGCGCGCGCGGTGCGACTGTGAAGATCTTCACTCTGACGCGCGTTCGTGTCGATGACGCGACGAAGCGCGCGCGCGCGCGCGATCGCGGCGCTCGCGTGCGCGACGACGATGGTGTGCGGACCGGCGTCCACCGTCGAGGCGCGACGCGCGACGTCGACGCGCGCGGACGGGACGTTTTTCGACGCCGGTGCGCGGGGCTGGTTGAAACGAGTCGCCGAGGAAACGACGACGACGACGAGCGTGAACGCGGGAGAGCTCGTCACCGTCGCGCGCGCGGCCGTTGGATTGACGTCGCCGAGTGACGCCGCGCGCGCGATCGACGCGCGCGACGACGTCGTGCGAAAGCTCTTGGATGAGGAGCGAAGCTTCTTCGCCGCGGGCGTCGACGACGAGACGCGGCGACGACGATTCTTGACGCTGTACGCGGACGAGAGCGTGTGGAGGACTGGTGAGGTAGATTTTAGTGCGATCGCGGGCGTCGCGGCGAGAGACGTGTCGTTCGATGGGTCGAGATCGAGGACGACGCTGAGCCAGACGGCGAAGGCGATCGCTCGCGGAGGACGGTGCGAAGACTCGGAGACGCGAGAATTGTTCGATCGTCGGGTTTGTTTCGGCGAGGAGGTGGTGAAACAGTTCGAGAAGAGCGACGTGGACGCGCCGACGCGAGTGAAGGGATTTGTTGAGCGAGAATTGAAATGTTTTGAGGAGGGCGCCGAGGCTTTCGCGAGCGAGGCAGAGGGCGACGGACCGAAGTTTGCGTACGTCGCCCTCGAAGGCGCGACGTACGCGTCGAAGAAGTTTGGCTCAAAGAGTGACATCGCTCTCTGGAGCGCTAAGGAGACGAAGGCGGCGGTCGCGAGAGTCATGGCTACGATGGCGGAGAAGGACGGCGTCGATTTCGGCGCTCTTGCGTTGGCGAGCCGCGACCCCGAGCGATCGGCGCGCGGTTCCGAGCGCAAGCTCCTCGGCATCGACCACCGTCGTTCGCTTTTGGGAAATTCGACGTCGAGCGACGAAAACGACGACGAAGTCGTCGCGCGCTTCATGCGCAAGGGTGTCGCGTGGGCGGTGGCTATCATTTTCATCGGCGCCACCGTCGCCGGCGTCTTGGCCATCATGGGCATGCCGCTGCCAAAAGAGCCGTTCCTTTACACCGCAATTCCGGGCATGAAGCTCGATTAGGATTGAAATTGACCCATTGACCGCCATCTGATGATCCTTCGCCCCGTCGCGCCGCGCGCTCGAAGAGCAGTTTTTGCAGTTGTCATCAGGCGTCAGACTTCGTCCGGCGAATGTCACCCGCGTCGACGATCGCGACGCCCATCATCCCCTCGCACACGCACCGACGACGCGCGCGAGACGGATCACCGCGCGTCGCGCCCTCGCTCGCGCGCGTACGAACGCCGAGGACGCCGAGTCGCGCGAAAGGGACCGCGTGCTTCGCATCAAAACGCGACCCTCATCGTCCCCTCGCCGACGCCATGTCGGTGTTTCTTCGACGCGGTCGACTCGTGCCGATCGCCTTTGATCTCGCCCCAGTCGTCGCCGTCGCCGTGCGCGCGTTCGCGTCGTCAGACGCGGTCATCGCCTCGGCGAACGCGGTGCTCTTGTTTTGGCTCGCGCAGGTTTTCATACTCCGCGCGTCGCCGTATCGCGATTTGGCGCGGGTGCGGAAGAACGCCCTTCGCGGCCGGTGCGTGTGGGTCACCGGTGCGACGCAAGGTTTGGGAGAGGCGCTGGCGTACGCGTGCGCTGGACTCGGCGCGCGAGTCGTCGTCTCGGGACGAACTTCCGAAAAGTGCACACGCGTCGCCGAGGAGTGCGAACGCAGAGGAGCCGACGGTGCACACACGGTGACGTTCGACGTGTGCGCGCCGAGGAGCGAGTTGAAGCGAGCAGTGGATGAGGTGTACGAGACGGTGGGATCGGTCGACGTTTTTGTCAACGCGGCGGGCGGGAGTCAGGCGTGTAGCGCGCTCGCGGGCGACTCGGAGGACGTCGATCGCATGCTTTTTCAACTCAACGCCATCGGCGCAATATCGTTGACGAAGGAGGTGGCGAAGAGAATGGTGAACTCGGCCGCCTCGCGAGCTGGATTTGCGCCCAAAATTGTTGGCGTGTGCAGCGCGGCAAGCAAGGTGCCGGCTCCGGGACAGTCGGTGTACGCCGCCGCAAAGAGCGCGTACGCCGCTTTTTTGAACTCTTTGAGGAGTGAGATCGCAAAAACGGGGGTGAGAGTGACGTGCGTGTATCCCGGGCCCATCGCGACGGGACTGAATGGACAGGAGAGGGTGATTTTCCGACAAGATATGGCGAGCTCGACGCCGTCGCCGGGAGCGGCGAAGAAGACACAGTCTCGCACGGCGACGCCGCCATCCACGAAGGGACGCATGGACGTCGATTACGTCGCAAAAACAGTCGTGAGATCTACGATTGCGGAGTTTGACGAGATCGTCCTCGCGCCGCAACCGATCATGGCGTTGTCGTATTTTGCTCGATTTTTCCCGGCGTTGGCGTACGCAGTGCTCGACGTCATCGGTCCCACGCGCGCGCGAAAGGCGGACTCGGGTGAAAACATCTACGATTTAAAAGCGAAGCAATAGTCTTGTAACAAATAATAGTCGAATAGTCTTCATGAGCGAACGAGCTCGCTCGATTCCGAGGAGGCGTTCCTCAGTGCACGTCTCATCCAAACATGAAGTTTAAATTTTGCGGCGACGCCGACGCCCCCGATTGGCTCTTGGCCGAGATGTTCACCATCTCGAAACTCTCGAGCGTTCGCGTGCGTCTGCTGTGCGCGCAGCTCGTGCACGCGCGCGCGACGACGCCGAAGATGCACGAACCGTTCGGAACGAACGAACGCGATGACACCGACGCCGACGCGTCGACACCCTCATCGTCGCGCGGCTCCGGCAAAACGATCGATTACGCGAAACTGCGCAAACTCATCGACGATTCCATCGGCGCTGGTGACGTCGAGGCGGTGGTGGCGGCGCTGGATTACACGATCGCGAATGCGACGAGGCATGACGTCGACGAAAAGACGCTGGGACGGGAGCTCGAACAGCTCGGTCTGCCCAAAGAGCACGCCGAGGCGGTGTGCAAACCGTACGGTAAAGAGCGGGAGGCATTGAGAGAGTCGGCGATGCGTTCGACGGTGCGAGTGAATGGGTTGCGGGATTTACGGTGGGGCGTGACGTTCGCGAGCGACGCGGACGAATCTCGGAATAACGCGTCTGAGGGTCGGTTAGCGATTCGTCTGACGCTGGACACGATCGACGAGGGACGTGTAGACGTAAACGTGAGCGAAGAAAAGTTTAGAGTGTTGCTGAGCGAGCTGAAAGCGGTGAAGGCGTTGATGGATGAAGACGCGTGACGAGTCTGTAGAATGAATGTAATTTAGAAGCGCGCTACTATCTCAATAATTCGTGCGTTGGCTCGTACCTCGCGAGCGCGGCTTCGAGCGCTCGAACGCGGGCGTTCGCACTGTTGAGCTGGTCTCTAAAATCCGAGGCAATGTCTCGCTTATTCGACGGCGATTCGACGCCGTCGCCGCCAAGTGAACTGTCGATGATGTCGACAATTTTCGACGTCGTGTGCACGAACGAAGCCGTCGGGGAGTGTCTCGCCTGGCCGTGCGCCTTGAGATTCGGAGCGACGTTCGAAGACGCGCGAGACGCGCGTTCCATCTCCCATAATTTTCTGCGACGTTCTTGCCATATGCGTTCTTGCTCTTGCCTTCGCCGCCTCTCGTCATCCGTCTCTTCAGACACCATCCAATTCAAGAAGGAACCTACTTTCTCTGTGACTTGCGACGCGACGTTCGCGCCCTGTTCGACACCGGAGATGGCTGCCGTTTGGAGCTTGATCATATCGATGCCGAGAGGCTGCGAAGACGAACGCATCTGCTCAAATCCTGGAGACGTGGACGGCGGAGCGACGCGAGTCTTAATCGGAGGCGGAGACGGCTTCTTGGATTTGCTTCGCTCGCCACGTATTCTCGCGTAAAGAGAACTTCGCAACGGTTCATACTGTATCGCCAACTTTTCAGCGCGACGAAGACAAAATCCACGAGTCGCCTCGACGATGGCGCTGACAGCGGCCTCGCGGCACTTTTCCATATCCTCTCGCACGAGCGATTCCCATTCTTCCCGTCCGACGGCGCCTTCGTCCGCGGCGTGAAGCGTGAGCGATGCGAATTCATCGTCCACGTCGTCGTCGTCGTCATCGTCCAGGGCGAACGGTGACGCTCGCGGCGACGCCGACGTCGAAGACGTGGGCGTCGACGAACGCAACGCCGCCACCGCCGACCGCATCGGTGGCTTTGACAAAACAGTCTCCAAATCGTCGTCGTCGAAAAACGTCCCCGTCGTCGCGAACACGTTCTCCAACGGCACTCGCAGCGCGTTCGCCACGCGCGCGCTCTCCTCGTCTCGCCGTTTCGCGTCGGCGCGTTCCACCACAACCAACGTCCGCGTCGACGCCGTTCTCGATCGACGCAGCGTCTCCAGCACCGTCTCCGAGCCACTCTGCGCCGGATTTTTTAGCACGACGAGCGCGACGTCGCCGCACAATCCCCCCACCGCGCTCGCCTCGAGCGTCTTCACGCCCTCCTCCGGCAACTGCCTCCGCGTCTCCTCCAACACCCGCTCCGTCCGCGACATCCCGACCTCCTCGCCTCGCGCGTCCCAAATCTCCACCGCGATGCTCTCATCGCTGAACGCGCGTAGAGACTCCACCTGCGCCACCTCGTCGTCCTCCGCGCCCGCGGGCACGCCCGAGGCGCGACAGTGTTGCAACACGCTCGCCATGTTCTTCGCCAGGGCGCGCAACGGCGTCACGCGCGGCGGCGGCGACGACGACGACGCGCTCGTCGCCGGCGGCCACGCGGCGGCGAGCTCGCGTCGCACGCGTCGCACGGCGTCCTCGCGCTCAAAGTCCTCGTCGGCGTCGACGCGCATGTCGGATGATTTCGAGACGAGTCTCGAGGCGTCGCCGAGTGGAGACATCGCATCGCCACCTCGCGGCGCGGGCGGCGCGCGCGGAGGAAAAAGAAAGATGGAGGATCCGAGGGACGATGAAATAGTGCGTCTGCGCGCGGGGCTTCGTCGCGCGACGCAGGCGGCGATGGCGTACGCGGAATTGAGCTCGAAACGCATCGCCGAGCTCAAACGCGAGTTGGCGCATCGGGCCGAGACGGACGCGGCGACGATCGAGGCGCTTCGCAACGCCTTGGCGGAGGCTCGCGCGGCGAATGAATCGTCGCCGTCGAGCGCGTCGCGAGAGCGCGACGAGAGGGTGTGCGACGAGAGGGTGCGCGCGCTCGAGCGACGACTGGCTGAAGTCGAGCTCGAACGCGACGACGCGGCGCGGTCGCTCGCCGAACGCGTCGCCGCGGACGAATGCACCGCCGCACGCGAGGAGGAGGAGGACGAGAAGGAGGATGCACGTCGCGCGCTGACCGCGCGCGCGTCCGAAGAGAACCCGGACGACACCGAGCGCGCGCTCGAGTCGGCGCGGCGTCGCTGCGAGCGCGCCGAAAAGGCGCTTGACGCGTTTCGTCTCGAGGGCATGGCCCTCGCCGCCGAGGCCGAGCGCGCGAGCCTCCGCAACGAAACCTTGGAGCGCTTCGTACAAGGCGCGCGAGAGGACGTCGCGCGCGCCAGGGAGACCTGCGCCCGTCGCGCGCGCGTCCGCGCCGACGTCTGAGCCACCGCGCACATGTATAGTATTGTAGACTTTTTAAAGGTATGTAGATACATAGAATGCATCCTCTAAATCTCTAGGGTCTAGGGTCTAGATCCACGGACTGGATGACGACGGAAGATCCTTTCCATCGTCTCCGCACACGACGCACGCGAGCGCGCGCTCGAGTCGGCGCGCGAACGGCGAGGAAAGGAGACGCCCGAAACGCATCGCCTCGCGCAACGTCCCCTCGGTCACCGTGAGACGCGTCGAGTGCGTCTGGTGGACGAGAGAGAAAGATCGCCCCGAGTCTTCGCGCGGCGTCTCTTCGTCATCGTGACGACGCCGTCGGCGACGCGCAGTGGACGTGAGGCGCGCGCGAACGGTCGGCGACGCGGAAAGCGCGCGGGTGACGTCGGTGGGTGACGCGGCGGGATGAGCGCGGCGAGCGCGAGCGAACGCGAACCGCTGTTCCCGGGGGCGCGCAGGGCGAGAACGAGCGTTGCCGGCGACGCGCCGGGGACGAGCGCGGCGGGGCGAGAGGCGAAGAAACACGCGAGGAGAATAGGGTGGTCCACGGCGAGAGATCGCGCGATCGATGATGAACTCGAGGCGCGCGAACGATCGGGGACTGGACAGGCGGAGGTGTATTGCGTCTCGAGACCGTTTCAAGAGTGGGGCAAAGGCATATTCTCGGCGTTGCCCAGAGGCGCCAGAGAGGCTCTGCTCACCGCGGGCGTGGCGCACTTCATGCTCGTGTACAGAGACACGAAGAGCGGTGAGATTCGACAGTTTGATTTCGGACCGGTGGGTGGAGACGTGCACGATCGGTGGTTGGCGCTCGCGGGCGGTAAGACGCTGCGGTCGAGCGAGCGAGGCGCTCGCGACACCGTGTTCGATATGACCAGAGGTCTCGTCGGTAGACACCGCGCCAGAAACAAGTCTTCCTGCGTGCCGGGAGAGATTCGAGAGATAAAGTTGACGTCGTTGCCCGAAGACGCGTACCGTGTGGGCGCGACGCATCTATCTCTAGACGATATCCGCGTGTTTAACGACGCGCGCGACAGAGTGTACGAGTTGCACATGAACGATTGCCGACACTATCTGAATGATCTGTGCTTTTATCTCACACGAGAGAACGCGGTGAGCAGTAAGTTTGTCAAACACTCCATCTTAAAACGCTTGGAACAAAAGAAGGGTCAAATCTGGGAACATCACCTTTGGCTCACCAAGGCGTTGACCGACGTCGAAAACGTGGAAAACTGGAACAAAGCTGGTCGATTCGCCGGCGCGACGATCATGTTCGGCATGGGCACTCGATTCATGCCTTTCGTGCCGGCGAAGCGTTTCGTTACGTGGGGATCCGGCGTGATCGCCGGGACTTCGGAAAACGTTCCAGTCGTTCGCGAAGTTTTGGGTTTCGGAGGTTTCCTCGTGGAAACTGGACGATCCGCGCTGTCCTTGATATTCGACACGCAAGCGGCGGCTGTGAAAACGATATCGCGTGGCGTCGAGATGCAAGTCTTACACGCCAGGTCGAAAGATCCGCGACGCAAGGTGGCTCGTTTAGCGCATTCTTCCTCGTACGAAGACTTGTCTTCGCCTCGAGTGGGACTTCGCGTGTCGCCGTCGTCAATCACTTTACCGACGGCGGCCGTCTCCGCGAGCGCCGCCGTTCGATCAGTGTTCGGTTCTTGCACGAATAGGTGCTTGAAGATCCTGAATTCGCCCATGGAACGAATAAACTCATTTGCAGTTAGACGTTTCCGTAGGAGCGAGTTGCCGGCGTGAGTCAAATTGTATTGGGCCTTCTTGCATGCGCTTACTTATACATCATTCCTTTCTGTATTAATGCATTTCGTTTCTCATAGTTGTGTAATTCTCATCATTTTCGACGATTGTCAACACACGTTTCATTCAAAACGTCTTTGTTTCATTTCATTTCTATTTGGCTAGAGGTGCCCAGTTCAAAAGCTCTGGGTTGAATTCGAGTTGCAAACCTGCGACGGCGGACTTCTTCTGGAAGCTGCGCATGTGCTCTTCGACTATTTTCGGTGAGGTTGAGATGATGTGCTGGCCTTTCCAGTACTTGACGAGGTTGAGAGACTGCAAAGCGCTGACGATGTCAGCCTCTCTGAACATCAACATCGCGCTGAGGTCCTTGACGCTGAGATTTCCGCGATGTTTGTGCAAGGCGTCCAAGACGACTCGGCTCCAGTAACTGCGGTAACTCACTTGCCCGAGGTCGGACAACGGACGCTCGGGGGTCCCGTAGATGCCCTGGCGCCGACTGAGTTCGTAGCTCATCGATATCAAGAAGGAACCATACCCCTTGCGTTGGTACGCGGGCAGGGTCAAAATGCACGCCAAGTTGTACTCGTCCACGGATACTTTCTCCTTGCTAAAGTAACCCACGACGTCGTGGGTCTCGTCACCGTCCGAAGATTCGGTTAGCACGTAAAACATGAACGGCTCGACGTCGAAATACAGCGTCTTGTGATCGAGAAACAATTTCGCCAAGAGGCACAAGTTTTGACAGTACATTTTAAACTTGGCGCCGTCCACCTCCCAAAAACTCAGCACGGGCTTACCCTCGCCCTGCGGGTGTCGATAGATTCGCTTGCCCGGAGGGTGTTTCATCTTACACGACGTCTTGTGCGTCCCCAACGTCTTCGCCTTGCGCATGTACTTGAAACAATACTGACACACGTAGAGTTTCGAGCACTTGCCGAAATCCTCCGGATACGGAGAGTAATACCACGTGTCCATCTCGTGTCTCCCGAGCTCGATCGACTGCACGTTCTTCACTTTCGTTTTTTCCTCGTGTATCCGCTCGAACATCTGATCCATCGGCGGCAAATCCTCCACCGGAGCGTCCACGTTATGAATCTCGTTGTACCGCCTCTTTGAGTTTCTCGTCACCGTCTTGCTCGTCTCCTCGCGTTCATTCTCTCGACCAAACCGCGGTGGTTTCTCCCCCTCCGGCGACCCATCGCCCGCGCGCGCATCCCCACCCCCTCCACTCTCGCGCGCGCTCCCGACACCCCCACCCTCACGCGTCGCCTTGACCCAAGCGCCGTCCTCGTCCCGCCACGCCTCGACGTCCTCCGCGCGCACCCACTCATCCAATCGCTTATTCAAATCTCGATAGTGCACGTAATACGCCGTCACCTCCCCGCTCCCCGCCTCCTCTCGCGCGTCGACGATTTCCCCCGCCCGCATCATCGCCCCCTCGTCGTCGAACGACGCCTTGGCTCGACACGCCGCGCCCACCGTCAACCGCCGCCCTCGGGGGAGATTCCCGCTCGACGCCGCCCCGTCGTCATCCGACCCACCGCGCGCGCGCATGACGGACCGACGACGCCGACGACGCGCACGTCCGACGCGAGGCACGTCCGACGCGACGCGCGCGCGCACCCTCCGCGTCGCGCGCTCGCGTTCGCGCTCGCGCGTCGCCGTGTGTCGCGACACGACGATTGTTCCCGAGTGATGATGATGATGAGAAAAAATGAAGAAATGATGAGAAAAGTCGCCCATCGTCGTCACACGCGGACGCGCGCGTCGACGCGCGGCGCGCGGTGACGAGCGGTGACGAACGCGATCATCGTCCGTTTGGAGCGATACGGCATGGGGGAGACGGTGACGACGGCGTCGGCGACGCTGGCGCGATGGAAATCGTTGGGTGCGTCGATGACGCTGGCGCTGTTGGTGGTGCCGCTGGGAGTCGTCGCGCACGTGAGCGCGTTCGTGACGCTGCCGATGCAGATCGCGATGGCGATGTTGCGAGAGGTGACGCGGTGCGGTGGGACGGATGTGCGGGCGTTGTTGCGAGGGTTGTGCGCGTTGGCGTTGCGGCCCAGTCTGGCGGCGGCGTGCGCGGCGGAGATGAGGGACGGCGCGAGCGAGATACGGGAGATATCGGACGTGGCGAGACGGCGAGTGGAAGAGTTTCGTAAGGTGAGCGAGGAGGAGGGGGAAAAGTTTCGAGCGGCGTGTGCGCGGTTGAAGGAGGAGGCGGAGATTCGAGAACGGTTGCGCGAACAGTTGAAGGCGACGAGAGAAGAGTTGAGACGAGAGCGAGCGGCGAATGAATCCAAGGGAATCGTCTCGCCGTCGACGTTGGAAACCGGGAACTCGACGTTGTTTTTGAGCACGGCGGCGTTGGGAATCATGTTGCTGTACTTTCACGACATCGACGCGGTGCACAACGTCGACAAGAAGCTCGCCGCCTTCATTCCGGCGCTGTGGATGTTCACCATGACGATCAAGGCGCAAAGCGTTCGGACGCTCTGCGTGGTTTTTAATTTCGTCGCCACGGGGTATTTTGCGCACATTTTGCTCGAAAACCATCGATTATTGGGCGCCGTCGCGCGCACGGTGGCGTGATGAAGACGCGCCGTTCGAATAACTATAAAACGTATACCGGTACGCTGTAATTATCAAATCTGCAATTCTATTCTCTATCAATCTACGTGATCTTCCCCGTGGCCCCGGGTAAGGGCGCGGATGATTTTTCTCGGCGACGATCGCCCCAGCGTCGCCGAACGAAGTCGCGCGCGTGCGGCATGAGTTCGACGTCTTCCGGCGTCCGCGGATTGTTTTTGTAATATTCGCTCCACATAGCCGTGTGCGAATCGACGAACGCGCCGTCGCTGTACACGCACAGCGGCTCGTCCGAATCGTTAGTAAAATCACCAATCTCCAAACTGCGCGGACGTTTGATCCACTCGCGCGGCGTCGCGAGGGCGCACTGCACGAACCGAATTCCATCCAGCTCGCCGTGCCAACCGAAATGCGTGTGCCCAAATACGTGCGTCATTCGCGCCTCACCATCGTCGCGCGACTCGACGCGCGACTTGATGGCGTTCACGCGTGCCTCTAAATATAAACTACCGCTCGCTTGCGACAAATTCGGATAGAAGAGCATGCGTTTCTCTGGGATTAACTTTACGCTCGGCAAAAAATGCGAAAACGACACGCACGCGTCTCCCGGTTCAATCTCGGACAAAAACCTCTCCCACGCCCCGTCGGCGTCGTTCAACGCGTCACAATACTCGGCGACGTCGTCGCCTCGATCATCCATCCCTTCCGGCCACTTGGAGAACCGAAAATCATTCATCACGAGGTGCACCTCGGGTATGTGTTCCTCAACCGCCGGCTCGCAGTCGAACGCCTTGTGATGATACGAATGAATCGGCGCGATCCACAATCCATCGCCCACGCGCTCGGGCCCCGTCTTCACGCCGATTCGATCACACATCTCGAAGATTTCATCAATCTTCGCCGCCGAATCCTCGACGCCCCGCGCCGCGTCCCTGCCGTTGAGCCAAAGCTCGTGATTCCCAAAAGTGTAAAACACCGCCCCGAACCCGATATCCTCGCGCAGACGCCGCAGAGCGTCCTCGAGCGCGTCGATGTCATCGCTCACGTCTCCCGCGACGACGACGGCGTCTCGAGCCTCGCGTCGGGACAGATTTCTTAACCACGCCGCGTTCTTCTCGTGTTCGAGGTGGAGGTCCGAACACGCGTACACGCGCTCGATCGTCGACGCGCGCGCGCGCAGCGCGTCCGCACGCGTCGACGTGCGTCGCCCGACGCCACCTCGCGCGCCGGATGTCGACGGCGGCGTCGCGCGCGTCGACATGGTGTGCGGGCTCGGCGGGTCGTTACCACGGAAAAATGTCGTGACTGTACGACGCGACGAACCACCTCGGCGCGACGATCGAGACGACCCACGCGCGATCATGCACGCGACGCGCACGTTCCAGACGACGATTCGCGCGTCGCGCGAGGCGACGACGCGTCGACGAGACCGCGAATCGGCGCCGATGATGACGACGATTCGCCGGCGGAGCATTTTCATCCGAGCGACCGCGGACGACGCCGAGCGCGTCGTCGAGACGTTCTCGACGTCACGACGCGCGTTCATAACGCTCGGGATGTCCGCACCGACGATTTTCGCGGCGAGAACGGCGTCGGCGTGGCCCTGGGACGCGCTCACGGAGGCGATGTCGTCGTCGGGCGGCGGGACGCCCGAGGCGTCCTTCGCGTCGTTGCGACGGGACGTCGCGGAACTCATGCGTAAAGACCCGGATTTCGGACCGACCATGGTTCGATTGGCGTGGCACTCGTCCGGGACGTACGATCGCATCTCCAAGACGGGCGGGTCCGGCGGCGGGACGATTCGGTTCGAGGAGGAATTGGCGCACGGCGGCAACGCCGGTTTGGCGGCGGCGGTCGATCGATTGGCGCCGGTGAAACGAAAACACGACGACATTTCGTGGGCTGATCTCATCGCGTACGTCGGTGTGGTCGCGATCGAGGAGATGGGTGGACCGAAATTGAAGTTTTCGTACGGTCGCGTCGACGAGATGGATCCGAGCGCGGTGACGCCGGACGGGCGACTTCCCGACGCCGATAAGGGCGACGGTCCGGGACCGAAGACGCGGGACGGGCTTCGCGACGTCTTTTATCGCATGGGGTTCGACGATCGAGAGATCGTGGCCCTGAGCGGGGCGCACGCGCTCGGTCGATGTCACGCGAACGCCAGCGGGTACGTCGGACCGTGGACGTCGACACCGACGAGTTTTAACAACTCGTACTTCGTCCTCCTCCGAGGTCTGAAGTGGGAACCGGACGACGCGGCGAGCAAATTTCAATACAAGGATCCTTCGGGACAGCTCATGATGCTTCCGAGCGACATCGCGTTGATAGAGGATCCAAAGTTTAAAAGGTACGTCGACGCGTACGCGAAATCGCAAGACGAGTTCTTCGCCGATTTCGCCGCCGCGTTTGAAAAGCTCGAGACGCTCGGCACGTCCGGTCTCACCGAGCTCAACGCGTGATTCCCGCGACGCCGCATCAAGACTACGCGAAAGGCGTGTACCAAAGACTTGTAACGATAAGACTTGTAACGACTTGAAACGACGTCGCGCAACGTCTCGCCACTCTTCGACGCGCGCCCGAGTGCCATGATGTCGACGACGACGACCGTCCCGCGCGCGCTCGAGCGAGCGTCAACGAGTTCTTCGAAGACGACGACGAAGACGACGCGATCGTCCGTGAAAACGCGCGCGACGCGCTCGCGAACGGACGAGCAGGCGTCGAGACGAGACGCCATCTTGTCCGTCGTCATGATGGGCGCCGCGACGACGAACGCGCTCGCGGTGGACGACGCGCGCGCGCAGACGAACGCACGCGCGATCATGGAACCTGAGGGCGAGATCGCGCTCGGGCTCGACGGTGGACGCGTGCGTGGGTGTCCGCGGGAACACAACTGCGTGAGCACGTCGTCTCGAGAGAGCGACAAGTACGCCGCACCGTGGTCGGCGCCGAACACGTTTCGCGACGCCAAGGACGCGGCGAACGCGCTCGTGGACGTCACGTTGGAGACGGTGCCGGACGCGAGACTGGTGACGCGCGTCGATCGAAAGGATGGGACATTTTTGGGATTTTCTACGCCGGGCAAGCTGGGCGAAGACGTCGTGGAATTCTGGATTAAAAATGAAGCGGTGTCCGATCGTAACTGGGAGGGCGACGAAGGGAACGGGCCGTTGGTGCTGTATCGATCCTTCGCCGTCGATGTCAAGTACGTGTATCCCTTCATGACGCCGGTGGGCGATTTCGGCGCGCAGAGCCAGAGACTGCGGTCGATTCGCGAGGCGTTGGGGTGGCAAATTTTAGGGTGCGAATTAATAGAGTGTTTTCAATGAATGAGATTTCTACAGCGCATCGATGGCGGCGATGATGGTCTCTGGCGTTTGATTCGTGACGTACCCGTCGCCGACGCGCGCCGCGCCGCCCGCGCCCAAATGTTTCGCGGCGTCCATGTCAGCCACCGCGTCCGCCGTCGCGCGTTGCACGTCCGCGGTGGAAGACACGTTCGTATCCAAAAGATTACACGCCACTTCGACGACGTCGCCGTGCGGTAACGCCATCGATTGCACGAGCGGTAAACCGCCGCCTCTCGCCGAGACGCGTCTCGCCACCGCCCTTCCGTACGCCAACGCTCGCGTCACCCTGACGTCTTCGTCCACCTCCTCCCCGAACTCGAACGTCAACGGCACGTTATAATTACACACCCAAGGCACCGCGCCCACCATGCTGAATCCGACGCTCTCCGGCGCATCCTCGGGCCCGTAATCGAACGCGAATCCACGCTCGGCGGTAAACGTCCCCGACCACGTCCCCTCTCTGGACCCAGAAAAGTACCCGCTCCGTCGTCTGATCTCATCCAACCCAATCCCATCGTTCGACGCGTCTCCGTACAGCGCGCACGGAACGCCGAACGAGGCCAATCCTTTCCCTATCCCTCTCGCCAACGCCGCCGCGTCTTCACGCGCGCCTCTCAACGCGTGACACGACACGTGATCCACCACCCCCACCCTCGGGTGCGTCGCGTCGTGCGCGCGCATGTCAATCTCTCGCAACGACGCTCTCGCGACGTCTAACGATGCCTCGCGCACGTCTCGCGCCTCCACGCCCGCGAATGTAAATCCAGTTCGGTTATAGGCATCGTCCCGAAACACATTCACCAGAGCGACGCCGCGTCTCGACGCCGCGTCTCGCGCGACGCGTTCGATGACGTCGACGATGTGCGCGCGTTTTCCCTCGCTCACGTACACGACCGCCGCGAGCGCGCGCGAGGCGACCGACATGTCGAAAGATTGATTGATTTACACAAAAGGGCGTCACCCTCTGGGGGCGTCGGGACGTCGGGACGGGCGCTCGTCGTCGTCGTCCGCTCGATCGCTCGATTCGGATTCGTCGTCCGAATCGTCCGTCATGCCGTGCACGACGAACGCGTCGTCGTCGTCGTCGTCGGTGTCGCTCTCCTCGTCCGTGCTCGGCTCGAAGGCTTGGAGGATGGAGACGCCGTCCTCGTCGACGAAGTCGTCCGACTCGGCGTCGTCGACGGGAAGAGGCATCGGTTTCGAACGTCGAGGACGAGGCGGTGGCGGCGGTGCGGTGCGCTTGGTAAGTCGGCGTTTGCGATTTTTCGCGAGCTCGAAGGAGATATCCTCGAGAAGGTCGGGATCGGTGAGGGAGAGGGCGCGGGCCAGAGACGCGCGCGCGCCGGCGAATCGACGCCGACACGCGCCGGGCGCGGCGGCGAGCGACCGCGCGGATTCCAGCGCGTTGCCGGCGTCGAGCGCGCGTTTGACGAGACGGAGAAACTCGCGCTCATCGGTGCGAAGCATCGTCGCCGAGTCACCCGCGCGAAGGGTGAAGATGAGGGCGGTGACGCACGACGCCGTCGAGCGGTACGCGCGCGCGCCGGCGGAGGCGACGCGACCGGCGCTCGCGCCGCCGAGAGTTTTGATGACGTCACCCGCAGCTTTCACGGCCTCCACGGTGGAGATTAAGATGCGTACCAACCCTATGTGACGCGTCAGCGACCCGTGGACGTCGGCGTCGATGAAATCGCGCTGGACGTCCAAGTGTTCTGAGACAAAGCCGAGCGTCGCCGCCGCCGTCGCCGAGATGCCGCCAGGTCCCAACGGCGTTCGAGGGACGACGAGCGGCGTCGGGTGTCGATGGGGCCAGTGCGCGTCGTCGTGCGCGATGACATCTCGACCGGCGTCCTCCTCCGTCTTCGGCGACGTCAATTCGATCGATTTCGCCGAAATCTCGGCGAGCGCGAATGCGAATCGAGCGCGAAGGACGGCGTCGTCGCCGAGCGCTCGATGCGCCTCCTCCAACCATCTCGCGCGAGTCTGCAGATTGCTCAACCACTCTGGACGTTTTTTTGTCGACGGTGCGTCACGCCGGGGCGTCTCGAACGACGCCACACATCGCATGGCGGCCGCGTCCGCGAGGACTCGATCCGTGTCGACGGAGACGTCCTTTTCGACGTCGCCCGACCAGAGCGCGGCAGCGGCGTACGCGTCGGTGAGATGCGGCAGCCACGCCTCGTGTTCTGTCCTGGGTAGTAATATAAACAGACGCCTGAACAGCGACAAGGCGTCGTCGACGTACGCGATGGGATTGACGGCGCGAACGCGCGCGACGGTCCAGTGTAACGCCGCGACGACGTACGCGGTGCGCTTGTCGTCCTCCGACTTGTTCTCGACGCCGAGTAAATCCAAAGAAGGCGTCTTGAACGCGATGCACTCGAGAAACGCGCACAACGTGTCGGGTTCGGTGATGAGATCCATCAACACCGAGACGCAACGCACGGCTGCGCGGGCCATGTCCGCGTTTTCTGAATTCTCGGCGAGGCGCAAGAGCACGCTCGCGCACCCAGACGACACGACGGAACGCATCGACGCGTTCGTTGCGGTGATTAACTCACCGCTCAGTTTCTCGCAACACCACGCCACTAGTCTCGCGTGTTCGGCGCCATCGATGTCGACGCCGTCCGTGGTGACAGAATGGATCAGGACGCCGAGTACCGCGCTCGCGTGCGCGTCGGCGCTCAATTCGTCAATCTTCATGCGAGCGTTTTCGACCGACGCGTCCTTGGCGCTGACGCTCGTCTCCAGTCGCAGCAGGTCGAGCGCTTTGCCGCACAACAGTCGACCACCCTCGTTCGCTATTTTTATCTGCGTCTCGTCTGCGTCCTCCTCCTCCTGGCCCGGGGCGACGTACAGCGCGTGAATGAGATTCAACTGCGCCGCGATGACGGCGGCGGCGATGGTCTTCCCCACAGCGCGCTCTTCCGCGGGAAGCGCGCGGAATCGCGGGCTGTCCACGTCCACGACGCCGTGTGCGACTTTTCTTCGGAACTCACCGCCGTCGACGTACCCTACGAGATCTAAATCGGCGATTAAAAACGCCGACATGGCCGCCGCGCCCACGCGTTCGTCGCGAGGAATTTTCAAATATTCAATGAGCGACAGCTCGGCGCGCGCGTCGTCGCCCTCGGTCCACGAGAACCCCTGGGCCCGGAGACGAGGTTCGAGCCACGCGTCGCGAAGCGTGCGAACGTCCGCCGCGGAGAGATACCTCGCCGCGGCGCACACGCACCGCATGCCGACGCTCGCGCACGCGAAGCCGCCATTCTCCGCCGGCGCGCCGCTCACCGCCGTCAACACCTTGTGCACGGCCAACACGAGATCATCGCTCGCCACCACGCCGTCCACGGCCAACGCGGCGTTAAACAGCGTCAATCCGACGACTCTCGATCCGGCGCCACCCTCGAGTTTATCATCAATCATGGCGAACAATTCCTTCTTGGCGTCTTCGTCCGAGCGCGCCGCCGTCGCGAGCGCCGCGCCGATCGTCAACGCCCACTCTCTCGCGCCGACACCGACCCTCGCGTTCGGCGACGCCATCGCAACAACGTCTTCAGACTCCAACGGCACCACCGGCGCGCAATCCACGAGCGCGCGCCACATCTCTCGTCTCGCATCCTCCGGGACGTCGACGCTCGCCGCCGCCGCCGCCGCCGCCGCCGCTCTCGCACAATTCACTCGCATCCCCGGCGCGCACGTCTTCGCGCTCGCCGCGCGTCTGAAGGCGTATAGCGCGTCCACGAGCGCGTTTCTCTCCGCGCGCCGCCTCTCACCGCCTCTTTTCCCGCTCGCTCTCGCCCCCGCGTCTCGAAGCGTCCCGAGCGCCTCTCGAACCCGTCGCGACGTCTCACCCTCCCACCGCCGTCTCGCGCGCATCGGCATCGTCTCCAACGCCTCGAACGCGCGCAGTATCATCTCTCCGACCGGTATCGACGACGACGACGACGACGACGTCTCCGCGTCGACGCCACCGTCGCGAGGAAGACGCTCGAGCGCGCGATGGATGCCATCTAATCCATCCAAACCGTTCGCGTCGCGCGTCGTCGCGCGCGCGCGCGGCGTCGACGTCGACGTCGGCGTCGGCGTCGGCGTCGAACGCGCGTTTCGCGACGCGGTCGCGGTCGCGCGCGCGTCCGCGCGGACGTCGAGGTCGGCGCGCATGACACTGCGGACGGTGATTGACGCCGCGTCATTCTCGCGTCGCGCGCGCGTCCGTCTCGGTCGCGACCGCGACGCAGAGGAAGAGGAGGAGGACGCGCGCGTCGTGGCCGAGACGTCGCGTCGCCGCGCCATGTCGTTTCGTCGACGCGGCGCGGTGAAGAAGACGCCGGGTGAAGAAGACGCTGCCGACGGCGCGGAGGAAAACGAGACGACGACGACGACGACGACGACGACGAGCAAGGGCAAGAAGAAACTTCGCGGTGCGAACGCGTCGGCGTCTCTGCTCTCGTTCGAGGACGACGGCGGCGCGGACGACGACCCGGACGAGGGTGGCGCGTCGTTGCTCAAATCCAAGGCGAAGTCGGCGGCGGAGCGACGACGACGGAAAGCGCGCGGGATCGACGTCTCCAGGGTCGTCGCGGCGAGTGAGCGAAGCGTGGGGACGGCGTCGGCGGCGCACGCGACGAGGACGTACGATGCGGCGGCGTTGAGGGCGTTGGCGAGCGAACAGACGACGACGAGGGATAGGCCGGAGGAACACGCGGCGGGACGGTCGGCGGAGGACGTGTTCGGACGAAAGGGAGGCGCGGACGCGAGCGAGGAGTGGAGGCCGCCGCCGCCGCCGAGAGATGGAGGCGCGGTCGGTGGGACGGTGATTCCGGACGCGGCGGCGATCGCGGAAGCCAAGGCGAAGCGAGAGGCGGCGCGGTTGAAAGCGGCGGGACGGTCGGTTGCGCCGGATTACATTGATTTAGATTCTAGAGGCGGCGCGGACGAGCGCGTGTCGTTCAAGAGCGTGCGTGGGACGTCCGGTGATCGATTTGCCGGGTATGTCGAGGGAGATGTTCTGGCGGGAAGCGACGGTGAGGATGAATTTGAGCGCGCGCAGTTGCAGCGCGTGTTCAAGGACGAGCCAGACATGAAACGCCACGTTCGAAGCGCGCACGCGACGATGAAACAGTCGGGCGAAAGCGTCTCCATAGAACAAGGCGGTCTCGACGCGTTCGAGAGCTTGAAGCGCGCGCTAGAGGCGGCGGAGTCATCGAGCGCGACGGCGAGAAAGGAATCGATGCGCGCGGATGAAAATATGGTGCGGAGCGAGGAGGCTTTAGTATTTTACGAGAAGGAGCTCAAGAGCGCGAGCGAGCGCTACGTGTACACGCAAAAGTTGAGAGACTATTTTAGAGATGCGTGCGCGATGCTGAACGATAAGAAGCTCATCTTGGAGGAGTTGGAGGAACATTATAAAAAGATTCACGCGGCGAGAGCGAAATCGTTGACGGACGCCATCAACGCCGAGTTCGAGGAGAGCGCCATCGAGGCCGAGGCCGCAGCGAACGCAATCAACGCCGTGTTACAGAGCGGTGGAACGCAGGAACAAGCCAAAACGGCGGCGGCGATGGCGGTACAGAGTGCGGTGTCCGAAGCGAAGGGGTTGCATCTCGAAAAATTGGACGACATGGGCAGAGACGTCAACATCTTGTTGCGAGAACAAGTCAAATCCAGATCGAAACGGCGCGAAGAGGACGCTTCGTTGTGCGTCAAAGAGGATGAACGTGAGATTGAATTGTTTCACAAAGATTGGTCCGACGCGCGAGACGCCGCGGGCGCCATGTTTAAGGATGCGTCGGAAGAGTTTTCCACGTTGGGCGCGGTGAAAAAACACGCCGAGGAATGGAAACGCACGCACGCGAGCTCATACAAGAGCACGTACATGTCCATCTCTGCGCCCAATTTATTCGCGCCCTTTGCGCGCTTAGAACTCATCGGCTGGTCCCCACTCTTCCCACGAACGGGCGAGACGTCGCCGGCGACATTGGACACCATGTCTTGGTACTCGCAAGTCTTTGATTACGGCGCGACGGACGGTGCGTTCGAAGACGGCGACGCGGACGCAAACTTGCTCCCGAAACTCGTCGAACACATCGTGGTTCCAATCGTCGCCGAAGCGGTGGAGTCGTGGTGGGATCCGAGAGACTCCTCGCAATCCCGAGCCTTGGCATCGACGCTCAGAGACGTCTTCGTGTACGTCGAACCGAGCGCCAACGAAGAGGCGAAAGAGCTCGTCATGACCGTCCAGAGACGACTCAAAAAAGCCGCGGAAGAGTGTTCGATCCCCACCTACTCCCCCATCGTGACCGCCGCCGCACCGAACGTCGCGCGCCACGCCGCCGCGCGTCTCGGCCTCGCCCTCGGCGTCGCCGAAAGCGCGCGCGCCTTCATCGACATCCTCGACCGCGCCGCTCTTCAGCGCATCGTCGCCGACGCCATCATCGCCACCAACGTCATCCCATACGCTCGTCTTCAGCTCATCACCCCCGAGACGTGCGTCTCCACCCTTCGAGACGTCGTCGACGCGCTCCCCGTCGAATGGCGTCGCGCGTCGCCGCCCGGCATCGCTCCGCTCCGCGAGCTCATCACCGCCTTGGACCGCGCGTTCGCCCTCGCTCGACCCGACCCATCGATCGAGCGCATGTTCGACGATCTCAAGCGCGCGCTCGGCGCGTGAGTCTCGTCGCGGGCGCGCATCCAAACGACGACGCTTTGTATCGAGCGAGACGCGGTCGCCTCGTCTCAACTGCCTCGACGTAATCAATACCAGTCGAATCATCGCCAGTTCGCGACGCATGGGAGTCGTCCTCGCGCGCGAACTCGCGCGTCACGCGCGCGCACCGCGCACCGCGTCCTCGTCGTCGTCGTCCGCGCTCGACGTCGCGCGAGCGAGCGCGCGGGGACGACGTCGGGGACGAATGCGTTTTTCGTCGACGCGTCGAGCGCATTCGTCTTCCGACGCGACGCGCGATGATGAGGACGTCGTCGCGAACGCGGAGACGACGACGACGCGCGCGGAACCTTCGTCGTCGTTGTCGTCGTCTCGGTTTCCGTTCGTGGACCCGAGCGCGTTCGTGGACGCGAACGCGTTGGGCGAGGCGTTGCGGTCGCTTCGCGCGGCGACGGATTTACCGACGGCGACGCGCGCGGCGGAGTGGTTGGACCGCGCGGCTGGGGACAGCGCGAAGCGATTGCGAGCGGCGAGAGAGACGGCGCGAGCGTTCGTGGAGGCGAGGCGGGAGTGGGCGGACGTGCCGGTGGATGTGGTGCGACGGATGTCGAACGCGTTGGCGAGCACGGCGGCGAGTCGAGACGACGTCGGATGGTTGGCGAGAGAGAAGGACGAAGAGAGGACGCGCGTGGACGGTGGAGAGACGTTCGAGGCGTGTCTGGAGCGCGTGAAGAGTGAGAGGGGTTCGGTGTTGAACGACTCGTTCGTGTATGTGCTCGTGCCGGGTTTGTTTGCGTCGTATTATCCGCTGTATTACGACGACGTGCGCGCGGCGTTCGGCGAGCGAGGCGTCGATTGTCGCATCAGTCGACTCGTGGACGGTGAAGGCACCGTCGAGAACAACGCCGCGGCGTTGGCGCATGAGATTGAATCGATTCACGAGGAAACGGGTCGATCGGTGATCGTGTTCGGACATTCAAAGGGCGGCGTCGACGCCGCAGCCGCGTTGGCGCTGTACGACGAACGACTTCGAGACAAAGTTCGCGGCTTCATCGCGGTACAGAGTCCGTACGGCGGCTCACCCATAGCCACGGATTTACTCAGTGAACCGTTGTTGGAGTCGATGCCTGTGCTTCTGGAGCGATTGGTGAACGCACCGAAGGGTGACGGACCGAGATTGGTGCGACCGATTCAGGATTTGACGTACGCGTCGCGCCGCGCGTTTCTGGCTCGGCATCCCATACCCGCGCATTACGACGTCGTCTCGTTCACGACGGCCACGAAGAGCGCGGCGGCGGGTCTGTTTCCAGCCGCGAGTTACATCAGCTCTCGCTACGGTGATTCTGAGAGAGGTTTGGATTCCGACGGTTTGGTGGCGGCGTGCGACGCCCAAATTCCCGACGCCGTCATCGTCAACGCCGCCTTTGAAAACGACCACGCAGATTGCACCTTCCCCGCCAAACATCCCGAGGACATGGTTCGAATCCACGCCGAAGAGCAAGCCGCCAATCTCATCGAGCGTCAACGTCTCGGCTTCTCCGATCCCGATCGCGTCGGCCCGCCGCTGCCTCCGCCGGTGGGCGTCGCCATCGTCTCGGCGCAGCGCGCGCTCGGCGACGCCCTTCCCGAGCGACTGAAATCCTCCCCGTCGAGCGCCGATTATCACGAGGCGCTCGTCGGGGTGTTACTCGAGCACGATTATTTTCTCTCGAGACCGAGAGACTGACGCATTCATCGCATTCATCGCATTCTTTGACTCTCTTCTCGCCCTTCGAGCTCTTTGTCAATTTTATTGAATTCCTTTCGAGCCCTCTGTCCCGCGACGCGAACGCGCGCGTCACACGCCGACGCATCGCGAGAGAGACCGCGAGAGGGCGATCATGAGCGCGAGTAACGCGGCGTTAAACCACTTGAAGCAGCGACGGGCGAAGATCGAGGCGGACGAGGCGGAGATCGAGCGACAAGTGTACGATCTCGAGACGTCGTACCTCACCGACCACAGCGTGAATGGGAACCTGTTGCGCGGGTTTGAGGCTGCGCTCGCGCAGAGCAAGCAGCAGACGCAGAAGAAGGTGAAGCCGTTCAAGACGGAGGATCGGTTGTTCAGCGTGAGCAGCTCGAGTTCGCAGGTGGTGCAGGAGCTGGCGGCGGAGGCGGAGCAAATTAGAACGACGGCGAGCGGTAGGTTGGCGAAACCGCCGACTGCGTTCGGAACGGACGGTGGAAGACGATAGGAGGAAGGATGGATGATGACGTAGTTTAGATTGTGTAACATATGTGGCTAGGATGACTAATGAAGAAATTTAAAGCGAAATGAGACTGGGCGCGGATTGCGTCGACGCTTTGGCGTTGGCGCGTTCGCTCGCCGCCTTGCTCGCGGTGGATTCACCAAAAATTTTAGTTCGAATGACGGGCGTGCCGTTTTCGTACGCGATACGCAGTCGCGCGTCTAATGTGTTGTCACACGCAATCTTACCCGTCGAATTGACGACTTCGACGCCTCCTAGGCACGCCGGCGCCGCGGGCAGCGGAGACGACTCGTCGAGAGCCACCGTCGTGCCCGGAAGTTCCGCAGCCGCCGCGTTCACCGCCTCTCGCGCCACGGAGACGTCGCTCTCTCGACAACGCACGAACACGCTCTTATCTCCGACCTTTTGCGCGCCCTGCACGATGAGAGACTTTAACAACTCTCGGTACCGCGCGGCGTCCGAGCTCGTCTCCGCCAACTTCGCGCGCGCCTCGTCCAACAACGACTCCATCGCCTGCTCTCGCGCGGCCAACACTTTCAAACGCATCGCATTCCGTCCCGTCGACGCCTCAATCTTCTTCGCCGTGTCCACCGTCATCTCCTTACGCTCGTACTCTTTCGCGATTTTGATCTTTTCCCCATCCACCATGGAGAGCTTCTCGATGTTAAACTCCTCCTCCGTCGCGATGGCGATCTCGCGCGCCTTTTCGTTCGCCTCTTGTTTGATGAATTGCACCATCTGCGAGCGTTCGTTCGTCGTGGACGCGTCGTCGTTAGTCTCCGTGTGCGTCCTCGCGACCGGGCGCGCGTCAAATCTCTCGGAACGTCGATCTCTACACGTTTCGTCGTCGTCGCGCGCGCGCGCGTTGCTGCGCGCGAGAGACGCACGGGGACTCGCGAACGTTGCGACGCACCTGGTTGATCTGTTTATCCACGTCGGCCTGATTCATGGTGCCTGCGACGCGATCGAGAGTGTGGACGAGTCGCGGCGTCGCGCGGGCGAGAGGCGCTCGAGTCGGCGGCAAAGAAGAAGAACGGTTCGTCGCGATGGATGATGATATTAAAAATACGAAATGCATCAGCGCCACACCTGATCGCCGAAAAATTTGAGCGCGGGCACGCCTCGGATCTCCATGTCGAAGAGCGGGGCGTCGGTTCTATTGAGCGTTTTCAATCCGGCGTCGTCTTCGCACATTTGCAACGCTCTCGCCTGATCCTTCTCTTTGATGCTACAGAAATTGACGGCCGCTTGCGCCGCCTTGAGCGCCTTGGCGTTCAATTCGGTGAAATTTTTCATCGCGTCCGCGTCGGCGCCGGACAATTGGCCCTCGAGCGCGACTTGAGCGTCTCGAGCCTCGGCGGCGGCGGATTTGTAATCGTCCACGTTAACCTTGAGGACTTGATTGACAATCAAACGCTTACACGGCACGTCTTCGTCGCGGAGACTCTGCAGTAACCTTCCCGATTCGCTCACGCCCAATACCGTCGGGATGGTGACGATGATGAACTCGGTGGTGTCCTTGTTTCGGAACAACGTGCGTACCTCCTTGACTTGCGCCTTGAGTTGTTCGAGCTTCTCCACCGCGTCGTCTTGCTTATCCTCGCCCACGCCAAAGATGCCCTTGACCGCGTCCGTCGCGCTCGTCAATTTTTGGCGCAATCGCACAATCTTACCGATGGACGCGTCCAAGAAATCCGGAAGCGAGAGCAAACGGAGCGTGTGCCCCGTGGGCGCCGTGTCGAAGACGATGCGCGTAAACTTGCTAAATTTTTCATCCTTGGTGAATTGTAACACCTTGGCGATGGCGATCGCCTCGTCCAATCCCGGCGGCGGCGTGTCCAAGAGTTCTCCGAGCTTCAAATCCGCGATGGAATCCGCGAACGCGCCCAAACCGACCGAACTCATGAAATCCTTCGCCCCGCTCCCCATATCCGTCTTGCGCGCGAATTGCGTAAACTCCTCCTTGGCGCTCTCGGGATCAATCTCCAACGCGTACAACATCCCATTCATGTCGTTCACCTCCACCGGCATCCCCCCTCGCACGTTTTGCGCCAGAGAATCGCTCAACGAGTGCGCGGGATCCGTGGACACGACCAACGTGTGATGTCCCTCCGCCGCAAACTTCACCGCCAACGACGACGACAACGACGTCTTCCCCACGCCTCCCTTCCCCCCCACCATGTAATACTTTCTCGATCGTCCGCTCACCATCTCCTCGAAATCCGGCGTCCCGACCGCGCGCGTCTCCCCTCCCGATCGCGCGCCGCGTCCACCCCTTCTCGTCGTCGTCGCGCGCGTCGTCGCCCTTCTCGCCGTCCTCCTCCTCCACCCCATCGACGACGACGACGACGACGACGACGACGACGCGCGCGCCATCGCGCGAACCCGCGTCCCACTCACCACCACCGTCGTCATCATCCGTCCCGTCTCCACATTCGCCCTCGTCCACATCACCGCCGAGACGTGTCGCGTCACCGTGTGCGTCATCGTCATCGTCATCACGCACGTTTCGCGCGCATCGTGTAATCTTTCATTCGTGTAATCATTCATTCATGTAATCATTTAATCACTCATCGTCCACGCCCGGCGTCGCGACGACGACGACGCATCGCGCGTCTCGTCGATTCATTTAATCGATCGATCGATCATGTAATCGATCGATCGACGACACGACACGACACGCCCCGTCGCACGTCTCTCGCACACACCTCCATCAATCACTCCCGATGGATGTCGCGCGGAGGTCGTCCGATCGTCCGAACTCGCGAGTCATCGATGAATTTGCGGGCGTACGTATACAGTACGTAAACGACGGTAGCACATACCATCCGTCCGAATCCAACAACAGGGAGAACAGAGACCGATCCCTCGTGCACACCTCTCTTTCGTGCGCGTGCGTCATAAAAGACCTTTTGACGCCCCCGTCCGTCGGGGTGACGTGGATGCGCGCGACGCGATCGATCGACGGTTCGGTGGCCGTGGATTCGATGCCGACGTGCGCGGCGTGTCGCGCGCGCGAGGCGGTGGTGTTTTGTAAGGCGGACGGTGCGTGTGCGTCGTCGTGAATGTGCATGTGAACGTGAATGCGCGTGTGAAACGCCGAACGGGACGAGTCGCACGGGAAAAGCCGAATGCGACGTGTGCGCGAAGAGGCTGACTCGGATGCCGCGATGGGGAACGGAATCGCGGTGGGAACGCGTCGACGCGTACGCGATGGTGACCCGAGCGTGGACTGACGATGCGTGCGTGTGTCGTGCGTCGTGTCGTTCGGTGTAGAGGTGTTTTTATGCGACGCGTGTGACGTCGAGGTACACGGCGCGAACGCGGTACGACGTCGTAAACTAACTCGCGCCGTGTCGAACGCGGGGAATCGATCGGAGGCAACGCGCGGGGATTGGAGGGGACGCGCGTGGGTGATGGGAGGGTGTGGGAGGACGAGACGAGAGGTGTCGATCGATCGCGCGCGGTGCGAACGCGGAACGCGAGAGAGACGCGACTGACCGGACGGGCGAATGAATGCGCGAATGCGCGAATAGGTGGCGGCGAAACACGAACGCGTGAGCGTCGAGGATTGGTACACGCAAACGATGGTGAGGAGTCTGAGTGGACATCAAGAGGTTGTGCAAAATCAGCGTGATGACCACCGTCCTCGGACGTCGGAGATGTCGATGAGGGACGACGCGCGACGGTGTTTGGATGGGAGCGTCGGCGCGAGCGGGACGCGGCGAGACGCGGCAACCGCGGGCGCGGGGATGTTTTTTAACTTTGATGACATTGATCGTTCCGTGCGACTCGAGCGTGAGCCGCGATTTTCTGGGACGAGCGAAACGATCGAGATGGACGCGGAGTACGGCGACGATCCGCTCGAATCGATATTAAATTTAACGGCGGATGAGTCGGCGCTGTTGCTCAACGGAGCCGGGGCGTCCATCTCGGCCGCTTTAAACGCGGTGGCGAATGAAATGCAGGCTGTGTCTCCGAACGATGTGGAGGCGAAGGCGTACGTGAAAGCGTGCGCGCGGGAAAAATTTGAACCGAAACCTTCACCGCTAGGCTTGGGGATGCCGGCGATGCAATACGACGCGATCCTTTGGTCGACGCAGCTTCCAAAGGTGATGATACCGGGAGATTTCTTCTACAACGCGCCGAAACGGCTCGTGAGCAAGGAGCGTCAGGCCCAACTCGATAGGTATCGAGCGAAGCGTGAGCGCCGCCTGCTTGGTCTGCACAAGATTGCGAGATATGAGTGTCGAAAAACTTTAGCCAACGCTCGCGTGAGAGTAAAGGGTCGCTTCGTCAAGGCGAGCGAAGAGCAAGAGATGGCGATGAAATCTATTCAAAGCTGCCCCGATCTATCAGCTTTGATTGCGGGAAGTGACGGAACGAAAGCTGAGTACATCCCCAGTTCTGATGATTCTGTAGTTTACGCGAACTCTTCGAAGAGACGAATCTCTGACGACAGAACGTCCAACTCGGACGCGTCTCAGGGCGAATCGATCGACTATAAGAAGTTGCAACAACTGCGCGACGCTGGGGTACCGTCGACAGCGCGTGGCGTTGGCTCACATTCAACAGTCAGCGCTCTTCATCGTACGAAAAAGAAGCAGATGCGTCACTGCGATAGTGAAATTTGTCTCACCGACTTGGCTGGCATGTAAATTTCTCGCCTCCAAATCAAATGTTGTGTCAATTAATATTTGTACACCTTACTCATCACAACCACTACGCATGCTAACGCGCTCTATCGCTTGGCACGAACCTCCGCCATGTATTCCGCGTTCCTCTCCGCGCGAACCGCTCGCAAACCATCCACCTCAACCTTCAGCGACTCCTCCACGTCCGCGACGTACAGCATCGTAGCCGCGCCCACGCCCGCGGCGACGGCGTGCTTCCAGGGCTCTGTGTGAAAGCGAAAAGCATACGTGCATTTAGGTCAGCGCACGCGCGAATGAATCGAAACGCAGGGCGGCGCGCGCCACGAGCGAGCGCACGGGACCAACCCTAGATCGTCGTCCCGACGCGTTCGAGGTCGCGGTACGCGTCGAACGAGACGTTTACGCACGTGAAAACGGGGGCAATTTACGCAAGCCGTTCGCAAACGCCGCGCAACCGATGCCGGAGACGGCACCGAACACCGCGGTAAACGCGGACGCAGACATGAGCTTCGTTCTGAGGCGCGGGACGACGTTGCCACTGCCGTTGCCAGTTACGATGTTGAAAAGGACTATGCACTCGGCGTGGAACTACAGTGGTAAGAGGGAAACTACGTCGTGTTGAGATGCAGATTGATTGATTTCTATCACCGCCTCGCCTGAATGGTGAGAACTTCTCGATCGGCGAGAGCGGAGTCACAAATACGAGCGTGGCGGTCGCTCAATACGCGCGCGGGAAATGCCAACGCTAAACAATTCGAGACCATGTCGATTTGACACGAACTTTGAACAAAATTTTCAACGTCGCCAATCGTCGCTGTCGTTGTGAAGCGTCGTGTGACTCGTTCGCCCGATGGAAGTCGAAAAGCGAGTGTGACGGTATCGTTCCCAGCTTCAGGCTCCGCTTCCACTTCTTTCTGGAAATTTCCTTCGATCGCAGTCCCATTTTGATCAAGCAGACTCGCGTTAATCGCCATTTGCATCGATGATTCATCGCCATCCTCTAAACTTGCGGCGATAGCTTTTGCCAAGGAGTCGTCTTCGCCGTGAGATGCCGCGCCTCCACTCGCTCCGTCTATATCACTCAAGCTTGCTGCTATCGTCGCATTGAGATCCGCATCCGAGGCGCCCGACATCTTTTCTCTATATTCCCCCATGCTCGCTTCGAGAGCGGCTCGGAGTTCTGGGTCACGAGAAGCGTCTTCTCCGGTGAGATCGACAACGTCTGCGCCGCCGCTCGCGACCAATGTGCCCCCTTGGTTGACCGTTCTCATGGCGCTCTCCATCGCTAAACGAGTTCGACCGGACCTTTGCGCCGCGTCGGCCTCTGCAGAGACCTTCATCGCCTCATCTTCCGTGAACCAGCGTCCAGTCGGCGACTCTTGTCCAAACATGGACGGCAGTTGAGCGGCGTGCAAATCGCGAACGACAAAGATTGAATATCCCTCCGCCTTCAACTGTTCCAAAAATGCAGTGAGATAGAATGATCCAATTTTACGCGGTCCCGGTAACAGCGAGTTCAAATTCCACCACGTATCGACGTCGTCTCTTCGTAAACGTCGTAAACAAAACCAGTGATGCTCCAAATTTAAGAGGAAACCAGTCTCGAGTTCCGGCTTTTGCCACGTTTCGACCTCACTGGGATGATTCATCGAATTCACTCGCAGACTAAACACATCTAATAACGCCTTGGTGAGCACTTGTATGGAGAAGTTGCCGTCCGCGGCGACGTTTTCAGAGGCGGCATTCGGTTCGGAGCCGATTAACGAACGCTCGAGGTCGTCGAGTTCACACGCGATGCCGCTCAAGTCGACAGCCGTGAAGAACGGGCCCTGGAGCAAGGCGTTCAACGCGTGCACGCCGCACAGCTGATCCTGCTGCCGCTCGAAATACAACATCGCGCGCGCGTGTGTCGGCGGGCTATCCGCGAGCTCACACAGGACAAAAAAGACTTTTTCCTCCTTGTCGGTATGGAACAATGTCACGATGTCATTCGCTATGAGTGTATGCTATAAAAATTGATTTGCTATGTTATCTGACCTATGACGTCCTACAGTTGACGTCGTTCGCGAAGTTTTCTATCCGCTTCCTCGGCAGCCATGCGCATGCGAGCGGCTTCGGTTCGCTTCGACTGAACAGTCTCCGTCTTCGGGAAGAAGCCTACCGGGGCGACGATTGGCACGCCGTCTTTGCTATAATGGATTTGGCGATGACCCATATCGACGGATTTCACGTCGTTTTCTCCCATCAAAGCCGATTGCTTGGCGAGATTTGCGCGCGCCACGGCCAACGGTATCGGTTTCGAGGAGAAGCCGCGCGACGCGCTCGAATGGTTGTCCCGCCACGTCTCCATAAACTTGTAGTTCTTCTCCGTTCGTGTCGGCCAATCGTACGTCGGAAACATTGCCCGTAACCAACTGTCACGATTTTGCGTGCGTATGTCTTCCGCTGAGTCGAGCGGCGTGGACTCGAGCTGTTTCACTGCGTCGAAACCAGCCTTGATGTGCGACGACCACTCATCCTTGACGTCCTTGATGAGCATCTTGAGCGCCATCTTGTCTCGCTCGCCGAGAATCTTATCCAAATTTGCGGCGTAGACGTACGCTATCTCTTTCGGTCGTTTCGTCCGCGGCACGGGGAGTCCTTTTCCGTACGCGACGATTTCTTCCAAATCTTCACCGTCCACCGAGGGCGAGTACCCGAAAAGATAGTCTAAAATCTTTTGAATCGGTCTCGGATGCGATTGCACCATGTAGAAGCACGTCTTGACCGCACCGACGATGCTATCGTCGTTGGGATCGGGAATTTCCTCCGTCTGCAAGTCTTGAGGCGTCGTCCACGCGTCCAACGCTGCCGTCGTGAGCGCGCCGGTTTCGGCAGCGGCGGCTTCCACCATGGCCATCTTTCTCAAACGCGCCTGCTCTTGCTTGGATGTCTCCAACAGAAACCACGGCTTGTGGGGAGCCTCACGCTGCGCTTCCATCTTCAGCTTTACGCTATCGCGATGCTCGAGCATCCTTCGCTCCTGCGCGTCTCGCCTTGCCGTTCTCAAATCGCTCTCCGCGCGCGCCCGCACCTCTCGCCGCACCGTCGCCACCACCCTCTCGTGCAACTTTCTCGCGAACACCGCCCTTTGAAACGCGCTCTGCACGCTCCCATCCCCCTCCGTCGTCGTTCTCTTCCCTCCAATCTTCCCCTCGTACCTTTCCAACACGACCACCTTCTCCGCCAACGCCGCGTCGAGCGCCGCCTCCGTCGTCCGCGCCACCGCCTCCTCGTCCATCACCACCGTCCCGTCGCCTCTCGTCCTCACCATCGTCTCCACCCCGGTCCGCGCGCACACGTCTCCCAGACTCACTCCTCGCATCACCGCCAGCGTCGCCTCCTCGAGCCCACCGCTCGCGCCCGGAAGTTCGCGCACGAACGTCTCCTCCGCCTCGCGCCCACCCCGCGGCTCGTCGTCATCATCCACCGTCTCTCGCGCGACGAGCGCGCCCTCGGACGCCGCGCGCACCGCAGCCGCGCGAGACAAACGCGCGCGCGGGTGCGCCATCGACAGACGGGTCGTCGTCGTCGTCGTCGTCGTCGTCGTCGCGCGCGTCTGTCGAGCGGGACACCAACGACCGGGGAGTTCGAGACGAGGGACTCGTGTTGGGTCGTGATTCTTGTTGGGTCATGATTGGCCAAATACCCCCACATGCGAGGGTTTAGCCGGATCCCCGAGGGGTGCTCGCGGGACGGCGGCGGGCCGGCGGAGAACGACGCGCGCGCGACGGCGGACGACGACGGCGCGGCGGTCGACGATCATGGAGACGAGCGATGCCGGCGCGCGGGTGAGGGAACGATTGACGGCGGAGACGATCAACGAGGCGGAGAGGCGGTATAACCCGACGACGGAGTATGAATTGGACCTGCGAGGCTTGCGGATCGCGGCGATCGAAAACTTGGGCGCGGCGAGGGATCAGTACGATTGTTACGATTTGACGGATAACGATATCGTCAAGGTTGAGAATTTTCCGAGGATGACGCGCGCGCGAACGCTGTTGTTGGCGAATAACCGAGTGGCGAGGGTGAACGGGGAGGAGCTCGCGGCGCAGCTTCCGGCGCTGCGAACGCTCGTGCTGACGAATAACTCGTTGAGAAATCTGGCGGATTTGGACGGGTTGGGGGCGTGTCCGAGGTTGACGATGTTGAGTTTAGTGGGTAATCCCGTGGCGCTCAAGGAAAACTATCGTCTGTACGTCATTTACAAGTGCAAGCATCTCAAGACGTTGGATTTTCATCGCGTAAAACCGGCGGAGCGCGAACTCGCGGAGAAGACGTTCGGCGCGGATGACGGCGCGTCGGCGCGAGCGAAGACGTTCACGCCTGGAGACGGTCTGGAAGATAAGGCTGAAAAGGAGGAGGAGGAAGCGGCGCCGAGCGGACCCACGCCCGAGCAGTTGATGGCGTTGAAGGTGGCAATAGCGAACGCGGAGACCCTCGACGAGGTGGCGCGACTCGAAAACGCTCTCAAGACGGGTGTCGTTCCCAAGGACTTGGAGATTTAGGGAGAGTAGTAGATTTTTAGGATGATTTGTGTAATGTTCGACAATGAACGCTATAGAGAACAAGTATGTGCGCGTGCGCCGCCGCTAGATTTGCGTCGTGTCGGCGACGGAGCACATGAACTGTTGCAACACCTTTTGCTCGTCGAGCTTTTGCGACATGAAGTGTTTACCAACCTCGTGCACGAGAGCGTTTTTGTTATCGTCCGCCTCACTCGGGGGTAAGTTGTACACCGTTTTATACTTTTGCAACGTCTTGATCGTGAGTCGATCAAAGTTCGATTGGCAGTTGGGGCGAGCGCTGCGGCGACGCTCTTGCAGACGCTTCATCGCCGCCGCCGCCGCCTGACTCGGCGGTCCGTTACCAGGAATGCGCATCGGACGACGGAGTCTCGTCTTCATGTTGGACTTTTCATCGTCATCGTCATCGTCGTCATCATCGTCCTCTTCGTCGTCGTCTTCATTCTCATCTTCGGGTAACGCCAACACCGTCAACGCGTCTCTCTGCACGCGCACCTGTTCCCCGTTCGTCAACACCAACCAGTGCCACCCACCGAGATCGGCGGATTTCTTCACCACACCCTTCGATCCCACAAACTTCTCCTTCGTGCGCGCGTTCCCACTGATCAAAACCTTCGTGCGTCTCGGTAATTCATCCGGTTCATCCGATTCCTTACCCGCGCCCTCGCTCGGCTCCGCCGCCGCGCGTTCGCCCTCGGTGGATCGTCGTCCTCGCTTTCTCGCTCGCTCACCATCCGCTTCACCCTCGTCCACCTCCCCGCTCTCGACATCCATGACGTCTACATCCTCGTTTTCATCCTCCGTGTCTCCCAACGCGCGCACGGCGTCCTCGAACTCGTCCCCCTCCTCCCCCTCCGCCGCCGCCTCTCTCGCGTCGCCCTCGGCGTCGTCGTCGCCCGCGTCGCCCGCGTCGCCCTCGCCTCGCTCCTGATCCGCCTTCTCCACCGCCGCCGTCATCGCCCGCGCGAGCGCGTCGACATCGTCCCCGTCCGCGTCGTCATCCACGCCGCGCATCTCCGCCTCCGCCATATCACCCTCGTCCTCCCTCGCGTCGACTTCCGCGCGATGTCGTCGCGATCGCCCGCCGTCCTCGCGCGCGCGGATCGCGATCGAGTCGTCCCTCACGATCGGTCGGACACCGATCGACGCGCGGCGTCGACGCGCGCGTCTCTACCCCTCCGTCGCCTCTCACGTCGCGATCGCTCGTCGTCGCCGTCCGTCGTCCGTCGTCGTCGGCGAGCCGCGACGCGCGCGCGCGCGAATTTGACCGCGTGGGCGTCCGAATGTCCGAATGGGTCCGACTGTCCGAGAATGTCCGAATGTCCGAATGTCCGAATGTCCGAATGTCCGACTATCCGAGAATATCCGAGAATATCCGAGAATGTCCGAGAATGTTGTCCCCGCCGCGTACCCAGACGTGGGCGATCGATCGACGGTTGGACCCGACGGTGTGCGCGCGATATGGCGCGGGAGAGCACGAGTTTACTCACCGGTGAAGACGCGCGCGGACGCGGACGCGCGCGGGTGATTTTCGTCGCCGCCGTCGTCGCCATCGTCGGCACCGCGTGCGTAACACTAACTCTCGGCTCGTTTCCGGGAACGTCGCTCGGCGCGAGACACGCGCGGCGAGGGGTGACGATACACAGGAAGAGTGGGAAGATTGAACTGTTGCAGCCGACGAGCGATACCTGCGCGCCCAAGTGCGATGGTTTGGTGTCGAAGAGCGCCGGCACGTACGCGTACTTGGACCCGACGTGTAAATTCGACTCCTTCGGATGCGGCTCCGGTCGTCTGAGCAACTGTCGTTCGTGTCAAACGGAGCCGTACCATAAACACGGGAAGAAGAAATGGCACTACGTGCAGTGTCCCACGTGCGTGTGCACGAAGCACGACACGACGGGGTGTAACCTGTGCGTCTCCAAGTACAAGTATTACCGATTCAACGTGAAGACGACGCGTTACGTGGACGGATACGTAAACGTCGACGGTGGCGGGTGTGCGCCGCCCGATATCACGCAGTTTGCCGAAATCAAGTTATACACGGGCACCGGTTCGACGCTCATAACCCTCGATCAGTCGCAGTCCACCGTGCTCGGCGGCGACCAAAATTTATGCAGAAGTGACCAAGGTCCGAACGCGGCGACAGATGGCGTCATGGCAACAAAAATGTGCGATCTGAGGACGATCAGCGAGCCAGGAGGGTTAAACTTTGTCTTCGCCGCGCAAGAACCGACTCTTTTCACGCACTATGAAATTTTCACCGCCGAGGACTGTCCCGGTCGAGATCCGACGAGTTGGACGCTCTACGGGTCGACGGTTTCCAACCAAGGACCGTGGGTTGAATTTTCTTCCCACCGCGCGGACCCGCCTACAAGTCGTCATACGTCTTACGGCGTCATGCAGGTGTGCTGATGATAAAACAAGGCGGAAGCTAGTCCCCATTTTATTTCGTCTATGTCGCAAACCACGAAACAAGAACCAGGACCCTTACGAGAACAAGTGTACACTATTCACTTACCGGTACACACCGACGGGGCGAAAAGAATCTAAGCTAGTAGTACTAAGTTAGTATTATTCATGCAGGTGTGCTGATGACATTTTGCGAGCACGTGTAATACAACAAGACTGTACGCGTACAACTGTACACACGCGTCTCGACTGCGATACACCACAGTACTAGCGCGCGACAGACGGCGACGCGCGTGGGATGCGCGCGAGTCGGACGACGTCGAGCGCGCGAGCGAGAGCGACGACGACGCGGTGGACGACGACGCGGGACGCGCGCGGTGTGGACGCGCGCGCGACGATTCGTCGACGAGGCGGGGCGACGAGGGACGCGATGACGACGATGGGTCGAGCGGGAGGACGGCGCGCGATGGCGACGCGGGCGGCGATGGGCGCGGGTGGGGGGGCGGTGTGCGTCGCGGCGGCGTGCGCGACGTGGTATGCCGGGTGGTACGCGATGGCGAGAGTGCGAGCGACGAGCGAGGTGCGGGTGACGGCGAGCGAGACGAGGACCAACGCGCGCGTCTTGGCGAAGTGCGCGGAGATTTTGGATAAAGGATACGACGCCGTGCGATGGCTGACGAATAGACACGCGAGCACGATTCTGAGCTCGTTGTTCAGGAGGAATCCGGACGTGAGGTATCAGCGGGAGATATTGGCCATGCCGGGGGGCGGGCACGCGAGTCTGGACTGGCCTCTGAGCGTGGACGGCGACGCGGAGGAGGCGGCGGACGTCGTCGAGGCGGAGGCGAAAGGGTCGTCGGCGGACGCGTGTAAGATCGAGAGAGGTGGTCCACCGTTCGTGCGTGAGGTGTTCGATCAGAGCGTTCTGGTCAAGAGACGTTTAGCGTCGCATCACGCGCGTTTGGCGGCGGACGCGCCGGTGTTGGTGCTCATGTCTGGCATCGCCGGCGGCTCGCACGACAAGTATCTGAAGCACTTTTTAAAGCGCGCGCGGGCTCGAGGGTTCAGATGCGTCGCGTTCAATTGTCGAGGAACGTCTGAGTCACCGCTGACGACGCCGCAGTTCTACAGCGCGTCTTACACGGGAGATATTAGACACGTCGTGGACACGCTCGGCGAACGCTACCCGGACGCGCCGCTGTTCGCCATCGGTTGGTCTTTAGGCGCCAACATCTTGACCAATTTCCTCGGCGAAGAGGGATCCAAAGCCAAGTTGAAAGGTGCCGCGGCGTTGTGCAATCCCTTCGATCTGAACGCGTGCGACGCTGCCCTAGAGAGTGGATTTTTCGGAAAGATTTACAGCCAAGCCATGGCGAAGAACATGCGCAAGCTCTTCGCCCCTCACGAGAACCTCTTCGCTGGTTTACCAAAGTACAAACCCGAACTCGTGAGAGCCGCAAAGACTGTGCGCGATTTCGACGAAGCTATCACGCGGGTGACCTTTGGTTTCCCTTCCGTCGACGCTTACTACAAGTACTCTGGAAGTAAGAATAAGATTGGAGACGTCGCGATTCCACTCATGACGGTGCAGGCGCTCGACGACCCGATCGCGATCGCGGACTCGATCCCACGCGACGTCATCAAAGCGAACCCTAACGTCATCTTACTCGAGACGGAAACGGGTGGTCACTTGGGATGGGAAGCCGGTCCGGAGGCGCCTTTCGGCGCGCCGTGGCCCGACGAGGTCGTGATGAGATTTTTTGAAGCTCTCTTGGAGGAGCCAGAGCAGCGAGCACCGTCAAGCGCGAAAGAGGCGACGGAACCGGTACCGGCGCGTTGAAGTAGCATCAATTGAGTAACTATGTAGTACAATGTCTATCTCTAGTCTTTTTTATTTTTGCTCGCCTGCGCAAAGTTGATGCGCGCAAAGTTGACGTGCAAGCTCAGCAACACAACTGGAAACGCTACGCCGAAAGCGACAGGTAATGCAAACGTCTGCCAACGCACGTGGTGCGCCGCGAGTAGACCGAACGCTTCGAACACGTTCGATCCCGCGATTCGGCTCAGAATGAGCACCCACAACACGGGCATGGCGCAAATTACGACCGCCGATGTGTTTCGCTTACCGCCGCTCTCAGACGGCAAACAGAGCAAACACACGGGCGCCAGAGCTAAAGTAACTAACAGCGCGAGCGCAAAGTTGAAAAACGTGCACCCGCTCATGGTGAATAGCACCCAACCTATGTTGACAATTTTGACTCCGACCCAGTGCTCTTGGGGAACGATCGTGATACCGCTCGTTTTATTCACTCGGCGAACGGCGGCGGGTGCATCTGCGTTGCGAGTCAAACACAGAAATACGACGATGGCGATGGCAGAAATACCCACCGTGGTCACGGTAACCGCGGTGTGACTTAATCCCATCGTGTGTAGCGAGATGCAGCTCTTACCGACGAGCGCACCGCTCGAGAGGGCCGAGAGAAGACGAGATATCACCAGAAACCAGTCGTGAGAAGCTCGCGTCTCTTCATCTGTCTCTTCAGACGTCTCGTCGTAGGCGCCACGGGTGGTCAACTTTCCCGCGGTCATCAATAGACTGACCAACAGAATCGCCTGCGGTGCGATGTATTCCGCGATGCCCAGAAACTTGTGCGGACCGAGCATGACGTAATAAAAGCAACTGTGGTGCAAGAGTTCGAGCAAATTGTTACACGCTCGAAAAGTGAGCTCGAGCATCTGCCCCATGACCAAGTATGCGTGCGATCCGACGATCGGTCGCTTGTCATCACGATGCTTGATCATATCGATGCTCATCGCATCGATCGAATGCGCTTTGAACGCCGCGTGCGCGCCCGAAGGAACACCGGTCGCGGCGCGCCACATGAAGCGCGCGCCAGACTCTGTGAGACTCTCAAAGGACGCGTCGGCGCTCTCTTGCGCCGTCTCTTGATCCAGAGTCACTCGTAAGTTGATGGGCGATGATTGAACGACGCTGCGAAACATCGTGAATATGTCTTGATTCGGGTACGCGCCGTTCCATCCCTCTAATTTCACTCTCGCCGCGGAGACGGTTTCGTCGCCCGGCGCTGAGAACACGAACGCCTGCTGTATGACACCCGCGCGCTCGAATCCTCCCGCCGCTCGCCCGTCGCCCGCGGAATAATACATTTTTAACCAATCCATCGTTCCATCGATCGCGTTTCCACCCTCACCGTCGACGCACACCCATATCAAATCTTTCGCCAGCCACGGCGCGCGACCAATCTTGTTGAACGCCGTCAACGCCAACCCAATCGTCACCGCCTCCGCCTCGACGTCTCCGCTTCCGAGCACGGTAATCAACGCCATGGACTCCTGCCCGTTCCCTCGCGTCGCTCTCGCCACCGCGTGCGCGTTATAGCGTCCATCTCTCGTCGGGGAGCGATAACTCTCAAAACCGGCATCGTCCAGCGTTCGATTAATCCACTCCAACCGCTTCCGCGTCGTCGTCGTCCGATCCTCCGCGACGCCCACCGCGCGCATCAGCTCCTCTGCATCCGTTTGCGCCCGTCGAGCGTCCACATCGTCGAGCGTGGTCGACGTGTACCCGAGAAGAAACGCGTTCTCATCCACGTAGACGTCTCGAGCGAGGTGCGCGAGCAACCCACACGAGGCGACACCGAGCACGTAGAGCGCGAGCGCGAGCGCGTGCGCGCGTCGCGCGAGAGCGCTCGCGAGTTTCCGCGCTCTCGACATGACGCTCGAGTCGAGTCGACGCGTGACGCGCGCGAATGCCGCGTCGCGTCGTTCGGTTCGATGATGAGCCATACTAGTAGTGTGTGTTTCTTACAACGTCGCGGGCGAGCGGAGGAGGAAAGGGGGAGCGCTTTTTAGTACTCGCTCGGTGCGGAATCCTGTAAGATCCAGAACCCGTCCGTGGTCTCCGCCTCTTCGTCCGTCTGAATGGCGAGGAAGTGGAAGCCACCGCACGCGCGCTTGACTTGCTCCCACTCCTTGGCTTCCTTGGTGAGCTCGGCCGTCTTGCGGAAAAACGCGTACGACCACGAATCGTTGACGCCGGTTTCCAACACGATGGAGCTCGTCTGCGTGTCGGAGGAGATGCACGCGAGCTCTAAACCCTTCGTCCACCCCGCGAGCGCGGCGGCTCGACTCGTGTACACGGCGATGCCCGGAATCAACGCGTCATCCGGTAAATTTTCATCTATCTCGAGCGTCGCCCCGAAGACGCGTCCCGCGCGCACCTGCTCCATCTCCTCTCTAACGCCGCACAAAGGCAAGGCGACGAACGCCCACGATTCTCCTCTCAACGCATCCGGTAATCTCTTCGGTGCCGTCGGTTCAAACGCCATCAACGGCGGCGCGTTCGCATCGTACCCCGGATGTTTTTTATACACCGTCTCCACGCGTTCGTTCAGCCACTTTGTCATTCTCTGGCACCGTCGACTCGCCAACGGTTCCACATCCACTTCATTACACGCTCTGGTGATGATGGTCTGCATCTGCGCTCGGAAAAATTTAAACCTCCTCGGCTTTTCTTTCCTCTCCGTCATCACACGCTCCAACGCGCGCGCGAGTTCCACGGAATTAATCCGGTTATTCGGAAAGTACTCGGCGTGCTCAAAACTCCCCTCGTCGTCGGTGACGAGGAGTTCCCACACCTTTTTCCCTCGATCGTCTCGCAACGGACGCGAGCAGAAATCAATCTGCCAATCGCTCATGAGCTTTTTGATCGCTCTCGGTTCCTCCCCCATCGTCGAGGACGAGGACGACGTCGCGTCCGCGGAGGCGCCCCATCGCGGACGACCGCCCCGGGACGATCGGCGTCCACCGGCGGCGTGACGTCCCGCGCGAGGGACGCGGGCGACGACCGAGCGCGAGGGCGCGACGACGCGCGCGGTGGAGGTCGCCATCGCGGTGTGAACGGGTCGAATCGGAGACGAGCGTGACTCGAGCGCGTCGCGTCGCGTCACGTCTCGCGAGGGGCGATGTGATGTCAGATGGGTGGATAAGAGCGCGCTCGAGGGGCGAAAAGAGGCGGAGGAGAGACGCGCGGCGCGGACGCGTTCGATCGAGAGAACGGACGACGCGCGTGGATGTCGAGAATAGTACTGGAGATGTGCTAGTGTGTGATAATGTACAATACAGTCGGTCGTGCGCGCGTGCGCGCGATGGATGTCCTCGAACGTCGCGTCCGTCGCGTCACCCCACCATGGACCGTTTGCGACCTCTGGCGCGAACCTCGGCGAACCTATTGAGCGTGGCGCACCACATTTTCGATTTCTTTTCGTACGTATCGATGATGACGTCGAACAAAAACGTCTGCGATGGATGCGCGGCGGTGATGGCGCGCTCCAAGACGTATAAATCCACCCCTTTATCCTCCGCCGCGTCGCTCGGGGAGCTCAACCCGAAATCGACGACGACGACTTTCCCATCCGCGTCTCTCACCATGAAATTACTCGTCGTCAAATCTCCGTGCACGATCCCAGCGTCGTGTAATTTCGCAATCTGTTCCCCGATATCTCTCCCGTACGTTTTCAGCGCCTCTCGTTCACCCTCCGCGTCGTTCCCGTCCGACGTCTCTCGCCTCCTTCGCAACGTCTCCTTGAGCGTCCTTCCCTCGACGCGTTCGCTGTACACGCACCCACGCGCCGCGTCCACGTGCACGACGCACGGCGCCCGCACCCCCGCTCGACGCGCGCGCACCATCGCCCGCGCCTCCCCCGCTAATCTCGATCGCGTCAGCTTCTCATCCAACACCGGCAGACGATACGCTTTCCGAAATCGATGCTTCACGACGCACGCGCGATTGAGAAAATCCACGCCGTACACCCGCGCCTCGGCGCCTTGCGCGATGACATCGCGCGACGCGTCGACGCCGTGCGCGAGCAACGTCGGCGGGATCGTCTCCGCCGCCATCGATCGAGCGAGTGACGACGCGACGCGACGCGACGAATGATTGATTGACATCGCCCTCGGCCCTTAGGGTTTAGCGTACCGCCGTCTCGACGCGCTCGGAGACGTGAATCGACGGATGACGAGAGAGCGCGACGACGACGGGAGACGAAGAAGACGACGCGAACGAAGGAAGGACAAGAGAAGACGCGCGCGTGATGTCGACGACGACGCCGAGGACGCGGACGTGGATCGTGGGGGTGGATGCGTCGAGCGTGAGCGCGCGATGCGTGCGGTGGTTCGTGCGCGCCATTGGACGACGAGGTGACCGCGCGCGATTGGTGCACGTCATTCCGGGGTACGCGCGCGTTCGTTCGTTTTCGTGCGCGCGCGTCGCGTCGTATTCGTCCTCGTCTCGAGCGCGCGTGCTCGATGTCGAGCGATTCTGTGATTGACGACGACGACGGTGGGTAGGACGTTTCCGACGTCCGACGCGACGGCGGCGGCGACGGGGGATTTCTCGTACGCGCCGGATGAAGAAAAGGTTCGCGACGACGACGACGACGTGAGATTGATCGATCGAACACGACCGCGACGCGATGCGATCTGTGTGTTTTTCTTTACGCGTCATCAGAGGAGCGATGCAATACGTGCATCAAACGACGCCGATGTCGCGTCGCGAGGCGTTTCACGAGGTGCGAGACGGCGCGCCGCCGGGAGGGGGCGGACGAGGACGAGGACGAGGATGGATGGATTGACGACGCGTTCGCGATCGATTCGTACCTAGGAAACCGCGTGGAGAAACGAGGCGTTGAAATGGATGAACGAACACCTCGCGCCCGTCTTGGAGGATGCCGAGATTGATTTTACGATGGACGTGGTGCCGTACGACACGACGGCGTCGTCGATTGGGGAAATTTTGGTTGAAAAATCAACCCTCATCGACGACGCCGCGGGAGTCGTCGTGGCGTCGTCTTCCAAGAGTCGTCTTCGTGAATTTTTCATCGGAAGCGTGTGCAATTACTGCCTGCATCGATGTAAAATACCCGTGCTCGTGTACAAACTCTCCGATCGAGAAGACGACGCGGACGAGACGTGAATCGAGATCGAGATCGAGATGGATCGACGACGCGTACGCGTACAGATTTTGAGACATTTTACTACACTATCGCTTACCGCGCGTGCGAGGACCACCAACATCAGCGATGAAACGATCCTTGTAAACACAAAGATTCTCCGTTTCACGCGTCACGTCGACCATCGCGCGCGCGGCGTCAAAGTAATCAATCAATCAAACATTTCCTACGTCGGGCGCGTACTCCGCTACCGGTCAGCGGCGGCGGCTCTCGCGGCGTTCAAAACGTCATCCACGGGGGCGTGATCGCCGAACTCTCGCTCTTGATACTGGTACTGCACGCCCTTGGATCCGGGTTTCATGACAAACAACCCACCCTTGATGAGACCTTCACCCTTGAGATTGTGATTCTTCACGCCCGCCTCTTGCGCCGATTTCGCGTTTTTCCACACGCGCGAAAACGGATTGAGAAACGTCGCGATCGACCCCTTCTTGAGCTTACCGCCCCACACCGCTCGGAAGAATCCTTTGTCTTCGTCCAAATACAAGTGTTCGGGCCAAAAGTCTCTCTTAAACTCCTCCACCTCCGCGGGAAGTCCCTCCTTGAGGACGCACGCGAGCGTACAGCCGAGCGCGTCAAACTCGCGCTTCTTGGCGTACAGCTTCACAGCCTCCCCACGGCACAGGACTCATCCGGGTCGACGCATGACGACGATGACGCACGGTTTCTCTCTCCAGAGCGTCGACGCCGCGAACGAGGGCGAGGCATCGCTCTTCGGGAGCGGACGCAAAGAGATGTCCTTGACGTCGTCGAACGTGGCGGTGATGTTCTCCACCGCGGCGGCGGAGGGCGAAGAACACATGTCGCGACGACGTTCGGACGCGCGCGTGAGTCGTCTGCACGGAGACGAGAGACGCTTTGCCGCGCCGCGCGCGAGCATGTGACGCGTCGGTCTCGGTTCCTGGATTGACGTCGAGACTCTGGGTGCCGAGGGCGCCGCGCGAGAGCGTTTCATCGTCGATTTCACGCGCGAGAGACGAGAGAACGTTACTAGAGTACACACACTAGAATACACAAACTAAAGAATGAAGGACGCGATTCGTCAACTGAGCTGCCCGGAATCGACGATGAGCACCGCCTCTTTTGTCGCGCCCGACGCCGAGCCGACGGCTTGGATGTCTTCCAACACTTCTAAACCGTGCACGACGCGACCGAACACGACGTGTTTCCCGTCCAGGTGCGGCGCCGGTTCGAACAGAATAAAGAATTGACTCCCATTGGTGTTCGGTCCGCTGTTCGCCATCGATAACACGCCCGGCGCGTCGTGTTTGAGATTGAAATTTTCATCCTTGAACTTTTCGCCATAGATGGATTCGCCTCCGGTGCCGTTGTGTCGGGTGAAATCCCCACCCTGCGCCATGAAACCCGGTATGACACGATGGAACGACGAGTTTTTAAAGTGCAGCGGCTTTTTCGTGCGCGCGCTCGCGCGCTCGCCCGTGCAGAGCGCGCGAAAGTTTTCACACGTTCTGGGCGCCACGTGCGAAGACAACGCAATTTCGATTCGACCGACGGGACGCGCGCCCACGGCGATGTCTAAAAACACGATCGGGTCGTCCATCGTGGTACGCTCGACGACTCGCGCGCGAGAAACGTCGCCGCGAAATCGTCGTCGTCGCGAAGTGCGGCGGTGGCTCTCCAAAAACATCTTCCGTTTGCAACTACACACACATCTATTTATTTACTTTACGCTAAGACCCCACTCGACTTGGCCGCCGATCCTCCCGCGGCGCCGCCGTCGCCCTCCTCACCCTGCACTCGAATCTTATACTTTCGTCGCAGCGCCTCGAGCTCCGCCTCCTTGACGGCGCACTGTTCCTTGATGGCGTCGATCGCCTTTTGCAAGTTGGCCGCGTTCGTCTCCACCGCGGGAATCACCTCTTTGACCGTGCGTTCGACGAGCACGCCGCCCACGGAGCGAAAGCATCGCCTCGAGGGATCGAGATCTTTGATGTTTTGCAGCACGTTGACGTGTTCGCGCAGGCTCACCGCGAGCTCACCGATTTTCCCTCTCGCCAGGTTCACCTCTTGCGAGAGCGTCGTGAAGTAGTCGATCACCTCGCGCTCCGTCTTAAACTGCGGTTCGGCCGTCTTTTGACTCGCGACGACGTCGTTTTTCTTCGCGTCGTCCGACATGGTCGTCGCTCGCGTCGCGTCGGTCCGCCCGCGCGTCGGCGTGTGGGACCGAGGCCGCCGGGTTTCGTCTCGGTCAACGCGAAGGAGGCGCGAGGAGGCGACGCAAACTGACGCGAGTGATGGTACAACGAAAGACTGTTACAAATGAAAGGTGGGTATAAGCGTAGTACACGATGGTGATGTTTGGCGTTGAGTGAGGAGGTCGCGTTCAAAGTTTGGCGGAGGATTAGCGTCGCCGAGAGCGCTTCGCGAGACGACGAGAGCGTCTCGTGGGCGTGCGCTTCGGGGAAGCCACGGGCGATGAGCAGCGCACCTTGACCTCAATTTTCTCGTGTGGTTGCTGAGGTGCTTCGTCTTCATCATCCGTCACCTGATCGAACGCATCCTCCTCCGGCGTTTCCGTCTTGATCACCACCCGCTCTTTTGGATGGTTGTCTTCTTCGTCTGACGTGTGATCGAACTCTTCTTCTCGCGTTTCCGTCTTGATTATCGGCGTCTGCACAGGAGTTTGCACGTGTCGACGAGATGCTTCGTCTTCATCGTCCGTCACCTGATCGAACGCATCCTCCTCCGGCGTTTCCCTCTTGATCACCACCTGCTCCGGACGGATGTCTTCCAATGCCTGCGCTCGTTCTTCTCTCGCGTACCTCGACCGAGCGTACAGCGCGAAATGGTGAGCCTTAATATCTTCGAGCGGCTTACGCCCATATTTGTGGAACACACCGCGATTCAGAGATCGAATTGCGCCCTTGACGAAATCACCCGCCCTACCGTGTCTTTCGATCGGTCGGCAGTATCTATCCAAATCATAGAGCTGCTGAAAAGTCATGACGCGATACGCGCCGTTCGGCTCGATGCGCCCGGACCCGTCGTCCCAACGTTCCTCGGTGTCACTCAAGCCGGGAAGGGTATCTGAACCTCAAACTTCATCGCCAAGTGTCTCGTGCTCCTCGCGCGGTTTGCGTCCGTTGGACCGCAAGTATTTCTCGAAGAGCGCCTCGGGGTCGCTCGCGTCGGCGATTCCGGCGAGCACGTCATCCGCGAGGCGCGCGAATCGCGCGTAGTACCCCATCGAGTCCATGCGAACGTCCTTATCGGCATATTGATACCGATTATCGGTGGCCCTCAAGGCATCAGCTTCCGCAACCTTTCGCAGGATGTAGTCGTGCGTCGAGTCTGAGAATCCGTCTAGAGGCTGCTCTCGCCGGAAGTAAATGTACTTGAATGCACCCTTGTCCAAGCCGGACGTCTTGTAAACCACGCGCGCGTTGGCCATGGGCAACCGCTCGAGCGTATCGAGCTCTCCGTAATTGCGAAACAGCATCGCGCCGAACGCGTCGCGTCGTCTCGTCTCGTCGTTCGAGGCGACGATTGACCGACGGCCGCCGCTGACGAGGACGTGTCGGAAAAAGCGCAATCAATGTCGACCCATAACTTTTGTAATGTCTTCTCTTATGTAGATTACTAAATATTTTTCGTGCCTCAGGGTTGTATATTACCGGCGTTTCGCCGTAACAATCAATACATCGAGTTGGCGCAGTGGAAGCGCGCTGGGCCCATAACCCAGAGGTCGGAAGATCGAAACTTCCACTCGATATGAAAATTTTTGATACACCAGGCTTCATGAGCTACTATTCTTCTATTTCCTCCTCACCGCCGCCTTCGCCGTCGCCGTCGCCGAAACGAAGCGTAGAGCCGTAGGTGGTGATGTTGCGCAGGACGAACGATTCGGCGAGAGTCTCGGGATTGGTGATGCAGACGTTATTCGAGTGTATCAGTTCCGGGGGTCCGTCGAGGTCGCAGTCGTCGTCCCACTCGTCGTCACTCGTCGGGGGACCGCGTTGAAGAAAATCTCGAATGGCGCGAGAGGCGTAGTTTGAGAGCCCACGCCCGAGTTCGGCGCCGTTTTCGTCCAGTATGCGCACGCTCTCTTGAACTCCAAAGTCTCCTTCGACCGACACGCAGTTGGAGACCGGTAACGCCATCCCGTTGAGCACAGCCTTGGCGCCGTCCTCGTCGACGCACACGTCGCCCTTGATGGGCACGGATAATAACCAACGCTTCTTCCCTTGCGCGCTCTTCTTTGCGGCTAAAAATATCGTACCGATTCCCGGTTTACCCTGTAACACGTCCTCTATCGCCGTCGATTGCACCGAAGCGAGACAAATCACCGTCTGACATCCCGCCGCGCTCGCGATTCTCGCCGCGGTGAGCTTGGTCACCATTCCACCCGTCCCCACGTTGGATCCCGCCCCCGAGTTCACGTCCACCTCGAGCGCGTTGATGTCTTCCACGATGGGAATTTTCATCGCCGTCGGATCGCTCGAGGGATTCGCCGTGTACAAACCATCCACGTCTGTCAATAAAAACAAATATTTCGCATCCACCAACGCGGCCACCTGCGCGCTCAGCGTATCGTTGTCCCCGAACCGCAGCTCCTCCACCGCCACCGTATCGTTCTCGTTCACCACGGGTATCGCCCCGAGTTCAAACAATTGCTCAAACGTTCGCCTCGCCTTCATGTACCTCTTCCGATTACTCAAATCTTCCAGCGTCAACAACACCTGCGCGCACTTCACCCCCAACGAGTTGAAGACGTCCTCATAGTACCTCATCAAGTGCGGTTGCCCGATCGCCGCCAACGCCTGTTTCCTCGCCAACGTCGGCTTCACCGGCCCGGGCTTGATGCCCATCTTCACCATCCCCGCCCCCACCGCGCCCGAGCTCACGAGAACGACCCCGTGTCCCGCGCGCTTCAGCCGTCCCACCGTCTCGCACAGCGCGCACAGTTGGGACAGGTGCAGGCAACCGCTCTCCGTCTTGAGCAGCGAGCTCGTGCCCACCTTGATGACGACGGTCGAACGTCGCGCGTGCATCGTCGTCTCCCCCTCGTCCGCCATTCGCTTCCGACGAGGGGGCGCGACGGTAGACCACCGTTCGGCTCGGTTCGCGCGACGACGCGTTTTGACGCCGCGGTTTCTCTTTTCCTGTGTCGTCGTCGCCGGTCCTCCATCCCTCCAGTCGAAGGCGCGGGCGGCGCGAGGGAGACGGATAGAGACGACATGCGACGGGCGTGCGCGGCGCCGAGGGCGTGCGCGCGGTGCGCGAGAGGGCGCGGACGCGAGGGCGCCGGTGCGCGCGCGGGTGGAGGAGGGCGTCGGGCCGAGGCGGTGGTGGTGACAACGACGAGAACGACGACGGTAGGGCGGACGCGCGTCGTCGCGGTGCGAGGAGGGAAAGAGGAAGACGCGCACGCGCGTGGTGAGGAGGAAGAGTCGGGCGAGAGAGTCGACGAGGATTCGTTGGCGATGCGCGTGGCGATGGGTTTGTTGGATTTTTACAAGCGAGAGATTTCGCCGGCGTTGCCGAAGAGTTGTCGATTCGTACCGACGTGTTCCGAGTACGCGAGACAGGCGTATAAGAAATACGGTACGAAGAAAGGGTTCGTGCTCACGGCGTGGCGAATCATGCGGTGCAATCCGCTGGGAGGGAAAGGGTATGATCCTCCGATGTGGCCGCCGGTGCATCTGGGCTCGGATCCCTTTCGGTTGGACGACGAGCGGTGACGAGTCGTTGGATTGATTGTGTCTTTGATTGTAATAGTACACTAACTAATAGCGCTACTGCTAGATTTTGTCATTCTAAGCACGTCGGGACGGAGCTCTTGCTATCCGTTTCCAGACGCGCGCTGAGCAATACGCCGTAAGACGCGTCCGCCACGGTCGGCGCGCCCTTCGTCGCGGACCACGAGTCTGAGAAATCTCTGTTGATTGACTTGGACGTCTTCGGGGTCTTGGATAAGATTTCTAAAATCTTGGTCGCCGTCGAAGAATCGGCGCAGAGGGAAAACTCGCGCAGCCAGTGCACCGGTAGATGCGCCTGGTCTGACGGGCGTCCGGCGAGCGTCGACACAAACGCGCTCACCAACGACGCGCCGTCTCGATCGTGTTTCGTCGAGGAAAACCTCGAGAGTGACGATGAAAGATTTGGATCTATTCGACGTAAGCCTTGAGCGATCCTGTGCGCGATCGTGCGCGCCTCAACGTCACCGATAGCCGCGGAAGACCCGTCTTCGACCGCCGCGAGGACGAGCGGGATCAAAGCGTAGGAAATGAGAACGCTCAGTTCCACTCCGTTCCATCGATGATGGTCTGATAAGTTAGGGACGAGCATAGCTAGCACTCTCACGGAACGCGTGAAAGTGCTCGATTTGAACAAACCTTTGAGAACCAGCAAGACGACCTGATTCCACGAAATCTCGGGCGTGGGCATCTCTTCTGGAATCACGGAGAGCAGCTCTGAATAGCTCTCGACCATGGGTATTTCGGGGTAATATGAGCCACGAGGAAGAGGAGCGCACGATGTGATGACATCAAACGTCATACTTGAGTCGTCCAAAGGACACTTGTACAGGAAAATGCACAGAACGTCGATGGCGCAAGAGTAAAGAGCCTCGTCGTACGTCCTCAGGCACATTGCCCCGCACCAAAAAACGGGCGTATACATCAATACTTTATGAGGATCCATCCCCCACAGCGATGTACTGAGGGTCTTGAGTAGGAATTGCGCAAGATCACTCGACATTTCGCGTTTTTTCTCATCCAAGCTTTCTCCCGACATCGCCGCGCACATACAAGTGGCCGACAAAAGAGACGAGAAAGCCTCTTCATCGAGGGGCGCGTTGAGGAAAATTAACGTCTTCGCCGAGGCACACGCCAATGAGAACGAAGGCGATCTCAAAATCCATCTTCGCGCTTCACTTGCCCATCTTTGCGGTAAATTTTCATCCAAATCGATGGCACGTGGAAGAACATCGATGAGGCGTCTAATCTTGCTCAGCTTCCACGGCTGAGCATCGTCCTCGATGAAAAGTCTCGTCATCCGATACACGGGATCTTTTGTTTTTGACAGGGAAACGCCGCCAGATTTACCCACCGCCAAATTGCAAAGAAGTTCACCGCAGTGCTGTCGTACCACTGGCTGATTGACAACGATGAGCGTCACCACAACAGCGTGCGCGAGCACTGGTAAATGAAAGCGAAAATCTTCGCAGTGATCAATCGCGAGTTCAGAAAGGAGAATAATCCCAACATCCGCCGCAGAAATCTTCACAGGTTGCGATGATACATCTTTTGGCGCGACTTTTGATGAGTCACTCTCATCCGCGTCTAACGCGCGAAACGTGATGGTGTACACCAACTGATCTATCGCTTGTTGCGGAGACGTGCGCACGAGCCAGCCGCACGCAGCTTTTGCCGCTTTTAGAGTCAACTTGTCTCGACTCGTAGCGTCAGTTCTTGGAACTATTTCTTGCAAAAATCTGAGTGCCGGGACTACATTTCTCGGCTGGGCCCCTATGGCCTCCCATAGTCCACTCAATGTCTCCCACTGCTGCTCCCCAAAATCTGTCGTTATTCGAAATAAACCGAGTAAAACTTCATCGGCTTTGCCAGTGGCTGTTAAGTGTGGAAGATGCAGGGCTGAGATCCAAGGAATCATAGCAGATGAGTACAGCTTAGTTCGGATGCGATCTTTTCGAGCTGCCTCATCGAGTTTCCTTTTCCACGTTTCGAGAAGAATTTCTTCAACGGGTTGCGTGTCCGTCTTGATGATGAGCTCACACTCTTCGCCGAGCTGCGCTTCATCTTTTATTTCTATACGATCGGTACGTTGGCGCTTGACACCGCATTTAGCTTGGATGATCGCTAAAAGCGCACCAGAACTTGATTGAACGTCTTGATCGGAACTCATTATCTTGTGAAGAGCCAACGCGATGAGCTGCGGAGTGGGAAGAGATTTCAACGCGAGTGGACCCAGCTCTGAGAGAATATTCATGTGAAATTTGGACAACTCTTCTGACGAAGAATAACACAAGTCCAATAAGCTCTCAAAGAGCGAACGATTTGCTTGCAACAGACGAAAAGTCACTCTTCTTGCCAACTCCACGCTCGAATCATTTGACAACTCGACGAGCTTGTTGACCCACGTCAACACTTGTTTCGGTGATTCCTTCGAGAAGTGATCTCCGGCGCTCAAGGAAGCCATCGCTTCTCTCGACGCAAAACTTACGTCACTTTCTGTTGGAACGCGTCTGTAATCATAAGCAAATTCCTGAATCATCGTGCGAATGTATTCCCGCGACGTCGTCATATTCAGGTAAGTCGGTAGCAATGGATTCGAGGACTCTTGCCACTCGTGGAGATTTTTCCACAAGTTAGCCTGTGTAACGGCGGGAAGAGTTCCCACTTTTGCGCCATCATCGAGCACGAAGCTTAGGATGGTAGCCGCGGAGAATTTCAGTTGGTTTGTCTCTTTCGATGCCTGGGTGTGTGTCATTGTTTTCAAGTGGGAACACACCATCAGCGCAAAATCGACTGCGGCGTTCAAACTTTGTGTTGAATCAGGTGTCAATGCAAAAACTCCATTCACTGCATAATCTTGGTAAACTTGGCCAAATCGTATCAACATGTTGAAATCTTCTCGATTTGAGCGGATCAAAATATTTTGCGACGGCAATAGCGCCGCGAGTACCGTTGATTTGGATTGACTCGGTAAAACTCGGAAGAGTCGCATGATGGCGTCGGCTTCTCCAGCGGATTGGCCTAATCTAGGCATGATTGTCTTCAACAATCCCGAAAGAGAGCCTCTGTGACCGATAGTAACGATTTTCTGGGTGTCGTTGACGATACCACTCGTTGTTTCGGCAGAGCAAACAAATATCATATAATTGATCCAAAGGTTGTATTTGTACTCGGAAGGTTTGATCGGTACGACTAAATTCTTGCCATCTCCCTCGGCAACCATCAACGCTTGAATTCTTTGGTAGGCTTGCGCGTGCGCTGTCGTGTAGGCGGTACTGCACTCCTTCGCAGCGCCGTAGCTGACTTCTCGAATAAACGTGGAGAGATTGGCAATGTCCACATATTTCTTCAAAACTGAGTACACCGATGAACCCGACGCATTCACGTCACCTTTACTTTTTGAAATGATGAGCTCACGTAAACTTGAGATTTCTTTCAGAGCGTCCATGGCGTTTTGTCGAACAGAAAAGTCTGCGTCACAAACCAGCAGTAGGGCCGCTGCCTCTGCTCGTTCAACGTTGCACTGCAGAACTTGATTGCTTTCACTTTGAAGAGCGGTATTCCACGCTTGACAAACCTTCACGAGTGATGATATCGCTGAAAGTCGCTCGGCGGGCACGAAATCCCGTAAATTGAGGATACAGGATGATAGAGCCTGCAGCACGCCATCCCGAAGTTCGCTTTTCACTCGCATCACATGTAGCAAGAATGATTCTGCGTCATTTCTTACTACCACTGATGAATGCGCCATTTTTGTGCATGCAAAATCTATCATATCAGACGATATTTTACTCGGTTCGACGAACCGAGAACACGACAAAGCAGCGGCTGTGACTCCTGGCGAAAACAACGAAAGATTTGTCGTCGCCAGTTTTTGTAATCCATCATCAATGAACTCTGTTAAAATTGCATTCGACCGAACCTGATCGAAGTTCATGCTGCCCACAATATCGGCGCACACGATGCAGAGCGCTGCAAGCATCACATAGTCTTGTCCATCCTGAAGTAGCGCCATAATTTTGGTGTCTTCAAGCGTCCCCGTTCGTCTGAATGCCAAAGCGCATCCCGCGAGAACAAATGCACGCTCTGGTTCGTCCGAGATGACGCTCGTCCTTTTCAACGCTCGAACGCATGTCGCAAAACTTTGTTCCGCGAGAGCCACTACCTCAGTCTGTTCCGTGGAAATTCCCAAAACGATGCCTCGCACCGATCTGAAGAAACTCGATATTTTCAACTTCTGGTCAATGCCGTTCAAAATTCTACCTTCAAATATGATTCGCCACTGAGGAACCCGATCGGGTGACGTCGTTTCTTGCGTGAATTCGAGCCCCGTGAGAGCTCCTAACAGTGGAAGTCCCGCTACCGTGTGCTTTTTCTCATTGTCATTCAACCACTTCAACACGTCCGCCTGTACCTTCCTCACCACAGAAACGTCAACACTTCCCCGTTCGGGCCGTTTACGCGACAGACATCTACATAAAATCACAGTCAACATCGTCGACAAACAGTGCCTGAAGTCACTCTTTCTGTAAGACGATCCCCACATCGTTGGATTGAATTCTTCCAACAACTGAACCAAGCGACCGTATTCACCCGAATCGAGAGGATCAACGGCGCTCATCGTGAACAGCACCCAGTACAACTCTTCGCGAAATATCTGACTATTTTGACGTGTTTTCAACGCAACCGACGCTTGTTTGATGAATACGTCCGGCACTATCGCGTACAAGCCGCGCGCGGCCAGAGCGAGTGTTTTCTCTCGAGAAGCGACGGCCGGATTCACAATCGCAACTTCGTCCATGATTTCCGCCCACATCTCTCTGTCCGGAGCCGCACCGAGCGTTTTCGCCAAATCACCCACGTCTTCCATCAGTGTCTGACACACATCGTCCCACACGCCTGCCGCCGTGGCGTCGCTCTTCTCCCTGAGCGCGCTCAGAATTTCGAGCACAGACAACCACCACAGTCGTAGTTTAGACTTGCTTCGCGTCGCCGCGCGCGCGCGCAGGAGCTGCGCTAACGCGTCCTCGTACGCCTCACACGACATGGACACCCGTTGCGCTCGGTCCATCTCCATCGAAGACGAAGTCCATCCGCACGACTCGATGGTTCGTTGCGTCTCCGTTAGCAGCTTTGACGTGGACGCTTGCGCCTCTTCAGCGTCGTCGAGCGCTAAGCGCGTCGTGAAGGATGCGACTAGATCGTCCACGTCATCGTTCGCGTGCCGATCCGCTTCCATCGCCGCGAGAGGGAGCGTCCTGGACGACGTCCGAAAGCGCTCCGTCTCCGGAACGAGGCAAAGACTGTGGATTATTGCGAGGCGCTCGGCGCCGTCATCAATTCCCGCGGGCGCGATAGCCAGACCGGTCGAACGTGGCAAAACGAGACGTGAAATGAAATGAAATAATTCGAGTCGTTACATGCTATCGATCGAAGACTACAGCGAGCAAATAAATCGGTTCAATACGGCTTGCGTTTGCGCAGGTTCAAGCGCTTGACGATTGATTGGGGCACGTAATCGATCCAAGTCGCGTGCGCGCGCCGGCGAGCGCGTTTCACGTCTAAACTCACCCTACGACCACTCGTCCAAGAATAAACCGACGCGTAATACAGTCCGACGATGAGGAAGACGAATACCATCGCTACATGGTAGCCAACGCTCGTCGTGTCGTGGTGCGAGCTCAACAGCTCAAAAATCCCGTCGACACCGTGACACGTCAACTGGTCGCAGTAATACTTGTTGAAGTAGACGCTTAATCTCTTGGCCCTGTCGTGCGTTGGACTATTGTCTTCCGGAAAACAATCCGACAACACTTGTCGACACTTTCCTTGAATTTCAAAGAGGAACTCTTCATCGCACCATATATGTTTCTTCCGCTCATTCTTCAAGTAGGAGTGATGCCTATCGCACTGCAATAAATCACAGTGATCTGCCAAACACACGTCAGCTTCTGGAGGGATCTTATCACCGTGTCTTCTCTCCATGTGTTTATCGACGTAGTACTCGCTCTTGAACACCTTGCCGCTGTACAGCGAACGCCAATAGTGTTTCGAGTACTTGACCGGCTCTTTGTGAGTCTCGTGCTCGTAGTACATGTCCCGAACTTGGCTTATCGGACACTTCGCATCGAGCTTGTACCTCGCAGCCTTGACGACGGGGTAGAAGAACTCATCCAAGACTGCTCGGGCGTGTCTCGATCGCTCTCGAGAGCACGCCGCCGCGCGACCGCTCGCGGTGCGCGCATCGTCAGACATGACCCGCACGTCCGTGATGGGGCGCGGCGCCTCTGGCCCGCGTCGATGAGATGCCGGGGCGCGCGCGGTGCACTGAGACTGGCTACGAACAGTTACAAACAACTCACCAACTTCGCTAAGCGCTACTTCTTCGTCGACCGAAATAAATCTTCAAAAGCGATGCGTTTCGGAGCGGATTTTTTAAATCGCGCTTCCATGGACTCTTTTTGGGATTGCTGACTCGAATCTTTCGCAGTTTGCGTTTCATCAGAAACGTTGACAACTTTGAAAGTCAACGTCTCCTTCAACTGCGCGCGCGCGTCGTCAAGCAGCGGACACGTCTCCGCAGTCGCCACGGATCGACCCCAGTCTACGTTTGAATCCAAGTCATCGCCGGTAAATTTCACGATGCCTTCGAGCGAATCTTTCGTCGTGAATCCGTCTCCTTCGTACCCGGCGTAACCGCTCTCGACTGTGCTCTTGAGCACTTCTTTGCCTAGCTGGCGCTCGAACACCTTTTGCTCCACCGTACCCGCCGTTATGAGGCGATAAATCGTGACGGGTTTCCTCTGACCGTCGCGCCAAATTCGTCCCATCGCTTGGCGATCGTGTGCAGGATTCCACGACACATCCATGAGGATCAGCCTATTTGCGCCGACTAAGTTCAAGCCAGCACCACCGGCGACGACGGAGAGTAGCATCACTCTCCCACCGTTGCCAGAGTTGAAGTCCTTGACTATCGAGGTACGCAAATCGACCGCGACTGTCCCGTCGAGGCGGGAAGTCGATAAATTCAATTTTTTGCAGATGTTTTCTGCGGTTGCGAGTGATGCGGAATACCCCGAGACGACTACAACGCGTTCGGTGGTATCGGCGCGCTTCGCAAGAGCTTCGAGTAGGTGGTGCAGCACCGTAAACTTCCCGGAACCAGCGGCGCCGCCTGGATACTCATCTGGCAAAGCTTTGGCCATCACGCGTTTCAACTCGTGCGCCGACGTTTCAGAGGCCGACGTACGGGAGAACTCGTCCGATTCAACCTCTGCATCCAAATCACTTTCCGCCTCGGCTGTCGCTTGCGCAGTCGCGTCAGCCTGAAGAATTTGATCGACTTCGTTCGCCGCCTGACGCAAGAGCCCGATCGCACACAAGGCCGCAGCTCCAGATGATCGGCTTTTATCTGCTGACGTCCACGATTCGACTAAGTTTGCCCCGGCTTCATACAGTTGCCTTTGCGCAGAGGTCAGTTGACATAAAACGACGAGTTCCGTCTTTTTCGGCAGATATGCCGCATTCGTAGAAGATTTCCGACTCAGGATTTTCCCCGCCGTTCGTCTGTTGAGCTCGGCGGCCATCTTACGACCGAGTTCAATCTCACTTTTGCTCGCTCCGCGTTCGTACTGCCTCTGAATCGGCTGCGTGAAGTCGCGTTGAAAGTCCTCAAGCGCTCCCAGCAATCCCGGCTGGGCGAAATCCAAGACGGACGCGTACTCGTTCAAATTATTTTGTATCGGAGTTCCCGTGAGCAACACGCGCATGGGTGCGTTTATTTCACGAAGCGCGCTCATCGTTTGTGAACCCATCGCGTTGCGCAATCTGTGCGCTTCATCGCACACCAAAAGATCAGGTTTCATCGCCGCTACTCTCGGTCCCAGTCGTCTCGCGGTTTCGTATGACATCACGAGCACCGGCCAACGATCAAAAGAACTCTTGGAATCCTTCCGAGGCTCCGCGCACCATCGATCGCACGCTCGATCGACCGCTTCTGCGTTTCCCTCCGCCAGTGACGCCTGCACGCGAATGTCTCCGAGCCATTTTTTAAATTCTGCGCCCCAGTTTCCTATGAGCGACGCCGGACAGATCAAAACGGCGCGTCGACACGTCGGTTTTCCGCGAGGTCCCTGCGTCAACATCGTCCACAACACGGCGAGAACTTGCAATGATTTACCCAAACCCATCTCATCCGCCAATAAAACTCCTCGAACGCCCTCGCACTCGCTCGTCGTGGTCGCCGTCGCGTCCATTCCGTGAAGCGCTCTGTACATCCATCTCGCACCCTCGCGTTGATGCGCGCGCAGTTTCCTCGCCACGAATGGATCGCACGTCACCCCGTCTTGATGCGTCGCGGACGATGCGAACGGTGAGCGCGCCTGTGCGTGCGTCTCGCACTCCTCTTCGGTGGCGAACACGAGCGCATCTCTCGCCTTCGCTTCGTGCGGCCCTCGGATGGTGCGCGCGGGCGCAACCGTTCCCATCTTCACCGGCGTGCCCTTCACCACGCCGCCGCCACCGGTCGTCGTCGTCGTCGTCGCGAGCGCGGCGATGGGAGATTCACACACGCGCGCGCCGTCATCGCACGAGGGCGGACGCTTGACGGGCGTCGACACCACCACCCCGGGCTCCATCTTCTGACGCGCCGAGTCTCTTTTCGAGTGCGCTCGACTTTGAGCGCGTTCCTCACTCGCCCGCCGGCGTCGCGAGCGCGCGAGCGCGAGTCGAAAACGCGCGGATGACGTCAAGCGCGACGTCTGCGCTGCTCGCGCGGATCGGTCGCGACGGTGACGGCGATGGCGACGGCACGACGGCGCGATTCGCGGCGAGAGGATTAGTTCGAGAGCTCGCGAGAGGTGGTCACGCGTCGACGAGCGCGCGCGCCGTACTGCGCGAGCTGTGCTCTGGAAACGCGCACGCGCAGGCGCAGGATGAACTTGCGCGAGGCATCGTGGACGTCGTGCGAGGACGAAGCGTGAGCGCGAGCGAATGCGCGGCGGAACTGACGAGCGGGACGGCGAGCGCGAGGACGAGCGCAAACGTCAGGGCGCTGACGAGAGCGATCGTAGACGTGTGCTGTTCGGATTTCGTGGACGATGAATTGATGCGACAGTGTGCGAACGGGAACGGTCATCCGATGACGCGCGCGCTGAAGGCGCACAGGGACTCTGGAGCCGGACTGCTCGAAGCGGTGTCGAACAAGCTCACGTCGGGGACGGTGAGGGACTTTGATGTCATGAGAGCGTTCATCTCGAGAGCGCTGTTGGAGCATCCAGCACCGGTACCGCGAAGTTCGTTTCCTGGATTACTGCACGCGAGATTGATGGGCGTGGCGAGCGGGTGTGGAGAGAATTCGAGCATCGTGTTACAGTTGTGCGCCAAACTGCTCGGAGCATATCGGACACCGACGAGTGAATCGCGCGCTTGGGTCGCTTCTATATCGGCGGACGTCATAGATACGATTGAATGCAGAATATACGACAGAGAGGACGAGTCCGCGCGTGAGCTAGTGCCATTCGTGGCGGAGGGATTGTCGCGACAAATACGCTCGGCGGCTCGCGACAGAGACAGCAGCCTCTCCTTCATCGGCGCTTTGAAAAGATTAAGTGCTCTAGGAGACATCAGTCTATGTGCAGAGTTGATACCATGTCTGTCGCAGATGCAAAGCGCCGACGATGCGGTGGCCTTGCTTGCACTTGTTGCGCCACATTTCCCAACCAGCGGCGCGGCAAGATCTTTGAGCTCGATGCACGCATCTTCAACCATGACGCTATTGACGGATTCTGGGGCTCGGTTGGCGTTATCACTGGGAACTCCACGGTCTGAAATGGAAACAAATACTAGCCATTGGCGAGATGGGCGGCCGATGAATGGATTCAAGACGCGGGAGAGATTCATAAGTGACGTGCTGTCCACGTCGTGGGATGCGAATTCAACAAATGAAGCGCTACACTCGTGCATCGCACGTGATTCTTCGAACTCTCTAGCACTAGAATTCGCGTGTCTTGCGCACCCTAGATGTTCTACTCGCGAAGATGCGGCAAAGGCGCTTGGTCGCAAGCTTGGAAGCAAGTTGAAGTTAGCAAATGGCACATCAAACATCACAGCCATTCTGATACGTCTGAAAGCTGAATGCGAGAGATCGCCGGACAGTCAAATCGCTAGATCCATTCTCTCGATCTTGTATGCGTTAGCTTCGGGGGCTTCAGATTTTATGGCCGTACCGGCGATTCTCCGCGCGATTTCACCGCTATTGAGCGTCAAGGAGGGGGAAAAGAGTCCAGATCCGCAGCTACATGCCCTCGCCTTAAGACTTTTGGCTGAGATGTGGATTCATAATCGTGAACTTGGACCGCGCTTGCGTGGCGCTCTTGAAGAAGCATCCATTTCTCAGGAGGAAGTCGTGGTGGTTGGATCTGCCGCTGCAGTCAGAGCTGCTGCCAAGTCACATCCCTTCAGAGCTGCGGAGCTGGTGATACCGATTCAGAACTGTTTAAAATCTAATTTCCCAGTGGCGCAGGCGTTGGCTCTCGAAACGATCGATATCATGTGCTCTCAAGATGCGTTGGACTTTTATCCAGCGTTGAAAGTCGTTGTGAAACATATATCGACCGTACCCGAGCACCCACTTGTCGCTGCAAAATGGTTGCGATTTGTTCAAAACGGTGGTCAAGACTGCGCTTCGTTTCCAGAGGCTGCGGGTACGCTTGTCGAAAAGATTTGGGAAGTGCTGGACTCTCGTAAGGAAGCTGGTGTACGTGTGGAAGCGTGGAATGCTCTGAGCAGATACGATCCAGAGTTTCTCGCCGAATTGCAATCACCTACAGTATCCATGATTGCCACCGCTGCTTTGTCTGAAGACTGTGGAGATTCGTTCAATAGTGCGGTGCAAGCTTTGCGGATCGTGGCAAAATATGAAGCTAATTTGTTGTCTCGCACCGCATTGTTAGCCAGAGAATCGCGGCAGACATCGCATCCTCCGCCGTCTGATCCTTTGATTTACAAAGTGACGCAAACCGTACCCCGAAAGTTACTGGACAGTCAACCGTGTGCCGGCGCGCACGTATTATTATTCCGTCCTCCGAAAAATAAGTCGGAATTCGAGCGAACGATGGATATGAAAAGAGAAAAGAGAATTCGCACTGAGGCGTATCGGAACGAATTTAAGCGAGAGGTAAAGCGAATGGCGTGGGGTAGTTGGTGGCACGGTTCCGTCGCCATACAAACATGGGCTCGTTTTGCTCGCCGTTGGTTCGATGCAGAGATGTCTACGCGTGACGCTGATATCGAACTAGAAGAACTTCGCGCAGAGGTTCGTGCGAGTATCGGCGCTACGGCGATAGAAGCACTTCAAGACGTTTCGACTCCAGATGAACTGCAAAATGTTGTGTTGTTTCTGGCAGCGCCGGTTTTGGTTGGAGAAGGTTCAGACTCAATTGATTTGTTACTCTCTATAGTCGAGAAAAAGGAGTCGGTTATCGGTGCAGAGAAAGGTTTGTATACTGCACTTGGCGCCATCGCAGGGATTCTTCCAAACACCAGCGATTCACTCCGCCCAAACAGAGTTGCAGACGTTATAATTGCACGCATGTGTGACTCTCGCTTAGACAGTGCATCTACGATGGGTGTGGCCGCAGAAGCCCTTGGAATGATTTGCCACGACTTATGTGCGAATAGGCATCATGTTTCTTTGTCTTGGCGAGCAGATCTCGTCAGACGCATTTGTGGCTTTCTCTGCGAAGCCCTGAGTGTACTTGGGGCGTCAAATGCGCTTTGCGAGTTGAGACAATTTCAATCTTACGCATACAACATTTCGCCTCCAAACGGTGACGTCTCGGACGCAGTGATTGGCTGCACAAATGCGCTATGCAGATCTCTTTGTGCATTGGATGTGCTCGACGATGAAAACTGCAAAAGATACACTTTTCAAGTCATTCAAGTGCTGACGGATGCGTGCTCTCTCGGTAACTTCTCCGAGAGCATCGCTCTACCGATTGCGATCAGAAGCATCTTGACTCATAATCACACCATTGAAAGTGAAACAATCGCATTGAAAGCTTTGATCACGACGAAAGAATCCAATGCGCCGATGATGTGCTCGGTCGCGGGTGCTGTGCTCGGCGTCATGCTTGATCACGGCTGCGCCGTGCCGATGAACATCAGTTTAGATATCATCACTAAAATATCAACCATGGTGCAAAATGATTCTACGACGTCTTCCGATCGCTCCACGGCGATTTTATCTCTCTCGGGCGTATTGGGAGTCACGTGGGACGCGACTGAAAGTGGTGTGATGAGTTGTGCCCCGAATGGGAATGAAGGAACAGAATTCACGGTGCCATTGTTCTGGGGTGGCGAAAAGGCTAAGATAGAAGCGAAGAATGTGTTGAAGACGCTTGAAAGTATCGCTCACGCGCCTGACACTATGATGCCTAGAGTTTTGAGAGATTTATCGGCATGGACACTTGCAAGAGTTTCGGACAAGGTTGCACAAACCGCCGTGATGGTTGGATCGAGAGCCAGCGACTCAAAGTCTGCAGTCTCCAAAGATACCGCCATCGGTTGCATGATGCACAGTGTATTAGAAGTTTCAAATAATCGCCCGTCAGAGGCTGAAATTCGAGCTGTTGCGATGGCTCTTGATGTATTTCAAGACCTTCCGCGTTTACCGAGCGCAGGATGGTCAAACGCCCTGCAGCGTTGGTGGAGAGTGGCGCTGTCCAGTAGCGACGAGTTTGGATTGGTAAAGGAGTTGCTTCAACGAGCATGCATCAGAATGTGTTACCATCATCCTGACTCTTTGATCGGGCGAGGATTATTAGAGTCTCTCGCAGGTCTTTCTGAAACGGAATTTCTTCATCTGTCTTCGGAGACGCAGCAACTAGTTTTGCAGAGTATCCCGTTCGCGTGCGCGCTGGGAATGGACAACAGACGGGACACAATCAGGCAATTCGTTCGGATGGCGCAACAGACGAACACTCCAAAAGACTGCGTCGTGTCGGTGTGGAAAGGGTTGAAAATGATTTCAGAAGGGGCGGTCGCTTCGGCAGCAGTGGAGGCGCTGACACCTCTCCTAAACCTAGACGAGACGGACATGTTGTCGCAAGTGTCCGCATGCGTCAGAGATCTCCATTCCACCGCCGTGCGAAATGAAATCTTAAAGCTATTACCTTTGGACATCAAGCCAGTAGTGTGCGCTCATTTGTTTCAAAAAGGACAAGTGACTTCAGAGACACTGACATCTTTGGCTACTTGGCCGAAATCGACGCGAGTGTTGACTCTGAAAGCTACGGCGGGTATCCTGCAAACATCATCGAGTGCGCTTCGCGCTCAGATGCTGCATGAGACCATCGGCTTAGCGCATGATGATGCTATTCCATGCATGGCTGTGCTCGCTACTGCGTGGGGACCTGCGGCTTCGTTACTTGCGCTGGCTTCGGTGGAGCAATGCGTGCTCGCTCTTCCTTTCACTCTACCGCACCTTCTTCGAAGCGAGTTAACGGGAATGATTGACGCAGTTGCGTCGGGATTGCTGAAAAATTTGAAAGGTCAATACTCGAGCATCGTCGCAGACACTTTACTAGAACTCAGACAGGACGTGACGGCCGCTTCTTTCGGGCAGATGGTTGACGTGCTTGATTACTAGCTTGTAATTCTAAACAATTTCTAATGATTCGCGATTCGACGAACTCGCGCGCCCGGTGGCTTGGGCCCAGCGTTTCGCATCCATCCGTCCCATGACCACCATTTCTTCGAGAATCTCATTCGATCCCGGCAGCAGAGCGTACCGGATAGCTTCCGAGTAATCCCAGCTCGGCTCTCCTCCAGCCGCATCTGGAGCTATGAGCAGACCTGCCGTGTTATCATGACCCCAATCCGACCAAAACGACGCTTGTTGAGCGAAGAAATCACCGGTTTCTTTACCATCGCCCGGTTCGGCTTTGTGCCATGCATCGAGGAGCGGGAATGCGCACACCCGAATGCAACCACTCGCCTGAGGCGTCGGTGTCAAATTGTGCCAACCACCATCAACGCACCACTTGCCCCGATATCTTCGCGCCGGCCATCCGCAGTACAATGGGATGTGACACGACGCCAAAAGTGCACCTATCAAGTCATCAAAACTCTCGAACTCAGATATTATTTCCCCCTCCAAGCTGAAAGTTGCACCCTCCTCTGATCCAAACTTGACGCTCGGCGAAGACACTGATATGAACAAATTCCCACGAGAACACCGTTCGTGCGCGTCAGACGGGAGCTCTTTTCTCAAAATTCGCTCGAGCACTCCGCCAACTCTTCCGATCACGCCATTCTTCCTACAATCTGCGAGCACATCCGAGAGTATGCGTTTTCCATCCTCGGGCGACATGCCACAAGCGTGTAAGGCTGCGACGAGAGACCCGGCAGAGGCGCCGGCGCAGGGCGTCTCCTCGCTGCGCATGACACCGATGTCGATGAGCTCTTCCCAAACGCCGACGTGATACGGAAAGAAGAATCCCGCGGCGGAGAATCCGACACCGTCGGCGGCAGAGGTCGTGGCTGTGGATGACGACGTCACGCGCCGTGCCTGAAGCGCACGACGCGAGCGTCGACTCGACGGCCGAGGCGACGAGCGAGACGCAGTCGACGCCGTCGCAAAATCGGTCGAGACGCGCGACATGTTCGGCGCGATCGAGAGTCGCCGTATGCGGTGTTCTCGTTTGTGACGGGAGAGGCGTCGGCGAGACGACTGGGCGTGGCGGAATCCTATCGCTCGAATTCTCGTTCACGACACCGACAGAGGCGTGAACAGTGTGCTTCAATGTGTAAATTCATTTAACAATGCCGCTAGAGTACTATACAACAGACGGGTCGACGGAACAGACTGACGGCGCGGTTCACCATCGAGTCACGTCAAATCGTCTTCATCGTCTTCAACGAAAGGCGCGCTTCCGCTATGTAACAATCGTTCAGAGACGAAGGGAGCCGACGCACCAGCCGTGACGACTGACTTGGCGTAGCGTCGGTGAACGAGCTCTCGGAAGAAATTGTTCACCACATCCAACTCGACGCGACCGAGCGCTACGGACGTTCGTAAGCCTCGACCCGGAGGAAGCTTGGCGAGCGCGCTCGACCCGAAGGACGATTGCCGACGATGCGTAAACTTCGATCCATCGCGCGCGACGTCACCGAAAGTGGCGGGAAGAATCGGATCCCCGCGATCGCCTCCTCTGCCGAAGACGTCGAAGACTCTATCGAAAAATCCGCGCGCCGCGGTGAAATCATCGTTTCGTCCGGCTCTCCCCTCTAAATCTATTTTATTCGCCACAATCAAACAAGGCACCGGGAGCCCACCGAATCCGTACATGACGCACGGCGATTCGGCGTTCGCGTACGTCTCCGCCGGTCGTTCCGTCGGCGCGGAAAACGACCCTCTCGCCGCCACCTCCCTCGCCCACGCCTCGCACCGAGCCCCGCTCGCTCTCGACGACGCGTCGTGCACGATGATCACCCCGTTGATCTGATCGTAAAATATCCCTCGCTCTCGCTTATACTGCCTATGTCCGCCGACGTCCCACAGCTCGACAAAGTACGGCGCCCGCGCGACGTCCTCCTCGTCCTCCTCCCCGCCCCCGTTCGACCTCGCGCTCTCGTCCCCGTTCGCGAGGATGACCTCCACTCGACACCCGCTCGTTCGCGACGCCGATCCACCCACCCCGACGCTTCCCTCCTCCTCGTCCTCCTCCTCCGTCGTCCCTCGCGCCCCTCTCGCCAACCATCGCGCGAGCGACGTCTTCCCCACCCCGGAATCCCCGACGACGACCACTCGCACCTTACGCGTCGTCGACGCGCTCGACGACGCCATCCCGCGCGCGACCGACGCTCGTCCCTCCCCTCGCCTCGCCTCGCCTCGCCTCTCTCCGCGCGCGCGCCCGCGTCGCGCCCTCCCGCGCCGTCCGTCTCCAACGACCGCGTCTTCCGTCGCCCGTGCATCGCACAGAAAGGGACGCATTCCTGAATCATCACTCATCACTCATCTCACCAGTCACACACCTCCAACGAGTCCCCTGCACTAAACCCTCTCGGCGTCCCCCGATCGCGGATTTTCGCGCGCGCGAACGAACGAACGAACCGTCGGGGAAATCGTGCAAAGATCCATGAATCTGACGTGGATTGCGCGATCGATCGATCGATCGAACGCGCGAGCGAGGGACGAGGGACGACAGAGCGCGACGAGAGACGCCGGACGATAGAGCGGAGGACGCGACGGTGAGTGTGATGCATTCGATGGTGATGATGTCGCGTTCGATGATAACGATGACGACGACGACGACGACGACGAGTGTGGGGATGCGAATGCGCCGAGGTGGATGCACGATGCAGATGAGGCGGGGACGAGGACCGGCGCTGACGCGGGCGGTGAGAGAGGGCTCGTTGGACGATGGGTATAACTGCGTCATGCGAGAGGATGGCGTGCTCGTGGCGGAGGATATACCGAGCGGGACGTACGAGGTGAGCGCGTGGTGGTCGGGCACGAGAAACGACGGCAAGGGAAACGCGCCGAGGTGCGACAGCGAGAGACAACGCGGGTGCGAGGTGCGATGCGAACTCACAGAAGAGGGTCAACTCGTGTGCGAGGGGATCGAAAGTGGGACGTACACGGTGGTGAACGTGAGCGATCTGGACGAGGCGTGCGTCGTCGCCGACGATGGTGAGTCCATCGAGTGTAGCGGGGACGCGTCGCCGCCCGAGATGGATACGGGTGACTTCGACTTGACCAAGCGCGGGACGCGTTTGGGAGGTTAAGTTAATATAAAGCAAAGCGCAAGAAAAGACGTCGTGAATGGATGATCGGTCGGTTGTGCGCGCGAATAGTCTGGTTTTAATCTTACAAGCGATGCGCGACGCTAACGCGAAAAGTTGCGCTCCATGTTTTCAAAAGACGGAGAGAGAATGTCTAAGAGCCCCGTTGGATTGTCGATGTGCACCCAGTGCGCAGAATTTCGCAACAAGTGCACGCTCGCGCCGGTGTTGCGAATGCGCGCGAGATCTTCGGGGGTCCACACGAACGCCGATCTCTCCGCTTGAACAAAGTCTAGGCTCAAACCGGCGGGTTGCGTCTCCAACATCGGCCACAAGTCGTACGCCTCGTACGATTTGTACATCTCCGCGATGCCGTCTAAGTTGAAGGTCCACTCGAACTTGCCGTTACCATCCGACTTGAGATTCGTCGTCATCCATTGCGCCCCCTCTATCGTGAATCCCGCCCCCGTGAGAGACTGCACGAGCGCTCTTCGACTGTCTATTGGTCTCTCCAGCGTCATGCAAAAGTTGATGGTGTCGCGAGGGTGATCCCCGACGTCGTCGCACCACACGTCTCCCGGCACGGTGTCTAAAACCCACACTTGAACCGGTCTCGGTAAAACGCGTCCGAATTGATGCACCATGCTCATCGCCACCTTACCGCCAAAGGAGTGTCCGATCAGCGTGTAAGGATAAATCTTCAAGTGATTCAACACGCTCAACACGTCTCTCGCCGCGTTTTCCACCGTGTTCGCCCCCGTCGGCTTATTCGCGGCGTCAAACGCGTTCGACTCTCCGTGATTTCTCAAATCTACCAATAAAAACTGCCACGAAGGAAACTTTTCCGCCAGTTTCTTCGCGAAGGACTGCAAGTTTCTCCTCGAGCCCAAGATGCCGTGCACGAGCACGCACGTCGGCGGATGCGGTCCGCTCGGTTTCGTCTCGCTCCATCGCACGAGCGCGCCCTGCACGATCTCGTACGCCAACGGCGGCGCCGCCGACGCCGGCGCCGACACGCTCGCCACCGTCCCGCGCCCTCGCGCGCGCGCCACCGCGACGCGGTCGCCCCGCGTTCGGCCACCGCGCGACGGTCGCGTCGAACGCGCGACGTCACCGAACGCGCGCGCGCGCGCCGTCGGCGGCATCGACGACGACATCGACATCGTCCAGCCACCCTCGCGCGTCGTCCTCAGACGACGTCACCGCGCGCCGACGACTCGCCATCCAGCCAGCCACCCATCCATCCATCATCCACTGTCCGATTCCTCGAAACCGACGCGTCGAGCGTTGAAACCGAACGTTGAACCCGACCGCGAAGATTGAAACCGAACGTTGAAACGTCGTTCGATCGGTCGATCGATGACTGACGTCGCGGCGTGGGCGCGCGTGCCTTTTCGAGCGCGCGCGGGCGGGAGAGCGCGACGCGTGAGCGAGCGCGGAGTCGCCGATAGGACGGGCGCGATGATGATGATGACGACGTCCGCGACGTCGCGCGCGGTGTCGACGCGCGCGAGCGCGAGGAGAAGCGAGGCGACGACGACGATGAAAAAGATGACGATGGCGATGACGATGGCGACAGGTGGACGCGCGCGGGTGGTGGTGACGACGCGAAGACGCGACGCGATTGTCGTCGCGGTGGTCGGGAAGCGAAGTGAGAGCGACGTTGAAGAGAGGACTCGCGTGAGAAGTGAAGAGGCGAGCGCGCTGATGGGTCGGACGGGAGGCTCGGCGACGCGCGTTGGATTAGTGGCGCTGGCGGCGGCGCTGGCGGCGACGCGCGCGGAACCGGCGTTGGCGGCGATGGACGCGCAGGGAGCGATGGGATGGGTCGCTGGATTGTTTGCGTGGATACCGAACGCGATGAGCACGCCCGAGGCGAAGGAATTATTTCTGTACACGCTCAAGACGCTCATCTCCTGGGGGATACCCACCGTGACAGTGGCCGCGGGAGCGTTCTTCGCCATCTCGGCGTCGCGACGCGGCGGACCGAAGGGCGAAAAGAGTGGCCCGTTTGGGTTTATTAAGGGCGGAGGTGCGGGGTCGAAGCCGCGCACGGAGCCTTATTTGGAGATTAAGCGGATGAACGACAAGCTTGATTCGTATTCGTTGTCATTCGAGGCGGCGACGGTGAGCGAAATCCAGGCCGAACGTCGACGCAAGAGCATGGATTTCAGCAAAAAGTTCGGCGCCGCCTTGGGTTCTCTTTCTGAAGACGAGCGCGATGCGATTTTTGAAGCCAATAAGAAGTGGGCGATGACTGATAAGCGTTTGATGGAACAAATGAACCAGTTGCTGGCTCAAATGCGAACAGCGGCGCTCGAATCGGGCGGAAAGCGTTCAAAGAGCGATGGAGAGGAATCTTCTGACTCTGAAGAAGGTGGTGAAGGTGAAAAGGGTGGTTTCAAAAATCCTTTCGGCGGTGATAAGGTGACGAAGTTAACGAAGAAGCTGAGCAAAGTGGCGGCGGAACGCGCCTCCGCTGAGGATGCGTATTTGCAAGCTGTCGGTGCCGCCTTGCCGAAATCGCGCCGCGACAGCCTCATGAAGTTACTCTCTGATCCGCGTGCGATCGCAGGATGGCAAACGAATACTGACGTGCTCGCCTTGAACCCTGAAACGGATGAAAACTCCAAGCTTAAGAAGAAGCACGTTTTTGTCCTGAACTTTTTCGGGGACGTCCGGGCATCTCAAGCGGAACAACTTCGAGAAGAAGTCACCGGTTTGCTGCGCTCTGCCAAAAAGGAACGTGGTGACGAAGTGGTGTTGCGTTTGAACACGGGAGGCGGTACGGTGACGGGCTACGGTCTCGCCGCGGCGCAGCTTACGCGAATCAAGGATGCTGGCTTGAAGCTCACGATCTGCGTCGAACAAGTTGCTGCTTCTGGCGGTTACATGATGGCCTGTGTTGCCGATGAAATTGTTGCCTCTCCATTTGCTGTCCTCGGTTCCATCGGTGTCATCAGTGAGCAGCCGAACGTCTACGAGCGTTTACTGAGAGAAGGCATCGAGTTCCAAACAGTGACCGCCGGCAAGTTTAAGCGCACTCTCACTCCCACGAAGAAAGTCACGAAAGAAGATTTGGCAAAGTCTAAGAAGGATATCGAGGATGTTTTGGTCCTCTTCAAGGATTTCGTGGCTGAAAACAGACCTGCTCTTGATATTGAGAACGTCGCCACCGGGGAGACTTGGTTCGGCAAGGATGCGCTGTCGCGAAATTTGGTTGACAAACTCAAGACCTCCGACGATGTGCTTCTCGATCTTCTCGCGGGCGGTGCCGAAATTTTCAGCGTTCAACTGAAGCAGCCGTCTCCGGCGGCTACTCTCTTCGGTGGAGCCGGGGCGAATGCTGCCACGTGGCAGTGGGACATTTTGCAACGCATGGCACTCGGAGTCGCCGACTACGCTGGATCGTACGGATCTACCACGCAGCGAGGGATGGCGCGGGGTCCGATGATGATCGACGTCAATCGTGCTGCTGATAACGTCGTCGCTTATGACGAAGAAACTGATTCCTATATTGATACGGTGTAATACAATTCCTTCCTATTCTGCTACTGTACCTCGCAGTACCTAGTTTACCAAACCGCGAATGGTTATGTGCAACGAGTTTGTGTCAAACCAACGATATCTACCCGGAAGGTGCGCTTCGACCTCCGCTCTGAAATTATCTACCAGATCACCGATGGTTTCACCGCAATCCACCACGAGCGTGACGCCTGATCCATTTTCGTAATGGTTTGCGCGATGGCCGGGCCGATTCACGTCATCTATGTAATTCGCTGCGTTTCCGGCGCGCAAAATATCTTCAACGATGTCTCGATTTGCCTCCGAGACCACCGATGCGTCTACGTCGTCTCCATCGTCACTTGTTATCTCTAACGTTCTCACGCTCAATCGGCGTTCGCAGCATCTCGATGCGAAAACGACGACTTTTGCTCGGTTCAGTGCGACGCGCACCTCCTTCACCGCTTCGGCAAACTTTTCACAGCACGTTCGCAAGATATTGAACTCCTCCGTCGTCAGGTCGCCATCGCGCAGACAGGCGAGCGACGTTTTCGGCCACTTGCTTCCGTGCGCTTCCGCCTGAAGTCCCACGTCTGGATCGTTCAGCGCGCGCTTGTAGCCCGCCACACCTTCCGTCCAACCTTCGTACGCCATCGTGAGCACCCCGTTCCAAGCGACGAAAAACGCTCTCGCTCGGAGCGTGCTCGCGCGCGCGTGCGATCTGGTGATTTTTTCCAGGGCATCCTCCGCGTGAGACATCACGTGATGTCTCGCACGATCGCACCGCGCGCCTCGGTCTCACGCGTCCGCTCCCAGAGCATCGGCCCGAAACCAACCGCCGGAGTTGGCGACGCGCCCGTCGACGATGCAACGGTGCGCGCGTGAGCATTGAGAGGAAAGCAAATACACGAGGAGACATGGACGCGAGCGTTGACTCGTCTTGGCGCGAGAGTGATGCAGCCGAAGAGAAAACCGCTGGGATTGAACTGTACGCGAACGCCGCCGCCGGCTTTGACGGCGTGTTGAAGGAACGTTTCAGCGATTTTATCGTGCGAGAGATCGACAAGGACACCGGAAAGCCGGTGCGATTGGATGATTTGAGCGCGGCGGTCGACGTGCCCATCGACGCTCGCGAAAGGGCAAAGTTTGATGAGATGAAAGCGAGAGTGCTTGCGATGGAGAAAGAACGCGGACTGAGCGAGGACAAAGTGGACGACAGTGAGGAAGACGAAGGCGACGATCAGGTAGATGAAGAAGCGATGAAAGAATTTGAAGCTCTGTGTGGTGCTGAGGACGCGCAGAGATTGCGGGAGTTTTTGGCCACTCCTGGAGTCACGAGGGCGAGTCAGAAGAAGCTCGATTCCCGAGCCATGCTTCCGGACCCGCTTGTGCTCGCGCCGATGACAGACAAGGTAAAACGGACGCAGATTCATCAGTTCTTCAAGCGGCACTTCTTCCTACCGACCGATAATATCGCAATTTCCGTCGAGGCGAAGAAAGAAGCCGAGAAAAACCTGTCCAGACCACCATCCAGCGTCCGCGTGCATCACGCTGAAAAGCGAGGAAAGAAGCGCAGTCGCGTAGAAGCATTAGACCATCGGGCCGGGCGTAATTTTTGGCCAGAGGGCGTACCAGAGCACGTGAGGTTTGTGTTTTGCAAAGAGAACAAAGAGTCTCACGAAATGTTGAGCGTGATTTCTCGCGCTTTGAAAATAAACTTCAAGTCGATGGGCATCGCCGGCACCAAGGATAAGCGAGCCGTGACGACGCAACACGTGACTGTGCACAGAATACGAGCCAAGAGGCTGGCTAAGCTCGTCCTGTATGGTTGCAAAATTGGAAACTATTCGTATGTTGACGAGCAGCTGGGATTCGGAGATCATCGAGGAAACGAATTCGAGATAACCATCAGAGGGGTTGATGCGGCGGACACCCAGAACGTGGAGACGGCGGTGAATGCACTAAAATCTTCCGGCACCATCAACTATTTTGGATTGCAGAGATTTGGTACAACGGGTGGTAAGCACGCGACGCATAAAATCGGAATTGAACTTCTACGGGGTAATTGGCAAGCAGCGATCGATGCTTTGCTCTTACCGAGGGAAGGGGAGCGGTCCGATGTGGGTGATGCGCGCGCTGCCTGGGAACAGAATAAGGACCCAGCTGAAATGCTGAAAGCTTTGCCGCGTTGGTGCGCCGCGGAGCGTGCTATCGTTGAGCGTATGACGAAAGTGAGTGCAAATGACGTGGTATCATGCTTACTTGCTATACCAAAGCAGATCAGAATGATGTACATTCACGCGTATCAGGGATATTTGTTCAACCGCGTCGTTTCGGCGCGAGTCCGCAAATACGGCATGAACACTGTCGTGGAAGGTGATTTGGTACTCGAGGATGGTGAAATCGTGGATGAAGAAGAAACTATGACTGGTCGAGTTTCAATGCCGAGAGTTCGAGTCGTTTCTGCTGACGAAGCTGCTTCAGGAAACATTGATCCAGCCCTTGTCGTCCTGCCGCTTCCTGGCAACGCAGTAATGTATCCGGAGAACATGGGTGACATCTATCAAGATCTTGCGAACGAAGATGGTATTCAGTTGAATGCGAACGTTCATGCAGTGCGAGAATTTGCGATCAATGCGTTTACAGGTGACTACCGAAGATGTTTTCTCAAACCGTCTGATGTATCGCACAAAGTGGTTTCTTACGCAGATCCAAAGGCGGATTTGACTTTAACAGATCTCGATCTAATGAACGGTATCACGGAACGGAACATCGAAGACGGCCCTCTGCGTGCTGTTACGGTCAAATTTACTCTCCCTCCGTCGTCTTACGCCACCATGATTCTGCGGGAATTGATGAAGTCAAACACCTCGGTAGCCGCTCATAAGAAGAAGACTCTCGATTCCCGCGAGAACGATAAAAGTTAGCTCCTCAGCCATAGGTTCGACTTCTTCGTCGCAGCATCGATTGTAATTATTTTTCAACTCGTCATTTAGTGCCAGAAAGGTTTCAAATCTATTCACAGTTCGACGCGCACATTTGTGCTCTGACTCTGATTATTGCCAAGAGGAGAAATAATCGAGATCGAGACCCGGGACGACCTCCCCGACCTCACACGTCGTCGCTCTCGGAGGGGCTAATCGAATAAGCTCGGTTCGACCGCGCATCGATCCCTTCTGAATCCCACGATGGTGACAAAGAAGGCCGACGACGCCGTCGCGGCTGCGAAGAAGAAGTCGGATGACGACGGAAAGAAGGGCGATGGGGTCGTTGATGACAAGACCAAGGACGGCGCCAAGGGGAAGGATAAAAAGCCCGAGGTGGAGTTGAGCGAGGAGGACGCAGCGTTGAAGGAGAATCTCGAGCTCATGGTGATGCGAGCGAGCGATCCCAAGGCGGCCGTGGCGAAGTTGGCGTTGGAAACTATGAGACGAGAGATCCGAACAGCGACCAGGTGCGATCGATCAACTTTATGAATGCGCGAAACGCGCCGGTGGCGAGCGGTTCGAGAAAATGAATACACGTACTGACCGATTTCAAATCATTTATTCGCGCGCACAGCTCAATGACCTCCGTCCCGAAACCGCTGAAGTTTCTCCGTCCTCACTTACAAACCTTGAAGGATGTGTACGAGAAACTCAAGGCTGGGGAAAACAAGTTGCTTTTGGCTGACATCATCTCCTTGCTGTCGATGACGAACGTTCCCGTGGCTGGTGAGATTCCTGAGTCGTTAAAGTACAGATTATTAGGTTCGAAGGAGGATATCGGGAACTGGGGACACGAGTACGTTCGCAATCTCGCCGCAGAGATCGGCACGGAGTACCACCGGCGAATGGAGCAAGACGGTGAGAATGCTTCGGTGGAGGATCTCATGGGTTTAGTTCTCGAGATTGTGCCGTTCCATATGGAGCACAATGCCGAACCTGAAGCAGTTGACTTGCTGTTGGAGGTGGAAAAGCTTGACGTGCTGCTCAGCAACATCACGGACGCGAACTACGCTAGGACTTGCTTGTACCTGTTCAGCTGCGCAAATTACTTGCCCGAACCGGAAGATGCGATTGTTTTAAAGACGGCGCATTCCATCTTCATGAAAGTTGGCAAGATGCCCGACGCCATGCGCGTTGCGTTGAAGTTGTGCGAGCAAAGCATCATAGAGGAGACTTTCAACGCCTGCTCCGACATGGCCATCAAAAAGCAACTCTGTTACATGTTGGCGCGCCATGGTCATCCTCTGAAACTCGACGAGGGACCGTGTGAGGTTGAGGGAGAACATTTGGACACGTTACAAGACATCATGAGTCACTCGGATTTGACAAAGAACTATCTCACTTTGGCGCGCGATCTAGATGTGATGGAACCCAAGTTACCTGAGGACATCTACAAGTCTCACTTGATGGAAGTACGCGCACCATCTGGCGCAGCCGTGGATAGTGCCCGCGCCAATCTTGCTGCTACTTTTGTCAATGCGTTTGTAAACGCTGGATTCGGTCAAGATAAGCTTCTGACATCCACCGAAGCGGCTGATGGAAGCACTTCAAACGTTAGTTGGATTTTCAAGAACAAGGATCATGGCAAAATGTCGGCGGCGGCCAGCCTTGGCTCCATCTTGCTTTGGGATGTCGAAGGCGGTCTTCCACAAGTGGATGCTTACCTTTACAGTGAAGAACCGAACATTGTCGCCGGTGGATTACTCGCTGTCGGGTTGATCAACACCAACGTACGCAACGACTGTGACCCTGCTTATGGTTTGTTGTACGAGAGTGTAACGAAGGAGAATCCTGCTGTTAGAATTGGTGCCATCATGGGACTTGGTTTGGCGTATGCGGGTACGCAGAAGGAAGAAGTTTCTGAGCTTCTGACTGAAGTCATACACGACGATACTGCCCCTCTGGAGGTCGTTGCGTTCGCGGCTCTTTCGCTGGGCCTGGTCTTCTGTGGAACTTGTCATGAAGAATCCGTGTCCACGATCGTTCAAACGTTGATGATGCGACCGGAAAAGGATCATGAGAACAGTTTCGTGCATTTCTTGTGCCTTGGCTTAGGTTTACTATTCCTGCAGCGTCAAGCAGAGGTGGAAGCAACGTTGGAGGTGGCGAAGACACTTCCCCCTCGCATCAGTGAATACTTACAAACGGTGTTGGACGTATGCGCATACGCCGGTAGCGGTAATGTTTTGAAGGTGCAGTCATTATTGGCAAAGTGTGGCGAGCATCCAGAAGTCGAAGAGGACAATGAGTGGATCGCCCATCCTCAAAGTGTTGCCGTGCTTGGCATCGCTCTCGTTGCCATGGGTGAGGAGCTTGGAGCCGACATGGCAATTCGTGCGTATGATCATCTTATCCAATACGGTGATCCAGCTGTCAAGAAAGCGGTGCCTCTTGCGTTCGCGTTATTGCACACGTCGAACCCTAAGCTTGACATTACTGATTTACTTGGTCGACTGAGCCACGATAGCAACGAGGAGGTTGCGCAGGCGGCCTGCCTCGCCTTGGGTATCGTTGGCGCCGGGACGAACAACGCACGCTTAGCTTCTCAGTTGCGCCAACTCAGTAGCTACTACTACAAGGAACCGTCGTGCTTGTTCCTCGTTCGTGTGGCTCAGGGTCTTGTGCACATGGGAAAAGGCTTGCTGACACTTTCACCAGCGCACTCTGATCGGACTTTGGTGTCAAACGTTGCGCTCGCCGGTTTGATCATCACGGCCTTTGCTGGATTGGATATGAAAGATACCATATTGGGCAAGCATCACTACATGCTTTATTACTTGTTCGTTGCTGCCCAGCCACGTATGCTCATGACCGTGGATGAGCAAGGAGACCCGCTGCCAGTGTCTGTGCGAGTCGGTCAAGCAGTTGACGTCGTCGGACAAGCTGGCCGACCCAAGACTATTACCGGCTTTCAAACCCACAATACCCCCGTGCTTCTTTCAGTTGGTGATCGCGCGGAGTTAGCAAGTGAAAAATACATTCCATTGACCAACTGCTTAGAGGGTGTGGTCATTTTGAAGAAGAACCCAGAATGGGTTGAGGAGATGGAGAAGTAGAAAAATAGCTATTTTGAAATACAATGGGAAGTCGTCCCCATAAGTCATCTCGCCATGACGGTCATGCAACTGCTGATTCAGCCATTCGGTATCATGAATGCATTACGTGTGAAGTTTCTAGTCCCTATCAGTGCGACTGGCGCTTTAGCTGCGGCTGTAGCTGCGCCAAAGAGCACAGCTTTATACAAATTTTGCGGTGTGTCGTTGACTTCCAAAAAGTCAAACCGGTACTGAAGCCCAAACGTTTAGAGTGGTGGACCCTCTTAGTCGCGTCGTTTATGATGGTTTTCAGTGTGACGTGGTTTTGTCTACTCGAAACCGACAGGTATGGAACGATTCGGGCCGCCTTTGACGAGAGACCGTGGCGAAACAACTCAGATCTGCACGAAAACAAGACAGTGGATACCAAGTCCAAAATTACCTGTCCATTCACTGGAAAAGAAGCGCACGGAACCTGCCCAATCTGCCTGTCCATCGTATCTCGCGATGGATACTATCACGTAAGTCATCTTTCATCCCATTCGAACATGCTTGATTTCTTGTTTCTCATAGGGAGATCCACCGATTTTACACAATATTGTCGGTGACTCGATACTTGAATACAGGCTCGCGATGCAAGCTAGCGAAAATACCAGCAAGCCTAGGCTCGGAAGAGTTCAATTAGATACACTCATCAAGTACCGAGGTAATTTTCTGTTCGCTACGATCAGTCCATGCTGCAAGGGGTGCTTCATGAAGGCGTGGTGCTGGACTGTTGGTTATCGCATGGTCTGGCAGTCAACTATTTTGGGCTTCAACACCATGCTCTGCAGCTATCTTTTCGGAGAAGATGTGAATGTGTTCGATTTGAAAAGTATTTTACTATGCTTGTCGATGTTTTTCTCTATTTCAACTATTTGTATGCTCGTATCGATACTTGCGACAGCCACACTTTTCATACGCGAACATCCGTTTATGCGCACCTCAAAGGTTCAGGAACCCACAAGTCATTTCGGATTCATTGAGCGAATTATCGCGATCATGGCGGATCCTTCCGCCAGGTATGGTGTGAATCCCACAAAGGCGTACTGGAATTGGCTTTGGACGATCAAAAGCGTATGAAATCTTCACTTTTGAACATCTGGGGGGTGCGGGCATTTGAAATGTCTGACGTCGTCTGATAGGTGAGTGGACTTTAAAATTGCAAAGTTTGCGACGCGCGCTATTTAACACCGGGTCGTGCGATAAATGAAGAGCATTACGTGTTTTTAGGTACTTTCTTGCGGTTTAGCGAGTGGATTCGGTGCTGGGTTGCGCCGGTTGAGCTCCACCCAAGACAGGTACTTGCCACCTCGAAGCTCAGCCAAACGCACCTGCCTGTTGCGCTTCCGCACGTCGTTCCTCGCGTGTGCAGACTCGCGCTCGTTGTGTTCTCCATCATCGATCATAGACTTAGCATCTGACTCGGCTTCGATTGCCGTAATCGCCTGCGGGGATGGGATGGTACATAAAGTCAGTCGACGAGAAACTTGAACGCGACCAGCAACGACAAGTGTTACTAAGTTACGCACTTCAGCGACTGGGGTGGGAAGGTCTGTGAGATCCTTGTCGTAGTCGTCGAAACGAATGTCTCCGTGAACCATGAATAACCGATCCCACCAGCTGTCGGTCGCCTGAGCTCGCTTCTTCTTGAACAGCTCCAAGTTCATCTTTTTCAAATACAGCATGAAACCATCGTCATTTTCTCCTCCTAAACGAAGTAATTTGATTTAATAATGAAGACAGACGACAAAACTAATGCAATTTGTCACGTACCGAGATGTACCCACGCGGACTCCTCCGGAATTATTTCACGAAATAACTCACCCTGTGTGTGACGAAATCAAATTAATGATTTGAGATGGAATTAATTAATTTAATTCACCTCGAGATATGTTCTCCCAGATTTGCGACACGACACTCTTATCGTCGAAGACGTGATGCAAACGTCCAGATCTTGCTTCTTTGCATCTTTGGGCACTTGGAGCGCCTGTATCGCAACCTCAGATGAGCTCTGGCGCCATCTGCATGACTTGTCCTGTGCGCAGAATTAATAAATTGCTACTCAAATTAAAATAATTTTTCCTCGTGCACTCACCATCATTTCGACCCAAACTTCACGCTTGTGCATTCCTTGCGCGCTGTAATGTAATTGTGACATTTGATAGGGACCTTTGTTCACTCTTTCTACGGGAGAACCATCTGTGTAAACTAATTTGTACGTGCGGTATGGCAGTTCCATATCTTTGGGAGGTCGTGATGCCACCACAATCTCTTTGCCACTCTTCAAGGTGTTCAGAATTATTCCCTGTAAGCTGCTGACGCGGTCCACTAAATCTTCCGACTGCAGTTCCTTCATTGCACCTGTTCAAACCATTATTAAATTCGGTTTGGAATTAATTAATTAATTAAACTCACTCGTCACATCGCTCGGGCTTCCCATGGCTGATGTGAATTCAGAACCTCCTAGGAGGTTTAAATCTTTGTTGGAAATTCTTTCAACAAGTTTCTGCGCTTAAATCATCAAAGGATGTCCATGGTGAATTTTAATAATACGAACCTCGGATTTTAATTTATCCTCTCCAGTGAGAATTTGGTACGAGAGCACCACACCTTTCTCCCCTTTACCTTGCACGTTTTCAAGCAGAACCTTCTCCCTCTTGACTTCTGCACCGTCTGCAATACTTTGACGGAATGATTCCCGAACCTTGAAGTTGAACTTGACGAGAGAAGCGTGAGGGAAGACAGCTGAGACGGAGACCAAGTACGTCTTGCCGCCTTTCGGCACCGCTTGCAACCCAAATTCAGTGACACTAAACTGATCGTTCACCGCGCTCAAGAGTTTACTAGCCTCGACGTTCGTCATGCTGTCACACATTAGTTGGAATGCGTTGGTGAACAAAGGGTATTCGGTCTTCTCCTCTGAGATGGCTGCAAAACACTTCGCGGCCGAGACTGCGTTTGCATCGCCAGTCGTGCCATCCTCCTTGCACGCCATGCCCATTTCGTACCACGCCCAAGCTTTCGTCTTAACTTGACTTTCTTTGACTGGAGAAAAGTCATCAGCACGATGCGTGAACGCCATTTCACCGTCTTTGAGAGATGATGAGGGATCTTCTTGCAACAAAGTGAGCGCCATCGCCGCGTCGGCTCTGGCTTGCTTGAAACACATTGCGTGCCGGTACATACTCGCCCGCTGCACGTACGCCATAGCCGTGCTCATGCCGTGAATGTTCCAGTGCTGAACGAAATGATAGTAGTCTCCCGGCTTTTCACTAATCTCGCCGATAGCTTTGATTTGGCAAAACATCCCTTCTCGCATCTCCAGAGACGTGACATTTTCGAGGTGCGCGGGTTGAATCAGTTCTCGCGTCTCCATGTCTTTCAAATTCTCCAGGATCCAATCAGCCAACTGCTCGCGAGTGAAAGACAAGACGGTACGATTCATAATCTTGAGATGCTCACTCGCGACGACGTCATCGCTGTCGGGTTGAAGTTCGAGCGATTGCTTGTACGCCGCGAGGGCCTCTGGGAACTGGCGTAGACCGACGTGCGCGGTTGCTTTTCTCCACCAAGCCTTGGAAAAAGACGGCATCGCGGCGATGGCTGACTCTCCGTCTTCCAACGCAGCCTTGAAATTCGAAGATTTCGCGTACGCCATCGAGCGATTACACAGTAGTTTACACCGCTCGCTCGAGTTCCTCGGACGCAACTCTTCCAGACACTTTGTGTACGTCGAGTACGCCTCCTTATGATTCCCACTCACCAGCGCCTCGCGCGCCCGCTCCTTGAAATACTTCATTCGCACCCCATCGAAATCACTCGACGTTTCAAACTCCCTCTCCTCGGTCGCCATCGTTCGTCCTCGCCTCTCTTCACCGAGAGTCCGTCCAGTCAAACCAACGAGACGAGACGAGCACGGACTGGATGATGATGATGTGATGATGACTCTGTCCGCTCGCTCGCTCGCGTCGTCGTCGTCGCCCTCGCACCGCGCTCGCCTCGAACGCGTCTCTCTCGATACTCTCTCGATACTCTCTCGCGCGACTCGCTCTCTCTCTCTCTCGCCCTCCGCCTCCTCGTCCCCCGCCCCCTCGAGCCGTTACGACCTCTGAGCGTTACGCGCTCGAGACTCGCGGACTGTTCGTTCGTTCGACGGTGACTGGAAGAGTGGAAGTGATGAGTGAGTGAAGATCGATGCGGTGGGTGTGCGTGGACGCGAGTGTGCGACACGAGGATTAGTGAGACGCGTGGGACCGATGGGGAAGATTCCCGACGCCCTGCGCGCGCGATTGGCCAAGCGAGGGATCGAGGTGCCGACGGATGGGGACGGGGACGGGGACGGGACGACGACGTTGATTAAACGCGCGCGTGGGGAGTCGACGAGCGATGGTGGGGAGGAAGACGCGCTGCCGCCGGGGTGGAGATCCAAGGTGGATCCAACGTACGGGAAGACGTATTACTACAACAAGACGCTGAATAAGACGCAGTGGGAGCGACCGGTGATGGAGAAGACGAGACGGCCGCCGCCGCCGCCGCCGAAACCCGTCGCTCCGCTGCCTCCGGGATGGACCGCAGTGACGGATCCTGGGAGTGGACGAGAGTATTTTTATAATCAGAGCACTCAGAAGACGTCGTGGGAGAGACCGAAGGATGCCGCCTCCGCGGTGGGGATGAAGAGATGCGCGGGCTGCGGCGGCTTTGGGCGAGGATTGGTCAAGGAGCACGGGTATTGTTTGCACTGTTCCCGCATCTTGGGAAGGCCTCCTCCGGGCGTGAGTTCGTTGGATGTCGTAGAAAATAAATTTATGACAAGGCAGCAACGCGAGCGAGCGGATGCCCTCGCGTCGAAGGCAAAAGTCGAAGAGAAGAAGCCTCCGACGGTGTCCTATTCAAAGCCGGCGCAAATTGAACAGAAAATTGGACCGTCGAGCCAACAAAGCGCGCCGAGTCGCCCCAGCGCACCCAAGAAAGTCGCCGCGCGTCCTCCTCCTCAACAAGAATCAGAGCCCTTGGATCCCATGGACCCGTCCTCGTACAGTGACGCGCCTCGCGGAGGATGGGGGAGAGGTATAGAGAAAAGTAGAGACGCGATGTAACTATAATTTGTTTTTAGAATGCTATTCTTCCTCGTCTGGGAAATAAATATATCCTCGCTCAAAAAGTGTCAGAGCAAGTTTTAAAGCTTCATCGTCGAAATCGCACTCCTCGGTCTGAGTGTCTTCTTCGTACAATTCACCACGGTTCGCGATCACCTGCGCTGTTTTCATAGCGGCTGGACTGAAGATGTCCCAACACTCGCCGTTCGCAAAGAACAATCCGTTATCTAAGCTACCGTCAGCGACATTATCCACGAAGGCGAAACGCAGGTCTTCTCTTGGAACTAATCCTTGGTGTTCCCACGCATCTAAAAGCTCTTCGATACTCACTTCAGTCTGTTCTGCGTCCTCTTCCTCACCGGTTCGCGCCGTGACGTGACAACCAAACCACCGCGCAACCTCAGCGTCATTTTTGGGGAAAGTTTGCTTGATAATGTTTGACGCAAATGATATAGAATCTGGTGATATGGATCCGACGTCTTCGACCGGTTTCAACCATGGATCGGACCACCGCGAACCCTTCAGATTTTCAGACACGCGCTGCGTGTAAGACAAAATGAGTTCATCCGTCGTCGGAGCTAAAAACCCGATGCTCAACGTTACACTCACGCCTGGCTTTGAATTCACGGCAACGCCATTATGTGCAACTTTCGGAGGCAAATAGAGCATATCTCCTGGAACTAAAGTGAAGGAATCATCTTCGACAAAGTTGTTGAGAACACGAATTTCACACTCGGGTACGAACGCGTCGTCGTTATCGGGCCAGTACTCTTCGTTATCAGCCACCGCCCAAAGTTTCTCCCCCTCAGCTTGAAGGAGAAAAACGTCAAAGTGGTCGGAGTGTGGTCCCACGCCACCACCATCCGGGGAGACGCTCGCCTGAATGTCGGAAATTCTCCAGCGTGGAAAACAGTTGAACAGTTCCAGCATGTCCCCGAAAGGCTGAGCCTGCACGTCTAGGTCGTTCACTATCAAGCTCCAAAGTTTGTCTTCCGGTAACGACGTTAAATCTTCTTCATCGAACGGTCCAATCTTCTTCCTCCACGATCGATCGTCGTCGCCCTCTCTGAGGAAGATTCTCGCGCTCGCGTCCTCTTCGCACGCCAACCCAGCGATTTCGTCACCATCCATCGGCGGTTCAAAGTCTGGGATGGCTTGTCGAATGAGCAGAGGTTTCTTCTGCCAGTACTCGCTCATGAAACGCTCCCTCGCCCGCTCGTCAAATGGGAGCGTCACCTCCGTCCACACGTCCACTTTCGCTCGAGGAGGCGGCGCCCGCCTTCCCGCGCGCTCGGAATGATGTCGTCCTCGACGCCACCCGTCCACGCGCCCGTGCGGCGCGCTCGACGCTCTCGAGGTGGACGCTCGCATCGCCGCGCACATCGTCGTCGTCCTAGCCGCGACTGGCGCTCGGCGTCGACGAACGCAGCGGCGCGCGCGAGGGAGACTTTCGGTGCGAGCGCCCTCCCATATAATGCCTCTTTTTAGGAGATGTACTAAACCCTACCCTACCCCCAGGCCACCCCCGCGCGCGACGAGCCCGGCGCTCAATTTTTTTGAAAAACCGACGATGGTGGGATGATGGATGACGATGCGCGGAGTCGATGGGACGGGCGGGCGGCAGTCGGCGGCGTTCGGTCGCGGCGACATGGGCGGTGACGCGGAAATGATGGATGCGACGCCCGCGGCGGTGCCGAAAGCGATGGCGCACGCGCCGTGGGTGGAAAAGTATCGTCCACGCGTGGTGAAAGATGTGGCGAGCCAGGCAGAGGTGGTGCGCGTGCTCGAACAAGCGATGGCGTCCGGAAACATGCCGCACTGCTTGTTCTACGGACCGCCGGGGACTGGTAAAACGACGTGCGCGTTGGCCATCTGCAAACAACTGTACGGTCCCGAACTCGTCAAGACGCGGGTGAAGGAGTTGAATGCGTCGGATGAGCGCGGCATCTCGGTGGTGCGAGACAAGGTCAAGACCTTCGCGTCTCTCGCGGTCGGAGCGCCCGCTCCTGGATATCCGTCTCCGCCGTATAAGATTTTGATTTTAGACGAGGCGGACGCGATGACGAACGACGCGCAATCGGCGCTCAGAAGGATGATGGAGACGTATTCAAAGGTGACGCGATTTTTTCTACTTTGCAACTACGTCACCAAGATCATCGATCCCATCACGAGTCGATGCGCGAAATTTAGATTCAAACCACTCGAACAAGAAACGATGGCGGTCCGATTACGGTACATCAGCGACCAGGAGGGTTTAGAGATTGATGGCAACGTGTTTGAGATGTGCACGAAGCACTCCGGAGGTGACATGCGCAAAGCGATCACATTGCTCCAGAGCGCGGCTCGTCTGAGCGATGGTAAAATTAGCGGTGCCACCATCGTCGAGGTGGCGGGATACATTCCGGATGAGAAGATCAAGATGCTGTACGATTTATGCCTTCAGGGTAAGTTCGATGAGGCGCAGAACCATATGGAGGATATTTTGCGAGACGGTTTTTCAGCACTCAAAATTCTTGACCAGTTCTCCGACTTCCTACTTAATGCAGATTGCCCGGATATAGTGAAGGCGGAGATTTTCATCAAAATGGGTCACGCGGATAGACATTTGGCGCAAGGCGCGGACGAAGGGTTGCAGATGGCGACTGTTGTCAGTGAGGCTATCAAGGCGATGACAAAAATTGCCGCTGCAGCGTAGATAGCAAAGGCCATCTTTGTGTTTGCTTTCGACATTAGAATGAGAATGTAATCCAGCGATTGAATTGCTTTTTAAAAGTATATGTATTGAAAGTCCTCACACACAAACTGCTAAGATCGGCGCACTGCTACACAAGCTTATTCACTTCGCTCGAGCTCACTACGTCCAATACAAGCCAAAGCCAAGGTTGATGGCTTTTGACTCCACCATCCACGGCGCTTGATTCAACAAGAAAACCGATGTTCCTTTTTTCGCTCGCTCGAACAATTTGTTTCGATCTACGATGGCACCAGCCTCTTCTGGATACCAGACGCCCGGAGCACACTCGCCTTCTAACATCGCAGACGCGAAAGCCGCCGTGCACGTGCCCACGCACTCACTCAAACGAGGGTGTGTGTATAAACTAACAGCCTGTTTGCCGTCCTTCAGCTTCACTTCGACACGAATAGAAGTTGTCTCTCCAACCATCGCATCGACTGAACGCACTATGGGAGCAGAAGCGGCCGCCAAAGTCTTCATGGCGTCTTGATTCTCTAGCAACGGCTTGGGGACAAGATTGGCGATGGCGACCATGGCACCGTTCCACAGCCCCGGGGAGGTTCCAAAACGTGCCTTCACAGTCTCAGCACCGAGAGCCTCACGAGTCGACGCAACTTCTGGCAAGTTGTAAAGGAAGACTTCTCGTTTGCCGACACCTTGACCGAAATCAACGACCTTTCTCTGAGACGCCGGCTTCAATTCCATGCGTTTCCCATTCTCCCAGCACACCACCTCTTCGCCGCAAAGTAAGAAACTCGTCGCCAATATGGTTGTTCCGACGCCCCCTGATCCAGCTGTGAAGTAGTTGTACAGAACGTACTCAACTTCGGGTTCTTTACCCGCGTTTGCTTCATCCAAGCGGAACTCCGCCTTCATCGTTTCGGCGGTGTCGAGCGCCATCAGGTTCGAGACTCCCGGATATATCCCGGCACACGTAATAGCAGAAATATTCGCATTTTTCGCTTTTTCGTTCAACGCCTTCGCCTTGGCTCCGTACGACGAGTCGTCACAGACATCTAAGTACTTAACGCCGCTATCTATCGCGGCCTCAAGCGCGGCGCAGTTATCGCGCCTCTGAAAGGGTCCGGCCGTATTGATCACCAAGTCCGCGCCCTCGATCGCTCGCACGACGCTCGCTTTATCATTCACATCCACTTGTACGAACGTAGCCTCGGAGAGCTCTCTGTGACGTCCCTTTGCTTCTCCCCACCTTTCACTCGAGCGTCCCGCGAGAGCTACTGCGACACTCTCTCCGGTATCTCGCAGTAAAGCTGCCGCCGCCGCACTCCCCACGCGACCAGTACCACCGAGCACGACCACTTTTTGCTGTTTATCACCCGACGCGCGCACCGCCTCGCGCGCCGCTGCCGCCCTCGTGCCGGCCACGCTTCGATGACGTCGGCTTCCCCTTCGACCGGTTTTCGACGCAACGCGCGAGCTCGGGTATTCAACCGCTGTAGAGTGCACTCGGCACGATAATTTTGCATCCATCATCACCTTCACCGTCGATCGCTCCGACCCGAGGATCGTGGGTTGACGCGCTGAGGACACCACTGACGCCACAAGTTGGAGGGCGAGCGCGCCTCGTTGTCCAACCAACTCATGTCCGTCTTCGAGGACGCGCCGCTGCTACGAGGCTCAGATGAACGTCCAACGGCACGCTCATCGACGTCTTCGTCCACGTTTCGACCGATGTTCATCGTCGGGATGACAATCTTCGTGCTCTGTTCGCTCGCGAAATTTGGTGTTAGCGATCTTCACGACCGGCGCGAGGCGGGGGAGGCGCTCAGCTCTATGTTAGGGAGGATGGAACACGGCGGTGGAAATTTCAGAGCTAGTCGGGGTGAGCCCACGTTCCAAAACAGCGACAACTCATCCGCGTTTCATGTGTTAAGCGATCCAATCGTCACTTACGACGAACAAGGCAACGAACAACGCGGGACTTCGTCGCTGGAGCGTAGGCGTAGATCCACACGAACGGGCGACGTGTACATGTACGGGGAAGATAAAGACCTAGAAATGACCGAGCCAGGTCCTTCGGGCTCAGTCCACCTGAGCTTGCTCACAGCGTGTGCCCCGCTTGGCGGTTTGACGTTTGATTATGAAAGCTCAAAAGTCGGAGCTCGCGTGACTTCGAAATCGATGTCAAACGACTTTTTATTCGATCGCGCGAAGGAAATGACTCAAGTGAGATGCGGTGTGTTCGAAGTAGACGTCATGCTCGCTCCAGGAGAGCAGTTTGGATTTTATCTGTATCCGCTCGGAAACACGTCCGATGTCGCCACGGTGTCTGACATTGGCTGTTTCAGCCACGGCGGTGAACGATGTCCCAGTTTCTCTGCTCCCGCAGCCTTACAAGGTATGGAAAGGTGCACGAAGACCTACGAAGAGGGCCAAGACATCTTCTACAATAGAATCTTTGACGGTTCGACGACCACGTACGTCTTCGGGTCGTGCGACAGAGACTGTCCGCCGGCAGAGGGACCGTTGCGCAACGGTTGCCCGAGTGCGACCGCCACCGAGAGTTAGGCTCGTCCACGACTCGAACTTTCCACACTAGATAGCTTAGTTAGCCGATCAGCGACGAAAACGTTCGACTGACATGTAGATAACAACGTAGCGCGTTGCCCGAAGCCTAAGACGACTCACTCAGAGAACCCAAAACGCGTCCGTCCGTGTACCCGGTACACATGAATCATGAACCTAAGCATTGTTGCCCTGACTCCAGGCGGTCCCGGGCTCCGTCAGCCTCATAACGGAGACGACGGGGTGCGTGCGCGTGAGCTCGAACCACGTCCATCGAACGCGCTCGTGGGCTTATTCGGTCGCGTTTAACGTCATCCTCGACACGTGATCGAGGAGTCTCGTCCATCGCGGAAGAGACACCGCGCCGGGTCGCGACCGCGATCGCGCGTACCTGAGACCCATCGGTGAAACGCGGGAAGCGCTGTCGAACGCGTCGACTGACCATAGGGAGGTTGCTGCTTCGCTCGTGAATGCAGCGAGATGAGCTTGGGCTTGAGTTCTCGCGCGACGGTGGCGGTCAGACTCGCGTCGGCTAAGAAAGAGACGCGCAAGGTTCGCCATGGGGTGACTCCTCGAGCCGAGGGCGGGGCTAACAGCTGGGGCGACTCGACGCAGTGCGTCCAGAATGGTGCGTCATCGCGTCGAATCACTCGCTCGTACTCGACATGTGACGTTATTCATCACTCGCGCGGGTCGTATGCGGATAAAGACTGACCATGGAGCTATCGAGTGTTTTCCGCGAGCAGGTGAGCGCAAGGAGGGTCGACCGAAGGTTTCGGACTCGCTGACGACTCCGATTGTCTGCACGTCGACTTATCATTTCAAGGACACTGAAGAGTTGATCGCGTACCAAGAAGGACGCTATGGGAGCTTTGAGTACGGTCGATACGGTAACCCGACGACCAAGGCGTGCGAAGAGAAGATTCGCCAGCTTGAGGGTGGGGAAGACGCTTTATTGAGCGCATCTGGAATGTGCACGGCGACGACCATGTTGCTTGCGCTCGTTCCGGCGGGTGGCCACATCGTCACTACCACGGATTGCTACAGACGTACGCGGCAATTTATTCAAACTTTCTTGCCGAAGATGGGAATCACCTGCACAGTTTTGGATCCGTCCGACTACGATGGTCTCGAGAAGGCGTTGAAGGAGAACAAGTGCTCTCTGTACTTTTCTGAGTCTCCGACGAATCCTTACCTGCGATGTGTCGATATCGAGCGCATTGTCAAGCTGTGCAAGCCGACTGGCTGCCTCGTGTGCATTGACGGCACGTTTGCGACTCCGTGCAACTCCCGCGCTCTCGACTTTGGCGCGGATTTGGTGATTCACAGCGCGTCGAAGTTCATGGGCGGTCATAATGACGTACTCGCTGGTGTCATCGTCGGTAAGAAGGAACCGGTTGCGGCTTGCAGACATTTTCATAATATCCTCGGTGGTGTCATCGATCCACACGCCGCTTACCTCGTTCTGCGTGGCTTGAAGACTTTGTCTCTTCGTGTTGAGCGTCACAACGACAGCGCGATGCGCATCGCCAAATTTCTTGAAGCGCATCCGAAGATCGACCGGGTTCACTACCCTGGGTTGCCAAGCCACCCCGATCACGAGGTTGCGAAGAAGTACATGAAGGGTTTCGGTGGGGTTGTTTCTTTCGAGGTGAAGGGAGATCTTTGGGCAACTGCGAAGTTCATTGACAGTTGTGAACTTCCGTACATCGCGCCGTCCTTGGGTGGTGTCGAGTCGTTGATTGAGCAACCGACCGTCGTCTCTTATTGGGACCAAGGTCCCGAGAAGCGCGCTGAAATTGGCATCAAGGACAATCTCGTTCGCTTCTCGACTGGTATCGAGGATTATGCGGACATTGAGGCTGACATTTCGCAAGCGCTGGATAAAATTTAATGAGTGGCGCCGTTAACGGTAGTAGAAGAGAGTTCTATTTGTTCCGAGTGTCCTGCGTGTTGTAATCATCCATTAATTGAAGTTATTCGAAGAATCGACTGTATATTAAACATGCGAGCTACTTTTTTTTCGAGTTCCCTTCCACTCCAAGTTTTGAACAAGAAAGGGGCGGCGCTGGCGAAAACGCGAGTCACCGTCCAACGATACGTCTGGACATCGTCCATGCCTTCGGCGTAGGAAATTTAGGCGGCGACAGCTTCCTCCTCCTCTTCCTTCTCGATCCATCGGTCGTTATCCTTGATGAGTTGAATGAGCTCATCGCAAGCCGTTTCCATGGCGATACCGCGCTTGACAACCTCCTTACCGACGTACAAATCAATCTTACCCGGAGCACCACCAACGTAGCCGAAATCAGCGTCAGCCATTTCACCAGGACCGTTGACAATGCAACCCATCACAGCGATGGCCACACCCGGCAAGTGACCAGTCTTTTCTTGGATTTGGGCGGTGACTTCTTGCAAATCGAAGAGGGTACGACCGCACGACGGGCAAGAAACGTATTCAGTCTTCGTGTTACGCATACGAGAACCTTGGAGCAAGCCGAAAGAAGTGGTACGAAGGAAGTCCAACGTGATGCTCTTGTCAGAACCAGCGTACTGAATCAAGACGCCGTCCCCGAAGCCGTCGCAGAGCAAGCCGCCCACTTGGGAGCCCGATTGGATGACGATGTCGGATTTGTCGCCAGTCGGCATGTACATGTGGTGAATGACCGGCGTGTTGACACCAGCTTGGGCCATTTCTTCGGCGATGCGGCGAGAGGAATGGAGACGAGACTCACCGTCCTTGGTCTTGATGAGAACCATCACGGCGTCGGAAGCCGCGACAGCCTTGAGTTGCTCGGACGTCTCGAAACCGTTCAAGGTGACAGCCTTGCGAGCGGCACCCGCCGGCAACACTTCACCCACTTCGTCGGCGGTGACGAGGGCAATAGCGTTCTCCAACGGAGTCGCCTTCAAGACGGCAGCCGGGACAATGACACCGACACCGATTTCTTGGAGGCGACGAATGGAGCGGAGAGCCTTCTCCTCGGAAGCCGGGGGGACTTCGCTGAGCAAAATGGAATCGCACGTAGCGATATCGCGCAGCGGCATACCGACAGCAAGCTTCGTACCCAATTCGCGGTAGAAGCCATCTTCGGACGCGAGCTGGGCGGTGGTGACAGCGGCGAGCACCGATCCATCGCGGTGAAGAATGTTGCGGAAATCGATGGCGTCGCCATCCTTTTGCTCCGGAAGTTCACCAGATCGGCGGGTGAAAGTCTTGAAATCGCGAACAGTTTCATCGAACTGCTCAACACCGATGTTGTCGGCGCAAGCCTTCATGCCAAGGTTGGCCAAGCGAGTGCACGGCTCGATTTCAAGCTCGGACGCTTCGGTGAGAGAAACGCGAATGGTATCTCCGAGACCATCGAGCAAGAGAGCACCGATACCGATGGAAGACTTCATGCGACCGTCCTCACCTTCACCGGCTTCAGTGACGCCAAGGTGAAGCGGATAATCCCAGCCGAGCTTGTACATTTCGTGGGAAAGCAAACGGTACGCTTGAACCATGACGAGAGGGTTCGAAGCCTTCATGGAGAACACAAAGTTGTGGTAGTCGTGCTTGCGGCAGATGCGAGCGAATTCGAACGCTGATTCAACCATACCCATCGGGGTGTCACCGTAGCGGGACAACGTGCGCGCGGACAAAGAACCGTGGTTGGTACCGATGCGCATCGCCACGCCGCGCTCCTTGCACTTCAAAACGAGAGGCGTAAAGATCTTTTCAATCTCCTCGAGCTCGGCGTTGTATTCCTCGTCCGTCTCGTACAAGATGTCTTCGAACTTCTTGCGACCATCGGCAAAGTTACCCGGGTTGACGCGAATCTTGTCGAAGCACTCGGCGACGGTCATCGCGACTTTCGGGGCGAAGTGGATATCCGCGATGAGCGGCGTGTTGTACCCTCGCGCGACGAGCGTCTCCTTGATCTCCTTGCACGCCTTGGCCTCTTGCATGCCCTGAACGGTGATTCGCACCATTTCAGCGCCGGCATCCGCGCATCGAATCACTTCCGCGACCGTCGCCTCGACGTCCCGCGTGTCCGACGTCGTCATGGTCTGCTTCACGATCGGATGCTCGCTCCCAATCTTCACGTTCCCGACGGTCACCGTTCGCGTCTTTCGTCGCACGGTTTCCGCGTGATTGACGCAATACTTCCCCGTGGGCATCAACACTCCCTCCTCGTTCATCGCGTACTCCTGCGACACCGCCTGCGCGCGCGGCGTCACCGCCCCCCGTCGCCCTCGCGCGAGGGTCTTCGTCATCCTCCCGCGTCTCGTCCTCCTCCCCACGGTCGTCGTCGTCGTCGTCGTCGTTCCCACGACGCGCGCCGTCATCGTCTGCGAACACGCCATGGTCGTCGTCGTCGTCGTCGTCGTCGTCACGAAGGTTCAATCCACCCTCGTTCGCCGCGCCCGCGAGTGCGGCACCGTCGTCCTCGTCCTCGTCCCATCGCCCATCCGTTCGTCACCCGTCCACGGTCTCGATCTCACCGACCGCGCGCGCGCCGTCCTATCCGTTTCCCCTCGAGATCGAGATCGCGATCGACGTGCGTGGGTCGATCTCGAGATTCGAATCGATCGATCGGGTGGGTCGATCGATCGACGCGGGTCGGTCGATCGATCGGGTCGATCTCGAGATCGATCGATTCGAATCTCGATCTCGATCGAACGCGCGCGGCCCGGGGGGTGTGCATCAACCCTAGACGACCATGAGGGGGGGTTATCGAAGATTCATGACTCGTCAATCATGGTATTTATCGAAGAGGACCGCGCGTGTGTCTCTTCATGGGACACAGAGATGGTCCAAAGCGAGTCGATCGGTACGTGTCGGTCGGCGTCGCGCCCATCGAGACGACGACGGCGGTCGAGCGGTCGAACGCGCGCCGGCGGGACCGATGCGCGTGGATTTCTCGACGCACGCGGTAAACAAACAATCATGGCGCTCGCGACGATCGGGAAGCCGATGACGTTCACCGTCCGTGCGGCGAGACACGCGAACAAGAAGGCGACCAAGGGTCACCGAGACACGCGCCCGAAGAAGAGCAGCCCGAGCCAGCGAAAGCGAACGCCGACCGAGTACCCAAAGGTGGACCCGGCGAGCGTGCCGGCGGTGATGACGGTGGTGTCCAAGTGAGTGCGCGGTGGCCGAGTGCGTGAGGGACGCGCGCGACGCGGATGTGGACGAGACGACGCGTTCGTCGGACACATTCGTTCGTTCGGGGTCGAGGACGACGATGGATGGACGATGATGATCGATGGAGGCGTCGTAGGGTTTCAGGGCGAAGGGCGCGCGGTCGAGCGCGGACGCGGAGAGAGAGGGAGAGAGAAGAGAGAAGGGCTCGCGATTTAACATTCGATTAATTTTTAGTGCTATATTTCTACATTACTTTCGTGTGAGCGCGCCGTTCGTTCGATCGATCGCGATCTTCGTGCGCGGACGGGGGACGTCAGCGACCCTTCGAGGGGTCGACGACGTGAGGCTCGGCGGCGACGTACCGCCGCAGCGCCGGGACGAGGACGCTAGAGACGAGGATTTGCATCGGGTGGTAGAGAACGAGAGGAAGCAAGTATGCGGGCAAGTTTGGATCGCCCTCGAACGTGGTCGCGATGAGTGGAAGCCCGAACGCGAGGGTTTTGTGGGAACCCATGTAAAGCGCGGCGACGCGGTCTCGGCGAGCAAACGTCTGCACGCTCGCCGCCGCGAGCCAGATCGTACCTTTGTGAATGGCCATGAATGCCAATAAAACGCAGATCAAGTGAAAAGCAAACGTCAAATCAAGCGACCCCGCTTCGCTCTGCTCGGCGGTGAGGAAAGCTTTCCCGACGATGCCTACCAGGATGACGTCGCTGAGTCTCTTTGTCGGTTCCTTGAGCGAACCGTCCGCTCGCTCCGCGACGCCCGGTATCAAACGCGTGCTCATTCCCAAGACGACGGGCACGAACGCCTCGAGAAGTAATTTCGAAGTCGAATCGATCGCATTCACGGACGAATCAGCGCCGAGATAGGCGTGAATCAACGCCGGCGTGAGAAAGATGCCCATCAAATTCGAGGCGAGCGAATTCAACAGCGCCGCGCTAAAATTCCCATCCGCCGATCGCGTGAACGCCACGCCGGAGCCGACTGTCGTCGGCAACGCAGCTAATATGAATAAACCGTTACCCGTCTGCGCGTCTAACCATCCAGAGGATATCAACTCCGGCACCGCCGCCGCCGCCAAGGCGACGGGGAAGACGAATATGAACGACTGCGTGAACGCGTTGAGCGGAACGTCACCGGCGGCATCCTTCAAGATTCCCACCGGCAATCCAACGCCAGCGATAAAAAACAACGCCGCGATCGCGTACTTCTCCAATTCTCCCGCACCGCTCAACATCCCCAACGCGTTACCGCTTGCCGCGCTCGCCGCGCTCGCCGCGCCGCAGCTCGCGAGCGTCCACGCGCACGACGCCAACGACCCCGTCGCCGCGCGCTCCCTCCATCCGTCGCCGAGATCGACGCCGTGCGCGCGAGTCTCCTCGCGACCGTCGTCGACGCGACGCTCGACGCGCGCGCGAGGCGTCGATACCGCCGTCGTCGACGGGCGTGTCGTGGAACACGACACGCGCAACGACTTCACACGCCGCCTCGCGCGCGACGTCTCGGTCGTCGTCGCGACTCGAGCGAGGACATCGACGTCGACGACGCGCGCGCGCGCCATCGTTCCCCGCGACGACGGCAGCGACGGCGAGCGCGACGCGAGTCGCGAGGTGAGGTCGCGGTCCGCCGGCGCGCGGGGTCGATTTTCCTGAGAGAGATGTTTCGACGCGCGTTCGCGCGGGCGTGGCGCGCGGCGTCCGAGGAGGGCGTCTCGACGCGCGCAAACGTCTGGCGAGATGTCGTCGGCGCGCGCGGGGGGGCGTCGGACGCGTCGAGGGGGACGGGAACGGCGCGCAGCCTTTGCTCGGTGGGGACGCTCGCATTCGAGGACGATCGACGAAGGGCGCGGTGGGAAGACGGGTCGAGCGCGCGCGTCGAGCGCGCGATGTCCTCGAGAACGATGTTCACGAGCGCGACGCGGGCGCGACGGGGGGACGGCGAGGTGTCGTCGGCCAACTCGGGGAAGAAGAAGAAGTCGCAGTTTGGTTACAAGGGGAGGAAATTGACGAGCGTCGAGGACGAGGGCGACGAGGACGGTAAGAAACGGAGCAAGCAGAGAGAGGTAGTTTCAAAGTACAGAAAAGTCGCCGTCGTCGGTAAAGGAACGGTGCGAGCGAAGAGAAAGGTTGAGAACGTGGGAGAGCAGAGGTCGTTGACGAGTCCGCGGGCGGGAGGCAAGGTTGACGTCGCGGAGGGATCAACTTTAGTGGAATTCGCGAAGGTTTTGGAGATGGAAGTTCGCGATTTAGAGTCAGTTTTGGGTAATTTAGGGGAATCGCTCGCCTCAAGCGAAGATGTGGTGCCCACGGACGTGATGGAACTCGTCGGGTTGGAACTCGACGTCGACATATCCGTGACGCCGGATCCAAACGCAGACGCCGGAAACGTGGTGCGACGTCGCGGTGTGATCGCGGTGATGGGACACGTCGATCACGGGAAAACTACGCTCTTGGATTCGTTGCGCAAGACGTCCGTGGCGGCGGGTGAGGCTGGAGGAATCACCCAGCATATTGGCGCGTTTGTCGTAGAGCTGCCCGGCGGACATGGGTCTCTAACTTTTCTCGACACCCCCGGACACGCCGCTTTTAGCGCAATGCGTCAGCGTGGAGCCACGGCGACTGATGTTGCCGTTCTAGTCGTCGCCGCTGATGATGGTGTGATGCCGCAAACGCGAGAGGCAGCGGCACACATCCAAGCGGCGGGCGTACCGATGGTTGTCGCGCTCACAAAGATTGACAGAGAAAATGCGCAACCCGAGCGAGTGAAAGGAGAGATCGCGAGCATGGGAATAGAATTAGAAGAGTACGGAGGTAACGTGCAGTGCGTGCCCATCTCAGCCATCACCGGTCAGGGACTATCTGAACTTGAGGAATGCCTCGTGCTCGAGGCAGACTCTCTTGGTTTGAAAGCATCCTTAACGGGCAAAGTTAATGGTGTTGTGTTAGAGGCAAAGTTAGATAAAGGACAAGGTCCGACGGCAACCGGTCTACTCAGCTCCGGCACTCTCAAAATTGGATCTCACGTCGTTGTAGGTAACCAATATGGCAAGGTGAGAAGTTTGCGCAACGCCAAATCCGAACAGCTCAAGGACGTGGGACCCGCGGAACCTTTTGAGCTCGTCGGGTTGAAAGGCGTGCCGTCCGCGGGAGACAGCATCACCATGGTTGAGTCCGAGTCAAGGGCGAAGAGAATAAGTGAAGCTCGAGCGCAACGCGCAGCCCAGATGAGAGGTGATAGCGCGCCGGTGCAAGCGCAGTCTGCGATGGATCCTGCAGAGCACGGACATTTGAACGTGATCGTCAAGGCTGATGTCCAAGGCACGGCGGAGGCCGTTCGAGACGCTGTTTTAGGGCTCGGATCAGAAGCCGTGGGACTGAAAGTGGTTTACATGGGCGTTGGACCCATCACCGAGAGCGACATAAGTCTGAGCGCCGCCATAGGTGCGCCGGTGCTCGGCTTTAATGTACGCGAACCACCGAATTCTCTCGCGAAATTAGCGAAACAAAAAGGTGTTCGAATCGTTCGACATCGGGTGATTTATCATCTACTGGACGAAGTCGGCGAGATGCTCACCGGTTTAGCGCCGATGGAGGAACACGAGCAAATCGAGGGTGAAGCGAACGTCGTCCAGATATTTGACATGTCCGGTACCAAGGGCAACAACGCGACCATCGTCGCCGGTTGCGTGGTGGGACAAGGAGCCATAAAAGCCGGAGAGAAGTTTCGATTGATTCGAGATGGGGTTTGTTTGTACGAAGAGCTTCTCGATTGTTCGTCGATTCGCCGCCACCGCCTTGAGGTTGACTCCGTCGGTAAGGGTAACGATTGCGGAATATCACTCGCCGATGTGGTCGATATCCGCATGGGCGACGTCATCCAGTGTGTTTCCATCGTTCGACGACCATTGCGGTCTGTCAAGATAGAGTCCGGCGGTGCCCGCGTCGTCAAAGAATAGGATATTGCGAAAACGTTTTGATTTCCTAGCCGCTAATATTCAATTACATCACTTGAGTGAACACTTCGTCTCAAACGCCTCCTGTTCCGCTCGACATTTCTCAAAGTTATTGCTGCGATAATCCAGACACGCCGCGTATCCGTTCAGCTCGTCCCCGCACGTCGCCTTCAAGTCCCGCAGCACCTCTACCAAACAACCCGTCATCGCCGCGCCTTGCTTCAAGCACTTCTCCGGATCTTGATCTTGCTTCTTACACGCCAAAAACGCCGAAGTCTTCGCCGCGCATCGCGTTTGCAAGTGCTTGTGCACCGCAAAAAGCATGGACGACGCCGGAACCCCGGCCACCGCCTCGTCTTCAGCGCTCATGATGTCGATCGAGGGCTTCGAATTTCCACGCGCGCGATCGCGCTGACGCGAGACCCGCTTCGGTGAATGCGCGCGCTCGAACGCGGTCTCGGGGACGACCTTCGATCGCACCCACCCCTCGTCGACGTGCGCCGCGAGTTCGGTTGTGCGGACGACGTCCTCGCGCGATACCTCGCGACACCGCGCGCGAGCGCGTCTCGTCGCCTCGAGTACACATACACCATTCGCACATTACATGGGCTAGAATCTAGTACACTATAGGACATGCTCCAGTGACGGCGCTCTCTTGTCCCTGAGCTCGGCGCCGACGCGTCGAACCTCGCCCCCGGTCCCGCGCGTGAGCGCCTCCTGTGCGTCTTGAAACTCTCTCCAATCTCCGCTCGAGATGGGCGCCGGCACGCGCACTCTCGGAATCGGTTCGCTCGCGCGGCTCGCGCCTTCCTCGGTCGGGCTCGGCGCGCGCGCGTCTTGACGTCTCTCGGCGTCGTCGAGCGCTCTCGCCCCCGCCTCGGCCGTCCCCATGGACGGCGCCGAGTTTGATCTCACCCCGGCGCGCGGCGTCGACCCCGCGCGCGCGTCCGTCGCGTCGTCCTCGTCGGTCGTCTCCGCGATGCGCTCGCAATGCGCTCGCGCATCCGCCGAGCCTCCGGGGACGCTCGCGGGCTCGTCCGGCGCGGGCACGTCTCGAAGCGAGTACTTGTGATCGCGGAGGATGCGCAGCGATTCGCTCGCGCGGAGCGAGGTCGACGACGTCGTCGTCGGTTTCGTCGGGTCCGTCGCGGTCATGAAGGACGTCGTCGAGACAAATTCGATCGCTCGCCCGCCCGCCGCGGAGTGTCGTCGTTGTCGTCATTCGTCGGTCCGCGGGTCGAGCGAGGCGCGAGCGAGGACGCGCGATGGAGACGATCTCGTTCGATTATTGCGGCGAGGGCGACGTCGCGAGAGAGGCGCGGCTCGCGGTGTGGACGTTCGCGAACGTGACGAACGCCGGGGAGGTGCGGGCGGCGCTGCTGTCGGGAGAGTTGGACTGCGCGGTGATGAACGCGCGCGCGGTGGCCGGGATGGCGTGTTTGAAACTGGCGGCGTATCGAGCGATCGTGGCGCGGGCGAGAGGGGCGCTGGTGACGCGAGCGGTGCACTCGGAGTTGGTGTTTTCTCTGTCGCCGAATGGGCACATCAGCGAGGCGTTTCGTCGATTCGGGGGCGACGAGAAATCGGACGCGCTCGTCGTGTGTAAGTTTGACGCCACGGATGAGGATGCGGAAAAAATCATGAACGCCGTGCGCGGGGACTGCGTGGCGTTCGACGCGCGGCCCGCGGTGGATGAGGCTTCACTGCGAAAGTGGTACAAGGTGCACGTAAACGAGCTCGAGCTCGGTAGCTTAGAGGACGCGGTCTTGAGCCGCATAGCGATCCGTGATGTGATCTAGGGAACGAAATAGTAGATTTGTAATACCGTAGTGCGAATGCCGTGACTAGTGCTGTGATTAAAACGTTAGAAATGCATGACTACTCGCGTCAAGGAGGCGTCTCCTTGACGCAGTGGGCTATAAAGTTAATCTGGGTGTCCGACGAAAGCGACCACTTGTTGCGCAGAGGATCGTACACCATCCCCGCAAGCTCTTTCATGTCACACTCCGCCCGACTCGCCATCACCGCCACCTCACCGGGCGTCAAAAACTTTGTGAATTGGTGAGTTCCCGGCGGTACGATGCCGAGAACGCGTTCGGCGGCTAATATAGCCATCGCAAAGGACCTCGCCGTGCGATTGATGGTGCTGATGAAGAGCGAACCGCTCGGCTTCACGAGTTTACTGAGCGATAACGTGAATTCGAGCGGATCGGTGACGTGTTCGATCACTTCTAAACTCGTCACGCAGTCGAAAGTCTCACCGCGAGACGCGAGCTCCTCTGCGGTCACCGCCTCGTACCTCAAATTCTTCGCCAAGTCGGGATCTAACGCCGCGTGCGCTCGAGCGATAGCGATGTTCGCCGCCCCTGCATCGATCGCCGTGACATCCGCTCCTAATCTCGCTAAACTCTCCGCTAAAATCCCCCCGCCGCACCCGACGTCTAAAATCTTCACCCCTCGCAGCGCCGCGTAGGGCGGGTTCTGAGCCAACTCCTTCTCAAACCGCCGCGTCAACGCGTCTCGAATGAACAGCACGCGCACGGGATTCATGGCGTGTAACGCCGCGAACGGTCCCTCGTCCTCGTTCCACCAAAGCGCGGCGTCGGACTCAAACTTTGCCTTTTCCCTGGCATCGACTTGACCGATGGGCGCATCTTCGCTCGTTGACGTCGACGCCGACGTGGTGTTGTGCGCGCGAGAGAGCGCGCGTGTCGACGAGAGACCACACGTTCTCATCGGAGCTGCGTCGAACGTGGCGAACGCCGCGCGCGCACCGCGCGAGAGCGCTCGTCGAAGCGACATTGTCTGCCGTGTTGGTCGACGAGACGCGTCGAATGGCGTGGGGAAAGCCCGCCCCGGAGGGCGATAAGCCGTCTTGGCTGATGCGAATCGAAAAGAACGACGCCACGCTCACGTCGGTGCACGTCCTGCGCGTGCGTCCGTTCGATGAGAACTTACAAATCGACACGGCAAAGGCGTTGGAGGGAAATGAGCACGTTCGCGAGTTTTACGCCTCTGGACATCGCGTGACGTCGCGAGCCGCGCGAGCGTGGGCGGAGTGCTTCGCCATCAATAGCTCAATCGCGTCGCTGTGCATCGGAGACGAATCTTTCGGGGATGCGGGCGAGGAAGGGTGCGCTCTGGACGAGGCGCTCAAGGGACTGGCGCACTCGGCGGCCATCGAAAAAATCGATTTAGAGTACAAAGGCGTGCGAGACGAGAGCGGTAACGCCATCGGGAAAGTTTTGGAACAGTCCGGTAGCGTTCGAGAGCTCAGGCTAGGAAGGAATGAGAATTTCGGAGCCGTCGGGTACGAGGCAGTTTTTGCCGGCGCAAAGTCTGGAGCCACGCTCGAGACGCTGGACTTGACGGATAATACTCTTGATTCCAACGCGGCGAGAGCTCTAGGGAACTTTTTGAAGGATTCTTCATCCATCAAACGTCTGGGATTGACGAGATGTTCCGTCGAAGCCGAGGGACTGCGGGAAATCGGTGCCGGTCTGGCGCAAACGAAGGCGAGTTTAGAGAGACTGGAAATGAGCAGTGTCAAGCTCGGAGATGGTGGCGCAGAGTCATGCTTTGGCGGTTCAGGTTTCGGAACGGGGTCAACGACAAACTTTCTTGAGTTTGATTTCGTCCAGTGTGAGATCAAGGAAGCGCGAGACGTGGAGGCGCTCGATGGTCTCTTGCGTGCTAGCCCAAAATTTGTGAACGTCAACCTGCGCGGAAACGCATTCGGAGACAGCGGGCTCGCCACGCTCGCAAACGGTGCTTTTGCATCTCGAGCGCCTGAATCCATTGATCTCGGATCGTGCGGTCTCACCGGTGCATCCGCTGGCAGTCTGAGATTTGCCTTGAATGGTTCGTCGGCCGTCTCTCTGTTCGACAACGCCTTCGGGGACGACGGCGTTGGCAAAATCTTTGACTCGGCCCGGGGATGTCCAGTAACACTGCTCGATCTCGGCGCCGTCGGACTGACGGTAGAGGGTCTCCGAGCGATCGTTCAAGCTCTCGAAAACGCGGAGACTTTCCCGAATTTACAAACGTTAGTCATCGGTGGGAATCCCGGCGCTCAAGACGACGACTGGGAAGGACTCGTCAATAAACTTCGAGCCGTTCGACCGAGCTTGGACGTCGCCTGGCGGGCTGCGGACGGCGGCGATGATTCAAAGCTTCAACGCGATGACACGGGTCGCATCATCGGCGTAGAAAAGTAGATTTTGTAAAATGAAGGAAAATTTTAGACACGAGCCGCCGCGTGTGACAGAGTTGCCCGCCACACACGCACATCCTCAGTCGCACGCGCGCGCCCAACGTTGTCGTCGCGGTCGTCGCGCCGTGACTTAGATCCACGGCGTCGCACCTCTCGACTCGCCCGCGCGGTACATCTCGAACGTAGACGTCGAGCCGCCGCGCACAACCTCGCGGAATCAACCCTATCGACGCGCACCGTCATGTCGTTTCGACGACGACTGAAGGGTAAGGCGCCGCCCGAGGGATTCGAGATGATAGAACAGGCGATAGAGGACTTTGAAAACCAGATGAAGGACGCCGTGAACGAGGAGCACGAGGGGAAGAGAAAGAATGAGTTGACGTGGAGAATTCACAGAATTCACTGGGAAAAGAATCGCTTCATCTTTGACTTGATGTACAAGCGAAAGGCGTTAAAAAGAGAGCTGTACGATTATTTGTGCCGAGAGAAGATCGCCGATCAGGCGCTCATCTCCAAGTGGCGCAAACCTGGGTACGAAAACTTGTGTTCGCTTCTGTCCATACAAAAGTCGGCGACAAACTTTGGGACGACGAGCATCTGTCGCGTTCCCATGGCTTCCAGAGCTCCCCAACAGCGCTTGACGCCAAACGTCAAGACTGGTTGCATTTCGTGCTGCTCAGGAGACGGCATCATGGGAGGCCCAATCTGGTGGAACACCCCGATCACGGACGACGTAGAGAAAAAGTTGAACAAAAAGCGCAAGGCTGAGGACGCCGACGACGCCGCAGAGGAGGACCCCGAGGTCGCCAAGCGCATCGCCGCGCTCAAGAAGGAAATGTTGGGCGGAGAAGGTAAGGTTGCGGCGCCGTTAGATTGATTGAGCTCGACGCGAGCACTAGTGGAAATTTGCAAACCAAAGCATAGCAGTGTAGCCAACGAACCAGCCCCCCTCCGGGCCCACACCCCGAGCGCCACTTCACGCGTCCTCACGGGCGACGCGACATGTCGCTTCGCCGCGTCCTCACGGGCGACGCGTTTTTCGCCAAGATAGAACCTTACCGCGCGATCTGGGCCATCGCGCTTCCTCCAGACTACGCCCGCGCCCGAACGGAGGAGGCTTCGGCACAAGATGTCTCCACGAGCGGGCGCGACGAAGAGCGCGCGCCGTGCGCCAACTGTTGGGGCGTGAGCGTGTCCAACGCCTATCTGAACCTCGCCTCCGCGCGCGGAGTGGTGATGATCCGAGGAAACGACTCTCGCGCGTCGCCTCCGACGCCGAGCTTGGTGAGGATGATGCTGTCGAGAGACGCCGCCGCGGCGCCACCTGGAGGCGTCCTTCTCACGCCCACCGATCATCGAGATCCCGTGAAAGTCACGATCGAGGACGCCAACCGTCTCACCGAAGCCCTTCGCGCGCGAGATGCTCGTCTCCGAGACGTGCCGTTTGGATTTTGGGATGGGCCCGCGAGCGAGACGAGCGTTCGCGAAAACGAGCTCCTCGACGACGACTCGGACAAACCCGCGGCGAGTCGCGTCGCCAAGGCTCGTCTCCAAGCCTTCCTCGACCAGACTCAGGGTGCGCTCAACACCTTCGGGTGAGCTCGAATCGTCAGTCTATGTAGAGTTAGTGAGTACTTTAGTGTGCTGCAAGTGTGCAAAAAAAGATATTTTTTCACTCGTCTTCATCACTTTTCACTCTTTCACTCATTCACCCCCCTCCAATCGTCGTCGCATCACACACGGACGCACCGACGCACCGACGCGCCGTGCGCCACACGCCAAACGACAATCATGTCCGCCGTCGTTGATTTCGTCAAGAAGACGCACGAAGATGCCATCGTCAAGGTGGGGAAAAACGTCGCCATCGCAGCCATGCTGTTGAACGTCTTCTTCCCGGGCATCGGCACCCTCGTCGCGTGCATCGTCGCCGATAAGACGATGGAGGGACTCAAGTGTTTCGCGTGCATGTGGCTGATGTGTCTCGTCTTCTTCGTGGGGTGGGTGTGGAGCATCTGGCACGGGGTGCTCATCTTGAAAAAGGCACTGTCGGAAAAATAAAAAATGTGAGAATACCCAGAACGTTGGCGCGAATGCGTTCGCGGTCCGAGCGCGCGTTTGAGCGCGCGATTTAGTCACTTACTCCGTTGATCGTTTAGAAGGTTGAAATCTTAGTTGTCATGAATACACTACCACACACACGTCGTCTATGTCGTCTACGTCGTCGTTTCCGCGGTCTCGCCGGTTTCGCTCGACGTCCCCGACTCTCGCTCGCGGACGAAATTAAAGAGCTTGACGTACTCCTCCATCGTCAGCTCCTGTGGACGAATTTTCGCGCCGCGATCGAGCATCTCAAATGCGCCATCCATCGTGTCTTCGGTGCACACCGCCTTTAAATTGTTGCGCAACATTTTACGCTTTTGCGCGAAACATGCCTGGACAAAGGTGAAGAACTGTTTCTCCGTGCCCTCGAGGGGTAAGAGTTCGTGCGGTTCCTTTGGTTTAAAACCGATCAGACACGACTCCACGTTTGGAGGGGGCATAAAACAGTGTCGCGAAACCGGGCGAATGTAATAGGGTTTTGAATAATAGTGCACGCGCACACTCATTGCGCGATAGTCGCCCCCGCCCGCGTCGTCTCTCACCAAACGTTGCGCCACCTCCTCCTGAAACATGAAGATCATGTCCTCGAACGTCTCACCCATCGGTAACAACACCTTTAAAACGTCCGTCGTGATGTTGTACGGAATGTTCGCGACAACCTTGGCCCTCGGCTCGTCTGGCATCCGTCTCGTGAACGCCTCCGCCAAACCGTCCCACTTTAAAAAATCACCCTCCACCAATTCAAACGTCTCCGCGTACTCCTCGCACAAACCCTCGCGCAGTTTCTCCGCTAAATTTCTATCCTTCTCGACCGCCAACACGCGCGCGCCGAGGGCTAACATTTCGTTCGTCAGATTTCCTGTGCCCGGTCCGATTTCTAGCACCCGATCCCCCGCGCGCAGACGCGCCGCCTCCACCGCGTCCGTCACCACGGTGGCGTCCACGAGAAAGTGTTGTCCCAACCACCGCCTCGCGTCGTGATCGGCATCCTTGACGCGTCCACGAAGCGCATCGTCCTCCGACGTCGGCGGCGGTCGTCGCTCGAGCTCGCGTCGTCGGCGCTTGTCGGCTGCTTTTTCCTCCTTGGCGCGCTTCTTGTTCGCGCTCAGACGCTGCGGTTTACGAGCGAATCTCGCGATCGTGGACGCGCGAGGACGTTCGAGACCGTTTTCCTCGTCCGCTTCGACGCGTCGCCGTCGAGCCGAGACGTCTCGAGTCGACGCGCGAGAGCGACGTCCCGCGCCGCACGCCGCCCCCGAGGCGAGGATTCGCGAGGCGTGTTCGGCGACGCACGCGCGCATGGCGGTAGACTATTCGCGTTCGCTCGCGCGCGGTACCCGTCGCGTTCTCGAGTCGACGCGTCGTCGTTCGCGACGCGTGAGCTCGCGCGCGCGCGTCTCGCGTCGGTCGTGTCATTTCATTTCAATTCACGTCATCGCCGCACGCCGACGCGCGTCTCTATGATTCTATCTATCACCTCCTCCACGTCTCGCGTTCGATCCCCCATCACTCGAACCGATCTCGCGTGTTCCTCTCTCTCGCGTTCAATAGCCTCCCTCACCGCCTCTCTCGTTCTCGCGAACGCCTCTCTCGCGTCCTCGGCGCTCGCGCACGCGCCTTCGACGTCCTCGACGTCCCGCGGCATCCTCGCCGCGGCCTCTCTCGCCCGTCGTCCCACCTCCCGCGCGCGCGCCCGCAACGCATCCACCGTCTCACGTCGCTCCTCGCGCATCGCTCGAAAACTCACCATCGGTTCCCCCGCGCGCACCGCCTCCGTCACCGCCCGCGCGCCCGCGCGTCGCGCCGCGTCGTTCGCCCGCGCGCACGCCGCCAAGACGTCTCGTTCCTCCTCCGCGCTCGCCCGCGCCGCGCTCGATTCCTCGCGCACCGCCTCACGAATCTTCCGCGCGCACGCGTCGCGCGCCTCCTCTCGCGCCCGCGCCGTCTTCCGTCGCCCGTCGCGCGACCCACGTCCCGTCGCCGTCGCCGTCGTCGTCTCGAGACTCGCGCGAATCTCACGAATCGCGCGTCGCCCCGCGACGACGGCGTCCAACACCGCCGCCGCCGTCGTCGTCGTCTCCATCGATCGAGGACGTCGCGCGCGTCCTCGCGCTCGGCGGCCGCGGCGTCGCCGCCCTCTCGCGCGCGAGACGAGGCGAGGCGAGGAATGAATGATTCAATGATTCAATGATTCAATGATTCAATGATTCAATGATTCAATGATTCAATGATTCAATGAATGAATGAAT
>Ga0181573_10000010_pt1 | contig 196378 bp, 162 predicted proteins | sample 101ome_25_FD_148643 | JGI IMG/M metagenome (GOLD analysis project Ga0181573, IMG submission 148643) | Coastal salt marsh microbial communities from the Groves Creek Marsh, Skidaway Island, Georgia - 101409BT metaG (spades assembly) | ecosystem: Environmental > Aquatic > Marine > Intertidal...
CTTCGGTCCCTATACCCCCGGCTTCCGCGTCGCGCCCTACGGGGATGTCGAGGCGACCCGGGCGATGGTGAACGACAGGACCGTCGCGATCCTGGTCGAGCCGATCCAGGGGGAGGGTGGGGTGGTCATCCCTCCCGCCGACTTCCTGCCGGGGCTGCGGGCGCTCTGCGACGAGCGGAAGGTGCTCCTCATCTGCGACGAGATCCAGTCCGGGCTCGGTCGGGCCGGCTCGCTGCTCGCCCACACCCTGAGCGGAATCCGGGCGGACGGGGTGACGATCGGCAAGGCTCTCTCCGGCGGGCTCTACCCGGTCTCCGCTTTCCTCGCCGACGACGCCGTCATGGATGTCTTCGACCCCGGCAGCCACGGCTCGACCTACGGCGGGAACCCGCTCGCGTGCGCGGTGGCCGAGGCGGCGATGGATGTCCTCGTCGAGGAAGGGCTCGTCGAACACTCCGCCCGGCTGGGTGTGCATCTCGAGGAGCGGCTGCGCGCGATCGAGGTCGACTTCATCGAGGAGATCCGCGTCGCCGGACTCTGGGCGGGGATTCAGTTCTCCCCCTCGGTGGGCGGGGCGCGGAAGATCTCCGAGGCGCTCCAGGCGAAGGGGCTCCTCTGCAAGGAGACCCATGTCCACACCCTGCGCCTCGCGCCGCCCCTCGTCATCAAGCAGGAGGAGCTCGACATGGCCCTCGACATCATCGAGGGGGTCCTGCTCTCCCTCTGACCGAAGATCGAAGACCGACGATCGAGACGGGACCCCGTCGCGGCGCTCGCGCCCCGGCGGGGTCCCGTCGCATCCGGCTCCGCCCTTCGACCGAATTCCCTCCCTGAACCCACGAAACGCGCTTGCCCCGCTCCGGAGTTTGGGTAAAACGATCGTTTCATACGAACGACCGTTTCGCCTGTTCGGTCGAAGAGGAGGCGCCCGGTGGGCGAGGGCAGCACGCGAGATCGGATCCTCACCGCGGGAGAGGCGCTCTTCGCGGAGGTCGGATTCGAAGGGGCCACCCTCCGGCGGCTGACCACGACCGCCGAGGTCAACCTCGCGGCGGTCCACTACCACTTCGGCAACAAGGAGGGGCTCTTCCGCGCGGTGCTCGAGCGGCGGCTCGCCCCGATCAACGCGGAGCGCCTCCGTCGCCTCGACCTCCTCGAGTCCCGCTCTGCGTCCCCCTCCCTCGAGGAGGTGGTCGAGGCGTTCGTGGGTCCGATGCTCTCGGTGCAGCAGGACCCCCGGGCGGTCGCCTTCGTGCGGCGCCTCCTCGGGCGGATCTGCACCGATCAGGGGGGGGAGTGGATCCCGCACTTCCTCGCGCAGTTCTCCGGGGTGAAGGAGCGCTTCGCGGTCGCCTTCCAGCGCGCGCTCCCGGCGCTGAGTCCGGCGGAGGTCGCGTGGCGAATGCACTTCTCTCTGGGAGCGACCGCCCACGCGATCGCGGACGAGACGCGGATCGCCGCGCTCTCCGATGGACTTTGCGATCCCCGCGACTCGGAGACCCTGCTGGCGGAGCTCGTACGCTTCATCACCGGCGGCCTCCGGGCGCCGCAGCGAGAGGAGAGGAGCTGATGCCGCTGATGCCACGGACTTCAGGCCCCTCCGCTCGAGGCTCCTCCGCTCGGCGCCCCCAGGCTCCGTATGCCATCTCCCTCGGGCTCCTGCTCGTCGTGGCGGGCTGCGCGGGCCCTTCGCCGAGGGAGGACGCCGACCCGTCGTCGATCGCCGCTTCGGTGGGGGTGCCGGAGGCGTGGAGCGCCGCAGCGGGCGCGAAGGATGGCGGCTCGAGCCCGACCGCGGACGCCAGCTGGTGGTCCGCCTTTGGGGACTCCCGCCTCTCCGCCTTGATCCTGGAAGCCCTCGACCACAACCCCGACCTCGCCGGGGCTTCGGCCCGCGTCGCCGCGGCCTCCGCCTCGCTCGATGCCGCAGCCGCCTTCCGCTGGCCGGAGGTCTCCCTCACCACCAATGCGGAGCGGCGTCGACAGAACTTCATCGGGATCCCGATCCCCGGCTCCGGGGGCGTCCTCTCCAGCACGACCACCGGCCTCGGCGCGAGTCTCACGGCGGGCTGGGAGCTCGACCTGTGGGGGCGGATCTCGGCCGGAGAGCGAGTCGCCGCCGGCGGGCTGGCCGCCAGCATGGCCGAGGAGCAGGGGCTGCGCCTCTCTCTCGGCGGCCAGGTGGCGATCGCCTGGTTCCATCTCGTCGAGTCCCGCAGGCAGGTGGCCCTCGCCACCACCATCGTCGATCGCTGGCGGCTCGCGGAGGAACGGATCGCCGCGCGGGTGGAGGAGGGGATCCTCTCCTCCCTCGACCTTCGGCTCACCCGCACCGAGCGCGCCGCCGCCGAGGCGGAGAGGGCCACCCTCGAGCGCCGCGCCTCCGCGGCGCGCCGGGCCCTCGAGCTGCTGCTCGGACGCTACCCCTCGGAGTCGGTCGAAGGGACCGAAGCCCTGCCGGGGCTGCCGCCCCTTCCGGAGGTCCCGCTCCCGGCGCGGGTCCTCGCCCGGCGGCCCGATCTCGTCGCCGCCCGCGCTCGCCTCGCGGCGGCGGGAGCCGAGGTGGAGAGGAGCGAGGCGGACCTCTACCCCCGGATCACCCTCAACGGCACCGGCGGGGGGCGCAGCGAGGAGCTGTCCGATCTCCTCGATGGCGACTTCTCCGTCTGGTCCCTCGGCGCGGGGCTCGTCGCTCCCCTCCTCGACGGAGGGCGTCGTCGGGCGGTGCTCGGGGCGGCGGAGGCCCGCCGTCGCGAGGCGGAGGCGGGGTTCGCCCGCGCCCTGCTCTCCGCGTGCGGTGAGGTGGAGTCCGCGCTCTCCGACGAGGCTCACCTCCGGGAGACGAGCGAGCGCCTCGCCGTGCTCCTCGAAGAGTCGGCGCGGGCCCGGGATCTGGCGCAAGCCCGCTTTTCCGCCGGCCTGACCGACATCCTCACCTTCCTCGCGGCGGAGCGCAGCGCCGCCCGGGCCGAGGCGCGTTCGATCGAGATCGAGCGCGCCCGCCTCGAGAACCGCGTCCGTCTCGTTGTCGCCCTGGGAGGGTCCGGCGCCGCCGGGCTTCCGGGAACAGGCAGCTCCGTGCCCGAAGAGGAGACTCGACCGTGACCTCCCCCGATCGACCGGATCCCCCCGTCGTGGAGCGCGTCGCCGCCGCTCCCCCCGCGCGGAAGCGCGGAGCGCTGCAGGCTCTCCGCTTCCTCTCGCCCCTCCTCGTCCTCGCCATGGCGCTCGGAGCGATGAAGGTGCTCATCGACTCGCGGGAGCAACCGGTGGTGGTCCCGCCGGAGCCGTATCGTCCGATCGTCGAGGTCATTCGGGTGGAACCGACCGATGTCGACCACGAGATCCGGGCCAGTGGTGAGGTCTCCTCCTACGGCTCGATCGACCTCGTCCCTCAGGTAGGGGGGAAGATCGTGGCGGTCTCCCCGCTCCTCCGGGCCGGCGCCTTCTTCACGGCGGGGGAGCTCCTCCTCGAGGTGGAGGCGGATGATCACCGCCGTCGCTGCACGATCGCGGCGGCGGCGGTCCGGGAGGCGGAGGTCGCCCTCGAGACCGAGACCGCGCAGGGAGAGATCGCGCGGAGCGAGTGGGAGACCCTCTCCATCGGCGAAGGGAGCCCGCTCGCGCTGCGGGAGCCGCAGCGTCGCCTCGCGGAAGCGCGGCTCTCGGCGGCGCGGGCCCGCCTCGAGCAGGCGGAGCAGGACCTCGAGAGGACCCGGATCCTCGCGCCGTTCGATGGGCGGGTCCTCTCGAGTCGCGCCGAGGTCGGGCAGGTCGTGGCGCCGGGCGGGCCGATCGCCCGCCTCACCCGGACCGACCGGGCCGAGGTGGTCCTCCCGGTCCTCGACGCAGACCTCGCCCTCCTCGACCTGCCGCTCCTCCCGACGGCGACGGGGAGCTTCGAGGGTCCGGAGGTCGAGCTGACCGCTCGCTTCGCCGGAGAGGCGCGGCGCTGGGTGGGGACGATCCGTCGGATCGAGGGAGAGCTCGACCCGCGCACGCGGATGGTGCGTCTCGTCGCCGAGGTCCCGGAGCCGTTCGGCCGCGCCCGAGGGGAGTCCGGCGCAGCCCCGCTCCCCTCCGGGCTGTTCGTGGAGGCGAGGATCCGCGGCGTCCGCTCCGCGGGGGTCTTCGCCGTCCCCCGCGCGGCGTGGCGCGAGGGACGCCACCTCCTCGTCGTCGGAGCGGAGGACCGCCTCTCGATCCGGGTTCCCGAGCTGATCCGGGTCGAGCGCGACCGGGTGATCGTGCGTCGCGGCCTCGAGGCGGGGGAGCGGCTCGTCGTGACCCCCATCGAGGCGGCGGTCGACGGCATGCCTGTCCGCCCGATCGAGGCCCCGAGGGCGATCGGAGCGCGACCTTGAGCGGAGTCGTCAGTTGGTTCGCCCGGAACCCGATCGCCGCCAACCTCCTCATGGTGATGATTCTCGTGCTCGGCACCGTCGAGCTCCTGGGGATGAAGGAGGAGGTGTTCCCCGACACCGCCACCGGGGTCATCTCCATCACTGTCCCCTTCCCGGGGGCGGCTCCCGAGGAGGTGGAGGAGGGGATCTGCGTCAAGATCGAGGAGGCGATCCAAGACCTCGACGGAATCGACGAGCTCACCTCCGTCGCCGCGGAGAACCTCGGCTCGATCACGGTCGTCCTCGATGAGGATCAGGACGCCCGCGAGAGCCTCGACGACATCAAGAGCCGGATCGACGCCCTGGAGACCCTCCCGGAGGCGGCGGAGGAGCCCCTCGTTCAGGAGCTGATCTTCCGTCGCCATGTGGTGAACATCGCGATCTACGGCGATGCGGACGAGATGGCCCTGCGACGGGTCTCGGACCGGATCCTCGAGCAGCTCATCGCCGAGACCGAGGTCTCTCAGGCGGAGCTCACGAGCGCGCGGCCGTACGAGGTGTCGATCGAGCTCTCCGAGGAGTCGATGCGCCGGTACGGCCTGACCTTCGATCAGGTCTCGCGTGCGGTCGCGGCGAGCTCGCTCGATCTGCCCGGGGGTTCCATCGACACCCGCGAGGGGGACATCCTCGTCCGGACGGTGGGCCAGCGCTACCGCGGGGAGGAGTTCGCCGAGATCCCCGTGGTCGCTCGCCCGGATGGCACGCGCCTGCGGGTGGGGGATGTGGCGCGGGTCGTCGACGGCTTCGCCGAGACCGACAAGCTCGCCCGCTTCAACGACCTCCCCGCGGTGCAGATCCGCGTGTATCGGAGCGGGGACCAGGACGCGACCGCGATCAGCGCGGAGGTCGAGCGCTTCGTCGCCACCGCCGCCGCCCGGGTCCCCGAGGGGATCCGCCTCGCGATGTGGCAGGACAACGCGAAGCTCCTGAAGAGTCGCCTCGATCTCCTGAAGCGGAACGCCGCCTACGGACTGGGCCTCGTCTTCGTCGTCCTGGCCCTCTTCCTCCGGCTTCGCCTCGCGCTCTGGATCAGCCTGGGGATCGGGGTGAGCTTCTTCGGGACCTTCCTGGTGATGCCCTGGCTCGGCGCCTCGATGAACATGATCACGGCCTTCGGGTTCATCGTCGTGCTCGGGATCGTCGTCGATGATGCGATCGTCGTCGGGGAGAGCATCTTCCACGATCAGGAGAACGGGAAGCCGGGGCTCGCGGGGGCGATCTCCGGGGCGCGACGGGTCACCGTGCCGGTGATCTTCGCGGTCTCCACGACGATCGTGGCCTTCTGGCCTCTGATGATGATCCCCGGGGCGCAGGGGAAGCTGTGGAGCCAGATCCCCTATGTCGTGATCCCGACCCTCGCCTTCAGCATCATCGAGTCCCTCTGGATCCTCCCGGCTCACCTCCGGCATCAGGGAGGGGGGCGTCCCGACCGGACGATCCTCGGTTGGGCCTTCCGACGGGCGCAGGGGGTGTTCGGGCGCGGCCTCGAGCGGTTCACCCGCTCCGCCTACCTCCCCAGCCTCGAGCTGGCCCTCCGACAGAGGTACCTCACCGTCGCGGCCTTCACGGCCACCCTGCTCCTCGTCGTCGGCGTGATCGGCGGGGGCCATCTCCGCTTCTCGTTCATGCCGGATGTGGAGGCGGACTACGTCGTCGCCGACATCACCATGCCGCGGGGGGCGACGGTGGAGCAGACCGCCGCCGCGGTCTCCCGGCTGGAGGCGGCGGCGGAGCAGCTGCGGCGGGAGCTCGATGCGGAGGACCCCGGGGGGAGCGTCTTCCGCAACGTCCTCGCGACGGTGGGGGAGCAGCCCAACGTGGCGGACCAGCGGACGAACGCGGGGGGGACCGGACAGTCCTTCGACGGCTCCCATCTCGGAGAGGTGAACATCGAGCTCGCCCCATCCGAGGAGCGCGGCACCCTCTCGAGCGAGGAGATCGCGAAGCGCTGGCGGGCTCTCACCGGGCCGATCCCCGGCGCCGTCGAGCTGACCTTCACCGCCTCCCTGTTCACGACCGGGCATGATGTCGATGTGCTCCTCACCGGCGAGGACCTCGGCGAGCTGCGTCGCGCCGCGGACCGGCTCGGAGGGCGCCTGGCCGCGATCCCCGGGGTCCACGAGGTCAGCGACAGCCTGCGCTCCGGCAAGGAGGAGATGCGCCTCCGCCTGCGCCCCGAGGCGGAGCAGCTCGGCCTCACCCTCGCAGACCTCGCGCGGCAGGTCCGGCAGGGCTTCCACGGCGAGGAGGCGGATCGGATCCAGCGGGGACGGGATGATGTGAAGGTCATGGTGCGCTACCCGCTCGACGCGCGCCGATCGACCGAGGACCTGGAGGAGATGAGGATCCGGACTCCCGCCGGGGCGGAGGTCCCCTTCCGCCGGGTCGCCGCGGTCGAGAGGGCGCGCGGCATCGATGCCATCGAGCGCTATGATCGGCTCCGCGGGGTCCATGTCCGGGCGATGATCGATGGCGTGGAGACGGACCCCGAGCTCGTCTTCCAGGACCTCACTGGCCGGGTCCTCCCCGAGCTGGAGGAGGAGTTCCCCCGGATCGGCTGGAAGTTCGAGGGGGAGAAGCAGGAGCAGGCCGAGACCCTGGGGGCCCTGGGTCGGGGCTTCATCCTCGCCCTCCTCGCGATCTACGCCCTCATGGCGGTTCCGTTCCGCTCGTGGCTCCAGCCGCTCATCATCATGTCGGCGATCCCCTTCGGAATCGTGGGGGCGGCGCTCGGGCACTTGCTCCTCGACCTCGAGCTCAGCACCGTCTCGCTCTGCGGCGTCATCGCGCTTTCGGGGGTGGTGGTGAACGACAACCTCGTCCTCGTCGACACCGTCAACCGTCGGCGCCGGGAGGGACTCCCGCTTCACGAAGCGCTTCGCAGCGCGGGAGCGTCCCGCCTGCGCCCGATCCTCCTGACCTCGCTGACCACCTTCGCCGGGCTGACCCCGCTCCTCCTCGAGCGGAGCCTGCAGGCGAAGTTCATGGTGCCGATGGCGGTCTCCCTCGGCTTCGGAGTTCTCTTCGCGACCTTCATCTCCCTGATCCTCGTGCCGGTCACCTACCGGATCCTCGAGGACCTGTTCCGGCTGATCGGGGTGGACGAGCGTTGGATCGCGGAGACGGAGGAGCAGGGGCGGGAAGCGCTGCGCGAGGCGGGTCTGGAAACGACACGCTCCTGGTAGGAGCACAGGGATCTGAAAGAGAGAGGGAACGATGACCTCGAAGGAGAGCGCCTCCGGGCGCGGGGTTCTTCTCGTGAACCTGGGGTCGCCCGCGAGCACGAGCGTGCCCGATGTCCGCGCCTACCTGCGGGAGTTCCTGAGCGACCCTCTGGTGCTCGATGCTCCGGCTCCGATCCGGGCGATGGTGCTCCGCCTGTTCATCCTGCCCTTCCGGCCGAAGCGATCGGCGGCGGCCTACTCCACGATCTGGACCGAGGAGGGCTCTCCGCTGATCGTCACCGGGCGCAGGGTCGCGGAGGAGATGGACCGCCGTCTCGAGGAGCCGGTGATCCTCGCCATGCGCTACGGCGAGCCCTCCATCCGTCGGGGGCTGGAGGAGGCGCGGGAGCGTGGGGTCACCGACCTCCACGTGATCCCGCTCTATCCCCACTTCGCGATGTCGAGCACGGAGACCGTCATCCGCAAGGTCCAGACGGAGAGCGAGGCGATGGGGAGACCCTTCCGGCTCACCTTCCGGAGCGAGTTCCACTCCGATCCCCGCTACATCGACGCGCTGCGTCAGGTCGCGGCGCCGTACCTCCCGACGGAGCCGGACCACCTCCTCTTCAGCTACCACGGCGTCCCCGTGCGTCACATCGAGAAGCGGGACCCGACCGGCTGCTTCTGCCTGCGCTCACCGGACTGCTGCCTCACCGACCACCCGGCCACCGGCCTCTGCTATCGCGCTCACTGCATGCGCACGACCGAGGCGCTCGCCGCGGCGCTGGGGCTGCCGCGGGATCGCTACTCCGTCAGCTTCCAGAGTCGGCTCGGTCGGGACCCGTGGCTCTCCCCCGCCACGGACGAGGTCCTGCAGGAGCTGCCCTCCCGGGGGAGGAAGCGCGTGCTCGTCATCTGCCCGAGCTTCGTGGCGGACTGCCTCGAGACCCTGGAGGAGATCGCGGTGGAGGGGAGGGAGACCTTCATCGAGGCCGGTGGGACCGACTTCACCATGGTCCCCTGCCTGAACGAGCATCCCGCCTGGCTGGACTGCCTCGAGGAGTTCGCCCGGGAGCGGGAGCCTCAGCCGATCGAGCGGGAGTGAGCCGACCTCCGGCGGGGGAGCCCGGTCGGGCCGCCCCTCGGCCGGGCCTGAGTCTCAGCGACGGGCGTAGTTGAGGATCAGGAAGCCGAGCAGCGCGATCATCACGATCACGGTCGGCGCGCTGATCCGCCAGTTCAGCCCCATCCGCTCCTCCGCCGCGGCGATCGGGTGCGTGGCTGCGACGCGCCGGGGCAGGCGGTCGAGGAGGAGGGCATCGCAGCGCCCGGCCCCGCGCGCGAACGGTCCGACGATCACGGCGTTGATCCCTCGCCACAGCTTCCGAGGCAGCCAGTCCGCATCGAGGTTGGTCGACGGGATCTCCGGCGGGTAGATCCCCTTCACGAAGAGCCAGGTGAAGGCGAGGGATGCGAAGAAGAGGATCTGCATCTGCTCGGCGACGTGACCCCAGGTGTACTGGTGGGGGGTCTCCGGGAACGCGAGGGGCAGGAGCTGATAGAGGTAGAGGAACCCTCCGCAGCCGATCCCGACGCAGAGCAGGGCGGAGAGCCCCATCCCCACCCGCATGTGCAGCGGGGCCTCCTCGACCCTCAGCTTCGAGTCGTGGGCGAAGAACGCGAAGAAGGGGATCTTGATCCCCGCGTGCTTCACCACGCCGGTCGAGGCGAGGAGCAGGAGGAAGTAGATGACGGTGGAGTGGTTCTCGTAGGCGGAGACCATGATCAGGGACTTCGAGACGAAGCCGGAGAAGAGGGGGAAGGCGCTGATCGAGGCCGCCCCCACGCAGCAGAGCAGCGTCGTCTGGGGCATCGACTTGTAGAGTCCGCCGAGCTCGTGCCCCCCGGTCCGCCCGGTCCGGAGGAGGACCGCGCCCATGCTCATGAAGAGCAGGCCCTTGAAGAAGACATCGTTGAACGCGTGGGCGACCGCGCCGTTCACTCCCCAGGCATCCCCGAAGCCGATCCCGACGACCATGAAGCCGATCTGGTTGATCATGCTGTACCCGAGGGTCTTGCGGAGATCGTTCTCGATCACGGCGTAGATGATGGGGAAGATCGCCATGACGCCGCCGATGAGCACGAGCGCCTCGGCCCCGGCGAAGGTGCGGACGAGGGTGCAGACCGCGACCTTCGTGGTGAACCCGCTGAGGTAGACGGACCCGGTGGCGGTCCCCTCGGGGTAGCCGTCGACGAGCCACGTGTGCAGGAGCGGGAAGGCGCACTTCACCCCGACTCCGAGGAGGATGAGGATCGCGCCCGCCCCGCCGGCCGCCAGCTCCTCCGTGAGCGATCCGAACCAACCCACCTCGAGGTCGGCCCCCGCCCCGCTGCGGAGCGCGACTCCGGCCAGGATGAGGAGGCCGGAGATGATCTGCTGGACCAGGTAGCGCTGTCCGGCCGCGATGGCGCGGTCGGTCCGTCGGGCCCAGATGAAGAAGACCGAGCTGACCGCGAGGACCTCCCAGCAGGCGAAGAGGGTCAGCCAGTCCCCCGCGAAGACCGCTCCGATCGCGCTCGCCGGATACAGGAGGGAGGGGACGGTCTGCATCCGATCCTCGACCCCGAGGGCGAACACCCCGCTCACGAGCATGCCGAGGTGGAAGAGGAGCCCGAAGACGAAGCTGAGCTTCGTCATCTCCGACAGCACCAGCGGGAGGCCCAGGAACTCGACCTCCTGCACGAAGTCCGCGGGGAGCAGGAAGAGGTTCCAGAGCCCGAGCAGGGGAACCGCGATCATCAGCGCCATCCGGGCGCGTCCCTGGAGGAACCCGATGACGAGCGCGCCGAGCAGGGCGTAGAGGGCGGGATGGGCCGCGCCGGGGAGGAGCTCACCGATCATAGTAGTCCTCCTCCCGCATCAGGATCGGGCGCGCGGCCTTCGCCGCGAGCACGATGACCGTGCAACCGAGGAACCCGTAGACCGGGTAGAAGGCCGGCGTCTTCTCGATCGGGAAGTGCCCCGACTTGACGAAGAGGCCGCCGAGCGCGACGAGGCCGCAGCTGATGGTGAAGCCGCGGAGGAGTCGACGGACATGAGCGGGGTCGTCCAGTCGGTACTTCCGACCGTCATCGCTCCCCGTCTCCTCGACTTCGCTGGGTTGATGCATGGTCCCTCGCCTCAGTTGGCGGCCAGCGCGGCCAGGTCATGAAGGAAACGCGGCCAGAAGAAGAGCAGGAGGCAGCCGATCGCGGTGACGATGATCGGGATCCGGCAGAGGAGCGGGGCCTCCCCGTGCTCCGCGGGCGGGTGCTCCTCCCCATCCGCGGCTGCCTGGGGCTCGCGCCCGAAGAACGCCACGAGGGGGATCGGCAGCAGGTACGCGATGTTCAGGAGGGAGCTGACGAGGAGCACCACGAGGAAGGCGATGTCGTGGGCCTCGATCGTCCCCTGCACCAGGAACCACTTGCTCCACGCTCCCCCGAAGGGCGGGAGCCCGATGGTCGAGAGGGCTCCCACGAGGAAGCAGAGCATGGTGATCGGCATCCGTCGGCCGATCCCGCCCAGCTCGCTGATCTTCGTCTTGTGGGCGGTCGCGTAGATCGCGCCCGCGCAGAAGAAGAGGGTGATCTTGCCGAACGCGTGCATGGCGATGTGCATCGCTCCGCCGGTGATCGACGACTTCGTGGCGATGGCCGCCGCGAGGACGATGTAGCTGAGCTGGCCGATCGTGGAGTAGGCGAGGCGCGCCTTCAGGTTGTCCTGGGACATGGCGAGGAGGGAGGCGACGATGATCGTGAAGGCGGCGAACCACGCGACGACGTCGCCGGCGCCGGTCTGGCGCATCGTCTCCAGCCCTAGGATCGCGACGGCGATCTTGAGGACGGTGAACACGCCGGCCTTCACCACGGCGACGGCGTGGAGCAGGGCGCTGACGGGGGTCGGGGCGACCATGGCGTTCGGCAGCCAGAGGTGGAACGGCATCAAGGCGGTCTTGCCCGTCCCGAAGAAGAACAGGCAGGTGAGCGCCACCATCGTCCCGGCGCTCGCCTTGCCGGCGAGGATCCCTCCTTCGGTGAAGTCGAGGGTGCCGGTCAGGACCCAGGTCCAGATGGTCGCGGTGAGGAGGAAGAGGGTCGAGGTGCTCACGAGGATGCCGAGGTAGATCCGCCCGGAGCGGAACGCGGCCTCGTTTCGCGCGTGGGTCACGAGAGGGTAGGTCGAGAAGGTCAGAACCTCGTAGAAGAGGAACAGGGTCAGCAGGTTGGCGGAGAACGCGATGCCCAGCGCGGCGAAGATCGCGGCCGCGAAGCAGATGTAGTAGCGGGTCTGCCCTTCAGACCGCGCCCCGTAGAGGGTCCGCATGTACCCGATGGAGTACACCGAGTTGAAGATCCAGAGGAAGCTCGCGACGAGCGCGTAGATCAGGCCGAGCGGCTCGACCTCGAGGGCGAGCGTGAGCCCCGGCCCCATCAGCTCGACCAGGTGCGCCGACGGTCTCTCGCCTCCGGCGACCGGTCCCCACATCGAGGCGATGATGAGGAAGAGACCCACCGCGGTGAGGAGCGTGACCCCCTCGCGCAGGTCGGGGCGACGACCGGTCAGCGCGATGAGGATCGCGCCGAAGAGCGGAGTCAGGAGGGCGATGGTCGGCAGGGTGAGCTCCATCGATCAACCTCCCTGTCCGAGGAGGGTCCGCGCGGCCTCCCCCGCGAGGGCGACCGGCCCCGCGGAGTGGACCCCGAACCAGAGGCTGAGGCCGATGAGGATCCAGACGGGCAGCAGCATCGTGACGGGTCCTTCGCTGACCTCCGCGTGTCGGGGGTCCGGGGGGCGGAAGTAGATGATCTCCACGACCCGCCAGACGTAGATCCCGGCGAGGACCGAGCCGATGAGGACGGTCACGGCGAGGGGCCAGTGCCCGCTCGAGAGCAGTCCGCTCAGCAGGTACCACTTGGAGACGAAGCCGGCGGTGCCCGGCACCCCGATCAGCCCGAGCCCACCGACGACGAAGGCGGCGGAGGTCAGGGGCATGCGCCGGCCGAGTCCGCCGAGCGCGGAGAGGTCGGAGCTGCCCAGCCTCCACGCCACCACCCCGACCACGAGGAAGAGCCCGCCCTTCATCAGGGCGTGGTTCACGATGTGGAGGATCGAGCCGGTGACGGCATCGGTCTGCAGCACCGAGAGCCCGAGGACGATGTAGCCGATCTGGGCGACGGAGGAGTACGCCAGGAGGCGGGCGAGGCTCCGCTGGCGGATCGCCACGTAGGAGCCGAAGAGCACCGCGCCGCACGCGCAGGCCATCAGGACGGTGGAGTTCGGCGGCTGGAGGAAGCCGAAGTCGCTCCCGAACACCGTGAAGGTGAAGCGGAACGCCATGTAGATCCCCACCTTGGTCGCGGTCGCGGCGAGCAGGGCGGAGACCGCCGCCGGCGCGTAGGTGTAGGCGTTCGGCATCCAGGTGTGAAGCGGGAAGAGCGCCATCTTCAGCCCGAGGCCGACGGTGATGAAGGCGAAGGAGGTCAGGACCGTCCGGTTGAAGCCACCCTCCGCCTCGCGCATGAGGGTGAGGGTCTCATGGAGATCGGCCATGTTCAGGGTGCCGGTGGCCATGTAGAGATAGCCGACGCCGATCAGGAGGAAGCTCGCTCCGATGCTCCCCATGACGAGGTAGTTGATCGCCGCGGGGAGGGCGCGTCGATCGGTCTCCTTCCCCATCGCGACGAGCGCGTAGATCGTGAGGGAGGAGATCTCGAGGAGGACATACAGGTTGAAGGCGTCCCCGGTGGCGGTGATCCCGAGGAGACCGGTGATCGCGAGGAGCCAGAGTGAGTAGAAGAAGTTCAGCCGATCCGCGGGGATGTCCTTCTCCACGTTGCGTCGGGCGAAGAAGGTGACGACGGTCGCGATGCCCGAGACGAGCGTGATGACGATGGCGCTGAGGGTGTCGACCACGAGCTCGATCCCCCAGGGCGCGGGCCAGTCGCCGAGCGCGTAGGTCCTGGTGCCCGCGGTCGTGACGATCGAGAGGAGCTCGAGGGCGCCGAGGAAGGTGAGCAGCGTGACCGAGCAGGCCCACAGCCACGGGACGCGCCCTCCGCCGGTGAACACCGAGAGGACCCCCCCCAGCAGAGGGACGAGCAGGACGAGGAGGGGGAGGTGGTCGGCGAAGCTCATCCCGCCACCTCCTCGGCTCCGGCGCTCACCGGTGACGGCGCGGGGGCCTCGGCCTCCTCGCGGTCCATGCGGTGGATCTCATCCGCCTCGATCGTCCCGTAGCGCCGCTGGATGTTGACGATGATCGCGAGGGCGACCGCCATGGTGGAGAGGGAGACCACGATCGCGGTCAGGATCAAGACGTGGGGGAGGGGGTTGGCGAAGAGGGTGTCGGGCGGAGTGCCCGGCCCGCGGACCGGAGCGGAGCCGCCCCGGACGACACCCATCGAGATGTAGAGGAGGAAGATCCCGGTCTGGAAGATCCCGAGACCAATCACCTTCTTGACGAGGTTGTGCCGGGCGATCACGGCGTAGAACCCGATCATCATGATCACCACGTACACCCAGTAGTTGTAGGTCCCGAGCAGCTCCAAGGCCTACCTCCTCGCCGCCGTGGCGAACTTGTCGAAGAGGGTCACCATGACCGCTGCCACCGTGAGGGTGACCCCTGTCTCGACGAGGGTCATGCCCATCGCCTCCGCCCCGTGGATGGACTCGGGATCGGTGGCCCCCAGCGCGAGCGAGGAGTAGTCGAGGAACGCGTTCCCCGCGAGGAGTCCGTGGATCCCGACGCCGATGTAGAGCAGCACCCCGAAGGCCATCGTGCGATCGACCCATCGGCGGGGGACCCCTCGCTGGGTCTCCTCGAGTCCGTGCACGAGGGAGTGGAGGATCAGCGCCGCAGCGAGGATCACCCCCGCCTGGAAGCCGCCGCCGGGCCCCAGCTCACCGTGGGAGGCGACGTAGAACCCGTAGACGAGCATGTAGGGGATGAGCATCCGCGCGATGACGCGGGGGACGACCTGGTCCCTCATGCGGCGGCCTCCGTCTCCTTCGGCGGGGAGCGCCGATCCCGGAGCAGCACGATCAGGCAGACCCCCGCGGTGAAGATGACCGCGGTCTCGAACATCGTGTCGTAGCCCCGGTAGGCGGCGAGGACCGCGGTCACGAGGTTCGGGACATGGGTCCCGTAGTCCCCGTGATGCGCGTCTTGTGCAGGATCCCCGTGGATCTCGGAACTCCCGCCGTGGTGCTCCGCGGGCGCGGAGGTGTCCGGCTCGTGGTCGTCGGCGGAGTGGTCGGCCCCGTCATGATGGGCCTCGTCATGATGGGCCTCGTCGTGATGGGTGTCGTCATGGTGGTGCGCGACCGGGTGGACCTTGCCCACCTCCTGGGCGATGTACTTCCGGCCCACCGCATCGGTGTGCACCGGAGCGTTCGGGTCGCCGAACGCCGGCATGTCGGTGGTGCCGTAGAGGAGCGCGGCGCCCGTGAGGATCGTGACGAGCAGGGCCGCGCCGTGCGGGCCGCGCGACGGCCGCTCCTCCCGGCCCACCACGATGAGCGTCCCGAGCAGCAGGACGGTGGAGATCCCCGCTCCCACCGCCGCCTCGGTGAAGGCGACATCCATGGCGAACATGTTCGTCCAGACGAGCGCCATCAGGAGGCTGTAGACGCCGAGGAGCAGGGTGGAGGCGAGGAGGTTCCGGGCGCGGATCGTGGCGACGCCGGTGACGACCACCAGCGCGAGGAGGAGCAGGTCGACCGGGAAGACGCTATCCATCGCTCTCCTCCTTCCTCGTCCACGGTCGCAGCCCCTCGAGGTGGGCGGCCTGGCTGATCGCGTGGGTGGCGGTGGGGGTCGTGACGAAGAGGAGCACGGTCACCATGACGAGCTTCGCTCCGTCCTCCCACGCGGTCACGAGGGGGAGCAGGCCCAGGAGGACGAGAAGCTGGGCGAGGGTGTCTCCGGTGCCGGCCGGGTGGAGCCGTGAGTAGAAGTCGGGGAACCTCAGGACGCCGATCGCGGCGGTGAGGGCGATGAACCCGCCGAGCGGGAGGAGGATCCACGGGATCGTGTCGATCATGCTCCCAGCCTCCTGAACTCGACGAACTTGAGGATCGCGATGGTCCCGACGAAGTTGATCAGGGCGTAGAGCAGCGCGATGTCGAGGAAGCCGCCCCGATCCTCGAGGAACCCGAGGAGGCAGAGCAGGATCACCGCCTTGGTGCCGATCATGTTCACTCCGAGGATGCGATCGAAGACCCCGGGGCCTCGCAGGGTCCTGATGAGGACGAGGGCGAGGCCGATGAGAACGAGGACGCTGGCGATCAGGACGGGGTTCACCGGGAGGCCTCCTCCATCTGCCGGATCCGCTGCTCCATGTCGCCGCCGAGGAGCGCCCGCTCCGCTCCCTCGGTCAGGGCGTGGACGATGAAGTGCCCCTCCTCGCACCGGACGGTGACGGTGCCCGGGGTCAGCGTGATCGAGTTCGCGTAGAGGGTCCGCGCCACCGGGTGCCGCAGCTCCGTCTCGAGCTCGAAGAGTCTCGGGTCGATGCTGGTGGAGGTGGGGCTCCAGACCCTGCGGACGACATCGATGTTCGCGAGCACGACCTGCCACACGAGCCACGGGATGTACACGAGGAAGGAGAGGAGCCCCCGCGTGGGCTGACCTTCGTCCCCCACGATCTCCAGTCGGGTGCAGAGCCATGCGGTGAAGCCGCAGCAGGCGAGGCCGATCCCCATCAGGAAGGTCGAGTCGGTCTGCCCCGAGAGACAGACCCAGAAGGTGAAGAGGGCCAGAAAGAGGGCGAAGGCGCGCACGGTCGACGCTCCCGTCGTGCTGGTGGATTCCCCGTCGATTCCCCATCCGCTGCGCGGGACGCGCGGCGCTTGGGGGAGTATCCGTGAGGCTCTCTCGCAGGTCCAGAGAACCGGATTGAACGGTGGACTCCGCGCGGCCGGTCGAGGATGGGGTCGAGGGCCCGGGGGCGGGGAGATCGGCTGCGCTGGCAACGCGATCGTCCCGGGGATTCACTGGCGCTCCCGCGCGGCCCGGCGAAGATCCCCGACTCCTCCCGCCGAATCGGAGATCGCACTTGATCGAGCACTGGACCGAAATCGCGGGTCTCCTCGCGGCGCTCTGCTGGGCGATCGGGGGGATGATCTTCAGTCGCCTGCCTCTCGGGGTCGGAGCGATGAACGCGGGGAAGAACACGGTGGGGACCGCCCTCCTCCTCGTCTTCATCGCTCTCTCCAGCCGGGGCTTCGAGACCCTCGGCGCCCTCGGTGGCGATGCGCTGATGCTCCTGGCGATCAGCGGCTTCGTGGGGATCACGATCGGGGATGCCAGTTACCTGCGCAGCATTCAGCTCCTCGGGCCTCGCCGGGCGCTGGTCGTCTCCACGCTCGGTCCCCCCATCAGCGGTGTCCTCGGCTGGATCTTCTTCGCGGAGTTCCTCTCCCTCGAGCAGCTCCTCGGGATGGCGGCGACCCTCATCGGGGTCTCGCTGGTCGTGTGGGAGCGGAGCGGACCGCTGCGAGTGGTCGAGCCCGCTGCCCTGCGCCCCGGTCTCATCCACGGGCTCATCGCCGCGCTCTGCCAGGCGGTCGGCGCGGCGCTGGCTCGAAAGGGGATGGCGGGGCTCGACCCTGTCGACCCGACCGCCGCGTTCGTCCGCATCGCGGTGGCGACCGCGATCGGCTGGGGGCTGGCGCTGCTCACCCAGCGGGGGGGGCGTTGGGCGCGGGAGCTCCTGGCGCCCGGGGTGCGGGGGAGGATCTTCATCGCGAGCTCGATCGGCACCTTCCTCGGGATCTGGCTGAGCCTGATCGCCATTGGGGTGCTCGAGCTCGCCACCGCGAGCACCCAGACTTCGACCGCGCCGATCTTCATGACGATCCTCGTCGCCGTGGTCTGGCGGGAGCAGGTCACCCGGCGCGCCTGGATCGCGACCGCGATCGCCGTCTTGGGGGTCGTCCTGCTCGTGCAGGCCTCCTGAGGGAGCGCGTCAGTCGGAGCCCGCGGAGTCCGTGGAGTCCGGGCGCGGGGGAGCGGTCTCGGGGGCGAACTCCGCCGGAGAGTGGATCTCGATCGGCTGATCCGGGTGCAGCACCCGCCAGCGACGGACTGCCTCCGCATTGCCGAAGAGGACCACCTGGGACCGCCCTTCCCGGTGGGTCGCGAGGACGCAGATCTCCTGCTCCTCGAACTGCGGCCAGATGTACTCCCGCAGGTAGCGTCGCTTGCCGACCACCGCCCGCGCTCCATCGCCCGCGAGGAAGGCGAGGGTCTCCTCGGGCTTGAGCACGGTCTCGAAGTGGGTCGCGCCGCTGTGCAGGAGATAGGTGCCGTTCAGGCGCATCGCGTAGATCGCGACGATGCCGTCCGCCTCCAGCAGACTCCGCATCTCCTCGCCGAACTCGTTCGGTCGGATGAAGTCGTCCCGAAAGCCCTCGATCACCACGCTCCGCGTGAAGTTCGCCGCCGTCCCCAGGAGCAGCAGCGCGAGGAGCAGCGCCCGCGGGCTGCCTCGCCTCGCGAGGCCCGCGACCCACCCGAGGGTGGCGGCGACGAAGAGGCCGACCCCGACGAGCCAGCCACTCTCGAGCGCGGCGGTCATCGCCGCGTCCGTGCCCTCCGGGGCCGTGATCACGCCGGGGAGCATGCGCCCGGCGAGGCCGATGAGCGCGATCACGAGTCCGGCCACCGAGAGTGCCGTCGCGAAGACGCGGACCGCCACGACCGTGCGGCGCCAGCCGATCGTCGCGAGGGAGTCCTGCCGGAGCCAGAGATCGAAGGCGACCCCGAGCCAGACCGCGAAGCCCGGGAACGCCGGGAGGAGATACTGGGTCCGCTTGCTCGAGATCAAAGAGAGGAGGAGGACGATCGTCACCCACCAGAGGAGAGGATAGCGGAGGGGGCTCTCCTCCCGCTGGAGCGCCCGACCTCGTCCTCGTCCGGCGGTGAGCCCGCTCCCGAGGCTTGCCACGAGGGCGAAGGGGATGAGCAGGCTCCAGGGGAGCGAGGCGACGGGCCACTGCCTGAGGTAGTAGTGAAACTCACGGGCATGCGGGGCATCCGCCGCGGCGGCGCGCTCCGCGACGTGATGGCCGAGCATCTTGCCGACGAAGGGGTCCCCGTAGTGCTGCGCCATCGGGACGAACCAGAGCCCGAGGACGAGGAGGGAGACCGCCGGCATCCAGAGGATGGCCGGGCTGAGGAGTGCGCGGGCGCCCTGACGGCTCAGGCCGTCGACCGCCATCACGGCGCCCGGGAGCAGGATGGCCACCGGGCCCTTGAAGTGACAGCCGACCCCCATGGCCAACGCTGCGATGAGCTGCCAGCGCGCGGTCGGCGCGTCGGTCCGGGTCCAGATGAGGTGGGCGAGGAACGCGAGGGTGATGAACGCGAGCATCGGAATGTCGAGGACCGCGCTGTGGGAGTACTGATGGAAGAGCGCGGTGGTGGCGAGGATGAGCGCGGAGAGGATCGCGGCTCGGCGCCCGGCCAGGATCCGGGCGCAACCGTAGGTGAAGGCGAGGACCGCGAGGGCGAAGGGGAGGATGACCAGGCGGGAGCCGAGCGGCGTGACCTCACCGGTGAGGCGCTGGGGGAGCTGGAGGAGGTCGAAGAAGAGCGCGGGCTTCTCCCAGTAGTTCCCGCCGTTGAGGCGGGGCCCGAGCCACTCGTTCGCGAGGCGCATCTCTCTCGCGACCTGGGTGTAGCGCGCCTCGTCGGTGGTCGTCAGCTCGGTCGCGAGCATCGCGGGGAGGAGGAGCGCGCTGAAGACGGCCCCGATGAGGAGCAGGTCGCGGAGCGCGCCCACCGTCCGCGAGCTCTCCGCCGCGTCCTCCGCGACGGAGACACTCCGGCGCTCCGTCCTCCCGCCCGGCTCGGAAGCGCGAGCCCCGTCGGTCAACGGTCCTCGCCCTGCTCGGAGGGGGAGGTGGCTCCCTCCTGATTCTCCGTGGCGACCGCGGCGGTCGCGGCGAAGCGCTGTTTTCGGATGAGGATGAGGTTGCGCGTGTAGATGAGCAGGCCGAAGGACTGCCCCAGGATGAAGACCGGGTCCTGCCGCCGGACGGCATAGATGAACAGCCCGCACGCGCCCGCGATGCTGAAGTACCAGAACGCCACGGGGACGACCGATCGCCCCGCTCTCTCGCTCGCGATCCACTGCACGAGGAAGCGCATGAAGAAGAGCGCCTGAAAGCCGAGGCCGAAGATGACCCACGGGTCGGTGAACTCCTTGGCGAAGCTCATCGAGAGACCTCCTCGATCGGCCGGTCCAGGCTCTCCCGAGCGACCGGTCGCTCCACCGCCGTGTAGCGGAGGGCGCGCTGGCGCATCCGTCGCACCATCCAGAGGTCCTTGAAGGCCGGGAGCCCCCGGCCGAGGGGGCTGTACTTGCTGGTGCCCCGCTCGCGGGGTCGGTGGGAGACATCGAGCTCCACTCCCCGCCGCGCCCGCATCTCGACGATGTAGGGGAAGAAGCGATGCATCCCGTCGTACAGGGTCACATCCGCGATCACCTCGCGACGGAACGCCTTGAGCGAGCAGCCCACATCCTGATAGCGACTCCCCAGGAGTCGGTTCCGGACCGCATTGGCGATGCGCTGCGCCACCTTGCGGATGCCGGGGTCGGCCCGGCGGGCCCGGACGCCGAAGACCGCGACCTCTCCGGGCAGCGCCGCGAGGAGCCGCGGGATGTCGGCCGGATCGTTCTGGCCATCTCCGTCGATGGTGATGAGCACCTCTCCGCCCGCGGCGCGGAACCCCGCCTCGAAGGCAGCGCTCTGACCGGCGTTCGGGGAGAGGGTGAGGACCCGCAGTCCGCGTGTCGTCTCGGCGAGCCGGCGCAGGATGGAGGGGGTCTCATCGCTCGAGCCGTCGTCGACGACCACGATCTCGTGCTCCCGACCGCTGGTGGCGGAGGGGAGGGCGGCGATGACCGGCACGAGCTCATCGAGGAGGGGTCCGATCGACTCCTGCTCGTTGAAGACCGGGATCACGACGGAGACCGCAGGTCGGGCGGATGAGTCCTCGGTTCGCTGATCCAAGCTGCCTCCCGCTCCCCCGGCGGGTCCGGGCCCCAGCAGGGCCCGAGCGGGGAAGTTCAGCCTGTTACGGTACCGCCCGCTCCCGAAGCTCTGCAACCGTTCGCGCGCAGCTTTCGGAGATTCGCGCCGCCGCCCGACGCGCTCGTCACCGTCGCCGGCTTCTACCCCGAGCGGAGGGCCTCCACGGCCGGCCTTGAGGAGGCGACCCACGCGGGGATGACGCCCCCGAGGATGCCCACCGAGACGGCGATGACGAGGGCCGCGATGGCGGTGGGGGGGTCGAGGCGGAACGCGAAGGAGACATCCGTGAAGGTGTTCCAGTTCGTCGCGCCGGTCTCGATCCCGTGGAAGGGAGAGACGAGGATGAGCCCGAGGATCCCCCCCACGACCCCGACGAAGGCGGACTCGATGAGGAAGGCGGCGAACACCGCGCGACGCCGGTAGCCGATCGCCTTCAGGACGCCGATCTCATGGGTGCGGGCCCCGACCGCGGCCAGCATCGTGTTCATCGCTCCCAGGATCGCGGCTGCCCCCATGATCAGCGTCAGGATCATGGCGAGGCCGAGGAGGCCGGCGGAGAGGAAGGAGGTCTGCTTGGAGAGGTAGGTCCGCTCGCTCATGATCGTGAGGGGGGTCCGTGGATCGTCTTCGAGCTCCTTCACGAGGCCGAAGGTGGGGGAGCGCGGGGCGGACGAGCCCTCCTCGGTCGCTCCCGTCGAGCCAGCCCGGGCGGCTCGAGCCGCCTCGGCTTCGGCCTCGGCGGCGAGCCGCTCCGCCTCCAGCAGCGCCCGGCTCCCCTCCGGGGTCAGGCGGGCGATGATCCGCTGGTAGACCGGTCGCTCGAGCGCATCCATCATGCGATCCACATCGCCCCAGATCTCACCCGCGTGAACGCCGGGCGCCTCGAAGATCCCCACCACGTCGAACTCGGTGAGGTTCAGCCGGATCTTCTCGCCGACCTTGCAGCCGGCGATCCGCTTCGAGATCGGCACGCCGACGATCACCTCGTCCGTCCCCCAGCGGAAGGCGCGCCCCTCGATCACCTCGGGGCGCTCAGGGAGGACCTCGAAGGTCATCGGCTGCACCCCGCGAATGGGGACATTCGTCCGGCCGCCGTCGATCTTCTCGAGGTAGGTCGCGAGGTAGCTCTCCGCCGCGGCGATCGCGGCCCCCCCCGGGTCCCTCGCGATCTCCGGGCGCTCCTTCAGGATGATGTCCGCCTGCTCTCGACGGATCGCGGACTCCCCCTCGGAGTTCGCCCCGGGTCGGAGGAGGATCGCGATGTCCTCCGCGCCGCGGGGGGCGTAGAGGGACTGGAAGCCGTTTCGCAGCGAGAACACCCCGCAGAAGACCGCGACCGTCATCGCGATGCCGAGGGCGGTGAAGACCGTCGAGGTGCGACGGACCGCCAGGTTGCGGTAGGAGTATCCGAGCGGGAGCGCCATCGCCGACCTACCCTTCGTTCCGGAGCGCCGCGGTGGGGCGGAGCCGCATCAGGTGGAGCATCGGGGCGATGCCGGCCACGAGGCCCATCAGCACGGCGATCGCGAAGCCCTGGAGGAGAGTCCCGGGTCCGACCTCGAAGTTCGGGAAGAACCCGGCGAGCCCCTGCTTCAGGGCCTGGGAGGCGCCGAGCACGACGGCGACGCCGAGGAGGCCTCCCACGGAGGTGAGGAGGAGGGACTCGAGCAGCAGCGAGAGGCCGATCGATCCGTCGGAGAAGCCGAGCGCCTTGAGGATCCCGGTCTCCCGGATCCGCTGGCGCCCCGCGATCAGCATCGCGTTGACCACCGAGAAGAAGACCGCGAAGAGGACCGCGCCCCCGATCGTCCCGAGGAAGAGGGGGAGGTTCCCGAGCATCGAGACGAAGCCCTGCTGGAACGCGGCCTCCGTGAAGGTGCGGGTGCGCTGGGGACCGTTCGCGAAGAGCGCGTCGATCCCGTCGATCACCGCCGCGGAGGCTCCGGGGGCGGTCTGGACGAAGTAGGTGCCGGTCCCGACCGCCTCGGCCGCGTCGCCCCCCGAGAAGGTGTCTTCGAGGTAGTCGAACCGGAAGAACATCGTCTGGTCGTCGACGTTGTCCTTCTTCTTGCTGTAGGAGCCGACGATGTTGAAGTCCCACGCGCCGCCGCTGGGGTGAGGGAAGATCGTGCAGATGAGCTGCACCGTGTCCCCGACCTTCCAGCCGAACTTCTCCATCGTCTTCACGCCGACGAGGGCGGCGCGCTTCTCCTCCGCCATCGCCCGGGCGACCGCGGCCCGGAGGTCTCCGCTCGCCCCAGGCGGGCCCTCCTCGATCTCGATGTCGGCCTCGTACATGCGGAGCATCCGGTCGGGATCGACCGCGAACTGCGGGAAGAAGCCGCTGTTGGGGTCCTTGTGATAGGCCCCGAACCACTGCCACTTCGTCAGCTCCATGACGCCGGGGACGCTCTCGATCTTCGTCTGATAGTCGAGGGGCAGGTCGACGAAGAGGGAGACCGCCGACTGCACCACGACCCGCTCGCCCGAGGAGTCCTCGACCTGCGCGTCGAGGGTGCGGATGAGGGAGACGAGGAAGGCGAAGAGGAGGACCGCGAGGGAGACCGCCCCGACCGTCAGGAGGTTGCGGAACCAGTGCGCCCGGAGCTGCCGTCGGACCTGCAGGAACGGGACGCTCATGCGCCGCTCCCCTCGGTGGCCTCGACGAGGACCCCCTTGTCGAGGTGGAGGGTGCGCCGGCAGCGCTCCGCCACCACGGGGTCGTGGGTCACCATCAGGATGGTCTTCCCCATCTCCTCGTTCAGGCGGACGAGGAGGTCCATCACCTGGGTGGCGGTCTCGCGGTCCAGGTCGCCGGTCGGCTCGTCCGCGATGATCACCGCGGGGTCGGTCGCGATCGCCCGCGCGATGGCGACGCGCTGCTCCTGGCCCCCGGAGAGCTGGTTCGGCCGATGGTCCATCCGATCCTGCAGGCCGACCACCTCCAGCGCGAACTCCGCCTGCTTCCGTCGCTCCTTGCCGCTGAGCGGCGTGAGGGAGAGGGGGAGGAGGACGTTCTCGTAGGCGGTGAGCACGGGCATCAGGTTGAAGCTCTGGAAGATGAACCCGACGTTCTCCGCCCGCCAGGTCGGGAGTCGCTTCGAGGGGAGCTGGGTCAGGTCGGTGCCGTCGACATGGACCGAGCCGGCATCCGGCTGGTCGAGGGCGCCGACCACGTTGAGGATCGTGGTCTTCCCCGATCCGCTCGGTCCCATCAGGGCGAGGAAGTCGGCCTGCGGGATGGCGAGGTCGAGCCCGTCGAGGACGACGAGGGTCTCCCCCGCCCGGGAGTACTGCTTGCGCACCTGGCGCAGCTCGATGAACGCGCTCATGATGTCGGCTCCTTCCGCTCCACCGGGTCCCCGTCCAGGAGACCTGCCGGGGGGCTCTCGATGACCAGCTCGCCCCCGCTCAGGCCGCGCAGGACCCGCAGGAAGCCGGGCTCCTCGGCCCGCTCGGTGAGGACGGCGCGGCGACGCGCGACCCCGTCCTCGTAGATGAACACCGCGGCCTCCGGTCCCGGCGTCAGCGCGCCCGCCGGCAGGAGGATCCGCGGCGGCGCGCCGCCGAGCTCCTCGTCCGCGATGAAGGTGACCCGCACGCCGAGCTCCGGGAGGATGCGCTCATCCCGCTCGAGGAACACGGCCCGCAGCTCGACCGTGGCCTTCTGGCGGTCGGCGGTCGGCCAGACCTGCCGGACCCGGCCGGGGTAGCTCCGGTCCTTCCAGGCATCCAGCTCGATCCGCACCGGCGCGCCCTCGCGGGCCGCGGCGAGGGAGCTCTGCGCGAGCTCGACCTGGACCTCCAGGGACTCGAAGTCGACCAGGGTCGCGACCGCGCCGCGAGAGTTCGCTCCCGCGCCGACCGAGCTGACGATCTCCCCGACCTCGGCGTTCTTCTCCACGACGATCCCATCGAAGGGGGCGTAGACCGATGACTTGTCGATGCGCACCTCGATCTCGTCGAGGATCGCCCGCGTCCCCTCCCGCTGCGCCCGCGCGACATCAAGGTCGGCCCGGGCGCGATCCCGGTCGGCGGGAGTGGCATCCCCGCTCTCGACGAGGGCCTCGATCCGCTCGAGCTCCAGCTCGGCGAGGGTGACGAGGGCCTCGGTCCGCTGGAGATCGGCGGCGGTGCGCTGCCGGCTCGCCTCGAGCTCGCGGGTGTCGAGGCGGGCGACGAGCTCCCCCTTCGAGACCCGGCTCCCCTCCTCGACCCGGAGCTCGACGAGACGCCCCGGGATGTCGGTGGAGAGAGCGGCGCGGGTGCGCGGCACCACATAGCCGTTGGCGGAGACCCCGCTCCGGGGGAGGGCGCCGCCGACCTTCGCCACGCGGGAGACCTTCACCCGGGGCAGCTCGGGTCCGATCTCGGGCCTCCCGAACTCGTTCCAGCCGATGTAGCCGAGGAGGAGCAGGAGGACGAGGAGGGTGAGCTTCGAGCCGCCCCCTGCGGGGCGGTTCCGACCCGCGGCACCGGAGGCGCCGCGGTCGATGGTGAGGCGAGAGAGGTCGGGGGTGTTCATCGGTGGGCTCCCGGCACGAGCTCTCCCCGCGCCCGGCGGGGAGGAAAGACCCTGCAAGGTAGCGAGGGGGGAGGAGGGAGGAAAGCGATCCATCGATCTCCGTGGCCCGGAGGGGGTTCCGTGGCTCCCCAGGCTCGTGGGCTCACCATCCGCGGCGATCGACGCTGCGGCGGATCCGCCCCTCGAGGCCCTCGATCGACCGGTCGGCCGCGGTCGGACCGGGCTCGAGGCCCCCGCCGCGCGCCCGGGGGTACGCCTCGGGACGCAGGTGGAGTGGCATGGCATGCCCGCTCCGTCGGCTCCGCTCCTCTCGGAGGGCGTCGATCCCGATGGGGCCGACCACCACCGCCTCTCCCGGCCCCGGGCGCGCCTGGGAGACGATCCGCCCGTCGAGGTCGACGATCATGCTGGAGCCGGGCCAGGAGAAGGGGGGATAGTGGGCCGCGCTCGCTCCCTGATTGCAGGCGACGACCGTGGCCATGTTCTCGAGGGCGCGACAGCGGTTCACCACCGTCCACCAGTCGGTCGGGGGGGTCGAGCCCCAGGGGTCCATGTAGGCGCTGATCCGAATGAGCACCTCCGCGCCGGCGAGGGTCAGCTCTCGTGTGACCTCGGGGAAGAGCCAGTCGTAGCAGGTCGCGACCCCGAGGCGCCCGATGTCGGTCTCGACGACGGGGAACAGCTCCTCCTCGTAGCCCGGGATGTCGCAGGGGCTCGCGTGGACCTCCCAGGGGATCCAGGGGTTCACCTTGCGGTACTTCGAGGCGATCCCATCGGGACCGATGAGGACCGTGGTGTTGAAGACGGCATCGGGATACTTCGGGTCGACCTCGAGGAAGCTCCCGGACTGGATCCAGACGCCATGCTCCCGCGCGGCCGCCTCGAGGCGCTCGGTGTGGGGGTTCGGGATCTCCACCGCGAGCTTCTCCGCGATCTCCTCCGCGGTCGGGTGGATCGGGGCCGCGTGGGCGAACTCGGGAAACACGACGAGGCGGATGTCATGGAACGGGCGATAGCCGACGACGGCTCGCTCGAGCTGAGCGAGCATCGCGCTCGTGTTCCGGGCCATCTCATCGCGATGTCCGGGGTTCGGATTGTCGACCTGGCAGCAGGCGGCGTAGGGGATCGACACGGGTCCTCCTCGGGGTAGGGGCGACGGGGAGGATACCCCCTCCCGCCTCTCCCCGGGACTCGATCGACGCCGGACCTCCCGTCCTGTCGCGCGAGGTCTCGCGGTCCGACCGGTCAGCGGGTGAGGGAGCTGCAGCGGAGGACCAGACCATGCCGGTCCTTCTGCAGGCGATCCGGGCGATCGGAGGCGAGCCAGCGCAGCGCCCCGCCGCTGAGGACCGCGGCGTGGCCGTGCCGATCCCGAATCGCATCGAGGCTGCCGAGGAGGCGCGTCCAGCGCTCCCGATCGACGGGAGGGGAGCGGTCGAGGAGCTCCTCTCTCGCCTCCCGATCTCCGGCCGCGGGCTCCTCCTCCCCGAACAGCCCCGGCTGGATGGCGAGGGAGGCCCGGGTGATCCGGTCGAGGGTCACGCCGACGGAGCGCAGGGCGACGCGACGATCGGTGAGGGAGCGGCGCAGGGACACGGCGGTCGAGACGAGCTCCGGATCGAGGGCGGTGGGCGCGGGGAGGCGTCGCGACCGTCCGTCGCGTCGCCGATCGGCGTAGCCGATGGAGACATGGACCCCTCCCGCCTCGAGTCCGCGCTGGCGGAGATGCCGCCCGGCCCGCTGGGTGAGGTACTCCAGCATTCCATCGATCCGTCGGGGGTCGTCGACATCCTCCTCGAAGGAGGTGCTGCGTCGGATCGTCCGGGGGATCTCGCGCGGCGCGATGGCCCGATGGTCCTCGCCCCGGGCTCGCTCGTGAATGGTGGCGCCATCAAGCCCGAAGAGGGAGACGAGGGCCCGACGGGAGAGCTCGCGGAGCGCGCCCACCGTGGTCAGGTTCAGTCGCTCGAGGACCTCGGCGCGCTTGCGACCGATCCCGGGCAGGTCTCCCACGGGGAGAGGCAGCAGGAGGGCCTCCTCCTCGTCCGCGGTGAGGTGGCGCAGCCCGTCCGGCTTCGCTCGGGCCCCAATGAGCCGGGCGAACATCCGGTTGCGGCCGAGCCCCACGGTGACCCGCAGCCCGAGGTCCCGGTGGACCGTCCCTCGGAGTCGCCGCCCGACCTCCGTCGGGTCGGGGTAGAGGCGCGAGGTGCCGGTGAGGTCGCAGTAGGCATCATCGAGATGGCTCTCGACGACCGGGGACCAGGCGCCGCACCGATCGAAGACATGGGCGGCGTAGGAGCGGTAGATGGCCGCGTGACCCCGCACGATGGCGAGGCGCGGGCAGATCCGCTCCGCCCGGGCGAGGGGCATTCCGTTGTGGAGGCCGAGGGCCCGCGCCTCGTAGGAGCAGGAGGCGATGACTCCGCTCCCCACCGCGACGGGGCGCCCGCGCAGCCCCGGGTTGCGGAGCTGCTCGACCGAGGCGAAGAAGGCGTCGATGTCGACATGGAGGACGAGGGCGCGGGGGTCGGAGAGGGGGGGATCGGGCATGGGGGACGGATCGGGCATGGGGGACATGGAGGACTCCTCGGCTCGGGACGGCCGAGGATCGTAGCGAACATCCGTTCGCTACGCCAGAGGGGGCTCGCGGAGCTCCTCGAGGGCCTCCCGCACCCCCGGTGGGATCGGGACCTTTCGGCCGCTGCCGTAGTCCACGATCACGATGCGGGCCTCCCCGAGGGCGGCGACCGCGTCCTTCTCCCGGGAGACGAGGGTGTGCTCCATGGTGAAGCGGTCCTCGTCGATCGCGGTGACGCGCACCCCCGCGAGGATCGTGTCGGGCCAGGTGACCGGGACGCGGAAGGCGCAGCGCGTGTGGGCGAGGATCGGGCCGATGCCGGTGCGACCGCGCACCTCCTCGAGCCCGGCGCGGATGAACGCGGCGAAGCGGACATCCTCGAACCAGCGGAAGAAGCGGGTGTTGTTCACGTGTCCGAGGGCGTCCATGTCCCCGAAGGCGACAGGGATCTCGAGGCGCACGGGGAACCCGGCGAGGAGGGGATGGAGCCGATCACTCATGCCGTGGTTTAGCACGGGAGGGTCGGCGGGGGAAAGGAGAACGACCCCCGTCCCCGCAGGGGGGGACGGGGGTCGCGCTCGCTCCGACCGAGAGTGGACCGCTCAGCCGGTGGAGACCGCCACTCCGGGAGGGAAGGAGTCGACGGTCACCGCCTTGCGGCGGGCCTCCTGGGCCTGCTGCACCTGCTCGAGCTGCACGGTGTCGATGATCCCCTCCTTCTCCGCGCGGGCGAAGAGGGTCTCGGCCGGTTGCTTGGCGAGGCGCTTCTCGCGCACCGCGGTCTTGACCGCATCCTCGATCGGTCGCGCCTCCTTCACCTTCCGGAGGGCGTCCTCCAGCTCGAAGAGGCCGGGGCCCTCCGCGCTCGGCAGCACCACATCCGCCGTGAGCGCCTCGAAGAGCTCGCCGCCGTCGAGGAGGCCACGGACGATCCGCTCCCCGAGGCGGTCGCTGGGCGGGGAGTAGCGGGCGCCGAGGGGGAAGACCACGGGGCGGAGGGCGAGGGCCGCGGCGCGGTTCGGCAGGTTGCGCAGGAAGCCATCGAGACCCGCCTGGGCCTCGTGGAGGGCGTGCTCGCAGACCCACGCGACCACGGCGCGGTCGCGCTCGGGGCGGCCATCCTCGTGGAACCGCTTCAGCGCGGCGCTGGCGATGTACATCCAGCTGAGGGTGTCCGCGAGGCGACCGGTCAGCCGCTCCTTCCGCTTCAGCGAGCCCCCGAGGGTTCCCATGGCCGCGTCGGCGCAGAGGGAGAACGCGGCGCTCATCCGGGTCAGGCGGCGCTGCGAGCGACCCAGGGAGCCCTGGAAGCCGGAGGAGGCGAGGCGTCCGTCGGTCAGCCCGAGGAGGAGGGAGCGCACGGTGTTGCTCGCCACGAAGCCGACATGCCCGAAGAAGGCGTGATCGAACCGACGGCGGTCTCCCTCGACGACGCCCGCCATCTCGTCCTGCACGAACGGATGACAGCGGATGGCGCCCTGCCCGAAGATGATCATGGTGCGGGTGAGGATGTTCGCCCCCTCGACGGTGACGCCGATGGGCGCGGACTCGTAGGCGCTGGAGAGGTTGTTCCGCGGCCCCTTGCAGATCGCTCCGCCCGCCACGATGTCCATGGCGTCGTTGATCACCGTGCGCAGCGACTCCGTGGTGTAGGCCTTGGCGATCGCGGAGACGACGCTCGGCTTCTCTCCCGCGTCGACGGCGCCCGCGGTCACCTTGCGGACCGAGGTCATCGCGTAGCTCAGGCCGGCGATGCGGACGAGGGGCTCCTGGACCCCCTCGAAGCGACCGACCGGCATGCCGAACTGCTCGCGGACCGAGGCGTGGGCCCCCGCCACCCGAAGACAGAGCTGGGAGGCGCCGGCGCTCATCGACGGGAGCGAGATGCCGCGTCCGACCGAGAGGGTCTGCATCAGCATCATCCAGCCCTTGCCCGCCATCTCACGCCCTCCGATGATCGCATCGATCGGGACGAAGACCTCGGTCCCGCGGGTCGGCCCGTTCATGAAGGGGCAGCCGAGGGGGTCGTGGCGCTGGCCGTTCTCGACGCCGGGGAGATGGGTCGGGATCAGGGCGCAGGTGATGCCGATGTCCTCGACATCCCCGAGCAGCCCGTCCGGATCGCGCAGCTTGAAGGCGAGCCCGAGCAGGGTCGCGATCGGCGCGAGGGTGATGTAGCGCTTCTCCCAGGTGAGCCGGATCCCGAGGGTCTCCTTGCCCTCCCAGATGTCGGTGCAGACCACGCCGTGGCTCGTCATCGCCCCCGCATCGCTCCCCGCGCCCGGCTCCGTGAGCGCGAAGCAGGGGATCTCCTCGCCCGAGGCGAGGCGAGGGAGGTAGTGGCTCTTCTGCTCGTCGGTGCCGTAGTGGGCGAGGAGCTCTCCCGGCCCGAGGGAGTTCGGGACCATCGCCGTCACGGTGAAGGCGGCGGAGCGGCTCGCGAGCTTCGCGACCACCGCGGAGTGCGCCTGGGCGCTGAACTCGAGCCCGCCGTACTCCTTGGGAATGATCATCCCGAAGAAGCCGTTCTCCTTGAGGAACTGCCAGGCGGTCTCCGAGAGATCTCCGCGCTCCTGGTCCTCCCAGTTGTCGGAGAGCTGGCACAGCTCCTCGACCGGACCGTCGATGAAGCGCTTCTCCTCCTCGGTGAGGCCCGTGGTCGGAGTGCCGAACCACTTCGACCAGTTCGGCCGCCCGCTGAAGAGCTCTCCGTCCCACCACACGGTGCCCGCTTCGAGCGCGATGCGCTCGGTCTCGCTCATCGGCGGGAGGATCTTCCCGACGAAGCCCTGGATCGGCCCCGTCACGACCCGGCGACGCACGAAGGGGACGCCGAGGACGAGCACCGCGACGCCGAAGAGCGCGGCGGCGACCACGAGGGGGGCGGGGGGGGCGGTGGCATCGGTCGGCCACTGCGATCCGATGAGGATCAGTCCGGGCAGGACCCACGCGAGCTTGGTCCGCCCGGCATAGAGCAGGGCGAGGGCGAGGAGGACGACGGCGATCGGGAGCATGGAAGCACCTCATGGTCCGCTTCGAGGCGGAGCAGGGGGATGGGTGTGCTGCCCATCCGAGTTCGTGGAATCGGCCCCCCGGGTTGCGGGGATTCCCCCCCGACATCGGCTCGGGAGCCCTCGCGCCTGAAGGGAACTCCTCGCCCCAGGGGGAGTGGGCCCCACCCGGGAGGTCGGTGTGGGGCCGATCTCGGTCGAACGAGGGAGCCTAGCTCCCACCGGTCGCGGCATCGGGGGGCGCGGTGGGGGGCTGGGGGAGGGAAGGGCGATCGTCGCCGAGGAGGTCGATTCCGAGCCATCCGACCAGGAAATCGAGGAGCTCGAGGGGGTTCAGCCCCACATCGGCGGTCACGACCCCGGCCGTCACGCTCCCGCCGAGCCAGCTGCGACGGCTCCACCGCTGGGCCCGGGTCTCGGGTGGGGGTGGCTCGAGGAGGGGGTTGCGGAGGAATTGATGGAGTCCGAGGAGTGAGTTCGATCGCCCCTCCACATGGTGGGTCCCGAGGAGGATGAAGGGGGCGACGAAGCCGCGCCAGCCGGGGGTGGTGTCCTCGTAGCCCATGCGACGCAGCTCCGCGCGGTAGGCGGGCCAGCCGACGAGCAGGGTCGGGAACGCCGCGGTGCGCACGCGTCCGGGGGGGAGAGGGCGGGGGTCCCAGCCGATCGTCCGCTTCGGCGTGAGGGAGAGGTCCCCCAGCCCGACGCTGGGGTGAAGGAGGGAGGTCGCCTGCGCCTCCGCGTAGAGCCCGAGGCCGAGACCGGCGGAGGCGCGGACCGACTCACCGAGGTCCCGCGACCGCTCCTCGAGGAAGGAGCCGGGGCCGGCGCAGCCGCTCAGGAGGAGGAGCGCGAGGAGGAGGGGTCGGACCACGGACGCGCCCCTACCCGGCGGGGAACGGATTCGTGGCGAAGACGGAGAGCTCGGGGATGAAGCCCCGGTCGTCCATCTCGAGGGCGCCGCCGATGGCATGGGCGATGTCCTCGGCGTGGAGCTTCCGGGGGTCGAGCTCCCGGTCGGGGTCGCCCCCGAAGAAGCAGGTCTGGACCTCGCTGGGGTTCACGAGGAGCACGCGGATGTCCCGGGGGCGGAGCTCCGCCCGCCAACACTCGGTCAGCCCTCGCAGCGCGAACTTCGACGAGCAGTACGCGGTGCCCCCGGCGTAGCCGCGGAGGGCCGCAGTGCTCGCGATGTTCACGATCGCCCCCTTCGCTCTCTCGAGGTCTTCGAGGGCGGCCTGGGTCGTGTGGACGACCCCGAGGACGTTCGTCTCCCAGATCGCGTGCATCACCTCGGCGTCGACCTCGCCGAGGGGCATGCGACGCCCCCATCCCGCGTTGTTGATGAGGACATCGATCCCCCCGAGGGCTCCGCGGGCGGCCTCGACGAGAGCGATCGCCTCCTCCCGCTTCCCGACATCCGCGCGGTGGCCCGGGAGCCCGAGCTCCTCCATCGCCCCGGCGAGCCGGTCCGCGTCGCGACCGTTCAGGAAGACGCGGGCGCCTCGCTCCTTGAGGAGCGCCGCCGTCGCGGCGCCGATCCCGATGCTCGATCCGGTGATGAGGACTCTGGCTCCGTCGAGGTTCATGCGGTGGCTCCTTTCGAACCGGTCGGCAGGATGCCCCCTCCCGGCGGATGGGGGAAGGGAACCCGGCCCCCTCCGGAAGTGGTCGGAGTCCGCGATCGCCACCTCCCGCGGGGAGTGAGGGTGCTATCCTATCCCGCGCGAGCGCTCCCCCGAACGGAGGCACGATGAAGACCGAGCCCAGAACAGCCCGACCCCGATCGCGGCGAGACCCCGGGAAGCCCGGTCTCCGGGTCCTCCTTGCCCTGCTCCTGATCTGGGCGGGGACGGGGCCTCTCCTCGCGCGGCCACTCCCGGATGGTTCCACTCCCGGCCCCGCCTTCGTCGACTGGAAGCGCGGAGTGCAGAAGCAGAGCGATGCGGCCCGGGATGCGCGTCGCGCGGTCGAGGGGGGCGCCACCGCCGACGAGGTGCTCGAGCTCCTCGGGGATCCCTCCGGCTATGTCCGCGATGCCACCTTCGCGGCGGTCGCCCGGGCCTGGAGCGACGAGCAGCTCCTCTCTCTCGCCCCGGGGCTCGTCAGCCCGACCTCGCTCGTCGCCGAGAACGTGGCGGAGCTCCTCGGGATCCGTCCCCTGCCGGCCGCGGCGCCGTTGCTCGAGCGAGCCCTCGGGGCGAGCGGTCACGAGGGTGCGCGTCGCTGGATGCTCTCCGCCCTCGCCGCGCTGGACCCTCCCTCCGCCGTGACGCGGGCGACGCAGCTGTTGAAGCGGGAGAAGCGCGCGCTCCTCCTGCGGGGAGAGGCGCTCCTCACTCTCGCCCGGCATGGGGGCGAGGACGGGCGGAGCGCCATCGAGACCGCGCTCTCCGAGCGGAAGCAGCTCCCCGACCGCCTCTTCGCCCTGATCGCCCTGCGGGAGGTCGATCCGCCGCGCGCGTTCGAGGCGGCGATGGAGCAGCTCACCCATCCTCCACGGGACCGGACCGGGACATGGAGCGCGCGCATCGAGCTGGCCGCGCTCTCCACTCTCGCGGCCGCCGACCCGACGCAGGTCGGGAGGGAGCGGGGGGTCGCGGCGATCGACCTCCTCCTCGCCGGCGCGGAGGAGGCGACGGGGAGGCCCCGCCGGGCCCGGCTCGAGGCGCTCTCCGCTCTCACCGGGCATCCTCTCACCCTCGAGCTCCTGCCGTGGCAGTCCTGGTGGGCCGCCCGACGGGAGACCTGGGAGCCGGGCAAGGGCGCCCCTCCCGAACCCGGGGACGGGGACGCGAAGCGTCGCACGGAGGTCGTGACCTTCCACGGGGTCCCGGTGGACTCCCGTCGGGTGGTCTTCCTGCAGGACCTCTCGGGCGGCATGGCGCGGAACCTCGCGGGGGAGACGGGGGGAGAGGGCCCGACCCGCCTCGATCGCGCGAAGGATGAGCTGGGTCAGGTGCTCGGGCGTCTCGACGACGAGACCTGGGTGAACGTGATCACCTTCGCGAGCGGCTACTTCGCGCCCTTCGGCGAGCCGCAGCATCTCCAGCGGGCGCGGCGAGCGCTCGTGAAGTTCTGTCGCGAGCAGCGGATCCCCACGCAGCCGGGACATGCCCGGGGGAATGTGTACGACGCCCTCGCCTTCGCGGTGGCGAGCCCCCATGTCGACACGGTCTACCTCGTCAGCGAGGGAGCCCCGACCGAGGGGAAGTACCACGACTACGATCGATTCCTCGTGCACTTCCTGCGACTGAACTTCTGGTACGGAGTTCGGGTGCACGTGCTGCTCGTCGGGGAGACGGGCGGGAGCAACCGTGCCTTCGTCGAGCGCCTCGCCCGTTCGACGGGGGGGGATGTGCATCCGGTGGATGGACCGCCTCCAACGGACTGATTCCCCGGCGCGGCCACGGGGCGGAGCTCGGGACGGGACCATGGGCAGAGGGGGAGGGATGCGCTTCATTCTGGCGCTGGATCAGGGGACGACGAGCTCTCGGGCCCTCGTCATCGACGAGGAGGGTGCGGTCCGCGGCGTCGGACAGCGGGAGTTCTCACAGCACTACCCTCGCCCGGGATGGGTCGAGCACGACGCCGAGGAGATCTGGGAGACCCAGCTCGCGACGGTCCGGGGGGCGCTGGAGGCGGCGGGGATCGGAGCGTCGGACCTCGCCGCGATCGGGATCACGAACCAGCGGGAGACGACCGTCCTCTGGGATCGCCGCACGGGAGATCCGCTGGCGCGCGCGATCGTCTGGCAGGACCGTCGCACGGCCGAGGTCTGCGATCGTCTTCGCGCCGCCGGACACTCGGCTCTCGTGCGGAGGCGGACCGGGCTCGAGATCGACCCCTACTTCTCGGGGACGAAGATCGCCTGGCTCCTCGACCAGATCCCGGGGGCCCGGGATCGGGCGGCGGCGGGGGAGCTCTGCGCGGGGACGATCGACAGCTGGCTCATCCATCGACTCACCGGGGGGGCGGTCCACGCGACCGACGCGAGCAACGCGAGCCGTACGATGCTCTTCGACATCACCCGGGGGGAGTGGGACCCCGAGCTCTGCGCTCTCCTGGGGGTGCCGTCGGAGCTGCTCCCGGTCGTGCATCCCTCGAGCGGCGTGATCGCCGAGGCGACCGTCGCGCCCGTCGGCGGCGTCCCCATCGCCGGAGTCGCGGGGGATCAGCAGGCCGCGCTCTTCGGTCAGGGTTGCACCGAGCGCGGGCTGGCGAAGAACACCTACGGCACCGGCTGCTTCCTCCTCCTGAACACCGGGGATGAGCCGGTCGAGAGCCGGCATCGCCTCCTGACCACGGTCGCTTGGCAGGGGCAGGGGAAGACCGACTACGCGCTGGAGGGGAGCGTCTTCGTCGGAGGAGCGGTGGTCCAGTGGCTGCGCGACGGGCTCGGGGTCATCGAGGATGCTTCGGAGATCGAAGCGCTCGCCGGCTCCGTTCCGACCAGCGATGGCGTCGTGCTCGTCCCGGCCTTCACCGGGCTCGGCACTCCCCACTGGGATGCCTACGCCCGCGGCGGGATCTTCGGGCTGACCCGAGGCACCACGCGGGCTCATGTGGCCCGGGCCGCCCTCGAGGGGATCGCGCTTCAGGTCGCCGATCTGGTCGAGGCGATGGAGCAGGATGCCGGCTTCCCCCTGCGCGAGCTTCGCGTGGATGGCGGGGCGACGCGGAATGGCCTGCTCCTGCAGCTCCAGGCGGACATCCTCGGCATCCCCGTCATCCGCCCGACCGAGGCGGAGTCGACCGCGCTCGGCGCCGCACAGCTCGCGGGCCTCGGCTGCGGGCTCTGGACCGCGCCGCCGCGAGTGGGGGAGGGGGACACCATCTTCGAGCCGAGTCCCGGCTCGCACACCGATGGCCTCCGTGATCGATGGCGGCGCGCGGTCGAGCGGTCGCGGGGCTGGGAGCCGGGGGAAGGAGACGCGTGAGCGACCCGCACCCGTCTCCCTCAGGCTCGCCACGAATCCGTCCCGCCCGGGCGCGCGAAGCCCGTCCCAGCCACGGGCGCCGGGTCGGATCCGCACCCGCGTCCCCGGGGCAGCCCCCCGCCGAGTCCCGGCCTCGACCCGAGAGGAGAGCCATGTCTTCTTCCTCCCAGCGCCACTTCCCCCTGCGCCACTTCCCCCTGCGCCACAACCCGCTGCTCCACAACCCGCTGCTCCACAACCCGCTGCTCCACAACCCGCTGCTCCACAACCCGCTGCTCCACAACCCGCTGCTCCACAACCCCCTGCGTCGCTGCTCCGCGCGGTTCTGGGTGAATCTCCCCCTGCTCGTGGTCGTCGCCTTCTCGGCCGCCGGCTGTTCCTCCCATCCTCCGATCCGGACCGCGCCCTCGGTGGACCTCGACCGGTTCATGGGGGACTGGTATGTCCTCGCCCACATCCCCGCCCCGCTCGAGCGGGAGGCGTTCGACGCGGTGGAGTCCTACGCTCGGGGGGGTGAGCGTCGGATCGAGACCACCTACCGCTTCCGGAACGGCGGGCTCGATGGCCCGTGGGAGGTGCACACTCCGACCGGGTTCGTCCGGGATGACCCCTCGAACGCCCACTGGGGGATGCAGTTCATCTGGCCCTTCCGGATGGAGTACCGGATCGTCCATGTCGACCCCGACTACTCGCAGACGATCATCGGACGCTCGCGCCGGGACTATGCATGGATCATGGCGAGAGACCCCCGAATCCCGGCGGCGGAGCTGGAGGCGTTGAAGGAGATCCTCGTCGAGGAGGGCTACGACCTCACCGAGCTTCGCCTCGTCCCTCACGGATCCGCGGTGGGGGAGTCGGCGCCCCGGCGCTGACGAGGGGCGCAGAGCAGGGGAGGGCACAGGGGAGCCTCACTGTGGAGCCGCGGGGAGCCGCCGCGGAAGACAAGCTCGCGCCCGCCTGCGCCCGTCGCCCCCGGCTGGGCCGCGCGCCTGCTGCGCCAGGTAACGAGCTCCTCCGGTCGAGCCAGTCCTTACGGCGTACTTCGGCCGGCGGGTCTCTGGCCGGCGGGGCTCTGGCCGGCGCACCGGAGTGTCACACGAGGAAGATCCGCTCTAGGCGCCAGAGCCCCTCACCCTCCTGATACGAGAGCTCGAAGACATCCCCCGAGTCCACGGTGACCGTGAAGCCGTGCACCGAGGGCTGGATGGAGCGGTCGGTCCAGCGAGCGTTCAGCGCTCGAACCGTGTACTCCCTTCGCCGCCATCGGAAGGAGAGCGGCGCGATTCCGGCCCCCTCGAAGCGAGCGATCAGGGAGCCGATCGGCTCGTGGATCCGCTCTTCGTGCATCTCGACCATGATCGCTCCCTCCTGATCAGGCCTCGTCGAAGACGCGGGCAACACCGACGAGCCGCCCGAAGACACGGACCTCACCCGAGTCGCGGCCGAGCTGGATCACCTCGAAGCCGCGGGCGCGGGGCTCCAGGTCGATGCGACGACCGCGCCGACGCCAGACCTTCAGGGTCCCTTCTCCGTCAATGGTGACCGCGGCCACCTGACCGTTCTCGACTTCGGGCTGCCGACGGACGATCGCGTAGTCCCCGGAGAGGATGCCGGCCTCGGTCATGCTGTTCCCCTCCACGCGGAGGGCGACGACATCTCCGGAGGAGGCGAACGCCTCCGGGGAGAGAGGGAGCGACTCCTCTCCGGCTTCGGCGCTCTCGATCGGAGATCCGGCCGCGATGCGACCGACCACGGGGATCTCCGCCGGCGTCGGCGTGCCGCGACGCCCACCCACGACCTGCCAGCTGCGGGAGCGTCCTTCGGAGGTCCTTCGGATCCGCCCCTCCTCCTCGAGGGTTCGGAGGTGACGCTGGACGGTGGCCGGGGAGCGAAGGCCGACCGCTTCGGCGATCTCGCGCACGGTCGGGGGCGCGCCGCGCTCCGCGCTTCTCCCGATGAACTGCAGGATTCTCCGCCGCATCGGCTCGCCTGCGGCGCGCGAGGGGCTCATCGCTGCGCCTGCGGTCGAGCGAGGGGGCCTACCGAAAGAGTCGGGTGGCTCCAGCCGCGCAGCGGCGGAGAAGTCGTCATTCGGAGTGGGCGCACGGGAACTCCTCTCCCGGGGGGCAAAGGCCGATCGGGGAGAGGGTAGCGAACATGCGTTCGCATTTCCAGCCCTGTCGCGTCCCTGCGAGGGCCATCGGCGTGGGTCCGGGCTCGAGGTGCGAGGGGTTCAGCGCGCCCCGTGCTCCGCCGTGATGCGGGGCGTGATCCCGCCCCGCACATTGAAGGAGCCGGACACCTGCATCCAGCGGGGGGCGCAGGCCTCGACCAGGTCGTCGAGGATGCGGTTGGTGACCGCCTCGTGGAACGCACCCTCGTCGCGATAGGACCAGAGATAGAGCTTGAGGGACTTCGTCTCGATGCACTTCTGATCGGGGATGTACTCGATCGTGAGCGCGGCGAAGTCGGGCTGTCCGGTCTTCGGACACACGCAGGTGAACTCGGGGCAGTCGAGCTCGATGGTGTAGTCGCGTCCGGGGGCGGGGTTCGGGAAGGTCTCGAGGTCTCGGCTCGGCTGGGTGCTCATCGGCGTCAGCTCCTTGGAGGGGGGACCGGGCGGAGCGGCTCCGTCCCGGGTCGGTGGCGTCCGCGTGACGCGCGGATCGTAGCGGATCGAGGAGAGCGGGAAGAGCGGATCGCCGCACAATTGTGACGCCGGGACAGGAAAGTCAGGTTGGCTGAGGGAGAATTGTCCAGATTGTCGAATCTCCTCGGTGAACCTCTCTCTTCACTGCGCTACTCTTGGCCTTGAGGAGAGACTCGCGGTCGATCGATCCGCCCCGTGCATGGATGCCGGGTGTGGCGACGGCGAGTGGAGCGACATCTCCGCGACCATCGGACGCGGGGATTTCGGAGAGGAGGGGCCGGTGGCCCACGCGCCGAACGCGATTCTCATCGTTGGGGCATCCGCGGAAGCGGAGCGCGTCATCGATCTGATCGGACGCCTCCCCGCTCCGGCCGCGGTCCTCGGCTGTCTCGCGGTCGATCTAGACTCCGAGCGGCCCGGCACCCGCGTGCAGGGCTTCACCGTTCTCAACACCCTGGAGAACATCCTCCTCTACCATGATCGCGTCATGGGGGCCGTGCTCGCGGTCGAGTCGGTCGAGGACCGTGAGCGTTCGATCGCCGCGGTGCTCGGCGCGCGCATTCCGCTTCTTCCGATCGTCGATGCGAGCGCCACCGTCGGTCAGGATGTCCGTTTCGGCCCCGGCGTCACGGTGCATGCACAGGCCACCGTGGAGACCGGCAGCCGGCTCGGGATGGGGGTGCGGGTCGGACCGGGCGCGACCCTCGAGGTCCAGAGCCGCATCGGAGATGGTTGCTCGATCGGGAGTGGCGCGATCATCGGATCCAAGGCCCGCGTCGGGGAGCGGGTCCTCATCCATCGAGGGGCGATCCTCGCGGAGTCGGTGCTCGTCGGCCCCGACGCGATCGTCGAGCCCGGGTCTTGCGTGCTCGGCGACATCGCCCAGGGGGAGCGCTGGAGCGGGTCTCCGGCCCGTGTGGTGCAGCCGCGGCCTCACCCCGAGCTCGACGGAGCCTGATCCCGCCGAGCCCGCTCCGCCGCAAGCCGCCCGCTCGGGCATCGCCGACCCCAGAGCGCCCGCCTCAACTCGCTCTCCCTCAACTCGCTCGCCCGCGACTCGCCCGACCGAACCCTCCTCGCCCGCTCCCTTGTCACGCACTCGCTGAGCATCACTCGACGCTCAGGCGACCGCTCCTCGAGTTCGCCCGGATGTGAGGGAGATACAGCGCCTCGATGGTGGCCGGGACGATCCGATAGGTTCCGTCCCGCTCCGCCCTCAACTCGATCGAGACGGTCGACTCGCCCTCGGGGATCCGAGTGGCGAACCACGCGACCTTCTCGTCGCGGAGCTCCCGGTAGCCGTAGGTGCCGCCGACCCGACCGCTCTGGCGCGACACCGTCTCGAGCCCCGCGGGCCGCGGACTCTCCACCAGCATGTAGCGGAACTCGTTCGCCGAGTTCACGGAGAGCTCGATGAGGACTCGATCTCCCACGGCGACCGTCGCGCCATCCGCGAGGGGCACGCGGTCCCGCACCCACTCCTCCACGGTGCGGATCACCGCCCGGCCGTCGATCACGAACTCCTCCTCCCGCTCCACCTTCCGGTCGACGAGCCGGTAGGCGTCCTGTCGCAGCTCGATCCGGTTCCCTCCGGCGGGGATCGGGTCCTCGCGGCTGTAGAATTCGAGGGCCGCAGCCCAGTGGAGGGGGCCGGAGCCGCGCCGTGAGAACTCGAGGCGATGGGGGCCGGCCGACAGCCCCTCCGCCGGGATCTCGACGCGGCCGCGCTTCCGGAAGAGGGTCTCCCGGTCGATCGTGAGGCGCCCGACCTCCACGCCGTCGAGGCGGACGACCGCCTCGAGATCGCAGGCGAGCTCTCCCGTCCGTCGGAGGTGCTCCGAGAGGGCGAGGGCGACCGCCGCGGTGGAGCGGGTCGAGTCGTAGTGGGCTCCGGCCCGGTTCTCGAGGAGCCAGCGGACGACACCGGGGATTCGCGGGTCGTCCGGGGTGACGGCGAGGAGGGCGCGCAGGGCCCAGGCAGTCGACTCGACCCCGTGGTCGTACCACGCGAGGGCATCGCGTCGGCCGAAGTGCACCGTCCCGAACCTCTGCTGTCCACCTTCGCCGTCCTCCAGGTTGCGAAGGACGACGCGGGCGCGCTCGGGGTCCCCCGGCCGGTCCGAGTCGTGAAGGGCCAGGGCGAGGAGCGCCCGCCCCTGGGAGCCGAGTCGGCCCCGCTCCCGGTGGAGGAGGTCGAGGAGGTCTCCCACTCCATCCTGCTCCTCCTCCGCGCGCAGCCAGCCGATGCGGCGCGCGTGCTGGATCGCCCGGGTGACCCAGGTGAGCTCCTCGAGCCCGGGGCGCTCGTAGATCTGCAGCTCCCCCTCGAGGTCCCGTCCGATCACATGGCGAAGGAGCCACTGAGCCGCGCGCCGACCGCTCTCGTCGTCGACGATGACGCCCACCTCCTTCGCGGTGCAGAGGTGGTCGACGACCAGCGCGGTCATGTAGGGGTCTCCGGGGTAGCCGCTCCACCAGCCCCAGCTCCCGTCGGAGTTCTGGGCGCGCCCGAGCTTCCTTCGGCCGGTCTCGAGGAGTCGACCGAGGTCCTCCGGGCGGAAGAGGTCGAGCGGCCGCTCCGTCAGGTGGCCCCAGAACCCGGCCGGGATCGGCTCCGCCCGCTCGGGGAGAATCTCCGAGAGACGAATGCCGTTCTCCTCCAGCAGACGGGCCACGACCACGGCCGGGACGAATCGATTCAGCGTCTGCTCGACGCAGCCGTACGGGTACCGCACGAGGTAGGGCAGGCTCTCGATCAGGGCGATCGCGGGGGAGGGTGTCAGGTCCACGATCAGCCGACGGGAGTCGGGATCACTCCGCTCGGGCACGACGAAGTCCCACGCGTCGGAGGAGGCCCCGTCGAGGTCCGCCGCCAGCCCGGCCGCACCGATCATCCGCTCGACGCCGTAGGGGAGGACGGGGATCGACCGCTGCAGACCATCCGACTCCCGAGGGGTCGCGATCAGGGCGACGAGATCGGCGGAGCCCGGCCGGAGCACCTCGAAGGGGAGCTCGAGCGCTCGCTCTCCTCCCGCGGGGAGGTCGACCGACGCCGACCAGCGACCGGCGTTGTCGGCGCCGGGAGCGAGGAGCCGGAGCTGCGCGGGAGGGAAGTCGAGCTGGACGCTCCCCGAGACCGCTTCGTCGAACTGGTTGCTGGCGATCAGGCCGAGGACCACCTGGTCCCCCTCTCGCAGGAAGCGGGGCGCCGCCAGGCGGAGTCGGATGTTCCGCCGGGTGCGGAGCTCGACCCGAGCCTCGAAGGCCCGCCCCCGCGGGTCGATCCCGCGCGCGACTCCCTTCCACTCGGTCAGGGAGTCGGGCAGGGTCACGCGGAGGGTGCCCCGGCCGGAGGCATCCGTGCGGAAGTTGGGCTCCCAGGCGGCGGTCTCCGAGAAGTTGCTGCGGATGCGCACCGGGGCGAGGTCGGCTCCGCCTCCCTGCCCTCCGCCGCCGTCCCCGTCAGCCGCCATCTTGCCGCGGGCCATCGGGGCCGCCTCGCTCGGTGCGCCGGCGCGCGAGCCGAAGGCGCCCGCTTCCTCGCCCCGGGAGAAGGAGAGGATCTCCGACTCGAGGCTCGCTCCCGGGGCCCCGGGGGGGGGCCCCAGGCGGCGGGCGCTGCGGCGGATCTCCTCCGGGTTGGGGAAGTAGGACGCGGCCAGATACGGGAAGCGACGCCGCCAGGAGCGTCGCAGCAGGTCCGGGAGGCGCAGCTCCCGGCGCTGCACCGGCTCCGCCCCGGGGAGCCACTCGAAGATGACCCGACTCCGGTACTGCAGCGAGTGCCCGGTCCGGAGGGTGTATCGCCAGCTTCGCTCGTGGAGGGCCTGCATCGGAGAGGGGTGGATCTCCGGCTGGATGGCGAGGATCGCGCGATCGAAGAGGGCGAGGCTCCAGCTCCCTTCCACGGGGCGTCCGCGGTGGTCCTTCAGGGTCAGGGAGAGCTCGACTTCCTCCCCCGGGAGAAGCTCATCCTGGCTCGCCGCGAGCCCGCCCTCGAGGAAGTAGGGCTTCGGGGGGACTTCGATCTCTGCGCTGGCGCGATGCACCTCACCGTCCCAGATCGCCCAGACATTCAGGTGGAAGTTGGGGAGCTCTGCGTCTCCGATCGGGTACTCGATCTGCGCGAGGCGACCCCGGGCGCGGACCGTCTCGAGGGAGAGGACCCTCCCCGCGGCGGAGCGCACGATGAGGAGGGTCGCGTCCTCCCGCTCGGTGAGGATCACGGCGCGACCGACTCCTCCGTACTCCTCGATCGCGCGGGAGGTCACCAGCTGGAGTCCCTCGAGGGTGTAGTCGCGACCGGTGAACTCGGGCCCGACGACCCACAACCGACAGGAGCCGCTGAACTCCCGCCCGCGGGGATCGACCGCTCGATAGGTCACTCGGAGCTCTCCCTCCGCGCCGGCGATGCTGCGCAGGAGCGCGCTCTCCGTCGAGACCTCGAACGGGCGGACCGAGACGACCTCCCAGCTCGTCACGGGGACGATCGATCCATCCTCCCGCTCCTCCTCCCGGTCGACGCGACGGGCGATCTCGATCTCTCCGGTGCTCGCGCGGGGAACCTCCATCGCATCCAGCGATCGCACGCGCACCTCGAGAGGCTCGTCCGAGGACACCACCCGCACCACCGGCTCGAGATGGGCGAAGAGGGCGCTCCGGGTGACGGGGAAGGTGCTGGTCGTCGACTCCTCCCGCTGGGAGGCGTCGGTCAGCCACGCCTCGACCTGGTACCGGCTGTCGCGTCCATCGCCTCGCTCCTCCGTGGGGAGTGCGAAGGTCGCCCGCCCTTCTCGGTCGAGGAGCGCCTCAGCGGAGTGGACATCCTCGAGTCCCCACCACGGCGGCGTCGACGGCCGCTTCCATGGATAGGGGAGCGGGGGCTGGAAGTCGAAGTCGAAGGGGAGGCGCTGTACGCGTATGCGGACCTTGCCGCCGCGGACCGGCTCGCCCGAGAGGAAGCTCCCCCGCACCCCGATCGTCAGGGGGTCTCCGTAGAGGACAGGGTCGGAGGGCGGATCGATGACGACCTCGAACTCCGGGCGTCGGTACTCCTCGACCCGGAACGCCGCGCGCGTCCAGTCGCGCCCGGGGATCTCCGCGTCATTCGCCTGCACGCGGAGAGAGCACATCCCGAGGGTGATCTCCCGGGGGAGGGAGACCGATCCCGAGACGGCGCCGCTCTCATCGAGGGGTCGCGTCTCCTCGAGGATCGGGTTGCCCTGAGGATCGAAGAAGCGCAGCCGGACCTCGGCGACCTCCGGGAGGGAGTGCGCCTCTCCGGTCCACTGGCGGATCGTCAGCTTGTACTTCGCCACCTGCCCGGGTCGGTAGACGGGTCGATCGGTCTCCAGATACTGGACCAGCCGCGGGCGACGCCCGGAGTCGAAGCTCGGTCGGAGCCCCGGGGCGGGAGAGATCTCCTCTCCTCGGCGGACCACGCCGGCGAGGCTGCGCAGCTGCCAACCGCTCTCGAGGCGAGGGAGGAAGGGCTCCGGGTAGGACCAGCGGACGAGGCCGCGGGCGTCGGTCCGCGCGCGCGTGCTCCAGCTCGCGCGCTCCTCCCCCTTGCGGATGTCGAGGCGGAGCAGGACCTCGGCGTCCGCCACCGGCTCGCCGGTCTGCGGGTCGGTGGCCCACGCGAAGGCCTCGTCACTCCCCCCGGAGAGGGTCAGGGCGACCCCGCTGATGAAGACGGGGAGATCGAGGATGCTCTCCTGTCCCTCCACTCGCAGTCGGTAGGCTCCCGCCTCCGCGACCGGAAGGGGGATCTCCATCGTCCGTGCCTTGTGGTCGTCGGTGCAGGGGGTCTCGAGGCTCCAGCTCCGGTCGGGGTCTCCAGTCGTCAGCGCGCCGATCTCGGGGAGGAGAGACTCCGCTGCCTCCGCCCGGTCGAGGTAGCGATCGATCCTCCAGAGGGAGAGCTCGATCGTCCTCACATTGCGCGCCTCGATGCGGATCACCGGGGTCTCGCCCGGCGAGGTGAGGCGGACCGCGTCGCCGACCGAGAGGGCCTCGCGGACGATCGCCTCCCGACGGGAGCGCGCGTTCGTCGCCCATTGACTCTCCGGATAGGTCTCGAGGAAGGCATCGTAGCCCGTGACGGCCTCGACCAGCTGGGCGAGGCGAAGCTCGAGCATGTAGGGGATGAGGTAGGCGGCATCGTCCGCGAGTCCCTCGCCGGGGAGCTCGGAGACGATGGTCTTCCAGTCCTCGATGGAGGCGAAGGTCATCGCCTGCCAGCTGCGGAGCGCCTCTCCGTCAACGCGGGTCCGCTCCTCCTCGAGGAGCTCCTCGATCAGGCGAGGGACCGGAGTGCTCCGCAGGACATCAATGTTCGGAATCGCGCCGATCGCGACGAGCCGTCGGATCCCCCGCTCGAAGAGAGCCCGCGCGCGCACCGATGCCGAGGGGCTTCGCTCGAGGATCCCCGCGAAGAGCTCCTCCGTACGCGCCCATCGAGCCTCGTCCTGCTCCAGCCCGCGGGCGCTCGCCCAGGCCTCGTAGGCTCTGCGGCGCTCCTCCTCGTCCTCGGGTTGAGGCTGCTTCTCCCACTCGCTCGCGGGGATGTCGTGCTCCCAGCTGCGCGAGAGCCCCTCGATCAGGGCGAAGGCGGTCTCGCACCACTCCGCCTCCCGGACGGGGGATCCCTCCCAGGCGGCGAGCGCACGCTCGAGGGGGTGGAGCTTCTCCGAGCCGCCCCAGACTTCGGCCGCGCGGCGACCATGGGTGAGCGCGAGGGTCGCCGAGTGGGGGAAGGGAGTGCGGTCGATCTCCCGCTCGTAGAGGAGACGCAGCTCCTCCCAGTCGCGGAGCGCTGCGCTCGCGAGCGCCCATACGGCCACGCAGCGGCCGCGCTCCGCTCCATCGAGGAGGTCGATCCCCTCGCGGCAGAGGTCGGCCGCGCGGCGGTTCGAACCCTCCGCGTAGGCGGCTTCGATCGCCGCGAGCCGGTCGGCGGGCGTGGGGGTCCGCGAGAGCGCCGCGGCGGCGAGGAGCGGGAGCAGGAGGACGATCGCGAGGGAGCGAGGGATCCCGGCCATCGAGGGTCCTTTCGGTGATCGTTGCGGTTCCGTTGCGGGCGAGTTTGCGGGGGAACGCCCCCGGACCGCAAGGAACTCCCTGCGAAGTCGCCGCCGGGCCGGCTCTCTTACGATCCTCTCCGGGGGTTCCGGCGGACGGCCGGGGCCGCTCGCGGAAGTGCGGCCCGAAGGACTGCAGAGGGAGCCCCTCGGCGACCGATGATGGGGAGTGTGTCCCACGGGGGAGCTCCGCTTCGTCATGAGAGGATCCAGACGGTGCCTCGCGCCTTCACGACAGCCGCCGCGCTCGCCGGTCTCCTCTCGGTCGGCGCTCTGGTCGCCATCCGGGGCGGGGCCGGACCCGACCCGGTCGCGCCGCTCCCCTCAGCGGAGAGGGAAGAGGGGGTCGAGGCCGCCCGCGAGGCGGCGATCGGCTCCTGGTCCGGGGACTCCTCGACCCTCCCCCCTCCGGTCGCCCCCCCTCCCGAGCTCCTCGCCCCACCGCCGACGGTGCAGAGGATCCCCGACGAGGACCGCGCCCTCTCGCACCCCATCCTCCCGGATGCGAGCTGGGGGGAGTGGCTCGCCTGGTTCCCCGACGCGCCGCCCGGGGAGCGGGAGCTCCTCTGCGATACGCTCCTCTCCTTCGAGCCGCGGGAGGAGGGGCTCGATCGGCTCCTCCTTCTCCTCGACGCCATCCCGGTCGACGCCGGCGCCGTGACGATCGGCCTCACGCTCGGGCGCCGCTCCATGGCCGGCATCCTGGACTCCCGCGCGGAGCTCGAGCGGTTCCGAAGGGTGCTCATGCGGGGATCCTCGGTCGGGGCGCGCAGCTTCGCGCTCCCGCCGGTCCTCGCGGGTGCCCGCATCGAGGGGGTGCGGACCGGGGTGCTCGAGGCGATCGAGATCGCCTTCTACTCGGTCCGGGATCCCGGGTTCGCCGCGGCCCTGCTCGAGGAGCTCCCCCTCTTCGACGCGCCGGTGCGCGCCGGCCGGCTCGCCCGAGAGGCGATCCGGAGAGCGGAGGACGCGCCGCCGGGGACGGGATGGTGCGAAGTCGCGGCGCTCGGCGTGGAGGGGACCCTCTCGGCCCTCGCGGAGGCGGAGACCCGCCTCTCCTCCGGGGCGCTGCCCATCGGGGATCCGATCCGGGAGGAGGTTCGATTGGCGAGAGAGGTCGGTCTGCGGCAGACTCTCCTCGACGCGCTGGTGAGGCTCGGATCGGCGGAGGGTCGGAGCGAAGAGGAGCGCGCGCGGCTCCTCGAGCTCCTCGAGCGGAGGGGCCGCGCCCACGCGGCCCGGCTGCGTTCTCTGGGCTCGTCGCGCGAAGGGACCGACGAGGCCCCCTGAGGGGGCGGGGGGAGGCGCCGTTGACCGATCGACTGCCGCTCCTCCGCCTCACCGCTCCCGATCTCCCCGCCGGCTTCCCGCCCGAGTCCGACCTCGGCGAGACCCTCCCCATCGATGCCCCATGGTCGAGTCTCCCGCGCGGGGTCACCTTCGAGCGAGTCCGGATCGAGCCGCTCACGAACCAGCTGACGATGGTGCGGCTCCGGCGCGCCGTGCACCGGGCCAGCCGCCTCCTGTCGGTGGGGGGGGAGCTCGCGCTCGACCTCCGGGACCCCGAGCTCGGAGCGGGAGAGCGGCACGCGCCGTGGCCGGGGACCGCCCGGACCGCGCCCGGCTCATCCTTCCCGGAGATCCACCGCCCGCTGCGCCACTACCTCGAGCTCCTGCGCCTCTTTCCCCTCCGCCCCGGGACTCCCCGGCCCCTCCCCGCGGACCCCTCTCGGCTGCGCATGGTGGCGGTGCGGGGCGAGGAGTCTCCTGCGGCCCGGCCGGAGGATGCCGACCCCCGCGCGCGCTACGCGCCCTCCGCACCCTATCGCCGACTCGACCGCCTCGAGGAGCCGGAGATCCTCGATGACCTGCTCTACGCATGGTCCCGACTCGCCTCGATCGGAGGGGAGCGGATCCTCTCCCTCGGAGTGAACGATGGGCGGGAGCTGGACCTGGTCCGCGAGGTCTTCCCGAGCGCGGGCCTCCCCGAGATGTGGGGGATCGACCATGCCGCGGAGGCGATCGAGGGCGCCCGCCGTCGCTTCCCCGCGGAGGCGCACCGGATGCTCCACGCGGATCTCGCCGCGCTCTCCACGCTCGGTCTGCCTCCCTTCCCGGTCGTCGTGGCCCTCGGGGTCCTTCAGTGCACGACCGTCGATCGGGATCGCCTCCTCGCCGACCTCAAGGGGCTGCTCCAGCCCGCGGCCGGAGTCCTCTTCTCCATTCCGGACTGTCACTTCGGCGCCGATGACCTGCTTCGTCGCCCCTACGATCGGCGCGACCCGAGGGCGGATCGGGGCCTCGTCTCCAAGGACATCCGATACCTCGTCCGCTGGTGTCATCGAGCCGGATTCGAGCGCGTGGAGACCTTCGGCACCTACGATGCCTTCGTCCTCGCGCTCCGGCGTGGCGGAGACAGGTGCGGACCGCGCACCGACTCCCGCGCCTGATTCCGCTGCCGCCCCGTCCCGTGGCGGTTACACTCCCGCCATGTCATCACCGCAGCCGTCCCCACCGATCGACCCTGACCTCCCCGAGGATCCGGATGCCCTACCCCCCGGGGTGGAGCCGTACGAGCTGGCCCATCAGGATCCGGATCCGGTCGAGGTGCCCCGGCTCTTCAATGACCTCGCGCCGATCGGTGGCGTCCTCCGGACCACCTGCGAGGACTTCGAGGTCGAGGAGATCCCCCTCTATCCCTTCTGTGGGGAGGGCGAGCACCTCTATCTCACGGTCCGGAAGATCAACCGCACCTCCCTGCAGATCCGCGACTACCTCGCGCGCTACTTCGGTGTGAAGCCGGACGATGTGGGCTTCGCCGGCTTCAAGGACAAGCGCGCGGTCGCGACGCAGACCTTCTCCATCCCGACCCCCGAGACCGCGCGTGCGGCCGAGCTGGACAGGAGTTTCCTGCAGCTGATCTCCGCCACCCGGCATCGGAACAAGCTGCGCACCGGACACCTCGCGGGGAACCGCTTCCGGATCCGCGTCCGCGAGGTCGATGCGAGCTGCGAGCCGGTCGCCCGGCAGTGCGTGGAGAGACTCGTCTCCCTCGGGCTCCCGAACTTCTACGGACCGCAGCGGTTCGGGATCCACGGGGCCGGTCACCGGATCGGTGAGGCGCTCCTGCGCCGCGATGTCGAGGGAGCGATCGGGCTGCTCCTCTTCCCACAGGAGGGGCTCGACGAGCCGTTCCGGGAGCTGGCGGTCGCCGGCCGCGTGGAGGAGGCCCTGGAGGCGCTGCCCCCGGGCCGCTCGGCGGAGGCGGCCCTCCTGCACTCCCTGCGCAAGCACCCGGGGAACCTGCGCGCGGCCGCGCGCCGGATTCCGCGCCAGCTCCGCAAGATGTACTACTCCGCCTTTCAGAGCCGCCTCTTCAACTGGGTGCTCCGGGAGCGCCTCGAGTGGGGGCCCGAGGCGCTCGGCACCCTGGTCGACGGAGACCTCGCGTTCATCCACGAGAAGGGCGCCAGCTTCTCCGTCGAGTCCGCCGCCCGGGAGAGCGAGCGCTGCCGCGCCTTCGAGATCTCCCCCTCCGGCCCGATGTTCGGCCGAAAGGTGCTCCTCGCGGACGGCAGGATGGGGCGCCTCGAGCGGGGGGTCCTCGCCGAAGTGGGGCTGCGGCGGGCCAGCTTCGTCTCCCATGTGAAGGGGCTCGCCCTCGACGGGGGGAGGCGCCCGCTCCGGGTCCCGATCGGGGAGGCGGATGTCCGCTGGCTCGATGGGGAGGACGCCCTCCTCGTCAGCTTCTCCCTGCCACCCGGCACCTTCGCGACGACCCTCCTCGAGCAGGTGATGGGCCCGGGCCGGGTGGGTGCCCTCGCGGGTCGATCCGGGGAGAAGGACGGCGAGGGAGGCGACGCCGCGAGCGGTGGCCCCGAGGAGCTCGACTGAGCCGTCCGCCTCGGTCCTTCGATCGGCCGGGGTCACGGACCCCGACCTCCACCCGCAGATGAAGCGCGGCCCCGGCGAGCTCTCGCTCGCCGGGGCCGCGCGCCTTGCGGGGTCGCTGCACGGCGCCCCGTGCAAAGTGCACCGTGTTCTGAGCTCCGTGCCCTGAGCTCCGTGCTCTCAGCTTCGTTTCGCGCCAGCTCCCTCGGTCTCGTAGCGGGAGATCGCCTCGAGGCGCATCCGCACCGTGCCGCTCGGCAGCTCGACCTCGAACTCCTCGCCGGGCTTGCGCTGCCAGACCGCCTGCCCGATCGGCGACAGGTAGCTGATCACGCCCTCATCCGGTGACCCATCCCAGGGGCCGAGGAGCGCGTAACTGTTCTGCTCGTCCGTGTCCCGATTGAAGAGGGTGACCCGGACGCCGAGGTTCGCAGCTTCGAGGTTCGCCTCCGAGGGGTCGATCCGCTGAGCGCGGTCGAGCTGGGACTGCAGCTCCAGGGCCCGGCGGTTGAGGTTCTCGCGCTCCTCGATGGCGCTGGTGAACTCGGCGTTCTCGCTGAGGTCCCCGAGGGCGGCCGCGTCGCCGATCGCCTTGAAGATCGCGGGGAGCTTCTCGTTGCGGATCTCCTCGAGCTCCGCCCGCTTGACCTGCAGCCCGCGATCGGTGGCGTAGATGACGTTCTCGTCGAGGGTCGCCTTGGTGGAGGTCTGCTTGCCGACGGCGAGGGCGCCGGGGTGAGCGCGCAGGATCGCCGCGAGCACCCGTTGCTGAGCACCGGAGGAGAAGCCGCGCGAGGCCTGGACCCCGAGGTAGATGTTTCGCGCGGCGTGCACTCCCGAGTTCTCCAGCACCCGCTGCAGCAGGTTCAGCGGCTTGCCCGAGAGGTGATGCCGGAAGCGCTTCACGCGGATCTCGGCGGTGGTGTCCCGGGAGGTCTCGAGGTGGAGAGAGAGTCGGTCGAGGAGGCTGATCGACTGGCGGAAGAGCTCCGCCGACGTGATCCCCTCGAGGCTCGGGATGTTCTTGTGCCCGCCGCTCGCGGCGCAGCGGACGAGCCAGAGGAAGAACATGGGGGCGTTCATCGGGACCCGGCGCACCTCCATCGCCAGGGCATCGAGCTCGGCGGAGCGTCCGGCGTCCTCGAGGAGCTGGAGGAGGATCTCGCGGGGGCCGTCATCCGCCGTGAGGAGCAGCTCGATGTGAAGATCGGGCCACTCGTCGGGGTGGTGGGAGCGGATCTGCTCGATGATCTCCTTCTGGTCCTCCTGCCGGGTCAGCGTGTTCAGGGCGTCGGCGAGGCGGTCGTGCTCGCCGATGAGATCCGCCACATCGGGGAGCTCCTCCACGATCCCCCCCTCGCGCCGGAGGAAGAGGAGCGCTTCGAGCCGGATCTCCGCCGCGCCGTCTCCGCGGAGCAGGTCGCTCAACAGCTTCTCCAGATGCGGCTGCAGGGTGGGGCGGTCGTCGAGGGAGAGCTCGTCGACCAGCTCTCTCAGGACGCGGAGTCGCTGCTTGAAGTCGAGGCCACTGAGCCGGCGCTCGACGCTCTTGGCGACCGCCTCCGGCCCGTCGAGGAGGAAGAACTCGCTCGAGCGGCCTCCGGAAACGCCGATGGACGGGTCCTGCTTGATGGCGTTCCGCTGGCGGGCCCACCACTTCGACCAGTCGGAGGAGGGGATCACGGAGCCGGTGAGGAGCTCGCGGATCCGGGAGAGGGGGACGGGGCGGTCCGCGGTGGCGAGGACCCTGCGCAGGAGCTCGATCGGATCCTCCTGGGCGAGTCGTCGCAGCTCCTCCGGCTGCCGCCAGGAGAGGACCAGGAAGTGCTGGGCCGGGAGCGGCTTCGCGATGTCGGGCAGCGCCTCGAGAAGAACGCGGTGGTCGGGCTTCTCCTCGAAGTCGATCATGGCGGCGCCCTCGACCGGATCGATGCTGAGGATCTCTCCCACGCCCCAGCCGGACTTGTGATGGATGAAGCAGCCGGGCTGGTAGTTGATCATCCGCTGGAAGAGCTCGATCGCCTCCTTCGGCTCCTTCGACTCCTTCAGCTCCGCCGACTTCACGCAGGCCTCGAAGCCCTCGATCTCTCCGTACTCCTCCTGATAGACATCGATCAGGGAGATCCGGTGGGGGCGCTGCTTCGGGAGGCACTGGACCAGCGTCTCGTAGAACGCGCGGCGGGCCTTGTGGCCGAGGGCCCCGGCCTGAGGGCCGAGCAGCTCGAAGACCTTCCCTGCGCGATCCCCGGCGTTCACCGAGAGCGCGCGCTGGGCGGCCTGGAGGAACTCGGGGAACGGCACGGTCTCCTTCTCGATCGCGTCCAGCCAGAGCTCCTCGTAGTCGTCCCAGTTGCTCTGACGCGCCGCGTGATCGAGTGCCTTGAGGAATTCAGACATCCGTGGCTTGCTCCTGCCGGTTGGTGTCCGGCGGTCGGGACCCGCTCCCCGGGGGCGCGGGTCTCAGTCCGTGATGATCTGTCCGCCGGCGACGACGGTCCGCCGGTGACGGTTCTCGAATTCGTAGCAGAGGCGCGTCTCGCTCGGCGCCTCCCAGATGATCAGGTCGGCGGACGCGCCCGGGGCGATGACCCCGACCTGACCGTCCAGCCCGAGGGCCCGCGCCCCGTGGAGCGTCGCTCCCCGGAACGCCTCCGCCGGGGTCATTCCCATGCGGAGGCAAGCGAGCCCGATGATGAACAGCATGCTCTCGATGGTGCAGGAGCCGGGATTGCGGTCGGTGGCGAGGGCCACCGTCGCGCCGGCCTCGATCATCCGCCTCGCGGGCGCGTAGCTCTCCTTCCCGAGGAAGAAGGTCGTGCCCGGGAGCAGCGTCGCGACGACGCCCGCCTCACGGAGCGCCGCGATCGACGCATCGGTGGTGTGCATCAGATGATCGGCGCTGATCGCTCCGACCGCCGCCGCGACCTCGCTCCCGCCGGTCGCGGCCATCTCGTCGGCGTGAACCTTGGGTCGGAGGCCGAGCTGCTTGCCCGCCTCGAGGATCCGCGTCGACTGCTCGGGGTCGAAGACCCCGCGCTCGCAGAAGACATCGCAGAACTCGGCGAGTCCCTCCGCGGCGACGGCGGGCAGCATCGATTCGATCACCTCGTCGACGTAGCCCTGCCGGTCGTCGCGCCGATCGTCCGGAAACTCGTGGGCTCCCATGAAGGTGGTGACGACCCGCATGGGGGTCGTCTCGCCGAGGCGGCGGGCCACGCGGAGCATCCGCAGCTCGGTCTCGAGGTCGAGGCCGTAGCCGCTCTTGATCTCGACGGTGGTCGTTCCGGAGCGGAGCATCCGCTGCAGGCGGGGGAGGGACTCCTCGTAGAGCTGGTCCTCCGAGGCCCCTCGGGTGGCGCGGACGCTGGCGCGGATTCCGCCCCCTGCCGCCGCGATCTGCTCGTAGTCCGCGCCTCCGGCGCGCTGGATGAACTCCCCGGAGCGATCGCCGGCGAAGACGACATGGGTGTGGGAGTCGACGAAGCCGGGGGTGAGGAGCCGGCCCCGGGCGTCGATCGTCCGGGCGGCATGAAAACGGCCGGCGAGTTCACTCGCCGGCCCGACTGCGACGATCCTGTCGCCCCGACACGCGACCGAGAGGCCCTCGGTCGCGTCCGGGACCGTGCGCGGACTCTCCTCGGAGGCCGACGATCCCTCCGCCATGGCGAAGAGGGCGCGCCCTGCGCTCTCGATGAGGAGATCGACCGCCTCGCTCAAGGACGGCCCCCCTTCATGGGGATCCAGATCCCGTGCTCCCGGGCGGTCTCGTCGGCGATGTCGTAGCCGGCATCGACATGCCGCAGCACTCCCATGCCCGGGTCCGCGTCGAGGACGCGCTCCAGCCGGGCGGCCGCGGCCTCGGAACCGTCGGCGACCACGACCATCCCGGCGTGGATCGAGTTTCCGATCCCCACGCCGCCCCCGTGGTGGAGGGAGACCCAGGTGGCGCCGCAGGCGGTGTTCATCATCAGGTTCAGGAGGGGCCAGTCCGCGATCGCATCGGAGCCGTCGAGCATTCCCTCGGTCTCGCGGTTGGGCGAGGCCACCGAGCCGCAGTCGAGGTGATCGCGCCCGATGACGATCGGCGCGGAGATCTCCCCGCGGGCGACGAGCTCGTTGAGGTGAAGCCCGAACTTCTTCCGCTCACCGTAGCCGAGCCAGCAGATCCGGGAGGGCAGCCCCTGAAACTCGACGCGCTTCTGCGCCATGTCGATCCAGTTGCGGAGATGCTTGTGCTCGGGGAAGCACTCGTGGATCGCCTGATCGGTGCGGTGGATGTCCGCGGGATCGCCGGAGAGGGCCACCCAGCGGAACGGCCCCTTCCCCTCGCAGAAGAGCGGTCGCACGTAGGCGGGCACGAACCCCGGGTAGTCGAAGGCGTTCGTGAGGCCCGCGTCCTGGGCCTGGCCCCGCAGGTTGTTTCCGTAGTCGAACGCGATGGAGCCCGCGGCCTGCAGCCCGATGATCGCCTCGCAGTGGGCCCGCATCGCCCGCATCGAGCGCGCGACGTAGTCCTCGGGATCCGACTCGCGGAGGGCGACCGCCTCTTCGAAGGTCATGCCGTTCGGCACGTACCCGTGGAGCGCGTCATGGGCGCTCGTCTGATCGGTGACCATGTCGGGCACAATGCCGCGGGCGAGGATCTCCGGGAGGAGGTCGGCGGTGTTCCCCAGGAGGCCGATGGAGATCGCCTCCCCCTTCTTCGTCACCTCCTCGATGCGGGCGAGGGCGGCATCGAGGTCCTCGAAGGACTCGTCGAGGTAGCGCGTCTCCAGCCGGCGCTGCATCCGGTGAGGGTCGATCTCGATGTTCAGGGAGGCCGCGCCCGCCATGCTCGCCGCCAGCGGCTGGGCTCCGCCCATGCCTCCGAGCCCGCCTGTCAGGATCCAGCGCCCGGAGAGGTCTCCCCCGAAGTGCTTCTCTCCGGCGGCCACGAAGGTCTCGTAGGTCCCCTGCAGGATCCCCTGGGTGCCGATGTAGATCCACGAGCCCGCGGTCATCTGCCCGTACATCGTGAGCCCCAGCCCCTCGAGGCGACGGAACTCGTCGATCGTGGCCCACCGCGGGACGAGGTTCGAGTTCGCGATGATCACCCGGGGCGCGTCGGGGTGGGTGCGGAAGACCCCGACCGGCTTGCCGCTCTGCACGAGGAGGGTCTCATCGACCTTCATGGCGCGCAGGGTGTTCACGATGGCATCGAAGCACTCCCAGCTCCGCGCGGCGCGACCGGAGCCGCCGTAGACCACGAGCTGGTCGGGGTCCTCGGCCACCTCAGGGTCCAGGTTGTTCATGAGCATTCGAAGCGGGGCTTCGGTGAGCCATGAGGTGCAGGTCAGGTCCGTACCGCGCGGGGCGCGGACGGGTGTCCCGGTGGTGGAGTTTCTCGGCGTGTCCATGGTGCTCTCCGCTCTTCCCCCCCGGGTGAATCTTCGTGCGGGCTCCCAAAACGGAGCCCCCGCAGGAACAGACCGCGACCGCCGGGTCAGCGCTTCCGGGCGGCCCTCGGAGGAGGGGCGGAGGCGCAGTCGGCGGTCGTCGGACCGGATCGCGGTGAACGGACGGAGGAGACCGGAAGCGGCCGATCCGTCCCTTCGATGGTGGGCCGATTTACTCAGTCCGGGCGGGGGCCTGCAACCGAATGCGGACGGAGCCGCCGCGCCGCGCCCGGGGGGGGCGCGGGTCGGCGGACCGACCGGATCCCGGCGGAGTCGGTCGTCTTCCGCCCCTCGCCGTGGTAGAAGCGCAGGGAGGTCGGGGAGCGTCCGGGGGATCCGGGCGGGCGACCTCCTCCGGGGGGGCCGGCGCGAGGGAGAGGACGAGATGAAGATCAGTCTGGCACGCGCGCTGGGGACCTGCTTCGGGGTGCAGGATGCCATCGACGCCGCCCTCGATCCCTCGTTCCGGGACAACCTGACGATCGTCGGGCAGCTGGTCCACAATCCCCAGGTGGTGGAGGAGCTGCGAGAGAACGGGGTCCGCCTCGTCGACACGGTCGATGCCGAGATCTCGACCCCCAACGTGATGATCACCGCCCACGGAGCCGCCTCGTCCGTGAAGGAGAGTCTCGAGGCCCGGGGCTTCACGGTCTATGACGCCTCCTGCCCCCTCGTCCTCAAGGTGCACAACCGCGTGAGCGCCCTCGTCGAGCAGGGGTACTTCCCGGTGGTCATCGGGCAGCGACACCACGTGGAGGTGCGAGGGATCGTCGGGGACCTCGAGGAGTACGAGGTCCTCGGGGACCCTGATGAGGTGGGGCGCCTGGAAGGGCGGAGCCGCATCGGGATCGTCTGCCAGACGACCCAGCAGGTGGAGCACGCGCGCGGGATCGTCGACGCGATCCATCGGCGCTTCCCGGACATCGAGGTGCAGTTCATCGACACCATCTGCCGCCCGACCAAGGATCGCCAGGAGGCGGTCCGGGAGCTGGCGGACCGGGTGGACCTGATGATCGTCGTGGGCGGCTACAACTCCTCCAACACCAAGAAGCTGAAGAAGGTGTGCGACGATCGCGGGCTCGAGGCGCACCACATCGAGCGACCGGATCAGCTCGAGCCGGAGTGGTTCCGCGGCCGGAGCCATGTCGGGATCACCGCCGGGACCTCCACGCCCCACGCCGTGATCGACTCCATCTACCGACGGATCCAGGAGCTCGCCGACGAGCTCGCGCGGGAGGCATCGGCCGACTGAAGTCGTAAGTCCCGAGGCCCATTGAGCTTGGTCGGTCCATGCCCGAAAATCGGGCGCGCGGTCGCTCCTCGATCTCTGCGGTACAATGGGAAAGGCCCCGGTCCGGCGCCCGCCGAACCCGCCACAAGCCCCCGAACAGAGCCAGCATCCGGCCCTCCGTGGCCGTATCGTAGTCGTCGGCTGGTGCCAGCTCGTCGCTCCCCGCCGCCCTTCCCGGGACTGCCTCTCCGCGCCCAGGCGCTCGTCCCGGGCTCGAGCTCCAACGACGACAGCGCCCGGGTCCCCCGGGTGCCGGACAGGAAGAGAACGATGCGACACACCCTCTGCAGACTGCTCCTCGCCCTAACACTCCTGCCGACCTTCGGCGGCGCGGCGGCGGAAGCGGGCACGACCCCCCTCACGGCGCGGCGGATCGCGTTCGGTGTGAGCCGCCCGGTGATGGTCGCGGCCCCGACCGGCGACTACGAGCGGCTCTTCATCGTCCAGCAGCAGGGGATCATCCGGGTCTACGACATGGTGGGGGGGAACCTCCTCCCCACGCCGTTCCTGAACATCGATGCCCTCGTCGGCGGGGGCACCTCCGGCGGCGACGAGCGGGGCCTGCTCGGGCTCGCGTTCCACCCGGACTTCGCGACGAACGGCCACTTCTTCGTCAGCTACAACAACAACTCCGGCACCTCGATCATCGCCCGCTACACCGTGGACGCGACCAACCCGAATGTGGCGAACCCCTCCAGCGCGGTGACGATCCTCACGCAGAGTCAGCCGTTCACGAACCACAATGGCGGGGGGATCCACTTCGGGCCCCTCGACGGCTACCTGTACATCGGGTTCGGGGATGGCGGGAGCGCCAACGACCCGCAGGGGAACGGTCAGAACCAGAACTCCCGCCTCGGGAAGATGCTCCGGATCGACGTGGACGGGGGCACCCCGTTCGCGATTCCGCCCACGAACCCGTTCGTCGGGGCCGGCGCTCCCCTCGACGAGATCTGGGCCTCCGGGCTCCGGAACCCCTGGCGCTGGTCCTTCGACCGGGAGACCGGGGACATGTGGATCGCGGACGTCGGGCAGTTCTCGGTGGAGGAGGTCAACTTCCAGCCCGCGAGCTCGCCGGGCGGCGAGAACTACGGTTGGCGGTGCATGGAGGGGAACAGCTGCACCGGCCTCTCCGGCTGCGCCTGCAACGCCGCCGCGCTCACCGATCCGATCCGCACCTACACCCACGGGCAGGGCTGCTCGATCACCGGTGGATTCGTCTACCGCGGCTGCTCGATGCCGGACATGCATGGCATCTACTTCTACGCGGACTACTGCTCGAACCAGATCTGGTCCTTCAAGTACGACGGAGCGACGGTCACCGAGTTCACCACGCGCACCGCCGAGCTCGATCCGACCGGCCCTCTGGCGATCGGCTCGATCTCCGGCTTCGGCGAGGATGCCTACGGCGAGCTCTACATCTGCGATCTCTTCGGGGGAGAGGTCTTCAAGATCGTCCCCGCCGACATCGACTCCCGCGACTGCGACGGCAACCTCGTCGATGATGTCTGCGAGATCGCGGTGGGGGCCGTCTTCGACTGCAACGGGAACGGTCTCAGCGACATCTGCGACATCAGCAGCGGCACCGCCAGCGACTGCAACTCCAACGGCGTGGTCGACGACTGTGAGATTCCGGAGAACGACTGCAACCAGAACGGACAGCACGACGCCTGCGAGACCGCCACGGGAGCCACCCCGGACTGCAACGCCGACCTGATTCCCGACTCCTGCCAGGTGGCCGCCGAGGACTGCAATCAGAACGGTGTGATCGACAGCTGCGACATCGCGGCGGGCACGGAGCAGGACTGCGACCTCGATGGCGTTCCGGACTCCTGTCAGCTGGCGGCCGGGGGGCAGGATTGCAACGCCAATGGCGTCCTCGACGCCTGCGACATTTCGGCCGGCGCGGCGATCGACTGCGACCTCGACGGAGTCCCGGACTCCTGTCAGCTCGCCGCGGGGACCGCGACCGACTGCAACGGCAACACCATCCTCGACATCTGCGAGATCACCGCGGGGATCGCGGCCGACTGCGATGCCGACGGACAGATCGATCCCTGCCAGATCGCGGCGGACCCGGCCGCGGACTGCAACGGCAACAATCAGCTGGACTCCTGCGAGATCGCCTCGGGGAGTGCCCCCGACGCCGATCAGAACGGCGTGATCGACTCCTGCGAGGCCTCCGGGTTCCTGCGCTCCGACTGCAACGGGGACGGCGGGGCGGACCTGGCCGACGCGATCTACACCCTCGGCTACCTCTTCTCCGGCTCTCCTGCCGTCCTGTCGTGCGAGAGCGCCTGCGACAGCAACGACACCGGCGGCCTCGACCTCTCGGATGCGATCTACACTCTCGGGAGCCTCTTCAGCGGCGGACCTCCCCCTCCCGCGCCCTACCCGGCGTGCGGGCCGGAGACGACGCCGGACTCCCTGACCTGCGTCCAGAGCGGCTGTCCCTGAGTCCTCGGGGCCAATCGCGGGGAGAATGAGGGCTCCGGGGCGCGAGACGCGCTCCGGAGCCCTCTGCGTTCCCGCCCCGCGGGAGCTCGATCCGACCCCCCGGCGCCGAAGATGGTACGCTGCAGACGGGCGGGTTGTCGGACTTCGGGTCGCAGGAGTCCCGCCACTCATCGAGATGAGGTGGAGGCATGTCGGTCCAGAAACTCAGGCTGCAGTACGCGGCGACGATCTCGCTGGTCTTCGGACTCCTGCTGCTGGGGCCGTTCCTGCTGCAGCAGTACCGTTGGCTGACTCAGGAGGTCGCGCGGGCGGAGACCCTCTCGATCCTCCGGGAGGTGTCGGGGGACCTGGCGCAGGGACACCTCTGGTTCGAGGAGAGCGTGGCCGGGGACCCGCGAGAGACCGTGGAGAAGTGGCAGGAGAAGTTCGATCACGCCGAGCAGGGGGTGGTGGAGTACCGGGAGAGTCTCGGGAGCCACGACCAGGAGGTCCTCGATCGAGACGTCCAGGTGCACACCGGCGAGACGATGAGTCACTCTCAGGCGATCGATTTCCTCGCGTCAGAGATCAAGGATCTACGCCGCCTCGCCGAGCAGCGGGCCGCCTCCGCGAGCCTCGCGGGCTCCCGACTCGACCTCGACTTCGATGAGTTGAACGAGAGGGCGGACGATCTCATCGTCGTTCTCGCGGACGACTTGATCTCGCTCTCGAGCGCACGAAGCCAGGAGCGCCTCGGAATCTTCCGCATCTCCCAGTTCATCTGGATCTCCTGCGTCGCGGGCTTCGTCGTGCTGCTCCTGATGATCGATCGGCGCCGACGCCGGACGGAGCAGGAGCAGGAGCAGCTCCGCGATCGGTTCCAGCAGGCGCAGAAGCTCGAGAGCCTCGGAGTCCTCGCGGGGGGCATCGCCCACGACTTCAACAACCTCCTGATGGGGGTCCTCGGGACGACGAGCATGGCGCTCCTCGAGGATGATCTCACCGACTCCCTCGCGGCGCAGTTGCGGGAGATCGAGCACGCGGCCCGCCGCTCGGCCGATCTGACCTCCCAGCTCCTCGCGTACGCGGGGAAGGGGAAGTACGCCGACGAGCCGATCGAGATCCTCGACCTGATTCAGGATCTCGAAGAGCTGCTCCGGGTCTCGCTGGGCCCCAACGTGGAGCTGTGTCGCGAGATCGATGAGCAGCTTCCCCTCGTGGAGGGGAATCCGACCCAGCTTCAACAGGTCCTGATGAACCTGATCATCAACGGCTCCGACGCGATGGGGGAGAAGGGGGGCCGGCTCACGGTGCGGATCCGTGGCGAACGCCTGACCCGTGATGAGCTGATCCTGGAGTCACAGGGGGTGAGCGAGCCTCGTTCGGGGGAGTACCTCGTGATCGAGGTCGAGGATCAGGGAGTCGGGATGGACCCCGCTGCCGTGAATCGATGCTTCGAGCCCTTCTTCACCACGAAGTTCACCGGTCGCGGTCTCGGACTCGCGGCGGTCGTAGGGATCATCCGCTCGCACGAAGGCGTGATCCGCGTGCGCAGCGAGGTCGGGGTGGGGACCTGCTTCACGGTCTGTCTCCCCGCGGCCACGGGGCGCCTGCGTGCGCCGCGCCGGCGCCTCTCCTCCGACGCCACGCTCGCGGGCTGGGGATCGCTCCTCGTCATCGACGACGATGCGAGCGTCCGGAACCTCGTCGAGCGGATGCTGATCCGCTGCGGCTATGACGTGATCACCGCCGGGAGCGGTCGCGAGGGCGCGGAGGTCTTCGCCCGTGAGCACACCCGTCTCCGCGCGGTGCTCGTGGACATGGAGATGCCGGGCATGACGGGAGTCCAGGTCAGCGCGCTCCTGCGGAGGATCGATCCCGAGACCCCGATCATCCTGACGAGCGGCTACAGCTCGGAGCTTTTTCAGATGGGAGAGGACTTCGCGGGCTTCATCCAGAAGCCCTACAACATCGCGGAGCTCTCCGTGCAGCTCGGGGAGATCTTCCGCGGCTCCGCGAAGGGCGCGGAGGCGACCACCGATCCCTGAGCCCCTCGCCCCGCCTCCTCAGGCCTCCCGATCACGCACACCGAACATCCGGAACTCACCTCCGACCGCGGTGCCGACCACGGAGACGGGGAAGGTGTGCCCCTCGAAGGGGGACCAGCCGGCGCGTGATCGGATGTCTCCGTTCCGGACCGTCCACGGGGACTCGGGGTCGAGGACGACGAAGCCGGCGGAGCAGCCGACCTCCAAGGCTCCGTATCGCGCCGGCAGGAAGTCCCTGAAGATCTCGGCCGGACGGCGCGCCGCCCGCTCCACCAGCACGGCCCAGTCGAAGCCCTCCTCCTCCGCGAGCCATCCGAGGAACGGAGCGAAGGTGTCGAGGAGGGGGACTCCGCTGATTCCGCGCTCGTTCTCCTCGATCGAGTGAGGAGCGTGGTCGGTGGCGATGATGTCGATCGCGCCTCTTCGGAGTCCCTCGATCAGCGCACGGCGGTCCTCGGGGGTCCTCAGCGGCGGGTTCATCTGCAACCACCCGGAGTGGGAGGTGCCCCCTCGGTTCTCCCGGTCGAAGAAGAGGTGGTGCGGCGCGACCTCGCAGGTCACGGGGAGGCCCGCGCTCCGCGCCGCCTCGATCTCCGCGAGCCCGCCGGCGGTCGAGAGGTGCGCGATGTGCGGACGGAACCCATGCTGCCGTGCGAGCTCGAGGATCCTCGCGACGGCGACCCGCTCCGCCTCGGGGGGACGGCGATCCTCGTGCTCCGCCGCCCCGCGGGAAGCCTCGAGGATCTCCGGATCCTCCGCGTGGAACGCGACCCACTCCCCGCGGAAGCCGGCGAGCAGTTCACCGACCCCTTCCGCGTCGTGCAGCTCCCCGACGCTCGGGCCGAAGTAGCACTTCCAGGGGATCCCGCGGCGGAACGCGCCTGCGACCCGGGAGACCGCCCCGTAGACGACCACCTCGATGGAGGCCCGCTCGGCGACGAGCGCCTGCTTGCGCGCGTAGCTCTCCGGGTCGACCGGCGGCGCCGGGTTGTTCGGCATGTCCGCCACGGCGACCACCCCCCCGTGCAGGGCGGCGGCGGACGCCGTCGTGTAGTCCTCCTTGTGATGCTCCGCGCCGCTCGGATCGTCTCGGCAGTGGACATGAAGGTCGAGGAACCCCGGGAGCAGCCAGCAGGAGTCGGGGACCAGGGGCTGGAGCTCCAGCCCCTCGGGCTCCACGAAGAGCCCGGACTCTCGATCGACTCCGATCCTCACGGGGCGGAGCCCCTCCTCGGTCGGCGTGAGGCCCTCGACGGCGTAGCGGGGGGGGAGATCGATGGGGGAGGGGAGGTCCGTGGATTCGCGTTCGAGGCCTGGGCTCACGGTCGGGTCCTTCCGGGAACAACCAGTGAAGAGCGCGGCGGGTCAGGGGCACCCCACCGGTCAGATTGCGGGCGATGAAGGGGCATGGTAGCCTCCCTGTTCGAGTGAGGGGAGCCCCGATGGCTCGGACCCTCTCGAATCCACCGATCCGGACCCGAATCCGCTCCGTTCCACCTTCGACCTCGCGCGCGCCGCCCCTCCGGTGGCGCGTGGTGCGCCGGGTCGATCGGTCCGACGGCAGCGGGCTGTACACGGGGGCTCGTTCCCCCGGAAAGGAAACCCACGATGCAGGGAAGCACCCTCCGTCGACTGATCGCCCTCCTCCTCGTTCTCGGAGCGGGGATGACGATGGGCTCCGACCGCGCTCGCGCGGGGGATGCCCATCTCGACGCCTCCACCATCCTCCTCCTCTCCTTCGACGACTGGAGCGCAATGAGCTCGGAGGCCAAGGCCTCCGACTTCGGTCGGTTCATGAAGGACCCGGAGATCAAGGGGATCATGACCCGGCTGCAGCCGGCGTTCATGGAGATGATGAAGTCGATGATGGCGGAGGAGCTCGAGTCCGGTCCGGCGAGCTCCCTCCCGGGTGGCGAGAAGATGGCCGAGATCGGCGAGCGCCTCATGGGCGCCGCGATGTCGATCGGCGGTCGCATGTGCGAGAACATGACGGGACGGACCGCGATCTCCATCTCGCTCCTCCTCGATCCCACCGCCCCCCTCCCCATGAACCTCATCTTCGAGTTCGGAGGCGGCGAGGAGATCCAGAAGGCGGTCGATGAGATGTTCTCCCTCCTCGAGAAGGAGAGCGAAGGGGAGATGAAGGCCCGGACCATCGAGATCGAGGGCCAGAAGGGTCGCTGCATCGAGAGCGATGGCGCCGGGATCTTCGTGGTTCGGAGCGGGGAGCGGTTCACCGCCGGGGTCCATGAGGCGGGTCTGCGCGCTCACCTCAAGTCGATGGAGGCGGGCGCGGTCCGACTCGGAAACGTCCCGTTCTACAAGAAGGCGATGGGCGCGGTCGGCGAGGGACGGATGAAGTTCTTCATGAACCTCGAGCCGGTCTGGTCGATGGCGATGCCGATGCTCAGCGGGTTCGCCGCGGATGAGGGGGAGCCCTCGCCGATGGCGGTGATCTCCGCGCTGGGCCTCCAGCAGTTCCAGGGGGTCGCGGCCTCTGGATCGATGTCCGCCGCCGGCAGCCGTGAGCGGGCCTTCTTCGGGATCTCGGGGCGATCGGGGCTGATGCGCCTTCTCCCCACCGAGAACCGCCCCCTCGCTCCGGCTGCGTTCGCCCCGGCGGATGCGATCAGCGCCACGAGCATCCGGCTCGAGCTCGCCCAGGTGATCCCCGCGATGCGCGACATCGTCCGGACCCTCGCGGGCGAGGAGGAGATGCAGGGGATGGAGGAGATGCTCGCCGGCACGCAGATGATGCTCGGCTTCACCGTCGAGGAGCTCCTCGGAGATCTCGAGGGGACCATCTTCACGTTCAGCCCGAGCGGTCCGGCGCCCGATCTGATGTCGATGATGATGATGGGCGGGTCGATCGACACCTGCTTCGGGATCCGCATGAGCTCCCGGGAGCGGCTGGACGGACTGCTCGGCATGTTCTCCGATCCGCAGATCTCGCAGGGGATGGTCTCCAAGCAGGAGATCGCCGGACGCAGCGCGTATGTCGTGAACGCCCCGGGGATGGGGATGCCGCTGCAGATCTGCACGACCATCGAAGGGGACTGGTGGCTGATCGCAACCTCCGCCAAGGCCCTCCGCGAGAGCCTCGAGCGCGCGGACTCCGGCAAGGGGCTCCGCGGAAACGCCGCGATCGCGCAGCTCATGGGAGAGGTCGGCGGGACCAGCGGCATGATGGTCGGCTTCGCGAACGGCGGTCAGCAGCTGGCGAACGCTCTCGACGCCGTGCGTCCCATGCTCGGCATGGCGCCCATGATGATGCCGGAGCTGGCGGACCCGTCGATGATGTTCCTCTTCGACCCGACCATCCTCCCGAGCTCGGCGACCGTGAAGAAGTACTTCGGGGTGCAGGCGACCCGCGTCAGCATCGTCGACGGGGGAATCCTCCAGGAGCGCTGGACCCCGCCGGTCGGCGGAGCGGCCCCTGCGGAGAAGGACGGCGGCAAGAAGGAGGGCGCGAAGCCCTCCACCGGCGTCGGGCTCTGACCCGAGATCGCGCAAGGGTCATCGAGGGGGTCCCTCCTCCCGTCCGGGGGGGAGGGACCCCCTCTCTTCGTACCCGGCCACGGGGACCGTCCCGGCGTCCTCTGGCTTCCCCGCGGGGCATCCCCTAGGATTCCGATCCACCCGCTCGAAGGAGAGTGTCGGATGAGCTTCGATCGACCGATGGCGGACCGCCGGGGCATCGTCCTCGGGGTCGCGAACGACCGCAGCATCGCCTGGGGGATCTCCAAGGCCCTCGTGGGCGCGGGCGCCCGACTCGGGTTCACGCATCAGGGGGAGCGCCTCGAGAGGCGGGTCCGCCCCCTCGTCGAGTCGGTGGAGGGGGAGTTCCTCGTCGACTGCGATGTCACCGATGATGCGCAGGTCGAGCAGCTCTTCTCCACGGTGGAGGAGAAGTGGGGAGGCCTGGACTTCATCGTCCACGCGGTCGCCTTCGCCAAGAAGGAGGACCTCGAGGGAGGCTTCCTCGGCACCAGCCGCGACGGCTTCCTCCTCGCCCATGAGATCAGCTCCTACTCCCTCACCCGCATCTGTCAGGCCGCGTCACCGCTCCTCTCCGAGGGCGGCTCGGTCGTGACGCTCAGCTACCTCGGCGGGGAGCGGGCCATCCCCGGGTACAACGTCATGGGGGTCGCGAAGGCGAGCCTCGAGTCGAGCGTCCGCTACCTCGCCGCGGACCTCGGGCCCCGCGGAATCCGGGTCAACGCCATCTCGGCCGGGCCGATCCAGACCCTCGCGGCGCGGGGGATCGGGGGCTTCTCCCAGATCCTCGATGTGGTCTCGGAGCGCGCGCCCCTCCGCCGGGGGGTGACGCAGGAGGAGGTCGGCAACACCGCCTGCTTCCTCCTCTCTCCGCTGGCCTCCGGCATCACCGGCGAGGTGATCTACGTCGATGCCGGCTATCGCATCACCGGCATGTAGACCTCGCCGATGAAGGTCGCCCTCCTCCAGCTCGATCCGACCGTCGGCGACTTCACCGGGAACCGGGGGCGCATCGAGTCCGCCTACCGGCGGGCGGTCGAGGCGGGTGCCGACCTCGTCGTCACCGCCGAGCTCGCGCTCTGCGGCTATCCCCCGCTCGATCTCCTTCGCCGCCCGGCGTTCATCGAGGGGCAGGAACGGAGCCTCACCGACCTCGCCGGCTCGATCGGTGAGACGCCCCTCGTCGTGGGAGCGCTCCGCGCCGATCCGACGGCTCACCCGGGGTTGCGAAACTCCGCGTTCCTCCTCGGCGGCGGCGCGATTCGCGGCTTTCACGACAAGCGCCTCCTGCCGACCTACGATGTCTTCGATGAGGCTCGGTACTTCGCCCCCGGCTCGACCTCCACCGTCTGGGAGATCGCCGGGGAGCGGGTCGGCGTCGCGATCTGCGAGGAGATCTGGGATCCCGGCGGTCAGCGCTACGGCATCGATCCGATCGCAGACCTCGGCGGGCGGGTGGATCTCCTCCTCGCACCCTCCGCATCTCCCTTCCACGCGGGGAAGCAGGCGCGTCGCATCGAGCTCTTCACACGTCAGGCCGAGCGACTCGGGGCGCCCCTCCTCGTGACGAACCAGGTGGGCGCGAACGACGACATCGTCTTCGATGGCGGCAGCCTGGTGCTCTCCGGAGGCCCGATGGGGGTCGGGGTGCACACCGAGCTCTCCCGGTTCCGCGAGGAGGTCGCCGTCGTGGACCTCCGCGCCGTCCCGTCGCCGCCCGAGGGGGAGCCGAACCGGATCGAGGAGATCGCTTCGGCGGTGGTGCTCGGCATCGAGGGCTACTTCCGCAAGTCGAGGCTCGGCTCCGCCTGGGTCGGCCTCTCCGGAGGGATCGACTCGGCCGTGGTCGCCACGCTCGCGGTCGACGCGCTCGGAGCCGATCGTGTCCGCGGCGTCGCGATGCCGAGCCGCTACTCCTCCGGGGAGAGCCTGGAGGAGGCGGGGGCCCTGGCGGCCGCGCTGGGGATCGACTTCCAGGTGATCGAGATCGAGGGGGCTCACGCGGCGCTGCGGGAGGGCATCGAGGCGGGGACCGGGGAGCCGCCGAGCGGGCTGGCGGATGAGAATCTGCAGGCTCGCATTCGGGGGACGATCCTCATGGCGCTCTCGAACCAGCATGGGGGCGCCGTGCTCGCGACCGGCAACAAGTCGGAGTATGCCGTCGGCTACTCGACGCTCTACGGGGACATGTGCGGTGCGCTCGCGCCGATCGGGGATGTCTGGAAGACCGAGGTCTATGAGATCGCGCGGTCGGCGCGCGGCCGGGGGCGGATCCCGCCCCGGACCATCGAGAGGGCGCCCACTGCAGAGCTGCGTCCGGACCAGCTCGACACCGACTCCCTCCCCGACTACGGCCGGCTGGATCCCGTGCTTCGAGGGTATCTGGAGGGGGAGAGCGCGGCGGCGGACCTCCGCGGTGGTCCCCTCGGGGAGACGGAGACCGTCGCCGCCATCCGGCGCGTCATCGGGAGCGAGTACAAGCGCTTCCAGGCGCCGCCGATCCTCCGCGTCTCTCCCCGCGCCTTCGGGAGAGGCCGACGGGTCCCGCTCGCCCGCCATCTGGAGCCCTGAGGACCCGGATCGCCCGCCCCCTTCGGGCGCGGCGGGCTTTTCCTGCCCGGTTCCCTTGCTCCCTCGGGTGATTCTGCGATGATCGTCTTCGCTGAACTCCGGCGCTCCCCTTCCGCCCCGCAAGGCGTCGGTTCGTTGCCTTTCCCGTCCCCAGCACCTTCTGGAGCCGGCTCCCGGTAGCCCCGGGCCGGGCAAGGCAAGGACCCGGTCTCAGGGCTGCCCGAGTCTCACATTCAGTCCTCGAACAGGGTCCTCGAGCCGTCCGCGGTTCGACCGGGCCCGCGGAGCCATCCGGCTCCCACGCAGCCGACAGAGTCCGGACTCCGGACGGAAGAGACCGCTCGATGACCCAGACCCCCACGACCGCCCAGAAGGCCACCCTCACGGTCGGTGACCAGACGATCGAGCTTCCGGTCATCACGGGAACCGAGAACGAGAGGGGCGTCGACATCTCGTCGCTCCGCAAGGAGACCGGGCTCGTCACGGTCGATCCCGGCTATGTGAACACCGGGTCGACCCTCTCCTCGATCACCTTCATCGACGGGGAGAAGGGGATCCTCCGCTACCGGGGGTATCCGATCGAGCAGCTCGCGGAGCACTCGAACTTCGTCGAGACCTCCTACCTGCTGATCCACGGCGAGCTGCCGACCTCGGAGCAGTACGAGCGGTTCCGTCAGCGTCTGCGGATGCACTCGATGATCCATGAGGACATGAAGCACTTCTACGACGGCTTCCCCTCCTCGGCTCACCCGATGGCGATCCTCTCCGCGATGGTCTGCAGCCTCTCCACCTACTACCCGGAGGCGATGGAGTCGGAGGAGGAGGTGGACCTCCTCGTCTGCCGCCTGCTCTCGAAGGTCCGGACGATCGCCGCCTACAGCTACAAGAAGTCGGTGGGCCAGCCGTTCGTCTACCCGAACAACTCCCTCAGCTACTGCGCCAACTTCCTCTACATGATGTTCGGTCTCCCGACGGAGAGCTACGAGCCCGATCCCGAGGTGGAGAAGGCCCTGAACCTCCTGCTCATCCTTCACGCCGATCACGAGCAGAACTGCTCGACCTCGACCGTGCGGATGGTCGGGAGCTCCCAGACGAACCTGTTCGCCTGCATCTCCGCGGGGATCTGCGCCCTCTGGGGCGCCCTCCACGGGGGGGCGAACCAGCGGGTCCTGGAGCAGCTCCAGTACATCGATGAGTCGGGTGGGGATGTCGAGAAGTTCGTCGCGGCGGTGAAGGACAAGACCTCCGATCAGCGCCTCATGGGCTTCGGCCACCGGGTCTACAGGAACCACGATCCCCGCGCGAAGATCATCAAGGATGCCTGTCACCGGCTCCTGAACCACCTCGGTGTGACCGACTCCTACCTCGACATCGCGATGCGCCTGGAGGAGGTCGCCCTCAACGACGAGTACTTCGTCGAGAGGAAGCTCTACCCCAACGTCGACTTCTACTCCGGGATCATGTATCGGGCGATGGGCATCCCGACGAACATGTTCACCGTCATGTTCGCGCTCGGGCGCCTCCCCGGCTGGATCGCGCACTGGCTCGAGATGCGGGACGACTCGCAGAACCGGATCCACCGCCCGCGGCAGATCTACACCGGTGAGCAGCTCCGGAACTACCCGACCTGAGCCTCCCCGCGCGTCGGTGGCGATGAAGAAGGAGCCGGTGCGGTCCCTCGGGACCGCACCGGCTCCTTCCTTTCGGCGATGGGGTGATCCTCAGGAGGGTGGGGGTCAGGACCCCTCCACCCAGACCGCCTCGCCATCGGTGAAGTGCTCCCGCTTCCAGATCGGGACCGACTCCTTGAAGGTGTCGATCGCGTGGCGGAGCGCCTCGAAGGACTCCCGCCGATGGGGGAAGGAGAGGCCGATCCCCACGCTCACCTCGCCGATGCCGAGGGTGCCGGTTCGGTGGAGGATGACCACCACGCGGGCCTCCCAGCGCTCGACGATCTCCTCGGCGATCTTCCTCATCTCCCGCTCGGCCATCGCGGGATAGGCCGAGTAGTCGAGACGCTCCACGGCCCTCCCGTGGTGCTCGTCGCGCACGGTGCCGAGGAAGGTCACCAGGGCGCCACACCCGGGGTCGCCCGTCTCCCGCTGGAGGCGGTCACCGGTGATGGGCTCGTCGGTGAGGCCGACGAGGATGCGGGCCGGATCGCCCATCGGCTAGCCTCCGCTCACCGGTGGGATCACGGCGATCTCACCGTCCCCCGAGACCGTGTCGGAGTCCTCTCGGAACTCCTGATCGATCGCGATCCGACTGCTGGCGAGCCCCTCGGCGAGGTGCGGCGCCGCCGCCGTGATCGCGCGGCGGAGGTCGGCGACGGAGGACCCCTCGGGGAGGCTCACCTCGATCGACGGACTGCCGGCCCGGTCGCGCAGGGAGGCGAAGAGGAGCACGGTCCGCCGCGATTCGGCGCTCGAAGGGGGTGTCTCCATGTCCTCTCCAATTCTGTCTGGGGACGGAAGCGCGCCGGAGTATCCGGGAGGATGGCGAGCGGAGGCAAGCGGTCCGGGCTCAGCGGCGCAGGCGGGCGTACCACTCCCGCCACTCGCGCACCTCCACGGAGCGGACCGCGGCCGGGGACTCGCGCCAGAAGATCGGGTTCGTGACCGTGGGTTTCTGTCGGGAGAAGCGGGCCAGGGCTCGCGCGGCCGCGATCCGCAGCTCCGGGAGGTCATGCTCGAGCAGCTCGATCAGCGGCTCGATGTAGGCCCACGAGCGGGAGCCGTCGCGCGCCAGCGCCTCCGCCACGGCGCAGCGGATCTCGAACGGGAGATCTTCGCGGGAGAGAGCTCCCGCCAGGCGCCCGTGCCAGCCATTGCGGGTGCTCCGATCGAGTCCGCGGACCCGACCGTTCATCAGCCGGGTGGCGACCGACCAGCTGCGGGGGTTCAGGGCGGTCTTCGGTGATCGCTCGATGGAGAGCTCCTCCTCGAGCTCATCGATGAACCACTCCCCCCGCACGGCGGGAAGCTCGGAGAACTGCTCGAGGGCCCAGGTCCGCAGGCCCCGGTCTCCCGCGATCGAGTGGAGGTGGACCTCGGCCGGGCGCGCGAGCTCTCGGAGGAGCCCGGGGATCTCCTCCCGGATCCGCTCCGGCTTCATCTCGAGGATCGCGTGGATCCTCTCCTCGAGGGTGCCCTCGGAGCTCCTCAGCAGATGCCAGTAGAGGCTCCACGAGTAGGCGTAGCTGTCGTTTCGGCCGTCGGTCCGGTGGAAGCGAAACCAGTTCGCATCGAGCAGCTCCTCGAGCTCCTCCCGGAAGCGCGTCGAGCCCTGCCGGCGGAGGAGCCGCTGGGCCTGGAGGAAGAGGGTCGGATGGAACAGGGGACTGCGGAGCTCGCCGGTCCCCTCGAAGAAGGAGACCTCGAGGCAACACGCGAGCCCCTCATTGAGCCAGTAGACGGAGGCCGTTTCGGGATGGGCCGAGATCAGGAAGTGGTGGGCCATCTCATGGAAGATGACGGAGAGGTCATCCGTCTCTCCCTGCGGCCGGCGGGGGGAGAGCTGGATCAGGTCGAGGACGGGGAGGTAGTAGCCCTCCTGCCGGAGGTCCCCGGTGAAGATGCGTTCACGGGAGAGGGGATCCTCCTCGTAGCAGATCCGGCACTCGTTCACCTTCTCCTCGAGGTGCGGGAAGAGCCGCCGGTAGGCGTCGAAGACCTGCTGGATGGTGTCGCCCGTGCGGCGGAGCTGATGGACGTCATGATTGCCATGGAGGGAGAAGTCCTCGTACTCCAGATTGTGGGAGTAGAGGAGACCGCAACCCGGGAGGACGAGGAGGACCGCGAGCAGGGACGCACCGAGCAGGCCCGCCCGGAGCGGTCCGAAGGGGCGAGGATCAGTCATCACGGCGGGACTCCCGATCGAGCAGCCAGCCGGGGACGGGGCGGACGACGGTCCGAGCGTGGACGAGGAGCCCCTGCCCCTCACCCTCGCGACGGAAGGAGACCTCCGCGAGGGTCTGGCGGCCGATCCGGTAGCGGTAGGTCACCTCATAGACGGGGATCCCCGGGTAGCGATCGTTCCGAGGCTCGTTCCCGAGGAGGTCCAACTGCTCCTGTGCCCAGTCCCGGTAATGACGGGGGGCCCAGGGGGCGTCGATCTCCACCTCGAAGAGAAGGACATCCTTCTCGGGGGAGGACCGATCGATGTCCACCGCTCGCATCGGTGGGGCGGAGTGGCAGCCCGCAGCGGAGAGCAGGGTGCCGAAAAGGAGGGCGCCGAAGAGGAGCGTGACGAGGCGGAGGGTGAGCAACCGTCGGAAGGGGGGCTGCGCAGTGGGAGTCGCAGTGGCGCGGGTTGGGCCGCGGAGGCGCACCCCGAGGGGGGCGGCGGCGGACTCCTGCATCTCAGGCCGGCTCACAGGGCGCTCCATTGGCAAGGGCTCCTCCTTCAGCGCGTCCGGTCGAGACGCGCCTCTCCCACCCCCGGATCGTAGCACAGGGCCGCGGTCCGCGCAGGGCTCCGACCCGGTCGGAGACCGCAGGGTCGCCCCGACGCGGCTCTCCGCTCGAGGGCGGAATTCGTCACTCTCCGGGAGGCGGTTTCGAGTCGGCCCCCGGTTCCGAGTTGCGTCGGCGAGCGGAGATCTGCTCGTAGGCCCGCATCAGCTCCTTCCAGCGACGGGTCGCCTCCTCGAGGTCCGCAGGGTTCCGCTGCTTGTCCGGGTGCCATCTCCGGGCCAGGTCGCGGAACGCCCGACGGATCTCCGCCTCATCCGCCCCGGGTTCGATCCCGAGGATCCGATAGGGGTGGGGCACCGGTCTCGGGCGGGGGGGGGCGGGAGCGTTCTCTCCGGGTCCCGCCGTTCGACGGGGCTCTCCCCCGGCGCCGGGGAGCTCACGCGGTCCTCGTCGACGCGGCCCGCGCAGCCGTCGCAGCAGGCGGCGGAGCGCTCCTCCCGAGTAGCGGCGGTCCCCACGCGACTCGAAGAAGAGTCGTCGCTCCTCCCCGTGGGCTTCGTGCCACTCGGTGATGCGCAGGAAGTCCTCCGGGGCCAGTGGCTCGATGAAGGAGAAGAGGTAGTCCAGGAGGGAGATCTCCTTCGGAGGGCTCGCGAAGAGGCGACCCCGGCCGCCCGACTCGACCTTGCTCTCGGCGAGGCAGCGGGGGCAGCGATAGATGCGGAAGGGACCGCCCTTCTCCTCCGGCCGGCCTCTCAGGATCGAGTGGCGATCCAGGCTTCGCTCGGAGATCGGAGAGCGACAGTGCCAGCAGCGCATCATGAGGCTCCGTCCGGAGCCGCCTCCCGATCGGGCAGGATCACCATCGCGTCGCCGTAGGAGTAGAACTTCAGGCCGGCCTCCACCGCATCCCGATAGCCGGCGAGGGTCCGCTCCCGACCGTGGAACGCGCTGACGAGGACGAGGAGGGAGGAGCGCGGCAGGTGAAAGTTCGTGATGAGTCCTTCGGCGTGCCGGAATCGATGTCCGGGGAGGATCGTGAGGGCGCACTCCCCGGTGAGGGCCGGACCGTCGTCGAGGTCGGGGACGCTCTCGATCACCCGCATCGAGGTGGTTCCGACACAGATGATCCTCCGCCCCTCCTCGCGGGCCCGGGCGAGCCGGCGGCGGGAGTCTCCGGAGATCTCGAACCACTCCGGGTCGACGCGATGGTCCTCGAGGCGATCCGCCCGGATCGGTGCGAAGGTGCCGGGGCCGACATGCAGGGTGACGGGGACGACGGGGACTCCGCGATCCTCGAGTCCCTCGAGCAGCTCAGGTGTGAAGTGAAGACCCGCGGTGGGAGCGGCCACCGCCCCCGCCCGCGACGCGAACACCGTCTGGTAGCGCTCCGCGTCCAGGGCGCGCAGCCGTGGGTCGCCCGGCTCGCGACGAATGTAGGGGGGGAGCGGGACCTGGCCGATGCGCTGGAGCTCCCCCTCCGGGAGAGACACGCGCCACCAGCGACCTTCCTTCTCCACGACGCGGAGAGGCGCCCCCTCGGTCTCGAGCATCTCACCCGGCTTGAGCCGCCGGGAGGGGGTGAGCCAGGCTCGCCACGAGCCGTCCTCCTCCGGCGAGAGGAGGAAGGCCTCGACGGCTCCCCCGGAAGCCCGACGGGCCCGGACGCGGGCGGGGATCACGCGGGTGTCGTTCACGACGAGGCACTCATCCCCGTGCAGGAGCTCGGGGAGCTCGGCGAAGCGGCCGAAGCGACCACCGTCCCGACCCCGCACGAGGAAGAGGGCGCGCGAGTCACCCCGCCGCGCGGGGGGCTCCTGCGCGATCGCGCTCTCCGGCAGGAAGAACTCGTACTCGTCGGTGGCGGACATGGCCCTCCTCCGCGGCAGGATGCCACGGAGCCGCTCGGGGCGCGACTCCATCGGGAGGGGGAGGCGCCTCAGAGCTCCCCGGCGCAGGGGAGGAGGTCGGCGGTGGGATCGACCGACGGGAAGAGGAAGGGGATCGGTGGCGGAGCGCCCCCGCTGAAGAGGTAGGAGAGGAGGCTGATGACATCGGCGATGTTCACCGCCCCGTTGTCGTTCACATCGGCGATGTCGGGGCAGTCGGCGACGCGGTTGGGGGTCCCGAAGAGGTGGTCGAGGAGGAAGACCGCATCCCCGAGGTTGACGATCCCGTTGCCGTTGGTGTCCCCACGCTGGAAGAGCCGCTGCTTGATCTCGATGGGGGTGCGCGGCGCTTCGGTCGCGCCGGCGATGGCGCGGAAGATGTAGGTGTGGCGGCCGGGGGGGACATCGAGGTCGCCCCAGGTGGTGGCCCCTCCCGCGAGCACCGCCATCTCCGCGCCGTCGCGCTCGACCCGAATCTCCGAGTAGGAAGCGCCGGGGCTCCAGGTGAAGAACACATCCGTGCCGCTGGGGAAGTCCGTGAGGTTGAGGAGCGGCTCGAGGGCGACCGGCTCCGGTCGGAGGCCATGGAGGGCGAACGCCTCCCGGATCTGCGCCTCGTGGGGAGTTCCGTTCGAGAGGTCTCCGTCGTCGTCGTCCGCGAGGAGGGTGACGGTCACGAGCTCCTCACCGAGGGCGGCCGGGAGGAAGAAGAGGCTCTCCCACCAAAGCTCGGCCACGAGCTGGTTCGCCGCCTCGAGGCCGATCTCCAGTCCGAGCAGGGAGCGCAGGTCCCAGATCGATCCGGCGTAGACGAGGCCGATGGTGTGGGCGTTGCCGGAGAGGGGATAGGTGAGGTTCGGCTCCACATCGCGCAGCTCTCCGCTCACGCCGAAGAAGCCACGCCCGACCTCGCGGTCTCCGGCGTAGAGGGTGGCCGCGATGTCCGCGATCCCCTCGTGGAGGTCGAGCGGGGCGTTCGAGCCGAAGATCGAGAAGGCCGCCGCGTGGGCGTACTCGTGGACGATCACCGTGGAGTACGCCGTGTTCGGGCAGCCATTCTGGCTCGACGGGAGGAAGAAGATCCTCGGCACGTTCGGGTTGAAGGCGGCGTTGCAGGCTCCGAATGCAGGTCGGCTGACGAGGATCTCGAGGGGGAAGTCGAGGTCGGTGAAGGGGGGGGAGAGCGGCATCCCCTTCAACCAGTCGTGCGCCCGGTTGATGTGGAGGAAGGCGCTCACTTCGGCGGTGTCGTCCTCGGTGATCGCCAGATTGAGGTCGATCGCGAGGGGAGTGGAGGGTTGCAGCGTGCCGCTGAACCCGAGCTCGGGTCCTCGACCATCGAGGACGGTGGCGTAGGGACCGCTCAGGCTCGGGACGGTGAGGCCACGGGGCTGACCCCCGAGGTCGACGTCGAGCCGTCCCTCGGCATCGGTGAGGAGAGAGCCGAGGCCATCCACCTCGACCGTGAGGTTGGGCAGGGGCTGGGAGAGGTAAGGAGTGCCGACCCGCTGCGGGTCGAGGTTCGCGGGGGACACCCCGTGGATCGAGCACTGGCCGTCCAGGTTGCAGACAAGGGAGCGACGAGAGAGGAGCTCTCCGTCGACCTCCACGAGGATGACCTCCTCGGCGGCGAGTCGCTCGCCCGTGCAGGTCGCCTCGATCGTCGGGCGAAGCCAGTCCCCCTGCCGGGTCCAGCCCTGACGGACGCTCAGCACCCGCTGACCCGGGAGCAGATGAGGGAGGACCCGCTCTTCCGCTGCCTCCGTGGATCCCGCCCAGGCGGGCGGCTCCTCCGACCGCGGTGGGGAGAAGACGCGGCTCGGCTCGCCGAGGATGGCGACGAGCATTCCCTCGTCGGAGATGACGACGCGGAGAGGATGGTCGAGGCCGAGTCGCCCATGGTGTCGGGGGACGAGGTCGTGTCGCTCGAGATCGTTGACCCTCCTCCCTCCGCGCCAGCCGATTGTCTCGATCGGCAGCCGGAGGATCTCCCCCAGTCGCTCGAGAGCTTCTCGGGGGAGGGGCTCGACCGGGCCGAGCGTGTTCGAGCGCGGCGGGGTCAGGCGGAGGGGAGGGCCGTGCGCTCCCCCCTTCCCGTGGACCCACCCTTCGGGCCAGGCGGCCTCGAGGGGGAGGGAGAGCGCCAGGGAGAGGGCGAGGAGGGGGAGGAGGCGGAAGGCCCGGCGCGGGGGCGCGGGAGGAGCCGAAGGCACCCTCATCGACGCCTTCGTCTTCCTCATCGGTGGATCCTCCCCGGAGCAGCTTTCTTCGGGGGGGATCCCCTCGCTCTCCGCTTCAAGATTACCAGCCGAGGGGCACCGTGAATCTCCCGAACGGGGCGGACTCTCCTCAGGGGAGGAGAAACAGGAAGGGGAGGGGGGACCGGCTCACCGGGATGTGGAGACGCCGCAGGGGGAGAGTCCGGGGGGGACTCCCTCTGCGGCGCGTGCAGCGGGGTTCGACGGCCGGGCTCGACGGCGGGGCTCGACGGCGGGGCTCAGAGCCCGAAGTCGGCCTCGGAGAGATCATCGTCGAGGGGGCCTCGGGCTCTCTTCCGGCGCCCTCTGGCCGGCTTCGGAGCATCCTCCTCGCGGTCGCGGCTGCGACGCGGCTCGGGAGCACGAGGCTCCCCCTCGTCCCCCTCGGCGGAGTGGCTCTGGAACTGGGCCCCCGGGAGGAGCACCTGCTCGTTCAGTCGGTGGAAGTGGTCACAGGAGCGGACCAGCTCCGCGGCGGTGGAGTCGGGGAAGCTGGCGACCTCCACGCGGACTCCCCGGGAGCGGAGATGGGTGCAGAGGGTCGTGAAGTCGCCGTCCCCCGTGACCAGCACGACGGAGTCGACCCGCTCGACCAGGGAGATCGCGTCGATCGCGATCCCGATGTCCCAGTCTCCCTTCTGCGATCCGTCGGAGCGCTCGACGAGGACCTTCTTCTGGACCTCGTAGCCATTGCGGCGGAGCACCTCGATGAACTTGTCCTGCTCCATGCCCGGACGCTCGACGATGTACGCGAGAGCACGGCAGAGCTGCCTCCCGCGGCCGAGATAGCGCAGGAGCTTCGAGAACTCGAGCTTGGAGTTGTAGAGGTTCCGCGCGGCGTAATACATGTTCTGAACATCGACGAGCACGGCGACCCGCTGCTGGGTGACGACGTCGTAGCCGTCCTCCCACTCATGAGTCGGCATCTCGGAGACCGAGGCGCTCGGACCGCCGGTCTGCTGCATCCGGTCGATCGCCTCCTGGCCCTTGCGCATCTCGCTCTCGAACTGCTTCCGCTCCTTCTCGAGCGCCTCCTCCAGCTCCTCGATCCGAGACTGGAGAGCCTCGACGGAGACCTCCTCCTCGCTGGTGGAGCCTCCTCCGGCCGCGGCAGCGGCGTGCCGGAACTGGGGAGCACGAAAGATCCAGCCGTTGTCGCGAGAGGGGCTCAGGCTCATCGGTCCTCCTTGGAGGGGTAGCAAGGCGATCGGTCGAGAGTGCAGCGGCGGATTCGGTTTCGCAAGCAAAAGAGGCGCACCGCGGTGCGGACCGCGAATTCGTCGATCACGGGCGTCGCGAGGACGATCTCCGCGATTCCATCGGGCCCGACGAAGTAGAGCGGGTCCCCCTCGTCGAGATCGAGGTGGGGGAATCGACCGCGCAGCGCGTGCATCCGGTCATTCTCCGGGTGACCCCAGACCCCCTCAGGGGGGTTCTCGAGCCAGAGCTCGCGGGTGCAGACCGCCAGAGGAACGAACCAGCACTCCTCGGGGGCGGGCACGGGCCGCTCCGCATGGGTCGTCGCGAGCGCGAGATCGACCCACTGGTCCAGCTCCGGCGCGAAGTGATCCTCCTTGGGTCGGGCCCGGGTCTGGAGGCGCACCGTGGGGAGGTTGCGGAGGACGCGACCCACCACTCCCTCGGCGGGGATCTGCTGCCCGCGCTCGAGCGCATCGAGGATTCGTCCCGCGATCCGGCGAGGATCGGTGGCGACGCCGGTGCGGCGGACCTGAGTGACCGATCCGCCCCCGATCTCCCGCGCGCGGGGTGCGGGGGGCGCGAGGAGCCCGTTCGCGGCGCACTCGGAGACGAGGCAGAGCATGAGGAGGGAGATCTCCACCTTCGCGGAGTAGACCTCGCTCGTCGGGTAGGCCCCGCTCGAGAAGATGCGGTAGGTCTCGAATGCCCAATCGGCGAAGGAGTGCGCGGAGACCGAGCCTCCCACGAATCGCTGGAGGCGCTGACCGAGGGCATGCTCATCGAGGGCGAGTTCGCGGTAGTCGCCGTCGGTCAGCTCGAGGCCGTCCAGAAGCTCGTCGAGCCAGCCGAAGTTTCGGGAGCGCACGAATCCCTGGAGTTCATCGAAGGAGAGCTGGCCGTGGACGAAGCGGCGGAGAACGCTGATCGCCTCCGAGCGCGCGGCCTTGGTCATCGCTCTCCTCCTCTCCACGAGTCTTCCCTCCACGCATCGATCCCCGGTGCGCTTCCGCTTTCCGGAGCGCGGGTGGGCGAAGCATGGAGCCCCACACGGCGGGTGCCAGGATCGGTGCTCCACCACGGGCACCGAGAGGCGGGGTCGAGTGCCCGGAACGGGCTCTGGGCGGCGGGGGGGCCCCGCTTCCCGTCGAGCAGCCCCGGAGAGGGAAGACTCTGCATCTCCCCCGACTCCGATCGGGCCTGCCCCTTCTCCCCCTCGCTCTGCCGCTCGAAGAGTCGCCGGGTGACGACCCTCACACGCGGTTCGCGTCTCCCACCCGCCAGAGGGGGGCCTGAGCCACTCTCCGGCGCCGTGAGGCCGAAACGCTCCCTTGGGTTGAATCCATAAGCACCCAAAGGGGGTCCCGGCCTGTCGCGAAATGGATTTTAGCCCTTAGAGGGGGGGGAGGTCGAGCCGTTTCCACAGTACGGGCCTGAACTCCGCGATTTCGACCGATATCGTGTCCCAGCCCGCCATTTTCCTTGTATACGGGGTCCCTGCGCGGACACTCCCCTTGGCCGTTCATCTGACCGTGGTTTCCTGATTTGAGAGGCAGATCCCTTGTCCACCAAGAAGACCCGCGGGAAGCGAAAGACGCCTCCCAAGGCGGCTCGTTCGCGGAAGCCGGCGGCGAAGAAGCGCGGCAGGAAGCGGTCCGGCAGTCCTTCGCGTCGGACCTACACCGAGGACGAGCGACGGGAGATCGCCGAGTTCTCGATCACCCATGGGATTCACGCGACGGCCGAGAAGTTCGGAGTGAGCACCCCGAGCGTCACGAACTGGCGCCGGGCTTACGGGATCACGCGCGAGACGAAGAAACGCGCTCTCTCCGGTCAGCCGGTCTTCCTCGCGGACGCCGGGGAGGCGGCCAGCGGGCGGGGCTACTCCGAGGCTTTCCGCCGGGATGTCGCCGAGTACTCGATTCTTCATGGAATTCAGGCTGCGGCGGAGAAGTTCTCGGTCAGCGCCCCGAGTGTGACGAACTGGCGCCGCAAGTTCGGGATCAACCGAGGCACCAAGGCGGCGGCGATCGCCGCGGTCGCCGAGGGCCCTTCGCCCGCGGGGATCCGCAAGAGCGAGATCCGCGCCCTGCGTCGGCAGTTCGAGCAGGCGCTCGACTCCCTCGATCGACTCCTCGCGAAGCTCTGAGCCCGGGCCTCGCCGTGCGCGTCTCCGCGGACATTCAGATCATTCCGATCGGGGTGGGGGTGCGACTCGGCGCTCCGATCGCGGCCGCGATCCGGGCCATCGAGGGGGCCGGTCTCCAGCCCGTGACCCATGCTCATGGGACCTCGGTGGAGGGGGAGCTGGACGCCGTTCTCGAGGCGCTGCGCTGCGCGATCGAGGCGGCCCACATCGCAGGCGCCCCCCGGGTCTCCACTGCGGTGAAGATCGGCTCCCGGACCGATCGTGAGCAGAGCGACGCACAGCGGCTCGAGAGTGTCCGTCGACACCTGCAGGACCCGGAGACCCCGACCGACGCCGGCTCCTGAGCACCCCTCCTCTCTCGCCGTGCCCTCCCCTTCCCCCCTCGAAGAAGTCCCCCCGGTGACAGACCGGAATCGGCCTCCTCTCCGGCCTCGGGGGTGCTCCGCGGCCGTCTTGGTCCGATTTCCCGGGGTGTCCTATACTTCGATGAGGAACTGCGGGCCCCGCCGGGCCCCTCTCCGTGGCCGTCGCGGGCCGGGGAGGTTCGAGGTGCGCCCGGGCCCGCTCCGGGGCCGTGGATCGGGGATTGGGCGATGAGCTTCTACGGGGACCTGGCCAGCATCGGCCTCGGGGATCTGCTCCAGAACCTGGAGCAGGCCCGGCGCAGCGGAACCCTGACGATGTCGAAGAACGGAGCGGAGACTCTCCTCCACATCGAGGAGGGTAAGGTCGCCCTCCTGCGGGCACCCGGCCGCCCTCCCCTCGTGGAGGCCCTGGTCCTCCATGGCGTCGTCTCCGCGGACCAGCTCGCCGCCGCGCGGGGTCGGCGGCGCGGCACCCGCCGCTCCATCGGCGAGTGTCTCGTCGCCGCCGGGGTCGTCGATGACGTCGCGCTCGTCGGAGCCGCCGAGTCGATCCTGACCGAGGACCTCTGCACCCTTCTGATTCAGGCGGAGGGGAGCTTCCGCTTCCGTGAGGGCGGCCCCCCGCCGCGCATCTTCGATCCGGAAGAGCGGCGACTCGACCTTCGGGTCTCCCTCCAGCCGGTGCTCCTGGAAGCGGCCCGTCGACGGGACCATTGGGAGATGGTGCGGCGGGTGATCCCGTCCGACAGCATGCATCTCGTGGCGATCGACCCGGAGCATGTCCCCGATTCGATCGAGAGTCCCGAACTCGCCCGCGAGCTGATGGCGAGACTCGACGGATCCACCAGTGTCGCGGAGGTGGTGGGACCGGAGGGTCCGCGCTCGTTCCTCGCTCACTGCGTTCTCGCTCAGCTCGTCAAGGAGCGCGCCGTTCGGGCGGTGGAGGCGGCCGACCTCGCTCAGCTGGCCGGTCTCCTGCGGAGCAGCGACCCGGCCCGCGCGCTGGAGATCGTCTCCCGGGCCCGGGAGACCGAGCCTCGGAACCCTGCGCTCCTCGAGCTGGAGGTCGGCCTCTGCGAGGAGCTGGGAGACGAGCGGCGGGCCGCGTCGGCGGCGAAGCTCCTCGCGCACCTGCACCTCGAGAGGGGCGAGGGCGAGGTCGGGCGAGCGCTGCTGGAGAAGGCGACGCGGCTCGACCCGGAGGACACCGCCGTCCGAGAGCGCTCCCTCCATCTCGCCATCGAGGAGGGGCGCGTCGAGGAGGCGATCGAGCAGGGGCTGGCGCTGGTCGAGCTCTATCGAGCCCCGGGACTGCACGCCCGGGCGAGCGAGGTCCTGCTGCTGCTCCGGGAGCTGCGCCCCGCCGATCCCGATCTCGCGCAGGAGTGGGCGCGCTCGCAGACCGAGGCGGGGGATCCCCGCACCGCCGTGGTCGAGCTGCTCCGCCTCGGGAAGGCGGCCGTGGGGAGAGCGGACGATGGCGGTGCCCTCGCCCTCTTCCTCGCCGCGCTCGAGATCGAGCCATCGAACGAGACGGCGCTGCGCTACCGGGAGCAGCTGGAGGCGGATCGCTTCCGTCTCCGCCGACAGCGTGGCCGGCTGCTGCGTCGACGGCTGGCGGCGGCCGCGGCGGTGGCTCTCGGCCTCACGCTGGGCTGGGTGGAGATGCGGGCGCGCTGGGATGTCGCCGAGGCCTCGACCGAGATCAGTCGGAGCCGCTGGATCGAGGAGGAGCGCTATGAGCGCGCCCACCAGCGGCTGCAGGAGATCGCGGACCGCTACTGGTTCACCCCGACCCGCCACCTCGAGCTGCGTGTCCAGCTGAAGAACCTCGAGGAGCGGATCGCCGAGCGCGCCCCCGGGCCGGGAGAGGCCCCCGCCGAGCCCGCCGCCCGGGAGGAGTGATCGGGGGCCGGGTTCCCCCACGCTTCATCCGGGGAATCCGCGGAAGCGGACCGGACCGACCGGAACATCGGTGGCAAGGTCCTCCTTCCGCGGTATCGTCTCATCCGGGAGAGGGAGTCTCTCCCCGCCCCCCGGAGAGAACGGATTCCCGTGCCGCGCGATGCCTTCGACCGCACGATCGACTACCTCCGCATCTCGGTGATGGACCGGTGCAACTTCCGTTGCACCTACTGCATGCCCCTTGAGGGGCTGCGGTTCCTGCCGACGGAGGAGCTCCTCACCGCGCGAGAGATCCAGACGGTCGTCGAAGCCGCGGTGGATGTGGGCTTCCGCAAGTTCCGGATCACGGGCGGGGAGCCCACCCTTCGACGCGACCTCGTGGAGATCGTGGGGCGGATCCGCTCGGTCTCCGGGGTCGGCGAGATCGCGATGACGACGAACGGCGTGCTCCTCCCCGAGCTCGCGGCGCCCCTCGTCGAGGCGGGGCTCGATCGCGTGAACATTCATCTCGACACCCTGGACCCCCAGCGACTCCGGCAGGTGATGCGCCTCGGGGACCTCGATCGCATCCGGTCGGGGATCGAGGCGGCCGAGTCGAACGGCCTCACCCCGATCAAGCTGAACACCGTCGTCGTCCGCGGCGGAAACGACGAGGATGTCTCCGGCCTCGCCCGCCTCACGATCGATCGCGGTTGGCATGTCCGCTTCATCGAGCTGATGCCCCTGGGCGGCGGGGAGAACGCGGACTACGCCCGGGATCACTATGTCTCCAATGACGAGGTGAAGGCCCGCCTCGAGTCGGAGATCGGACCTCTCCTCGAGGTCCCGCCGACCCACCCGTCCGATGAGTCGAGGAACCACCGCTTCGCCGGCGCGGATGGGGTCGTCGGGTTCATCAGCCCGGTGAGCGCGCCCTTCTGCGGGGCCTGCAATCGGATGCGCCTCAGCGCCGACGGGCGCTTCCTCCTCTGCCTCCTGCGGGAGGATGAGCGGGATGTGAGGGGGGCGCTCCGCGGAGGAGGCGGGATCGAGGTCGTCCGAGAGGCGCTGCGCAAGGCGGTGGCGGCGAAGCCGATCGGGCACGAGCTCTCCGAGGGCCGGTCGATCCGCACCCGGCGCATGCACCAGGTCGGCGGCTAGGGCCGACGCCCCGGGAGCGGCGAGGCGGAGTCGTCCTCCTTCGGTGCCCGGATCGTCAGGTCCCCGAGATTCTCCGGCTCCGGGTCGCTCAATGGGAGCTCGGAGGTGCGGGCGCGCCGCTCGAGACGCGGGAGCAGGTGGGCGAAGGCGCGGATCCGCTCCTCCGCCAGGGCTCGGTACCCGGTCAGCTTCCCCCCGGCGATGGTGACGATCGCGCTCCCCGACTCCTCCCGCTGATCCGTGACCGCCTCGCGACTCCGGCGATTCGCGCTCCCGACGGCGCTCTCCAGGACCCGCGCGCCCGCCCAGGCCTCCAGGACTTCGGTGTCGCGCCCCGGGAATCGGGCGGCCACGCTGCGACGCAGGTACTCGATCTCCTCCTCCGTCGGGGCGCAGCGGGCGATCGAGTCGATCCTCCGCTCGGTGGTCCCGATCAGCGTCCGCCCCCGCCAGGGCATCACGAAGAAGGGGCGGCGATCGTCCGCGGCCTCGAGGTAGTAGATCCCCGCCGCGATCTCTCCCGGGCACTCGATGTGCGTCCCCTGAACGAGCTCGATCGGGAGGGGAGGCAGGGTCGGGTGACAGAGCGCACGGAGCTCGTTCGCCCAGGGCCCGGCGGCGAGGACGACCACCGGGGCGGTCGCGGTGGAGGTTCCCTCGCCAGCCGAGAACCGGACCCGGACCCGGTCTCCCGACTGCTCGGCCACCTCCAGCTCCGCGGGGATGCGCACCTCCGCTCCGAGGGACCGGGCCGAGGCGAGGACCGCGCGGGTCAGGGCGGCATCATCGGTCTGACCGTCCTGGTAGCGGTAGACCGCGCGGAGGCCCTCGGAGGTGAGCCCATCCCGGGCGGCGAGCGCCTCGGGTTCGAGGCGGACGAACCGACTCTCCGGCCGCAGCCCTCCGAGGAGCGAGTAGAGCGAGAGCCCGGCGCGGATCGTGAGGGGCCCGCGGGCGGAGTCACGGTAGACGGGGATGTGGAAGGGGACGAGGCGGACGAGCGAGGGGGCCACGCGGGTGAGGATGGCCCGCTCTCGGAGGGACTCCCTCACGAGGCCGAGCTGACCGGTCTCCAGATAGCGCAGACCACCGTGGATCAGCTTGCTCGACCGGGACGAGGTCCCGGCCGCGGGGGAGGACGCCTCGAGGAGCAGGACGCTCCAACCGCGCGCGGCGCAGCCCTGGGCGATCCCCGCGCCGACGATGCCCCCACCCACCACGATGACATCGTGGGTGGGAAGGCGGTCCTCCGTCGGTCGTCTCTCGGAAGCCACGGCTCCTCCTCCAGGGGCGGGGTGGGGGACTTCGGTCCCCGGTCCCCTTCTTCGACATTCCGGGGGGGGCGCCCTGAGGCGAGTTGCGGGAGGGCCGGGGGGCGGGCCCGGGACGGGGAGGTCGGCTCAGGCCACATCCCGGCCGCGGAAGAGGAGGGTGGCGAGGGTCAGGGTCGCGCCGGAGTAGGCGAGGGCCCAGGCCGTGGTCGTGAGGAGCAGCTCCGCGTCGAGGGAGCCTCCCCGCACGAGACCGTCGCTGACCCAGAGGAGCTGCAGGTTCGGGAGGAGGAATCGGAGGAGGGTCCCCTCCGCCAGCGCTCCGCCGACCATCCCGATCAGGAAGGCGGCGGCGGTCACGCCGAGGGTGGCCATCGTTCCCAGCCTCGTGGAGGCGGCGAGGGCGATGGCGCCGAGGAGGAGGAGGGCGAGGAGGAGGAGCCACAGGGCGCCGAGCAGGTCGCCATCCAACCCGGAGAGGGGGGAGATGAGCGCCCAGTCCCGGGAGACCGAGAGGGTGACGAGGGCGACCAGAGGGGCGAGGCGCGTCGACCAGACACTGAGACGGGAGGGGAAGGAGCGCCCGCGCTGCCAGTTCTCCCACAGCGCGAGGAGGAGGACGAGCAGGAGTCCGCCGAGTCCGAACGACACCACCGGCACATCCACCGTGTCGCGTACGGTCGCGAGGACGCCATGTCTCTGCACCAGGATCTGCGTGATCCCCCACACCGACCAGGCACCGGCGAGGGAGGCGGCGACTCCGAGGTACTTCCCGACGATGAGGGTCGTCCGAGAGACCGGCTTGGACAGGACCGTCAGCACCGTCTGGCGGCGGATCTCCTCCCCGAGAGCGAGCGCGGAGCTGAAGCCGGCGAGGAGCGTCCCGACGAGGAAGATCGTGCTCAACCCCAGCTCCATCAGGAGTCGGTCGTCGTCGCCCAGGGTGAAGGTGGCGATGAGAGGGTTGATGATGAGGAGGCCGATGCCGAGGAGGAGCAGGATCGCGTGGATCGGCTGGCGCATTCCCTCGGTCGCCGTGTTGGCGGCGATCACCCAGAGGACGCCCAGCGTCCCGGCGCGCCTCGCCGGGGAGCGTCTCTCGGAGTGGGGCTCGGTCATGGGGTGGGGCCTCCTCGGGGCGCGAAGCCGTCGGTCGTCCCATCGACTCCGGCGCCGGCTCCTGAATGGGGGACAGGATGCCGGCCGCGGCCGGGATCGTCCACCGTCCCGGGCGGAGGGGTGGTCGGCCGGCCTCGTCCGCGGGTAGACTCGGCAGCCGCGCGGGGATTGCCCCCGTCTGTGAGGGGAGAGGAGCACGGAATGGGACCGACGACGGCGCCGGATCAGAGTCGGGTCCCGGAAGCCGCCCGTCCCCCGGCCCTCCCCGCGGTCGAGTGCGTCGGCGTGCGGAAGGTCTTCCGCGACTTCTGGCTCCGTCCCCGCGTCACCGCGGTTCAGGACCTCGACCTGCGGATCGAGCGCGGAGAGGTCTTCGGCCTGCTCGGTCCGAACGGCTCCGGCAAGTCGACCACGATCAAGCTGCTCCTCGGCCTCCTCTTCCCGACCGCCGGGACGATCCGCGTGCTCGGCGGAGAGCCGGGCTCCCGCGGCGTGCTCTCCCGGGTCGGCTATCTCCCTGAGGACAGCCATCTCTACCCCTTCCTCGATGGACGCGAGACCCTCGAGTACTACGGGCGCCTCTTCGGGCTCGACCCGGTCGAGCGCCGGCGCCGCGCGCTTCAGCTCCTCGAGATGGTGGGGCTGCCGGAGGCGGGGCGCCGTCCCGTGCAGGAGTACTCCAAGGGGATGCAGCGGCGGATCGGCCTCGCCCAGGCTCTCGTGAACGATCCCGAGCTGCTCATCCTCGACGAGCCGACGAACGGCCTCGATCCCCTCGGCACCCGGCAGGTGAAGGACGTGATCCTCGCCCTTCGCGAGCGGGGAAAGACGGTCGTGGTCACGAGTCACCTCCTCGCCGATGTCGAGGAGGTCTGCGATCGGGTCTCCATCCTCTACGGGGGGACCGAGCGCCTCCTCGGGACCGTGGATGAGCTCCTCTCCGACGGAGCGCGGACTCGCCTCGACCTCGACCGGCTCGACCCCGAGACCGAGGGGGCCGTTCGGGCCCTCCTCGGCGAGCGCGGCATCGCGATCCACCGGGCCGAGGCTCCCCGCCAGAACCTCGAGTCCCTCTTCCTCGACATCGTGCGCACGGCGCGTTCCGAGGGTCTGACCACCTCGGGGGCCCGGGAGGCGGGGGCGCTCGCTCCGTTCCTCGCGGGGCGGGAGGAGGATGGAGCGTCCGCGGGATGAGCGCTCCCTCCCTCCCCCGGCCGCTCGAGCTGCTCGCCCTCCTCGCCGCGCTCATCGCGGGGAGTCTCCTTCTCCTCGATGGAGGGGGCGGGGCGGAGAGCGCGTTCTCCGTCCTGCTCCTCGCTGGCGGACTGCTGGTCGCCTCCCTCGGCGTTCGCGCCGTCGCCGCCTCCCTCGACCGGGGGGGCGCGGTCGCCGCGGTGGCCGCGGTCAGCATTCGGGAGCTCGTGCGGCGGAGGGTCCTCGGGCTGACGCTGCTCCTCCTCTTCGGTGGGATCGCCCTGCTCCGCGGACTCGGAGGAGGCGGGGCGCTCCTCGAAGCGAGGCTGGAGGGCTTCCTCGCCTACGCGCTCGCGTGGGTCTTCCTCGTCCTCTCCCTCTTCACGCTCCTCGCCTCGACGGGAAGTCTGTGCGAGGAGATCGAGTCGCGACGGCTCCACACCGTCGTGGTGAAGCCGATCGGCCGGTTCCGTCTCCTCGCGGGGAAGTGGCTCGGGGTCGCCCTGATCGATGCGGTGCTCCTCGGGGCGGCGGCGGGGGCGATCGACCTCTCCGTCGAAAGAGCGCTCCGCGGTGCCGACGAGGGTGGGCGGTCGTGGCGCGCGACCCACCGCTCGGTGCGGCCGGAGTTTCCCGAGCGCTTCCTCGCCGAGTCACGGAGTCGTGCGGAGGAGCGGCGGGCGAATGACCCGGGGCTCTGGCGGGCCCTCCTCATCGAGCGGGGAGGGGATGAGGAGGCGGCGCTGCTCGATCTCCAGCGGCAGGCGTATCGGGAGCTCCTCGCTCGCTGGGCCACCATCCCGGTGGGGGAGCGGCGTCGCTACGAATTCTCCATCCCGGAGCGGGAGGCCGGTCCGGTGGTCCTCGTGCTCGCGCCGCACCTCGACCGCGCTCACGCCGCGGATCGTCAGCGCTTCGATGTCCGCTCCGGGGGCGAGGTCCGCCCCGTCTTCCTCGGCGGCGGGGAGTCGACCCGGCTCGAGCTCCCCACTCGGGCGGTCGAGGAGGGGCGGCTCGTCGTCGAGATCGAGAACGCGGTCCAGGGCCGACCCGGCTACGGCGCGACCTTCACCGGAGAGGATCGGCTCTCGATCGAGGTCCCGACCGGGTCCTTCCGCGCGAACCTCGCCCGGGCGTGCACCGTGCTCGCGGTGCAGCTCTCCTTCGTCGCCGCCCTCGGCGTCGTGTCGGCGACCTTCCTCGGTCTCCCCGTGGCGATGCTCCTCGTTCTCCTCGTCCTGCTCGCCGCCTCGCTCGGCGGTGGTCTGCTCGACCTCGAGCCGGAGCGGGCCCGCTCCCCACTGGATCGGGCGATCGCCGCGCGCAATGCTCCGGAGGAGGACCACGCTCACGTCCATGACCACGACCATGATCACGGCCATGACCACGACCACGTCTCCCACGGCGCGGCGACGGGGGCGGCGGGGCACGATCACGACCACTCGGTCAAGGCGAGTCCGGTGATGGACATCCTCGACCGCTCCGGTCGTCGCCTCGTCTCCCTGCTCGGAGCGTGGGGGCGGGCGGAGCCGATCGACTCCGTCGCGAAGCGGCGGGAGATCCCCGGCGCGGCGGTCCGCGGCGCGCTGCTCGAGATCGGCGCCCTCTGGACCGGGCTCGTGGGGCTGCTGGGGCTGATCGTCTTCCGCCGTCGGGAGCTCGCGAGGGTGCAGGTATGAGCGGGTCTCGGCGCGCACGGAGTGGAGCCGGCGGGGCGCTCGCCCTGCTCCTGCTCCTCGGAGTCGGGCAGGCGCTCCTCGTCCCCCGGGTCGAGGAGGCCCGCGTCGAGTCCCGGATCGCCCGCGTGTCGGAGCCGGGGCTCGAGGTGCCGGCCGAGATCCGCCTTCTGGAGGCGTCGCTCGGCAGCTTTCGGGGCGCGCTCATCAATGTCCTCTGGCTGCGGGCGATCGGGCTCGAGGAGGAGGGGAGGGTCCACGAGTCGCTGCAGCTGGCGCGCTGGATCACGCGCCTCCAGCCGAGCTTCCCCCGGGTGTGGAGCTACCAGGCGCGGAACCTCTCCGACAACCTCTCCGTCACGGCGAGCGATCCGGGGGAGCGCTATGCGTGGGTGCAGGAGGGGATCGGGCTCCTGCGCGACGAGGGGATCCCCCTGAACCGGGAGTCGATGCACCTCTACAGGGAGCTCGCCTACATCTTCTGGTTCAAGCTGGGGGACGAGAGTCGCGACGAGCACCGACTCGACTTCTGGCGCCGCTTCGCCACCGAGTGGGATGAGCTGCTCGGCGAGCCCGCCGGAGAGACCGCCGAGGAGCGCGCGGCGTGGCTCCGTCCGCTGGCCGAGGCCCCGGTCCGTCTCGATGCGCTCGTCGCCGCGAGGCCGGGCCTGGCGGCGCGGCGGGAGGAGTGGGCGTCCCTCCTGGCGGAGGGGGCGAGAGCGCACCTCGCCGCGGCCCGGGAGGACGAGCGATCGGGCGCCTCGATGACGGGGGACGAGCAGGCGCTCCTGAACTTCCTCCGGGCCCACGTCCTGCGGGAGGAGTTCTCGATGGACCCGGCGCTGATGCTCGACCTCACCGAGCAGCTGGGACCGATCGACTGGCGACACCCCGCCGCCCACTCCATCTACTGGGCGACGACGGGGCTCCTCCGGATCCGGACCGGCGAGGCGTTTCCCCGATTCACGCGGGAGCTCCGGGGGGCGGTCGAGGAGGATCACATCGTCTCGATCGCCCTGAAGCAGCTCCTCCTGCGCGGGCGGATCCTCGGGGATCCGCGGCGCGTCGTCCGTCGGGCTCCCGAGCTCAGCTTCATCGACGCCTACGAGCGAGGGATCTTCGAGGGAGATCCGGGCTCCGCGGCCGAAGTCCCCGAGGATTACCGGGTCAGCTACTTCCAGATCCTCGAGCTCGGGGTGCAGGGCGCCTGGCTGAGGGGGGATGAGGAGCTGGCCCGTCGACTCCTCTCGCGGCTCGCCCGCTTCTTCGGAGAGACGATCGAGGATCCTGTGGAGTGGATCGTGACGCAGCTCGAGCTCGACCTCCCCGAGGAGGAGCCGGAGCGCACTCGGGAGCTCGAGATCCGCATCACCCTCCAGCTCTATGCGATGATGGAGGAGGGCTGGGGGAGCGAGGATGAGCGGCTCGCCTCCCGGCGCCGGGCCCTCGCCGAGCTCCTGTGGGGGAGGGCCGCGCTCGCGGGTGCGTTCCTCGACCCGCTCGAGCGGATCGAGGCGCGGGCGGTCGGGAGCTTCCTGCAGGAGAGCCCGCTCCTCGTCACCGCGACCGCGAAGGCCGCGGTCTGGGCGAGGCTGTCCCCGGAGCGTCGGGCCTCCTTTCCGCCCTGGCTCCTCGAGCAGCTGCGAGACGCCGCCCGTCGAGCGGGCCTCGATCCGGAGACTGCCTTCCCGACCCCCTGACCCGCCCGGAATCGCGCGGTCCTCTTCAACGGGCATCGTCCCCCGGGTATCGTGGACCGACCGCCGGGGAAGGAAGCACGACATGAGCACCGGAAGTCCGAGCGACGCGGATCTCGCGTTCATCCGCCGTCTGCCGAAGGTCCACCTCCACGATCATCTCGATGGAGGTCTCCGGCCCGGCACGATCATCGAGCTCGCTCGTGAGCAGGGGGTCGACCTCCCTGCCGACGATCCCGCGGAGCTGCAGGAGTGGTTCCACCGCGGCGCGAACCGGGGCAGCCTCCCCCTCTACCTCGAGGGGTTCGCCGTCACCTGCGGCGTCATGCAGACCGAGGAGTCCCTCGCGCGGGTCGCGCGGGAGCGGGTCGAGGACCTCGCCGCCGATGGCGTGGTCTACGGCGAGGTCCGCTTCGCCCCGATCCTCCACGTCGATCGGGGGCTCAACCTCGAGCAGGTCCTCTCCTCCGTGCTCGCGGGGACGGAGGAGGGATGCCGGAGCACGGGGATCGATGTCCGGACGATCGTGTGCGGGATGCGCCACATGGATCCATCCGCGACCCTGGAGATGGCGGAGCTCGCCGTCGACTTCCGGGACCGCGGCGTGGTCGGGTTCGACCTCGCGGGGGACGAGAGCGGCCACCCCCCGAAGCGGCACATCGAGGCGTTCCACTTCCTCCAGCGCGAGAACTTCAACATCACGATCCACGCCGGAGAGGCGTTCGGGCTCGCCTCGATCTGGCAGGCGATCCAGTTCTGCGGCGCGCATCGCATCGGGCACGCGACGCGGCTCGTCGAGGACCTCGAGGATGCGGCTCAGGGGAGTCGCTCCGCCGGCACGCTCGCGACCTACATCGACGACCATCGGATCTGCCTGGAGATGTGCCTCTCATCCAATGTCCACACCGGTGCGGTCGAGCGCCTGGAGGATCACCCCTTCCCCGACTACCTGCGCCGCGGCTTCCGCGTCTGCCTGAACGTGGACAACTACCTGATGTCGGCGACGACCCTCTCTCACGAGTGGTGGCTCGCCCGCGAGCTCTTCGGCCTCGACCTCGATGAGCTGGAGATGCTCGCGAAGAACGGGGCGAACGGCGCGTTCTGCCACCACCCGGAGCGCATTCGCCTCTACGAGGAGCGGATTCGTCCCGGCTTCGAGGCGGCGCGCGCGGAGTCTTAGGCCCCCGCCCCCCCGGGTCTCGTTGCAGCGGCGCGCAGGGTCTGTGATAATCGCCCGTCCTCGGACCCACCGGAGGAGCTCCGGAAGCCCCCTCGGCGCGCGGTTCCCCGCGACATCGTCGAGTCCATCCGAGTCCATTCGTGCCGATCGCGAGAGCCGGCTCCCCCCGTCGAGGCGGTGGGAGCCCGGGTCCGCGTCCCCCGCTCCCTCCAGGGGGGGAGGGGGCTGGCCCCGCCGATCACCCGACCTGCCGGTCCCGCGCGAGCGCGGACCGAGAGAGCGAGCGCCGCATGGCCGACCTGATCTCGAGACTGAAGCAGCGATCCGTCGAGAAGAGAGACGCCAGCGTCCATGTCGAAGGGCGCATCCTCTTCCTGGTCGACGACGCGGATGCGGTCCGTCGTCAGCTCGCGGGGGAGGACCTCCCCCTCGATCACGCGGTCCCCTACCGCGATGACATCTCGACCGACGAGATCACCCCGGCCTGGGTCTGCTACTACTTCGACGAGACCCTCGGCGACTTCCCGTATGTCGGCTTCCGGGCGGGAGGGGAGTTCCCCATCGAGAGGAACTCGATCCGCGCCGGCGGGTTCGGCGTGGCGGTCAGCGGGAAGCGCCGCGGGAAGGGCTCGAGCCGGGAGGCCTCTCCCTACGCGGAGAAGTGCGCCGGGATCCAGGTCGTCGTGGCCGAGAACATCGAGCGGATCTACCAGCAGAACTGCCACAACCTCGGACTCCTCACCTCCACCGACTTCGGTGTCCTCGCGCGCCTGCGGGCGGGGGAGACGATCCCGCTGGAGACCTTCCTGGAGGGGAAGGACCCGGTCACCCGCCAGATCATCGAGTGGGGCGGGCTCTTCGAGTTCAACCTCGCCCGGCTGCAGGGGAAGGTGGAGCTCGATGCCCCCGCCCCCGCCGATGGCGGCATGACGATCACCGAGAAGATCTTCGCGCGTCACCGCGTGGTCGACCTCTCCCGCGATCAGGTCGGCTGCTCCTCGATCGCGACCGGAGATGCGGGCTTCTTCCGGACCGACCTGCGCTTCAGCCATGAGTATGTCACCCCGATGGCCTCGGCGTTCTTCGAGGAGAAGGTGGGCAAGGGCGAGCCGGTCAACGATCCGGGCTCGATCGTCTTCTTCCGGGACCATCTCACCTTCCTCGCCATGGCGATGACCCCGGAGCGCAAGGCTCAGGGGCTCCTCGAGGTGGCGGATCAGCTGCGGATCAAGCAGGAGGAGTTCTCCCGGGAGCAGGGGGTCACCCTCCACGGCGAGACCGGGCACGGAGGCTCCGAGGCGATCTGCCACTCGAAGATCCTGGAGTCCTACGCCGAGCCTGGGCAGCTCATCATCGGCTCCGACTCCCACACGCCGCACTCGGGCGCCCTCGGCTGCGTCGCCTTCGGCGTCGGCACGACCGCCATCTTCAACTCGTGGATCACCCGGGATGTCTACAGCTACGTGCCGGAGACGGTCCGGGTCGTGTGCCGGGGGCAGGCGCCGGCGGGCATCACCGCGAAGGACATGATGCTCGCCATCCTCGCCACGGACTATGTCCGGGACGGCAAGGCGATCGGCAAGATGATGGAGTACTGCGGCGAGGCCGTGGAGGCGCTCTCCATCGACGAGCGGGCCACGATGACGAACATGGCGGCCGAGGTCGGCGCCTTCAGCGGGATCGTCGCGCCGGACGAGCGCACCGTCGAGTTCCTCGCGCGGGAGCGTGGCATGGCCCCCGAGGTCGCCCGCGAGCTCTGCGCCGGTCTCCGCTCCGACGACGACGCACGCTTCGTCCACACGATCGAGATCGATGCCGCCGCCCTGCGACCCCTCGTCGCCACCCCCGGAGATCCGGGGAACGGCGTCTCCATCGACGAGATCGGGGATGTCCCGATCGAGATCGCCTACGGCGGCTCGTGCACGGCGGGGAAGAAGGAGGACATGGACATGTACGCCCGTGTCCTCGCCCACGCCGTCGCCCGGGGGCGCAAGGTCGCGGAGGGTGTCGAGTTCTGGATCCAGTTCGGCTCGATGGAGGTCAAGGAGTACTGCGCCTCCCAGGGCTACCTCGACATCTTCGAGAAGGCGGGGGCCCAGATCATCGAGCCCTCGTGCGGCGCCTGCATCAATGCGGGCCCGGGGGTCAGCCGCCGCCCGGACCAGGTCACCGTGAGCGCGATCAACCGGAACTTCCCCGGTCGCTCGGGCCCGGGGCTGATGTACCTCGCCAGCCCGCTGACGGTGGCGGCGAGCGCGATCGAGGGCCGCATCGTCGAGTGGAATCCCGAGTCGGTGGGGAGCACCCAAGCCTGATCCCGGGGTCACGCTGCCGCCCGACGCGCGCGAAGGGCGCCCTCCTCGAGGGCGCCCTTTTCGCATCCCGCACCGCGCGGCGTTTGAGGAGTGGGCGCTCGAGGAGTGGGCGGAAGGGGTCCGGGGGGGTCAGCGGCCGCCGATACCGGCTCTCTCGCGCAGGCCCTCCGCCCTCCACAGCGACAGGAAGATGCGCTCGAGGATCGGCTGGAGCGGGGCCCCATCCCCCCGTCCCGGTCGGTACGGCCCCGCGCCGGGGCGGCCCTCGTCGAGGCTTCGGTCCGCCACCGCGGAGTCGTGGTCGGCGAGCCACTCCCGCAGGATTCCGATCCGATCGAATGTGACCCGGTCGACGGTGGGCTCGCCGGCGCCCCCGGTGAGGGGGACCCACCAGAGCTCGATCCGCCCGGAGCGCGGGTGAGGGGGGGGCTCCCCCTCCAGCCCGCACTCCCGCCAGTGTCGCCGCAGGTCCTCGATCAGCCAGCGTCGGAGCGAGTGCACGAGGAGCCCCAGCTCGTTCTCCACGGTTCGGAGCTCCTCGAGGGCGCGCATCCTCTCGTGATGCTCGGTCAAGGGCGCTCCCCCGCCGGCGAGGAGGGCTTCGCCGGGGTCGCGGGGTTGCGTCCGGTCAGGAGTTCCATGAGGCTCTTGCGCAGGCGGATGCGGAGCTTCACTCCGCCGCTGCCGAGCTCCACGGTCGCGCCGGAGGGGAGCGGAGCATCGGTGGTGCGCTCCCCCTCGACGAGGAGGCCGTTCGTCGACTCGAGGTCCCGGATCCTCAGGCCCCGTTCGGGGTCGAGGTAGATCTCGGCGTGATGACTGGAGACCTCGAGGTCGCGGTGGAGGTCGAGGCGGACGGTGCAGTCCTCCGCGCGACCGATCGAGATGCGCCACGCCGGGTCCGAATCGAGGAGGAGCACATCCCGACGCCCGGCATCGCCGCCGGTGATGTGTTGGATGATGATGCGCACGGGTTCGGACCTCCTCACGCCGCCCTCTCGGGGGAGGCGGCATGATCGGGGGGAGGCAGTCCCGGGGTCAACGCCTCCCCGGGGAATCGAGGCCCGGGGCGCGGGAGGAGTCGAGGATGTTCGAGGGGGATGACGGACTCCGGATCGGGACCAGCTCCTGGTCCGAGCGGGACTGGGTCGGCGTCTTCTATCCGCCGCGGACCCCGGCTCCGCGCTTCATCGAGCACTACTCGACGATCTACGACACGGTGGAGATCGACTCGACCTTCTACCACGCTCCGGCGGAGGGGGTGGTCGACCGCTGGGCCGAGCGCACCCCCGATCACTTCCGGTTCGCGGCGAAGACCCCCCGATCGATCACCCATGAGAAGGTCCTCGACGGGGCGGTGGGGGAGATGCGTCTCTTCGTGGAGACGATGCAGCGCCTCGGACCGAAGCTCGGACCGATCCTCCTGCAGTTCCCGTACTTCAACCGGCGCGCCTTCGATGGCCCGGAGCCCTTCCTCGAGCGGCTCGACCGCTTCCTCGGCCAGCTCCCCCCCGGTCCCCGCTACGCGGTGGAGCTCCGCAACAAGGCATGGGTGATCCCCCTCGCCCAGAAGGTCTGCCGGGCTCACGGGGTCGCGCTCGCCTGGGTGGAGCAGGCATGGATGCCGAGCGCCGACGAGTGGCCGCGCCGACTGGGCGGGCCGAGCGCCGACTTCGCGTACATCCGCTTCCTCGGGGATCACAAGGCCATCGAGGAGATCACGGACCGCTGGGATCGGCCGGTGATCGACCGGCGTCCGGTCCTCGAGCGGTGGCTCCCCGTCCTGCGCCAGCTGCGGGCGGATGGAGTCGATGTCTACGGGTTCTTCAACAACCACTTCGCGGGGCACGCCCCGGCGACCATCGACCTGTTCACGCGGCTCTGGAACGGGGAGGAGCCGGAGGAGTTCATTCCCCCGGACGCGGGGCGGGAGGGCCCCGGCGGCGGGCCGGGGGCGCCCCCCGTCGAGGGGGAGCTCCCCTTCTAGGCGCCGGTCCCCGCGAGGGCTCGTCGGATCGCCATCGCGTATCCGAGGTGCAGCCCTTCATGGAGGGCGTTGAACTCCACCGCCTCGGCGAGGCTGCGCAGCTCGATCCCGGCCGAGGTCGTGTAGGGAGTGAACGAACCGAACCGCCCGGCCGCGAGGTCCTCCTCGAAGCGATCGGCGAGCTCGGTCAGGGGGGTGAGGACCGAGGCGGGAGCGGGAGACGCCGCCCAGTCCGCCGGGCTGGAGCCCTTGCCGTACATTCTCACGGCCTCCTCTTCGATGAGCAGGGGCAGCCCCGAGAGGCGATAGCAGAGGAGCTGATGCGTCACCCAGATGTGGGCGAGGTTCCAGCCGATCGAGTTGGAGAAGCCCGGTGGGATCCGGAACAGCTCCTCCGGGGCGAAGGAGGCGCCGAAGTCGCGGATGCGGGCGCGCATCGTCCGGAAGGTCCGCAGCGTCTCCTCGGGGATCGTGAGCTCGGGGTTCATTCTCGGGTCTCCTGTCGGACGGGGTGGCGGAAGGGGCGGCTCACTCTCCTTCGAGGGGCGCCCACGAGCCGACCCGGTAGACGAGCATCAGGTTGGTCAGCCCCATCCTGTGAGTGGGCGCGCCCATCAGGAGGACGAGGGGGTCTCCCCGGCGGGCGAGGTCGTCCGCCTGGATCGTCGCATCGAGCGCCTCGATGAGGTCGTCGGTGCTCTGCGCCGGCTCCATGCAGTACGGGCGGACCCCCCAGACGAGAGTGAGGCGGTCGCGGACCTCCTCGCTGGTGGTGAAGGCGAGGATCGGCAGACCGGGTCTGCGGCGGGAGGCGAGCAGGGCGGTGTGACCGCTCTGGGTGAAGGCGACGATCGACTGGGCCCCGAGGTTGTGGGCGACGAGGCAGCCGGCGTCGGCGACCGCCTCGGACATGCTGTCGACCGAGTGCCCCTCGCCCGCCTCGGTGGGGCGCACCGAGTGGTTCTCCGTGTACTCGATGATGTCCCGCATCATCCGCACCGCGTGCACGGGGAACTGCCCCATCGCGGTCTCGTTCGAGAGCATCACCGCATCGGTCCCGTCGAGCACGGCGTTGGCGACATCGCTCGCCTCCGCCCGCGTCGGCTTGGGATTACGGGTCATGCTGTCGAGCATCTGGGTGGCGGTGATGACCCGACGCCCCGCCCGCACCGCCTCCTGGATGATGCGCTTCTGGACGACGGGGACCTGCTCCGGAGGGAGCTCCACCCCGAGGTCCCCCCGGGCCACCATCACGCCCCAGCTCGCGCGCAGGATCTCCTGCAGCTCGACGAGCGCCTGCGGCTTCTCGATCTTCGAGATGATGGGGATGGAGGAGCCGGCCTCGTCGAGTATCCGACCGAGCTGGAGCACGTCGCGGGCCCGGCGGACGAAGCTCAGGGCGATGTAGTCGACCCCCTGCTTCACCGCGAAGAGCGCGTCGGCCCGGTCCTTCTCGGTGATCGCCGGGGCGCTCACCGAGCTGCGGGGGAGATTGATCCCCTTGCGGGGATGGACCGTGCCGCCGTGATTGACGCGGCAGGTCACCGTGCCGATCTGGGCCTCGACCACCTCGCAGCTGATCTGTCCGTCGTCGATGAGGAGGGGATCCCCGACCGCCACGTCCCGGTCGAGCATGTCGTAGTCGCTCGAGAGCTCGTCGTCGCCGGGGGGGCGCCCCACGGCGATGTTGAAGATCTCCCCCGGGGCGAGTTCGCGGGGGGAGGGGAGCGGACCGAGGCGGATCTTCGGGCCCTGGAGATCGAGGAGGATTCCCACCGGGCGGCCGGTCTCTCTGGCGATCTTGCGGACCGCGGCGATCGTCCGCGCGTGCCCCTCGTGGTCCCCGTGGGAGGCGTTGATCCGGGCCACGTTCATCCCGGATTCGATGAGCTCGCGCAGCACCTCCGGGTCCTCGGTCGCGGGGCCCAGGGTGGCGATGATCTTCGTCGCTCTCAGGCGTCTCCGGGTCGTTCCATGCATGCTCGTGATGATGGCAGCCATGCCGCGGAAGTCAAAGGAAGCGGCGGTTCCGGGGGAACCCCGCAATCCGCCGGGTCGGCTTCCTCACTCCCGGGGGACGGAGTAGACTCGGGGCTTCCCCCCGGGGTCGTGCGAAGGGGATCGGACCGACCGGTCCGGTCCGTCGCCGGTGGGGGAGCGGAAGGAACTCGAATGACGGTGATGCGCACCCTTTCGAAGACGGGGCGGGAGCCCGGCCTCCAGCTGGTGGAGAAGCCGATCCCGACCCCGCGCGCGGACGAGGTCCTCGTCCGGGTCCTCGCGACCTCGATCTGTGGCACCGATCTTCACATCTACAACTGGGATGCCTGGGCGGAGGCGAATGTCCGGGCCCCGCTCACGGTCGGTCACGAGTTCTGCGGCGAGGTGGTCGCGGTCGGGGAGGATGTCATCGAGCTCGTCCCCGGCGACTATGTCGCGGCGGAGAGCCATGTCTTCTGCGGGACCTGCTACCAGTGCCGCATCGGACACCGTCACATCTGCGAGAACGAGGAGATCATCGGGATCCACCGGGATGGTGCGTTCGCCGAGTACATCGCGTTCCCGGAGCGCTGCGCGTGGAAGACCGACCGGAGCGTGCCCCCGCACATCGCGACCCTGCAGGAGCCGCTCGGGAACTCGGTGCACGCGACGATGCTCAACGACGTCTCCCGCAAGCAGGTCGTCGTCTTCGGCTGCGGACCGACAGGCCTCTTCTCGGTCGCGATCGCCAAGATCTGCGGGGCGGCCCAGGTCATCGCCGTCGATGTCCGGGACTTCCGGCTCGACCTCGCGCGGAGGATCGGCGCGGACCAGGCGATCGACCCGAGTCAGGTCGACCTCGTCGCCCGCATCCGCGAGCTCACCGGGGGACACGGGGCGGATGTGGTCCTCGAGATGTCGGGGAACGCCCGGGCGGTGGAGGATGGGCTCCGCGCCCTCGGGCGGGGCGGGGACTTCCGCTTCTTCGGGGTGCCGTCCGACCGCCTGTCGATCGATGTCGCCCGTGACATCATCTTCAAGGGCGCACGGATCTCCGGGATCATCGGCCGGCGGATCTACGAGACCTGGTTCGACTCGAGCGGCCTGCTGCAGGCCGGGCTCGACCTCGAGCCGATCGTCACGCATCGCATGCCCCTGGAGGAGTACGCCTCCGCCTTCGAGATGATCCGCGACGGGAACTGCGGGAAGATCATCCTCTATCCGAACGGGGAGCCGGGCTAGGCTCCGAGCCACGCGCCCGACCCGGTCCCGAGACCGGGAGGGGGCCGGAGGGAGACATCATGGACACGAATCGCGAGTGGCTCCGCGCCGAGCTCGAGGCGATCGAGGCGGCGGGGCTCATGAAGCGGGAGCGGGTGATCACCGGCCCCCAGGGGACCGCCATCCCGACCGAGGAGGGGGAGGCGCTGAACTTCTGCGCCAACAACTACCTCGGCCTCTCCAGTCATCCCGACATCCTCGCGGCGGCTCATGACGCCCTCGACCGCTACGGCTACGGCGTCTCCTCGGTCCGCTTCATCTGCGGAACCCAGACGATCCACCGGGAGCTCGAGCGGAAGATCTCGGAGTTCCTCGGGTTCGAGGACACGATCCTCTACACGAGCTGCTTCGACGCGAACGGCGGCCTGTTCGAGGTCCTCCTCGGACCGGAGGACGCGGTCATCAGCGATGAGCTCAACCACGCGAGCATCATCGACGGGGTGCGCCTCTGCAAGGCGCAGCGGCACCGCTACCGCCACGCGGACATGGCGGACCTCGAGCGGTGCCTCGAGGAGTCCGCCGACGCTCGCTTCCGGCTCGTGATCACCGATGGGGTCTTCTCCATGCACGGGGATCTGGCGCCGCTGCCGGAGATCTGCGACCTCTGCGAGAAGCACGGGGCGCTCCTCGCGGTCGACGACTCCCACGCCACCGGCTTCATCGGGCGGACGGGGCGGGGCACCCACGAGCACTTCGATGTCATGGGGCGGGTCGACATCATCACGAGCACCCTCGGCAAGGCCCTCGGCGGGGCGAGCGGCGGGTTCACCTCCGCGTCGAAGGAGGCGGTCGCGCTCCTGCGGAACCGCTCACGGCCCTATCTCTTCTCGAACTCGCTTCCGCCCCCGATCGTCGCGGCCGGCATCCGGGTCCTCGACCTGATCGAGAGCGAGCCGGAGCGGGTCGCCCGCTCGCAGTCGAACACGCGGCGCTTCCGGGAGGCGATGACCGCGGCCGGCTTCGCCATCGCGCCCGGGGTTCATCCGATCGTCCCGATCATGCTCGGAGACGAGCGGAAGACGATGGAGATGGCGGATGCCATGAACAGCAGCGGGATCTTCGTGGTCGGGTTCAGCTACCCGGTCGTCCCGAAGGGCCAGGCGCGCATCCGGGTGCAGATCTCCGCCGCTCACACCGAGGAGCAGATCGACCGGGCGGTCGGCGTCTTCACGGAGGTGGGGCGGATGGTGGGCGTCCTGACCGCGGAGCCGACCGCCTAGGGCCCCCCGCCCCGCGCGGAGGCGCGGACTCCTCCCCGCGAGCCCCGACCCCGGGCGCAGGCTCGGGCGCGGGGGAACCGCCCCCAATCGCAGTGTCTGCTTGCCATCTCCCGGGCACCTTCGGATGATCGCCAGCCACCCGGAGTGGAGGATCCGATGAAGCCGCAACCCCTGCGCGGGTTCCGCGACTACCTGCCCGAGGACATGCTCGCCAAGGAGCGGATGCTCGACACCGTGCGCGCGGTGTTCGAGTCCCACGGATACCCCCCCGTCGCCACCCCCGCCCTCGAGTACGCCGAGCTGCTGCTCGGAAAGTACGGGGACGAGGGGGAGATGCTCATGTACCGGTTCCGCGACAACGGGGACCGGGATGTCGCGATGCGCTACGACCTGACCGTGCCGCTCGCCCGCCTCGTGGCGACCCACGGAGGTCTCCCCATGCCCTTCCGCCGCTACCAGATCGCCCCGGTCTGGCGGGCGGAGAAGCCCGCCAAGGGAAGGTTCCGCGAGTTCGTCCAGTGCGATGTCGACCTGGTCGGGGTCGACGACGCCAGCGCGGACGCGGAGATGCTCCTCATCGGACAGGATGTCCTCCGCTCCCTCGGGGTGGCGAGCGTGCGCCAGCGGGTGAACCACCGGGGAGTCCTGCGGGCGATCACCCGGGTGCTCGGCCTCGCCGAGGGCGAGGAGGAGGGGGACTTCCTGCGCCTCCTCGACAAGCTGGACAAGATCGGCGCGGAGAAGTTCCGGGCGGCCTTCGCGGAGCGCTTCCCCGCCGCGGGGGACGCGGGGGCGCAGCGGGTCCTCGAGATCGCCGGAGGGGAGGCTCCCCCCCGGGAGACTCTCGCGCGGCTGGAGGGGATGATCGGCCAGGATCCGGACGGGGCGGCGGCCATCGAGCGCCTGCGCGGCACCCTCGACCGGGTCGAGGCGGGGGGCTCCCTCGACCTCATCGAGGTCGATCCGAGCATCGCCCGGGGGCTGAGCTACTACACCGGGATCATCTACGAGACCTTCCTCGGTGACCTGCCGGAGTACGGCAGCGTGATGTCCGGGGGGCGGTACGACGGTCTCGTGGGGATGTTCGCCGGGCGCGACCTCCCCGCCGTCGGGATCTCCCTCGGCGTGGACCGCCTGTTCGCCGCGCTGCTGGAGCTCGGCTCCCTCGAGGTGAGGCGGACGCCGTCCGAGGTGCTCGTGGTCCAGTTCTCGGAGGAGGGCTCCGTCGATGCCTTCCGCCTCGCGGCCGCGCTGCGGAGCGCGGGGATCTCGGTCCTCGTCCACCCCCAGGCGGCGAAGCTGAAGAAGCAGTTTCAGGCGGCGAACGCCCTCGGCATCCCCTTCACCGCGGTCGTCGGCCGCGATGAGGCGGCCCGAGGTACCCTGCAGCTCAAGGAGATGGGCTCCGGCGAGCAGGTGGAGGTCGATGTGGCGGAGGCGGTGCGCCGCATCCGCGCCGGAGTGGAGGGGGAGGGCCGATGAGCCGCTCGATCCGGACCAGTTTTCCGGTGACCGGAGACCGCGTCGTGAACGGGACGATCGAGCTTCCGCCAAGCGGGATCCGGAACGCTCCGGTGCTCCTGTTCGTCCCCGGCTTCAAGGGCTTCCGAGACTGGGGGGGCTGGCCGTGGCTCACCCGCGCGATCGCGGACGCCGGCTTCGTCGTCCACCGGGTCGATCTCTCGATGAACGGCTACTCCGGTCGCTGCGACCTGCAGGACGAGGAGGAGAAGTTCGCCCACAACACCTTCGGCCACGACCTCGAGGACCTCGATGTCCTCTTCGACTCGTTCGATCGCTGGGGGATCCCCAACGGGGTCGCCTCCGAGCGCTTCGGCATCATCGGTCACTCCCGCGGGGGCATCGTCTCCCTCCTCTTCGCCGGGGAGCATCCGTCGATCGAGTCGGTCGCCACCCTCGGTGCTCCCGCCTGCGGCCTCAGCGTCTACAAGGAGGAGCTCCACGACCTGTGGCGGGAGAGCGGCTCCCTCGAGGTGATCAACGCCCGGACCGACCAGACCCTGAGGCTGGATGTCTCCATCCTCGAGGACCTCGAGGAGAATCGGGAGCGCTACGACGTGGAGCGGGCGGTGAAGGAGGCGAACCTCCCCACGCTCGTCCTCCACGGGTCGGAGGACGAGACCGTCTCCCTGACCGATGCGGTGGAGCTGATGAACTGGCTCCCGAACCCGCGGTCCCGGATCGAGGCCCTGGAGACCGGCCACACCTTCGGGTTCATGCACCCCTTCGCCGGTCCGGACCGCGCGGGCGAGGCGGTGCGGGACCTGCTCGTCCAGTGGTTCACCGACACCCTCGCCGACGACGCCGGCGATGACTGGGGGGGATGAGCCGAGCCGATCCCCGGCCGCCACCCCGCTCCCGTCACCCCACCTTCCCCGAGGAGAGATGCGTTGAAGCGCTACCCCGCCTACGACCCGATCGAGTACCAGGACTGGTCCCCGGACCCCGAGGTGATGCGGAGCTACCGCGGGCTCGTGGCGGAGTCGGAGGGGATCCAGCGCAGCCTCGAGCGCCTCGGCCCCGCCGGACTGGAGCGGCTCCAGCGGGGGCTCCTCCGCAACCGCCTCCATGACATCGCGCTGAAGCGCTGGGTGCGGACCGGGGTCATCACCAAGGCCTGGCTCGGCTGCGGGGAGGAGGCGGCGACCGTCGGCGCCGTCCACGCCCTCGCGGACGGGGATGTCGTCGGTCCGATGATCCGCAACGCCGCGGCGACCTTCGAGCGGGGGGTCCCCCTCGAGGAGTCCTTCCGGGCCTATCTCGCCACCGGCGACAGCGTGACGAAGGGACGCGACCTGCACTTCGGCGACCTCGCCCACGGCGTGGTCGCCCCGATCAGCCATGTCGGGGACCTCGTCCCGGTGCTCGCCGGCTTCGCGCTCGCCTTCCAGCTCCGCGGGGAGTCGAACGTGGCGATCACCTGGACCGGGGAGGGCGCGACGCGAACCGGGACCGTCCACGAGGGGCTCTCGCTCGCCGCCGCGAGGCGCGCTCCCCTGATCGTCGTCGTTCAGGACAACTCGGTCGCCCTCGGGACCGTTCGCTCCGATCGGTTCCGCAGCGCGCTGGAGGGAATGGCGGGGGGATACGGGGTCCCCGGGATCGAGTGCGACGGCAACCATGTCCTCGATGTGCACCGCGCGGTCCGGGAGGCGCGGGAGCTCTGCGTCGCGGGGGAGGGGCCGGTGGTGGTGCTCGCCCGCACCTTCCGCCTCGGGGGACACGCCACCCACGACGAGGCGGAGGCGCGGCGGCTCTTCGACGCCGAGCTCTTCGCGGAGTGGGGGAAGCGGGACCCGATCGGCTGCTTCGAGGAGTTCCTGAAGGAGGAGCCGCATCGAATCGGCGGAGGCGCCGAGGAGAAGCTCGCGCGGTGGGAGGAGGAGGTGATCGCCGAGGTCGAGGCGGCGGCGGAGCGGAGCCTCGCCAGTCGCCAGACCGCGCCCCCCGACCCGGAGGCGATGCTTGGTGATGTCTTCGCCGGGGGCTCGGGGTCCTGATCAGATCGAGAAGCTGGTCCCGCAGCCGCAGCTGTTCTTGGCGTTCGGATTCTCGAAGACGAACCCGCGGCCCATCAGGCTCTCCTTGAAGTCGACCCGGGTCCCGTTGAGGAAGAGGTAGCTCTTCGGGTCCACGATCACGCGGACCCCCTCGATCTCGAAGACCTTGTCCTTCTCCTCCGCGCCCTCGACGATCTTCATGTCGTAGAGCATGCCGGAGCAGCCGCCACCCTTGACGAAGAGGCGGAGCCCGCCTCCCTCGCTCCCACCCTCGGCCTCGATCAGCCGGGCGATCTCGCGCCCGGCGGCGGCGGTCATCTCGATCATCTCTGCACCTCCATGGGGGGGAGAGTCCCTCCCTCGACCCCCGAGTCTATCAGCTCCGGCCCGATACGGGAGCGAACACGCCGGGGACGATCAGGATCCCGATCCCGCCCGGAGCCGTCGGGCGGCCCCGGCGAGGAGCCGGGCGGCGTGATCGATCTCCTCCGGGCGGGTCGAGCGCCCCACGCCGATCCGGATCGCGGTGTGCGCCCGGTCCTCCGCGACCCCCATCGCCCGCAGGACATGGCTGGGCGTGAGCTCGGTCGAGGTGCAGGCGGACCCGTTAGAGAGGGCGAGCTCGGGGAGGGCGACCATCAGGGTCTGGGACTCGAGCCCGGGGAACCCGAACAGGAGGGTGCCGGGGAGGGTCCGCTCCGGGTGCCGGTCGCGGTCCACTCCGAACTCGAGGAGGTCGGGGACCTCGCTCCGGAGCGCGCGCCGCAGGCGATCGATGAGCCCGCGCGCCCGCTCCGCCTCGACGGCCATCCCCTCCACCGCCCGCTCGATCGCGGCCCCGAGCCCCACCGCGAGGGGCATCGGGACCGTGCCGGGTCGGAGCCCCTGCTCGTGGCCACCGCCGAAGAGGATGGGGGAGAGGCCCACCCGGGGTCTCCCCCGGACGAAGAGGGCTCCGACCCCGGGGGGCCCGTAGAGCTTGTGTCCCGAGATCGAGACGAGGTCCGCCCCGGCGCTCTCCACATCGAAAGGGACCTTCCCCACCGCCTGCGCGGCATCGATGTGGAAGGGGACACCGAGCTCCCGGGCGACCGCGCCGAGCTCGCGCCACGGGTGGAGCGCCCCGGTCTCGTTGTTGGCGGCCATGAGGGAGATCAGCGCGGTCCGCGGACCGACTCTCCGCCTCAGCACATCGGGGTCGACCCTCCCTTCCGCGTCGGGAGGGAGGCGATGGATGGTCCAGCCGCGGCGCTCGAGGTGGCGACAGGGATCGAGCACCGCCTTGTGCTCGGTGAGGCCGGTGATGATCTCCCCCGGGCGCTCGTGGTGTCGGTCGGCGATCCCGAGGATGGCGAGGTTGTTCGCCTCCGTGGCCCCGCTCGTCAGGATGATCTCCCCGACGCGGGCTCCGATCGCTCGCGCGATCCGCTCCCGGGCCTGCACGACGCGGCGGTCCGCCCGCCACCCCCAGGCGTGGGTGCGGGAGGCGGGGTTCCCGAACTCCGCGTGGAAGCAGGGGAGCATCTCCTCGAGCACTCCCGGATCCACGGGGGTCGTCGCGTTGTGGTCGAGGTAGATCGGCAACCGCATCGGCCCTGCTTCCCGGGTGGGCGTCCGGGGCGGATCGTAGCAGTCCGTCCGAACCGGGGACACCGAAGGGGCGGAGTGCTACCCTCGCCTCCCGAGCGGGAGGACCCGCGCGGAAGGTGGGGGGGCGGGAATGGCGACCCGAAAGAGTCTGCGGCGGGGGATCCAGGTCGCCCTTGCGTCCCTCGCGGTCGGCCTCCTCTCCCGCTGTCCGCCGGCCGTGGCGCGCCGGCTGGGCTCCGGCCTCGGGACCCTCGCCCGGCTCCTCTCTCCCGGGGTCACCCGGACGATGAGAGCCCATCTCGACGCCTCCTGGGGAACCGCGCTCTCCCCCCGCGCCCTTCATCACATCGCCCGCCGCGTCCTCCCGTCGCTCGGAGCGACGATCTGCGAGTCGGTCTCGATCGCGCGTCGGGGAGTGGATGCGACCCTCGCGCGAACCCCCATCGACGGACTCGAGGCCTTCGAGGCCCGGGTGCGCGCCGGCCCGCGCGGAGTGATCGTGGTGGGGGCCCACTACGGGCACTGGGAGCTCCTCGGGGGGATCCTCGCCCGCGCGAAGGGGGGAGACGCGCTCTGCATCGCCCGGCGCTACGAGGTCGAAGGCTACGAGCGGATCGTCGGGGCGTTGCGGCAGGGACTCGGGGTCCGCACCCTCGCTCAGGAGGACTCCCTCCTCCCCGTGATCCGAACCCTCCGCCGGGGGGGCGCGCTCGGCCTCCTCCCCGATCAGGACTTCAAGAACCTCGCGGACGGGGTCTTCGTCGACTTCCTCGGGCGTCCCGCCTACACGACGATCGCCCCCGCGGAGCTCTCTCTGCGCACGGGGGCCCCGATCGTCGTCGCCACCCTGCGGCGGGAGGGGGCCCGGATGGTGCTGGAGAGCGGCGCGCCGATCGAGCCGAGCCGGTTCGCGAGTCACGCGGAGCCCGCGCGGGCCATCACCGAGTGCTGGTCACGAGAGCTCTCCGACCACATCCGAAGGGGACCGCACCTCTGGGTCTGGATGCACAGACGCTGGCGCACCACCCCGGAGCGCCTCCACTACCGGTCCCTGCGGCGGAAGGAGCGGGAGGAGAAGCGCCGACGCCTCGCGGCGGAAGCCCCTTCTCCGCCGTGACCGTTTGCTTCAGAATGCGGGGACGCCCGTCTGCGCGGGCGCCGCTCCCCTCCCGGAAAGGAACCTCGACATGACTCGCACGCCGCTCCGCCCGCTGACCTCCCGGGTGCGCCCCTTCCTCCTCCTCGGGCTGCTCGCCGCCCCGCTGGCGGCGGGGCTGCTGCTCCCGCCGTCGACCGTGCTCGCCCAGGACGGGGAGACCGACCTGAGCTGGCGGAAGGATGAGGGTCAGGCCCTCTTCGATCGGGGACGGTCCGAGTTCGAGTCCGGTGACTTCGAGGCGGCCTACAACACCTTCCGCGAGGCGAAGAAGCTCGCGAAGGGGACCCGCACCAAGGGAGCCTGTGATCGCTGGGCCTACGGGGCCCAGGGGGGCCATGAACTGTCGGAGCTGAAGAAGCGCATCGCGGACGGGAAGGAGGCGGCGGTCTACAGCCTCGCGAACAAGAACCTGCCGCTCTACCTCGAGACGCCGATCGGGGACGAGTACCGGAAGTTCGTGGAGGAGCTCGAGAAGCGCCTCTTCGTCGTGCTGGAGGACTTCGAGATCGTCTCACCCCGCTACAGCGAGAAGTTCGGCAAGAAGTTCATCGACGATCCCGCCAAGGTGAAGCAGGGGAAGCGCTGCCTGGAGTGGGCGGTCGACAACAAGGGCTACAGCCTCAAGGTCTCGCGGCTGCCCGGCAACTTCGACCAGTACGCGGGGGGCGCCATCACCTTCTGGCTCTGCTTCGAGAAGGGGAGCGGCCCCTACGACCTCGTCTTCAACGTCCCCGGGGCGGATCGCTCGAACTCGGGGGAGAAGATCGACAAGGCCTTCATCAAGCAGATGAAGGCCCACCGCGGTTGGAAGAAGATCACGGTCCCGCTGAAGGACTTTCAGGCGCAGGGGGGAGCGGAGTGGGGCCTCGTGCAGGACTTCCGCATCCAGTTCTCCGGGCGCCAGAAGTTCACCTGCTGGATCGACTCGATCATGATCCAGAAGTAGCGCCCCGCGCCCCCTCGCCCGGACCGGGTCGAAGGTCCTCGAGGCGGGCGGGAGGTCGCCGACGCTGGGGGGAGCGACGGGAGCCCGCGCTCCACCCCTCCTCGAACCGCGCCTCGGCCCGCTCGACGAGCGCGTCGAGGCGCTCCTGCAGCCGGGCGGTGCCGTCCTCCGTGTCGGTGCCTCGATCGAGGTGGAGCGGCTCTCCGAAGTGGACGGAGCCGCGGGAGAAAGGGCGAGGGAGCGCGGTGCGGTCCCAGGAGCGGAGACGCTTCGCCCGCGGGAACTCGATGACCACCGGCACGATCGGCGCGCCGCTTCGCCGCGCGAGCTCCACCGCTCCGCCCTGGGCGCGTCGCCGCGGCCCCTTCGGCCCGTCCGGGGTCAGCCCCACGACATTGCCTCCCGCGAGAGCGCGCAGCAGTCCGCGCAGGGCGGAGGCGCCTCCTCGGGTCGTCGACCCGCGCACCGTCACGGTGCCGTAGGCGTCGAGGAGTCGACTGAACATCTCTCCATCGCGATGTCGACTGACGAGACCGACGATCCCATGCCGGCGCAGCAGCCAGGGGACCGTGGCGATGTGCTCGTGCCAGTAGGCGAGGATGACCGCGCCCTCGGAGGCGAGGATCTCCCGGGTCTCCTCGGAGCAGTGGAAGCGGAAGCGCAGGGTCAGGTTGTAGAGGCGGTAGAGGGGGACGAGCAGCGCGAGGGCGAGACGCCGGCGGAGGTCGAGCTCGGTCCTCGCCTCGGTCGGAGGGGCGGAGGAGGAGCCCGTCATCGCGGGACCTCGATCGGAACTTCGCGGGCGAGGGACTCCTCCACTCCCTCGAGCACCGCGGCGACGGTGATCTCCTGCATGCAGATCGCGTGGTCGCAGCGACGAAGCCGACAGGGGGCGCAGGGGACCGCCCCGCGGCGGACCGCCGCGCGGGGGCTCCAGGGACCGTAGGTCGCGGGGTCCTTGGGGCCGTACAGTCCCACCACCGGGACTCCGGTGAAGGCGGCGAGGTGGGCCGGCCCGGTGTCCGCCGCGACGACGATCCGCGCGAGGGAGAGGAGCGCGGCGAGCTCGCGAGCGGAGCGAGTGGCGGGCGCCGGGCACGCGGCATCGCCGCAGGCCGCGAGGAGCCGATCCCGCCGCCCGAAGTCCTCCGGCGCGGCGGTCACCCAGATCCGATGGCCCCGGTCCGCGAGGGCGCGGGCGAGACCGGCCCATCGCTCGGGAGGCCACTCCTTGAACCGCCCGAAGGCGCTGACGAAGGGGTGGAGGATCGTCGGGAGCGCGCCTCCCGCCTCGGCGAGCGGACGGTAGTGCTCGCGCGCCTCGGCATCCGGGAGGAGGCGTCCGGAGGGAGCGGGCCCATCGAAGCCGAGGGCGCGGACGAGATGGAGGTTCTTCTCGACCCGATGCACCGCACCCGCGGGTCGGGTGGGGCGTACTCCGGCGAGGAGCCACGGGTGCTCCTTCGTCTCCTCCCGATGGTGCCCCACGCGGTTCCGGCCCCGGGCGAGGCGGGCCACGAGGGCGCTGCGCAGGTTTCCCTGGAGATCGATGACGAGGTCGAAGCTCTCCTCCCTCAGGGAGGTGAGGAAGCGCTCGAGCGCGGCGCGCGCCCGCTCATCCCGACCGTCCCCCCGGAGAAAGTCCCGGGAGATCTCCTTGCGAGGGAAGCGGAGCACCCGGTCGAGGTCGGGATGCCCCTCGAGGAGGGAGGCGCCGAGGGACTCGCATGCCCAGTCGATCCGGGCGCCGGGATACAGGGAGCGCAGCGCGGAGAGCGCGGGGAGGCAGTGGAGCACGTCGCCGAGGGCGCTGAGCCGGACGATGAGGATGCGCCGGGGGGGGCGCCCCCGCAGGTCGTCGGCCACGCGGCCGATCGCCGCCCCCATCTCTCCGGTCGTCCCGTCCACGCGGCTCCTCCCGCCCGACCGTGGCCGCAGGTCGGCCGGTCGTGGCGGAGATTCTCCCTCAGGAGCGCGGAGACATCGACAGGACCCGGACGACCGAACTCGTCGTGTTCGCCGGGCGGCCCGCTACAATCCCCCCCGGGCCCGCGTTCGGAGCCCGGCCGTGAGGAGGCATCGGAGTGAGCACACTCGTCGGAATCGAGCTTCTGGGGGACGCCGCCCGCCTCGTCGTCGTGGACAGGAAGGCGAAGGTCCTCCTGCGACGGGAGGAGCAGCTCTCCTCCCCGGTCCGGGAGTGGTGGAGCGTCCATCCCGACGAGCGGGTCCGGGCCACCCTCGGGCTTCTCTCCGGGGCGGTCGCGGAGGGCCTCCTCCGACCCGCCGAGGTCGCGGCGATCGGCATCACGGCGGAGCCCGCGCTCGCCCTGCTCGACGCCGACCTCACCGCGATCCCCCCGCGTGATCTGCCGTGGGGGGAGCTCGATCCGGCGGCGTTCCACGGTCGACCCTGGGACGCGGTCCACGCCCTCTTCTCCGGCTCGCCCCGGGCCGCCCAGCAGGTCGGGTTGATCCTCGACCTCGTCGGCTATCTCCGCTATCGCCTCACCGGTGCCCTCGCCACGCAGGTCGACTTCGCATGGAAGAGCGGCCACATCGCGGGCCCGGACACCCCGGCGAGCTGGAGCACCGGCTCCCTCGAGGATGTCGGTCTCTTCCCCGCCCACCTCCCGCCGATCTTCACCGCGAGTCAGCGGGTGTCGGTGGTGGGGGAGGAGACGATCGAGCGGACCGGACTTCGACGGGGCACCTGGGTCTGCGCCGGGGGCCATCCGCGCAACACCCGCCTCCTCTTCGCGGGAGAGCCGATCCCCGGTCGCACCGTCCTCCTCGTGGAGGGAGCGGAGACGATCCCCTACGAGTGCGTGGAGAGGCCCGCCACCTGGGCCGCCGAGCTCCACCCCACGGCGCTCGAGGGGATCTACTTCCGCCGCGGCGCCTCGATCCCGACCGAGGAGGTCTGGGCCGGCGGAGGTCCGGAGGGCTCGGTCGTCGATGTCGTGCCCGGCGGAGATGTCCGCTTCGATGGGGCGGTGGAGACGCTGCGGATCGCGGCGGATGCGGGAGAGGCGAGCGCGGGGACCGCCCTCGTCGCGGGCCTGGGGCTCGGCTGGTGGCGCGACCCTCGTCCGATCTGGCGGAAGCGGCGCCCTCCGGTGCTCCTCGCGGACCTGAGAGCGGCGCGAGAAGTGCTGCATGAGGGAGAGGATCGAGCCGAAGAAACATCGGAGGCCTCCGATGTCTGATCTCCCCGTGGTCCGGACCCCCTCGCTCCGGGCGATGCTCCGCCCCAAGTTTCGCGGCGCCCTCCTCGGCGCGGCGGTCGGGGACGCTCTCGGCTTCCCGTTCGAGGGCTCCTCGCGCTCTTTCATGGCCGCGCTCGGACCGGACGCGCTCCGGGCCTTCGAGGCCCACCGCAGCGGGTATTTCCCGGCGGGGCAGTTCGCCGACGCCACCCAGCTGACCCTCGCGACGGTCGAGTCGATCATCGAGTCCCAGGGGTTCTCCGGTCCCGCTCTCGCGGCATCGTTCCTCCCGCTCTGGCGGGAGAACCGGATCATCGGTCGCTCCCCGGACTGCACCGAGGCGGTCGGCCGACTCATCGCCCGCACGGCGGACTGGAGGACGAGCGGCTGCGAGGAGGGGCGAGCTGGAAACGGCGCGGCGAAGCGCGCGATTCCCCTCGGCCTCTGGAACTACGATGAGCCGGAGCGGCTCGTCGAGGAGACGGTCCTCGCGGCGGAGATCACCCACCGGGACCGCCGGGCGGTCGCGGGAGCGGTCGCGGTCGCGACCGCCGTGGCGTACTCCCTGACCCACCGGGACGTCGTGCTGGGAGAGTGGATCGACGCCGTGACCGGCGCGATCGCATCCATCGATGACGCCCTCGCCGAAGGCCTCCGCCAGCTGCCCCGGCTCCTCTCCCTCGGCGAGCGGGAGGCGGTCCGGGAGATCGGCACGATCGGCGGGGCCGAGCCGGACGCCACCCCCCTGGTCATCGAGAGCGTTATGACCGCGTTCTACTGGTTCCTCCGGCATCCGGATGACTGGAGCGCCACCGTGGGCGGCTGCCTCCGGTCCGGAGGGGCGACCGACACCATCGCCTCGATCGGGGGGGGCATCAGCGCCGCCTTCCACGGAGTCGAGGCGATTCCCGCCGGTCTGCGGAAGAGCGTGGTCGAGGGCGATCGGATCCTCCAGCTCGCCGACCGCCTCCACACCCTCAAGGAGGGGGGCCGCGCCCCGGCCGGGCGCCGTCGCGGCTGAGCCCGGGCGGGTGGCCCCACCGCCGGGATCGTGCTTCAATGACGGCGGTTCGGGAGCCTGAACGGCTCCCCGCGGCAGGATGGAGTTCGCGTGAACGAGAATCACTCGAGGGACGACGAGGCGAGGCTCTTCGGGGAGGTCGCCTTCGAGCTGGGCCACGTGACGACCGCCCAGCTCTATGAGGCCCTCACCGTCCAGGCCCGTCGGGAGGCCCGGGGGGAGCCGCATCGGTTCCTCGGTGAGATCCTGGTCGGGCTCGGCTATCTCACCGAGCCGAAGGTCCTCGAGATCCTCGCGGTGCTTCATGATCATGATCAGCGACGGATTCGCGACCGCTGAGCCCGCCCCCCCCGCCCGACCCCATCCCGCCCCGTCTCGCCCGTCCTGCAATGCACGGAGTCCCCGGCATGTTCCGTCGACTCGAACACGATCCTCGCAGCTCCCCGCTCGACGGAATCCCCGGCGGGCGGCCCCTCGGTCGCGCGCTCGAGGGTGTGTACCTGTGGGGTCTGCGCCGGGACCGACGCCGCCAGCTCGCCGCACCGCCGCACCGGCTCGGGGTTCCGGTCATCTCGATCGGCAACCTCACGGTGGGGGGGACCGGCAAGACGCCGGTGGTGGAGGCCTTCGCCCGGGGCTGGCTCCGACGGGGAGGGCGACCGGGGATCCTCAGTCGCGGCTATCGCGGCGGCTGGGAGGGGAATGACGAGTACCGGCTCCTTCGGCGGCGGCTGCCCGGAGTCCCGCACTTCGCCGATCGCGACCGTCGCGCGGCGGGGGAGGCGCTGCTCCGCGCCCATCCCGATGTCGACCTGATCCTGCTCGATGACGGATACCAGCACCGGCGGCTCCATCGCGATCTCGACCTCGTCCTGATCGATGCCACCCGTCCCTTCGGAGGGGGGCGCTGTCTCCCTGCGGGGTGGCTCCGGGAGCCGTGGACCGACCTCGATCGCGCGAGCTCGATCGTGCTCACCCGCGCCGATCAGATCTCCGGTGGCGCGCTGCGTCAGCTGGAGCGCTTCCTCGAGGAGAGGTTCCCGGGGCGGCCGCACTGCACCGCGACCCGCATCCTCGAGGGGGTCCGAACCCCCGATGGGGGAACCCGGGTCGAGCCCGCCGGAGCGGCGGGGGAGAGGCTCGGGGCGTTCTGCGCCCTCGGGAACCCTCAGGCGTTCTTCCGCTCGCTCCGATCGCGGGGACTCGAACTCGCGTGGACGCGGACCTTCCGTGACCACCACGCCTATGGAGCCGCCGATCTGGAGAGGATCCGGGCGGAGGCGCGCCGGGCGGGGGTGACCCGCCTCCTCACCACGGAGAAGGACGGGGTGAAGCTGGAGGCGCTCCCCGGCTTCCAGGAGGGGTCCCCGGCGATCGATCAGGTGAGGATCCGGGTGGAGCTGCCGGTGGATGAGTTGATCGATCTGCTCCCGTGACCGTCCCCCGCCCGGGGGGGGAGTGTTACCATGCTCCCCCCGCCTCCCCGCCGGAGGCCCGTGCGCGAAAGGGAACCCCGTGACCAGCTCCCCCGGCTCCTCCCGAGAGCTCCCCGGCGATCCGCGCCGAGCTCCCCTCGACCTCGCGGCGGTGAAGCCGATCCCGATCACCGAGCGCCGGAACATCGTGAAGCGTGAGCACTTCGGGTCCCTCGTCGACCCACGCGGGTCGATCGCCGACTTCATCGACTCCCTCCCGGGGATCCTCGCGGCGGATGAGCTGCGCGGCGCGATCTCCGCCGTGGCGGAGAGCCGACGGAAGGGGCGGCCGGTCTGGGCGGCGATGGGGGGCCACGTGGTGAAGACCGCCATGGGTCCGTTCCTGAACGACCTCCTCGAGCGCGGGGTGGTGACCGGGTACGCCATGAACGGGGCGACGGCGATCCACGATCTGGAGGTCGCCCTCCTCGGGGAGACTTCCGAGGATGTCGCGGTCAACATCGCCGACGGCTCCTTCGGCATGGCATCGGAGACGGCGGAGCTCTTTCGACGGGCTGCGGAGCGCTCCGCGGACGGGATCGGACTGGGGCAGGCCCTCGGTGAACTGATCGAGGACTCCGCCCTGCCCCATCGCGAGGACTCGATGCTCGCCGCGGCCGCCCGTCGCGGAGCCCCCTGCACGGTGCATGTCGGGCTGGGCACGGATGTCGTCCACATGCACCCGGGCGTGCTCGGTCCCGCGATGGGCGAGGCGTCCTCCCTCGACTTCCGCATCCTCTGCGCCCACGCGACCGATCTCGGCGGGGGCTGCTGGTGGAACATCGGCTCCGCGGTGATCCTGCCCGAGGTCTTCCTCAAGGCGGTCAATGTCGCCCGGAACCTCGGCCACCCCCTCGATGGGATCACCGCGATCAACTTCGACATGCTGCGCCACTACCGGACCTCGGTGAACGTCCTGAGCCGCCCGGTCTCTCGCGGGATCTCGGTGACCGGACATCACGAGCTCCTCGTGCCCCTCTTCCGGGCCGGGGTGCTCCTCGCCCTCGAGGAGGAGTCATGACCCGCATTCCGTCCCTCGAGTCCCTCGGCTCCCCCCGCATCCTCGTGATCGGCGACCTGATCCTCGACGAGTACCTCTGGGGGGATGTCTCGCGGATCTCGCCCGAGGCGCCCGTGCCGGTCCTGCGGGTCCGCCACCGCGAGCACCGCTGCGGAGGGGCCGGGTCGGTGGTGGAGAACCTGGTGGCCCTCGGGGCCCGGGTGGAGGCGATCGGGCTCGTCGGCGCGGACGAGGCGGGTCGCGCGATCACCGACCGCTTCGAGTCGCAGGGGGTACCGACCGCCGGCCTCATCTCCTGCGAGGACCGCCCGACCACCCTGAAGACCCGCATGCTCGGCGGGGTGCAGCACGCGAACCGCGGGCGACAGCAGGTCCTGCGGGTCGACCAGGAGGAGGATCGCCCGGTCGAGCCCGAGCGGATCGAGAGCGCCCTCGCCCGCTGCCGCGCGTGGCTGGAGGGGGAGGCGCCCGCCGCGATCCTCCTCTCCGACTACGAGAAGGGCCTCCTCGTTCCGGAGCTGATCTCCGGGGTCGTCGCCCTAGCAGCTCCGCTCGGGGTGCCGGTCCTCGTCGATCCCGGGCGGAGCGTCGACTACGACCGCTATCGGGGAGCGACCCTCATCTGTCCCAACCGGTTCGAGACCGAGCAGGCGACGGGGATCACGGTGCGCCGACCGGAGGACGCCGAGCGCGCCGGGCGCGCGCTCGTCGAGCGCCTCTCCCTCGAGCACGCCGCCCTCACCCTCGATCGGGATGGCATCACCTGCGTGTCGCAGGGGGGAGGCGCGCGGTCCTTCCCGACGCGGGTGCGCTCCGTCACCGATGTCGCCGGGGCCGGAGACATGGTGCTCTCCCTGCTGGGGATCGCCCTCGCCGCGGGGTGGGAGATCGACGACGCGATCCGCCTCGCCAACCTGGGGGCCGGGATCGAGGTCTCGAAGGTCGGCGTGGTCCCGGTCGAGCGGTGGGAGATCGAGCAGGCGGCAGCGCTCGACGGCGGGGAGAGCCCGTCGAAGGTGCGGTCCCTCCCCGAGCTGGCGCGGATCCTCGCGCGGGAGCGATCCGCGGGACAGCAGATCGTCTTCACCAACGGCTGCTTCGACCTCCTTCACGCGGGTCATGTCCAGCTCCTCGAGAAGGCGCGGGCGCTCGGGCAGGTGCTCGTGCTCGGCCTGAACACCGACCGCTCGATCCGGGAGCAGAAAGGTCCGCAGCGACCGGTGCTCGCCGGGGAGGAGCGGGCCCGGGTTCTCAGCGGGCTGGCCTCGGTGGACCACATCGTCTTCTTCGACGAGGAGACCCCGGCCGAGCTCGTCGAGGCGGTCCAGCCCGACATCCTCGTGAAGGGGCAGGACTACGCCGACAAGGTGGTCGTCGGCCGCGAGGTGGTCGAGGCCCGGGGCGGTCGGGTGGAGCTCGTCGACCTCCGGGAGGGCTCGTCCACCTCCGCGATCATCGAGCGGATCCACCGGGCGGAGCGGCCCCGGACCTCCTGAGCGCGGCGGAGGGGGGTGGCGGGGGGCCGGCCTCCTTGCACGCGGGAGCGCGTTCCCTAGAATGATCGACCGGCGGAGCCGCGTGCTGCGGCCCGTCCCCTGTCACGCTCGTCGGCCCTCTCCGCCGTCGCCCAACGCAGGATCGGGGTTCAGAGTCACCGGGCGGAGGGGGTCTCCCCGCTTCCCGGGGGGTCCCGAGGTCCTTCCGATGTCGGCTTCGACCGCCGCCCGAGCCCCCCCGCCGACGGGGCGGGCTCCGGAGGTCGGGCGCCGGCCCCATGGCAGCAGGAATGTTCGTAGGAATGAAGCCCGGCCGGTCCTCCGCGGAGCGACCGGTCCCATGTCGCGGCGCAAGGTCGCGGCCCCGAGAGTCCGGGGGAGATCATGACAGAGTCGACGGGATCCTCCGCCGGAGCCGGGGTCCGCCCGAGCCCGGGGGATCAGCTCTTCGGCAAGATCGCGCTCAAGAACAACCTCGTCTCCGAGGCGGACCTCCGCGCCGCGCTCGCGAAGAAGCCCGCCGGGACGAGCCTCGCCGACTTCCTCGTCCAGAACGGGGCCATCGGCGAGAAGCACGCCCAGGCGATCACGAGCAAGGTACGCGAGAGGCTCGCCGAGTCCGGGGGCGAGGCCCCCGCGGCCGCTCCTCGCGCGGGCGCCCCCGCGCCCTCCGGATCCCTGACCCCGGACCAGCTCGCCCAGCAGGACTGGAGCGACCTCCACGGTCAGGGGATCGGGCGCTACCTGGAGCGGGCCCGGTCGATCGGCGCCTCCGACTTCCACTACCAGATCGACACGCCGCCGATGGTCCGGCTCCACGGACGCCTCGTCCGCCTCCAGCATCCCGTCCTGAGCGCCGAGGACACCGAGCGGGGCATCCGCGACATGCTGACGGAGGAGGAGTGGAAGGAGCTCGATGAGCACCTCGACTTCGACTTCTGCTTCGAGCGTGAGGCCCACGGGAGGTACCGCACGAACTGCTTCCGCCAGCGGAAGGGCTTCGAGGCGGTCTTCCGCCTGATCCCCGATCGCATCCCGACCCTGGAGGAGCTGCACCTGCCCGCGGTGCTGAAGCAGTTCACCCAGTACAACCAGGGCATCGTCCTCGTGACCGGCCCCGCGGGATCGGGCAAGTCCTCCACCATGGCCGCGCTCATCGACATCATCAACGAGGAGCGCCACGACCATGTGGTGACGGTCGAGGACCCGATCGAGTTCATCTTCGAGTCCAAGGGTTGCAACGTGAACCAGCGGCATGTCCGCCGGCACACGGCGAGCTTCGCGAGCGCGCTGCGCTCCGCCATGCGGGCCGACCCGGACGTGATCATGGTCGGGGAGATGCGCGACCTCGAGACGATCTCGATGGCGATCACCGCGGCGGAGACGGGGCACCTCGTCATCGGCACCCTCCACACGACGAACGCGGTGCGCTCGATCGACCGGATCATCGATGTCTTTCCCCCGCGCGAGCAGGAGCAGATCCGGGCGATGGTCTCGGAGTCGATGCGCGGGGTCATCTCCCAGCAGCTGCTCACCCGCTCCGACGGCCTCGGGGTGGAGCCGGCGCTCGAGATCATGTTCTCCACCCCGGCGGTCGGGAACATGATCCGGGAGCAGAAGACCTACCAGCTCCTCTCGGTCCTCCAGACCGGTCGCAACCAGGGGATGATCACCATGGACGACTCGATCAAGGAGCTCCTGAAGAGCGGCCTGATCACCGCGGAGACCGCCCGGTACCACTCCGAGAACCCGGAACTCTTCGGGAAGTAGGGAAGACGTGTCCAATCCCCAGATCCACCGCTTGCTCGAGATGGTGAAGGAGTCGGGCGGGTCCGACCTGCACATCTCCTCCGGCATGACCCCGAAGATCCGCGTCCACGGCCGCCTGCGCCCGGTGCGACAGGAGCCCCTCTCGGCGGAGCAGTGCGAGAATCTCCTCCTCGAGATCCTCGATGAGCGCCGCATCGAGGCGCTGCGCGAGCGCAACGACCTCGACTGGGCCTACTCGATGCCCGGGATCGGGCGCTTCCGCGCGAACTACTTCCGGCAGCAGCACGGCATGACCGGGGTGTTCCGCCTCATCCCCGAGGAGATCAAGCCGGTGGAGGAGCTCGGGGTGCCGCAGCACGTCGAGCGCTTCTGCGAGATGCGCTGCGGTCTGGTGCTCTGCACCGGACCGACCGGCTCGGGGAAGTCGACGACCCTCGCCGCCCTCATCGACTACATCAACCGGAAGCACTCGCGCCACATCGTGACGATCGAGGAGCCGATCGAGTTCGTCCATGTGAACAAGAAGTCGACGATCACCCAGCGGGAGGTCGGCATCGACTCCGAGAGCTTCGCCCAGGCGCTCCGCTCCGTGAGCCGGCAGGATCCGGATGTGGTCCTCGTGGGGGAGCTGCGCGACCTGGAGACGATCGGCCTCGCGATCACCGCGGCGGAGATGGGCTACCTCGTCTTCGCCACCCTCCACACGAACAGCGCGGCGAAGACCATCGACCGGATCATCGATGTCTTCCCCGAGGACCAGCAGGCGCAGGTCCGGACGATGCTCTCGGCGAGCCTGAAGGGCGTGATCGCCCAGCTGCTCATCCCCCGCAGTGACGGCAAGGGACGCGCGGTCGTGAACGAGCTCCTCTTTCCGACGGTGTCGTTGCCGAACATCATCCGGGAGGGTGCGATCCACAAGATCGTCTCGCTCATCGAGGGGGGCCGGGGAAGCGGCATGCAGCTGATGGACGACTCCATCCTCCAGCGCCTCAAGGAGGGGGCGATCTCCGCGGAGAACGCCTATCGCTGGGCGGCGGACAAGAAGCGCTTCCAGCCCATGCTCGATCGAGCGAAAGCGAAGTAGTGAACCTCCGGCGGATCGTGGTCCGCCTCCCCAACTGGCTCGGGGACGGAGTGATGGCGGTGCCCGCGCTGCGGGCCCTCCGCCGTCGCTTCCCCGCGGCGGAGATCATCCTCCACGGCCGCGGGGCCTTCGAGCCTCTCCTCGCCGACGCGGGGCTCTTCGACCGCTTCGATCCCCGGGGTCGGAGCGGGACCGCCGAGCAGGCCGCCGCGCTCGCCCGCCTCGAGGCGGACGCCATCGTGATCCTCCCGCACTCGGTCCGCAGCGCGGTCGAGGCCTGGCGCGCGGGGATCCCCGTCCGCCTCGGCTATGAGCGGGACGGGCGGAGTCGGCTCCTCACGCACACCCTCTCCCCGCATCGCGGCGCCCGCGGGATCGTCCCCGTCCCCATGCACCAGCAGTATCTCGAGCTGGTCGGGGTCCTCGGGGCGGACGGGGATGTCTCGGATGGCGCGCTCGGCGCCGGGGAGGAGGCGTGCGCGGCCGCAGACCGCTGGCTGGCGGAGCGGGGGATCGGTCCCGGGGAACGACCCCTCGCCCTGAATCCCGGCGCGAGCTTCGGACCCTCGAAGGTCTATCCGCCCCGTCTCCTCGCTGCCGCCGCGCGACGCGCCGCGGCGGGGCGCGACCTCCCGGTGCTCATCCTGTGCGGTCCGGGCGAGGAGGCCCTCGCGGAGGAGGTGGAGCGCGAGCTCCGGACGGGGGCGGACCCCTCGCTCCGGATCGCGAGCGCGGCCAGCGCGCCTCCGGCGCTCGATGTCCTCAAGGGGGTGCTTCGTCGGGTCGCGGTCCTGATCACCACCGACTCCGGCCCGCGCCACATGGCCACCGCGCTCGATGTCCCGACGGTGGTGGTCATGGGGCCGACCGATCCCCGCTTCACCGCCGCGCGCCTCGAGCGGTCGGTCGTCCTGCGGGTGGATGTCCCCTGCGGACCCTGCCATGAGAAGGTCTGCCCCCTCGATCACCGCTGCATGACGGAGATCGCTCCGGAAGAGGTCGCGGCGGCGGCGGAGGTCCTCGCCGGCTTCCACTGACGCCGTGGGTCCGGGGACAGATTCCAGAGGGCAGGTCCCGGCCGCGATCGGCCGGCTCGATCAGGGGAGCTGCTCGCGGATCCTCCGAGCGATCGAGCCGATCGTCTCCGCCATGGGGGAGTCCGGCTCGGCGACCGAGACCGGTGTGCCGCGATCGCCGGCGACCGCGTAGGAGGGGGCGAGGGGGATCGAACCGAGGTACGGGACCCCGAAGCGGTCCGCGGCCGCCTTCCCGCCGCCACTGAGGAAGATCTCGGTGGTCTCATTGCAGTGCGGACACTGGAACGAGCTCATGTTCTCGACGATGCCGAGGATCGGGACCTCGACCCGGGAGAACATCTGAATCCCGCGCTGGACATCGAGGAGCGCCACATCCTGAGGCGTCGTCACGATCACCCCCCCGGCGAGGGAGATCGACTGGACGAGGGTGAGCTGGGCGTCGCCGGTTCCGGGGGGAAGGTCGAGGACGAGGTAGTCGAGCTCCCCCCACTCGACCTGAAAGAGGAACTGGCGCAGCAGGCCGGTGACCATCGGGCCGCGCCAGATCACCGGCGAATCCTCCTCGAGGAGATAGCCGATCGACATCGTCTTCAGCCCGTACCGCTCGACCGGGACCACGGTCTCCTGATCGGTGGCGCGCGGGCGCTCCGCCTCGAGACCGAGCATCTTCGGGACCGACGGGCCGTAGACATCGGAGTCGAGGAGGCCGACCTGCGCGCCGGTTCGCGCGAGCTCGATCGCGAGGTTCACCGCCACGGTGGACTTCCCCACCCCCCCCTTGCCGCTCGCGACCGCGACGATGTGCTTCACGCCGGGGACATCCCGGCCGGCCATCGCGGGGGCGGCGTCGGGAGCCCCGGGCGCCGCGCTGGCCCGCTCCTCGCCCGGCTTGAGCTTCTCGAGGATCTGCGTCTTCGTGACTCCCTCGATGGCGGTGACTCCGTTCTCCACCGCGCGCTTCATCTCCTCCTTGTGCCGGAGGAACTCCTCGGGGAAGGCGAGGACGACGGAGACCTCGCCCTCATGGGCGATGATTCGCTGGACGCACCCCGCCTTGACGAGGTTGGTCGGCGTGCCGGGGATCGCGATCCGCTCGAGCAGGTCCTGGATCTCGGTGAGGACTCGCTTCTTGTCGAAGGTCATGGGGCTTCCGTTCCTTTGTGGGCTCTCTCGTGGTGCTTCGCGGCGGAGCTCCGGGGGGATTCCCGGGGAGCGCCTCTCGATCCGGCTCTCCCCGCCCCGGCCTTCGGTCGGGGGGCGATCCGGGGCGGCGCCCCCGCCCTACCCTGAACGACCCGACGGAGCCGCAGCCTTCCTCTCCCGGGCGTCCCTCCCGACGGGAGGGGGGGAGGGCGAGGTCTGCAAGGAGGCGTCGAGGGTCTCATGAATCCGGTCGAGGAGCGCCTCGACCGACTCGCCACGGTACCTCGCCCGGAAGTCCTGCCAACCGATTCCCTCCGGGAGGCCGAGGTGGGCGAGGGGGGGAAGGAAGCGCGGGAGGGGAGGGCGCGGGGCCTCGGGATCGAAGCGGTCGAGCCCGAGGAGGTGGCAGGCGAAGCGGATCCCGGCGTGGTCGTGGGCGAGGTCGACGAAGCTGAAGCCGGTGCCCTCCGGCGGCCGTCGATCCCGGCCGCGGGCGTCCGCGATCTCCTTCAGCAGCCCTGCGTGGGCGGCGCCCCCCGGACCGATCGTCGCAGTGAGAGCTGCGGCGACGAAGAAGTGCTGCGCCGCATCCCGTCGCCCGTGAAGACGGGCACGGGCGCAGAGATCGGCTCGTGCCGCCCGCTCCTGCGCGCGGACGACGCCTCGGAAGCGCGACCCGATCCCCGGAGCGGCCTCCAGGTCGCCCCCCGCGTCGAAGCAGGCGCCGAGCCCGAGAAGGAGCGCCTTTCTCCGCCGCCGCTGCTCCGCGGGGTCCCCGGTGACCGCCGTGCGGGTGATCCACGCCTCCACGAAGGAGCTGAGTCGCTCCTCGAAGGAATCCTCGGGCACTCCCTCGAACTCGCGCAGTGCATCGAGGAACACGCTGCGGGGGCTGATGGCGGGTGGAGGGGCCGCCGCCCGCGCCCGGGCGTCCATCGACAGGCCGCCGACCCCGAGTCCGGCGATCAGGACCCAGAGCAGAGAGGTCGGAGCGAGCCTCCCCCGCTCCCGGGCCCCGGGACTCCGCTCCGGACCGCTGCGCTCTGTCGTCGGCACCATCCGCCCTCTCTCCCCGGGGGGATCCTCCCTCGGCCGTTCCCGGGCATCGAGGGAAAACGGTACGCAAGCTGCTGCGGAGCGATCGCCGCGGGGGGCCGCGCCGGCGGGAGAGTCGCGGGGAGGGGGGCGTCGGGAACTCCCGCGCCTGGAAAGAGGTTCTCCCTGAGTCGCGGAGATGGGATTCCACGCCATATGGGGCCCGCCGCGGCCGATTCAGGTGCTCCTCTCTCGACCGCGAATCCGGCGGGAGGGGCGAAAACGAACCTTTCCGAGGGGATCGTTGTCCCCTACCCGGCGATCTGGCCCGTCATTTGTTGGAAGGGTAGCGAGGCGTGTCGAGACCCCCAAGGGTCCGACCGACCGGAAGGAGGTCCCGATGTCCGTGATCCGTCAGATCCGAGCCGACGAGGTGACCGAGGTCGTCGCCCGCAACGATGGTCTCCTCCTCCTTCACTTCGGATCCCCCCTCGCATCCTCGTGCGAGCTGGTCCACCAGCAGCTCGAGGGGCTGCAGCCACACTTCGAGGGGGCCATTCGATTTGCAGAAGTGCATTTGCCACTTCAGGATACGGAGATGCTGAGCCGCTTCTCGATCGAGGAGATCCCCACCCTGATCCTCTTCCGGGGAACCCGGGAGGTGGAGAGGCTCGAGGAGATCCTGCTGCCGGCGGAGCTCCGGGAGCTCCTGGAGGGCTGTGTCTCGTTTTATTCGGGACAGAGCGATTCGGGTGCCCTATAATGTCGCGGTTCGCAGGGGGAACCGACTTCGGGGGAAGACGCTTCGCTGGGAGCCGATCGCCGATCGGGGCCCACGAAGTGAAGGTTGCGAGCACACCCGCCTGGTCGTCATCGACCGAAGTCCTCCCGCCATTGAAATCCAGGGAAGCTCCGTGGGGATCTCGACCCTTGGGGTCAGCGTGTCCCTCGTCGTGAGCATGCCCTGAAGCGAGTCTCGAAGGAGGCATCGATCGCGTTCGAAAAAGTTGTCTGAGGAGGCCCTCGCGACACCTCCCCACGGTGTCACCGAGGGACTTCCGGACTGACGGGATCTCCCCCCGCGAGGGGGGAGCTGAAGTTGCCACACACTTCCCTCCTTTCATGTCCCACCTCAGAGCCCATGGGGTGTCCCTGGTATCCTCTGCCAGGGACACCCCTATTTTTTTTTGCCTCGCTCCGGAGGCCGGTTCTCGGCGGGAGGGTACCCACCTCGGCAGGCGGACCCCCACAGTCGGGTGGGGGACATGCCGGCGGGGCGACGCAGGAAGGGGGAGGCGCAGGGAGGGGGCGACGCCGAGCTCAGTGGCGCGAGTCTCCGGTGCGCAGGCGCTCGGTGTACTCGGCGAGCGCCTGGAACTGTCGGTGCAGGTCATGCTCGCGCTGACCGTGAGGGCTCTTGAAGAAGAGGGCGAGGTGGTCGCAGGCGCCCGCTTCTCCGCGCCGAAGCGCGAGGTCGAGGAGTCGCACCAGATCGAGCACCAGCGGCGCGGCGAGGACCGAGTCGCACCCCTGCCACGTGAACTGGAGCGACATCCGGACTCCGAGGAACCCCTCGAAGTGGATGAAGTCCCACGCGGTCTTCCAGTCATCGAGGCTCGGGACGTAGTCGATCGAGACCTTCGAGTGGAGCGGATAGCCGAGGGACTCGTGGAGAAGGTTGTCCTTCGACTCGACCTTGGCCGCCCGGTTCTCCTCGTGGGCGAGCACCTGCCCATCCCGATCCCCGAGCATGTTGTACCCCTGCCAGCTGAGCACCTTCAGGTTCCGGTAGCGGAACATCGGGGCCAGCGCGGACTTCACGAGGGTCTCTCCGGTCTTTCCGTCCGAGCCGGCGAAGGGGACCCCCGCCGCCCTCAGGCGCGCGGCGATGGAGGGGAGCAGTGCGCCGGGGGAGGGCGTGAAGTTCAGGAACGCGGCCCCGACCTCCGCCGCGGCGAGGGCGTAGAGCGAGCTCGCGATGAAGGGCTCGGGGTCGTCACTGCGCAGTGCGGAGTCGAGGGCCGAGGCGTCCTCGTGGGCGGGGTGGGCCGGGGGCCGCGGCTCGGTCGAGGCGAGGTTGACGACGACGAGTCGCTCGAGGCCGTTCGCTGCGCGGAACTCCCGGAGGTCGGCGGCGATGCGCTCGATCGTGGCGGCCGGCTCAGTGGCGCGAGGGACCGCCTCCTCGTCCGCGATCGAGTCGATGGCGTCCCCGCTCCGGAAGAGGACTCCGGGGCGGACGTTCCCATCGATGGCGCGCAGGGGCGCCTCCAGGCGGTCGAGGAGCGCGGGCGGGAAGGTCCCGGTGGCGGCGGCGATCTCCCGGGCGCAGTCGGGGAGGGGGGTCGATCGGATGTCATGCCCGCCGAAGACGAGGTCACCCACGGCGGTGAGGGGGACCCCCTCGAAGAGCGCGGTGGAGGTGATCAACCCGGTCTCGGAGGTGAGACCCTCCCGCAGGGCGAGCGCCCCGACGAGCGCGGTCGTGGCGACCCCGCCCCGGGCTCCGATGATCCAGACTCCGGTCTTGCTCATCCGACTCGACTCGTTCGATCCCGCGCGGTTCCCGCCGGCGAGCCCGGTCGGGGGCGGAGGGGCTGTGCTTCGTTCCCTCGAACCGATCCCACGGGGGACGATCCCCGAGAGCTTCTCCGGAATGCGAGACGGCGGCCCCCGGGGGGAGCCGCCGCTTCAACATCGCCGGGGGGTCGCCGAACTCAGCGGCGGCGCTTGCGACGCGAGTCCTTGATCAGCTTCTTGCGCGCCTTCTTGCGCAGGAGCTTCTCCTGCTCGCGGGCGCGACGGCGGCGGGCCTCCGACGGCTTCTCGTAGTAGTTGCGCTTCTTGATCTCCTTGAGGAGACCCTCCTTGGCGACGGTTCGCTTGAAGCGCTGGAGAAGCTTCTCCGGGCTCTCACCGTTTCTGATCGTGACGCGGATCAACTGACCGTGTCCTTTCTTCCGCTCGACTCCGCACTCGGGCGGCGGCGGGTTCTTGTTCAGGGAAGGTCTCCACCGGACCGGGGACCGGGGAGGCGACGCCCCGCCGGGAGTCTCCGTGGGGAGCGCTCCGGGGTGACGGCGAAGCCAAGAGTCTAAGAAATCGACCCGCCCGGAACAAGGGCGGATCGCGGACTCCTTGCCGGGGCCGGGAGGAGTCCTCGACCCTCCGGAGGGGCTCCAGTATACCGACAGCCGGAGGGGCCGGAGGGGGGATCATGGGCGACGGGGAGCCGAACGGGCGGATGCAGGGGATCCTGGCCCTCGCCGGGGGAGCCTGCGTCGTGCTCGGGTTCCCGCCCTTCTCGTTCTTCCCCCCTCTTCTGATCCTCGGCCCCTTGCTGCTTCTGCGCGCCCTCCGGGGAGCAACGCCGCGCCGGGCCGCCCTGCTGGGGGCCCTGTTCGGGTCTGTCGTCCAGGGGGGGGGCTTCCCCTGGCTCGCCGGAACGGTCACGCGCTTCTACGGGGTCGTTCCCGGCCCCGAGCAGGCGCCGAGCCCCGCGGCGGCCTTCTGGCTCGGGATCGGGGCCTTCCTCGTCTGGTGGCTCCTCTCCTCCTTCGCGTGGGTGCTCTTCTCCGTCGGGGTTGTCGCCGGGCCCCGGGACCGGCGTGCGCGCCTCCTCTGGGTCCCTCTGCTGTGGGTGGCCATCGAGGCCTTCTACCCGCGGATCTTCCCCTGGGCGCTCGGCGCCGGCTTCGTCGGGTGGGGGTGGACGGCCCAGGGAGCGTGGCTCCTCGGCGTCGAGGGGCTCTCCGCGTTCGCCCTGCTCCTCGCCGAGCTGGGGGCGCGGGATCCTGCGGAAGCGAGGGGCGAGGGGCGCGCGTTTCTCCCCGCCCTGCGCGGAGGACGAGGGCTGGCACTCGCGCTGCTGCTCCTTCTCCTCATCTTCGGGGCGTGGCGTCATGGGGGAGCGCCGACGGGTCCCGAGGTGACGGCGCGGATCGGCTATGTCCAGGGGGGCATCTCTCTCGAGAGACGGCACAGCCGCTCCGCGGAGGAGCAGCTCTCCCTCCTCGCGGAGGTCGTCGACCGGACCCGTGGACTGGCGGGGCGGTCCCCCGATCTCGTCGTGTGGGCGGAGGGAATCCTGCCGGGGGTGCGCCGGGAGGAGTGGTTCCGGGAGTGGGTCCGCCTGAAGGTGGGGGTGCCGGTCGCCGTGGGGGGGCTTCGCGCCGTGCGCGGGGATCCCCGGATCTGGAACCGGCTCTTCGTCGCTCTCGATGGCGCGGGGGAGAGGGTGTACGGCTACGACAAGGTCGACCGACTCGCCTTCGGCGAGTACTTCCCGCTGCGGGGACCCCTCACGGCGATCGGCGTGCCGATCCCGGCGGCCACCATCGCCGCCGGAGAAGAGCGCGGCACCTTCCCGGTGGGGGGGATCGCCGTCGGTCCCTCGATCTGCTTCGAGGGGATCCTCCCCGCCACGGCGCTCGAGCTTCGCGAGCGCGGGGCGCAGCTGCATCTGAATGTCACCGAGGACCTCTGGTACGGGGAGAGCGGGGCGCCGCACCAGCACCTCGCGCTCACCCGGATGCGGGCGATCGAGGCGGGCCTGCCGCTCCTGCGGGTCACGAACGCGGGGGTCTCCGTTCTCACCGACTCCCGGGGGCGGGTGCTCCAGCGGTCGCCCCTCGGGACCGACTTCGCCGATGTCCTCGAGGTCTCCGTTCCGGAGAGTCCGGAACCTCGCTCCATCCTGGCCCGGACCCTGGTCTCCCTGCAGCCGCTCTCCGCGCTGGTCCTGCTCTTCTGGGCGATTCGAGGGGCTCAGGTGCGGTTTCGAGGGGGGGTGAAAAGGGGGGCGGAATGAACCTCAAGTTCGGTCATCCGCCGTTCCGATAACGGAGGATCGAACAATGGAGGGGGGGGAAAGGACAACGGATCGTGTCCAGGACCTCTCTCATCGCCTGCCTCTGCTTCTCGACCTGCTGGATCGTCATGGGTGCTGAGAACTCCTCGAAGGTGCTGCGTCGTCCTCTGGATCTGCCGAGCGGCGGAGCGCGGGGAGAGCACGAGGAGGAGGAGAACGCCCTCGAGGCGATCTTCTTCTTCGGAGACACCTACGAGGGGGATGGCTTCTTCTTTCTTCTCGATCGCTCCGGCTCGATGTCCGGCTTCAAGCTCGCCATGCTGAAGACGGAGATGAACTCGGCCTTGAGCGAGCTCTCGCCGACCAGCGAGTTCGGGATCGTCTCCTTCAGCGGGGACTACAGCGTCTTCTCGCCGACCCCGAGTCGTGCGACCAGCGGCATGGTGGCAGCCGCTCAGGCCTGGGTGAACGCGATGGAGGCCGCCGGCTCCACGATGATGCTGCAGGCTGCGCAGCAGCTGATGCCGATCGTGGAGATCTCCTCGCGCCGGGACCGGAGGGTGATCGCGGTGGGGGACGGCTCGCCGAACAACCCCGGACATGAGGAGACCCTCGCGGGGATCCTCGCCGCGAACACGCAGCAGCTCCCCATCGACACCCTGCTCGTGGGTGCGAACGAGCCCGCGCTGCTCTTCATGCAGCAGCTCGCCAGCGACACCGGCGGGACCTTCCGCCAGATCTCGTACTGATCGACCCGGACCCGCTCTCCCCCGCCTTGGAGGACCCCCCCGCCGGGTCCACCTCTCCCGCCCAACTCGGTGCCCCCGCTCCTCCTCGGATCACGGGGGGACGCCTGTCCCCTTGGGGTCGATCCTCGAGGCCCAGCTTGACATGCAGAAATAGTGCCGTATCATACGATTCTCCTTAGTCCCCTCTTTTGAAGGGGTTAGGGAGTGTTCACGGCTCTGGTCCGCCCACCCCGCCGCGGCTCCCGAGCTCCACCCTCGAGCGTCGGCGCTCGTGGGGGACCGCCCCCGTCGGAGACCTCGCTGGAGAGGGACCGCCCTCTTCGCGACCGCGCTTCCACCCACCCACGGTCCCCTCCGCCTCCCGGCCCTCGATCCGCCTCGACCCCAAAGCCCCCGGAGGCTTCACCTTGCGTCTCGATGTCGGGCTCTTTCAGGCCCAGGTTCAGAAGCAGATCCTCTCCCCCCAGATGATCCAGTCGATGGAGATTCTGGTGCTGAACTCCCAGCAGCTGGAGGAGCGGATCGAGCAGGCGCTCGAGGAGAACATCGCCCTCGAGGTGACTGAGCCGGAGGCCGGTGATGGGGCCGGCGAAGAGGCGGGGGAAGCGGACGCGCGCGCAGGGACCGGGGATCCGGAGCTCTCGGGGGGAGCAGAGCCCGCCGGGGAGGTCGAGCGGGAGATCGACCTGCTCGCGGACCGCTACGAGCATCTCGCCGAGTTCCAGTCGGAGGACTACTACACCTCCCGCCTCCCCCGCTCCGGCGGAGAAGGGGAGGACGAGGATCGCTTCGAGATGCTCCAGAACACCGAGGGGCGGCCGGAGACCCTTGGCGAGCATCTGCTCGCGCAGCTCCGCCTGCGGGGGGAGCCCACGGAGCGGGAGCGGGCCCTCGCCGAGCTGCTGATCCACAGCCTCGACGCCCGGGGGTACCTGCTCCACTCCCCGGAGGAGCTGCTCGTCGCCCTCAACGCAGAGGGGGCCGAGGGGCCACACCCCCTCGCGCCGGTCACCGAGGAGGAGCTCTCGGCCGCGCACGGGATCGTCCGGCAGCTCGATCCTCCCGGGGTCGGCGCCCGAGATCTCATCGACTGCCTCCTTGTCCAGCTCGAGCGGGACCCGGGGGACTACCCCCTGGAGACGATCCTCGTCCGCGATCACCTCCAGGACATCGCCCGCAACCGTCTCCCTCAGATCTCGAAGGCGACCGGCGCCACGATCGACGAGGTCAAGGAGGGGATCGAGATCATCCGCTCCCTCCAGCCGAACCCCGGCGCGAGCTTCTCGAACGAGCCGACCCAGGTCGTGCGCCCCGATGTCTTCATCGAGGAGGACGAGGGAGAGCTGGTGGTGACCGTCACCGACGGCTACCTGCCGCGGCTCCGCGTCTCCCAGCACTACCGGGAGCTTCTGCAGGCCTCGCGGAAGGACCCCGAGGTGCGGGACTACCTGCGCAAGAAGATCGAGGGGGCGGAGTGGCTCCTCAGCGCGATCCACCAGCGGAAGTCCACCCTCCAGCGGGTCGCCGAGGAGGTGGTCGCCTACCAGACCGAGTTCTTCCGGGAGGGGGAGCGCGCCCTCCGCCCGCTGAAGATGCAGGACATCGCCGACAAGATCGGCGTGAACGTCTCCACCGTGAGCCGGGCGATCTCGGGGAAGTACTTCCAGGCCCCCGGCATGGTTCGGGAGCTCAAGTCGCTCTTCACCGGGGGGACGGTCAAGGATGACGGCTCCTCCGAGTCGAGAGGGAGCGTGATCCTCCGGATCAAGGACCTGATCGCCGACGAGAACCCGAAGAAACCCCTCTCCGACTCGAAGATCGTCTCCCTCCTCGCCGAGGACGGCATCCACATCTCCCGACGGACCGTCACCAAGTACCGCGAAGCGGAGGGGATCCCCTCCTCGCGGGAGCGTCGCGCCTACTGATCCCCCCTCTCCTCGCCGCCGAGCGCGGATCCCCCATCTCGTGGATGACAATTGGATGGCCTCCGTGGTAGACGATGCCCGCGATTCCGGGAGTCGGGGGCGGGTGTCCGCCCTCACGGTGGACGCGGGAGCGGAGGAGTGGCGGCATGATCGAGGTCGAGCGACTTCGACGCACCTTCGGGAGCCGGGAGGTCCTGCGGGACATCTCCTTCGAGGTTCCCCGGGGTGAGGTCGCCGGCTTCCTGGGACGCAACGGCGTGGGCAAGACCACGACGATGCGGGTCCTCACCACCTTCCTCGCCCCCGACCCGGAGAGCGGCCCGGTCCGGGTCGCCGGTCACGATGTCCGGGAGTCCCCGCGCGAGGTCTGCCGATCCATCGGCTATCTCCCCGAGTCGATGCCGATCCACCCCGAGCTGCGGGTCGAGGAGTACCTCCGCTACCGGGCCCGCCTGAAGGGGCTCTCCGGTGCGCTCGCCCGCGGGCGGATCGCCACCGTGATCGAGCAGTGCGACCTCGGCAGCGTCTCCCGCCGCCTGCTGGGGCTCCTCTCGAAGGGGTACCGTCAGCGGGTCGGCCTCGCCGACGCCCTGCTCGCCGAGCCGCCCGTCCTCATCCTCGACGAGCCGACGAGCGGTCTCGACCCCCGTCAGGTGGCGGAGGTCCGCCAGTTGATCGCGAGCCTGCGGGAGAGCTGCACCATCCTCCTCTCCTCCCATGTCCTCGGTGAGGTGGAGCAGGTCTGCGACCGGATCATCATCCTCGACGACGGTCGGGTTCGGATCAGCGAGGGGCGAGAAGGGTGGACCCGCCGCTCCGAGCGGGCGGGGCTCCTCGAGGTCGTCCTCGCGGGAGCGCCGAAGGGGGCCGCCGCCGCCCTCGGGAGGATCCCCGGGGTCTCCGCGGTCGAGGGGGTCGGCGATGCGCTGCAGCTCCGCGCCGACCGCGATGTGCGGGAGGCGGTGTTCCGGCTGGCGGTCGCCGAGGGGTGGACCCTCCTCGGTCTCACCGCGCGGCCGGCGACCCTGGAGAGCCTCTTCCTCTCCGTCACCGGGGAGGAGGGCGGATGAGCCGGACTCCGGGAGACCTCACCTCGGCGCGGGTCCGGTGGGGGAGCCAGACGCTCGCCATCGCCCGCCGGGAGTGGGCGAGCCTCTTCGCCTCTCCGATGGCCTACATCGTCCTCTTCGTCTTCGTGCTCGTTCAGGGGGCGACCTTCCGCTTCCACACCATCCTCTTCGATGGAGACATGGACCTGGTCACCGCCAGCACCTTCGGTGGGGCGACCTTCTGGCTCCTCTGGCTCCTCGTGCCGCCGCTCGTCACGATGCGCAGCTTCGCCGAGGAGCGGCGGACCGGCACCTTCGAGCTCCTCGTGACCACGGGGGTGGGGGACGGGCCCCAGATCCTAGGGAAGTGGCTCGCCGCCTGGGGCTTCCTCGCCCTCCTCTGGGGCTCCGTGCTCCCGCTCTTCCTCCTCGCGGAGCTCCATGGGAGCCTCGACTGGGGGATCGTCGCGAGCGCGCTCGTCGGCGTGCTCCTCTCGAACGCGCTCCTCGTCTCCATCGGGATCTTCTCCTCGACCCTCAGCCAGAATCAGCTCGTCGCCGCCGTCGTCGCCTTCTCCCTCAACCTCACGATCTTCCTCGCGAACCAGCTGCGGGCCCTCTTTCCTCCCAGCGCCATCGAGTCCCGCTTCTTCGAGTACATCAGCATCCCCTATCACTTCGCCCGGGACTTCTGCCTCGGGGTCGTCGACCTGCGCACCCTCGTCCTCTACCTCGGGCTCGCCCTCGCCCTCGGCTTCGCCGCCGGCAAGGTCCTCGAGCGTCGGAGGTGGGCATGAGCGTCCGACCCCTCCCCTCGCGGGCGCGGATCCGCCTCCATGTCCTGATCCAGCTGCTGCTGGTCGCCTGGATCGTGTGGGTCGCGAACGCGTGGGCGTTCCGCAATTCGTGGCGCCTCGACTGGACCGCGGACGCCCGCTACGAGCTCGCGCCCGAGACCCGGGAGTTCCTGCGCCAGCTGCCGAAGCGGGTCGACATCATCGTCCCGACGAGCATGGGGCGCTCCGCCGAGGACCGGATCCGCGCGCGGGTGTTCGATCGTGCGATCCGCACCCTGCGCGAGTTCGAGCTGGTCAACCCGTACTGCCGCGTCGCCGAGGTCCTCGACATCGGTCGTGACCCGGTGCGCTGGGGGAGGCTGCGGGAGGAGCACGGGATCGACGCACCGAATCGGGTCTACCTCTTCGCCGGAGACCGGCGGGAGTGGGTCGGGTTCGAGGACCTCGCGGAGATCGCCCCGACCATCGATGGACCGACCCTCGCGCGCGAGCGGGTGCCGGAGGCGCTCTCCGCCGCGCTGGAGAGGCTCGTCCGGGAGGAGGCGCCCCGGGTGCTCTTCACCCGCGGACACGGGGAGGCATCGCCGAGCGATGAGCGAGCCCAGGTCGGGCTCGGCGCGCTCGTCCGCGATCTCACCGAGCGGGGGATCGTCCTCGAGTCGAGCGATCTTCGCCGCGGGGGCTCGATCCCCGAGGGGGTCGATGTGGTCGTGATCGCCGCCGGGAGCACGGGGCCCGATCCCTTCGAGCCCCTCGGCCTCGAGGCGCGGGGGGAGGTGGAGCGCTTCCTCGCCGCCGGGGGGGATCTCCTTGTGCTCCTCCCGTTCGACGGGGAGAGCGGGCTCGAGTCGATCCTCGAGCCCCTCGGCATCGGGACGCGCTCCGGCCTCGTCCACACCGGCAGCACCGCGGGTGGGGGCGGGATCGGCGCGCTGGAGGTCGATCTCTTCGACGAGGAGCATCCGGTGACCCGCCGGCTCCGGAGCGAGGTCGACACGGTCGAGCTCGCCAGCTTCCGGGCCCTGACGGTCGCCCCCCCGGCTCGCGCCCTCGTCACCTCGCCCGCGGAGGCGTGGCTCGAGCGCGACCTGGCCGGCGTGCACGACCCCGAGGAGCCCCTCGGCCCGTTCCCTCTGGTCGCGGCCTCCGAGGGGGAGGAGGGCAGCGGTCGGGTCCTCGTCTTCGCCTCGTGGACGCCGGTCATCGATGCACTCCACCGTGGACAGTCACGGCGGCTCCTCCTCGCCGGCTTCGACTGGCTCACCGAGCGGGACGGGCCGGTCGCCGGGGCCGGCCGGGTGGACCCCCGGGAGCGCGTGCTCCTCGATCCCGCCGCGCGAAGGTTGTGGCTGCTCCTCACCCTCGTCGCGTATCCGGGGGCGATCATCCTCATCGGCGTCGGCGTCTGGTCGCGACGGAGGGCCCATTGAATCCGCGCACCACTCGAAGCCTGCTGCTCCTCGCCCTCCTCGTCACCGTGGCCGCCTGGTGGGACGCGGGGCGGACCGAGTTTCACTTCCAGCGTGACCTCGACCAGCCCTTCCCCTTCCCCGAGGGAGCGATCGAGGGGCTCGCCATCGAGACGCCGACGCTCGAGGCCCGACTCGAGCGTCGAGAGAACGGGTGGTGGCTCCGCGCCCCGATCGAGTTCCCGGCGGAGTCGCTCTCGGTCTCCGCGATCACCCGCCTCGCCCGGGAGCTCCGCGTCCGGGGAGAAGGAGGCGGGGCGGATGGCACGGGGCTGGACGCCCCCCGCGCGACGCTCCGCCTCGCCGTCACGGGCCGGGGGGAAGCGACGGTCGCGATCGGCGCGCCTCATCCGACCCTTCCCTACATCTACGCCCGGGTCGCCGACGAGGTCGTCCTCATCGATCCGACCCTCGGGGAGCTCCTCGAGGTGGCGACCGTCGAGGATCTGCGGAGCTCCGCGCTCGTCGACATTCCCGCGATCCGCGCGGAGCGGCTCACGGTGGAGCGGGGGGAGGAGCGGGTCACCGCCCGCCGCCGAGGGGAAGAGTGGCGCGTGGTCGAGCCGACCGTCGCGGCCGCGCGCGCGGGCGCCGTGATCGACGCCCTCCACGCATTGAACGCCTGGGGGGTCCACAGCTTCGTGGCGGACGGGGTCTCCGATCCGGAGGAGCTCGCGGAGTTCGGCCTGGCGCGGCCGACCGGCAGGATCGAGGTCGAGGAGCGTCACACCGGCCGGACCGTGAAGCTCCGCTGGGGGGATCGGACGGAGCTCCCCGAGGGGGGCGGGGCCGGCGTGTTCGTGCTCATTGAGGAGAGCGGCACCGTCGTTCGAGCGACGGCGGCGGTGCTGCCGCGGCTCCCGCGCGGATCGGAGGAGTGGGAGAGCCGTCGCCTCGTGCGGATCCCGGATCGATCCGTGGATCTGGTCACCGTCCTCGGGCGTTACCGCAAGGTCCTCGTCGGTCGGGATGGGCGAGGGGGCTGGACGGTGACCTGGGCCGCGGATGGCGTGCCTCGCCCGGGGGAGAGCTCCCGGATCGTGACGATGGTCGAGTCGCTGCGCGGAGCGGAGGTCGAGCGCTACGAGCCCCTCGACTCCTCCAACCTCCAGCGCTACGGATTCGACCGGCCCGGCGTCGATCTCACCCTCCGCCACGCCGGTGGGGAGGAGCGGATCATGGTCGGAGACGAGCTCGCGTCCGAGCCAGGTCTTCACTACGTCTGGAACTACCGGTGGTCACGGGTGGGGGTCGCGGTCGTGCCCGATCTCGACCGATGGAGCGGCGCCCCCTTCTCCCTGCGCGCGCTCGATGTCGTGCCGATTCCGCCCGAGAGCGCGGGGAGGGTCCGAGTGCGCTCCGCCGGGACCGAGCGGACCTGGATCCGCGGCTCGGCCGGATGGAGCCGGATCGGGGGAGGAGGGATCGTGTCGGAGGAGGTCGCCGGCGCCCTCGACCGCCTCCTCGCGCTGCGCGCAGAGCGTTGGGACCCCGCGCCGCCCCCCCTCGGTGAGCCGCTGCTCGAGGTGGAGATCCTGCCGATCGAGCCGATCGACGCCGATCCGTGGCTGACTCTCTCGCTCGGTGGGGCGGAGGGGGAGCTGCGACCGGTGCGCCTCTCCGACGGTGGAGGCACCCTCCTCGTCCCCGTCGGCCGGGTCGGCGATCCGGTGGGCGCCCTCCTGGAGGAGCTCTCACGACCCTGACCCGCGCCGGGGTCGCTCATGGCTCCCTTGGACCGAAAGACGCGGCTGAATAGAATGCCGGAATGAAGAAGCCGCTCGATCTCCTGCTGCTGCTCATCATCTTCGGAGCTCCGCTGCTGGTGCTGTCGAACCGCACGCCCCCGAATCCCCCGGAGCCTCCGCCCGGTCCAGCGGACGCGGACGCTCGGCCTCCCCTGCCATCGCCGCCCCTCCCGAGCGAGACGAGGGAGTCACCGGTCGTGCCCGCTCCGACGGAGACTTCCCCCCCCGTCCCGATCTCGGAGGTGGAGAGAGTCCCGCCGCCGGTCCCCGCCGAGGGTGGTGGGCTGACGGTGGCGGGCTGCGCGTACCGAGGGGCCTCGACTCCCCGCGGGGGAGAGGTGCTCGCGATCTCCGATGCCTCCGTGGAGCCGGTCTGGATCGCCGGGGCGGATGGGCGCTTCACCGCGCAAGTTCCGGCCGGGCTCCTGCGTCTCCTCGACGAGAAGGGCGGCAGCACGCTCCGCGTCGGGGTGCCGATCCCCGCCGCCATCGCCGATGAGGGTGGATCGGCGACGCTCAACGTTCACCGCTACCCCCTCGCCGCGGAGCCGCGTCTCCTCACTCCGGTGAGTGCCCTCGTCCTCCAGTGCGACCCCCTCGGGCCCCCGATCCTCGCGGTGCGAGGGCGGACCGACCTGCCGGATGGGGCCGAGCTCGCGGTTCGCGTCCTCGTGCGCGGCCAGCAGATCGAGTCGCTGATGCTGCGGGCTTCGGGGGGAGAGTTCGGGGGGGTGCTGCGCTTCGCCTCGCGGCAGTACCACAGCGGCGTCTACGACCTCCAATTCGCCTGGGGTCCCCTCCTCGCGACCGAGCGGACGCGGACCGCGCTCGCCGGGACGCGCTGGAGCACGGTGAGGGAGGAGATCCGAGAGGACCGGGGGATCTTCCTCGGAACCCCGACCGAGGCGAGCGAGCAGGAAGAGGAGATCACCCGCTACTTCCGGGAGGCGCTCTTCGCCCTCGAGGGGGCGACCGACATCGTGCGCCTCGCGAGCACGCGGGCTCGCCAGAAGCGCAACCGGAGCCTCGAGGAGCCGGACCGGGTCGCTCGGATGCGCGGGAGCGAGCTGGCCTCCAGCTACGATGACCTCTTCGCGGGGCGTCGCCTCATCATCGATCACTGGCGTGAGCTCGTGGATGAGCGGATCCCGGCCCTCGTGGCCCCGTACCTCGATCCTGCCGCGATGCCCTACCCGACGCGGTCGCGACGGGCGGGTCACAACCTCTCCCAGGTCGCGAAGCGGGTCGCCAAGCTCGCGAAGCTGGAGTCGATCCTGCTTTACAAGGCCCTGGGACTCGACCCCGATCCCCGCAACTATGTCGCGGGGTGCGAGTTCCCTCCCGACGTCGAGAGAGGGCAGACCCTCGAGCAGATGCAGAACTGCATTCAGACGGTCCTCGAGGAGCTGGAGGACTGAGCCTCTCCCCCGGCGGGGGGATTCGCGGGCGGGGGGGGGGAGCCGGCCTCCCCGGTGGAGGGCGTCTTCGCTTCCTCTCCCTTCGACTCCGCGGATGGGGGGCGGACCGCGACGCGCAGGATCTGGATCTGCTCCTGGCGGTACTCGAGCAGCTCCCCGCGAGCATCGGTCCACAGCTTCGCGGAGAGGGCCGGCCCCGTGACCGTCCAGCGGCGCCGCGGCTCATCGCCATCCCGCTCCTCCCGATCGAAGCGCACGCGATAGCCGGCTGCCGAGCGCGTGGTGGGGGCGTAGAAGCTCACTTCCGCCCCGGAGGCGAGGAGCGGCAGGTAGGGGGCCCAGAGGACCCAGTGCTCGGGCGCGTCCCGGTCGAGGATCCGGATCGGGTCAGGGAGGGTCTCCACGGTCCGCGTGAGCTCCCCCGAACCGTCGTCCGTCGTGATCGTGGCGGACCGTCCCTCGAAGGTCGCCAGAGTCCGCTCGTTGACATCTCCGCCTCGCAGGGAGGTCTCCTCCGCCGTTCTCTCGTATCGCGAGGGGCGGGGGAGCGCCCCCTCGAGGAAGTGCAGGCGCGTCTCCGCCGAGAGAGTCCGCCCATCGCGGTCGTAGTCCAGCGTGGCCGTGAGCTGGAGCGAGCGGGGAGCGCCCTCCGCCGCGTCCGACTCCCCCGGTGTGAACCGTAGCCTCGTGGTCGCGAACGGCTTCCCCTGCAGGAGCCATTGGTATTCATACTCCGCCCCGAGAGCGTAGGGGGTGGGGACCAACTCCCGGGAAGAGCTCCCATCGGCGGACGGCGCGGGAGGGGCCGGATCTGGAGTGGTTGGATTCTGGCCGGTGATCGGGGTGGGGTTGCAGAGGAGCGCAGCCAACATGAGGTGAGGAATCGAGTTGGCGAAATCAGACATGATGGACCTCTCTCCGCAGGGACCATTTGCGCGGACCTGTCGCACGAACCCATGTGTCTTCTCCGGCACCGGGGCGCCGAGAAACTCACTCCTCCCGAAAGCGACATCTCCACAGAGCGGGGGGTTCCCAATCCGGTTCAAGCGGTACGATCGGGGAGGTGGAAGGCCTTCCAGCGCTCCGGACCCGCGGGTCTGAGCTTCTCGGGGGCCGACTGTGGAGTTCGTCTCCGAGCAAGGGGACGAGACGTATGGAGTCTCTCTCAGGGTCCTGATTCCGATCAGATTATTCGATCGGACGCAGGAGCCCGCACGGAATTCTCGATTCTCACCGCTGAGAGCGGAGGAGTGCGCCGTCGATCGGGCCCGCGCCACGATCGGTGCTCCCCTCCAGCCCCAGTCCGTCCGAGTCCCACCGGGTCTCGAGCCAGGCTGCGGTCCCGCTCTCTCCACCTTGCGGAGTCCCGGGCGTGGAGTGCCGGGGCAGGACCTTCCGCGTGCGGGGACTCCTTTGGTGCGAAGATTGCAAATGGTGCGATGGCACGCTCGCCTTCCCGGCGCGCGCGCCGGAAAAGCCCGCCGGCCAAGGGACACGGAGTGGGTCCCGGGTTGGAAATTGGAGTGTCGGAAGGGGTCCTCCGGGACCTCGGGAGCTTCTTGGAGCTCCCCCCGCGGGATGGTGCGGGTCCTGGCCTCCCTCCTCGATGCAGCAGTGGAAATCGCCCACCGGGTGATTCCTGACCACATTTCCGCCGCCTCCCCTCGGGGAGCGGAGGTCTGAGTGGTGCTCGAGGAGAGGGATGGGAAGGGCAGGGGAGAGCATGCGGCGAGATCTTTCGCTGATTCGACGCCTCGAGAAGATCGAGAAGGAACTCGGCTACTGCCAGATCAAGCTCGAGAAGGAGCAGCGCCTCACGATCCAGGCCCGCTTCCTCTCCTTCCACCGTGGACAGGTCTCCGCGGCGGTCGACCGCTATCGCGCGCTCACCCCCGGGGAGGAGCTTCACGGGAATCGCCTCGGGGAGCTGCGCTTCCCTCAGGTGCAGCTCGAGGTCGGGACCGGCGTCCGTCCCGACCGCGTGGAGGAGCTGCACGAGCGCTTCCGCAGTGTCGGACTCGTCGAGCCGCTCGAGGCGGAGCTGGTGCTGCTGGACCGGGAGCTCGGGGAGATCCGCGAGAAGCTCGGCACCTTCTCCGCGTTTCACAGCAAGAAGGAGGGGCTCCAGCAGGAGCACCGGGTCGCCCTGCGCGGCTTCCAGCTCGATGGTCGGGAGGAGATGCACCGCATCTCCGAGGAGTTCGAGCGCATCGAGCACGACTGGAACATCCTGACCGAAGACCTGATGAACTACGACGAGGCGCTCTTCCACGTCAGTCGGGTCTCGGACTATCTCACCTCCGCTCGAAACTTCATCCTCGGCGCGAGGAGTCAGTTCTCGGTGGAGGAGTGGGTGCAGAGCGGCTACCTGATCGACCTCTTCAAGCACAGCCCCGTGGGCCGGACCCGGGAAATGGTCGAAGGGGCGGACCGCAACCTGAAGCTCGCGCTCCGCGAGCTGCTCTGTCTCGAAGACTACGAGCCGGAGTTCTCCGACTTCGAGCAGCTCCTGCTCCCGTTCATCGAGACCCTCTTCGACGACCTCTTCCTCGAGGGCCGTCTGGTCGGGATCCTCAAGTTCGTGGAGGTGCGCCTCGCTCGCGCGAACGCACTCCGGACGACGCTCGAGGAGCGGCGGGAGGCGGTCTATCAGGTCCAGTCGGAGAAGGAGCTCACGCGGGAGAGGCTCTTCCAGCAGATCGGGGATGAGCGCCGCAAGCTCTCCCTCGTGCCCCCGCCCTAGGAATTGCGCGCTCCCCTGGAGGGAGGGGAGCAGGGATCGAGGTCGAGGAGCGCCCGAACGCGAGCCTCCCAGTCTTCGGTTTCCCGTCCGCGATCCTCGGGTCTCCCCAGCTCCGCGCGTCGGGCACCCTGCGCATCCTCGGCCGGGGTGCGGTCGCACGCTTCGGGTGGGACGCCCCGGATCGAAGCCGAGTTCTCGTCCGGCCCGATGAGGAACCGCCCATCGGAGAAGACGGTCAGGGACGCCAGGCCACCGCGGGCTCGAAGGCGCCCCTTCGACTCCTCGACCGTCCAGCGGGTGGTTCGATCCCGTTCGAGCGCGGCCCTCCACGCGGCGAGACTCCGCTCGCTCCACCCCTCCCAGCGAGTGCGACCGCAGATCGGTCGAAGGCTTCGCTCGTCCGGTGCGCCCTCCGAGGCGGGGCCGCATCCTCCACACGCGGGGTCCCTCTCCAGGCGGCTGGTCCGCACCTCTGCGGTGCCCACCTCTCCACGGCGGATCACCGTCCACTCCACGGCCGTGGGATCCTCTCCGCGCGCCCGCGCCTGCAGCCAACCGTAAAGGGCGGAGATCCCGTGAAGCGCGGCGAGCGCCGGTGCGGGGGGGAGCACCCCCCGCGTCTCGCAGCTTCCGAGCACCGAGAGGGGGATGGGGTCCGGGGAGTAGCAGCGGAAACAGGGGCCGATCGCACTGGCGAACGGGATCACGGTCCAGCTCGCCTCGATGGCGGCGAGGTGGATCCAGGGGCGCCCGAGCTTCCGGCATGCGGCATCGATCCAGTGGCGGGCGGGGAGATGGTCGGTCGCGTCGAAGACGAGGTCGAACGGCTCGATCAGGGCCTCGGCGTTGCGGGGATGGAGCGCGAGCGCGTCTCCCGAGACTCGGGTCCGCCCTCCGATGCGCCGCAGCTCCTCGAGCGCGGCCTCGACCTTCGGGCGTCCTTCCCGGGCATCGACATCGTGATAGAGCACCTGCCGCGCGAGGTCGGTGGGGGAGACGGTGTCAGGGTCGATCACCCGCAGCTCGCCGACGCCGGCGCGGGCGAGGAGCTGGAGCAGGGGGGCTCCGGTCCCTCCCGCCCCGACGACGAGGACCCGGAGGGCCGCGAGGAGCGCATCGACTCGAGCCCCGCCCGCCCCGACCGCCGCCTGTCGTCTGTATCGCTCCATTCGCCGCCCTCCGCCGCGGAGGTTAACCCCTGCGATCGGTGGAGCGAGCGGTTGCCGCGGATTCGTCGGCTCAGGCGTCGGCCGGGATCTCGGGGGCTGGAGACGGAGAGGGAGGGGCGAGGGCGAGGAGCTGCGCGATGGCCTCCTCGATCGTGCGGGAGCGGTCCCGACTCTCCTCGAGGTGTCCGTTGATGGTGTGGACGAGCAGGGAGAAGTCGCGCTTCAGGGTGGCGAGCGCTCCGGCGTCCTTGGCGGGAGCCCCCTCCGTCGGCGGCACCGCCCCCGTGGCCCCGGGGGGCGAAGCGAGCGCCTCGTGGAGAGCGCAGAGTCGGTCCTCGATTCCCTTGAGGCGGGCCTCCGCCTCCGGGAGGCCCGGACGGTCGGACTCGCTCCCGAGGCCCTCGAGGGCGGCCTCGATCCGTTCGAGTCGGGTGAGCAGCGCGTCGAGTTCGGCGAAAGGCTCACCGGGCGCGGCATCGGGGGGACCCGATCGCTCCTCCAGAGCGGCGAGGCGTGCCTCGATCCTCTGGAGGGGAGAGAGCAGCTCCGCGAGATAGACACGCGGGTCGCCGTCCGCGGGGGCGGCCGGAGCCGAGGAGTCCGGGCGCGCTGGGGCACCGACTCGGTGATCGATGGTCCGCAGCAGGCGCGCCTCCACGGCGTCGACCTGAGCGAAGAGGGCGCGCAGCGCCCCGGGGACAGCCTGCGGCGCGGGATCGTCCGCAGGACGGCGAGCCGCGGGGAGGGAGCCGCCGGCCGGGGGGTCGGGGGACAGAGGAACCATCGAGACCTTCCTGCGTCGGAGCTCCGAGCCGCTTGCATCGATCCGGGCGGACGGGTGTCATCCCTGCGCCGAGGCCCGCACTTCCGGGAGCTCACCGGCTCCACGAGATCGGGAGCACCTCGGACGCCCCCCGGACAGGCCGCGGGGATCATTCCATCGAGGGAGCAGCCTACCGAAAGGTACGATGCCCGCGATGATCGGACCACCTCGCCGAATCATGGTGACGGGAGCCCCCCGGTGACGGTCGCCGTGGACCCCCTCGTCCTGCTCGGGTCCTTCCTCCTCGGCGCGGTGCCCTTCGCTCTGCTCCTCGGCCTCTCTCGCGGTGTCGACCTTCGCCGCGTGGGGAGCGGGAATGTCGGCGCAACGAACCTCGGTCGCAGCGCGGGGCTCGGATGGGGATTCGTCGCCTTCCTCCTCGACGCCGCGAAGGGCGCGCTGCCCACCCTGTTCGTCGCCACTGCGGGGTTCGCGAGCGCGGCCGATCCCGCGCAGGAGGGCGCAGCGGTCCTCGCGGGGGGGGCCGCGGTGCTCGGCCACTGCTTCTCTCCCTTCCTGCGCTTTCGGGGCGGGAAGGGTGTCGCCACGATGGCGGGGGTGCTGCTGGCGCTCGCGCCCGGCATCTGCCTCCCGCTCCTCCTCGTCTGGGGGGGGCTGGTGGCGTGGCGACGGAACATCGGCCTCGCCTCGGTGGGAGCCGCGGCGGCCGCTCTCCTCACCGGCATCGGTCTCGCGGCGGGCAGCGCCGGGACACCCCGCCCCTGGCTCGCCACCCTTCTCATCGCGCTGCCCGTCGTGGTCATCGCGCGTCACCGCAGCAACCTCCGGCGGATCATCGCGGAGCGGAAGGAGCGATCGTGAGCGCACTCGTCCTGGGATCGGGGACCTGGGGGACGGCTCTGGCGATCGTCCTCGCCCGCGCCGGGCGTCCCGTCACCCTTCTCTGCCGCCGTTCCGAGGTCGCGGATGCGATCCGTGGGGGGACCCACCCCTCCTTCCCGGGGCTGGCACTCCCCCCCATGGAGGCGCGGGTCTTCGGGGAGCCGGTCGAGGATGCGCGGTTCGTCATCTCCACCGTCCCTACCCAGAAGCTCCGAGGGGTCCTCGCCGAGCATGGGGCCTCCCTGCCCCGCGCGGTCCCCTGGGTCTCGGGCTCGAAGGGCCTCGAGATCGGCACCCAGCGGCTCCCGACCGAGATCATCCGCGAGGCCGGAGTCGAGGCCGAGGTGGGGATCCTCTCCGGGCCGAGCCACGCCGAAGAGGTGGTGCTCGGGGTCCCGACCGCCGTCTCGCTGGCGGTCCGGGACGCCGAGATCGGGCGCTGGCTGCAGGAGGCGATCTCCGACTCCTCCTTCCGTGTCTATACGAACAACGACACGGTCGGGGTCGAGTGGGGGGGGGTCCTCAAAAATGTGGTGGCCCTCGCCTCCGGTATTGCGATCGGTCTGGGATTCGGGGACAACACCATTGCGGCTCTGGTCTCCCGAGGCGCGGCCGAGATCTCCCGTCTGGGGGCGGATCTCGGGGGTCACCGCGAGACTTTCTTCGGCCTGTCCGGGGTCGGGGACCTGGTCGTCACCTGCTTCAGCGAGCACTCGCGCAACCGCGCGTACGGAGTCCGCCTCGGCGCGGGCGAGGATCCTCGGGCGCTGCTCGAGGACACCCGCTCGGTGGTCGAGGGCGTTCACACATCCCGGGCGGTGCATGAGCTCCGCCAGCAGCACGAGATCGACATGCCGATCGCGGAGGAGGTCTTCCGCATCGTGCACGAGGGGCGCGACCCCCAGCGTGGGGTCGAGGCCCTCCTCGCGCGCGAGCTCCGCGAGGAGTGACGCACGCCGGTCTCGGGGGAAGAGGCCCATGAAGTACGTCGTGGCCGTGATCCCCCCCTCCGCGCTGGAGGCGGTGCAGGCGGCGCTGGAGGCGGCGGAGGTCTACCGCCTGACGATCTCCGAGGTCGAGGTCCCCGTGCTGGGGCAGGACGCCCCTCCCGGTGGGCTGCCTCAGGGGCTCCGGCTCGAGATCGCGGTGAATGATGCGTTCCTCGCCCCGACTCTCGCCGCGTTCGCGTCGGCGGAGGAGGTCGCGGGGGAGGCCGGGGTCCACTTCCCGGTGCAGGTGAGCATCCTCCCCCTGGAGGACTCGGTGCGAATCCGCACCGGAGAGCGAGGGCCGGAGGCGATCTGAGCCGGGCGGAGAAGCGCCGGCTCGATCCGTGCGTCAACGACAACGATCCGGTCCCCGGGGGTGGGGCGGGTCGCGGGAGTTCTCGGAGGACTCCTCATTCAGCGTTCGGACGTGCCACGGGTCGGCACGCCATTCGACCGATCGGTCGTGAAAGGGAACAAGGTGACGGTTCAAGAGGTTCTCGAACGTGTCAAGCAGCAGGGAATCCAGGCCGTGGACATGCGGTTCATGGACTTCCCGGGTCTCTGGCAGCACTTCACCATTCCCGCCGGCCATCTCGACGAGGACACCTTCGCGGAGGGACTCGGGTTCGATGGCTCCAGTCTCCGTGGCTGGAAGGGGATCGAGGCGAGCGACATGGTCGTCGTCCCGGACCCGTCCACCGCGTTCGTCGATCCGTTCTCCCGCATCCCCACCCTCGTGCTGATCTGCAACATCGCCGAGCCGAAGACGCTGCAGCCCTACAACCGGGATCCGCGGACCATCGCCCAGCGGGCCGAGGACTACCTCCGCTCGTCGGGGATCGGTGACGATGTCTACTTCGGTCCCGAGGCCGAGTTCTTCATCTTCGACGACATCCGGTTCGATCAGAACGAGCACTCCGGCTACTACTTCCTCGACTCGGTCGAGGGACGCTGGAACACCGGGCGGGATGAGGGCCCCAACCTCGGCTACAAGCCGCGCTACAAGGAGGGGTACTTCCCGGTCCCGCCGACCGACAAGTTCCAGGACCTGCGCAACGAGATGATGCTGAACATGATCGAGTGCGGTCTCGATGTGGAGTGTCAGCATCACGAGGTGGCGACCGCGGGTCAGGCCGAGATCGACATGCGCTTCGACAAGATGGTGCGCATGGCGGACCAGCTGATGATGTTCAAGTACATCGTCAAGAACACCGCGCTCCAGCACGGCAAGACGGTGACCTTCATGCCGAAGCCGATCTGGAACGACAACGGCAGCGGGATGCACACCCACGTGTCGATCTGGAAGAACGGGAAGAACCTCTTCGCCGGGGATGAGTACGCGGGGATGAGCGAGGCGGGCCTCTTCGCCATCGGCGGGGTGCTCCAGCACGCCCCCGCCCTCGTCGCCCTGACGAACCCGACGACGAACTCCTACAAGCGCCTAGTGCCGGGGTTCGAGGCACCGACCCGCCTCGCCTACTCGTCGAGCAACCGCTCGGCTGCGGTGCGCATCCCGAACTACTCGTCGAGCCCGAAGGCGCAGCGCTTCGAGTTCCGCTGCCCCGATCCGTCCTGCAACCCGTACCTCGCCTTCTCGGCGGTGCTGCTCGCGGCGATCGACGGGATCAAGAACAAGATCCACCCGGGCTCCCCCTTCGACAAGAACCTCTACGACCTGCCGCCGGAGGAGCTGGCGGAGGTGCCGTCGACGCCGGCCTCCCTGGAGGTCGCGCTCGACTCCCTCGAGCGGGATCACGAGTTCCTGCTCGCGGGGGATGTCTTCTCCGCCGACACGATCCGCACCTGGATCGACTACAAGCGGGAGAAGGAGGTGGACGCCCTCCGCCTCCGTCCGCACCCGTTCGAGTTCGCCCTCTACTACGACATCTAGTCTCCGCTCGCGGGGCTCGGGACCCGGGAGGTCCCGAGCCCCGCGTCGCATCCCTGCGGGAAGGGTCGCCGCCCTGATCGAGCCGAGGCCCCCGACTTCGAGCGGCGGCGGGGCGAGCCCGCCCGCCCCTTCGGACACCGAGGAGAGGCGCGCCCTCACCCGGATCCTGCGCCCCCTCCCGCGGGTCGCCGTCGCCCTCTCCGGCGGGGTGGACTCGGCGCTGCTCCTCGCGGTGGCGCGCGAGACGATCGGCGCGCGGGCCGTGGCGGCCACCGGAGTCTCCCCGAGCCTCTCCACCGAAGAGCTCGCCGTCGCGCGCGAGATCGCCGGTTTCCTCGGCGCTCCCCTCCTCGAGCTGCCCACCGACGAGCTGGCCCGACCGGGCTATGTGGCGAATCGCGGTGATCGCTGCTTCCACTGCAAGTCGGAGCTCTACGGCCTCCTCTCCACCCACCCCCGTCTCCACGGGCACGTCGTCTGCGACGGGACTCACGCGGATGATGCCGATGGGGACCGCCCGGGAATGCGCGCGGCGCGGGAGCTGGCGGTGCGCTCCCCGCTGCGGGAGGCGGGGCTGGGCAAGGCCGCGATCCGCCGCTGGGCGCGGGACCTCGGGCTCCCGAACTGGGACCGCCCCGCGCGCCCCTGCCTCGCCTCCCGGATCGCGGTCGGCACGGCGGTGACCCCCGCGCGTCTGGGCGTCGTCGCCGCTCTCGAGTCGGTCCTCGCGGAGGAGGGCTTCCGGGTCTACCGGGCGCGGCTCACTCCATCCGGCATCATCGTGCAGCTCGGGCGGGACGAGCTCGCGCGGCTCGGGGAGCGGCGCTGGCGAACGAGGTTCGCCGCTCGGGCCGCCGAGCTCGGAGAGCGGCGGGTCCTCGTCGATCGCAACGGCTACCGCTCCCCCGGAGAGCCGGGGGTCGGAGAGCCGGGGTCGGCCGCGATGGAGCTCGTCGAGCTCCTCTACGACGACCCGGTCCCGCCCGCGGTCTCCGACCGGGGCTGAGCCGTTGCTCCTGTTCGAGATCGCCTATCTGCTGCTCCTCCTCGTCATCTCGGTCTTCGGGGTTCACCGGGCGGTCCTCGCCATCGAGGTCGCCCTCCGTTCGAGGAGGACGGACCGGGGGGCGGAGCGCCGGGCGCGGGATGGCACCTCGGCCAGCGGCGCTGGGGAAGCCGGCGGTTCGGCCCTCTCTCTCGCGCCCGTCCTGATCCAGCTGCCGGTCTACAACGACGCTCCGGTGCTGCACCGGCTCCTCGCCTCGGTGTCCCGATGGGAGGTGGAGCCGACGCAGGTGAGGATTCAGGTGCTCGACGACTCGGACGACGGGTCGTCGGAGGGGATCGCGAGCCGGATCGATGCGCTCCGCGCGGAGGGCTGGCGGGTCGAGCACCGCCGAAGAGAGCGGCGCGACGGGTACAAGGCGGGGGCGCTCGCCGCCGGGCTCGAAGGGGCGACCGAGCCCTTCGTGGCGATCTTTGACAGCGACTTCGTCGTCCCCCCGGACTTCTTCCGCGCACTCCTGCCCGACTTCCGGGATCCGGGGCTCGCGTATGTCCAGGCGCGGTGGGGCTTCGCCAACGCGGAGGAGAACCTCCTCACCCGGGTGCAGGCGCTGATCCTCGACGCTCACTTCCGCATCGAGCATCGGGTCCGGTCCCAGGGGGGGCGCTTCTTCAACTTCAACGGCACCGCCGGGATCTGGAGGCGGAGCGCGATCGAGGACGCGGGAGGTTGGAAGAGCTCCTCGATCACCGAGGACCTGGACCTCTCCCTGCGGGCATGGCTCCGCGGGTGGCGGATGCGGCTGCGCGACGATGTCGTGGTCCCCTGCGATCTCCCGACCGATCTCCGCGCGTACCGGATCCAGCAGAACCGCTGGGTCTCCGGCTCGATCCAGACCTGCGCCTCCCTCCACGAGCGGATCTGCGCCTCACCCCATCCCTGGACGCACCGTCTCGACGCCCTCCTCGCGTGCTCCGGGAACCTCGTGTACCCCCTGATCCTGCTCCTCCTGCTCACCCTGCCCCACGCGATCGCCATCCGGCTCGTGGAGCGCGATCGTCTGCTCCTCCACGCCGATCTGCCCTTCTTCCTCTGCGCGACCCTCTCCGTCGGGCTCTTCTACTGGTGCGCCTCGGCGCGGGGGGGAATGCTCGATCGGCTGCGACGCATCCTCGCGCTGATGGCCCTCGGGCTCGGGATGACGCTCCACAACGCCCGGGCGGTCCTGCGCGGACTCTCCGGGCAGGCCCGGATCTTCGAGAGGACCCCCAAGCAGGGAGGCGAAGGGCCCACCCGTGGGGGAGGGGACCGTCTTCTCTGGCTCGAGGGGCTCCTCATTCTCCACCTCGTCGCGCTCCCCTTGCACGCCCCCCAGGTCGCCCTCCACGCGCTCCCCCTGCTCCTCCTCTTCCTCCCGGGAGCGGGGTGGGTTCTCTTCGGGAGCATCCCCCCACGGAGGCGGAGGAGCGGGGCCTGATTCGGTTGCGGAAGTCCCGATGCACTCGTACCTTGTCGGGCTGTCGTGGCCGTGACGGAAGCCCTCCGGGGCGGTTCCGGCGCCCGCGGGGTGGGGCTCGTCCCCCCCTGGCTCGTCATGGGGGTTCGATCCCCCGGGGAAGGAAGCGGAGGTCCACGTGAACGCGTCGGACGCGCCGTCCCCCGGAGGTGAGCTCCGGAGACCCCGGGTCGTCACCATCGATGGCCCCGCCGGTTGCGGCAAGAGCACCGTCGTCGCGCGGCTCAGCGAGTGGCTCGGCGCGCGAGGAGTCGCGACGGTCGGGTTCTCGACCGGTCTCGTCTACCGCGGGCTCACCTGGTGCGCGCTCGAGCGAGGGATCGACCTCGCCGATGCGCGTGCGGTCCGGGCCCTGCTCCGCGGGGTGGAGCTCGGAGGGGTGGAGCTCCGTGTCGTCGAGCTGCGGGGCGAGCTGCGGGTCGAGGTCGATGGCCACGATCCCGGGGAGGCTCTCCGGACCACGCGGGTCACCGATGCGATCCACTGGATCGCCGACGATCCCGAGGTGCGGGCGGCCCTGCTGCCCCTCCAGCGAGCGCTCCCGGCGGGCCCGGTGATCCTCTCCGAGGGGAGGGATCTGGGCACGGTGGTCTATCCGGATGCCGCGGTGAAGGTCTACCTCACCGCCAGTCTGGAGGAGCGCGCTCGGCGCCGGCACTCGGAGTTCCGGGACCGACTCGGGGAGGAGATCTCCCTCGAAGAGGTTCAGGAGCGGATCCGGCGGCGCGATGAACATGATTCGGAGCGGGAGGCGGCGCCGCTGCGTCCCGCGGAGGACGCCGTCGTGATCGACACCACGACCCTTGCCCCCGAGGCGGTGGTCGAGGAGATCCTCGCGGAGTTCCCGGACGACTGGTTCCCGCCGGCTGCGCCCTCGGGGGCGGGCGGCGGGGCGGACGAATGAGAGCGGAGGAGCCAGAGGTGCGCGCCGCGCACCCGCTGGTGATCCTCCTCGCCCGGCTGGTGGTGACCCCCATCGTGGTGGTCTACTTCCGGCTTCGGGTGAAGGGCGGTGGGAGCGTCCCCCGGCGGGGACCGCTGCTGCTGGTCGCGAACCATGCGAGTCACCTCGACCCGCCCATCGTGGGCTGCTCGACGCTTCGCAGGGTCTCGTACCTGGCCCGCAGCTCGCTCTTCCGCCCGGCTCCCTTCGGGTGGCTGATCCGGACGCTCGGCGCGGTGCCGATCGAGCGGAAGTCCACGGGACTCGGAGGGATCCGGGCCACCCGGCAGCTCCTCGCCGCAGGAGGCGCGGTGGTCGTGTTCCCCGAGGGGACGCGATCGACCGACGGCCGACCGGGAGAGCTCCGGGAGGGCTTCATCGCCGTGGCGAAGCACACGGTGGCCGAGGTCCAGCCGGTCTGGATCGAGGGGAGCCACGCGGCGTTCCCCCGGGGAGCGCGGATCCCGCGGCCTCGATCGGTGCAGGTTCGCTTCGGCGCCCCTTTCCGGGTGCCCGAGGGGGCCAGCAACGCCGAGGTCGTGGCCCATGTGCGCGACCAGTGGGGCGCCCTCTCGCGGGGCGCTCCGGTCCCGGCGCCGGGAGGCCAGCTCCCGAGCGCGGTGAACGGGAATTGAGAGACAGGAAGTGAAGGCCGGATCGGCCGGACTTCCCGGGCGCGGTGGGAGCGAAGGTCGCTCCTCCGTCGGGGAGGTCGGAGATCCACGGAGCGTTCCGAGCGCGAGGGCGGGCCCCAGGCGGCCCGGGTCCGGACGCCGGTCGCAGTTCAGGTGAGTGATGGCGCGCAACGAGTTGCTGAAGCAGTTCGACATGTCCCGGGACAAGCTCCAGGAGGAGCTCGACAAGGTGCTCGGCGGCGAGAGCCCCGACCAGCTGGAGGGCATGGTCAAGGACTCGGTCAAGGACTTCGAGACCGACAAGATCATCCAGGGCAAGGTCGTCTCGATCTCCGACGAGGTCATCATGGTCGATGTCGGCTACAAGTCGGAGGGCATCGTCCCCCGCAGCCACTTCGAGGATGAGGTCAAGGAGGGGGACGAGATCGAGGTCCTCGTCGAGGACATTCAGGATGAAGAGGGCGAGATCCTCCTCTCCAAGCGCAAGGCGGACCGGATCCGCGGCTGGGAGAACGTGATCTCGACCTACAACGAGGGAGACCTCGTCACCGGGCGGGTCACGAAGAAGATCAAGGGAGGCCTCCTCCTCGACATCGGGGTGCCGGTCTTCCTCCCCGCCTCGCAGATCGCGATCCGTCGCGTGGGCGATGTCACCGAGTTCCTCGGCCGCGACCTCGAGTGCAAGATCATCAAGATCGATGAGCCGAGGATGAACATCGTGGTCAGCCGCCGGAAGCTCCTCGAGGAGAAGCGCGAGGCGGAGAAGTCCACGCTCCTCTCCGAGATCGAGCTCGATCAGATCCGCAAGGGTCAGGTGAAGAACATCACCGACTTCGGCGCGTTCGTCGACCTCGGCGGCATCGACGGCCTCCTCCACATCACCGACATGTCCTGGGGCCGGGTGAACCACCCGTCCGAGCTGCTGAAGATCGATCAGGAGATCGACGTGAAGGTGCTCAAGGTCGACAAGGACCGCGAGCGCATCTCCCTCGGCCTGAAGCAGATCCAGCCGAGCCCCTGGGACAACATCGAGGAGCGCTATCCGATCGGCGCCAAGGTCACCGGCAAGGTGGTCAACGTCCTCAGCTACGGCGCGTTCGTCGAGCTGGAGGAGGGGATCGAGGGTCTCGTCCACGTCTCCGAGATGTCCTGGACCCGCCGGATCAACCATCCGAGCCAGGTCGTCACCGCGGGCGAGGAGCTCGAGGTGGTCGTCCTCGACATCAAGAAGGACAAGCAGGAGATCTCCCTCGGCATGAAGCAGGTCGAGGTGAACCCGTGGGAGCTCGTCGCCGAGAAGTACCCGGAAGGGCACTACATCGAGGGCGTCGTGCGCAACCTCACGAACTACGGGGCGTTCGTCGAGCTCGAGGACGGGATCGACGGTCTGCTGCACGTCAGCGACATGTCGTGGACCCGCAAGGTCGTTCACCCGAGCGAGCTGCTCAAGAAGGGTGATCAGGTCCACGCCGTGGTGCTCCAGGTCGATCAGGAGCGGAAGCGGATCGCCCTCGGTCTGAAGCAGATGGAGGAGGACCCCTGGCTCCGGATCATCCCCGAGACCTACCAGGTCGGCACCGTCGTGCGGGGTGACGTCACGAAGACGACCAACTTCGGCGCGTTCGTCCAGCTCGAGGAGGACCTCGAGGGTCTGCTCCACATCTCGGAGCTCGCGGACGGCAAGGTCGAGTCCCCCGAAGAGGTGATCAAGGTCGCCGAGCGGGTCGACGTGAAGGTCATCAAGATCGACATCGAGAACCGCAAGATCGGGCTCTCCCTCAAGGACGTCACCGACGAGGAGCGCACCGCGCTCGACGAGGCGGAGGCGGCCCTGGGTGGTGGCGAGGCCGAAGAGGCCGCTCCGGCCGCGGAGGCGTCCGCCGAGGCTCCCGCGGAGGAGGCTCCGGCCGCGGAGGCATCTGCCGAGGCTCCCGCGGAGGAGGCTCCGGCCGCGGAGGCATCTGCCGAGGCTCCCGCGGAGGAGGCTGCGGCCGCGGAGGCGTCTGCCGAGGCTCCCGCCGAGGATGCGCCGGCCGAGGAGGCTCCGGCCGAGGATGCGCCGGCCGCCGAGGATGCTCCCGCGGAGGAGTCGGAGAAGCCCGACGCCGAGTGAGCTCCTGACCTACGGTGACCCCGGAGCGCGACGACGCGTCGTGCTCCGGGGTCGTTTCCTCTCCTTGGACCGGAAGGGGTGTTCCCGGATGGCCCAATCGATCCCCGCCCTCTCCGCCGCGGCCTCGAGGCGTCGCCTCCGGCTTGCGTGGGGCCCCCTCCTGCTCCTCACCGCGCTCCTCTGCCCCGCGGCAGGGATCCTCGCCGCGCCGCCCGCGACCGGGGCCGCCGACTCTCCCTGGAGCGAGCCGCTCCTCCCCTTCCTCGAGGGCCGCTTCGCGGAGGCGAAGCGCGCCTACGACCTCGGGCTCTTCCACGAAGCGTGGCAGACCTGCGAGGCGATCCTCGTGCTCGCGCCGGAGGTCCCCTTCCGCGAGGAGGTGCGGGCTCTCCGACGACAGGCGCAGGGGAGGCACATCGGCCGCAGCCTCGTCGTCGTGACCTTCGAGCCCGGCGCGGCGGAGGCCTTCCCCGTGACGGAGCTGAGCGGCGCGGTGGTCATCGAGAATCACTCTTCGGAGCCGATCGTCATCGGGCGCGCGGAGGACGATCCGGTGCTCGGGATCCTGCACTACGTGGATCGGGCCTTCAGCGCGTACTCGATGGGGGAGTCCCGGAACGAGGGGACCCGTGTCGTGAGGATGCCCGAGCAGATCCGGGTCGAGCCGGGGGGGCGTCATCGGATCCCCGTCTCGGTCGAGCTGCCCCCGCGGGATCGCGGGACGGTCCTGCAGCGCTGGACCGTCTCCGGCACCCTGCGCCCGATCACCGTGCGGCTCGGCGATCGTCTCCTGACGAGAGGGGTCCCCTGGGTCGTGAACGAGGGGTACTGGCTCACGCCCGAGGCGGAGGGGGTCGATCGCCTCCCCCTCGCGCAGCTGCGCCGGGCGCTCCTCACCGGAGATCCTCTCCCGCTGATCGCCGGCGCCCTCCTCTGGCTCGATGAGCTGGAGTCGGACCGGCAGGGGCCGGGCGATGACGGCGCGGCGGAGGAGAGCGCCCTCGTCCTCGAGGAGCTGCTGGGAGCTCTGGGCTCGCACGACGGCGCCCTCGACCGCTGTCTCATCTGCATCCTCGAGCTGCTGACCGGCGAGGTGCGCGAGCGCACCGTGCGGAGTTGGCAGATCTGGGCTCTCACGCGGCCGAGACCGAGTACACTCCCCCCGACGGGCGGTCGGGAGATCGCCCCCGGGGGGCGACAGGGGAGCGATGGCCGAAGTGACCGGCAACAGCGATGAGGGCGGCCTGGAAGCGGGCCCGGAGGAGGTCCGCCTCCTCGCGGAGCTGACGCGCGGCGCCGTCACGGTCGACACCTCCGAGGAGCTGACCCGCAAGCTCGTCCGGGCCCGACGCCGAGGCGAGCCGCTGCGCGTGAAGCTCGGCGTCGACCCCACGAGCTCCCGCCTCCATCTCGGGTTCACCGTCCAACTGCGGAAGCTGCGCCAGTTCCAGGATGCCGGCCATCGCGCGGTCCTCATCATCGGCGACTACACCGCGTGCGTCGGGGATCCGACCGGGCGCAACGCGACCCGCCCGACCCTGACTCACGACGAGGTCCGGCGCAACGCCGAGGGCTATCTCCAGCAGGCGTGGAAGGTCCTCGACCGGGACCGGACCGAGGTGGTCTACAACGGGGACTGGTTCTCGCGGATGTCGTTCCTCGATGTCATCGGGCTCTGCGCGCGGACGACCGTGGCCCGCCAGCTCGAGCGGGACGACTTCTCGAAGCGCTATCGGGCGGGCACCCCGATCTCGGTCCACGAGTTCGTCTACCCGCTGATGCAGGCGTATGACTCCGTCGAGGTGAAGGCGGACCTCGAGCTCGGGGGCACGGACCAGACCTTCAACCTGCTCCTCGGTCGGGACCTCATGCGCCAGGAGGGGATGGAGCCCCAGGTCTGCCTCACCATGCCCCTCCTCGTGGGGACCGATGGCGTGCAGAAGATGTCGAAGAGCTATGAGAACGACATCGGCATCTCCGAGCCGCCGCACGAGATGTACGGCAAGGTGATGTCGGTGCCCGACGCCGCCATGCGGGACTACTTCGTGCTCGTGACCGACTTCACCCTCGAGGAGATCGAGGAGGAGCTCGCGCGGGGCCCGCGCGACGCCAAGGCCTCGCTCGCCCGACGCATTGTGGGGATGTACCACGGCGAGGAGGGAGCGGCCGAGGCGGAGGCGCACTTCGACCGGGTCTTCCGACAGCGGGAGGTGCCCGAGGAGATCGACGAGCTCGTCCTCACATCGGAGGACCTGGAGGACGGGCAGGTCTGGGTCGTGGCGCTGGTGGTCCGGGCCGGCCTGGCGGCGAAGAACAACGAGGCCCGTCGGAAGGTCGAGGGGGGCGGGGTGAAGCTCGACGGGGACAAGGTCGAGGACCCGAAGGCGCGCATCACCCCGAGCGACGGCATGGTCCTCAGGGTCGGCAAGAAGGGCTTCCGTCGGATCCGGCTCGACGGTTCAGTCGCGCCCGCCGCGGATTAGCCGCTCCACCGCGGCCGGGTACACCCGGCACTCCTCCTCGAAGACCCGGGCGGCCAGGGTCGCGACATCGTCTCCCGGCCGCACCGGCACCCTCCCCTGCGCGACGACCTCCCCATGATCGTAGATGTTGTCGACCTGATGCACCGTGCAGCCGGTCTCGGCGTCTCCCGCCTCCAGCACCGCGGCGTGGACACGGTCGCCGTAGTAGCCCTGTCCGCAGTGGCGGGGGATCAGCGACGGATGGATGTTGAGGACCCGACCGAGCCAGTGGTCCGGCACATGGAGCAGGCGGAGGAACCCGCCGAGGAGGACCAGCTCGATCCCCGCCTCCTCGAGGGCGGCGAAGATCCGCTCCCCATCCTCGCGACTCCGACAGGGAAGCACCCGGGTCGGCACGCCGCGCCGCTCCGCCCGGGCGAGCCCGCCCGCTCCGGCGCGATCGGAGACCACCATCCTCACGACCGCGAGGTCGGGGCGTGGCTCGAGCCACCGCAGAAGATTCTCCAGGGTCCTCCCTCCGCCGGACAGGAGGAAGCCGATCGGGGTGGGGGATGAGAACCGCGCCAAGGGGCCGCCTTTCCGCCGGGGATCGACCGCGCCCGGTGGTGGAGCGGGGGCGGTCTCGGGCGGAGACCTTCGCAGGTGAGTCGCGGGGAGGCAAGCCCCGGGGGCCGGGATGAGGAAGGGCGCGGCACCCCCGGTGGGGGGGCCGCGCCCTGCGGAGCTCGCGTCCGCCCGGCGAGGGCGGAGCCGGTGCGAGCCCTAGAGATCGCTGAGGCTCGTGAGGATCTTGCCGATCAGGCCGTACTCGAGGGCCTCCTCGGGGCTCATCCAGCAGTCACCCTTGGTGTCCTCGGCGACCTGCTCCGGGCTGCGGTCGCACTCCTGGCCGATCAGGACGTTCATGCGGTGGCGCAGCTTGTTGATCTCAGTCGCGGTCGTGAGGATGTCCGAAGCCTTGCCCCGCACTCCGCTCGAGGGCTGATGGATCATGATGCGGCTGTTCGGCAGGGCGAAGCGGTAGTCCTTCGGGGTCGAGAGCAGGATCACGGTGCCGGCGCTCGCGTTGAGGCCGTTCGTGATGCAGAGCACGGGGCTGCGCACGAACCGGATCGCGTCGTGGATCGCGAAGCCGTCATCGGCCGATCCCCCGGGGGTGTTGATGAAGAGGCGGATCGGATCGTCCGACTGCGAATCGAGCCAGAGGAGGCTCGGGACGATGCGGCGGGTGAGCTTCGGGCTCACCTCCTCGGAGATGAACAGGGTGCGCTGCTTCTCGAGGAGGTCCCTCGCGACCCGGGCCATCCCGCCCGGTCCCTTCGGCTCATCGTCCTTCTCGCGTGCCAGATCGGTGAAGTCCGTCATTCCCAGTCCATTTCCAGCCCACCAACTCGTGGGCAGGGCCCGCGCCGTGGCGCGAGGGAGTTTCAGCGTTCGCTCCTCCGGTGCCATTCCCCGGGTCCGGGGTCAGGAGAGGAGACGCACGACCATCTTCGTCAATTTCGGCTCGGCGGTGCCTGCAACTTGAAGGATCTCCTCCACGGAGACCGATTCGAGGTGATCCGGGTCGCAGAGATCGGTCACCACGGAGATCGCGGCGACCCGCAGTCCCTCGTGGACCCCGACGATCACCTCGGGGACGGTCGACATCCCCACGACATCGGCTCCCAGGCTCCGCAACATCCGGTATTCCGCGCGGGTCTCGAGGTTCGGGCCCCCGACCGCGACATAGACGCCGGGGCGCGCCCGAATCCCCTCCTCCTCGGCGATCTGCAGGAGTCGGGCGGACATCTCCCGGTCGTAGGGCGCGCTCATGTCCGGGAAGCGGGGGCCCCACTCGTCGTGGTTCGGGCCGGTGAGGGGGTTCCCCTTGAGCAGGTCGATGTGGTCGTCCAGGACGAGGAGATCGCCCCGCTGGAGGTCCAGATTCATCCCCCCGCAGGCGTTGGAGATGACGAGCTCCTCGACGCCGAGGCGGGCGGCGAGGCGGACCGGCAGGGTGATCTCCCGGAGGCCGTAACCCTCGTAGGTGTGGAAGCGCCCCTCGAACGCGATCACGGTCCGGCTCCCCAGGCTGCCGTGGTGGAGGGTGCCGGAGTGGCCCGGCGCGGTGGAGACGGGGAACCCCGGGATCTCCTCATAGGGGATCCGGGTCGGGTTCGCGATCTCCCGGGCGAGGGCGCCGAGGCCGGTGCCGAGGATGAGGGCGGTCGTGGGGGGGGGACCGGGGATGGTGCGGGCCACGAAGTCCGCGGCGCCCTCCACCCTCGCCCGGTACGCGGCGGCCGCCTCCGGAGAGATCAGGTCGTGGAGGACGGGGTCTTCGCGGCGGTTCTCGGGATTCATCTCCGGCTCCTTCCTTCACACGAGCTTCGACCGAGGCTCGAAGAGGGCCCGGAGTCTACGACCGACATCCGGCTCGATCAATCGAACGTGGAGCGCGCTCAGGGGGAGGAGAGCCGACGGGCGGCGGCGCGAAGGGCGGCGACGGTCTCCGGGGCGCCGGGCTCCGCCGCGGTCCAGATCTGCTCGGCGAGCTCCTCCTCGCCGAGGGCGAGGGCGAGCCAGCCGTAGAGGGGCAGCTGCTCGTGCGGGAGGTCGGCGGAGGTCCGCAGGACATCGAGCCGGGCGGCGGGGGCGATCTCCGCCCAGTCGACGTAGGTGCCGTGCTGCTCGCCGCGCGCGATGGTGATGATCTGCCGCGAGGAGAAGTCGCTGATCCGCACCTGGCGGGAGGTCCCGTCCGCGAGGCGGAGCGTGATCTCGCTCCCTTCCTCCAGCAGCACGGCCCCCGCCGCGTCGATGAAGGCGGGGAGCTCCTCCATGACCCGCGTGATGACGCGCAGCAGGTCGCGGTCCGCCTCTCCCAGCTCGCTTCTCAGGTCGATCCCGAGACGTCCGAGCGCCTGGCGCTGGGAGCTCTCGCCGGGGCTCCCCAGCTCGATCCGGGCCCAGATCGGGAGGGCCTCCCGCAGGGCGGCGGCGAGAGCATCCTCCTCGACCGGCGCACCGTCCTGTGCCGCGGCGGTCTCCGCCGCGGTGATCTCCTCGCCGAGGACCGCGTGCTTCTCGCTGAGGAAGGGGGGAGGGCGGAAGCGATTCCACTCGAGGCGGGCCTCGTCGAACTTCCTCGCGGCGAGGGCATCCCGGACCTCCCCGGCCCGACGGGAGAAGGCCGCGCGGCACTCCTCGCGAATCCGCTGCACCGCCGCGGTGAGGGTGCCCTCCGCCGGGGTGCCCGCGATCGCGACAGCGTCCACCCCCGCGAGCGTGTCGAGGGCGCGGACGAAGTCACCACTGCGGGAGAACGCCTCGGCGCGGACGATCTGCGGGCCGACGAGGAGCTCCGCGCTGCGCGCGCGTCGGGCCTGCTCCTCCAGTCGGGTCCGGAGTCGCGCCCGCTCCGCATCGGCGCGCGCGGCCTCCGGGGTGCCGGGGTAGGTGGCGGAGAAGCGACCCCACTCCTCCACCGCCTCCGCCTCGGAGAGCGCGGCGATGCGCTCCTCGGTCAGGAGGTACTCCTTCGCTCGCAGCCGGTCCCGTGTCTCCTGCTCGCGGGCGGCGGTGAACTCCTCGTACCAGCGCTCCAGGGCATCCGCTCGCTCACGGAGCTCGGGCGGCAGCTCCTCGCGGGGGAGGCCGCCGAGGAGGGTGAGGAGGTCCCCCTCCCGCTCCTCGCTCCGAGCGGTCTCCGCCCGGGTCAGGACATCGCCCCACGCGAGGAGGCGCGCCTCGCGCTCCTCGCGCCCGCGGAGCTCCTGCTTCACGGCGAGGGTGGCGCCGATGGAGACCGACCCGAGGATGAGGAGGCCGACCGCCCACTTCCAGCGTGAGCCGGACCGCTCCGCGCTGAAGCTGCCGACCCCCCCGGTCCGGTAGCGACGGAGGAGCGGCTCCAGCCGCTCGAGGACCGCGGTCGCGGAGGGGATCCGCGCATCCCGATCCTTCTCCATCATCGCCTCCACCAGCTCGACCACGGGGGCCGGGAGGTCGGGGGCCCGGTCGGCCAGGGGAGGAGGGGCGGTCTTGAGGTGTCCGAGGATCACCTCCCGCGGACTGCTCCCCCGGTACGGCGTCTGCCCGCAGAGCATCTGGTAGAAGCTCACCCCAAGGGCGTAGAGATCCGCCCGCTGGTCGATGTCCTGCCCGCGCGCCTGCTCGGGGGCGATGTAGTGCGGGGAGCCGCTCACCCCGTCCTTCTGGCTGACGACCCCCTCATCCTCACCGAACCGCGCGATGCCCAGATCGCCGATCTTGATGATCGAGTCGGCGCCGATCATCAGGTTGCCCGGCTTGATGTCGCGATGGACGAGCCCCTTCAGCTCCGCGTACTGCAGTCCGAGGGCCGCGTCCCGGACGATCTCGAGGGCCCGCCCGACCGGGAGCGGCTGATGGCCGGTGAGGAGCTCCTCGACGGATCCGTGGGGGATGTACTCCATCGAGTAGTAGTAGATGTCCCCCTCCACGCCGACGTCGTAGACCTGGACGAGGTTGGGGTGACTGAGCGCTCCGGCCGCCCGGGCCTCCCGGATGAAGAGGTTGATGAAGTTCTGATTCTCCACGAGGTGGGGAGCGAGGATCTTCAGCGCCACCGAGCGGTCGAGGGAGAGCTGGATCGCCCGGTAGACCGTCCCCATCCCGCCGCGACCGATCCGCTCCTCGATGCGGTAGCCGGAGATCTCCCGCCCGATCAGCGGGTGGGCATCCTTGCCGACGAAGGTGAGGAGGGTGCCGCCGACCTGGATCCGGTCGTTCGGGGCGAGGGTGACGACCTTCTTCTCGAGGCGTCGGCCGTTGAGGTGGAGCCCGTTCTTGCTGCCGAGATCCTCGAGCTGGTAGCGACCCTCCACCGGCCGGATCTGGAAGTGCCGGCGACTCGCCATTTCGTCTTCGAGGCAGATCTGCGCCGTCGGGTCACGGCCGACGACCATGACCGCGTTCGACAGGAGCCCGAAGGTCCGCCCCCGGCCCGGTCCGTTCTCGATGACGATCTTCGCCAAGAGGAGCTCTCCTCGCCCCCGTCGGGAGCTGGTGCGGCGGGGGGGTGGCGGAGATCCCGCCGGGACTCAGGACGCCTCGGGAGTGTACAGGATGCGGCCGATCCGAAGGAGGGTCGCCCCCTCCTCCACCGCGACGGGGTAGTCTCCGGACATCCCCATCGAGAGCTCCCGGAACCTCTCCGCCGAGGGGTCATCGAGGTGGGCGCGGACCCGGTCCCGCAGCTCTCGCAGCGCCCGGAAGACCGGGCGGCTCTCCTCCGGCGTGCCGATCGGCGCCATCGCCATGAGCCCGTCGAAGCGAAGGTTGCGGAACCGGTCGATCCACTCGGGGAGCAGCTCCTCCGCCTGGAACGGGGCGAGGCCGCTCTTGCTCCCCTCTCCCGCGATGTTGACCTGGACGAGCACGGAGAGCGGGGCGGTGGAGCGCTCCTCCTGCCAGCGGTCGAGGACCCCGGCGAGGCGCTCCGACTCGAGGGAGTGGAGGCAGGAGATGCGGGGGAGGACGATCGAGGCCTTGTTCCGCTGGAGGTGGCCGATGAAGTGCCACCCGTCGCGATCCTCCCCGGGGTCCACCTTCTCTTCGAGGTCCGCCGCGCGGTTCTCTCCGAGCGGGCCGTGGCCGGCATCCCGGAGTCGCCGGCAGTCCTCGGGAGAGAGGTACTTGGAGACGAGGACGACGCGGGGAAGGACGGGGCCCGCGGCGCGACGCGCGATCTCCTCCTCGATCTCACCGAGTCGACGCCGGAGGAGCTCGAGGTCGAGCGGGAGACGGGTGGCCACGCCTCAGCCCCGGTCGATCAGGACGGACTCCTCGCCGATCGCGGCGCGCAACTCGGCGAGGAGCTCGAGGGACGGGGAGACCGAGAGGTTCTCGTCGCTCCGAATGACCCAGCGGTGGTCCCCCGGACCATCGAAGATCAGGGAGGTCGGCACGTCGCCGCGGTTCCGGCGGAGGAGGTCCTTCACCCGGAAGAGCAGGTCCTCGGTGGTGGACTCGACATCGAACCGCAGCCCGACGCGCCGGCCCATGGTCCGGCAGGCCTCCTCGAGGGGGGTGATCTGATCCGCCCGGATCTGAGTCCGGTCCTCGGTCACCTCCGCCACCCCGGTGACGATGATCACGCCATCCTCCGCGAGCAGGGGGGCGACCTCGGCGTAGATCTTCGGGAAGATCACCACCTCGATGGCCCCCGTGCGGTCCTCCGCGTGGACGATCGCCATCGGCTCGCCCCGCTTCGTCTGGCGCTGGCGCACCTTCTGGATCATCAGCCCGAGCGACAGCTTCTGACCGTCGTCCGAGGGCGCCAGGTCGCGGATCAGGTGAGTGCGGAAGGGGCGGAGCTCCCCGTCCCGGCGATCGAGGGGATGTCCCGTCAGGTAGAAGCCGAGGGAGCCCTTCTCCGCGGAGAGACGCTCGAGCTCGGACCAGTCCGGGACCTCGGGGTAGCTCTCCGTGGCGGGCTGGGGCTCCCCGCCCTCCCCTCCGAAGAGGGAGAGCTGACCGGCGCGCTTCTCCGCCTGCACGCGCTGCCCCTCGTCGATCGCCTCCTTGACCGCGGCGGACATCCGCGCGCGGGATGGCCCGAGGCCGTCGAGGGCGCCGGCGCTGATGAGCTGCTCGAGGACCGTCTTGTTCACCGCCTTCAGGTCGACGCGGGCGCACAGGTCGAACAGGGAGGTGAACTCGCCCCCCTTCCGCCGCTCGTCGAGGATGGCCTCGACCGCCTTGCTGCCGACGCCCTTCAGGGCGACGAGGCCGTAGATGATCCGACCGTCCTTCACGGTGAAGTTGTGCCCCGAGGCGTTCACCGAGGGCGTCAGCACCTCGATCCCGAGCCGGCGCGCCTCCTCGACGTACTCGACCATCTTGTCGACGGTGGTGATGTAGCAGCTCATCACCGCGGCGATGAACGCCTCCGTGTGGTTCGCCTTGAGCCACGCGGTCTGGTAGCTGATCAGGGCGTACGCGGTCGAGTGGGACTTGTTGAAGCCGTACTTCGCGAAGTGCTCGATCTGCTCGAAGATCTCCTCGGCGGAGCGGCGGGGGATCCCGTTCCCCTCGGCCCCGTCCGCGAACTGCTTCTTGAAGCGGGCGAGGATCTCCGGCTTCTTCTTTCCCATCGCCTTCCGCAGGGAGTCCGCCTCGTTCATCGAGAAGCCGGCGAGGTCGTGCGCGATGCGCATCACCTGCTCCTGGTAGAGGATGACGCCGTTGCTGCTTCCGAGGATCGGGGCGAGGGCATCGTGGATGTACTCGACCTGCTCGCGACCGTGCTTGCGGTCGCAGAAGGTGTTGTGCATGCCGCTGCCCAGGGGACCCGGGCGATAAAGGGCCAGGACCGCGATCACATCCTCGAAGCGATCGGGCTGCATGTTGCGCAGCAGCTCGCGCATCCCGCTCGACTCGAGCTGGAAGACGCCGGTGGTGTCCGCGTTCTGCAGGAGCTCGTAGGTGGGGCCGTCATCCAGCGGCAGCTCGCCGATCTCGATCCGCTCTCCGGTCTCCTCCTCGATGATCTTCAGCGCGCGGTCGATGATCGTGAGGGTGCGGAGGCCGAGGAAGTCCATCTTGAGGAGACCGAGCCCCTCCAGGATCTCCATCGGGAACTGCGTGGTGATGTCGTCCCCGTTGCGCTGCAGCGGGATGACCTCGGTGAGCGGGCGGTCGCAGATCACCACGCCGGCCGCGTGGGTCGAGCAGTGGCGATTGAGGCCCTCGAGGCGGAGACCGACCTCGAAGAGCTCGCGGTACCGCTCATCCTTCGCCCACTCGGCGAGCTGGGGCTCCTGGTCGATCGCCTCCTGGAGCTTGATGCCGAGGGTGTCCGGGACCTTCTTCGCGATCGCGTCGATCTCCTTGAGGGGGATGCCGAGGGCGCGCCCGACATCGCGGAGCACCGCCTTCGCCGCCATCGTCCCGAAGGTCACGATCTGGCAGACCTTCTCATCGCCGTACTTCTCGCGGACGTACTCGATGACCTGCTCCCGACCGTCCATGCAGAAGTCGATGTCGATGTCGGGCATGGAGATGCGGTCGGAGTTCAGGAAGCGCTCGAAGATCAGGTCGTACTCGATGGGGCAGAGGTCGGTGATCCCCATGCAGAAGCTGACGATCGAGCCGACCGCCGATCCGCGGCCCGGTCCGACGGGGACGTTCATCTCCCGGGCGTATCGAATGAAGTCCCAGGTGATCAGGAAGTACGAGATGAAGCCCATCTTCTCGATGACCCCGACCTCGTACTCGAGGCGCTCTCGGATCTCCGGGGTGGGCTCGGGGTACCGCTCGGCGAACCCCTCCTCCACGATCTTCCGGAAGAGCAGCCGATTGTCCTCCTCCGCCTGCTCCGCCGAGCGGGCCGCGGCCTCCTCGTCGGTGAGGTCCGCGCCCTGGAAGACGGGGAGGTACTGGGTGTCGGTGGGGATCTCGAAGGTGCAGAGGGCGGCGATCTCATCGGTGTTCGTGATCGCCTCGGGGAAGTCGGCGAAGAGCTCGTACATCTCGGCCCCGGACCGGAAGAAGAACTGGTCCGTGTCGAACGTCATCCGGTCCTGATCGTCCATCGTCGTGCCGGTGTTGATGCAGAGGTGCACCTCCTGAGCCCGGGCGTCCTTGCGGGTCAGGTAGTGGATGTCATTCGTGGCGACGAGGGGGAGGCCGAGGCGCCGCGCGAGGTCGGGGACCTTCTCCAGCACGCGCTTCTGCTCGGCGAGACCGTGGTCCTGGATCTCGAGGAAGAAGCGATCCTTCGCGAAGAGGTCCATGTAGCGGCGGGCGCACTGCTCCGCCTTGGCGTCGTCGCCGTGGAGGAGGGCGCGGTTCACCTCGCTGGAGAGGCAGGCGGAGAGCCCGATGAGCCCCTCGGAGTGGGCGGCGAGCGCCTCGTGGTCGATCCGGGGCTTGTAGTAGAACCCGTCGACGAAGGCGGTGCTCGAGAGCTTGAGCAGGTTGTGGTAGCCGATCTCGTTCTCGACGAGGAGGACGAGATGGTAGTAGCTCGACCCGTCCCCGGAGCGGGACTTCTCGAAGCGGCTCCCCGCCGTGATGTAGGCCTCCATGCCGATGATCGGCTTGATCCCCGCCTCCTTGCAGCGGTGATGGAACTCGACCGCGCCGTACATGTTGCCGTGGTCGGTGAGGGCGAGGGCCTTCATCCCGTTGGCGGCCGCGCTCCCCACCAGCTGGGGGATCGTGCAGACGCCGTCGAGGAGGCTGTAGTGGCTGTGGACGTGCAGATGCTGGAAACGATCAGCGACCATGGGAGGGCCTCTCCGGGGATGCTCGGGGGTGAGCCGGAGTTTGCGGCCGCGGCGGGGTCCGGTCAACGGGAACCCCCGGGCCCGCGGCGGACGGGGCGACTTCGCGGTTCCACGGTTGAACCCGCGCGCGGAGGCGGGCAAACTCCCCCCATGGGCGATGCCGCGAGGGACCGCTACTGGGTCTCGGTACACTTCCGCTGCTGTCAGGTCTACACCCGGGTCTACTTCCGGCAGGGCCAGACCGAGACGCAGGGCCGTTGTCCCCGCTGCCTGCGGATCGTCCGCTTCCGTATCCAGGAGGACGCCACTGATGCCGGACGCTTCTTCAGCGCCGAGTCCTGAGCCGACCGAGGGGATCGCCCTGTCCGAAGCGGGGCCTTCCACCGAAGGCCCTTCCACGCAGGACCCCCCCGTCCAGCACCCGCCGGAGTCGGACGCACCCCCCCTCCCAGAGGGGACGGAGGAGCGCTCCGCGGGTCGGACCCCCTACGCGCGCCGGCTGGAGGACCCCCAGCGGGTCGAGGGGAGGGGGCGGTGGAGCGTCGACTCGACGCGTCGTCGCTGCGGTCGCTGCGCGGCGGACTTCCCTGACCATGAGGCGTTCCACACGGTCCTCGAACCGGCTCCGGCCCCTGCGATGGCGGAGGGGGCCTCCGAGGAAGGCCCCGAGGACGCCCCCGAAGTCTTCGTCCGACGCGACTACTGCGCCTCCTGCTTCACCGAGAGCCCTCCGACCACCGTCTTCGCCCAGTGGCGATGCGTGCTCCCGCCCCCGCCCGAGGGGGCGCGGAAGGTGGTGAACCTCGCCAGCCTCCTGGCGCACTTCCACCAGCTGGTGGAGACCCCGGCGGCGCGAGAGCCCGGGGAGGATGAGCTCGAGGCCGCCGAGCTCGACGAGGCGGACCCGGGTGCCGTCGACCGTCGCCCCGCGGTGCCGGGGGATGAGGCCCCCCTCGTCCCTCATGTCCCCCAGCTCTCGACGGAGCGTCTCCAGCTTGTCTATCTCCTCGCCCTCTTCCTCGTCCGCCGGCGCATGCTGAAGTGGGAAGGGGTGGGGGAGGGATTCCTCCAGCTCCGCTGCAAGGAGAGTGATCGCCCGGTCGGTCTCCCGATCCCGCCCTGGTCGGAGGAGGAGCTCGCGGAGGCGATCGAGGAGTTCGAGGACCTCTTCCGCTAGGACTCCTCCCCTTCTTCTCTCCCCACCGGTCCTCCCCTCGCGCACCCCACGCCTCCCCCCGATCGTGACCGCCGCCGACCCCGGCCCGGGCGGGATTCGCGCCCGATCCCCACTCGCCCTCCACTTCTCCCCCCGCCGCTTCTCTCCCGACCCCTCCTCGGAGAGAGGAGGGGGACGGGTCGCGCCTGGAGGCACGCGCTCGGCGTACCCTCCCTCCTGCCTCTAAGTCTCAATATTAGAATGGTTTGTGTCTCTCTTTCCCGCCGTGGTCTACCGCGAAGCGGTCCACACGGGGGCGGTGGGCCCGGATCCTCGGGAGGGGGGAGCGGAAAACTTTTCCACCCCGCTCCCCTAGATCTTGGGGCTGGGTGGAGCGGGGGAGCGGAGAGGTGGTGGTTTGGTCGGAAACGACGCTCAGGGCCACTCTCCGGGCGTTGACCTGAGGTTTGGGGGAAGTAATGTGGGGCGTTCTGGAGGGCAAGAGAGCCTCAGGGGCAAGCAAGTGGAGTGAAGTGGTGGCGCTCGCCGGGAGCGCGGGCTTCCTCCTCCCCCGGCGCGGGCCCTGCAGACCCCCTTGGCGTCGATCGCCGAGCGGGCCGGACGAAGACGCACGGAGTCGACATGGCCGCCTGCTTCACGGGCAACTACGAGCACTCGCTGGACGACAAGGGACGCGTGATCGTCCCGGCGAAGATCCGGGAGCAGGTGCTCGTGCAGGGGCTCGGTCAGGCGGATGGCTTCGTGGTCACCCCGTCTCCGGACGGGTGTCTCTTCCTCTACACCGCGAAGGAGTGGGAGAGCATCGCCGAGCAGCTCGCCTCGCAGCCGCGAGGGAGTGCGGCGCTCCGGAAGTTCCAGCGGAAGTTCTTCTCGATGGCGGAGTACCTGAAGCTCGATTCCCAGAGCCGCATCCTCATCCCGGAGCGGCTGCGCACGCGCGCGGGGATCGGGAAGGAGCTGGTCTTCGCCGGGTCCTACGACCGGATCGAGGTTTGGTCGAAGGCGAGCTGGGAGGCCCAGCTCGACGATGATGACGCCCTCTACGAGGAGCAGTTCGAGCTCTTCCTCGGGGGCCAGGGCCAGGAGCCGAGCCCGGAGGATCCCTCGGGATCCTCGCCCGCCTGAGCGGGGGAGCGGCGCCGACCTCCCCCCGCGGGCGGGGAGAGGAGATTGGGGAAATGGGGGTAGGGGCAATGATCTCACTTCTCTCGATCCAGGATGTTCGCGGCCATGGTCTCCCGGGCACTCCGGTGTCCCGGGTGCGCGAGAGACTCCGCCGCGGCAGCGTCGCCGAGGGACGGGTCGACACCGCGCTCGCGCGAGACCTCGACCGACTCTCCCACCGACTCGAGAAGCTCCGCGCCCGAGGCGGGGCCTTCGCCCAGGTGCGCCTCGCGCCCGAGCTCGAGGCTCTCGTGGACAGCACGCGCCCGACGCCCCGTGAGGTCCGCCCGCGTCACGCCGAGCGGAAGCGGGCCTGACGCAGGGGGGAGACTCTCGGCACACGCCGGTCCTCCTCGACGAGGTCGTTCGACTCCTCGACCCCCGCCCGGGTGAGTCCTACCTCGACCTGACCGTCGGCATGGGAGGCCACGCGAGGGCCATTGCCGAGAGAACCGCTCCCGAGGGCCCGATCGTGGGGATCGACCACGACCCCGAGGCCCTCGAGATCGCCCGAGCCGCCCTCAAGGAACGGGGGCCGGTGCTGCTGCGGGGGAGCTTCGGAGAGCTGCGCTCGATGAGGCCTTCCCTTCCGGTGCCCGCCTTCGATCTCGTGCTGGCGGATCTCGGGGTCTCCTCCCTTCAACTCGACGAGGGTCGTCGCGGCTTCAGCTTCCGTCGCGACGGACCACTCGACATGCGGATGGACCCCGAGCGCGGGGTCGGTGCCGCCGAGTGGGTCGCGACGACCCCCGTCGAGGAGATCGCCCGGGTCATCGCCGAGTTCGGCGAGGACCGCTACGCGAGGAGGATCGCCCAGGCGATCGATCGCGCTCGCCGCGCCGGCGAGATCCGCGGCACGGCCGCGCTCGCCGAGGTCGTGCGCGGCGCGGTACCGCGCAGCAGGAACGAGACGATCGACCCCGCGACCCGGACCTTCCAGGCGATCCGGATCGCGGTGAACGGGGAGCTCGAGGTGCTCGACCGCTGGCTCGATCACTTCGAGGTCTGGCTCCGGCCGGGGGGACGCCTCGCCGTGATCAGCTACCACTCGCTCGAGGACCGACGGGTCAAGGAGGCGTTCCGCCTCCGCGCGCGGGAGGGGGACATCGAGGTGGTGACGGCGAAGCCGGTGCGCCCCTCGGATGCGGAGGTGGCGGAGAACCCGCGCTCTCGAAGCGCGCGGCTCCGGGTGGTCCGGCGGCGGGGCGGACCGACGCAGGGGTGAAGCTCGACGGGAGGCTCCGGGGAATGACGCCGATGCGCTGGGTGGTCCTCGCCGCGATGGTGGGCCTCCTCACCTTCGATCTCGCCCGGGGTGGGAGCGAGGAGTACTCCTTCACCTCGCGGATCGCCCGCAGTGACCGGGAGCGCGCCATCCTCCAGCAGCATCACGAGGAGCTGAGGATCGCGATCCAGCAGCGTCTCCTCTCCAGAGTGGGGGCGTCCGGCGCGAACGGCCCCTTCGCGGGGAGCGAGCTCGCCGCCCCCGTCTTCGAGCGCGCGCGGACTCCCTGGGAGCGGGCGAACGAGCGGGCGGATGCCCGTCGGGCCCACGCCAGCACGCCGGACGAGCGGCGGGTCCCCGTCGATCTCTGGCTCGGGCAGGACTGACCGACCCGGCACGATCCGGGAGAGAGGAGACGGCGAGTGTTCTGGACGCGAAGGGCGGAGGGGCCGCGCGACCTCAGCGGCTTGATCACCAGTCTCTCCTTCGCGACCTTCCTCGTGCTCTTCTCCCTCGTCTTCGCCCGCTGCGCCTGGCTCACCATCGTAGAGGCGGAGGAGGGGAGGGCGCTCCAGAATCGCTACGCCCTCTCCTCGAGCTGGGTTCCCGCGGTCCGGGGCGAGATCCGGGACGCCCGCGGCTTCATCCTCGCGCGCGATCGCGCCTCCTGGGTGATCGCCGTCGATCCATGGGCGGCCTCCGGGCGCCTCGCCGGTCCCAGAATCCTGAAGGAGAGCGCGGCGGAGCACCCGCAGCGGTGCGAGGCGCGGATCGAGGAGCTGTGGGATGCCCTCCTCGCCTTCGAGGGCTTCGACCCGATCCTCCCTCCCGCGGAGCTTCGCGCTCATCTGATCGCGGATCAGCGTCCCGAGTCGCGGCGGCAGTACCGCGTCGTCGGGAGGATCGAGACGATCGAGGGGTACCAGCGCTTCCAGGAGTTCCGCCGGGAGTGGCATGAGTCCCGGGGAAGCGCCTTCCCGCAGCCGCGGGAGGAGACCCGCCGCGAGTATCCCCTCGGGGACCTCGCGATCCAGCTCGTCGGGGATGTCTCGACCCGCGGCACGCCTCTCTTCGGTGTCGAGGAGCGGGCCGGCGGGCTGCTCGCGGGGCGGCGGGGCACGGAGGTCCGCCAGGTCGACGCGATCGGTCGGAACAGCTACGCCCTCCCGGAGGGAGAGGCGGATGTCCCCTCCCGACCCGGGGCGGACCTCGAACTGACGATCGATGTCCCCGCGCAGGTGGTGGTGGAGGAGGTGCTGGCGGAGACGATCACCCGCACCGGCGCGGAAAAGGCCACCGCCATCGTCATGGACCCTCACACCGGTGCGGTCATCGCGGCGGCGAGCTTCCCGACCTGCGGGCGGGGGGAGTACCAGAGCTACTTCCAAGCCCCGACCGCGGAGGAGCCAAACCCCGAGCCGGATCCCGTCGCCTTCGATGTGCAGCTGATGGCCAGCCTGTTCTGTCTCGAGCCGGGCTCGATGATCAAGCCGCTCATCCTCGGGCGCGCCCTCGAGCTCGGGGTCGTCGGACTCGATACGCCGGTGCCGGTCGAGGGGAAGCAGAACCGCATCCGGTACGGACGGGCGGTGCGACGCTACACGGACAGTCACGAGCTGACCGACGACGAGCGGGATGTCCGCGGCTCCCTGGTCCAGTCGAGCAACGCCGGCATGGCGTGGGTGGGGACGAAGCTCGGAGACACGCGGCTGCGGGACCTCCTGCGGGACCTGCGCTTCGGGGAGCTGACCGGCTTCGACGTCCGGGAGGCCCGCGGGCTGCGCCCGGACCAGCGGACCGATCACCCCTGGAACGACCACACGACCCTCTCCATCCCGATCGGGTACGAGCTGCTCGTCACCCCGCTTCAGATCGCGCGGGCCTACTGCGCGATCGCCAACGGCGGCACCCTCGTCACTCCCCATGTGGTGGCCCGGATCGACGGCGCCCCGGTCGAGCGGGGACCGGCCCCGCGTCTCTTCCCGAGCGCGGTCACCCGCACGCTCCGCGAGGTCCTGCGGGAGGCGGTGAAGACCGGCACGGGGAAGCGCCTCAAGGCCGATGCGATCTCTCTCGCGGGCAAGACCGGCACGGCGGCGCACTACGGGAAGGCCGGGCAGATCGAGGGGTGGTACACGAGCTCCTTCGCCGGCTTCGCGCCCGCCGAGGACCCCCGCTTCGTCGTCGTCGTCACCGTGGAGCGCCCGGATCCCCGTCGATACTACGCGAGCCAGACCGCCGCCCCCGCGGCTCACGAGATCCTCCGCTCCCTGCTCGGGGACCGGGAGGAGAACCGACTCGACCTGCTGCGGCGGGATGCGCTTGCGGGGTGGGTGTCCGCTCCTATCATCCCCGGCGAGATGAACGGGGAGGGGGATCGATGGCGGGCCGAGAATCCGGAGGCCGATGCGGGCCGGAGTCCGAGCGGACTCCCGGCCCCCCCCTCGATGGCCCTCCCCAGGGGAGCTCCCCCGGCGACGGGGAGCCGACCTCGGTGAGCGGCCCCCCCCGGGCTCACCCACCGATCGACTGGTCGACCCTGGCCTCCCTCCTCGCGGAGGCCGGCGAGCTCCTCCCCGCGGACTCGAGCCTCCCCGGGCTCGAGGGCCAGCCTCCGAACCTCCCTCCCGGCGCGCTCGCGGGTGTCCGTGTCGATGACCGGGAGCTCGGGGAGCCCTCCCGGGAGTCCGACCTCGACTGGGAGCTCTTCGTCGCGATCCGCGGGGTCCGGCACGACACCCACGCCTCGCTCGACCGTCTCCCCGGGACCGCGGTCGCCGCGGTGATCTCCGAGGATCCCCTCCCGTCCGACTACCCGCTGCCCCGGCTCCGGGTGAGGGACTCCCGGGAGGCTCTCGGCCTCATCGAACACGCCCGGCGCGGAGACCCCGCGCGGGAGGTGGACACCTTCGGGATCACGGGCACCAACGGCAAGTCCTCCACGGTGCGCGTCCTCGTCGAGATCCTCCGCGCCGCGGGTCGACGCCCGGGCTGGTGGACGACGGTCGACCGCTTCAGCCTCGGGGCGGTCGAGGGAAGCGCGATGACCACCCCGGGCGCGGCCGTCCTGGCGGAGACGCTCTCCGACTGTCGGCGGCGGGGGGGCGACGCGATGGTGATCGAGGTCTCCTCCCACGCCCTCGAGCAGAGGAGGGTCGCCGGGATCCCGTTCCGGGGGGGCGCGCTCACCCAGCTCTCCCGAGATCACCTCGACTACCATGGGAGCATGGAGGCCTACCGGGCCGCGAAGCTCCGGCTCGGTCGGCTCGTCCTCCCGGGTGCTCCCTTCGTGCTGCCGGTGGGGGCTCCGTTCGAGGAGGCGCTCCCGCCCCTCGATGCCGAGGTCTTCCGGCACAGCCTCGACCCCGCCGCTCTCGGCGATCGCCGCGGGGGCACGGTGCGAGACTGCGAGCTCCGCCCCGACGGCATCGCCGCCACCCTCGACCTCATGGGAGAGGTGGTGGAGATCGAGAGCGAGCTGCGGGGTCGACACAACCTCGAGAACATCCTCACCGCCGCGACCCTCGCGCGGGCGGTGGGGATCGAAGGTGATGCGATCCGGCGGGGGGTCCTCGCGACCCGTCCCGTCGCCGGCCGCCTCGAGGAGATCGCCTCGCCGGTCGGGCGGATCCTCGTCGACTACGCCCACACCCCCGACGCCCTCGATGCGGTCCTCCACTCGATGCGCGCCTGCTGCCCCGGGCGGCTCCTGACCGTGTTCGGATGCGGTGGCGATCGGGATCGCGGGAAGCGCCCGGAGATGGGGGCGGCCGCGGCGCGCCACGCGGACTCCCTCTTCATCACCTCCGACAACCCCCGCACCGAAGCGCCGGAGGCGATCATCGAGGAGATCCTCGCCGGCCTCCCTGCGGGGTGCGGGAGCGACCGCGTGGTCGTGGAGCCGGACCGACGCGCCGCGATCGCGCGGGCGATCGCGGCGCTGGAGGAGGGGGACATCCTCGTCGTCGCGGGGAAGGGGCATGAGACGGAGCAGATCGTCGGCTCGCAGCGGCTCCACTTCGATGACCGCGAGGTGATCCGCTCCCTCGTCGCGGACGGGGGGCGGAGCCGGTGAGGTCGCGCACGCTGGAGTGGATCGCGGATGCGATCGATGGCGAGGCGGTCCGGCCGGAGGGGGCCCCCGCCGGTTCCATCCGGTCGAGCGGAGCCTCCATCGACTCCCGCCGCCTCACGCCGGGGGACCTCTTCTTCGCCATCCGGGCGGAGAGGGACGGCCACGACTTCGCGGAGGCGGCGGTGGAGGCGGGGGCGAGCGCGGTCGTCGTGGCCCGCGACGCGACGGTCCCGACGCATCTCCCGAGGATCGTCGTCGAGGATCCTCGCGCCGCCCTCGGGCTCCTCGCCGGGCGGGTCCGTCGGGAGGAGGCCTGCGACCTGCCGGCGGTGGCGGTCACCGGGAGTGTCGGCAAGACGACGCTCTGCAGCGCCCTCGCCCACCTCTGCGCGCCCCTCGGGGTCGTGCACCACCCGCGCTCCAGCTTCAACAACGACCTGGGGCTCCCTCTCACCATCCTCTCCGCGCCGGAGGCCTGCTCCCTCCTCGTCCTCGAGATCGGAACGAACTCCCCGGGGGAGATCGCGGCGCTGACGCCGATCGCGGGCGCCGCGGTGGGGGTCATCACCGCCATCGCGCCGGTCCACCTCGAGGGGCTCGGCGATCTCGATGGGGTTCGCCGGGAGAAGGGCGCCCTCCTTCAGGGCCTCATCCCCGACGCGGGTGGCTCCCCGCCGACCGGCTGGATCCCCGTCGGGGAGGCGGATGCGATCCCCGAGGGCGGGACACGCCGCCGGACCTTCGGACCGGGGGGGGACTCCTCGATCTCGGTGGGGGAGGACGGCCTCCCGCGCTGGCGCTTCCGCGGCGAGGTTCACACGGTCGAGGGAGCTCCGACCGCGCCCCACCGCCTCGACAGCCTCGCGGTCGCGCTCGCGGTCGCGGCGGAGTGGGGCCTCGAGCCGTCGACTCTCCTCGGTCGCGTGCCAACGATCCCGCAGCCCCGCCTGCGCGGGGAGGTCCTGAAGGTCGCCGGGCTCGAGCTGATCCTCGACTGCTACAACGCGAGCCCCGCTTCGATGGTCGCCGCGATCGAGGAACTGGAGCGCGAGCCTGCCGCCGGTCGGCGATGCTGCGTCCTCGGGACGATGGAGGAGCTCGGGCCCGCGGCCGAGGTGTACCACCGGGAGCTCGGGCGTCGCCTGGCGGACTCGACGATCGATCGGGTGTTCGTCCAGGGAGAGGGGGGCGCCTGGATCGCGGAGGGAATGCGCGAGGCCGGGGCCGAGGCGCAGGCGATTCCGGAGGGGGAGGCGGCCGCCCCGACCCTCGCCCTGCACCTCGACGCGGGGGACCGCATCCTCCTCAAGGCGTCCCGCTCCGCGCGCCTCGAGCTCCTCGCCGACGCGCTCTTCGAGATCCTCGCCGGGGGGAAGGAGCTCGCTTGAGGGAGATGGCGACCGGACGGGACACAGGCCCGGCGCGCCGGGGAGCGGCGCTCCTCGATCTCCGCGCGTGGCTCCTCCCCCGGTCCGCTCCCATCTCAGCGTCCGGGCGGGGAGTGCTCGGCGCTGCCCTGCTCCTCCTCGTCATCGGTCTCGTCACCGTCTACTCGGCGAGCTTCTACCGGGCGCTCGTGCGGGAGCAGGGCGAGTTCTTCTTCCTCCGCCAGCAGCTCCTCGGCGCGGGTCTCGGGCTCTTCGCGCTCTACGCGACGAGTCGCCTCCAACCGCGGCGATGGCTCGACCTCGCTCCCGTCGGCTACCTCGCCGCTCTCGCCCTGCTCCTCCTCGTCTGGTCCCCGATCGGCATCTCCCACGGGGGCGCGAACCGGTGGGTCGACCTCGGCGTGATCGGGTTCCAGCCCTCGGAGCTCGCGAAGATCTTCGTCCCCCTCATGGTGCTCTGGTACCTGCGTCTCTACGGCGATGTCCGCCGACTCGCGCCGGCCTCCCGCTGGCGTGTCGTGATCCGACTGGCCGCGTTCGTCGTCCTCCCGGTGGCCCTCGTGCTGATGCAGCCCGACCTCGGCACGGCGGTCTTCCTCGGTGCGATCGGCGGGGCGGTCTTCCTCGCCGGAGGGGTTCCCCTCCGGTATCTCCTCGGGCTCCTCGTCCCGGTGAGCCCGCTCCTCGTCTGGCAGGCACACGAGCGTTGGGGCGTGATCTCGAATCGGGTGCGGGGGATGCTCGAGCCGGAGAGCGTCGATCAGGTCCGCCACGCCCTCACCGCGATCCGGGCCGGTGGACTCGACGGGGCCGGTCTCGGGCGTGGCACCGAGAAGACCCTCTACCTCTACGCGGAGTTCAGCGACTTCATCTTCGCGGTCTTCGCCGAGGAGACCGGGCTGATCGGCGTGACCGTCCTCCTCCTCCTCTATGTCGGACTCCTCGTCTCCGGGTGGCGTCTCGTGCTGCGCTGTCGCGATCTCCACCTGCGCCTCTTCGCCTTCGCCATCGTCTGCAACCTGATCGGCCAGGCGCTGATGAACCTCACCGTCAACACCGCGATGATGCCGACCAAGGGGATCGCTCTCCCGTTCATCTCCCACGGATCGACCGGGCTCTCCGTCGCCCTCCTGCAGGTGGGGATCCTGCTCTCGATCTCCCGACTCGAGACCGCGGAGGGAGCGGCCCACCCGGCAACCTCCGGAGCGGGAGGAGCGACCGCGGCGCAGGGTGAGGAGGCGACCTCGGAGAGAGACGCGACGAGAGAGGGGGAGCGATGAAGCGGATCCTCTTCGCCGGCGGCGGCACGGGCGGGCATCTCTACCCTGCGCTGGCTCTCGCCGACGCGCTCCGCGAGCGGGGTGAGATCGACCCGGTCTTCCTCGTCGAGGGGGAGGGGGTCGCCCGTACGGTCCTCGAGGGGGAAGGGGTCCGTCTGCTGGAGGCGGGGCCTCCGCCGGTCTCGGGGGGAGCGCGGCTCCGGCCCCTCGCCCGGGGTCGGGTCGCGGCCGCCATCGCACGGACCCTCGACCGGGAGCGGATCGATGCCGTCGTGGCCCTCGGCGGGAGGCCGGGAGTGGGGCCGGGGCTCTGGGCGCGCTGGCGCCGACGCCCCCTCTTCCTGCTCGAACAGAACCGAGTCCTCGGCCGAGCGAACCGCCTCCTCCTCCCGCTCGCGACGCGGATCTTCCTCAGTCACGACGACACGACGCCGGAGCGCGCCCTTCGCCGGCGCGCCCTTCGCCTCGGGTGCCCCGTGCGAGCATCGTTCGTCCCCACCCCGCTCCCCGCAGGGGAGCCGCGGCTGCTGATCCTCGGCGGCAGTCAGGGCGCGCAGGACATCAATGAGCTCGTCCCCGCCGCGCTCGAGCAGGCGCGGCGACCGTGGCGTGTCACGCACATCTGCGGGGCGGGGAAGGAGGAGGGACTCGCCAATCGCTACCGAAGCGCGGGACTCCTTGCCACCGTTCGGGCGTTCCTGCAAGATCCCTCCCGAGCGCTCGCGGAGGCCTCCCTGGTGGTGGCCCGGGCGGGGGGATCGACGGTGGCGGAACTCACCGCGGTCGGACGCGGGAGCCTTCTCCTGCCCTATCCCCACCACCGGGATCGACACCAGTTCCGCAATGCCGCGCACCTCGTGGAGGGCGGGGCGGCCGAGGTCATCGAGAAGGATGTCGAGGCGCTGGCTCGCCGACTCGATGACCTCCGGGAGGACTCCGCGATGCGGGAGCGGTGGGGGAATGCCGCTCGTGCCCTCGGTCGCCCCGCCGCAGCGGGGCGGATCGCGGATGTGATCTCGACGCACCTCGGCTCCGACGAGCACCGTCGCCGGGATGCGCTCGGGGTGGACCGCACACCGCACGCCGAGGGAGCCGGGGACTCGACGATGGTCGGGTCCCTCGATGGGGGAAGGGGTGTGCATTGAGCGGATCCGGCGGCCTGCTTCACCGGGTTCTCGCTCCGCTGCGCGGGCGCGGAGGCTCTCCTGTGGAGGTCTTCCGCAGCCTGGCCGCGCTCGCCGTGGCCATCCTCGGCGCCTCCCTGCTCATCGACTCCCGACCGGAGCCTTCGATCCCCTCGCGGGGGGGCGGCTCCCTCGCCTGGGCGGTCCCGTTCGAGGCGATCTGGATTCCCACCGACCCGCAGGCCCTCCCCTATCTCACCGCGCCGGCCGAGGTGCCGTCGGAGCCGGGGATCCCCGAGATCGAGCCCGGCCCGCCCCCCCTCACGATCCCGCCGGGAGGCGACTCCCCGCGCGCTCCGCGGCCGGCGACCGTGACCTACGTGGTCCAGGAGAACGACAGCTTCTGGAAGCTCGCCGTGCGTTGCTACGGGGATGGGACCCGGCACGAGGAGCTGCTCGACTTCAACCCGGGGCTGCGCGGCCGGACCCTGCAGCCGGGGATGAAGATCCAGCTCCCTCGGGACGGCGGAGCGGCTCCCCCGGCGCCTCCGCCCTCCGCTCCGATGGCCCCGCACATCGTGCGCGAGGGGGAGACCCTGAGCGAGATCGCGGTGTCCCTCGGTGTCCCGCTCGACGCGCTCTTTCGCGAGAATCGAGATCGCCTTCGCTCCCCGGACGTGCTGCGGCCCGGGGTGGAACTGAGGATCCCCGCCGCACCCAGAGAGAGGGGCCGATGATCGTCGCCCGAAGCAAGCCGTTCCCTCCCGACGTCCACTTCATCGGGGTCGGGGGCAGCGGAACGAGCGGTCTCGCTCAGATCCTGCGGTCTCGCGGCATCCGGGTCACCGGCTCCGATCGGACGCGGGAGTCCCTCGGTCCGCTGCTGGAGGCGGGAATCTCGGTGGAGCTGGGGCACCGACCGGAGAACCTCGGGCTCCCGGTGCGATTGGTGGTCCACTCCGCGGCGATCCCCGAGACGAATCCCGAGCTGCGGGAGTCGCGCCGCCGCGGCCTTCAGGTTCTCAAGTACGCTCAGTGCCTCGGGAAGCTCCTCGACGGTCACCATGGCATTGCCATCTCCGGCACTCACGGGAAGACCTCGACCGGCGCGATGCTGACCAGCGTCTGGCTCGAGGCGGGGCGGGACCCGACCGTCCTCCTCGGCGGTCATTGCTCGGTCCTCGGCGGGAACTGGCGAGACGGAGCAGGCGGGGACTTCATCGTGGAGGCTTGCGAGTACGATCGCAGCTTCCTGCATCTCCGCCCCCGGGCCGCGATCGTCACGAACCTCGAGCTCGATCACCCGGACGTCTACTCCGACCTCGGGGAGGTCCAGGAGTCCTTCCGCCAGTTCCTCGCCAACATCCCCGAGGATGGTCCGATCATCGTGGGCGCCGATGACCCCTCGACCCTGTCGTTCCACACCGCGCTCGGGCGCCGGGTGACGACCTACGGCTTCGAGGATGGCGTGGAGTGGCAGGCGCAGGTCCGCGACCTCGGAGAGCGCTCCCGCTTCCTCGTCGTCCGCGAGGGACGGCCCTGGCGCGAGTTCGAGCTCGGCGTCGCGGGCGTTCACAACATCGCCAACGCCCTCGGCGTGATCGCGCTCGCCGATCACTTCGGCGTCGACATCGGCGCGGTCGAGTCGGGGCTCGCGGAGTTTCGGGGGGTGGATCGACGCTTCCAGCATCGGGGCCGACGGGACGGGGTCGACTGGGTGGATGACTTCGCCCACCACCCGACCGAGATCCAGGCCGCGATCGAGACCGCGCGGGTCGTCTACCGGGGGCGTCCCATCCGGATCGCCTTCCAGCCCCACCAGTACGGAAGGCTGCAGAGCTTCGGCCCGGCCTTCGCCGCCGAGCTCGCGCGCGCGGACTCGGTCGCCCTCCTCCCCGTCTACTCAGTGCGGGAGAAGGTCGGTCCGGAGAGCGGCGCCCTCCTCGACCGGTTCGCGGAGGAGCTGCGCCGGCTCGGGACCCCGGTCGAGTGCTTCGAGGACTTCGACGATGCGGAGCGCCGTCTCCTGCCGATGCTGCATCCCGATGAGGTCGTGGTGGCTTGCGGGGCGGGGGACCTGCACCTGTTCACCGACCGGATCCTCCGCGGCGTCGCGGAGCCGCGGGGATGAGCATCGCGCGGCCCCACGACCTCGGACCCGCCGCCTGGGAGCGTGACGCTCCGCTCGCGACCTGCTCGGGGTATCGGACCGGGGGGACCGCCCGCTGGCTCGCCTCTCCCGCGTCCGTCGAGGAGTTTCAGGAGGTGGTCCGCTTCTGCCGCGACGAAGGCGTGCCTCGCCTCGTCCTGGGGGGGGGGACGAACACCCTGATCGCGGACGGTCGCTATGACGGCGTGATCGTCTCGACCCAGCGCTGGACGGGGATCGAGGATCTGGGTGGCGGGCGATTGAAGGTCCGGGCCGGCAGCAGTCTCCGAGGGCTCATCGGTCGCGCGGTCCATCTCGGCTATGCCGGCCTGCAGGGCCTCATCGGGATCCCCGGCACGGTGGGCGGCGCGATCTGGGGGAACGCCGGCGGCGCGAGCCGGGCGGGCTCCTCCCTCGCCACCGAAGAGCGCTGGATCTCCCGCTGGGTCGAGTCCCTCACCGTCCTCGATGAGCAGGGACGCGAGTCGAGCCTGCGCGGAGCGGAGCTCCCGTGGGGCTACCGCTTCTCGGGGCTCGGTCCGCGCATCGTCCTCGAGGCGATTCTCGCCCTCGAGCCCGGTGGCGATGCCGGGGCGCTGAAGCGGGAGACGAGGCGGCTCTACCTGCGCAAGGAGGAGACCCAGCCGCTGCGAGCGGCGAGCGCCGGGTGCGTCTTCCGCAATCCCCCGGGGGAGAGCGCCGGTCGCCTCATCGAGCGAGCGGGCCTGAAGGGGAGCCGGATCGGGGGGGCGCTCGTCTCCGAGCGGCACGCGAACTTCATCGTGAACGACCGAGGGGCGACCTCGACGGACATCGAGGCGCTCATCGAGAGGGTCCGGCGGGTGGTCCGGCGCGAGCATGGGATCGAGCTCGAGCGGGAGATCATCGTGACCGGCGGAGGGCGGGGATGACCCCGCGCCGGATCGATGACCTCGGGAGCGAAGCCCCCGACCCGCGCTCGCCATACGGGAGGCTGCTGCTCACCGTCGTCGTCGTCTCCGCCGTGGTGCTCACCTCCCTCCGCCTGGAGCAGAGGGTCGAGGAGACCCTCCGCTGGACGGAAGGGAGCTGGAGCCTCGAGTCCCGGGACTTCCCGTCCTGGGTCCCGGCTCGCTTCACCGGTCGCCTCGCCGATCTTCATCACATCCCCGCGACGATCCCCCTCCGCTCCGCCGACTGGCGGCAGGAGGTGTTGCGCTCCCTCGGAGAGAACCCCTGGATCGACGAGGTGCAGCGTGTGGATCGCACCGCGGAGGGGATCCGCTTCGAGGCGCGGCTGCTGCGACCGGTCGTCGGTGTCCGCTGCGAGGAGGGTCTCCTGCTCCTCGACTCCGCGGGTCGGGTGATCGACATCGATCGGACCCTCGACCTCGACCCCGCCTGGGGGATCCCGCTGCTCATCCCCATCGCCGGCGAGCTCCCCGCTCTGGCCTCGGGGACCGAGGTCCGCCACGAGGAGATCACCGAGGCCCTCGGGGTTCTTCGAGAGGTGTGGGGAGCCCGGCTCCCCCAGCGGTTCCCCGGGGAGCTCACCCTCATCGAGGCGTACACGGAACCCGGGGTTCCGGGGCTCCTCTGGCGGTTTCACGACCGGTTCGGCACGCAGCTCCGCTGGGGCCGCTCTCCGGTCTCACCCTACCCGCCGCTCCTCCCCTCACCGGCTCGCCTCGAGAACCTCGCGCTCGTGCTCGGGCTCGGCGAGGCCCGGCGGGAGATGGGCGCGATCGAGCTCTTTCAGCGCACCCCGGAGGTCGTGCGACGCAACTGACCCGCCCCCCCGCGCAGCGTGATTGCCGCTCGCCGGACTCTCTGGCCTCCTCCCGGGGGAATCGTTATCTTGCCCGCTTGGAACCCTCTCCTCCCTCCGCCCGCGCGGGCTCGAGGAGGGGAGCGACCCCTTCCCCCCGTCCCTCGCGTCGACTCCCGGAGGACCATTGGAGAACGACAAGTACCGCTCCCTCTTCGGCGAGGTCGCCCTCGAGCGGGGGTATGTCACCGCCGCGCAGCTCTTCGAGGCGTTGACCGCGCAGCTCAAGGGGCGAAAGCAGGGGCGGGAGAAGCTGCTCGGCCAGGTGCTCCTCGAGCTGGGCTACCTGACGCCGGATCAGCTTCAGGATGTGATCGATCATCTCTATCCGCCGGAAGGTGGAGAGAGCGCCAACACCCCCTGATGCGGCGGTCGGTGGGGTGGCGGGAGAAGTCGCCACCCGCCCGCCCGGGTCGATTCTCAAGAGAGGGTCCGGGCGGAGTCCCGACCGCGCAGGATTGTTGTCCTTGGAACCGGAGTGAGGCGGAGTCCCATGTCCGAAGAGCCTGAACGCAAGCGACCGAAGGCACCCACGCCCAAGAACCGCCGCGCCCCGGTTCCGGCTCGAAAGAAGGGGGCGTCGGACGGTGAGCCGCCGAGTCGCCCCCGTGCGCCTCGCAAGGCGGGCGCCGCCCCGCGGGCCTCCCGCCCGACCCCGCCCGAAGGTGACACCCCGACTCCCAAGGCCCCGGACGCCGTCGCGGCTCAGCAGGCCGCCGCGCAGCAGGCCGCCGCGCAGCAAGCCGCCGCGCAGCAAGCCGCCGCGCAGCAAGCCGCCGCGCAGCAAGCCGCCGCGCAGAGGGCTGCTGCGGAGCAGGCTGCCGCGGAGAAGGCCGCCGCGCAGAAGGCCGCCGCGCAGAAAGCCGCCGCGCAGAAGGCTGCTGCGCAGAAGGCCGCCGCGCAGAAGGCCGCCGCGCAGAAGGCCGCCGCGCAGAAGGCCGCCGCGCAGAAGGCCGCCGCGCAGAAGGCCGCCGCCGAGAAAGCCGCCGCAGCGAAAGCCGCTGCGGCAGAAGCCGCGGCTCAAGCGGCCGCCGCTGCTCAGAGCGCCGCGCCTCCGGCTGCCGCGCCCCCGGCTGCCGCACCCCACGCTGCACCCTCACGCAAGGCCCCGGCCCCTCGCCGCGCCCCCGCCCCCCGCAAGGCGGGAGCGACCGGGAAGGCCCCGGCCCCGGGGGCTCCTCGCAAGGCCGCAGCCCCGTCCGCCGGCGCCGCGGCTGCGGGGAAGGCCCCTCCCCGCCGCCCCGGCGCCGCACCCCCCGCCCGGGGGGGGGCGACCCGCCGCCCGGCCCCGCCTCGCGAGCTCGCGGGGGGATCGGAGATCGAGCTCGAGCTCGAGGAGTCGGCGAGCTCCCGCAAGCCGTTGATCATCGCCGTCTCGGCCATCGCCGTCCTCGGGCTCCTCGCCCTCGTCATGCTGGGGGGAGGGGACAAGCCGGCGGAGGAGGTGCCCGCCACGGCGGCAGAGACGCCGGAGCCCGTGGTCGACCCTCGGATCGAGGAGTCGGAGCAGGTCCTCGCCCGTCTCCAGGAGTTCCAGAAGAACAACCCCACCGAGTACTCCGAGATCCAGCTGCGCTACGAGGTCTTCGCCCGACAGTACGCGGGGCTGCCCGCTGCGGTGCAGGCCCAGTCTCTGAAGGGGGACATTGAGAAGGTCTGGAAGCGGGAGCTGGACGCGCTCCGCGTGAGTCTCGAGGACGAGCTCGCGAAGCTGGAGCGGGCGCGGGAGTACGGCGCCGCCCTGAAGCTGGTCTCCGAGCCGCCCGCGATCCTCGAGGGCGCCGATGAGGTCTTCAGCTCCGAGAGTCCGATGCTCGCCTGGCTGCGCACTCAGGAGAAGCGGCTGAAGAAGCTCTCCCTCGCCTACGACCGATACGCCGAGCTGGAGCGGAAGGCGGCGAACTACGCCCGCGACAACTACCCCGAGATCGCGGTGGAGATCCTCGAGGCCTTCAATGAGAAGTACGAGCAGGACGCCTACGAGGTCTGGGAGCTGAAGGAGAAGACGGTCGCGAAGATCCGCGCCGAGGGGATCCAGTCGATCCTCGATCGTCAGGCTCGGACCGAGGAGGAGGCGGCGGCGGAGGTGGCCGCCCAGAAGGAGAAGGAGCGCGAGGCGCGGGAGCGTCGCTGGCGGGAGCGCCTCTCCATGGTCGATTGGTATCCCCACATCGGTCGGCACAACCTCTACAACTGGGTGGTCTCGAGCGACCGCTTCACTCCGGAGCCGCGCTGGCGAGTCCTCGATCGCGATGGGCAGGGCGTCCTCAAGGGGCGGAACGAGTCCGGGAACAACTTCCTCGGCATCTTCACCAACCACTGGCAGGACTATGTCCTCGAGTTCGAGATGCGCCTGATCGAGGGAAGCGTGATCCTGTCGCCGCGCACGAAGACCCGGGGGGGTGGGATCGCCGAGGAGACCTCGCCGGGCCTGACCTTCGATGAGGATGCCGGAGTCTCCCTGGGGGACTGGACCCGGATCAGCGTCATCGTGAACGGTCAGACCGCGGAGGCGACGATCGACGGATCCTCGCGCAAGCTCACCGTGGACACGGAGCTCGTGACTCTCCCCGAGTCGGGGGGCTTCCTGATCCGGCTCGGAGAGGGAACCGAGGTCGAGCTCCGGAACCTCCGGACCAAGCTCGTGAACTCGACGCGGGACAACGCCTACTCCGACTGAGGGCCTGCGCCCGATCGCTTCGCGAGGACGCCTCGCCCTCCAAGGGGGGGCGAGGCGTCTCCGCGTTTCCGCTCCCGGTCTCGAGGGCTGCCCCTGCCAGACAGGCAGCCGGCGGATCGGTCTGCGGGAGGGAGACTGTCGTTCTGGCAGAGGCGCTGGGGGCGGGCTTTCTCATGAGACTGTAAGTCACTGTCCGATGGGGATTTGCGAGAGGCGCTTTCCGTGGAGTTGGCCCTCGGTTTGCGCAGCGGATGCGAGGCCCGGATCCCCCGGAGACCCTTCAAGACGAATTCGACCTGACGCAACGATCACAATCCTGGAATCCCTCCACGGTGGGGAAGGACGACGATGGCGAAGAACATCACCTTCGAAGACGGCGCGCGGGAGTCCCTGCTCGCGGGCGTGACGAAGTTCGCCCGAGCGGTGAAGACCACGCTCGGTCCCCGCGGCCGCGTCGCGATCATCGATCGCGGCTGGGGCGCACCCAAGATCACCAAGGACGGCGCGACCGTCGGCGACGATGTCGAGCTGGAGAACCCGGTCGAGAACGTCGCGGCGCGCATGATGCGGGAAGCCGCCGACAAGACCGCCAAGGAGGCGGGGGATGGCTCCACCACCGCGACCGTCCTCGCCGAGGCGATCTTCCGCGCGGGGCTGCGCAATGTCGTGGCGGGGGCGAACCCCATCCTGATCCAGCGCGGCATCACCGCCGGGGCTGAGCGGGTGATCGAGGCGCTCCGGGCGGAGGCGGTCGAGGTCGAGGGCGAGGACATCGCCCATGTCGCGACGATCGCCTCGAACAACGACGCCGCGATCGGAAAGCTGATCGCCAAGGCGATCGCGAAGGTCGGCAACGACGGTGTGATCAGCATTCAGGAGGGGAAGAGCCTCGACACCTCGATGGATGTCGTCGAGGGGCTCCACTTCGACCGCGGCTACCTCTCGCAGTACTTCGTCACCGATGAGAAGGCGTCCACCGTCACCCTCGAGGATCCGTACATCCTCATCTTCGAGGACAAGATCACCAACCTCAGCCAGATCCTCCCGGTCATGGAGGCGGTCCTCAAGAAGAAGAAGCCGATCCTGATCATCGCGGAGGACATCGAGGGGGAGGCCCTCTCCACCCTCGTCGTCAACAACATGCGCGGCGTGCTCCGCTGCGCCGCGGCCAAGGCGCCCGGATACGGGGATCGTCGCAAGGCGATGCTCTCCGACATCGCGGTGGCGACCGGAGGGACCGCGATCTTCAAGGACCTCGGGCTCGAGCCGGACTCGATCACCCTCGGCCACCTCGGCCGGGCGAAGCGGGTCGAGATGACCACCGGGCAGACCTCGATCGCCCGCGGCGCCGGCAAGAAGGCGGATGTCGCGGAGCGCGTCCGCCAGATCCGCATGGAGCTCGAGGAGGCCCGGAGCGACTACGACCGTGAGAAGCTCCAGGAGCGCCTCGCCCGCCTGATCGGGGGGATCGCCGAGATCAGCGTCGGCGGCTCCAGCGAGGCGGAGGTCAAGGAGAAGAAGAAGCGCTTCGAGAACGCCCTCTCCGCCACGCGCTCCGCGATCGAGGAGGGGATCCTCCCCGGCGGCGGCGCCGCCCTCGTGCGTGCGGCGGACGCCGTCGCGAACGCCCGGATCCGGGACGAGCAGGAGAAGGTCGGGGTCGAGATCCTCGCGAAGGCGCTCGAGGCACCCTTTCGACAGCTCGCCGAGAACGCCGGCGTCGAGCCGGGTCGGATCCTGCGCTCGATCCGGCGCTCCGAGGAGTCGACCTGGGGCTACGACTTCAGCAAGCGCGAGGAGTGCGATCTCTTCGAGCGGGGCATCATCGACAGCTGCCGGGTGGTCCACCTGGCGCTGCAGAACGCGGTCTCGGTCGCGACGATGATCCTCACCTCCGAGGCGGTCATCACCGAGGTCCCGTCGGAGACCGAGGATCACCACCACCACGACGAGGAGGGGGTCGGCGCCTTCTGACCGAGGTGCCGCGGCGCGCGCCGAGCGCGAGCGCCCCACCGTCCTCCGCTGTCGGGCCGCGAGGCCCGGATCGAGTCCTCCGCGACTCCCCTGAACTTCGAGACGATCGGAATCGAGAACCATGGGCAAGCAGATCCTCTTCGACGACGAAGCGCGTCGTCAGCTGAGCAACGGCGTCCGCAAGCTCGGACGCGCCGTCCGTGTGACCTACGGCCCCTCGGGGCGGAACGTGATGCTGGAGAAGGGCCTCGGCAAGACGGTCATGACCCGCGACGGCCTGAACGTCTCGCGGGAGATCGAGCTCGAGGAGCCCTTCCACAACATGGGCGCGAAGCTCCTCAACGAGGTCGCGACCCGCACGAACAAGGACGTGGGGGACGGCACGACGAGCGCCGTGATCCTCGCCGAGGCCATCATCGAGGAGGGCACGCGCTTCCTCGGCGCCGGGGTGAGCCCCATCGCCCTCCGCACGGGGATCGAGAAGGCGGTCGAGGCCGCGGTCGAGGGGCTCAAGGAGCACGCGATCCCGGTGGAGAACCGTCGCATGATCGAGCAGGTCGGCACGATCGCCAGCAACGAGCCGGAGCTCGGGAAGCTCTTCGGCGAGGCGATGCACAAGGTCGGCCTCCAGGGAGTGGTGACCGTCGAGGAGAACGACGGGGTCGAGACGATGCTCGACCTGGTCGAGGGCTTCGAGATCGACAAGGGCTACCTCTCCCCCTACTTCATCACCGACGTGAACAACCTCGAGGTCGTCCTCGATGACGCCCTGATCTTCGTGACCGACCGCAAGATCTCCTCCCTGAGCGAGATCCTGCCCGTGCTCGAGCAGATCGCCTCCTCCGGGAAGCCGCTCCTCATCGTCGCCGAGGATGTGGAGGGCGAGGCGCTCTCCGCGCTGATCGTGAACCGCCTCCGCGGCGTCCTTCGCGTGGCTGCGGTGAAGGCCCCGGGCTTCGGGGACCGCCGGAAGGCGATGCTGGAGGACTTCTCGGTGATGACCGGTGCGACCTTCTTCGCCAAGGACACCGGCTTCGACTGGAACCAGGTCCAGCTCAAGGACCTGGGGAAGGCGAGGAAGGTCGAGGTCTCCAAGGACAAGACCCTGATCTTCCGCGGCGCCGGCAAGAAGGCGAACCTCGACGCCCGTTGCGAGCAGCTTCGCTCGCAGATCGAGCAGACCTCCTCGAACTACGACCGCGAGAAGCTCGAGGAGCGCCTCGCGAAGATCTCCGGCCAGATCGCCGTGATCCGCGTCGGCGGGCACTCCGAGGCGGAGATCAAGGAGCGGAAGGACCGGGCCGACGACGCGCTCGCCGCCACTCGGGCCGCCATGGAGGAGGGGGTCGTCCCCGGCGCGGGGACCGGATTCGTCCGCGCCATTCCCTACGTGGAGGAGGTCAAGGCGAAGGGTGACGAGCGCTTCGGCGTCGAGGTCGTCGCTCGCGCGCTGCGCGCTCCCCTCGTCCAGCTCGCCGAGAACCTCGGTGAGGACGGCCACGCCATCTGCGCCGATGTCGAGGAGGCCGAGGAGTGGTGCGAGGGTTACGACGGCGTGAAGCGCAAGGTCACCGACCTCGTGAAGGCCGGCGTCATCGACGCGCTGAAGGTCTCGCGGGTCGCCCTGCAGAACGCCGCGAGCATCGCCAGTCTCTACCTGACCTCCGACACCGCCATCACCGAGGTCGCGAAGAAGTCCGACCCGGTGGAGGGAGCCCTGTCCTGATCGACGGCGCCGCCCCGCTCGAGGGCGCCGTCCCGATCGAGGGCCCTCCCGGGCGGAGCGGAGCCGTCCCGCTCCGCCGCCCGGGGCTCCGGGTGGAAGGACCGCAGTCGTGAGCCGTGACTACTACGAGATCCTCGGGGTGGCCAGGGAGGCCACCGTCGACGAGATCAAGAAGGCCTACAAGAAGCAGGCGCTGAAGCACCACCCGGACAAGAACCCCGGGGATGCGGAGGCGGAGAAGCGCTTCAAGGAGGCCGCCGAGGCCTTCGATGTCCTCGGCGACGAGCAGAAGCGCTCCACCTACGACCAGTTCGGTCACGCGGGCCTCTCCGGCGCGGGGGCGGGCCCCCGGGGCTTCTCCAATGTCGACGACATCTTCTCCGTGTTCGGGGACATCTTCGGCGGCGGGGGGGGCGGCTCGATCTTCGAGGATCTCTTCGGAGGGAGCGGTCGCGCTCAGGTCCAGCCGGGCGAGAACCTCCGGGCGGAGATCCCCATCACCTTCGAGGAGGCCTCGACCGGTACGCACCGTGAGCTCGCGGTGACGCGTCGCGTCACCTGCGGGACCTGCGAGGGGAGCGGCGCGCGCCCCGGCACCGAGCCGGAGACCTGCTCCCTCTGCCGCGGAGTGGGTCAGGTGCAGCAGTCCCAGGGCTTCTTCTCGATCCGCTCGGTCTGCCCGCAGTGTCGCGGAGAGGGATCCCGGATCACGAGCCCCTGCGCCGACTGTGGTGGCGAGGGGCGCACCCGCCTCAAGGAGGACGTCTCCCTCGACATCCCGGCGGGGGTTCAGGACGGGACCCGCATCCGGGTGAGCGGGGCGGGCAACGCCGGACCGCGCGGCGGACCGCCGGGAGACCTCCACGCCGTGATCCGACTCGAGGCCCACGAGTTCTTCCAGAGACATGAGAACGATGTCTTCTGCGAGCTGCCCGTCAGCTACTCCCAGGCCGCGCTCGGCGCCAAGGTCGAGGTCCCCACCCTGGGCGGCAAGGCGAGCATGTCGGTTCCCGCGGGCACGCAGAGTGGAGAGATCCTGCGCATGCGGGGTCAGGGATTCCCGAGCCTCCATGGCCACCGCAAGGGGGACCAGCTGGTGAAGGTGGTCGTCGAGGTGCCGAAGAAGCTGAGCGAGGAGCAGGAGACGATTCTCCGCCGCCTCGCCGAGCTCGAGGAGAAGGAGGTGGGCACGAAGCGCCACTCCTTCTTCGAGCGGCTCAAGAACTACTTCGAGTGAGGACCGAAGCACGATGAAGAGAGAGAAGGAGCGGGATCCGGCCGCGGACGAGGTCCGGGTCGAGGAGTCCCCGCCGGAGGAGCTCCCCGCCGCTGGGGAGGAGGCGAGCGCCGACTCCGAGGAGCAGATCGGCTTCTACGTCGACCGCCTTCAGCGGATGCAGGCGGAATTCGAGAACTTCCGCCGTCGCAGCCAGCAGGAGCTTCGTGAGCGGGAGGCTCGCACGACCGTCCGGATCTTCCAGAGCATCCTCCCGGTCGTGGACGACCTGAGGCTCGCGGCTCGGACCGAGGAGCAGGGATCGGAGGGGGCGAACGAGGGCCTCCGCATCATCCTCGACAAGCTCTCCGGCCTGCTCGGCGAGCTCTCCATCGAGGAGATCCCGGCGGAGGGGGAGCCGTTCGATCCGCAGTGGCACGAGGCGTTGCTCCATCAGGAGTCGGATGACGTCGACCCCGGCTGCATCGTTCAGGAGCTCGAGCGGGGCTACCGCCTCGGCGAGACCCTCATCCGGGCCTCGCGCGTCATCGTCTCCAAGGGCAAGGAGAGCTGATCGATGCCGACCTACGAATACGAGTGCGAGAGCTGCCAGCATGTCTTCGAGCGCTTCCAGCCGATGGGCAGCGACCCCGTGAAGACCTGCCCCGAGTGTCGGAAGCGCCGGGTGCGGCGACTGATCGGCAGCGGCGCCGGGATCATCTTCAAGGGGAGCGGCTTCTACGAGACCGACTACCGGAAGCCGGGCTACCACGAGCAGGCGAAGAAGGAGACGAAGACCGAGACGAAGACCGAGACGAAGACCGAGACGAAGACCGAGACGAAGACCGAGTCTTCCGCGAAGAAGGACTCCGGTGCTTCGAAGACCCCCGGCAAGAAGGGGGAGAGCAGCTCCTCCGGCGGGGGGAAGGGCGGCGCGTCCGCTTGATCGAGGTCACCTGCCCCCAGTGCCGTCGCCGGAAGGTGGTCCAGGGTCGCCCGACCTTCCCCTTCTGCTGCGCGGGTTGCCGGGACGGGGACCTGAGCGCGTGGACCGAGGAGCGCTACCGGATCGATGGAGAGGCACCTCCCGCCGGCTCCGAGGAGGCGGGCCCTCTCGACGAGGCGATCCACCCGGAGGACTGAGCGACCGCCGCTCCCTGGAGGTAATGGCTCGAGGAGCACGGCTCGGGCAAGAGAAGAGGCTCGAAGCCCCGCGGGGCTCCGAGCCTCTCGTCGTTCCGGTGGAGGGCGAGCTTCGCCCGGCCCCGGTCGAATCAGTTCGCGTTGCCGACCATGCCCTTCGGCAGGTCGGAGTCCGGGAACTCATCCGCCTTCTTGATGAACTTGGCGCTGTTGTCGAGGTAGTAGGCGTTCACGCCATCCTCGTGCCCCGACTTCTGGCCGGCGGCGGAATCCTTCACGTACTCATCCGCGACGACGACGGTGTAGGCGCTCTCGGTGTCGCGGGTCTTCGTGGCGAGGTAGGCGTAGCTGCAGGAGTCATCGTCGATGACGAAGCGATTCTCCTCATCGAGCTCGGCCGGGGCGTCGAGGGACGCGCCGCAGATGAACATGTCCGGCTTCACCTGGTCGGCGTTGGCGTCGATGAGCACCTGCAGGGACTCGTACGCGAGGGGACTCTTGCCCTTGCCGAAGGGGAGGACTCCGCGTCCCTCCGTGGCGTAGGCCATGGCGAGCTGCCCGATCCCCTTCACCTGCTGGAGGCAGGCGTTCCGGGTCGCGGTCTGCTTCGCCTTTCCGATCGTCGGCAGGAGGACCCCCGCGAGGGTCCCGATGATCGCGATCACGACGAGAAGCTCGACGAGGGTGAAACCGGATCGGCGCGAGCGGTCCGGACCGTTCGAGAGATTCGTGTGCATGGCATCTCCTTCCTGTGAGGCTCATCACGCTCGGGGCGCGAGCCCCGGGCCTCCACGAGGCCGTGGGGGTCGGTGCCTCCCGACGGGGAGGCTGCGAGGCAGCTCATCCGAACTGCCCCTTCCGCACGAGTGCGTCCCGGCCCTGGAGGCCGACCCCTGACGCCCTGCGAATCGTCACATTCTAGACCTCGACCCTTGGAAGTCCACCGGAGACTCCCCTGCATTTGGCTCGCAAACGCCGGAACCGTCACGGTTTCGGCATGCCCGGACCGGAGACCGCTCGCGGGACCGCCTCCCTCCGAGGCGCGGCGGGGGAGAGGTCCCGACCCGGGGGGCGAGGGGGATGGTGCGCGGGGAACCCCGGGGGTCCCTCCCGTCGGCGTCGTTGACAGTCCGTCGGGCTCGGTCCTATAATCAGCCCCCTTCGGAGGTTGGAACGGAAGCCGGGGACCGCGGTTGGCATGAACCCGTTGGGTTCGGATTACCCGCGAGGATTCCGGAGGAGCACGCTCGCTGCGCGGTCGCTCCACCGGATGGCTCCGCCCGATCTTTGAAGTTCGCCCCCGCCCGTCGGTGGGAGCGGATCGAATGGAGAGATCTGGAGCCGCTGACGAATCCGGGCCGCGCTCGGCTCGTCGCGTCTGCCTCCCCGGGTCCGGGGTGCACCCCGCCGAAGCGGCTGCCATGGGTGGCGTCTCCGAGGGGCGCGCGAGGACCGGGGGCCTCCCCTGTGTTCTCCGCGGTTGCTGATGCGGAGCGGCGTCGATCCAGCTCGACCCCGCTCGCCTCGGGCCGCGCCGGCAGGGGCAATGCTCCGGCAGGGGCAGGGCGGCGCCGCAGGCTCCACCCTCTCGATCGCTCGCCTCGAATTCGAACGCCGGTCCCGAGGGGGTCCGGTCGACCTGAAGGAGGTCTCCCGTGCTGCGTCTGCGACGCTCGCTCTTCATCGCACTCGCGCTGCTGCCGCTGGTCGCCCTCTCCTCGACGCCGCTGCCGCTCGACGGTCAGGACGCCGAGGACATCGCGCGGCTCGAGCTGACGCCCCAGCGCCCCAAGGCGATCACGATCTACCCGACCGGGGACGGGGACCTGAGCGCCGGGAGCTCCCTCGCCAAGGGCCGCCTCTACTGGTACCTCCCGTACACCCTCGAGAACAAGAGCGCCAAGTCGGGCGACTTCTTCGTCACCGTCCGCGCCACGAGCGACAAGGGGCGGCGCTACAGCGACCTCGCCCTCCCCAAGGTGGAGCAGCGGATCGAGAAGCTCGAGAAGCGGGAGTTCCACTCGAAGAGCGACCTCCTGACCGATAAGAAGAAGCTCAACGCCTACCGCACCTTCGCTCCGGGGGACAAGCTCGACTGCCTGGCGATCTTCAACCCGATCGACCCGGAGGCGGATGACATCAAGATCTTCGTGCACGGGCTCGTGGACGACATCCGCATCGACGAGATGCCGGGCGGCGGGTTCCGCGTGACCGAGCGTGTTCTGGAGCTGACCTACGAGCGCCCGGGGGACGAGTTCTACACCTCCCTCGATGCCTTCGAGTTCAAGGGCAGCAAGTGGACCAAGCGCGTGATCGAGACCTCGTCCGACTGATCGACGAGGGCTCTCTCGCGTTCGCTGCGCGGGTGTCCCCGACCGGGAAGTCTGGCGAAAGTGAACGATCGATCGGAAGCAGCCGCTCGGGAGTTCCTCGAAGCGCTGGGTCCGGAGGAACTGACCCTCCTCATCCTGCGCGACGAGCTCTACGAAGGCTCGTGGGATGAGATGAAGGCGGACCTCACGGGACGCCGGGACGGGAAGCCGTTCATCTTTCAGCTCGCGTCCCGGATCGATGAGGATCTGGAGCGAATCGCTCGCCTCGCTCGCTACGAGGAAGAGCACAATCTCGACCTGGGGGCTTACCTCGACGAGGAGTGATCCTCCGGTCGAAACCCCGGCTCGCTGCGGTCGCCGGTGGCGACCCCGGAAGGAAGTAGGAATTCCAGTGCAAGCAACGCGCTTCAACTCCGGCCGGGGACTCTGCGCCCGGCGTCCGGGTCGAGGAGTCCTCGGGCTCTGCGCCATCCTGCTGGCCGCGTCGGTCGGCTGCAACAACGGGGGCCCCGGTCCCCAGCTCCGCGACGATCCGGGCCCCGCGGCATCCTCCGGCTCGAGCGCGATGGTCGGGAGCCTCGACGAGGCCCGCCTCGAGCAGCTCGGCTTCCGGAGCCTCTGGAAGACCCCGACCGGCGGAGCCATCGTCCAGAGCTACATCAGCGGCGGGAACCTGTATCTCGTCCGTCCCGGGGCGGACCATCCGTACATCCTCGAGAAGCTCGATGGGGTCACGGGTCTCACTCTCTGGACCTACGCCCTGCAGGGCACCCTCGACTCCGCCCCGACCGCCTACAGCTACCCGGCGGAGCTCCAGGGGGTGAAGTCCCCCGAGCTCTTCTTCGTCATCGACGACGAGCTGGTGGGTCTCGACGATGCGAACGGATCCAAGAACTTCAGCGTCCGGCTCTCCTTCCCGGCGTCCACCGCGCCGGTGGCGGATCTCGAGCACGTCTTCCTCGGCTCCCTGAACCGTCGCTTCTACGCGATCGACAAGGAGTCCCGCCTCGAGTCCTGGAGCTACATCACCGAGGACTCGATCACGGCGGCTCCGGCGGTCGGCGACGCGAACGTCTACTTCGCCAGCGAGGATCACACCGTCTACGGCGTGACCCGCGGCGGGGGCTATGTCCCGGGGCGCTCCTGGCGCTACGAGACGAACTCGATGATCACCGCCTCGCCCGTCCTCTACGGCGATCGGATCTTCGTCTCCTCCCACGACTACAAGGTCTACTGCCTGGAGGACACCGGCCCCGAGGCCTACACCCGCTGGTCCTACCCCTGCGGTGCCCCGGTCGTGACCGCGCCCTTCCCCTTCGGCGACAGCGTCTTCGTCGTCACTCGGGCCATGGGAGACGGGGGAGCGAGCTGGAGCCTCCACGCGATCAACTGCATCTACGGTCGGCTCCAGTGGGAGGCGCCGGGGGTGAGTGAAGTGCTCGCCGCGGACGGCGTGCACGTCTACGCGCGCTCGAACGAGGGCGTGCAGGCGTACCGGATCGACAACGGCCAGCTGGACTGGACCCTCGATCTCGGGGGCTACGACCAGGTGCTCGGGCAGGATGCCGAGCAGGGCCGGAACACGGCGTGGTGGGGGCGGATGTTCCTCATCGACGACTCGGGCGTGGTCGAGGCCATCGTCCCGAACCGCTGAGTCGACGCGCTCGTCGCGATCGAAGTCGAGAGGCCGTCGTGACCCCTGCGGGTCACGACGGCCTCTCTCTCATCCCCTCCGGACACTCCGCGCCTGTGGCGCCCCCTGCGGGTCAGCGACCACCATGGGTGATCACGGTGAGGAGGTGCTCGAGGAGGGAGGCGGCGGCGGGGCGGAGGGATGCGACCGGGGGACGCTCGGGGTGAGGATTGGCGCCGCGCAGCGCCTCCGGAATCCAGACGAGCCGCTCCCCGCGACCGTCCTCTCGCGAGAGGACGGGGAGGAGCGAATGCAGGCGGGAGGGGACCCCCCGCCGGCGCAGGCGCGCGGCGAGCCGGATCGCGCGCCCCCCCTCGGCCCAGCGGTCTCCGGGGAGGACTCCACGGAGCCGCAGCGCACCGGCGGCGGCTTCGAGGATCATCAGCTCATGCTCCCCCCAGGTCTGGCGGGCTCCATCTTCGGCATGGAACTCTCGGGAGGGGACCGCCGCCTCCTCTCCCACCCGAAGCCAGTGGATCCACCCGGCGCAGCGCAGCGCGCGCCAGGGACCGGGGAGATCGATCGCGCCGCCGGGTGAGCCCGCCGTGAAGAGCCCTCGCCAGGCGGTGTGGAGGGAGCGCCGCCAGCGGGGGGGAGCCGCACTCCCCGGCGGCCCCGGCCAGCCCTCTCCCAGCAGGGTCGCGAGCTCCCCCAGCCCGCGGGGAGACCCCGCGAGCGCCGCGACCATGGCGGGGGGGAGGCTCCGATGATCCCCCGTCCGGAGGACCGCATCCGCCCAGTCGTAGATGAGCCGCCGCTCCCGGGTGAGGACCCGGCCCGCTCCACGGCCGAGGGCGAGGAGGCGAGCATCGATCTCCGGGCCCAGGCTCCGGCGCAGCGCGGGAAGGACCTCGAGGCGGAGGCGATTCCGGTCGGCGATCGGTCGACCGTTGCTCGGGTCCTCCCGGTGCTCGATGCCGCGCGTGGTCCGCCAGTCGCGGAGCTGGTCGCGGGTCAGGTCGAGGCAGGGGCGCAGCAGCGTGATCGGCGAGCCGGCCGAGATCGGCCGTCTTCGCGGGATCCCCGTCCAACCGCGGTGACCGCTCTCCCGCAGGACCCGGGCGAGGATCGTCTCGACCTGGTCGTCGCGGTGGTGGGCGGTGAGGACGACCGTGCAGCCTCGGAGCGCGGCGACCTCCTCGAGGAAGTGATAGCGCGCGGCGCGCCCGGCCATCTCGATGGAGTCTCGAGTGTCGCGTGCGCCGGCGGCGACATCCGCGGCCCCCGTCTCGATCGGCAGCCCGAGACGGCAGGCGAGCTCCCGACACCAGGACGCATCCTGACGGGATGCCCGGCCTCGGAGGCCGTGATCCAGGTGCCCGAGGAGGATCGTCGCCTCGGGACGGTGGCGATCGCGCCAGGTCCGCAGCAGCGAGGCGAGGGCGACGGAGTCGCTTCCCCCGGAGAGCGCGACGAGGAGGCGGGGAGCCCGCTCCGGCAGCTCCTCCTCGAGCACCGCGGCCACCGTGTCGAGAGCGAGGTGCGCCGTCACGCTCGTGGGGGGACTCCCGCCCCGCGCGCTCATGGGAAGGTGAATTCGAAGGTCCGCTCGATCGGAGTCTCGAGCGAGGGAGGAGGGGCGGGGAGCGGGTTGATGGCGTAGATCGCGGCGTGGAGGGCCTCGAGGTCGAGCGCACTGGCACGACCGGGGGGCGTGCGAAGCCCGAGGTCGAAGATGTAGCCGTCGCCATCGATGCGGAAGGAGAGCAGGCAGGTCTTTCGAGAGGGATCGACCTCCCCGAGGCGGCGGTGGAGGGGGGAGGCATCGTGGGCCTGGTCGAGCGCCTGCTTCACCCGGTTGAAGACCTCCACCACGAGGTAGCGCTCCCGCGGGTCCGGTCCGGAGAGCGCGGTGCGGGTCCGCTCGAGGAGCGCCTCGATCCGGGCCGCATCGTCGGTGGCGGGATGAGAGGACAGGGGCTCGACGACAGCCTCGACGACCGCCTCGGTGGCGCTCTCCGCGCTCTCCCCATCCCGGTCCGGCTCCACCGGAGAAGAAGGAGGCGGCTCCGCACCTTCGTCGGCCTCCATGGCCTTGTCGTCGTCGGCCTCGTCGGGCGGCGGGACGGGCTCCGTGTCTTCGGGGGCTTTCGGTGAGCCCTCCTCCTCCGTGGGGAGGGGCTCGGTCGCGGGGGACTCGACCGAGGGGGACTCGACTGAGGGGGACCGAAGCTGGAGCGTCACCGAGGGGCTCGCGGCCGCCTCGACCCCGCCGGGGCCGGGCAGGGCGAGGAGGAGGACGAGGTGCAGGCCGAAGGAGACCCAGATCGCGGTGGTGAGGATACGCTCCCGGACTCTCCGGCCGTCGCTCGCCGCGCGGAGAGGAGCGCCCGCATCGGCGGGAGGATCCCCAGGGGGACGCTCTCGCGAGGGATCGGGCTCGGCGCGCTCACCGGCGGGCGAGCGATGGAGTCGGGACACGCGCTTTCCCATCGATCGGTCTCTCCCGGCCGCGAGGCGGTCGTCTCCGTCGGCGGGCGGCGACCCGAGAGGGGAGAGGGGGGAGGGAAGAGAGGCCCGCGGGCCTCACTCCGCGAGCGACCGTTTCCAGGCGAGCTGCAGGTCCGCCACGGTAGCGTAGCCGGCGTGTTCGCTCAAGGCGGGCTCGATCCCACGGACCGCGACGGTTCGCGCAAACTCGAGGAGCTCCTTGCGCCCGAGCCGCTTCTGGAGGAAGCGCACGAGGGAGGCGGACTGGGCGTAGAAGAGATCGGTCCCCGCCGTCGGGATGGCGTCCGCCGCCAGGAGGTCCACGACCGGGAGGAGCCGCCCGGCCTCCCGGGCCTCCTCCACGAGCCGATCCCGGTGCCCGCGCAGGAGCGAGGGCTCTCGCCCGACCGCGATCCCCTCGTCGAGCCAAGGCGGCAGGCGGACCCCGCCGAGGCGGTGGGCGAGGAGGAGGTGGGCGAGCTCGTGGGGGATCACCCCGGCGACGAGCTGGGGGGACGCGGCGTTCAGGTGGAGCTCCTGGCGGAGCAGGACTCCGAAGTTCCGCTCGGTGAGGACGAAGCCGTCGCAGCCCGCCGAGAGGGTCTCGACGACGGAGGAGAGCGCGGCGCGATCCGCGTGCAGGTGGACATCGATCACGAGTCCGTCGGGGAGCGCGGCGTGACCGCCGAACCAGTCCCGCCGCAGTTCGTCGAGGCTCCGCGTCAGCGCGGCGAGGACCGCGCTCGGGGCCTCGTCGCCGACGGAGTGGATGCGGAAGGGGCCGTCTCGGGTCGTCCGCCCGGGGGGAGCCTCGCCCTCCGGCGGGGGCGGGACGGCGGGGGGGCCGTCGAGCGCCACCCCGCCCTGGAGCCGATCGGCGGCGCGGGAGCGCAGCTCCCGAAGGTACGCGGCGCCCTCGATCGCGCGGTGCTCCTCTCCGGCGAGGCGGGCGTAGAGCTCCCCGGCGGTGCGGTAGTCTCCGCGCCCCTCGAGGATGAGCGCATGGTGAAAGAGCAGCGCCCGCTCCTCGGGGCAGATCCCGAGCACCTCCATGATCTCCGACTCCGCCCGGGCGGGTCGGCCCTCGTCGATGAAGCGGAGGGCCCGCTCCACGGTGCAGAGCGCCAGCGGCTCCCGCACCTCGGGGAGGCGTCGGGGGTCGAGGTCGAGGGTCCGGCGATAGAGTCGAGCGGCTTCATCGTGCCGCCGACCGAGAAGCGCATCGTGAGCGGCGCGGAGGGTCGCCGTGGCGAGGGGAGTCCGCCAGCGCTCGGCGTCCGCCGGGAACTCCCTTCGGAGCGCCTCCCAGAGCTCGATCGCCGCGGGGGCGTCCCCGGTGTTCCACGCGGCGAGGGCTGCCGTCTCCCGCGACATCCGGCTCTCGACGAGCCGCCCGAGGCGGGCGCGCAGGGGGAGCGCCTCCTCCTCGCCGCCGAGGGGCGGCAGCTCCTCGAGGAGGGCTTCCGCGCGTCGAAGTTCGCGTCGGTCGAGGGCGCGGCCCGCCGCGTGACGGAGGGCGCCCCGGAGCTCGGCGCGCGCGGCCGCGTCCTCGGGGCGAAGCTCGTGGCGACGGCGGAGGAGGCGGAGGGCCTCGTCGTGGTCGCCGACCCGGATCACCCGATCGCTCGCCCGGCGGAGGTAGTCCGACTCGCTCTCCCGGACGATCCGCTCGATCTCCCGGCGCTCCACGGTCCAGCGTCCGTAGGGCACCTCGACCACGATCCGGGTCGGAGTCTCGAACACGATCCGTCCCTCGACCACCCCTCCGCGGAGGAGGTGGATCTCGTCCGCCGGGAGGCGACTCCCCGAAAGGACGAGGAGGAGCCCGAGGACCGCTCCGATCGATCGGGGCGCGGCCAAAAGGCGGTGGGGGCGGTTGACGCGTCGTCCGTCCACGGGTGATGATCCTCCGTTCCGAGGGTCGAAGCGGAGGGGGCCCGATCCGGACGCAGACCCCCCTCTTCCCGCTATCGACCCGTTTCACGCGTCCCTGAGGCGGATTCCCAGGAATTCAGGCTTCGGGGCGTGGGAGCAGGCCCCCCGCGGGGCGGAAGGACGCGCCATGACCGAAGAGACCCACACCTCCTTGAGCGCCTTCGATCTCTACGTCGATCCGATCGCGCAGCGGTATGCCTCGAAGACGATGCAGGCCCTCTTCTCGCCGATGCATCGGGCCCGGGTCTGGCGAGACCTGTGGATCGTCCTCGCCGAGGCGGAGCACGAGCTCGGTCTGCCGGTGACGGCGGCGCAGGTCCGGGAGCTGCGCGAGCAGCGTGATGCCATCGACCTCGAGCGCGTCGCCGAGCACGAGAAGCAGCTGCGCCACGATGTGATGGCGCACATTCACGCCTACGGGGAGGTCGCGCCGGGAGCGCGGGGCATCATCCACCTCGGGGCCACGAGCTGCTTCGTCACCGACAACGCCGACCTGATCATCCTCCGCCGGGGGCTCGACCTCGTCTCCGATCGGCTCCTCCGGTCGATCCACGCGCTCGCCCGCTTCTGCCGCGAGAACGCGCATCGTCCCGCGCTCGGGCTCACCCATCTGCAGCCGGCCCAGCTCACCACGGTGGGGAAGCGCGCCGCGCTCTGGCTGCAGGACCTCGTGGATGTCTGGCACGAGCTCGATGACATTCGCGGCCGCCTCCCGCTGCGGGGGGTGAAGGGGACGACCGGCACCCAGGCCTCCTTCCTCCATCTCTTCGACGGGGACGCCGCGAAGGTCGCGGAGCTGGAGCGTCGGGTGGCGGAGAAGGTGGGCTTCTCGAAGGTCTTCCCCCTCACCGGGCAGACCTATCCCCGGGTCTGGGACCAGCGGGTCATCGGGCGCCTCGGGGAGCTGGGGACGGTCGTGCACAAGGCGGCGACCGACCTCCGACTCCTTCAGAGCTTCGGTGAGGTCGAGGAGCCGTACGAGAAGTCCCAGGTCGGCTCCTCGGCGATGCCGTACAAGCGCAATCCGATGCGGTCCGAGCGGCTGTGCTCCCTCGCCCGCCATCTCCTGTCGATCCCGCCGGGCCTCGCGACCCTCGCCGCGACCCAGTGGATGGAGCGCACCCTCGACGACAGCGCCCATCGCCGGGTGGCGATCCCTCAGGCCTTCCTGACCTGCGACGCCATCCTGATCACCCTCGAGAACGTCTTCGCCGGCATGACGGTCGTGCCACGCGTGGTCGAGCGTCGCGTGGCGGAGCACCTCCCGTTCATGGCGGCGGAGGAGATCCTCATGGGGGCGGTGAGCGAGGGCGGAGATCGCCAGGAGCTCCACGAGCGGATCCGCCAGCTCTCCTGGCAGGCGAAGCAGCAGCTCGTCGAGAGCGGCGGCGAGAACCCGCTGCGCGCGATGCTGGAGGCGGACGAGGTCCTCGGGCCCGTGGTCTCCGCGCTCCCCGCGTGGGATCCGGCGCGCTTCGTCGGGCTGGCGCCGCAGCAGACGATCGCCTACCTCGAGGGAGCGGTCGCCGACCTTCCGGCGCCGGCCGAGCTTCCGCCGGCGGAGCTCTCGGTCTGACGGTGAGCCCCCGACCCACCCCGATCCCCATCCCGTCCTTCCCTGCTCGCACGGGGGGGGAGCGCTGATGGGAGACCTTCACCCGGGTCAGGTGATCTTCCGCTCGAGCCGCGAGGTGATCGTGCTCGTCGGGGAGGAGCGCTGGGTCTGCGAGCTGCGCGGGACCCTCCGTCGCCGAGGCTCGAACGCGGTGGTGGTCGGGGATCGAGTGGAGGTCTTCTCCGACGGCGCGGGGCGAGGCCGGGTGGAGCGGATCCTCCCCCGGGAGCGGGTCCTGTCCCGCCGCCGGGAGTCGGGACGCGGCCGGGAGCTCGTCATCGCCGCGAATGTCCACCAGGTCGTCGCCGTCTTCGCGGCTCGCCGCCCCCGCCCGAAGTTCGGGGCCCTTGATCGGCTCCTCGTCGCCGCGGAGGCGGCGGAGCTGGATGCGTGGATCGTCCTCAACAAGTGCGACCTCGGCGTCTCGGAGGAGGTGGCGGAGGAACTCGCGGTCTATGAGGAGATCGGGTACCGCGTGATCCGGACGAGCCAGGAGACCGGGGAGGGCCTGGAGGAGCTCGCCGCAGCGCTGCGAGGGCGCTCGTCGGTCGTCTCCGGCCCGTCGGGGGTCGGGAAGAGCTCCCTCATCGGCCCGCTCGTGGGGGAGGAGCTGCGGGTGGGAGAGGTGAGCGCCTCGAATGAGAAGGGGCGCCACACCACGACCGCCGTCACCTGGTATCCGCTCCCGGGAGGGGGAGCGGTCCTCGACACGCCGGGCTTTCGGGACTACGCGATCTGGAGCCTCGAGCCGGGCGACCTCGCCGGGTGCTTCCGCGAGCTGATCCCCCGTCTCGGCGGCTGCCGCTTCTCCGACTGCCTCCATCGGGAGGAGCCCGCCTGCGGGGTTCGGGATGCGGTGGAGGAGGGATCGGTCGATCCGCGGCGCTACTTCAGCTATCTGGGCATCCTCGACTCCCTCGAGGAGCAGCGACCGGCGCGGGGCTGAAGCATGGGGGGGACGGAGAGCCTCGCCCGGGATCCGCGCGCGGGATCGGCTGGTCCGGGGCGTCCTCCCATCGGGGGCGGCGCCAACGGGGAAGCGCAGGGTTGGCAGGGTTTGCAGGGTTTGCAGGGTTTGCAGGGTGTCGTCGCCAGCGGCGGCGATGGCGGCGGCCGCGGTGAGAATTGCGGCGAGGACCGCGGAGGAGGAGAGGTCGCGTGCACGAAGCGATCGCCCGATCCGGCCCTGCTCCCGAACGGACGGCTTCCTCTGGGATGGAGGAGCCCCGACCCCCGAGCTCGGTGGGCGGTCTCGCCCCGACAGAGGAGAGTCTCCTGATGGGGACCGGCGCGGATGATCGGACCAGCCCGGAAGATCGTGGCGCGGACACCTCCTCGTCCGGCCCCCCGCGCCGGGATTCTGAGGCTCGGGAGCTGCCCTCCCCGGGCTCAGCCTCCCCGGACTCAGTCTCTCCGGGCTCAGTCTCCACGGGCTCAGTCTCCACGGACTCAGTCTCCACGGACTCAGTCTCCACGGACTCAGTCTCCACGGACTCAGTCTCCACGGACTCAGTCT